>Ga0209312_1000003_pt1 | contig 401586 bp, 314 predicted proteins | sample BioC13SIPDNA_4_FD_185744 | JGI IMG/M metagenome (GOLD analysis project Ga0209312, IMG submission 185744) | Anaerobic biogas reactor microbial communites from Washington, USA - Biogas_R1_B C13 SIP DNA (SPAdes) (version 2) | ecosystem: Engineered > Bioreactor > Anaerobic > Unclassified | place... | reverse complement strand
GGATTGGACCCGGGCGGAACTGATGTTCAAGGCGATCCAGCCAAGCACCGAAGACAAATAGCCACATAATGCACAGAACCCACATAAGATCAGAATTTGTGAATTATGTGCTTTTTGCGGCCATCTCGTAATGGTTAATCCTCTCTTCATCCGCACAGACGCCCAAGAAAATCAGCCACAAAATGCACATAATGATGTGTTTTGTGTGTTGTGTGCCTTATGTGGCCATGTGAGTTGATTATGTCTGATCCTCTCTTCATCCGCGCAGACGCCTCGGCCGAAATCGGCACGGGGCATGTCATGCGTTGCCTCGCGCAGGCCCAGGCGCTGCCGGCAGGTACCCAAGACAATCAGCCACAAAATGCACATAGAGCACATAATTTCATGTTTTGTGTGTTGTGTGCCTTATGTGGCCATGGGAGTTGATTATGTCTGATCCTCTCTTCATCCGCGCAGACGCCTCGGCCGAAATCGGCACGGGGCATGTCATGCGTTGCCTGGCGCTGGCGCAAGCGTGGCAAGAAAGGGCTGAGGGCGGAGACCTGAACACTGAAATGCCGGAACAGGCGCAGGTTGTTTTTGTTTGCGCTTGTTTGCCGGAGGCAATCGAGCAGCGGCTGAAAAAGGAAGGCTGCGAAGTGGTCCGGATCGAGGCCGAACCCGGCAGTTCCGAAGACCACGCCCAGACGTTGGCGATTGCACAGGAATACCTGCCATCAACCATCAACCATCAACCATTAACCCCCAGGACTTGGCTTGTCCTCGACGGCTATTCCTTCGATATGGCCTACCAGCGCGCCATGCGGGCGGCGGGATTTAAGCTGCTGGTGGTGGACGATTACAATCACCTGCCCGAGTACGAGTGCGACATCCTGTTGAACCAGAACCTCGGGGCGGATACATACGACTACAAGGTGAATCCGGAAGCCGAACGGCTGCTGGGGCCAAAATATGCGCTTCTCCGGCGGGAATTCAGGAATGCCCGCGCGGAGCTGGGCGCCAGGGATTGGACGGTTGGGACGGAGCCCACCCCTCCAGAAGCCCGAGAAACCGCGACACATCGGGAATGGGAGGGGCGACGGCCGTCTTGCCCGGGATCCCGTGGCACCGGGTCCGACGGCGAGAATATCATGTCGCCGGTTGCGCATCATATTCTGGTCACCATGGGCGGGGCCGATCTGCACGGCATGACTGGCAAGGTGGTGGCGGCGTTGGCCCAGTTGCCTGGGCCCCCGCTGCACATCCGCGCCGTGACCGGTGCGGCCGCGGGGCCGGACGAATCGCTTCGGAAAAGGTTGCCCCCGACCTTCCACCGAATCGAGTGGTTGCGGAACGTCGAAGACATGCCCGGCCTGATGCAATGGGCGGATCTGGCGGTTTCCTCCGCTGGAAGCACGTGCTGGGAGTTGATGTGCCTGGGTGTCCCCATGCTGGTGATTGTTCTGGCGGACAATCAGGAACAGATTGCCATCCGGCTCGGGCAGCAGGAATTGGCCGTCAATCTCGGATGGCATCATGCCTGGAACGCGCAGGGGTTCACGGCGGCCATTCGAAGACTCCAGGAGGATCCCGCGGGAAGGACCGGCATGGGATCCTCCGCCCTTGCCTTGGTGGACGGGTGCGGGACAATGAGGATTCTGGCGACAATGCGCCAAGAGAGTCTGCTCCTGCGTCCGGCAAACATGACGGATGCGCGTGTTTTATGGCAATGGGCAAACGACCCGGAGACGCGCTCCGCTTCGTTTTCCAGCGAGATGATCCCCTGGCCGGATCATGTTGCCTGGTTGCAGGCACGATTGCAGGACAAACATACCCTTGTCTTCATGATCGAGTCCGCCGGCCAGGCCCTTGGCGTTGTGCGTTTCGACAAGAATGAGGCCGTTGCGGTCATTTCCGTGAACCTGGCTCCTGATGTACGCGGAAAAGGATATGGAAGCCATGCTATTGCGATGGCATCCCGGCACTGCGTTTCGCTCTGGACTTGCCGGGAAATCCATGCGTACATCAAGCCTGCAAACACCGCATCATGCCGGGCTTTTGAGCGTGCCGGCTATCAATTCGATTTGGAAACCACGATTCGCAACCAACGCGCATTGCGTTTTGCATGGCGGGTGAAGACATGACCCGCAATCCCGTGTTTCTTTTGCATGATCGCCCGATCGGGTTCGGACACCCAGTGTTGATCATTGCCGAGATGTCGGCCAACCATGGCCAGCGCTACGAGCAGGCGGTGGAGATCATCCGGGCGGCGAAAGCCGCCGGGGCCGATGCTGTCAAATTGCAGACCTACACCCCGGATACCCTCACGATTGATAGCGACCGGCCGGACTTCCAGATCGGCAAGGGCACTTTATGGGAGGGCAAGAACCTCTACCGGTTGTATGGCGAGGCCTATACCCCTTGGGAATGGCAGCCGAAGCTCAAGGCAGAGGCGGAAGCTCTGGGGATGGCCTGCTTTTCCACCCCCTTCGATGACACGGCCGTGGACTTTCTCGAACGGATGGATGTCTCGGCCCACAAGATCGCCTCCTTTGAGCTGGTGGACACCGGGCTCTTGCGCAAGGTAGCGCAAACCGGCAAGCCAGTCATCATGTCCACGGGGATGGCCACCCTGGAGGAAATCGAGGAAGCGGTGACCACCCTGCGCGGGGCGGGGTGCACGCAACTGGCCTTGCTCAAATGCACCAGCGCCTATCCGGCGCCGCCGGAGGAGATGAACCTGCGGGCCATTCCCAACCTGGCAGAGCGATTCAACTGTCCGGTCGGCCTGTCGGACCATACGCTGGGAATCTCCATCCCGGTGGCGGCGGTGGCGTTAGGCGCCTGCATCATTGAAAAGCATTTCACGCTTTCACGCGCCACACCGGGGTCGGACAACGCGTTTTCATTGGAGCCGCACGAGTTTCAGGCGATGGTGCAGGCCGTGCGGGAGGCGGAAAAGGCCTTGGGCCGGGTGAACTACGAGATCACCGCCCACGAGGCCGCCAGCCGCGTGTTCCGGCGCTCGCTCTATGTCGTCAGGGATATGAAAGCCGGGGAAGTGTTCACGGCCGAAAACGTGCGTTCCATCCGGCCGGGATACGGGCTGCCCCCGAAACATCTGGATGAGATCCTGGGGCAGAAGGCACAACGGGACCTTGCGCGGGGCACGGCGCTGGATTGGAGCATGGTGGCAGGCCCTGAGGGGTGAGGGGTGAAACTTGAACCCTGAGCGTGAAGGGTGGAAAAGAAGACGGCGGAGAAACAGCCGGTTGAAACTACGAATCGCGCGAATCATGCGAATGGCACAGCCGGAGCCGCCAAATTCTCACGCAGGGGCGCAGCGAACAGCTCAAAAGGGAAGAGAACGAGAGGGCGCAGGCACACTCGCGGGACAAGGCAAGCGGGCCATTGCGGCATGTCCCGACTCGTCAAACCCGGCACAAAGCGGCACAGATTTCCGCTTGACAGGCGCGCGCTTATATGTACATTTCAACATGTACATATTAGGAGATGCCCATGAAGATGCTGACACCGACCCATTTCAGGAAAACGATGTTTGCAACCTTGAGAGAGGTGATCCACGGCAGTGACATCCTGGTCCAAACCCGGGAGGGAGGGGTTTTGATGCGCCGGGCGGGGCAGACGCGGAAGACCCAATCTGACTTGCCCAAGATCCCGGGCCACATCCGGGAGGAACTTGGACCGGCGGCGGATGCCGCGCTCCGCAACCATATTGAGTGGCCGGCATCATGAAGGCGGTCGCTGCCGACACTCATCCATTGGTGTGGTGGTTGTTGCAGCCATCCCGGTTGTCGGCCGCCGCCCGGAAGGGGTTTGAGCAGACCCCAAGCATTCAAGTGCCCACCATGGCGCTGCTGGAAATCGCATACTTGAATGAGATCGGCCGAATCGAGTTGGCAGTGCCGGACGTGCTGGCCTACATCGGACAAACCCCCCGTTTCCAACTGGCTCCGTTTGATGGCGGGATCCTTTTGCGCAGCATTGAATTGCAGGCCACCCGGGATCCGTTCGATCGCGTAATTGCCGCCACGGCCTTGTATTGGCAGGTGCCGCTCATCACCAAGGACCGGTGGATGCAGGCGAATCTGGCCCGCACCATTTGGTGAATGGAGCAAACGGGACGCGACGAATGGCCTGCCGCCTCAAAATCAGCAGCCTCCAGCCATAGTTCGACGCATGTAGGGCTCGGGAATGCCGGACCGATCCCGGAATAGGAGGGGCATTCCTCGCGAAGAGGGCGGGCTGCAGATAGCCACGAGGCCGAACCTGTGATATAAGCCAGCCATGACAGGCACCCTTGCTTTTATATTCAATCCGGAGCAGTTCCGGCATGCAGATCAGCCGGGGCTTGTCCAAGACGTAGGAACCACCGTGGCGACCGCCGACGTGGATGTTTTGGGCATGTGCTTTCGACGTTCAATCCCGGCCATAGACCTGACGGAGCACCTCGAGGGTAATCCGATGGATTATCCGGAACAGGCGCTGGGGGCGTGCGAGTTTATCAGCGCGACGTTACACGATGTCCTGCCGGAAGTGTACCGGCCGCTGGCTTTCCACATGGCCTTCGATTTGCTCTGTCCCTTGGCTTATTGCCTGCAAATGCAGACCATGGCCAGCAACCTGTTGCGGTCCTTTCGGCCGGAACAGGTGCTATGCTTCGGTGACCATCGCGAAGCGTTCATTTTGATACCCCGGCGGTTGCCACCGGATCTGGCCAACGGGGTGGTGCGCTGGATCCTTGAGCAGGACGGAACTCCAGTGCGGATCCTGCATGGTCCGCCGCCGGCTGGGGCTCCCGTATATAACGAACCGATCAACTGGAATCCGGCGGATGGGGAAGCCGTGTCGCGCTTTCCGCCGGTGTTGTGCCTGACAGGGGGGGCGGGAATCGGAGAGCAGGAGGCGCTCTGGCGGGAAAATCTGGGGGCGGGTGGCGGGCGGGCGGCGCCGATGTTTCCGGTCATGTGGCGGCGCGCGCTGTGCTTCCGGGGTGTGGAAGGCGCCCGGGAGTGCATGGAATGGGTCGCCCGGACGCTTGAACGATTGCGCCGGGAGGAGTCCCTGCCGCCCATTCTGCTGCACAATGGCTATCTCGACTGCCTGTGGACCCGATGGGCGCGGGAGATGCAATCCTGCCTGCGAGGATTTCAGATGGGGCGGTTTGTGGCGGAGGTGCTCCAGCCCAAAGTCGTGCTGACCGGCTATGATATCTTCGGCCACACGCGCTGCCTGAGCGAAGCCCTCTGGCAGACGGGCATCACCCCGCTGTCCGTCATTCATGGCGGCATTGGCGGGATTGGATTCGCGCGATTGTTTCATCACGGGGCCACAGGACATGTCGCCTGCTGGTCGCAACAGGATGCCAAGGTCTTGAATCATTGCCGGGCGTCTGTTTTCCAGGTTTGGCCGGTCGGTTCGTTGCGGACGGATATCCATCGCGCTGTCACCGGCATGTCGACGGAACGGCCCGGCCCGCTGGAGGCACCCGCCCGCCCGCCGAACATCCTTTTCCTGACCAGTCCGGTGGCCAGCTTCGTGCCGGTGCTGCAATCGCCGGGGCGCCACGTGGCCGCCTGGCAGGGGGTGTTGGAATATTGCGCCCGGCGCCGCGACCTGCGGTTCCTGCTCAAGAAGCATCCTCGCTACGACTATGCGGAATTGTATTCGACGGACCCCGGCGCGGCGGACGGCGGGGGCTTCCTCACCTTGGTCGACTCCCTCCCGGAGGCCTTGCAGCAGGCCGATCTCGTTGTGCTGGTGAATGTCATCACCACGGCGGCGCTGGATGCCATTTGCGCGGGCCTGCCGCTGGTGTATCTGAATGCCTCCGATCGCGGCCCGGCTGCTCCGTGGGCGCAGGAATCGGGCGTGGACATCGTGGCCAGCGTGCCGGAGTTGGAGGCCCGAATCGACCAGTTGTTGAGTGATCGCGCGCAGGCCCGCGCCTTGGTGGCGCGCCTGCAGGCGAACCTGAAAAGCACCATCGCCGCGACTGGACCCGAAGCGGTGGAGCGGCTCTGGCGTTTCGTGGAACAGGTTCGACCGGATGTTTGGGAGCCGCGGGCGACCGACGCTCCGATGGTCAATCCCGTATCGCTCTGGTGCCTGCGTTTCCTGCAACAGGCGGATCAAATCGTGCTGGGCGCTTCTGGTACAACCGATCGGATGCAACAACTCCGCTTTCCTGCGGATGCCGCGGCCGAGGCCGCCTGCCCTGTCGATCTGGCCCGCATGGTTGAGCCCGTGTTCGCTCATGTGCTCTGGAAACTGCAGGCCGAATGGCGGATTCCCGCCGGCACCATCCTCCGCCGTATTCACGGATTGCTCCCCCGCCGCTATCGTCTGCCGTTCTCCCGCTGTCGCCCCTATCTGGTCCAGGCGCTCCTGCTGGATGCCAAAGACTTGCGCCGGTCCATCTGGCGCCGGCGCTTCTCCGCCATCGCGGCGTTCCTGTTGGCCCCGGGTCGATGGGGTGCCCAGGGGCAGGCAACGGATCAGGAGTGAAGGACAAACGTGCGGTCATGGTCATTCATTTTTCTGAAACCGAATTCTACGGGACCGAACGCTTGATAGAGAATGCCGCCCCCACCGCAGACCGCATCGACCAGTCCGAAAATACCTTAGGTACGCGGAACCAATCGTCGGCGACGTCCCAGCAATGAGACGAGATCAAAGCCCATGAGCGCAATGATGACCCAAGCCCGTCGTAACATGAGGCGACGGAACCAGGCGGGGCTATGCGGGTGCCGGCGATAACATCGCCGGTTGGTCAGAAAGAACCAGAGGGCATCGCACTTGGCTTCATGAATCGCCTTCGCCCCAGGGGCTGCGGTGTCGGTATCCAGAAACCATTTTGAAAGATGTGCGAGGCAGTATCTTCGGTGGAATGCCCAGAATCCGAGGTGCTTGCGCCAGAACAACAACTCACTGCGGCACATGTGGTAGGTCCGAAAAGGATTCTTGAAATGATAACCGCCCGTGGCGGCCATTAAGTGGTGGTAAATCCGGGTGTCTGCCACCACATCCATGTCGAATCCGGCATCTTCGGCGCGCAGCGAAAAGTCACCATCCTCGTAATACATGAAGAAGCGTTCGTCGGGCAGCCCTGCCTGTTCAAAGACGGAACGGTGAACCAGCAGGCAACAGCCGCTGATGAACCGCCTAGCCGGTCGGGCAATAGACCGAAATTCCGACAAGCTGGCGCAATGGGAAACCAACATTCGGGCGAAATCGATCTTTCCGCCCTGGTACCAAACGCGGTTTCGATCGGATGTCAGATGAATGACGGGGGACAACAGCCGGACATTCGGATGCTTTTCCGCGAATTCCAGCATGTTCCGGAGGCAATTCGGCTCCAGTTCGATATCGTCGTTCAAGAGCCAGATCCAGTCTGCGCCATGCTGCAACGCATGGCGGATTCCGACGTTATTCCCTCCGGACCAGCCCAGGTTGCCGCCCGCCTCGAGCAGGCGGGCCGTTGGATAATGGGCTTGCAGCCATTCTGGCGACCCGTCGGTCGAGGCATTGTCCACCACGCACACAGTCAAGCCGGGATGATCCTGTGCCAACAGCGTCTTGAAGCAGGCATCCAGATAATCGGTCCCGTTGTGATGCAGGACAATGGCGGTGACAGCGGGCATGCTTATCTGCCACCTCGGCAGGGGATCAAATGATTGGCGGGGCTGTTCTCCATATTAAACGTCGGTAATATATGTGCCTTTGCTTGTGATTTCCACGAAAAAGCGCCCGGGGATGTGACCGCCATGCCGCGCCCAAGGCTAGGGGGGGGCGGCGGGAATCCGGCCTGCAGACGCGACTGAGTTTGATTGACCAAGAACCTATTTTGAAGTGCGCGGGCAAGGCTCGGCGCGCACCCCCCCCCCTGAAAGCCCGGTGCAAAGGCTTGCCACGCAATCGGACTAGGGTTATATTCAAAAATAAGGCGTTCCCCGTGGAAATCCCTTCCTGTGGGAATGCCAGATGCGAGGATGACCACCATGAGATCGCCGCTTGGGATAATGACTGTCGGGGTGTGTCTGGCGTTGGGAACGGCAGGGGGAGGATTGGCCGCTTCCTACTATGTTGATGACAATTCCAATGCCGGAGACGTGTATACGCCGGGCTTTACCGGCCTCGATTCCAATGACGGATTGACTCCAACCACCCCGAAGCGGACGTTGAACAATCTGATTTCCAGCGTGACGCTGGGGGCGGGGGATGTCGTATACATCGATACCGGTACCTATGCCCCGGCCACGATTCCGGCCGCGGTGAAGGGGGTGGCGGGGGACCCCATCGTATTCCAAGGTAGTACGAATCTGGTGGGCGGCGGGACGGTGTTTTCGGGGAGCGGGCTTGTCGTCGTCCTGACGGTGAACGGGAGCTACCTGCAATTCCGCGATCTGCGCAGCAGCGGGGGAACGTATGCCCTGTACATGAATGGAGCCGCGTTCAATGAGTTCACCCGGGCGCAGTTTACCGCTGGCACCTTGTACAACACCCGGCTGATTTCCTCGGCGAGCAACGTGTTCCGCCAGTGCGTCTTCTTCACGCCGGCATCCACGGCTTTCTCCCATGTTTCCGGGGCGGGCAACTATCTTGAAAACTGTGTGCTGTACAGTCCGGGCGCGACGGTGATGGGCGCCGCCGGTGGCGGCGTGACCAACATGGTGAACTGCATCATCGCGGGCCGGTATCCGTTTTCCGCTTCCAATGCCATGCCGGATGCGGGTTCGCGGAATGTCATCTGGGCCACCGAGCGCCTCCACAACGACTTTGAATCCCTCGTGGATCTCCAGCGGAACTTCACCAACTGGCAGGGCAACGTGGCGGCCGATCCGTTGTTCCTGGATGCCGCCGCCGGGGATTACCACCTGTTGAGCGCGGCAGGATTTGTCTCCAACGGCGTATGGGTGACGAATGCGGCGGTGGGTTACAGCCCGGCGATCGACTTCGGGCGCCGCGCAGACCTGGCGTACACCAACGAACCGAGCCCGAACGGCGGCCGGGTGAATGCCGGCATTTACGGCGGCACGGCGGAGGCCAGCAAGAGTCGGACGAACCCGTGGCTGTTCGCGATGAGTTTCAACGACGGCGGGACGTTGCTCCAGACCGCCCGGCTGGAATGGGTGGCCGGCAACATGAATTCGGGAACCGTGAACCTGCACTACAGCACCAACAACGGAAGTGATTGGGTCTCCATCACCAACGGAGTGGCGGCGACCAATGAAAGTCATCAATGGACGCCTGCCTTTTCCCATCCGCGCGTGTTCTGGCGGGTGACGAGCAGCACCAATTCCGCCTTGGCCGCCACCAACGCCAAGCCGTTCAGCATCCGGACCACGACCAACACCGTCTTTACTTTCTTCGTGAACGACGGCAGTACGGCCAATGACGTCTATACCACCGATATCGGCAACGATGCCCAAATCGGGAACGCCTCCAACGCGCCCCGGCGCAGCCTGCAGTCCATTGTCAACGACTATGCGCTGCGGGGCGGCGACACCATCTACGTGGACACCGGCGACTATACGACCAACCTCACGATCAGCATCGGCGGCTTCGATTCCGGCTCCGCCGACAATCCGGTCCGGATCATCGGCAGCCCCAAGGGCACGACATTCAATCGGGGCAACACGGCCGCCGATACCCTGGATCTGACCGGAGCAGTGAACCTGGAGATCGAGCACCTGCGGCTGCTGGGCGGGCGGTACGGGCTCAACGGGGGGACGGCCAACATCGTGCTGCGCAACATGCAGTTCATCTCCAACCGCAGCGGCGTCTATGTCACGGGTTCATCCCATACCTTCGAGCGGTGCCTGGCAGCGGACAATACCGAAGCCGCCTTCACCGGCGCGGGCACCGGCGGCAATCGCTGGCTGCAAGGCGTGCTGTGGAACAATCCCACCCTCGTACAGGCCGGGACCAACTCCACGCTGTCGGTTTCCAACAGCATCTTAGGTAATGGGACGGTCTTGTTCGGCAATCAGGCGGTGCCGGGGGATCACAACCTGGTCTGGAATTGCCCCGTTGGGTTGGAGATTGCCAGTTTTACGGCCTTCCAGAATGCGAATTTCTGGACGAACAGCCTGTATGCCGACCCGCAGTTCGCCAATGCAGCGGGCGGGGATTATCATCTGAAGAGTTTGACGGGACGGTACAATCCGGCCACGGGCTTGTTCGTGACCGATGCCGTGCACTCCGCAGCCATCGATTTGGGCAATCCGGCCGCACCGGTCGGGGCGGAGTCCCTACCCAACGGCGGGCGCCTCAACGTGGGATTGTACGGCGGCATGGCGCAGGCGAGCCGATCGCGTTCAGACGCGTGGCTGCAGGTGGCAACCTTCAATGACGGCGGGACGTTGAATGCCCAGGCCGGCATCATCCTGCGCTGGCTGGGCGGGAACTTCGCCCCGACCAGCACCGTGACCATCTCCCTTTCGCGTGACAACGGAGCCAGTTGGGAAGCCTTGGCAACGGGTGTTCAGGCCACCAACGGTTTTTATCACTATCTGGATTCCACGCCGGACAACACCTCCTCGCTGCTGGCGCGTTGGAAGGTCACGCTGGATGGGGCCAGTCCGGTGGTTTCCAGCCAGACGCCGACCAACTTCACCTATCTGAACGGAACATTTGCCTTCTATGTGAATGATGCCTCGACCGCTGGGGATGTGTACTGCACCGCGCCCGGAAACGATGAAAACATCGGGGTGGGCCCCGGGGCCCCCATGGCTTCTCTGGGCGCCTTGCTCAACCGGTATGATCTCGAACCCGGAGCCATCATCTACGTGGATACGGGCCGCTATTTCCATCCGGGCACGCTGCCCGTCCTGACGAGTCAGGACTCCGGCCTGCCGGCGGAACCGGTTTTGATCCAGGGCAGCACGAACCGCATGGCCGGCGGCAGCGTGTTCGGAGGTTCGAGCGTCCTGGGCCTGGGCGTTGGATTCAACCAAGCTTCCAACATCGTGCTGCGGGACATCCAGGTCTCGAACGTGGTCCGCGGGGTGGCGATCACCAATTCCGCGAACATCCGGCTGGAAGGCATCGAGGTGCGGCGGGCCTCGGATCGGGCCTTCGACCTGCAGCTCCTCGCGCGGAACATCGAACTGCTGAACTGCGTGGGCCACGGCGGGGGCATCGGCGCCTATCTGCAGCAGGTCACCAACGTGATCATTCGCAACTGCGTCTTCTGGCAGAACACCAACAACGCCGTTTTCGTCGGCAGCCAGGTCGGCGCGCTGCTGGAAAACAGCATCCTCGGTTCGACTTCGGCGAACATGGCGTTGTATTCCATTGCTCCGCCGGCGTCCGGTTTTTCCGCGAACTATAACGGATTGCATGCCGGGCCGGATACGCGGGTGGGGGTGAACCGGTCCACAAGCGCGCTGGCCGACAATCTGGCGGCCTGGCAAGCACTGTCCGGGGGGCTCGATGCCCGCAGCGTTCCGGGGGATCCCCGCATGGCGGATCCCGATCAATACGACTACCATCTGAAGACCCAGGAAACCCTGGGCCGGACATTGCCCAACGGCCAATTCACCGCCGATTCCGTTTCCTCCCCCTTGTTGGATGCCGGCAATCCGTCCTCCACCGCTTGGACCAATGAGCCAGGTGCCAATGGGGGGCGGATCAATATCGGCCGCTTCGGCGGCACGCGCGAGGCCAGCATCGCTCCGACCATGCCTTGGCTCCAGGCGGTTTCTTTTGCCGATGCCGGCGGGGTCTCCGATGGACCGGTGCCGTTGAACTGGATCGCCGGCGGCGGCTGGTCCAACCAGACCGCGAAAGTCGAGGTATCGTTGGACGGCGGCAACACCTGGGGGACGACCGTTACCTCCGGGGTGCCGATCACCAACGGTCTGGCGGTCTGGACCTTGGCGGGCCTGCCGGACACTCCGGCGGCCGCGTGGCGCGTGGTCTGCCTCGAAAACACCAATTCGATGGCCCAATCCACGAATTTCTTCGCCATCCGCAACGCCAGCCTGAATGTGTATGTCGCCACGGCGGATACCAACGCAAATGTCTATTGTCCGGTGCCCGGCCGGGCGACCAACTGGATGGCGACCGCGAGTGCCCCCTTGGATTCGCTCCGCACGGTGTTTGAGCGCTTCGACCTTGAGCCCGGTGACCGCATCTGGGTGGATTCGGGCACCTATGCCCAATCGGACGCGCTGGTCATCGGCATGAAGAATTCCGGGACGGCGGCCAACCCCGTGCGCGTAACCGGCAATACCAATGCCCCCTTCCAAGGGACGGTCCTGGCCCGCGTCAGCCGGACAGACGGATCGGCGGTGATACGGATATTGCAGGCGGGCGGGATCAGATTGGAGGCCCTGACGGTGTCCAACGCCTGGAACGGGATCGAAGTGGCCAATTCGCCTTCCGTCGTTATGGAATGGGTCCGGGTCACCGACTGCCTGGCCAGCGGCATCGGAGCCGGACCCAACACCCAGATGGATCTGGGGCGGGCGCTGTTGGAGAACAACCTGCGGTACGGCCTGCAAACGACCGGGGGCGTTGTGCGCATCCGAAACAGCCTGATGCGGAACAACGCCCAGGCCAACCTGGCCCTGCCGTCCGGCCAGATCGAGGTCAAGAACAGCATTCTGGAGGCGGTTGGCGCCGGCCGGTTTGTCTATTATTATCCGGCCATGTCCGGCGGCGGCACGCTGGTCTCCGACTACAACAATATCCGGGCCTGGGAGGGGGCCAACGTGGCGGGCGGGACCAACCGCCTGGCCGATCGCTTCCTGATCGATTGGCAGATCAGCACTGGTTTCGCCAACGACAAGCGCAGTTTCGGATATGCCCCGCTGTTCGCCAACCCGGCAGGCTATGATTTCCATTTGCAGAGCCAGTATGGTCGTTTTGACCCCGGCACCGGCGCACATATCCTGACGGACACGAACACCTCCCGCCTGATCGATCTGGGGGACCCGGCGGACCTGTTTGGATCCGAGCCGATGCCCAACGGCGGCCGCATCAACGTGGGGCTCTACGGCAACACGCCCGAAGCCAGCAAGAGTTCAGGGCAGGGAGCCTTGGTGCCCCTGACGATGTCCGACGGCGGGACCATCCGGGGTGAGGCGAAACTGTACTGGGCCTTTCCGGGCATTGCCAGCAATGAGATTGTCAAGGTGCAGTTCTCCGGGAACGGGGGCGAAACATGGAGCGACATCGACACCAACAACATCTATGCCAGCGCGGGCGCCAGTGGGTTGGCGTGGCAGACCACCAACTTCCAGAGCACCGCCCAGGGGGTCTGGCGGGTCATGACAACCAATGAACCGCCCATCATAGGGCAGACCGAGACGTGGTTTGCCCTCAAGAATCAACCCCTGGCCTACTACATCAACGACGGCAGCATGGCGGGCGATGTATATTGCGAGGTCGCCGGGAGTCCTGCCCATACAGGATTGGGACCGGATTCACCCCTGGATTCGCTGGCTCGCCTGTTGGGCCGGTACAAGGTGGAGCCGGGGGACACCGTGTATGTGGATACGGGACGTTATCCCCTGTCCGAGCCGATGCGATTCACGCTGCCCGGGATCGGTGCCACCAACCGTCTGGTGATCCAGGGCAGCACCAACGAGGCGGCTGGGGGCACGGTCTTCACCAATTCCGCCGGCAGCACCGTCATTGAATTCCAGAACGTCCAGCAGATGGAGCTGCGGGACCTGCATCTCCACGGCGGCGCCCGCGGGCTCCGGCTGAACCAGTCCAGTTCGAATTACTTTGTGCGCCTGCGTTCCGTCGGGGCGGGCGTCAATGCCTTCCAGTTGGAAAAGGCATCCGACCAGAACCGGTTCATCCAGTGCGCCGCGCTCGATTTCTTCCGGACGGGATTCACCATGGACATGTCCACGAACAACTACTGGATCAGCGGGGTCATCGCCCCTGTCGGGGTGACCACCAGCGGCACGGCCATGTCCACCGGCACCTTGATGGACGCCAAGTCCGGGCGTCTCTATGTGAGCAACAGCGTATTCGCGGCCCGCGGGCCGGCGGACGTTATCTATCAGGCCGGTCCGGGGGAGGTCATTCGCGGAGATTACAACTGCTACCACCGGGTCTATGAAAGCGCGGGGCTGGGGGTGATTACCGATCCCGACATTCCTTTCGGGGTCAACCGCATTGTCTTGGAGCATCTGGGCGCCTGGCGCGACCAGAACCAGAGCGACACCCATTCCATGGATGCCGACCCGTTGTTTGCGGATCTGTCCGCCGGCGATTTGCATCCCCGCAGTGCCCAAGGGCGCTACTCGCCCGCCACGGGGGAGTGGGTCGCGGATGCGGAAACCTCCCCGCTGATTGACGCTGCGGATCCCGCCTTGGACTGGACTCTGGAGCCGGGAGCCAACGGCCGCCGGGCCAATATCGGGGTCTACGGGAATACACCCTTCGCCAGCCAAACCCCCAGCAACGGGACCTTCGTTCTGCGGGGGTTGGGACAGGGAGGGTTGATTCGCGGCAGCCAGTCCCTGGAGTGGTTTGCGCGCGGATCGGCCACCAATCTCGGTCACATGGTGGACATCCTGGTTTCCACCAACAGCGGCGCCGGTTGGCAGACCATCGGCGCGAGCCTGGCGACAACAGGTTCCTTTGCATGGGACACGGCGGGTTGGCCTTCACTGCCGACGTTCCGCTGGCGCGTGCAAAGCCAAAGCCAGCCCGCCTGGCGGACGGAGTCCGAGCGGGACTTTATGGTTCGCAACACCAACCTGGTCTACTACGTGAATGATGGTTCCACGGCGAATGACCTCTACACTACGGCGCCCGGCGCGGCGACCAACACCGGCCGGAGCGCCGCCTCTCCGCTGGCTTCTTTGGGAGAGGTTCTGGAACGTTACGATCTGGAACCGGGCGACATCGTCTGGGTCGATACCGGGGTATATTCCAATGCCGTGCAGACAGCAATGGGCTACGCCGACAGCGGCACGGCGGCCGATCCCGTTCAAATCCTCGGCAGTACGCACCCGGATGGCAGTATCCTGCTTGACCGCGGTGTCTGGTTCTTCAACGTGCGCGGCTGCCGGCTCGAAAATATGCGATTCTCCGCCTCGATTCCATCCCGCGATGCGATTTCCGTCGACCGGTCGGAAGACATGGCGGTGCAACAGGTGGATGTTTCCGGATCCTGGGGCACCGGGATCGGCATCGATTTGAGCTCCAATGTCGTGGTACGAAATTTCTCGGTGGCCGGGGCCCGGACCAACGGGGTGGCCAACAGCAAATCGTACAACACCCTGCTGGAATTCGGCGTGCTCTGGTCGAACGCCCTGGGCCAGATCCAGGTGCGCAACGCCCCCCGGCCGCCCCGTCCGTCGGGCGATAGCAACACCAACGGATTTGTAACCGTGAGCAACTGCGTTTTGGGAGCATTTGGCCAGCGTATTCCTGTCTATGCGATCCAGGGCAATTTGCAGGCCGATTTCAACAATCTCTTCATCGGCAGCGGCGCACTGGCGGGGTTGGCCATCCTCGCGACTTTCGAGAAGGAATATGATTCCGTTGGCAACTGGTCGGCGGAAACAGGCCAGGATCTCCACAGCCTGTCACACGACCCGCGGTTCGCGGATGCCGGGGCGGGCGACTTCCATCTGAAAAGCTCCGCGGGGCGGTACCATCCCCCGACGGGCGAATATGTGCTGGATTCGGCCCTGGAGAACTCGCCTCTGATCGATGCGGGGGATCCCGCCCGGGCCTGTACGGAACCGGCTCCCAATGGCGGCCGGGCGAACATCGGACGCCATGGGAATACCCCCGAAGCCTCCAAAACGCCGACCAACGCCGTCCTGACGTTGATCAGCTTCAATGACGGCGGCCGGGCAGTGGGAACGGATGTGCCGGTGAATTGGCTGGCGAGGGGTGCGGCCACCAATGCCACCGTCTCCATCTCCTATTCCGCGGATGGCGGCGCGACCTGGACACTCTTGACCAACGGAATTTCCGCCAGCGCGGGATTGTGGGTCTGGAATTCAACCCATGTGGCGCAATCGGTTCAGGCCAAACTGAAGATCCAATTGGAGGACGGCAGCGGGATTTTCACCCAAAGCGACAAATTGTTTGCCGTGCGCAACCAGCCATTCTCTTTTTACATCAACGATGATTCCACGACCAACGACGTGTATTGTACCGTGGCAGGAAACAATGCCAACAGCGGGTTGACACCGGAAGCTCCCATGGCGGATTTCAATGCGCTGCTGGCCAAGTACGATCTGGACAGCAGTGTGAACGGGGGGGATGTGGTCTATATCGATACCGGCGTCTATCGCGGGGTCCCCCCCTGGCGGATCACCCAGACGGATTCCGCCGGAGATGTCAGCCTGCCCCCGGTGGTTTTTCAGGGGGTGCCGCGGACATCCACTGGCCGGACCATCCTGGATCGCTCGTTTGCCGCCGAGGGCATCACCATGGAATATGTCATCGGAGTCGAACTGCGGGATCTGGTGGTGTCCAACACGATCGACAAGGCCGTGACGATCAAAAACAGCCTCATGGTCACTGCCGAGGACATGACCGTCGAGGCGGGCAATCTGGCGTTCAGCCTGGAGAATGGGGCCGGGCTGCGGCTGTCCCGCTGCCTGGTGTTGGATTGTGTCCAGGCTGCCTCCATTGCCACACCTGCCTCACTGCCTGTGGGGCTGGCCGCGCCATTGCTCGAGCACAATGTCTTCTGGCAACCTTCCAGCGACGCCATTGTCCTGCAGGGGGCTGCGGTTGTTCGGAACAACATCTTCGCTTCCGCGCCGGGGCAATACGTTTATCTGCTCAACTCAAGCTCTAACCTGGTTTCCGACTACAATGCCTTTTGGCGCGGAAGTGGCGGCCGCATATGCCGTCAAATCCAGCCCAGTTATATATCGCCGGTGCCCTTGGTCTACGAAACCGTGGGCCACTGGGCGGCCGCCACCGGCCAGGATCGCCACTCCTTTGATGGCAACCCGTTGCTGGCCGATCCCCTTAACCGCGATTTCCATCTGCAGAGCCAGGCGGGCCGTTTCCTGCCGTCCGGCGGCTGGACGAACGATGCGCTTTCCTCGCCGCTGATTGATGCGGGCTGGCCGCAATCCGAAGCCTGGTCGAGCGAACCCGATCCCAATGGCGGCTGGGTCAATATCGGCCTGTATGGCGGCACGCTCCAGGCGTCGAAGTCGCCGACCAATGCGGCGTTGCATCTGGTGTCGCTGAACGGAGGCGGCATCGCCTCCGGGCCAACCCTGTTGAGCTGGAAGGCGGCCGGCGCGACAACGGGACATACGGTCCGGTTGGAGGTTTCCAGCGACAACGGCGCCACATGGGTCCGCATTGCGGAAGGGATTCGCGCCGATTTGGGAGAAGTGGTCTGGAACAGTCTCGGATTGTCCTCCTCGCCGCGGGCATTATGGCGCGTGCAGGATGAACAGCAGGCCGGAGTGGAGGCGGTCAGCGAACGCAACTTCACCATCCATAATGATCCGATCTATTATTACGTAAACGATGAATCCCAGGAAGGCGATCTCTATTGCAGCGCGCCCGGGACCTCCGGCAACACAGGCCTTTCTCCTGCCTCGCCCCGGCGCCAGGTCGCGGACATCCTGACCGACTACGATCTGGAACCGGGCGACGTGATTTACGTGGATGCCGGCAACTATCCCCTGGCGGAACCGATTGTGATCGGCGACCTGGATGCCGGCGATATATCGAGGGATCCGGCGCGGCAGGTGACCATCCAGGGCAGTACCAATTTGCTGGGGACCGGCACCTTGTTCGTCGTTCCCGATCCGGAGAAAACCGGCTTTCTCCTGGATGGCACGTATGGCATTCGCTTCAGCCATCTGGAAATGGTTGGCCCCAGCATCGGCTTGGCCATTCAGGACGGTCATTACATCTCGGGCGATTGGCTGCGAATCCGGGGATGCGGCAACGGGATCAGCATCCAGTCCTCCTCCAATATTTTCATCACGCACTCGGTACTGGATGGCAACCAAAACGCCGGTATCCGGTTTGCGGGCGGAAATCGGGGGGAAAGTCTGTGGGTGGATGCGAGCGTCCTGTGGTCGAACAGATACGGCATCTATCTGCTTTCCGGCAATGTCTATATTACCAATTCGATTGTGGGTGCGGTTGCGCCCGGGTCGTTCGGATTCTTCCAGCAGTTGGGGCAACCCGGGACATTCCAGAGCGATTATAACAACCTGTTTGTCTCCGGCCCGAATGTCGGGGTGAGCGCCGTGCAGTCCGGCGGCGGATCCAGTGCGCGCACTTCCGTCTACGCCACGGTGGCTGCCTGGACGCGCGCCACCGGCATGGACGTCCATTCCCTGGCGCAGGACCCGCAGTTGGCCGATCCCGGCAATGGCGATTTCCATCTCAAAGCGCGAAGCGGACGGTATCTGCCTGGCACCGGCTGGGTCTTTGATTCCGTGAACTCCCCGCTGCTGGATTCCGGGGATCCTCTTTCGCCCGCATGGACAGCGGAGCCCGCCCCCAACGGCCGCCGTCTGAACATGGGGCTGTATGGCGGCACGGCCGAGGCCAGCAAGAGTCCCATGGACGGGGCGCTGACTTTGATCTCCCTCAACGATGGCGGAGTGGCCTCGGGGCAGGTCGAACTGCAGTGGACCGTGGGGGGGGCGGCGACCAACTACACGCTCTGCTTGGAGTACTCGCCTGACGACGGAGCCACCTGGACCAATATCATCTGCGGCTGGCCGGCCAGCAAAGGCAACTATTCGTGGGACAGCGTGCCCTATGGACGGTCCGCCCTCGGCCGTTGGCGCGCCTACTGCCTGGAGGACGAGTCCCTGTTTGTAACCAGCCAGGCCCGATTCACCCTGCGCAATGGCGGGCAGATTCCCTACTACGTGAACGACGCCAGCACCGCCGGGGATGTCTATTGCACCGCGCCGGGAAATGATACCCATGACGGCCTGACTCCCGCCACGCCCAAGGCCAGCTTGCAGGCGATTCTCGACGAATTCGAATTGGAGCCGGTCGACGTGGTCTACGTGGACGCCGGCACATACTTTGCCGGGGCGCCCCCGATCACGATCACGCAGACCGATTCCGGCTGGAGCAACCTTTATGTGACCATCCAGGGCAGCACCAATCCCGCCGCGCCCACTATGCTGCGCGCTCCCTCCCTGACCACGCCCTTCGTGATGGAACTGAAATACGCCGTCAATGTCCGCCTGAAAAACCTGTCGATCATCAATGCCGCGGCGGGCCTTGTGGCCAACTATACCTCCGGGTGCGAACTGGATTCGGTGCGCCTGGAAGGCAATCAGGATGTCGGTCTGCAACTGCAAAACGATAACGAAGGGTTCCGGCTGGTCCGGTCCATTCTGCGCAACAACAACAGTCTCCAGGGGGGATTGGGCGCGGCCATCAACCGCAGCTCGCTCAGCATCGAAAACAGCGTGTTCTGGGGCAGCCCCAAGGCGGTATTCATCAGCAGCGGCAACCTGACGGTGACCAACAGCGTGATGGAAGCCTCGGGCCCCGGCGGACGCATCTATGATTTCGCCTCAGGAGCCTCTGCCACCGCGTTCCGTGGAGATTACAACGCCTACTCCCTCAACAACGGTGCGCTGATCTGTGAGCAGCAGCGGCCGGCGATTGGTTCTGAGTTTTACGGCGACCTGCCGGCCTGGACCGCCCTGACGGGGGCGGACCGCCACAGCATGTCGCAGGATCCCCTGTTTGCCGATGCGGTCCGGGGTGATTTTCACCCCCGCAGCACGCAGGGCCGATTCGTTTCCGGCATCTGGACCAACGATGCCGTCCTGTCGCCGCTGGTGGATGCCGGAGCGCCGGGATGGCCGGCGGACCGGGAGCCCGCCCCCAACGGGGGCATCATCAATATCGGGGCCTATGGAAATACACCCGAATCCTCCATGACCCAGACCAATCCGCCCTGGCTGCGCGTGGTCTCATACAACAGCGGCGGGACCATGGCCGGGACCGTGCTGCTGTACTGGCTGCACGGCGGCATGTCCAGCAATGCCCACGTGCAGTTGGAGTATTCCACGGACTATGAAATTTCTTGGAATCCCATTGCCAGTAATCTTCCGGCCGGATCGCGTGAATACGCCTGGGATGTCAGTGGATTGCCGCTCAGCATCGGCTTGAACTGGAAGGTGGTGCTCCAATCCGACACCAATGTATTCGACATCTCGGATACTCCGGCGTCCCTGAAGACCAAAAACTACGACTATTATGTCAACGACGGGTCCACCGCGGGCGATGTCTGGTGTTCCAGTCCCGGCATGCCCTGGGACCCCTGGACCACCATCGGCACCAACCCGGCCATGCCGATTGACAGCCTCAATTCCCTGCTGGAACACTATCCCGTCGGCGGCGGCGACCGGGTGTACGTGGATACCGGAATCTATCCGGTGTCGAGCGCCGCCCGGCTGATCCTGGAAAACGCCAATGCCGGCACCGAGAGCAAGCCGCTGCTGATTTTCGGCAGCACCAATATACTGGCCGGCGGCACGCAGCTGATTGGCGATGGCGGAACGGACGGATTGATCATCCGGAATACGCGCAACATCGAAATTTCGGATATGCGGATCTCCGGATCGCGGAACGGACTGACGATCCAGAATGTTTCCGGAATCCGGCTCACCGGCCTCCGGGTCTTCAACAATCTGACCAACGGGCTGGAGGTTGCGGGCGGCGATGTCGAATTACGCAACAGCCTGGTCTGGGCCAACGGAAACTACGGACTGGTGTCTGGCGGCCAAAGCGGACGTGCGGTGGTCAACTGCACCTTCTGGGGCAATCAAGCCGGACAGATTCTGAACAGCGGCGGCCTCCGGGTGTCCAACAGTATTCTGGTCGCCACCAACCTGGCCCCCGTATTTTATGAGGCCGGGCAATCCGGGAATGTCAACGGCGATTACAACCTGTACGGAATGGTACCGGGCGGGACGCTTGGCACCAACACCGCGGAACGAATCTCCTATGTCAATCTGCGCCAATGGCAGGACAAGGAGCGCGATTTGCACAGCTTGGTGGCTGATCCGTTGTTTATCAACCCGGCGGCGGGAGACTTCCACCTCCAGAGCCGGGCGGGATATTGGAGCAATGGCACGTGGGCGACAGCCGCCAACACCTCCTGGGCCATTGATGCCGGCGATCCCGCCGCGCTCATCGCCGGCGAATTGCCCCCCCATGGCGGACGCATCAATCTCGGGGCCTTTGGCGGCACCGCGCAAGCGTCCAAGAGCGATTCTTCCGTGCCGGAACTCTTTCCGACCACCCTGCGGGACGGCGGCGTGACGGTCCAAGGGCAACCGCTGTTCTGGCTCTACCGAGGCCTCGCTGCGACCAACAACCTGCGCATCCAATATTCGCCCGACGGAGGCCTCACCTGGGTGACGGTCGCCGACGGCATTCAGGCTGGATCTGCCCCCTTCTACTGGTTCAGTTCGGAGACCCCGACGCCGGAAGCTCTGTGGCGGATCGTCTTGCAGTCCAACACCAACATCGCCGGAACGACGTCAACGCTTTTCACCTTCCGGCCCACCCCCCTGACCTATTATGTCAATGATGCCAGCACCACCGGAGATGTCTATACCTCGGCCTTTGGCGCCGCCGGCAACAAGGGCTATGTTTCCCGCAGTCCGTTGCACTCCATCCGGGCCGTGCTGGACAGATATCAGCTGGGGGGCGGCGATGAAATCAAAGTGGACACGGGGTCCTACCTCTTGACGGATTCCGTGTTTATCACCCCGCTCAACAGCGGTTCAACCAACAATCCCGCCAAGATCACCGGGAGTACCAATTTCGCCGCCGGCGGTTCCTGGTTGCAGCCGGCCGCCGGCTTTCTGAGTCCCGCTTTCCAAATTCATCAGGCGCGGTACATTCAAATCGCGAACTTCCGCCTGACCGGATTCACCAATGGAGTGGCAAGTTCCGGAACTGGCACCCGGTTCTGCACCTTGGCCGATCTGGATATCCAGGCTTCGATCGGGCCTGGCGTGGCCCTCGCTCAGGCCCAAGACACCCGGCTGGAACGGGTGTTGATCCGGGATGGCTTGAGTGTCGGCCTTTCGGCCAATTCGTCCGGACTGGAACTGCTGGGCTGCGTGGTGTGGTCCAACCGGGCTTCCGCGGTCAGCCTGAGCTCCACCGCTCTTTTCATGACCAACTCGGTCCTCGAAGCATCCGGCAGCGGTAACTATTGTTATCTGGCGTATACCAACGTCACGATGCGGACGGACTATAACAATCTGTTTATTCGCAATGGCGCCCAGATTGCCTTCAAAGACGCCATGCAATATGAAAAGCTGCCCCAATGGGTCCGGGGATCCGTTCAAGACTTGCATTCACTCAGCACGGATCCTCTCTTTTCTGATCCTGCGGCCGGGGATTTCCATCCGCGCAGCCGCACGGGCCGGTATCAACCTGGAACGGGGTGGGTGTCGGATGTTCCGGAAGACGGCCGGCCGGACTACTCGCCGCTCATCGACATGGGGGATCCCCGCACGGCCTGGAGCAACGAGCCCGCATCCAACGGAGGCCTGCCGAACATCGGACTGTATGGCAATACGTGGCAGGCGAGCAAGAGCAACACGAACCAGTGGCTGCTGGCGGTCACGGCCATGTCTGGCGGGATCATGTCCGGCGGCATCACCCTTACCTGGGGCTACGGCGGCGGCATTCCCAGCAATGCCCTGGCCCAGCTGCAGTACTCCTACGACGATGGAACCGCAAACTGGAGCCTGATCGGAAATGTTCCCGTCGGCGCCCGGGAATTCTATTGGCAAAGCGATTTGGTACAGGCCGGCATTGAAAGGTTTTTCAGCAGTCCGGCCGGACGCTGGCAGATCTTCTTGGTCGAGGCCACCAACCTGGTGGACCGGACCGATACCTATTTTGGCCTGCGCAACAATCCGTTCAAGTATTATGTCAATGACCTGTCGACCGCCAATGACATCTATGCCGCAGGTCCCGGTGACGATGCCAACATGGGATTCTATCCGGCGGCGCCCAAGCTGACGCTGGGCGGGCTGCTGGCAGATGTGGACTTGGAGCCGACCGACCAGGTCTTGATCGACACAGGAGTTTATGAATCGGACACCAATGTGCCGTCGGTGCGCTGGGAGGCTTCGGATGCCGGGGCCCCCGGACAACCCGTGCTGGTGCGTGGCTCCACCCATCCAGACGGATCCCGCTTCGTCTTCACCAGCCTCGATCCCTCCGTCCGCGGCTTGGTTGAGGTTCAGGCCCCTTTCCTGGATGTGCGGGATCTGCAGTTTGTCCGCCAAAACCTGGAATTCACCGGTTCCGGGCTGATTGTCAGCAATCTGTCACTGACCAATGGTTCCCTGGAAGTCAGGAGCGACGCTTCCCGGTTTGAAGACATCGGGATCGACCGCGGTTCGGTTTCGTTGTCCGGCATGAGCAATCGGCTGGACCGGATGCGGCTGCGATGGGGCGATGCCACTCTCATCGGAACCAATGCCGTTTTGACCCGGTCCGTGATCTACACCACCAACCAAAACGCCATGGCGTTGACCGTCAATGCGGTCAGCCCGGTGGTCTCAAACTGCACCGTGGTCTCCTCCCGTGGAACCGCTGTCGCCAAATACGGAATTGGCACGTTGCGCCTGGGCCACAACATCCTGGTGGCCGGCGGCGTTGCGGATACCAATGCAGTCATCTCCTGGCAGGACGGCGGCCTGCTCTCCGACTGGAATAACTTGCTGGCCCGGGATTCGGCGTGGATCGGTGTCCGGAAAGACAAGTGGGAGAAACTGGCTTATTGGCAGGCGGCCGAGGGACAGGACGCCAACAGCGTGTCCTTCGATCCCCTTTTCCAGAATGAACTCCAGGGGGATTTCCATCTGAATTCCATGACCGGCCGCTGGAGTCCGATCTTCAACGATTGGGATGTGGACGGGGTGCACTCGCCGCTGATCGACCTGGGGAATCCCTGGATCGGCACGGGTGACGAGCCCTGGCCCAACGGCTACCGGCGCAATCTGGGCGCGTATGGCGGCAGCGCCCAGGCCAGCAAGAGTTTGACGAATCTCTGGCTGACCGCGTTGACGCAAAACGACGGCGGCGTCCTGAAGGGCTCCAACGTGGTCCTGCGCTGGGCCGCCGGCTATGCCTCCGGCAAGACCGTTGCCCTGCAGTATTTCAATGGATCCGCTTGGACCAACATTGCCACGGGCCTGTCCGCCGACACCGGAACCTATATGTGGGACACCACGACGGTACCCGACAGCTTCAACGCCAAGTGGCGCGTCGTGGCCGAAGACGGCTCGGGCGTGTCGGATGAAACCGATGCCACGTTCCCGCTGCGCAACCACGTCCAGCAGTTCTATGTCAACGATGCCAGCCAGGAGGGCGACATGTACTGCTCGGCCCCGGGTGCGGCCGCCCACAACGGCCTGACTCCGGCCACCCCCAAGGCCAATCTGCAGCAGATTCTGGATCAGTACGACTTGGAAGGGGGCGACACGGTCTACGTGGATACCGGCACCTATTCGACGAATGCCAACCTGCGCATCATCTGGTCGCGCAGCGGCGATTCCTCCGCGGATGTGGTCATCCAGGGCAACACCAACGTCCCCCTGACCGTGCTGGACCGCAGCGGCGCAACGGGTTTTCCCGCCGTGGGCATTGACGTGAAGGCTTCACAGATCCAACTCAACCATCTCGTCGTGAAGAACGTGGACCGGGGCTTCCTCCTGGATTCCAACCGGAACGTCACGATCCGGGGCGGCTTGTTCATGGATACGGCGACCGGGGTCGCGGCCGACGGGGCCCAGAACACCCAGATTCGGAATACCGGTTTCTGGCGTACGGGCTACGGAGTCAGCCTCAACAACACTGCGACTTCGGTACTGGAAAACCTGACCTTCGCCCAGTCCATCCTGGCCGGCATTCGCTTGAATTCCTCCGTGCTCGACACGCTGCGGAACAACATCTTCGTGCCGCGCACCAACGCCTACGCCTACGCCATCGGCACGGCGACCTCCCTGCTGGCCAACGCCACTCTGGATTACAATCTCTATGATTTCAGCGCGGAAGGCTCCGACTTCTATGCCGGGGCGCCCTTCGGCAGGGACCTCCGCCGGCTGCAAGTGGGCAAGGTGTTCGGCACCCCCAAGTATGGAGGTCTCAACCGGGACTTCCGCAGCGCCGTTGCCCCGGCCAGTCTGGCCGACATCGATGCCGGAGATTTCCACCCGCGGTCGGAATACGGACGCTGGGAGAACGGCGGCTGGACTCTGGATACCAATACCTCCTGGGCGGTTGACCATGGCGATCCGGACCAGGATGCCGGTTTAGAACCTTCGCCCAACGGTGGGCGCCGGAACATCGGCATGTATGGCAACACCGTCCAGGCCAGCAAAGGCGACAGTGTTGACGTATCCTACGACCTGCGCACGCTGGTCAATCCAAACCAGATCATTAAGCAGGATGATCCGATCTGGCCCATGATCTGGTCCGCCCATGGGATTCCCGCCGATGAGCAGGTGCAGGTGCAGTTCTCCGGCGATGGCGGCCTGTCTTGGATCACCCTGACCAATACCTCGGCCCATACGGAATATTATGTCTGGCAGGCGCTGGTCGGGTTCCAGACGGTGAAGGGGCGCTGGCGGGTCATCGGCGTGAACAATCCCCTCGTCTTGGCTGAGAGCCCGGCCGGAGATGACGGCGGCTTCGATGTCCGCTATCGCGACTTCGAAATCCTGACGGGGCCGCTTCCGGTCCGGGGCCTGATGCGGTTCGACTGGGCCGGTGGCGTGCAGGGCTTGCGCTACCGGATCGAGTATTCCGACGACTTCGGCCAGACCTGGCATCCCTGGGAGGAAATTTATAACGGTCCGGCTCCCATGAATCGCAGCAATTTTGTGATTCCCGTCGGGGAATCCGCGCTGGTGTACACTTTCGAGGACCGGACATCCTATCTGCGAAGGACCCGCTGGTATCGGATCTGGGAAGTATCGGAATAGGGGTTTGAACATGCGGCGACCCGCGTGGCGGCGAACCGCCCTGGCCGGTACGGCCGTGCTGGTGCTGCTGCTGGTGCCGTTGCCTTTGCCGAAGGACTCCCGGATGGGGCATGCCGCCGCCGGCGCGGTGCATGTGCTGCTGTTTGCCGGATTGGCCCGGGCCGCGGGGAGCGTCTGGCCGGAACGGATTTCCCGCGGGTTCCTCTGGCTGGGACTAGCCCTGTTGGCGGCCGTCGTGGAGACGATCCAACCCTTGGTCGGGAGGTCAGCCGGTTGGGCGGATTGGCTGTATGGAGCCGGCGGCGCCGCCTGTCTTTGCGGCGGCTGGCCCCTGCGCCCGGGAACGCGCCGCCGCTGGGTGGCGCTGGGCGCGCTCGCCCTGTTTCCGCCGGTCTGGGAGGCCGCCATGTGGCATCAGGAAATACGGGCCTTTCCCGTGCTTGCGCAGTCCGGCGCCTGGTGGGCTCGCCGGAGCTGGACGCTGAATGGCGTCGACTTGTCTGTTGATCCGCACCGCCGGTTCAAGGTGGCGGGACGGGCGGCGCCGGATGACGGCGCCCCGTCGCCGTACCCGGGAGTGTTCCGCCGCGGGGTCCATCGCGATTGGCGCGGCGTTGAATCCTTGCGCACCGCGGTGTTCTGGCCCAAAACCGAACCGGCCGTTTTTGCGGTTCGGGTGGACGATCGTCCCGGAAATCCGCCTTACGCAGAACGATTCCAGAAGGAGCTGCTGATCACCCAGGGGTGGAATGTCGTGGAAATTCCCGCCGCCGAATTCGGAAGGTCTGCGGGCGGCCGGCCCTTGAACCTGGAAAACGTCTGCCAGTGGGGGGTTTTTCTTGTCTCGAATGTGCCCCTGGACTATTTTCTGCTCGAGCCGGTGCATTTAGTTCCGGCACGGAATGCCCCATGAAGTTGTCGATTGTCATACCCGTTTACAATGAAGCCGGAACCATTGCCCGGGTCGTGGATGCGGTCCATTCGGTCGAAATCGGCATGGAGAAGGAAATCCTGCTGGTGGACGATTGTTCCCGCGACGGCACGCGGGAGGTACTGCAGAACATGGCCGCAGCGGATCCGGATCTGCGCGTTCGGTTTCACGACGTCAACCAGGGCAAGGGAGCCGCCCTGCGGACGGGATTTGCCGCGGCGACTGGCGACATCGTGATCATCCAGGATGCCGATCTGGAATACGATCCCCAGGAATATCCGCGCCTGCTTCGGCCCATTCTGGACGGCCATGCCGACGTGGTGTACGGTTCGCGCTTTTTGGGCGGCGGGGCGCACCGCGTGGTCTTCTATTGGCACTATCTGGGCAACAAGCTGCTGACCACGCTCTCCAACATGACCACCAACCTGAACCTGACGGACATGGAGGTCTGCTACAAGGTCTTCAAGCGCGAGATCATCCAGAACATCCCGCTCAAGGAAAACCGGTTTGGATTCGAGGTGGAGATCACCGCCAAGGTGGCCCGGCGCAAGTGCCGGATCTACGAGGTGCCCATCTCCTACTACGGGCGGGACTACTCCGAAGGCAAGAAAATCAACTGGAAAGACGGCTTCAGCGCCTTGCGCTGCATCGTCAAATACGCGTTCATGGACTAGCCCTTCCGCCGGAGCGCGGGCATCCGGCCCGCCGTGCCGAAGAATTTCAGTCCAGATATCCTGCATTGCGCAGACGATCCCAGGTCACCGGAACTGGAGGACGGCGATCCTGGAGGGCGGCGCGCACATATTTGCCGATCATGTCGGTTTCCAGATTAACCCGCGCGCCGGATGCCAGGGAGGAGAGTGCCGTGTGGCTCCAGGTGTGGGGGATGACATGGACGGAAAACATGTCGGGGCCAGCGGTCACGACGGTCAGGCTGACGCCATCCACGGCGATCGATCCCTTGGGCACGATGTCCGCCATCAGATTTTCCGCCTCGATGACCAGGATCCGGTCGCGACCGGCGGTTTCGACCCGGCGCACGTCTCCGGTCCCGTCCACATGGCCGCTAACCATATGGCCCCCGAGCGGATCGCCCATCCGCAGGGCTCGTTCCAGATTCAGCCGATCGCCCGGCTTCTTGCCGGCCAAGGCGGTCTTTTCAAATGTTTCCCGCAGCACGTCGAAGGCCAGCCGCTCGGCCTGCTGGTCGATTAGTGTCAGGCAGGCGCCGTTAACGGCCACGCTTTCGCCAATCTGCAGCGGGGAATCGAATTGCGCCGTCAGGGTCAATCGCCCGGCCGCCCCCTGAAAGACGATGCGCTCGAGCTGCCCGACTGCCTGAATGAGACCCGTGAACATTCAATCCTCCCGGGCTTTCGGGAACAGGTGTACGAACAGGTCCGGGCCGATTCGACGGACATCCCGAATCCGGAACCCGGGAGCGGACTCCAGCATCCAATGCCGAGTGCCAACGGCGCCGACAGGCCCGCCGATCAGTTTCGGAGAAATGAACAGGCAGAGTTCATCCACCAGGCGTGCCCGCAGCAGCTCGCCGGCCACAATCCCGCCGCCTTCGCACAGAACCCGCAGGATGCCCAGGTCCCCGAGCTCCTTTGCCAGGGCCGGAAAAAATCCCCGGCGGGGCAGTTCCAGCACCTTGACGTTGGCCGCGCGGAGCCGGCGGGCGCCGCCCGGGTGCCAGCCGCGCGGGGCGGCGATGATGGTCCGGTCGGCATGGACATCACGGAAAACCTGTGCCGCAGCCGGCAACGGCCGGTCCCGCACCACGATGATCCGCCACGGATTGCGCTGGCGGTCCGGCCGCGGCCACAAGGAGGGATTGTCATGCCGGACCGTACCGGCGCCAACCAGGATGGCATCCGCCCTGCGCCGCATGGCTTGAACTTCCCGACGGGCGTCGGGGCCGGTGATCCAGCGGGAATGATGCCGGAAATCGGCAAGACGGCCATCCAGCGACACGCCGAGCTTGAGGGTGAAGAACGGGCGATGCCGCACAACCTGACAGGCAAACGGCGCGATGAGTTCACGGGCTTCCGGCCCGCCGACACCCGTCAATACCTGGATTCCTCCCTGGCGCAGAACGCGCAATCCTTTGCCCGCATGCCGGGGATTGGGGTCCGCGGCGCCAACCACCACCCGGGCGATTCCGGCCTGCTGAATGGCCGTTGTGCAAGGCGGGGTGCGTCCAAAGGTGCTGCAGGGTTCCAGGGTGACATACAGAGTGGCGCCTTTCGCCCGCGGTCCGGCCTGGCGCAACGCATGGATTTCCGCGTGGGGACCGCCGGCCTGACGGTGCCAGCCCTGTCCAAGAATCCGATTGTTCTTCACCACGACCGCGCCAACCGGAGGATTGGGACGGGTCAAGCCTTCCCCGCGGCGGGCAAGTGCCAGGGCCGTTTGCATCCACTTCAAATCGGAATCGGAAAAGCGGCTCATTTCAATTCGTCTCCGTTCACAAGGGCATCGGCGAAGGCGGCGGGATCGAAGGGAACCAGGTCATCCATGGCTTCGCCCAGCCCCGCAAAGAAGATGGGCAGCTCCAATTCCTGTCGGACTGCGAACAGAAAGCCGGCCTTTGAACTGCCGTCGAGCTTGGTGACGATGGCCCCGGTCAGCGAAGTCATTTCGTGGAACTGGCGTGCCTGTACGACGGCATTTTGGCCGAGCATGGCATCCAGCACGACCCAGGTGTGGTGAGGCGCCCCCGGCAGCCGTTTGGCCATGGCGGCGCCCAGTTTCTGGAGTTCCCGCATCAGCGGTTCCCGGGTGTGCATGCGGCCGGCCGTGTCCACGATTACGGTGTCGCACCCGCGGGCGAGGGCGGCGTCGATGGCGTCATAGGCCACCGCCGCGGCATCGCCGCCCGTGGCGCCTATCACGGCCTCGCAGCCAAGGCGTTCGGCCCACAGCTTGAGTTGATGCGATCCGGCGGCGCGGAAGGTGTCGGTCGCGCCCAGGAGCGGCCGGCGGCCGGCCAGCAGGGCCATCCGGGCCAGTTTGGCCGCGGTCGTGGTTTTGCCGGAGCCGTTCACTCCCACCAGCAGGATGGTACACGGATCGGGCAGGGCATGCCAATCCAGTGTGGGAGCGGGTTCAAGCGCCGCCACCAGTACCCGGCGCAAGGTGGCTGCCAGGGACTCCCGGCGCGAGGCGGACTGTTCCCACTCGCGCGACAGGGATTGGACCAGGCGCATGGGCACGTCGGCGGTGATGAGCAGGTTGGCGATCTCCTCCCTGGTTTCCGGGGCGGCAAGCGTCGGCGCGGATACGGCCCGCAGCGCGTCGACCAGGCGGTCGCGTGTCTTGCGCAGGCTCTGGAACCAGGAACCCATCGGCCGGACCCTATGTCTCCGTCCGGCCGGACGGCGGCATCTGGGGCGCCCGCGCCGGCCGGTCCAATCCCAGGCGGATCCGGTCCAGGATGCCGTTGACGAACTTGCCGGATTCGATGGAACTGTAGGCCTTGGCGAGTTCCACCGCTTCATTGATCGAGACGACCGGCGGAATGTCGTCGCGATACAGCATCTCGAAGGCCGCGATGCGCATGGCATTGCGGTCCACGGTGCCCATCCGGGCGATTTCCCAGTTGTCGGCGTATTTGGCGATCAACGGGTCAATGTCCTGATGGTGGGCAATCACCCCGCGGGCCAGTTCTTCGGCGAACTGGCGGGTGCGGACGCGCGCGGGGCTGTTCCGCGCCTGCATATCAGCTGCGGGCGCCTCCGCGTCCATGTTTTCCCAGAACAGCCGGAATCCTTCGTCGAGGGATTCCTCCTGGTTGAATTCGGACTGGAAAAGAAACTGCAGCGCCCATTCGCGGGCTTCGTGGCGGCTTCCCATGGGGGGGCTCCTTTCAGGTCGGGGAGGAGTCCAGGAATAAGAGGCGGTTTTTCCAACGCGCCATCATTCCCATGTTCCAATAATCCCTCATGTCCATGTTTTTCGGCGGTTAGCCGATCGCCTTCATCAGGGCGGCCATTTCGATGGCGGTTTGGGCGGCGTGCCAGCCGCGATTGCCGGCCTTGCTGCCGCAGCGTTCGATGGCCTGATCGAGGTTGTCCGCGGCCACGATGCCATCGGCGACCGGCAGGCCGGTTTCCAGGCTGATCTGCGTGAGCGCGCGGGCGACCTGGGCATTGATGAGGCCGGCATGGGGCGTGGCGCCCTGGACCACGGCGCCGAGCGCCACGAGGGCGTCGAACCGGCCGGTTTGCGCCAGTTTCCTGATGGCGAGGGGTTGTTCAAAGGCCCCGGGGACCCAGACGATTTCGATGTTTTTTTCATCTGCTCCGTGGCGGGCGAGGCAGTCGAGGGCGCCCTTCAGGAGCTGGCCGGTGAACAGGTCGTTGTGCCGGCTGACCACCAGGCCGAACCGGAGCCCCTGGGCGTTCAGGCGGCCGCTGTATTCCTTGCATTTCATGGTGTCCTTTCCGGGTCAGATCAGGTGGCCCAGTTTTTCCTTTTTGGTTTTCAGATATCGTTCGTTATGCGGGGTGGGGGGGAAGACGATCGGCACCCGCTCCACGATTTCCAGGCCGTAGCCCTGGATGCCGACCACCTTGCGGGGGTTGTTGGTCAGCAGCCGCAGGCGGTGGATGCCCAAATCCAGCAGCATCTGGGCGCCGATGCCGTAGTCGCGCAGATCGGCGCCGTATCCCAGCTGCAGATTCGCCTCCACGGTATCCAGGCCCTGTTCCTGAAGGGCATAGGCATGCATCTTGGCGGCCAACCCAATGCCGCGGCCCTCCTGCCGCATGTAGAGCAGCGCGCCATGGCCCGCGGCGGCGATTTGCCGCAGGGCGGCGTGAAGCTGGCTGCCGCAATCGCACCGGCGCGAGCCAAACACATCGCCCGTCAGACATTCCGAATGGATGCGGACCAGGGGGGCCGGTTGCGTCCAGGGTTCGCCATGAACCAGGGCCACATGGTGGGCGCCGGTATGCACGTCGGCGTACAGATGCAGGCGGAAATCGCCGAATTCGGTGGGCAGGTCCACCTCGGTTTCCCGGCGGACGGTTTTCTCCCGCGCCCGGCGCCAGGCGACCAGGGCCGCCACCGTCAGGATGCGGAATTGATGACGCCGGGCGAATTCCATCAGGTCCGGCAGCCGCGCCATCTGGCCGTTGTCGTGCATGACTTCGCAGATGACGCCGACGGGAACGAGGCCGGCCAGCCGGGCCAGGTCCACGGCCGCTTCGGTATGACCCGTGCGGCGCAGGACGCCTCCGGGCACGGCCTGCAACGGAAAGACATGGCCGGGCCGGATGAAATCGTCGGTCCGCGCCTGGGCAGCGGCCAGCAGGCGGATGGTATGCGCCCGGTCGAAGGCGCTGATGCCCGTGGTGATGCCCTTCCGGGCGTCCACCGACACCGTGAAGGCGGTCCGGTAAAGGTCGCGTTCATCCAGCGGAGCCATGCGGCCCAGGCCCAGTTGGCACAGGCGCGGCTCCTCCATCGGCACGCAAATCAGACCCCGGCCGTGGGTGGCCATGAAATTGACCATTTCCGGCGTGATCTTTTCCCCCGCGGCGACCAAATCTCCCTCGTTCTCCCGGTTTTCATCGTCCACGACCAGCAACATGCCGCCGGCGCGCAGGATGTCCAGCGCCTCCTCGACCGAACAGAAGACCGACTCTTGACCGGCGGTATCCATCGCCATGAAAGACCGAAAACCTTTCTGTATTCGGGCGGGGGAGGGGAGAGAGCGGCGGTCAGATACCGCGGGTCTTCTTCCATCCAGACTGTGTACTGTCGGCCAAGGAATCGCACCTTGTCTGCCTGTCGGCTCGCGGGCTGTACCGCCGGTCGGGAATTTCACCACGCCCTGAAGACATCCAATACCCTATCACGCAGGCCCATCCTGCGCAACAGGAGAAATCAAGAATTCCGCGCGGCTTCCCTGCCGCGTTAGATCCGATTTTCCACACCGTGGAAACATTCTTTCCATTGTGTGGAAAAATCGGCCTCTTTTTTCCACAGTGTGGAAAAACCGCGATCCGGCCGCTGCCGGATTCCATTGTGTGGAAAATTGACCCAGGCGGTGGCGTCAGCCCGCCGCCTTGGATTCGTTCCACTCGTCGTCGGCGTCGTCGCCGGCCGCTACTTCGACCCGTTGTCCGCGGTTCAGGAGCCAGCGCAGGGCTCCAAAAGCCAGTCCGGGCACCACCAGGCCGACCATCATCAGATGCAGGAAGGTGAAATGATAGGTCATGTTGGGCTGGCCCCGGTAGAGGTTCCAGAAGATCAGCAGGCAGGAAATCCAGACGGTCAGGAAGTTGGGCAAGCCGTCGCCCGAGTGCATCCAGTGCAGTCCGGGGGTGCGCAGCTTCGTGATCGGATAGAAGATGTTCGAGCCCATGTGGCCGAGCTGGTCCTCCACGACATGCACGCCGTAGCAGGCGGCGATCGTGACGAAGCATTGCCAGGCCATGGCCCAGCCGGAGGCGAGCCAGGCCACCGCTCCGACGAGCACGCCCAGGATCGCGCCGACCGTGAGGGAGTGCGACCACTCGCGGTGCCAAGGCAGAAATTCCAGGTCGAGATCGCCGTTCGGCAGGGGATTGAAGCCGATGGTCGGGCCGTCGAAGATATCCACCTTCAGCGCGGCATCATAGGTCTGGATGACCTTGGCCTTGATCTTGGCGCGGGCGACGGTCGGATAGCGGTTCTCCGTGCCCTCCACCGGCACCTGGCCGGTGTTGACCACGGGACCGAACTTGACCGCGACCTCGAGCTTGTCGTTGTCGAACGTGACGGCGTACTGCTGCCAGAAATCGGCGCCAAGGCGGATGGAGGACAGCTTGAGGCGGATGTAGCGCTTTTCGTCCACGGCCAGGGCGATGGTTCGGGCGACCTCATCGGCGACATATTGCGGGTCCGGCGCCTGCGGGTCGGGTTCGACATAGACGTCGTGCTTGTAGAAGAAGCGGTAGAACTTGAAGTCAATGGTGTCGGGCAGGATGCCGCAGGCGCCGCCGAGTATGAAGAAGAGCGGATTGCCGTTGCGGGCTGCTTCGATGGCCCAGGGGCCGAACGAGGCCACCGCAACCCCGGACATGAAATGCGAGAATCCCTTCATTGTTGTTCTCCTTGGTTGCTAGGTCAGCCCGAGCCAGCCGGTGATGACTTCGCCGAAGCCGGACATGTTGCACGCGATCGGCAGCAGCAGGATGCCCAGACAATTGAGGCGCCGCGAGCCGAACAGAACCGGCAGCAGCCCGATGCCCGTCCCGACCAACGCGATGAACAGCCCGGTCCAGCCCGTCACGGCCACGACCATCACGATGATGATCGCCAGGGCCACCGTCGAGACGTGGCGGTAGTTGTAGCGGTCGATGAACCGCAGTACCACCCGGGTCAGTGGCTCCATCATCAGGTAGGAAATGGCCGAGGCGACGGCGATGCTGCCCAGGATCATATAGTAGTCGGTCTTGCCGGCGGGCGTGTAGAGCGCCTTGATCATCCATGCTCCGCCGCCGCGGGTCAGATTCAGCCCCGGTACGAACAGCAGCATGAAGGCGCCGACGTAATAGATGAATTTGGAGACGCCCTGGCCCATGATGAAAATCCGCTCGTCGCGCTGGGCGGTGGCATGCCCCGCCAGCATGCCGCCGACGCCGCCAGTCACAATCGGGAAGTAGGCCGCAATGCCGCCTCCCAGCCCGCCGGACCACACGGACCGCAGGATGACGTCGCCGTTGATCGCGAGGCTCTTGGCCGGCTTCTGCTTGGGCACGTCTGCCGCCGAGATCATGTTCAGCAGGCACCAGGGAATCGCGAACAGGCCGACAAACGCCGGCATGATATTCTGGAAGGCCACCTCGTGGCTGACAGGAGAGCGGGTTAGCAGGATGAAGCCCAGCATGCCCGCCAGGAAGAAGGTGGCCAGCCCGGCCAGCAGCGTCTTCCAGGCGTCATAGAACTTGGCCCAGCCGGCGACGCCCCGGTTGCCGCCCTTGGGCCACTCGGACATCAGCATGAAGGTGATGATGATCCACAGCACCCAGTGCATGTGGCCCTTGAGCACCTGCTGGGAAACCGGCAGGTAGCGCGGGGCGCAGGGCGCCACCACGCACACCAGGAAAAAGGCCCCGGCCAGGCCGCCGACTGCCGTGATCATCGTGCCTTCGAAGCCGCGGCCCGCCATGAGGTACTTCTGGCCGGGCAGGACCGTGAACATCGCCGATTCGTCGGGCGTGCCCAGCAGCACGGCCGGAATGGTGTTGAGCATGGCCCAGCCCACGATCATCCCGGTCATGGCAGGCAAAAACACATCGGAGGGAATGGCAAACGCCGTTTCCTCCAGCGCCAGGATGCCCAGCACCATCGCGCCCATCACGTTGTAGACGTGCAGGCCCGGCAGGCAGGCCAGCACGCTCGAAAGCACCGTCCCGGCGCTGACCGACAACAGAACAATCCAAAATGGGGACATGCGGTCGCCTCCCTGCGGGTTACGGAATTACCATCGCGGAATATCCGGGCACGGCCTTCAACTGCAGTTGGCCTTCATATTCGCCCACTTCGCCGGTTGCGGCAATCTGCGCTCCTTCCTCGAGGGCGCCGAGCACTTCGCCGGGGATGATGGACTCCCACAGCACCAGATCGATGGTGCCGGTCTCGTCGGTCAAAGGATATACCACGCCCCCCCGCAGGGCCCGCGGTGCGCCCAGCGTGCCCCGGACCACGCGCACCTGGCCCTTGTCGGCCAAGGCGATGGAGGAAACCGCCACGGCCTGCGTGATGTCCACGGCGGGGGCGGAGGCCGGCGTATCGTCCACCAGCCGGACCTTGTAGCCGCTTTGCACCTTGAGCTGGGGCTTGTCGCGGTATACCTCGACCACGCCTTCCATCTCGAACAGCGCCCCGGGTGTGGGCTTCACCGTGATCACTTCGTTCACGTTGGACCAGTACGAGACGCGCAGGGAGGCCTCGCCGTCCGCGAGCATCACCGCATAAGGCTGCCGGGTGCCCTCCTGCGGAGGGCTGACGGATTCCACGCGGCCGCGCACTCGCACAGTCTGCCCGGCCTGGTCCACGGTGACCGCGCCGACGGACAGGCTGGTCGCCGGCACCGACCGGCCCCGGGAGAAATCGCGCGGCGGTGCGGTCTCCTGGCGGTAGGCCGCGGCCGCCTTCTGGGCGGGGGTTTTCGTTTCGACCGCCGCCGGTGGTTCCTCCAAAACCTCCAGATCGAGTCCCGAGCCCAGCTTGAGTTGCAGTTTATTCTGGTACGTCGACACCTCCACCCGCGCCCGCACCCAGGCGCCGTTGAGCATGTCTTTGTCGGCAATCTGATCGTATTCCGCCTGCCAGAAGTTGATCGTCTGCTCGCCGGAATCGTCCTTGATCTTCAGGGCATAGGGGCGCTTCGAGTCGGCCGGCGGCGGGAATACATCCAGCACCTTGCCCGCGATCGTGATCGCGGTGCCTTTCATGGCCGTTGTGACGTCCGCCAGGCGGACGGCGGCGGCGGGGGCCCGCGTCAAATGCAGTTCCTTCACGCTGAGCAGGCGCATCGACGACTGCTCGTCCGAGATGTTCAGGCTCCCGACGAAATCGATGGCATCGCCGGCCTTGGGGACAAGGTTGCTCTCGGTCAGGGCATCCATCTGCTTCTTGCTGACGAACACGATAATTTTCCCGGTGCCGTCGGAGACATTGAAACTCATGCCGGTGCCGGTGCGGAAGGGGCGGGCATCGGTTTCCACCTGCCCGATCACGCGGATCTGGCCGAAGTTCATCGTCGGCTGGATGTTGCCCAGCATGACCACGGGCACATCCCGATGCTTGGCCATCAAAAAGAGCAGGAACAGGCCAATGGTCGCCAGCAAGATCGCCGCCCAGCGCAATCCGATCAGGCTCATGCGTTTTTCCACCTTCGACCCGCAATACGGGCACTTGGTCACCGCCCCGACGAACCGGCCGCATTTCGGGCAGTTCATCTCGTGCGACTGGGTTTCGTGGCCGGGCAATGCTTCTTTCATTTCTGTCATGCGCTTTCTCCTCGCCAATTCCGCTGATTGATCCAAGCAAACAGCACCGGCAACTATATCCCTGTTCACCCGCAACCACAAAGCCCAAAAGGCGGACCCCAGGTTCGGACGGGTGGAACGTTTTCCTGCTTTCCATTTGCCCCGAGGTGTGGAAAATCATCCCGCATGAACAGCAGTACCTGGATTGCGATCGCTTTTGTCCTCAACCTGGCCGGCATGTTGGCCGGCTTTGTGACCGTCATTTTCCGGCAAAGCTGTCTGGGACACCCCGGGCTCTGCGAAATTTCCCCGGGCGTTGTCACCGGCCCCCTCGGGGTTGTCAGCGTCTCCTGTTTCGGAGGCGCCCGGACTGATGCCGTCAACGCCCCGTGCGACCGCCTCATGCGCTACTGCCAGCACCACGGCCACCGCGAATGGACGCAGCCCGGTGGCGGCAACCCGGAAACCGGAACGGACCGTCCCCGGGAATTATTCTCTGCATCATGCCCGCGCATCCACTGAAGGGGTAACGATGAAATTCAAACAGGTCTATGACATGGTGGGCCATTTGCCATGCACCGAGGAGAGTCAGTGCCGGCTGCTGTATGACTGGATCATGGAGGCTCGGCCCGCCGAATGCCTCGAATTGGGTTTTCTATATGGCAAAACCTCCTGCGTGATTGCCGCCGCCCTGCAGGAAATCGGAACCGGCCATTTGACCTCCATGGACATGGAAGGTGTGAAGCACCATCAAGGCAATCCCAACATTCTTGAAAACCTGAAGAAAACAGGCCTGCAGGATTATGTCACCCCGGTGTTTTCCCCCATCTCCTATACTTGGGAATTGAAGAAACAGATTGAGACGCATTCGGCCGACGGCCGTTGTCAGCCTTTTCTGGATTTTATCTTCCTGGACGGCGCTCATCTGTGGGAGCCCGATGTCTGCGCCTTTTTCCTGGCCATGAAACTGTTGAAACCGGGCGGCTGGTTTCTGTTCGATGATTATTTATTCACCATCGAAAAGTCGGATTGGTGGAGCCGGGAGCCCCAAATGAAAGACAAGCCCGACGAATATCGAAAAGAATCGCAGGTGGAACGATTAGTCACGCTTGTGGTATCCCAGCATCCCGACATCGAATCTGTGACGATTCGGGACAACTGGGTATGGGCCCGCAAACGGCCCGATGCGACAATCCCATCGGGCCCCACCGTTGCGCATCTGACCAAAACGGTGGCCCGGCGCTGGTTGTTGGAAAAGTTGTTTCACCCCAAACGGTAGAAACAACACCTGAACATTGCTCATTCATGCCTGAACCAAGCATATTTCGCCCTTTGCACATCCTGTTCGTCAACCGCATGGCCTGTCTGGAACGGGGCGGGGGGGAGACGTTCGATCTGGAGGTTTCGCGCCATTTGGCCAAGGCCGGCGCGCGGGTAAGCCATCTGTGCGGCGCGCCGCTGCTTCGGCCGGCGCCGCTGCCCGTGCCCGGCGCCCGGACGCTGCGCACGCCTTGGCTGCGGCGATTCCCCTGGGACAAGGTCAAGGGCGGCTGGCGGATCCGGCAATTGGAATTCGAATGGTTTGAATGGCGGGCCGCCCGGTGGGTGGCCAAGCACGCCGGCGAATTCGACATCATTCAGGTCTGCGAACTGCCGAACTTTGTCTATCGGCTCAAGAAACGCAGCGTGAAAACCCCCATTGTCATGCGCCTGACCGCTCCCAATTACCACGATCCCCGCGGCGGCGTGCCGCTGGCAGACGCGTTGATCGCCAGCGGTACCAGCATCCAGAAATTGCGGGATTCGGGATTGGAAGTGACGGATATTCCCAACGCTGTGGACGCGGACCTGTTCCGGCCGCATCTTTCGGATTTCCGCGAAACGCATGGGATCGGCCGCGATGAATTCATCGCACTGTATGTGGCGCGGTTCCAGGCCTTCAAGGACCATCAAATGCTGCTCGCCGCCTTCGCCGGTTTCGTGAAAGACCATCCCGCCGCGCGGCTGGTCCTGGTGGGCAGTGGTCCGTTGCGGCCCCGAACGGAGAAGCAGGCTGCCGCCCTGGGCCTTGCGGACAAGGTCATGTTCCTCGGGGAGGTTTCGTTTCCGCACATGCCCGGCGTGTATGCCGCCGCCGACGTGAAAGTAGTTTCCAGCGTCTATGAATCCTTCTGTTTTGCCGCCATCGAGGCCATGGCCACGGCGTTGCCGGTGCTGACGACCGATTGCGGCTGGGTGCCGAAGCTGGTCGCAGACGGAGCGGGGGTGGTGGTGCCGGTGGGGGATGCCGAAGCCTTCGCTGCCGGCCTGAAGAAACTGGCCGACAATCCCGCCTTGCGACAGCGCATGGGCGCGACCGGCCGCCAGCAGGTCCTCGAACGCCACACCTGGCCCGTCAGTGCGGAGAAGCTCCTGGCACTGTACCTGAAACTTGCAAAATGCTGACCAAGATTATCAGCCGTCCAACCACGAAATGCACGAAATGACACGAAAGCGGGAAGCAGGAAACCCAGGAAAACAGAAAATGATTGGATGGGGGAAACCGTTTGCCGGAGCGCAGCCATCTTGACCGCTATATTGAAACACAGAGGGCCACGGAGAAAACCGCGAGAAGCCAGATACGTAAGCGGAAATCGCAACGGAACCAGGCGGCTGTCCTGTAAGCCACCCCTCTACGGGTGGCGCTTTAGGCCGCGACGGCTCGCCGTCGAAGACCTCGCCCAAACGGGCGGGCTCCGTCCGGGCTGCTCGGCTGCTTCTTTGCGTTCCTTCTGTTCTTTGAGGTGAATCATCCGGCTGTTGGCTCCCCCGGCCATCCCTCTGTGCTCTCTGTGTCTCTGTGGTGAACCGGCTCCCGGCTGTTCCGCCTGTAAATCCAGTCATCCTGTTCTAAATAAGGTGTGTTTGAGTATTTCGTGGTGTAATCAAGGTTGTTCATGCTTTCCCCGGCCTATCAAGTCCGTTATATTGCCCCTCGAGAATGGAATCTCATCTGAAAATCGCTTACATCTGCGAGCCGCAGATCGGCGGGACCTATACCAGCTTCCGGCAGGTGCGGGAACAGCTGTTGCCCATGGACATCGACTACCGGTGTATTCCGCCTTTCGACAAGCAGGCCTTTGCCGCCACCCGGTTTGCCCATGATGCGGGAGTGGACTTCATTGAGTACCCGGACCGGGAACCCGCCGCCATGGCCCGCCGCCTGGTGGACCATTTGCAGGCAGAGCAGTTTTCTGCGGTGGTCGTTCTGCCGAGCTGTTACCCCTTCGTGTCCAGTCTGCCGCCCTTTTTGCCGCGCGGCATCCGATGCATCGCCCGCATGCCGCACAACGCCCGGGGGGTGTATTGGCCGACGGCTCTGATGGCGGCTCATTTCAACCGCATCATCGCCGTTGGACCCCGGTTGAAAAAGGATCTGGTCGCCAAATATGGCGTGGCAGAGGCCAAAGTGGAAGTGATCGCCAACGGGGTGGATACCGGGCGTTTCCAGCCGGGAACGGGAGCGTCTCCGCGCCGGGCGATCTACGTGGGCCGGATCGAGGATCTCCAGAAGAACGTGTTCCTGCTGCCGAAGATCCTGTCCCGGGCCCTGCGGTTTGATCCGGAGGTGCATTTAACCGTGGCGGGGAGCGGCCCGGATCTCGACCGGTTGCGGGCGCGTTTCGCAGCCGCCGGGTTGGATGATCATGTGAACCTGGCCGGCCGGGTGGATCCGGAGCAGATCCCGGCTCTCTTGCAGCGGCATGGGGTGTTCATCCTGCCTTCGAGGTTCGAGGGGTGTTCCAATTCCACGCTGGAGGCCATGGCCTGTGGCTGCGTTCCCTTGCTGTCCCGGCTGCCGGGGATTTCGGACGAGATCACGGTTCATGGCCGGTCCGGCTTGCTATTCACGCCCGGGGACGGGAACGCGATGGGCAGCGCGTGGGGGCGGTTGGCCCGGGCCGAGCAGGATTGGGCCCGGATGCGCAGGGAAGCAAGGGACCGGGTGGTGACGCATTTTTCCCTGGAGCGCATGGGGGCCGCTTATGCCCGTCTGTTCCGGGCCGTCGTGGAGGAGCCGGACCTGCGTCCTCCTGCCCGGCCACTCGCCGATTACGCACTGAACGCTCGCTTGTCTTCCACATGGCGGCGCTGGATTCCGGATAGACTCAAGAAGCATTTTCGGACCTGGGCTGCCCGAGCCGGATTTTCCCCATAGGGCCTGTGCGGGGACAATGATCAAGCTATCCCTGGGCAACAACCGGATTCGACCTGTTGTACTGCTTGGTGAACGCGTTCAGCCGGAAACACGAACACCCGCCGCGCCCGGCGAACGGGGCCGCTGTTGTGGCGGAACCGGCGGCAAAACCGCATTGGCAAGGGCGCCAGCAACGGGTTCAAATCCGGGCGTATCCGGGATGGGGTGCTGTTTCCGACACAGGCTTCAACAAACCCAGTTTTGAGTCGCCGCCGGCGCAGCTTGCCCGCCTATGGAGGGGCGTCCCTTCCCAAACCGTCCAGGTGTGCACCCCAGCACAGATGCGCCCTGCCAATCCCGTTGTCCGGATATATCATTGTATCTCCGTCTGTCATCCGGTATGGTAACGCCTCAATTGTTGAGGAGAACAACTCATGGATCTGAAAGGCAAGCGGGTGCTGGTCATCGGTGGGGCAGGGCTGATCGGGTCCCATGTCGTCGAGGAACTGATCGAGACCGACGCGGCCAAGGTGGTGGTGTACGACAACTTCTGCCGCGGCCTGCGCGAGAACCTGCAGACCGCGCTGCGCGATCCGCGCGTGGAAATCTTCCCCTTGGGCGGGGATGTCCTCCACCCTGAAATCCTGGATGTCGCCATGCAGGGGGCCGACGCCGTCTTCCATCTCGCGGCGTTGTGGCTGCTGCACTGCCACGAGTTTCCGCAGTCGGCGTTCGACGTGAACATCCGCGGTACCTTCAACGTTCTGGAGGCCTGCCGCCGGAACCGGATCGAACGGCTGGTCTATTCCTCCAGCGCCAGCGTCTACGGCGACGCCCTTGAGGAGCCCATGACGGAAAGCCATCCGTTCAACTGCTGGACGTTCTACGGGGCCACCAAGATTGCCGGCGAGGCCATGATGAAGGCCCACCACAAACGCTACGGGCTTAAAGGAGTGGGGTTGCGCTACATGAACGTCTACGGTCCGCGCCAGGACTACCGCGGGGCCTACATCGCCGTCATGATGAAGGCCTTGGACGCGATCGACCGCAACGAGCCGCCGGTGGTCTTCGGCGATGGTTCGCAGGCCTATGACTTCGTCCATGTGCAGGACGTGGCCCGCGCCAACATCTGCGCCATGACTTCGGACTGCCCGATCGGTTTCTTCAACGTCGGCCGGGGGGTCAAGACCACCGTCAAGGAACTGGTCGAACTCCTGCTCAAGCTGACCGGGCGAGAGGATCTGGGGATCAACTACAAGCCGGCCGGCGAGTATTTTGTGACCAACCGGGTGGGCTGTCCCAAGGCCGCCGCGGAGAAGCTGGGCTTCCGCTGGTCGATCGATTTGGAGGAAGGCATGCGGTCGCTGATCGACTGGCGCAAGCGGCATCAGGAGGAAGTGGCCATCCGGCAGAAGAACGCGGGGGTGGAGCGGTGATGCGCATTCCCCTGTCGAAGCCTTATCTGAACGAGGACCTCAAGCGCGGCGTGCTCGAAGTGCTCGACAGCGGCTACTGGACCGAAGGTGCCGTAACCCGTGAATTCGAGGAGTTGTGCCGCCGCCACATCGGCTGTGCGCACGCCCTGGCGGTCTGCAACTGCTCCCTTGGGCTGGAAATGGCGCTGCGGGCACTGGGCATCGGTCCCGGCGATGAAGTGGTGGTGGCGGACTACACCTATCCGGTAACCGCGGGCGTGGTCAACCTCGTGGGTGCCACGGCGGTGCTGGCGGACGTGGAGCGAGACACCATGTTGCTGGACCTCGCCGCGCTTGAAGCGGCCATCACCCCCCGAACCAAGGCGATTATGCCCGTCTCCATCTTCGGCCTGCCCTTGGCCTATGACCGCCTGGCGGAGATCAAGCAAAAGCATGGGTTGTACGTCATCGAAGATGCGGCCTGCTCCATCGGTTCGGCCTACCGGGGCCGAAAAACCGGAGCGTGGGCCGATATCTCGGCCTTCAGTTTCTACCCCCGCAAGTTCATTGCCACAGGGGAGGGCGGACTGGTTACTACGGACAACCCCGTTTGGGCGGAGTGGATGGACTCCTTCAAGCATTTCGGCATGCAGGCGCAAACAACCCGCGAGGATACCGTGTTCGGCATGGTGGGCACGAACTACAAGCTCAGCAATATCCTGGGGGCGGTCGGCCGCGCCCAGATGCGGGTGATCGACATGCTGCTGGCGCGCCGTCGGGAGCAAGCCGCACGCTACGTCGAATTGCTGGCCGGGGATCAGCGCGTCGGCGTTCCGCGGGTCGTGGACGGCGGCGATCCCTCGTACCAGTCCTTCTGTGTATTTGTGCCCGAACGCGACCGCGTGATGCGTGCAATGCGCGCCGCCGGCATCGAAGTGCAGATCGGCAGCTACGCGCTGCATCGGCATCCCGCCTTCCAATCCGGTCCACTCTGCCGCCATGCCGGCGGGCTGGACAACAGCCGCTGGGTCTTCGAACACGCCTTGGCTTTGCCGCTCTACCACGAGTTGACACCGGAACAGCAGATGCAAGTGGTGGAACAACTGCTTCACGAGGTTGGAACCTTCTTGGACCCGGAACTCATTCAATGAGCGACGACTTGTTTCGGCTGTTGCGGGATCCGGCAACTGGTGGCCGGTTGCGTTGGGGGCCTGAGCCAGGAGACGCCGGAAAGTGCCTCGAAACAGACGACGGGCGACGGTTTCCGGTTCGCAACGGCATCCCGCGTTTCGTGGCGACGGAAGATGCCGGGCAACTTCAAACCCGCGATGCCTTCGGTTTCAAATGGGCGAAGCGCGACACATACGACACCCCGGCATTCCGCGCGCTCTCCTTGGACTGGTGCATCTCTAAATATGGATTTGGATCCGAAAAGGACTGGGTCGGCTATTTTGATTCTCGCCGGCGGATCCTGGACGTGGGGTGCGGCAGCGGATACACCTCTTCGCTTTATCTGAACCATCCGGGCTGGACGGGAAAGGCCATGTGGGTGGGGGCGGACATTTCCACGGCGGTGGATGTTGCCCAGGAACGCTTGAGGGAATTTCCCAATGTTCATCTGGTGCAGGCGGACGCCTTGCAATTGCCGTTCGCTGATGGCGCCTTCGACACCGTGTTTTCCGAAGGGGTGCTGCACCATACGCCGTCGACCCGGGCCGCCCTGCTGGCCGCCGCGCGCGTCCTGGAGCCAGGGGGGGAGTTCTTGTTCTACGTCTACCGCAAGAAAGGCCCCCTGCGCGAATTCGCGGACGACTACATCCGCGCACAGATCGCGCCGTTGTCGGACGAGGCGGCGTGGGACGCCATGCGCTCGCTGACTCGATTCGGGCAGGCGCTGGCCGAAACGAAGGCCCACGTGGTCGTTCCGGAAGACGTGCCCCTGCTGGGCATCCGAGCGGGCACCTTCGATGTCCAGCGCCTGCTTTACTACAACGTGGTCAAAATGTTTTGGAACCCCGCCCTGTCGTTCGAGGAAAATGTCCACGTCAATTTCGACTGGTATCGGCCCCATTACGCCCACCGCCAGACGGCAGAGGAGGTGCGCGCCTGGTGTGCCGAAGCCGGACTCGAGATCCGGCATTTCCACGAGGAAGAAAGCGGATTTTCCGTGCGGGCTGTCCGGAGCCAAGGCTGAACCATGTGCGGCATTGTGGGCATCTTCAACCTCGCGGGACAACCCGTGTCACCCGCGGTGTTGCAGGCCATGACGAACAGGCTGACCCATCGCGGTCCAGACGGCGAGGGAACCCATCTGGATCGTGCGCTGGGCCTGGGGCACCGGCGCCTGGCGATTCTCGACCTTTCGGAGGCCGGCCGGCAGCCGATGGCGACGCCCGACGGACGGTACGTGATCAGCTTTAACGGCGAAATTTACAACTTCCGGGAATTGCGCCGGGAACTGGAGGCGGCCGGCCGGATTTTTCATTCCCGTTGCGATACGGAAGTTCTGCTGCAGGCCTACGCTCACTGGGGGCGGGAATGCCTGAACCGGCTGAATGGCATGTTTGCCTTTGCCGTCTGGGACCGCCAGGCCCGGGAACTGTTGCTGGCCCGGGACCGCTACGGCATCAAGCCGTTATATTACGCCCAATGTGGCGATGCATTTCTATTTACCTCCGAAATCAAGGCGCTGACCGTTCACCCGGCGTTTCGGACCGAGGTAGATCGGGAAGCCCTGCTGGAGTACTTCACCTTCCAGAACTTCTTTACGGACCGGACGCTATTCAAGGGGGTGCGCCTGCTGCCGGCTGGTTCGTGGATGGCCGTGTCGGCGGCCGCCGTTGGCGCACCCGTGTCCTTTTGGGATTACAGTTTTGAAGAACCTGCCCAGGCAACGGACGAGCAAGCCTACCGGGAAGAACTGGACCGCCTCCTTCAACAGGCCGTTTCCCGCCAGTTGGTCAGCGATGTGGAAGTGGGCGCCTATCTGAGCGGCGGCATGGATTCCGGCACGGTGACCGCCCTGGCCGCGCGCGAAATCCCGAACCTCCATTCCTTCACCTGCGGGTTCGATCTCCATTCGGCTTCCGGCATCGAACTCGGCTTCGACGAGCGGGACGCCGCGGAGCTGATGTCCTACCGCTTCGGCACCGAGCACTACGAGATGGTGCTGAAGGCCGGCGACATGGAGCGCGTGATGCCGGCCCTGGCCTACCATTTGGAGGAACCCCGCGTCGGGCAGAGCTATCCGAATTATTACGTGGCCCGGCTGGCGAGCAAGTTCGTCAAGGTGGTGCTCTGCGGGACCGGGGGCGACGAATTGTTCGGCGGCTATCCCTGGCGCTACTATCGCGCTGTCGTCAATGACGACTTCGAGCATTACATTGATAAGTATTACAGCTATTGGCAGCGTCTGATCCCCAATCAGGACGTCCAGCAGGTGTTCGCGCCCATCTGGCCGGATGTGAAGCATGTCTGGACCCGCGACATCTTCCGGGACGTGTTCCGGCGACCCGAGGCCAGCCTGGCGCGGCCCGAGGACTACATCAACCATTCCCTGTACTTCGAAGCCAAAACCTTCCTGCACGGGCTGCTGGTGGTGGACGACAAGCTCAGCATGGCCCACGGCCTCGAAACGCGTGTGCCGTTCCTTGACAACGACCTGGTGGACTTTGCAATGAAAGTGCCCGTGCGCCTCAAGCTGGCCAAGCTGGGCGAGGTAGTCCGCATCAACGAGAACGAGCCCGGCCTGAAAACATCACGCTATTTCCAAAAGGCGAGGGACGGAAAAATGCTGCTCCGCGACGTCATGACCCGCCACATCCCCTCAGAAGTGGCCTCGGCACAGAAGCAGGGCTTCTCCGCGCCCGACGCCAGCTGGTTCAAGGGCGAGAGCATTGATTTTGTCCGGCGCACGTTGCTTGAATCCAAGGCCCGCATCTATGAGTACATGGACCAAGCCGCTGTGACCGGCCTGGTGCAGGACCACCTGGAGGGCAGACAAAACCGCCGCCTGCTGATCTGGTCCCTGCTCAATTTCGAATGGTGGCTGAAAACCTATCTGGGGTAGACCGGCATGCGCATCGTTTTTTTCGGAGCGTCCGATCTGGGGTGGGAATGTTGCAACGCCCTTCTCCTCGCCCGGGAGCAAATCGTGGGCATCGTCACCATTCCCCAGACTTTTTCCATCTCGTGGTCCGACAAGCCGGTGGTGAATTCCCGATATCGCAGTTTTCACGGCCTGGCGGAAGCGCATGGCCTTCCCTTGCTGTCCATCGAAAAGCGAATGAAGGAACCGGCCTATCTCGAGACCGTCCGGGTCTGGAATCCCGATCTCATCCTGGTGATCGGCTGGTACTACATGGTTTCCTCTGCCTATCGGAACCTGGCCTCCCATGGCGCAATCGGCCTGCACGCTTCGCTCCTGCCGAAGTACCGGGGCGGGGCGCCGCTGGTTTGGGCGGTCATCAACGGAGAGCGGGAAACCGGGGTGTCGCTGTTTCAACTGGAGGACGGAGTGGACACAGGAGGGATTCTGGGCCAGGCCCGGTTCCCGATCGAAGAAACGGATGACATCTCCGATGTGGTGGCCAAGGCGACCCGCAGCTCCGTGAAACTGGTCCGGCATTGCATTCTCCGGTTGCGCGAGGGGAAGGCCTCATTCGTGCCGCAAAACGAGGCGGAAGCCACGATCATGCCCCAGCGGAAACCGGAAGATGGCTGGCTGGACTGGTCGCGGCTGTCCCTGCCGGATGCCTACAACTGGATCCGGGCCCAGAGCCGCCCCTATCCGGGCGCCTTTTCCCGGCTGGACGGGGCCAAGATGTCGATCTGGCGGTCTCAGAAAACGGACAGGGTCACCGCCTGCGAACCCGGCTGTCTGTTCGTGGATGACGGGCAGCTCTTCGCGACTTGCGCAGACAGGCGTGCCCTGCGTTTGCTGGACCTCTCCATGGAAGGCGGGGATACCGAGGGCTTGGCGTCTGTCATCCAGCGGGTCGTCAACGGAGGGGCGCGGCTTGCCTAGCGGATGGATGGACATGAGAATGGGATTCTTCCTCCTGGCGTTGGCGGTTGGCCTGGCCATGCTGTTCCGCCTGCTGCCGGCTTGGCTCTGGCCCACGTTCACCTCCGATGCCGGGTTCCACCTGCTGATGCGGCGGGAGATCCGCGAGAACCGATTCCGGGTCCCGCGCAAACTGGAGCCTTGCCTTTTTGATAAGCAGATTTCATATCCGTGGCTGTATCACCAACTGATCGCATTCCTGCCGGAGGCGTGGCTGCGGAGGGTTCCGGCCCTTCCCAGCGCGATTATCGACGGGCTGCATGCGATGTTGGCCTATTGGGGCGCCTCCTGGCTGACGGTCGCCTTGGGGCATCCCGAGGTGGCCGTCAAGGCAGGCATTTTGAGCGCCATCGTCTTTGGCCTTAATCCGGCCCTGTTGGCGCACGGCATGGGGCCGCGGGCTTACGAAGTGACGCCTCGGCCGTTGGGGGAGTTGTTTTTCTCCGCGGCCCTGTTATCAGCAATGCGGGCGGCGTCGGGGGGAAGCTGGGGGTGGTGGTTATTGGCGGCTTTGGCGGGCGGGCTGCTGCTGCTTTCCAGCAAATTCGCCGCGCAAGTATGGGTAATCTTCCTTCCGTTCCTTGCCCTGGTGCCGGGCTTTCACGCGGTGTTGGGGGTCCTCCCGGGGTCCTTTCTGGCAGCCCTGCTCCTGTCCCGGGGGCGGTATTGGCATGTCCTAAGCGGCCAGATCCTCCATCTCCGCTATTATCGCCGGAAACTGCAATACTCCTTCAGCGCCGTAGCGGGTCTGAACCGCTGGCAGGAGGTCCGGGAAGCCTGGGGGGCGCTGCGGCGGAACGGATTCTTCTCCGGGGAGTTTTGCCGGGCGGCGGCCCGGCTCTACACCATGAATACCTATCTGCTGATGGTGGTGAGGGGGGCGGTCTTCCTGGTGTTGCTGGTGATGAGCCTGTCTTCCGCGCATCGCGAGGGCTGGCAATTGCCGCGGCCGCCTGCGCTTTGGCTCCTGGCCTGGTCCTGCGCCTGGCTGTTGCCGTTCATTTTGACGTCCACCAAGCACCTGCGCTTCCTGGGCGAGGCGGAGCGCTATGCCGAGTACGCCATCTGCCCCGTCTCGATCCTGGTGGCGACCGGACTTGTGCTGGCCCCCTTGTCCGTTCCGATCTTGGCGGTTTTAGCCGTCTATGCGATCTGTCTAGCGGCGGCGCTGGGGCAGGCCTGGACGGTAAACGCCCGTGTTTCGGCCCGGGTGTCCGGGGACCGCGGGAACCTGGTGTCGGCGTTGCGGCAACTGCCGCCGGACGCCACGCTGCTGGGCATCCCGGCGATGCAGGTGCTGTCCCCGGTGGCGTCGTTGCTTCCCCACCGGTATGCAGACATCACGACTGACTCGCCCGCGCTCATCCGCATGATCGAGGAGCGGTTCGATGGCTATCCCTGGCCAAAGCCCGACTGGGCGATGTGGCGCGCCGCGGGGGTGGATTACGTCGTGACCTTTTCCCCGGATTATCTGCGCGGGAACCGTCCGAGCCTTGGGTACGACCGGATTCCGCTGGCACTGGTTTACTCCAATCCGGCCTATCGGGTCTATGCGTATTCCGGCGATTGGAGTTCCGGGCAGAATCCGGGGTGAAGGTCAACCAGTCTGAGCGGCGGCCGGGGGGCATGTTCAAGACGCGGCGACTCGTCGAACACGGACGGAAACGGGCGGGCGGAAAATCCGTTGATGCCGGCCGGGCCGGCGGGCTATAGTGCCGCGGTTCATGGATCATTCCCTGTCATCCCGTCCGTTTCCCTCTGCGATGCAAACCCTGAGCGGGACGGCATGAGCTTGTGGGCATTCCGGTTCCTGTTGTGGTACGTCTGCGTCTTGCTGGTGCAGCCGCAGAACCGGTTTACGTTCCTGTGGCCGTTGAAAATCGCGGACATCTCTTTCATCATGGCCACGGGGCTGCATGTCGTGGCCAACCTCCAATCGCAGCGGCCCCTGTTGAAGATGGGCCCCGGGACCATTCTGGCATTCGCCCTGCTGTTTTTCGCCACGTTGTCGCTGCATTTCGGGGCGTATCAAGTGTCGCCGGCCTGGAATGCCTTCATGGATATCATCGTGAAGAACTCCCTGCTGCTGATCCTGGTCGAGGCGATGGCCGTTACAGTGGAGCGCGTCTGGGCGGTCCAGATGACCACCCTGATCTGCACTCTGTGGTGGATCAAGGGGGGGCTGCGGTTGTCGCAGATGGGGGCCACCTATGCTGGCGACCGCATGATGGGGGCGGCGGTCTCGCTCATCGAAAATCCCAATGGATTCGCCTACATGATGTGCGTGTTCCTGCCTCTTTATCTCTATGCCTTCCAGCAGGCGCGCAAGGTTTGGCAGCGGTGGTTTTTCCTGGCCTGCGCCCTGGCCGCCGTCTGGATCGTCTTCGAAACCGGCAGCCGGACCGGCTTGGTGACTTTGATCGTGATGGCAGGGTTCCTCCTGCCCCGCTACGGCCGACGACATCTCCGGGCGCTCGTGATCATTGCCGCCGTGGTGATCGCGATCTTCCCCATGACCGGCGAAAAAAACCGCGAACGTTTTCGGACGATTCCGCATTCCATTGCCACTTTTTTCGGCCGCGTCGAGGAGGAAACGCCGGTTGAGGCCATGACCATGGACGAGTTGAGCGCACAGGATCGGGCGGACAAAAACAAACAGACCTGGGCCATGATCCAGGAGAACATCATTTTCGGATTGGGGATCAATCCCGACGTGAGCAGTTATGTGGAGCGCTTTCCGCACGCACCGGGCCAGGTGCATTGCGAAATCCTGATGGCCGGGCGTCAGATGGGGCTCATCGGCATGAGCATGTACGCGGGATTTATCGGCATCATATTTTTTGGCGGCGGGTGGGTGAAGAGAAATGCAGGGCACTGGCCGGCCGTGCGGGACCTGGGCTGGACCTTCCAGATGCAGGCGATCGCCATTGCGGTGGGCGGGTCCTTCAGCCCCCTGCCATGGCATCCGCCGATGATGATGCTGGCGGGGTCTGCTTCCGCTTTAATCGCCATTCTCAAGGCTGAACAGGCAGCCAGGTCCGAGCGTACGTTACAAATATAGCCGCCATGTTGTTCAATTCCTATGAATTCCTGTTCTTCCTGCTGCCGATTGTCTTGGCCGGCTACTACCTGCTGTTGCCGAAGGGGTGGCGGCACGGCTGGTTGGCTCTGGGCAGTTATGTTTTTTATGGCTGGTGGGATTACCGTTTTTGCGGGCTGTTGCTGCTGACAACCACTATTGACTACATTGCTGGCGGCCGGATCGCGGTTGCGGCGACCCCGACCGCCAAAAAGCGCTGGCTGGCGCTGTCAGTTGTCGCCGACCTGTCCATCCTGGGCTTTTTCAAGTACTACGATCTGGGGGCGGAAACGGCAAATGCGATTGCACAATGGCTGGGCGCGGCATCCGGCGTGGTTCCCTTGTTGCACCTGGTGCTACCAGTGGGCATTTCGTTCTACACCTTCCAGTCCATGAGCTATTCGATCGATATTTACCGCGGTCACGCCCGGCCCGCCCGGAGTTGGATTGATTATGCCTGCTATGTTTCGCTGTTTCCCCAGTTGGTGGCCGGTCCGATTGTTCGGTACCACGAGCTTGACAACCAACTCCGCGAACGCACCCATTCCTGGGCCAAGGCCGGAGCTGGCATCACCCTGTTCGTGCTGGGATTGGCCAAGAAGGTGCTGTTGGCTGATGCCGTCGCGCCGATGGCGGATTGGGGGTTTGCCCAGAACTCGATCGGGTTGTTTGGCGCGTGGAGCAGTCTGGTGGCCTATACGCTCCAAATCTACTTTGACTTCAGCGGCTATTCCGACATGGCCGTGGGCCTGGGCCTGATGCTGGGTTTCCAGTTTCCGCAGAATTTCAATTCACCTTATAAGTCCGCTTCCATCACCGAATTCTGGCGGCGCTGGCACATCTCGCTGTCCTCCTGGCTGCGCGACTACCTGTACATTCCATTGGGCGGCAATCGGAAGGGGCCTGTGCGTACCTACATGAATCTGTTCCTGACCATGCTGCTGGGTGGATTGTGGCATGGGGCGAACTGGACGTTCATGCTGTGGGGCGCTTTCCACGGGGCGCTGTTGGCCCTGGAGAGGATGAATCGCAAGCGAGGGTTCGCCTGGGTGTTTCCCCGGCCGTTTCAGGTTATCCTGACCTTTATGCTGGTCATGTATGGGTGGGTGCTGTTCCGGGCCCCCACGTTGGAGGGGGTTGCCCGCATGACGAAAGGACTGATGGGTCTGAATGGCTGGGGCGTGGCGTATCCGCTCGCGGATGCGGGGACGCTGAACTGGGGTATCCTGATTCTTGGGATGGGGATCGTGTTTGCCGCGAAGAATACCTGGGAAATCCGCTGGCGGCCTGACTGGCGGCTGGCCGCGAGCCTGGCAGCCTTGTTTGTGCTTTGCGTGGCGATTTTCCTGGTCAATACCAGTTCGCCTTTCCTGTATTTTCAATTCTGAATAGCCATGGAAACGCGATTAGATCATCCCAATCAGTTGTGCGGTTTCGAATCGGTCAGTGCCCGTTTCGTTTTCAGATGGGTTTGGAGCATTTTGGCGCTCTGGCTTGTGTTGTTGGCCGTGGATTGGGGGGCGCGCTTTCGTATTTTTCGTTGGCAGGACCAGTGGCGGGTGCGGAAACCCTCCAGTTCCATTTCATCCGGGGGGGCCGTTGCCACAGTTCGAACCCGGCAGATACCCGCCCAGACCGGGGGCGGGCTCACCCAACTGGTGCCGCTTCATGGGATTGCCGCGCGCTATGCGGAGTATCATCCCGCCTATGAGGAGTTCATGGACGGCCATGGCTATCCCAATGCCCCATTGCCTGAGGGACGGGTTTGGAACATCGTGATGGTGGGCGACAGTTTCATGACTTCTCTGGGCACTCAAAATGTGGCGCAAGTTCTGGCGGATATCAGCGGGCTTGGGGTCTACAACCATGGCCGGGCGGCCGCCGGACCCTTTCTGGAACTTCCCAAATTTCTGAATTCGGGCACCTTTCGTCCTCCGCCCCAAGTGGTGATCTGGAATCTCACCGCACGGGAATTATCTGCCTCCCTGTTCCGCCGCCAACCGATCGATGTCTGGTTTGGCGGAGAAGATGTCTGGCGCCGGCATGTCGAGTGGCGGGCCCGCGGCAGCGTTCATTGGCACCTGTTGGCTCCGGCTGTCTTGAGCCAGGCATGGCCCAATACTTCATTAGTGGCGTATTTCGCGCGCAAAGCATGGGGCAAGATGAAGCTGGGCATATTCGGGGCTTGGCCGCAGGACGTGCTGGGGGCCGAGGATCCGGATTTCGGCCCCATGCTTTTTTACCGCGAGAACCTGCGCGTCCTGCCCCGTTTGACACCGACCGAGAATGCGCCTGCCATCGTACGGGTGGTTTCCAAGGTTGCGGCAGGCTTCCGCGCGCGCGGAGTGACCTTGGTGGTGCTACTGGTTCCCGAGAAAGAGCAGATCCATGCCAGGGCGTTGCCTCCGTCCGATCAACGGGCTTTGGCGCATGGCGATGATCTGTTGGCTGGCATCCAGACGGGGTTGGAAGCGGCCGGGACTCCCGTAGTGAACCTGATGCCGGTGTTTCAAGAAGCCACCGCCAATGGGCAGCGGCTCTACTGGCGCGACGACACGCATTGGAACGATGCTGGAATCCGCCTGGCGGCGGAGGAACTGTGGCGGAAAGTGGAGCCGCTGTTGCAATGAAAACCGTAGGACAGCCAACAGCCGGTTCTACTACGAAATTCGCGAATTGCACGAAAGGGTATCTGGAGGGGGCAAGAATGAATATCCAACACCCAATATCCAATGATCAAGGTTTGGACAGGTGAATCACGGATGAACGCCAATGAACGCGTATCCAGGATTCTGGAGGGGCGGCCTCCGTGCCGACCGGGCGGCTCGACGGTTTTTCCATTTTTCCACCATTCCAGCATTCCATCACGACTGTCCCTTGGACACGGGGTGTTGGACGTTGGACATTGGATATTCTGCCTTCAGGCTTGCCGCCCATGACTTCTCCCCGCGTTGTCCATCTCGTTTACGACCTGATCCGTGGCGGGACGGAGGGCCAATGCGCCCAGGTTGCCGTTGGCTTGGCCAAGCAAGGATTGCCACACCGAGTCGCGGTTTTTCACCGGCGCGGCTTTTATCTGGATCGAGTGGAAGCGGCCTGCGGACCGGTCTATGAGTTGACCATCCGGCACCTGCTACGATGGTCCACTGTGAATGAAGTTCGAGCCTTTGCCCAATGGCTGTGCAGGGAAAAGGTGGATATTCTTCATGCCTGGGATGCCGATGCCGCCATCTTTGGTCAACTTGCAGCAAAATGGACCGGGGTAAAGCTCATCACCAGCCGGCGCGACCTGGGGCAAATCTACCCGCGCTGGAAGTTGACCATGATGCGGCACGCCGATCGCCAGGCGGTTCGCGTGGTGGCCAATGCGGAGGCCATTAAGACGCATTTTGTGGCGCAAGGCTTGCCGGCGGACATAATGACCGTGCTGCCAAATCTGCTGGATCTGGACGAATTCGATGCTCAGGCCCGGATGCCCTTTTCCCTGGCGGACCGGCTTCCCGCCGGCCGACGTCTGGTGGTGGTCAACCGGCTGGATCCAGAGAAAAATACGGGTTTGCTGATCGAAGCCCTGCCGTTGGTGCGCCGCGCCGTCCCGGATGCCGTGCTGATCGTGGCGGGAGATGGGCGGGAAATGACCGTCCTGCGGGATAAGGCGTCGGCATTAGGCATGGGCAGCGCCGTCTGCTTTCTGGGGGAAGTGCACGATGTGCCGGCTCTGTTGCGGATGTGCGAGGCCGGTGCGCTGGTTCCAAACCGCAATGAAGGACTGTCCAACACCATCTTGGAATACATGGCCGCCGGCCTGCCCGTGCTGGCAACCGACTGCGGTGGAAATCGTGAATTGGTGCGAAAAAATCAAAGCGGTGTCCTTGTGCCGGTGACCGCCGCGCCAACCGAGGTGGCGACGGCATGGATCAACGTGCTCAAAGAATTCGAACAGGCCAAGGAGATGGGGCGATGGGGCCGGATGCAGGTTGAACAGCGGCATGCCTTGACTGGGGTCCTGGCGGCGTATGCTGAGTGTTACAGCCAACTGGCGGAGGATGTGGACTCGTCCCCGTCCACTGCCGTTCGAAGGCCATCCTCAGGTGCTGGTGCGTGAACAAGAGCCTGCCGACTTGCAGTTCCAGACACCTGTGATTTTCCCGGACGGGCGGAGCCGGCGGAATCAGCGGCGCTTTTCGAACAGGAGGAGCGTGCGGGGGGAGTTTTGGATGGGCTCCTGGCGCAGGAGCGTGAACCGGTCGGCAAAGACTTCGAGGCAGTGATCGAGGGTGATGTGGTCAAATAGATTGACGCGAAATTCGATCAGTTTCTGGAACATGACATCGTTGGTGGGCACGAATTCCAGTATGAGATGTTTCTGGGCCAGGACGGCGAAGAGGTCCCGGGCGGCCGCCATGGGGAGGTTGGCGCCGACCAGCAGGTGGTGGAGGACGGCCAGGGCCAGCACGCAATCGGGCCGGGCCCGGTCCAGGAACGGGGGGCGTTCGGTGTTCATGTAGCCGATGCCCGGGCTCGGATTGGCAATGTCCACGACCATCGGGGTGATGGCGGCGGGCTCTTTTTTCAGACGGCGGTACATTTGTTCCACCGCGCCGATGTCGAAGTCGGTGGCAAGGACATGCGCCCCGCATTCCGCTGCGATGCGTGAATAATCACCGGTGTTGCAGCCGATGTCGAGGACCGAGGCCGGCCTGGCCTGCTGGAGGAATTCACGGACCAGGGCTTTCTTGGAAGCTTCGGCGGCATCGTCGTACGAACAGGTCTGCGTATAGTCGCCCCAGACGGTCTCGGGAGCGATGGATTCCGCCAGCTTTGCGATTTTACGGTCGAGGCGTCGGAGCGTCATTTCCTGAACGGCGCGATTCCCTGCGGGGGCGCCGGCGGGTCCGGCGGCCGGGGCTTTCGGCGCGGAAGCCTTCCCGGCCTTGACTTTCTTTTCGAGGGCGAACGGCAGGCCGATGTCCAAAATCAGCGCGGGGCTCCAGCGCTTGCGGAATGGAAAGGCTTGGCCAACCTGCAGGGTGGTGCGGCCGTCGAGATTGGACAAAAAATAGGAGCGCAAATCCCATCCGGCGTGTTTCACCAGGAGCAGGGGATAGAGAAACATGCGGTTGAATTGACCGAGTGCAAACCACAGGTCCAGCCGTGCTGGTTTCTCGATGGAAGTGAGATCAATGAACACAGGCCGGCCGCGGACGAATTGGATGTTGTAGGCGGTGGCATCCTTGAGCGCGAGGCCGAGCTTGAGCAGTTCCCCCTGCAGGCGCAGCGTCAGTCGGCCCGCATCCGCCAGCATGGAGGCAGACCACTCGTAGGGGTAGGTGATGGGCTCGATTCGATCGTGCTCCAGGAAGGCGGCGAATCCGCGGTGGTCGGCAGCAAGTTCCGCCTGCAGAGAGGAATCGGTCACCGAGCGGGTGCCGACGATGAGACCATCCTGGGTCCAGCGGGCCAGGTGCCCGCGGTCCTCCAGCTCCTGCAGCAGTTGGGTGGCTGCTGGATCCAAGGCGCGAAAGATGCGCCCATGGTGCTGGAAGACATATCCGCTGGGATCGCGGAACGAGCCGGAAATGCGTCCCATGCCGCTATTCCGGCTTCTTGGCTTCTTCGGGTTTCTTGCGGGTGAAGAGGGACTTGAGCTTGCTCCAGAAGACGGCAATACCGCCGATGCAGGAGGCGATGATGACCTGGATAAGGATGCTCCCGCTGCCGGGATCGATATATGCGAGAATCATGGATGGCTCCTTGGATTGATCGGCAGGACCATAGCGTGTACCGCACGGCGGTTTCAAAACAAAAATGCGGCCAGTTGGGCAAGGCCGGCCAGCGTGGCAACGTGACGCACCTGCGTTTCGCTGCACAGGCTTACTGCTTGATGTGGCAGAACAGCCGCACACTGAAGCGTGGACTGCAAACAGGTTTTGTTCGGAGTGCAGCGTTCAGGCTGGGTTCAGAAACGGGATACCCGTGGAGCAAATGGGGGGGGGGCCAGTTTTGGAGTGCGGAGGCAAGGTGTGGCCGCGGCCCAGCTTTTCCGGATCGGGATCACAGCGGGGTGGAGCTCGAAGCCTCCCTTCCCGCCGCACTCCAAAGTGGTTCAAGCCACAGAATCGGGGAGTTGCGATGCCGCTCAGTCAATGAAACGCAGATGCGCTTCTGGCCATGTCCGGCGTGCAAAATCATTGCGGTGCCGTCGACGGCGCGATAGAGTCCCACGGATTCCATGAGAATGATCGGCCAGTTGCCCACGGAAGAGCAGGCGCGGTTGTTTGCGGACTACCTGTTTGTGCGCGACATCGAGGCCCAGGTGGAGACTGTCAAGGGGGGGGGGTGGGCGGTCTGGGTGGTGGATGAGGAGCGGGTGGACGAGGGCCAGGCGCTGCTCTCCCGCTTCCGGAGCATGCCGGATGCGGAGGAATTTCACCAGGCGGCGGCCGTGGCATTGGAACGGCGGCGGGACGAACGGCAAGAGGCGCGCGAAGAGCAGCAGCGGCTGCGCCGGCCGGGCGCGTTGGCCTGGCACCTGGGCGGCGGCGGGCTGACCATGTTGCTATCCATCCTGTGCATCGTTGTTGGGCTGGCGACCCGGCTGGGGGAGAACACGGCGTGGACGGAATGGCTGCTGATTTCCAACCTGCCGCGCCTGGATCCGCTGCGGTTCTGGAATTCGCTCGGGGAAGTGTCCTCCGGGCAGGTGTGGCGGTTGTTCACGCCGGTTTTGCTGCATTTTTCGCTCTGGCATCTGTTGTTCAACCTGCTGTGGATGCAGGATCTGGGTACGGCGCTGGAGGCCCGCATCGGCACCTGGCGGTTTGCCGGGCTAGTGGTGCTGGTGGCGGTGGCTTCGAATCTGGCCCAATACGTGGCCGGCGGGGCCGGGTTCGGCGGGATGAGCGGTGTCGTCTACGGCCTTTTCGGATATCTGTGGGTGCGCAGCCGGCAGGATTTTCATTTCGGTCTGTATGTCTCATCCATGACCTCCAGCCTGCTGCTGGTGTTCCTGGCGCTGGGCATTTTCGGGCTGCTGGGCCCCACGGCCAATGCCGCCCACTTTTCGGGACTGGTTGTCGGAGGTGTCCTGGGGTGGATCGCTGGCAAACCCCAAGGAATTTAGACAGGATGACAGGATTGGCAGGATTTACGGGATTGCCGCCAGAAAATTGCGCTGGAACACTGCTGGCATCCATTGTCACCATGAAACAAACACGAAAAAGATCTTAGGGGCATGAATTCCGGATGGATCGGGAAGGGCTGGTCGCTGTTCTTCCCATCCTGAAAATCCTGTAATCCTGTCTCAAACAGGCTGTTCCTTTGTGAGAGATATGGCTGTTGATTTCTACTCTTAACCCATATATTCCTCTCTCAATGAACAGCAAGCCGATCCAGATCCTGCCCTCGATCCTGTCCGCCCGGATGGGGTATCTGGCCGAAGACTGCCGGCACGCGCTGGAGGCCGGTGCGGATGGTCTGCATGTGGACATCATGGATGGGCATTTTGTGCCGAACCTGACGATGGGGCCGGATATCCTGCGGGCGGTGCGGGCGGAGTTGCCCGAGGCCTATCTGAGCGTACATCTGATGGTGATGCGGCCCGACCTGTACGCGCCGCGTTTTCTTGAGGCCGGGGCGGACACGGTGCTGATTCATGTGGAGTCGCCCTGCGACCTGGCCGCGACGTTGGCCGGGATCCGGGCCAGCGGCCGGCGGGCCGGCCTGACGCTGAATCCCGAAACGCCGGTCGCGGCGCTGACTGGATATGAATCCCTGCTGGACGAAGTGTTGATCATGACGGTGCATCCGGGTTTCGGCGGGCAGGCGTTTCTGGAGGCCGGAGTGCCCAAGGTGGCGGAAGTGGCGGAGAAGCTGCCGGCGGTGGATATTTCGGTGGACGGGGGCATCAATGCAGAGACCGGCGCCCGTTGTGTGGCGGCGGGTGCGAACGTGCTGCTGGCGGGTTCGTTCCTGTTCCGGGCCCCGGACATGCGCGACGCCATCGCCGACATGCGCTGGAAAGTCGAATCGGCCCGGAAGGTCGATTGAATCCGGACCCGGGAAACCGTCGAAAGCTTTCAACGACGAATCACGCGATGGATGCGAAAGAGCAGCCCCAGGATCTCGGGTGCCAGACTCGTGAATTGACGGGGGCCGCTGCCCGTGCCATTCTGTCCATGGATTGAATAAAATGGCGCCACTCGACTCCAGTTTGCCGTACGATGAAATGGCCCGTTTGTTTTCCGCAAACGGGGTGCTCAAGGCTGTTCTGTTCGGTTCGTTTTCCCGCGGAACCGCCACCCGGCACAGCGATGTGGATCTGCTGGTGGTTCAACCGACAAAGCGGCGATTTCTCGACCGTTACGAGGGCCTCTATGCCGACGTATGCCGCTTGTTGAAGGGGCGCGCTGTGGACCTGCTGATTTATACTCCCGAGGAATTGGCTGCCATGGCGCACCGCAAGTTCATCCAATCCATCCTGCGCGACGGAGTCACCATTTATGAGCAGCGAACGATTGTGGCATGAGGCCCAGCGGTGGTTGAGAACCGCACAGGAAGATCTGCGCGCGTCCGAGGTCCTCCGGGATGCCGGTTTGTTCTCGCATAGTTGTTTTCTGGCCCAGCAGAGTGCGGAAAAAGCCGTCAAATCCATCCATTTGATCCAGGACCGAGACCCTTGGGGCCACGGCATTCAGAAGCTGTTGGCCGATCTGCCGGAGCCGCCGCCCGCAATGGTTCCTTGGCAGGATTATCTCGACAAAGCCGCGGCATTGGACCGGTTCTATATTCCCGCTCGCTATCCCAACGGACTGCCAGACCTGACGCCAGGGACGACCTTTACCCGCCGGGACGCGGATACGGCGCTCGTACAAGCCCGGACAATCGTGGAAGCGGCGGAGAACAGTCTGCGTCCTGGGCAAGGCTGACTTTGCTGGCCCGGAAGGCCGGTTGAAGGCAACGGCCGGAAAACAGCCGGGAGATTGCAACTGCGAATCACGCGAATGACACGAATGGAAATTGGAGAGGATGGATCGGAAGGCAGGGCGGGCTCGCCGAGCCCGCCGGGATCGGGATGGGGAATGGGCCGGGAATATCGAAAGCTCTTTTAATACGGGATATGGATTGGAAATTAGCAGGGAAACAGGAAAAATCGGGGAAATTTGTTGCAGCCGAGCCCGCTGGGCGCGGACGAGGGGGAAGCCGGCCCCAACGTGGCCGGCGACAACAAAGCCCGCATGAGATTTGATGGTTATGGCGATGAAATTCTACAGGGAAAACGAAGAAGGCGCGCCTGCGCCGGCCGGGCCGGCGGCGCCGGCCGGGCCCGTTCACGATCTGTCGCGAATCCGCAACTTCAGCATCATCGCCCACATCGACCACGGCAAGACGACACTGTCCGACCGCCTGCTGGAGTTGACGGGAGCGGTCGCCAAGCGCGACCAGCGCGACCAGTTGCTGGATGACATGGACCTCGAGCGCGAACGCGGCATTACCATCAAGGCCCATCCCGTCACGATGAAATACCAGGCGCGGGACGGCCGGATGTACGAGTTTAATTTCATCGATACGCCCGGACACGTGGATTTTTCCTACGAGGTGAGCCGCAGCCTGGCCGCGTGCGAGGGGGCGCTGCTGGTGGTGGACGCCACGCAGGGCGTGGAGGCCCAGACGGTGGCGCACGCGTTCCTGGCGGCGGCTAACCATGTCAAGATCATCCCGGTGCTGAACAAGACCGACATGACCGCGGCCGATCCGGAGACGGTGGAACGCCAGATCGAGGATATTTTCGCGATTCCCCGGGAAGAATGCTTCCGGGTCAGTGCCAAGACGGGGGCAGGTGTCGCGGAGGTGCTGGAGGCCCTGGTTGCGCGCATCCCCCCGCCGAAATCCTCCCATCCGGACGAATTGCGCGCGCTGGTGTTCGACTCGGAGTATGACACCTTCCGCGGCGGCATGATCTACGTGCGGATGTTCGACGGCTCCATTCGCCGCGGCGACCGCATCCGTCTGATGGGGACCGGCAAGGATTACGAGGTGCAGGAAGTCGGCATTTTCAATCCCAAGCCGCAGCCGGTGGAGGCGCTTCAGGCGGGGCAGGTGGGCTATTTCCTGGCCAACATCAAGAACACCGCGGAGATCCTGGTCGGCGACACGATCACCTCCGCGCGGAATCCGACCGCCCATCCGCTGGCCGGCTTCAAGGCCATGCACCCAATGGTGTTCACGGGGCTGTATCCCATTGATGCCGACGACTACGAAAAGCTGAAGTACTCGCTCGAAAAACTGGCGCTCAACGACAGTTCGTTCCAATACCAGATCGAGAGCAGCGTGGCGCTGGGATTCGGATTCCGGTGCGGGTTCCTGGGGCTGCTGCACATGGAAATCGTGCAGGAGCGGCTGCGCCGGGAGTACGATTGCGACATCATTGCGACCTATCCGGGCGTGGTGTACCGCGTGCGTATGAACGACGGCACGGTCAAAGAAGTGGACAACCCCGTCTTCCTGCCGGATCCGACGGAAGTCGAGGCCATCGAGGAGCCGATCGTGAGACTGTTCCTGATCTGCCTGGGAGAACAGATCGGCGACATGATGAAGTTGGTGATGGACAAGCGCGGCTCGATTGACCGGACGGAAACGCTGGACGCCAAGCGGGTGATGCTGACGTGCACCATGCCGCTGAACGAGATCCTGATCGACTTTCATGACCGGCTCAAGAGCCTGTCGCGGGGCTATGCCTCGATGGACTACGAACACGCGGGCTATCGCGAAGACGACCTGGTCAAGCTGGACATCCTGGTGCACGGGGAGGCCGTGGAGGCGTTTTCGTGCATCGTGCACCGGGACAAGGCCGAGGCGCGCGGGCGGCAAATCTGCGAGGTGCTGGTGGACCTGATCCCGCCGCAGCAGTTCGCCATCGCGATCCAGGCGGCGATCGGGGCGAAGATCATTGCGCGCACGACGGTGCGGGCGTATCGCAAGGATGTGACGGCCAAGTGCTACGGCGGCGATATCACCCGCAAGCGCAAGCTGCTCGAAAAGCAGAAGGAAGGCAAGAAGCGCATGAAGCAGTTTGGCAAGGTCGGCATTCCGCAGGAAGCGTTCATCGCGGTCTTGAAGTCGAAACAATAACGGAACGAAACAGCGCAATGCGCGTAGAATACGAAAGAAGCGCCGAAGCAGTGGATGACACGGAGGTCGTCCCGCCAGAGAGCCGGGAATCGAGGTTTTCGGGAGGGTTGGACTCCGTCCCGACCATTCGGGGAACCGGGCAACACGGAGGTTGCCCCTCCCATGGACCGGTTGAAGGACAGGAAACGAGATGAACTTTTTCCAGAGGCGAAATCTTAAGAAGACCGTGCATCTGACGCGGCATATGGTACGGCATGCGTTGAACATGCGGGAGGACGTGGGGGATAAGGCAGCACTGGCCGCGACTCGGGCAGCCGAGATAAACCTGCAAGACGCCTGGCGCGCGCGCGCCTGGGACCGTCTGGAGGCCGCCTGCGAGGGCGCGGCGGCGGCCGCAGATCAGCTCATGCCGTCGCGATCGTTCCCCAAATGGCGCGAGAATCTGGAAGTGCTGGTGGTGGCGATCTCGTTGGCCATGGCCTGCCGGACCTATTTCATCCAGCCTTTCAAGATCCCCACCGGCTCGATGCAACCCACGCTCAACGGGGTGACCGCCCGGCCGCAGGACGGGAAGCTGTGGCGCGACCGCCTGCCGATGAACCTGGTGAACCTGGTCTTCTTCGGCGAGCGCTATGTCGAGGTGAAAGCCAAGGCTACGGGCCGGTTGGAATTTGCGGGGCCGCTGGACGACCAGTACGCCTATCGCATCGGAACAGCGATCCACCTGGTGCGGCTGGCGATGCGGCCGGACAGTCCCTACCTGGACCCCGACCGCAGCATGCACCTGCACTTTCAGCCCGGCGACCGGGTGCAAAAAGGGCAGGTCATCGCATCCGGCCGCGTGCGGCAGGGAGACCATATCTTTGTCAACAAGGTGCTCTATCACTTCACCCGGCCCCGCCGGGGGCAGATCATCGTGTTCGATACCAATTTCATCCCCGGCAAAGAACCCTTGGGCATCCGCGCCGACACGTTCTACATCAAGCGCCTGGTTGGTCTGCCAGGGGAAAAGATCTCGATCCGCGACCGGCATCTGGTGGTCGATGGCCAGCCGATCGAAGAGCCGGCTGTATTCAAGCGTCAGGCCACGGATTCCAGCTACCGCGGCTATGTCCCCCGCCTCGGGTCGAAACTGCCCAGCGCGGCGGCGGAAATCCGGGTGGGCGAGAGGCAATTTCTGCCCTTCGGCGACAATACCTATTCCAGCCTGGACGGCCGGTATTTCGGCCCGGTTGCGGAAAAAGCGCTGGTGGGTCCGTCCTTCTTTGTCTACTGGCCCTTGGGGGCGCATTGGGGCTGGTCGCGATAAGGCGGGAAACGGGCTTGATTCCGAAATCCGCTGTACATCCGGATGACGAACGCTTCCGGTTGCGCTGTTCAAAAAGCAGACTGCTGCAATGGATCGGGGCCGGGAGGGGCCAGCTCGTTGGCAATTGATCCCGGTGTCCGCGCTTTGGGCCATTCGATTCCCGCATCCGCCGGGTGGGGCGACTCCCGATTCGGGAATGCGCCAGGGTCATGGCGACAACCGGTAGATCCGGGCAGGGATTTTGTCGGACACCCAGCGCGCCCGGGCGGGAAGAAAAACGGAATAGGATTGCGCGACAACCGGCAGGAGACGGTAGTCTTCCCGAAGCCAGTCCGGGAGGGTGGCAGGAGCCTGGGCCAGGGCGTATCCCAGCGTGTTGGTCAAGCCGGCAGGATCGTCACGGCCTGTCAGGAGATTGCGGGCCAGGCGGGCCTCCCCCGCGGTCCGATAGGAGAGAACGTGGGTGATGGATCGCTCGCGGGCGATTGCCCGGGCTCGGCTGCCCGGCAACGGGTCCGCCAGGAATTCAGCGGCGGCGGTGAGGCCCGCCTGGTTCTCCCAGTACAGGGAGCTGATGGTGTCGCCGACTCCGAAATAACCGGCCGCCGGGGCCATTTCGGCGGGGAGGAGTAGCCGGAGGGGAACGCCTTTTGTCTCGGCTTTCAAGCTCAGCAGGAGGTTGCGTTGAAGCATCTGCCGATTCAAGAGGACATCCATGCTTTCGACGCGCAGCATGCGGCAGATGGGGCGGGAGTAGAGGAACCCGGCATGACCCGCCTGCAGGAGAAGCGCGACGCCCAGCAGGGCGAGGAGCCAGGTGGTTTTGGGGGGCAGGGCCGCTGCCTTGACTCCGGCCCGCCCGGCGGCCAGGCCATAGCCCGCCAGCAGGAAGAACACAGGCGGCAGAAACTGGACCCAGCGGCCTTGCCAGCAGAACAGGAGAAACATCAGACCGGAAACGGTGGCCAGCAGGCGCAACCGGGCCCGGCAGGAGAGGGGGAGGCATTTCCGGTGCAGCAGGAAGAGCGTCAGCCCGAGCGCCAAGCCGCCCGCCAGCAACAAGGGAACGCGGGCCAGATATATGGCCGAGACCGCAGGATGGATCGGAGAAAGGAACTCAGTGATGTGGCGGGAATGGAGCCGGAGCATGAGAGGCAGGCGCGGCCAATACCACGAGGGAGGGCCGAACAGGACCAGCCCCGGCAGGGTCAGGGCCGCGAGCAATCCCGCCGCGGCGGGCAGTCCATCTGCGCGGGGGCGCCACGGCCGGCCGGACTTCCATCGCGCCAGGGCGCGCAAGCATTCGGCGGTTCTCCCAAAACAGGCTGCATAGAGCGGATGGTTGACTTCCAGCCGCATGGCCGGGGGGGCCGGGACATATTCGACCAGGTAGAGCATGAGCGCAGACGCGGCTCCGGCCAGTCCCCACCACCGGAAGAGATCGGGTTCGATGGAGATTTCTTCCGGGAGGTTCCGGGTGTCGGCGCGCCCCCAGGCCAGGGCGAGTCCGGCCGCGATGGCGCAAAGGACGAAGGCAAACACCGTGGCGCCCATCCAGAGCGCCAGACCCCCGAACAGCCCGGAGGCAATAAACCAGCGGCGGGCGCTGGCCGCAGAGGGAATCCGCTGCAGGGGAAGCGCGTTCCTTGTTGTCTGGGTCAGCCCCAAGCCGCTGCCCAGCAGGCAGAGCAGGGAGCCCGTTGCAAAGGCGATCTGGAATCCGTGGTGATCCGGCCGCAGGGTATGGAATTCATAATGGCAGGAAACCGCCATGGGCAGAACGGTCAGCAGGGCCGCCAGAACGCCGACTTGGCGAGCCAGGAACAGCAGGATCGCGCTGAAGAATGTAAATCCCAGCATGGGCATGAGCGTCAGACCGGCCAATTCCAGAGCGGTTGCCGGAGGCAAATCGCCCAGGCGTTCAAAGGCGAAGGACAGGGCGGCCAGGAGCCAGATGGGCAATTGTGCCCAATGGACTTCCCGGCCATAGGGTGCATTGTCGACCGCAGTCCGGCGGATCCGGACCTGGCCGGATTCCCGGAGGTCGCGCGTAAGAACCAGCCAGGTATAGGCGTCGGGATCGCGAAAAAACCGCATGGTTCGCCAGATTTCGCCAGGATCGGGCCGGGGGGGATGGGCGGTGGCATGAGCTTCGAACCTGCGAATGCCCAGGTCGGTGGCCCACGAAAGACCGCCATGCCACAGGGCCAGCAGCAATACGCCGGTGCACAGCGCAAGGGCGCCGGATGCAACAACTCGCTTCATGTCCCGGATCATAGCGGGTTTCCGGCGGACATGCACAGCCGGATATGAGGATTGGACCCGGAAACGGGGAGAAACCGGCGGAGGAAGACTTTCGTCTGATCCGCCGGCCGGTCCCCGTTTTTCACTTCGCGTCGGCGGCGCGATATGATTGGATGTCCCCGAAGCCGCCCTGCGGCGGCCGGGAATCGGAGGACCAATGATCAATGGCAGGAAGATCGTGGTGGTGATGCCGGCGTACAACGCGGCGAAAACCCTGCGGAAAACTTATGACGAGGTCATGGAGCAGGGAGTGGTGGACCGCGTGATCGTGGTGGACGACGCCAGCCGCGACGAGACGGCGGCGATGGCCAGGACACTCCCGGCCGCGCAGGTGCACGTGCACGAGAAGAACCTCGGCTACGGGGGAAACCAGAAAACCTGTTACCGGCTGGCATTGGAAGCGGGGGCTGACGTGGTCATCATGGTGCATCCGGATTACCAGTACACGCCGAGGCTGATTCCCGCCATGGCCAGCATGATCGCCGGAGGATTGTACGAATGCGTGCTGGGCTCGCGCATCCTGGGCGGAGGCGCCTTGACGGGCGGTATGCCCTGGTGGAAATACACGGCGAACCGCGTGTTGACCCTGGGGGAAAACCTGCTGCTGGGCGCGAAGCTTTCCGAGTACCACACGGGCTACCGCGCGTTTTCGCGGCAGCTGCTGGAAAGCCTGCCGCTGGAGCGCAACTCCGACGACTTCGTTTTCGACAACGAGATGCTGGCGCAGATCCTCTGGCGGGGCGTTTTCATTGCCGAAGTGAGCTGTCCCACGCGCTATTTTTCCGAAGCCTCCTCGATCAACTTCCGTCGCAGCGTCCGCTACGGCTTCGGCTGTCTCCGCGTGGCGCTGGCCTACCGGCTGGCGAAAATGGGGCTGGGGTTCAAGCCGGCGTTCACCGGGTAAAGGCGGAGCCGCGCTGTCCGCCTGCCGGGGCGAGTCAGGAGGATCAGGTCGGTCCGGATGTGACCCTGCCGGGGCCTCACTGCGGAAGGGGCGCCGGGTTGCGGATTTGCTCTGGTTTTCGCTGGCATTGTCCTTGGCAAGAAGGGTATGAGTTCAGCCATGAGTCGGCTGCCCATTTCAGCCTGGTGCCAGCGGCATTTGAACGGCCTTCTGGCGGGGGCTTTGTTTGTGGCCACGCTGGCCTTGTTCGCGCCGGCCATTGGCTACGATTTCGTCGGGCTGGACGACGAGGCCTATGTGGCCGAGAATCCTATGACCCGGAACGGATTCACCCGGGAGTCGTGGGCGTGGGCGTGGACAGCGGTCGTGGTGGGGCATTGGGCGCCGTTGCTGTGGTTGTCCTATATGGTCGATGGCACCCTGTTCGGTCCCGAGCCCTGGGGATTCCATCTCACAAACGTCCTGTTGCATGCCCTCAACGGGGTGCTGCTGTTCGCACTGCTCTGCCGCTGGACAGACCGGCGCTGGGCGGCCTTCTGGGCGGCGCTGTTGTGGGCGGCGCATCCCCTGCGGGTGGAAAGCGTGGCGTGGATTGCGGAGCGCAAGGATGTATTCAGCGGTCTGTTTTTTCTGCTTGGTTTGCAGGCCTACACCCGCGGCGTGACGTCGGGGCGGCCCGGACGGCGATGGGTTTGGGCCGCAGTCGCGTTTCTGGGCGCGGGTTTGCTGGTGAAACCGGTGCTGGTAACGGTTCCGGTTGTGCTGCTGCTGCTGGATGCCGGACCACTGCGTCGGATGGAATGGACCTGCACCTCGTTCCGGAAGGAGGGCGGGCGGCTTGCGTGCGAAAAGTGGCCGTTTGTCCTGCTGGCGCTGGGATTGGGTGCGGTGGTGTGGCGGACCAATGTAACGGCCGGTCTGCTCCATGCGCACATGCCCGGCTGGGGGGAGCGGTTGAGACTGATCCCGGGCAACTACCTGGTATATCTCCAGCAGACGGTCTGGCCTGCGGGGCTTTCCGTATTGTATCCGCGTCCGGAATTCCATGCGGTTCGCCTGGTCGTAGCGGCGATGATTCTGCTGGGGCTGTCCGCGGCGGCATGGCAGGTACGTTTGCATCGGCCGGGCGTCTTGTCGGGATGGGTTTGGTTTCTGGTCATGCTGGTGCCGTCCATCGGTTTCTTCTGGATGGGCACGACGGAAGGGGCGGGGGATCGCTTTTCCTATCTACCCGCCATGGGGCTGATGCTGGCCGTCGTCTGTGCTCTGCCCCGGTTCGGACGGGGCCGGTGTCTATGGATTGTGGCCGGGAGCGTGTCCGTTCTGGGCGCGGGGGTGGCCACCCTGCGCCAACTGCCCATTTGGCAACATTCCGGCACCTTGTTTGGTCGCGTTCTGGAAGTCATGCCGGATCATTTCCAGGCCAATCTCAACCGGGGGATCTGGCTCGCAGAAGCCGGCCGGGCAGCGGAGGCGCAGGAACATTATCGCCGGGCCTGGGAGGTTTCGGCCCGGAATCGGCCGGAGGTCATGGGGAAAGCCGCCTACGATTGGGCGCTGGCCGGGCAGGCTTCCCGGGCCTTGGACCTGCTCGCGCCCGCCCGATACGATGTCCGTGCGACTCCGTTGATTCACGCCGCCGCCGGCATGGCCTGTCTGCATGCCGGCCATCTGCCTGATGCGATCTGGCATCTGAACCAGGCCTTGGCCCTGGAGCCCGGCACGGAGGAGTACCGGGTGGAACTTGTCCGGGCCTGCTTCGAGTCCGGTGCGGAGGACAAAGCCCGGGAGCACGCCGCGCGGTTGATGACCTGGCCCGGACGGCCAATCCGTACCGCGGATGATCTGTATCCGTTCTACCTGCAGCGCTGGCGGGACGGCGCTCGGCCATATGCGTGGGAATATTTCCGGCGGCTGATCGAGGCACAGCCCGACTGCATTCCGTTGCTGAACAACCTGGCTTGGCTGGCGGCCACAGATGGCGATGCGCCCCCGGACGCTCTGGCGGATGCGGAGGAATATGCGCGGCGGGCCGTTGGCCTCGCCGGGGAACAGAATGCCGCCGTGCAGGACACGTGGGCGGCGGTCCTGGCCGCGCGCGGCGATTTCGATGCGGCGGTAAAAACGGCGGCACGGGCTCGGCACGCGGCCGAGGCACAAGGACAAGCGCAGCTGGCGCGGCGTATCGATGCCCGTCTGGCAACGTATCACCGGCAGCAGCCCTGGCGGGAATGAACGGCACGACGATGTCTTCCCACGCACAGTTCAGCCCGGCGGGGAATCCGGGCGCGAAGCGGACAGGATCACGGGCATGAACCGGACTGCTCTTCACGTCGGGGCAAGACGCCATGAAGACGGGCTGCTGGCCTGGGCGTTGATTGCGGTTACGCTGGCCCTGTTCGCGCCGGCCATGGGCTTTGATTTCGTCGGACTCGACGATATGCCCTACGTCAGCGAGAATCCGATGACCCGGGACGGCTTTTCAGCGGAGTCGCTGAAGTGGGCCTGGACGACGAACCTGCTGGGCTACTGGGCCCCCTTGCTTTGGATGTCCTTCATGCTCGACGGCACGCTGTTTGGTCCGGAGCCGTGGGGCTTCCACGCCACGAATGTCCTGCTGCATGCGCTGAACGCGGCCTTGGTGTTCTGGATGCTGCGGCGCTGGACGGGCCGGCGGTGGGCGGCCTTCTGGGCGGCGCTGCTGTGGGCGGTGCATCCCCTGCGGGTGGAAAGCGTGGCGTGGATTACCGAGCGCAAGGACGTGCTGAGCGGACTGTTTTTCTTCCTGTGCCTGCTGGCTTATGGGCGCGCGCAGGCGGGTGGACGGCCGTCGCGCGGCTGGACCTGGACCGCGGCGGGGTGCCTTGCCCTGGGGCTGCTGGTCAAACCGGTGCTGGTCACGGTGCCGTTCGTCCTGCTACTGCTGGACGTGTGGCCGCTGGGACGTGTCCGGTGGGAGTGGGCGGACATCCGGGCCAGGGGTTTCCGGCTGGTCATGGAAAAATGGCCGTTTTGGCTGCTGGCGCTGGCGTTGGGGGCGGTGTCGTGGTTTGCGAATTTTGGGCCGGGGCGGCTGGCCACGCCGCAGCCCCCGCTGCTTCTGCGGCTGGGGCTTCTTCCCCGGAACTACCTGGCCTACCTGTGGCAAACGGTCTGGCCGGCAGATTTATCGGTGCTCTACAACCGTCCGCAGTTTACAGTCGAGATGCTGGTGCTGGCCTTGGTGGTGCTGGGCCTGCTGACGGCAGGTGCCTGGGGTTGCCGGCAGCGGCATCCCGCTGGACTGGTAGGATGGTTGTGGTTCCTCGGCATGCTTGTGCCGTCCATCGGATTCATCTGGGTCGGCACCACGGAGGGGGCCGGGGACCGGTTCACCTACCTGCCGCATGTCGGGCTGACCGTGGTGCTGGCGGGGGCAGCGGTTCGGGCGCGGCCCGGCGGATGGTTCCATGTGCTCGCCGCGGTGTTGACCTTGGCGCTGGCCTGGGGTGCGTGGCGGCAATTGGAGATCTGGCGCAACAGCGAGGCGCTGTTTGCGCGGGCTGTCAAGGTGGCCGACCGCAATGGACGCGCGTGGGGAAGCCTGGGCGTCTGGCAGGCATCGGAGGGCAGGGAGGCGGAGGCCCAGGTCAACCTGTTGCGCAGTCTGACGCTTAAACCCCGTCACAACGAAGCCAACTTCAATCTTGCCAACCTCTATCTCCAGCAGGGCCGGACGACGGATGCGCTCCGGCATTATCGGATCGCGGCGGAGGACACCCCGGACCACGTCAAGGCGCTCAACAACGTGGCCTGGCTGCTGGCCGCGGATCCGGCCTGCAGTCCGGAACGGGCGACAGAAGCTCTGGCACTGGCCCGGCGCGCCGCGGCGCTTGCCGACCCTCCGGATGCTTCCGTGCTCGATACCCTGGGACTGGCGCTGGCCGCCAACGGCGATTTCGCGGGTGCCGTTTTGGCCGCCCAGGAAGCGGTGGCCCAGGTTCCCGCAGATGCCGCAGGACGGACACTGCGCCAGCGCATCCAGGCCCGGCTGGATGCGTATGGCCAGGGCCAGATGTGGCGCGAATGAACCGAACCGGCAAGGTTCCCATGCCGTGCGCGCGCGTGCCTCAGGGAAGAAAACCATTCATTCCGGCAGGTAAAACGATATGAAAATAAAAACATAAAATTAACTTGGTTTTCTCGCCTCAGTAGGTGAGAATGCCCACGTTGGTGAAAGCTGTGTTTCCCGCAGCGATTTAATAAATGAAAACAAAAGGATGAGGAGAAAACGAATGAAGAAGTTAATGGCGGTGTTGATGGTTTTTGCCATCGCGGCGGTGGCGCAAGCCGAGGTCATTGCGACCTGGACGTTCCCGGTCAGTTCGCAGGTTAGTCAGGATGCCGACAGCCAGGATGCCAATTTGGCGGGTACGGTCACCCTGACCCGCGGTGCTGGCGCTCCGGCAACCACCGGTGCTGGATTCCGCACGACGGGATTCCAGAACAATGGAATTAACGTGGCGAACACGGACTTCTACCAGATCTCTCTGGCGGCGGCTACCGGTTATGAGCTCTCGCTGAATTCCATCTCGGGCGATTTTGCCGGCACATCCACGTTCAGCCCCACCCCGGGCGTGAGCCATCAATGGGCGTACAGCTTCGATGATAGCAGCTACACCTTGATCGACAACGCGGTCAGTCGCGTCGGCAATGGCACCAGCGATTTCGACTTCTCGGGCACTTCTGCTCTGCAGAACATTCCGGCCTCCTCCACCGTGTATCTGCGCTACTATGCCAGCGGCCAGACCTCGACCGGCGGCTGGGGCTTCACCAGCGCCGGTTTTTCGGTGGATGGCGCGGTCACCCAGACGATTCCCGAACCGGCCACGATGAGCCTGCTGGGCCTCGGCGCGCTGGCGATGGTCCTCCGCCGCAAGATGAAGAAATAATCACCCCGCAAGGGATGATGCAAAGAGCGGCCGCAAGGCCGCTCTTTTCTTTTAACGGCGGGGCAACGGAAGTTGCGCCGCAGCCTTATGCATCCCGGCGCAAGGCCGGTGGATGTGGGCTGGGAATCCCCCAGGCTTGTCCCGGGGATGGTTGAGTTGGTAGGTTAAACAGATGAAATCCGCGTGCCATTCGGACATCGGGCCCGGCCTGTATTTCGTCCTGCTCGTGGCGGTGGCTGCCTGGCTGGCATGGGGGACCTTTCGCTGGGACCGTGCCGTTGAAGAATATGCCGCGCAATTCCGCGGCGTGGGCTGGGTGGATGTGCCGGCGTCAGAGAGCCCGGGCCGAATCTTCATGGACAACGATGCCTACTACTGGGTGGCCTATGCACGGGAGATGGCGGCGACGGGGAGGTGGCGCATCCGCCACACGCAGTTGGACAATCCGCCCGATGGCCGCCCGGTGCATTGGAGCCAATCGGTCTCGTGGCTGCTGCTGCTGGCCGGCGGCATCCGGCACGGATTGACGGGCGAAGGAGTGTCCGTCGCGATCGAGCAGGCGGCGATTTGGGTGGGCCCGGGGCTGTTGATTCTGCTGCTGGCCGGGACAGGCGGGTTGGTTTGCCGTCGGCTGGGGGTGGCGCCCGCGATGGTTTGGGTGTTGAATATCGCGTCGATGGTTGCGATTTCGTGGGCGTTCCATCCGTTGCGCCCGGACCACCATGGGTTGCAACTGGGGTTCGTGGTCTCGGGGGTGCTTTGTCTTATGCTGGGCGGAACAGGCTGGGTCCGGAGAGGAGGCGACGAGGAGGAAGGCGCAAGAGCTATTTGGTTTCGGCCGCTGGTTCCGCCGAACCGCCGCGAGGCCCGCCGGTTCTTCATGGCGTCCGGCATTCTCGGCGGCTTGGGATTGTGGATCGGGGCCTCGGTGCAATTGCTGGGGTGGGGATTGGTGGTCATTGGCGCGGGGCTGTCGGTGTGGATGCTGCCACGGAAGGAATCTGTGACAGCGGAATGGGAATATGAACCCGGTCTGTGGCGGGTCTGGGGGTGGGCGGGAGCCCTCACGGCGCTGCTGCTTTATCTGGTGGAGTATGCGCCGCGGTTTCCCGGGATGCGGCTGGAGGTGAACCATCCGCTGCATGCACTATCGTGGGTGTGCATCGGGGAATTTCTTGCGCGGTGGTCGGCGGCGAGGCGCGAGGGGCGGGGAATATCGCTGCGCTGGGCGGGTCCCTTGGGGGCCGGCGCGCTGCTGCTGCCGGCACTGCTGGCTTGGGGCCCGAACGACTGGCACGCTATGCGCGATCCCCTGATGCAGCGTCTGCACCAGTATATCGACGAGTTTCGGCCCTATGCGACAGCTTATCCCGGTGCTTTCTGGTGGAATGTCGTGAAGGATTTCGGCCTGATGCCGTTGGGTGTGGCCGGAGTGGCCATCCTGGCCTGGCATCGGCGAACGTTGCCCCCTGAGCGTTCCGTGCTCGCGATGGTCTTGGTGGTGGCGATGGGTTATGCCGCCCTGACCCTGTGGCAGGCGCGCTGGCTCAACTTCTTCGGGGGCACCGGACTATTGGTGGCGGTGGTGGCTATGCCGGTTCTCTGGCGGTGGCATGGCCAGACCGGCCATGCCGGCCTGGGGCTCCTGGCAGTGCTTCTGGCGCTGGTCGGACAAGCGGGGTACTTCCTGCATCTGCAAGCCCAGGACATATTGCTGCGAGACATTTCCAGAGAACAGATCGGGGAGCTGATCGCGCCCATACTCCAACGGCAGTTCGCGGAGAAACTCGGCGCCATGGACCCCGGGAGGACATTCCGGGTGATGGGCGGTCCGCACATGGCGGCGCGGCTGCACTACTATGGCGGCATTCCAAACGTGGCGTCGTATTACTGGGAAAACCTGGACGGGCTGAAGGCGGCCTCCGATTTCTTTGGCGGCGCGGATGACGAGGAAGCCTTGCGCATCGTGCGCGCACGGGGCATCACCCATGTGGTGCTGCCATATTCCGCGCCATTGGTTGGCATGTTTCATTATGTCAAGACGGGGAAACCATCCGAAGAAGGGGCGCGGGCCTCGCTGGGAGGCCGGCTGCTGGAACGTCCCGAGACGCTGCCGGCCTGGTTGCGACGGGACCGCGCGTTGGAGCGCGCTCTCCAGCCGGGATACCGGTTTCACGGGGAGCCGATATTCGGTACGCTGCTGGTCTATGTGGTGGAGGCACCGGGACCGGCCTTGTAGATGCGCCCGCAGGACGCGTCGGATCGGGAAATGAACAACCATCTCGCCGAAGAGTGCCGCGGCAGAAGCGAGGGACCGGGGGACGCGTGGCGGGGAAGGAGAATAGAGGCGGCGCTATTCACGCCAGGGTTGTCCCGCACGATAAACAGCGAGGCGCGCTTGAATGCGGGCCACGAGGGCTGGATCCTGGCCTTGCCGGGCGAGCGCGAGGGCCTGACGTGCGGTTTGTTGTGCGCGCTCAATGTCGCCGGTGGCGGCCAGGGCCGCTGCCAAAGTGTCGAGCAGCCCCGGATGGGGGGCGGGCGCAAGATTGACCGCGCGGCGGGCGAGGCGAACGGCCTCCTCGGGCGGTGCGGGTGGGGCCGAATCGGTGGCCAGCAGCCATGCGGCGGTGTTCAACAGGCCAAGGTGGTCGGGACGGGTGCGCAGGGCGCTTTGAAAGAAATTCCAGGCGTGTCTTTTCTCCCCGCTGCTCCACCAGTTCACATAGTGCGGGATCAGGTCGTCAAAGCCGCGGATTCCGACATACCCCTCGCCCTGCAGGCTCCGGATTTCTTCGAAGGCGGCAGGCTCGTGGCCGGTTTCGAACAGGGCGCGGATCAGTTCGATGCGCCAGCCGAGGTTGCGGGGCTGGTGTGCCAGCGCCTTGCGCAGCGGGAGAATGGCCAGGTCGGCGCGGCCGACATCCAGCCAGGCGAACGCCAGCAGGCTGTTCAGGACGGGGCAGTTTGGATCGCGCTCCGCCAGGGCTTGTTGCAGCCAGGCGATGGCCTCGTCGTTGCGCCCGAGGCGGAGCAGGGCGTCGGCATAGTCGGCGGGGGCTTGGGTGTTCTTGGGCTTGATCTCCGCCGCGCGGGCGAAATACACCAGCGCTTCCTCCACCCGGCCCTTTTCCAGCAGGGCAAAGCCGTAGGCGCTGTTGGCGGCAAAATGGTCCGGCGCAAAATCGATCAACTCCGAAAAGGTCGTGAAGGATTCCTTCCAGTAGGGGAGTTGAAGGCGGCTTCGGATGCCCCACGCAGCCAGGAGTGCCAGGCCGGCCGCAATCACGGGGGTTTTGAGCTTTGGCCGCAATGAAATCAGGTCACCCGCCCCCCAGACGAGGGCGATGCCCAGGCCGATGGAGGGCAGATAGGTGTAGCGGTCGGCGTAGGCGAGCATGTCGTCGAAGCGGATGCCGCGGATGACGGGACCAAGCGCCACCAGGAACCACAACCAGCCGACCGGTGCATAGGGACATTTTTGGCGGTGACGCAGGAGAAGTAGCGTGACGGCAACGAGCGCCGTCACGGCAACGAGAGACAGCGGCCAATTCACCAAATCTCGGGGAGGATAGATGACGGAAAGTTTCGCGGGCCAAGCGATTTTCGCGAGATAGTCCCAGTAATTGGGGAAAATCAATCCCAGACGCTGCAGCCAGGTTGTGCCGTCGCGGTTGACCAGCGTGGAATGATGCGTATGCAGATTCAAGGCGATGAACACCAGGGCCAGTACGAATAAACCCGATTTCTCCAACAGCAGTCGGCGCCACCGGGGCCATGTTGTGCGGCGTCCGGGGTCGCCGGCCCGGGCCAGCGGCCAGTAATCCAGCAGAAGAAGCAGGGGCGGCAGGATTACCAGTATGGACTTGGACATCAACCCGAGCAGCATCCACAGGTGCACCAGGCCCAGCCGGATTGCCGAGGGCCGTTCCGCCTGGCGCACATGGGCCAGCAGGGCGAGGCAGAAGAACAGCCCGCTGAGGACATCCTTTCGTTCAGAAATCCAGGCGACGGACTCGACCCGCAGAGGATGGATGGCAAAGCAGGCGGCGGCAAATAAACTGCGCCAACGGGAGCCGGTCGAGCGGAACAGGAACCAGAAGAGGAGGGCGGCAGTGACTGTATGCAGCAGGATGTTCGTCAGGTGGTAACCGAAAGGTTCGGGACCAAACCACTGGGTATCTGCCATGTAGGAGATCCAGAGCAGAGGCAGCCACCAGTTCTGATAAATGGTGGTAAAGGCCCAGCGGAGGTTATCGGGTGCAAGGCCGGTCAGCACGTGCGGGTTCAGGCAAATGTATTGGTCGTCGTCCAGCTTGACAAAGTCGTAGCCGGAGGCCGGCCAGAAGAGGGCCAGCGTCAGAGCGGACAGCAGCGCCAGCAGGAGCCCGGCGGTTCTTGTTCGGGTTGGCAGGTCCGGTTTCATCGGGTCAGGGGGGCAGGATACCGGTTTCGGCAGGAAAAACATACCATTTTGCAAAAGGGGTCAGCCCGTGAATTGTAGCATTTTGGGGTTGTGCCCTTCTATCTGGGCGGGCTATTCTTCCGCCCATGCCACGAGCTGTGCGACATGAATATCCGGGGGCCGTGTACCACGCGATGAGTCGCGGCAATGACGGACGGGATATTTTTCTGGGGGACGACGGGCGCAGGTTATTTCTCGCCACAGTCAAAGAGGTTTGTGAGCAAACCGGTTGGATCATTCACGCCTATGTGTTGATGGCGAATCACTACCACTTGCTGCTGGAAACTCCTGAACCCAATCTTGTGGCGGGCATGAAATGGTTTCTGGGGACGTACACCCAGCGTTTCAACGCCATGACTCGGAGCCGAGGGCACTTGTTTCAGGGGCGCTACAAGGCGCTGCCGGTCGAAGCGGGAAAGGATGCGTCCTATTTAAGGGAAGTGGGGCAGTATATCCACCTCAATCCGTTTCGGGCAGGCTTGGCCGGAGTCGGAACGCCCTTTGCCCTGGAGAGCTTTGTATGGAGCAGCTATCCGGACTATGTGTCGGCGGGTCCGGTGCGCCAGGCATGGCTGAGGCGTGACCGCCTCCTGCGCGCGTGCGGGCTTGAGGAACGCGCGCCGGGAGTCGCATCCCAATACCGTCGGTTGATTGCCGCCCGGATGCAGGAAAACCGCGAGACCGCGCCGGATGCCGTTTACGATGAGATTGGGAACCAGTTGAAGCGGGGCTGGTTTATCGGAGGCGAATCGTTTCGGAAGCAATTAGCTGGAATGATTGACCGGCCTTCCGACAATTTACGAGGGCCTCAACGTCGCGCCCATGACGAGGCGGAAGCCGAACGCTTGCTGGAGAACATCCTCGCCGCCCTGGAATTGAGTGAAGACCAACTCATCAGGATGACAGGCACTCAGTTGGAGAAACAGGCGGTGTGTTGGTTGCTGAAAAAGCACACCACGGTATCGGTCGCGTGGTTGGCTGCCCGGCTGGGCATGGGGCACCGAACCAATGTGTCTCGAGCGGTGGGCGCATTTGAACGGGCTTCAGGCCAGGACACGGAATGTCTCAAGAAATTTATGCTACAATTCACGGGCTGACCACTTTTGCGGTTTGAAGCTTGCATTCCAAGGGGGATTTCGGAGAATACGGGGGTTTTCTGTTTGTACGGGTATCGAAAGGAAGGGATATATGGCGCGGCACATTGGGTGGCTGGGGATGTTGGCAGTGGCGACGGCGGTCGCGGGGTGCGGCCGGAACGAGGCGCAGGTGGTGAAGCCCAGGTCCGAGCTGGAAGCGGAAGTGGCGGTGTGGGTGGACCAGACGGGCATCACCGGCAGTCAAATCCAGAAGGAGGCCAGCCGGCTGTATTCGAAGGTTCCCAAGGATTTGCCGCCGGAGCAGCAGCAGGCGGTCCAGTTCCGGCTCCTGCAGCAGGCGGTGGACAACCTGGTCTCGCGCCAGCTGGTGCGGGCCGAAATGGAACGCTCGGGGGTCCTGATCACCCAGGAAGAAGTCGAAAAGGGCAAGCAGGACCTGGAAAAGGGCCTGGGCGAAGGCCATTCGCTGACGATGCTGATCGCCGAAGCCAACCTGCCGATGGCCGAACTGGAGGAGAATCTCCGGCTGGACCTGTTCAAAAACAAGGTCTTGAAGGACAAGTTGGCAGCGGCCATGGCCGAGGTGACCGACGAGGCGGTCAGGACCTATTATGACGAACATCCACAGGAGTTCAGGATTCCGGCGGGACGACTGGCTTCCCATATCCTGGTGCGGGTGCCCCAAGATGCGGATGAAAGCGCCAAGACCGAGCTGCGGGCCAAGGCGGAAGGCGTGCGCCAGGGTTTGCTGGAAGGTGCGGATTTCGCCAAGCTGGCCACGGAGGTGTCGGATTGTCCGAGCCGCGCGCGCGGAGGTGTGCTGGGGCTGATTCCACCCGGCCGCGAGGACCCCGCCTTCGAAGAGGCCGTCTATGGCCAGCCCATCGGCGAAATCGGGGAAGTGGTGGAAACCCCCGTGGGCTTCCATGTCATCGTGGCGACCGGCGAGCAGGAGGAGAAGGTTTTCTCTTTTGATGAAGTGAAGGACCGGCTGACCGCGCGGATGCGGCACATGTCCCAGCAGAAGGTCACCTCCGCCTACATTCAGGAGTTGAAGGAGAAGGCGACGATCAAACTGGACGGCATGCTGGCGGGCTTTGCGAATTCGCCGGAGACGGAAGCGGCTCCCGAGGGCGCTGCGGCAGCGGCCGAGGCGGTTCCCGCCGCGAATGATGCGCCGGTCTCCACCGTGACCGAACCGCCGTCTCCAGCGGCCACCGCTCCCGCCGGGGATCCGGCACCCGCACCGGCGGAATAAGCCGGGGGAGTCACCTGCGCTTCCGGCGGACATGCCGGCGGATGAGCGCGGGGGCTTGCCGGGATGATTGCCCCGCTCCAGAACGGACAGCCAGCCGATCTGTGTCCACTGCCCCAGGCAGCCGGTGCCCTGTTCGAACCGGGCGGCGCGCTGGCAGAGACCCAGACGCACGGGTTTGCCTATGAGGCGCGTCCCCAGCAGCTGGACATGGCCCGCGCCGTGGCGGAAGCGCTGGAAGCAAACCGCCATCTCGTCGTGGAAGCGGGCACGGGGGTGGGCAAGAGCCTGGCCTATCTGGTGCCGCTGATTCTTCACGCGAAGCGGGCCCAGAAGCGGGTGATGGTTTCCACCCACACCATTTCGCTGCAGGAGCAACTCGTCGGCAAGGACCTGCCCTTGCTGCAGGATCGCCTGGGCGTTTCTTTCCGCGCCGTACTGGTGAAAGGGCGTGCGAACTACCTGTGCCTGCGCCGCCTGGCCCGGGCCCGCGCCCATCCGCAGGACCTGTTCGGGATCGGCATCGCCGAGGAACTCGAGCACATCCGCGCCTGGGCCGATCGCACAGAGGACGGCAGCGTGCAGGAGCTGCGCCGCCAGCCTTCGCCCGATGCGTGGGGCGCCGTTTGCGCGGAGCACGGCAATTGCCTGGGGGCGAAGTGTCCCGAGCGCCAGCGTTGTTTCCTGATGCGGGCCCGGGCGCGAATGCACGATGCGGACCTGCTGGTGGCCAATCACCATCTGCTGTTTTCAGACCTGGCGCTGCGGCGCGAAGGAGCCGCCTTCCTGCCGGATGTGACGGCAGTGGTCATGGACGAAGCGCATACCGTCGAGGACACGGCCAGCGAGCACCTGGGCATCCGTCTGTCTCCCTATGCGTTCGAATACTGGCTGCGGCGCTTGTTCAATCCGGAGACGGGCAAGGGGCTGTTGGGATATCTGCGGGCGGGCGGGGCGGCGCAAACGGTGACGCGCCTGTGGCCGGCCGTGGCGGATCTGTTTCACGAGGTGCCGCGGGCGGCGGGCCTGAAGGCGCACGAAGGCCTGGTGACCGTGCCGGGCCCCCTGACGGTGGCTACGGAGGTGCCCGAACTGCTGCGCGAGTTGTCCGGTCACCTGGCTCGGTTGATTGACGAACTGGAGGATCAGGATGAAGAGTCCCGGGCCGAACTGCGTGGCCTGCGGGGGCAGGGCCTGGCCCTCGGCGGCATGCTCGAGGCTTTCCTGGGGCAGCAGCTGGCAGATCATGTCTACTGGCTGGAGCGGGAGGGCCGGCGGCGGCAGGCCGTGATGCATTCCGCCCCGGTCGAGGTGGCCCCCGTGCTGGCGGACGCCTTGTTCGGGCAGATCCCGACCGTCATCCTGACCAGCGCCACCCTCGCGGTGGGCGGGCGGCTGGAGTATTTCCGCGACCGGCTGGGCGCCGGAGAGGCCTGCCGGCTGCTTTGCCTCGGCTCGCCGTTCGACCATGCCCGCCAGATGCGGCTGCATGTGGCGACCAACGCGCCGAATCCCAACGATAAAGAAGCCTACTCCGCGGCGGTGGCCCAGGGCGTACTGCGCTGGGCGCTGAAAACCCGCGGGCGGGCGTTCGCGCTTTTTACCAGCGGGGAACTGCTTAAGCGCACGGCCGAAACGCTGCGCGAACCCCTGGAAAAAGCGGGGCTGACCCTGCTGGCGCAGGGCGAGGGCCTGACGCGGCGCGCCATGCTGGAGACCTTCCGCGCGGATGCGGGCTTTGTGCTGTTCGGGCTCGACAGTTTCTGGATGGGCGTGGATGTGCAGGGGGCGGCGCTCAGCAACGTCATCCTGACGCGCCTGCCATTTGCCGTTCCGGACCACCCCGTCGTGGCCGCACGCCTGCAGCGCATCAAGGACCGGGGCGGCGACCCGTTCCGGGATTACTCCCTCCCCGAGGCGGTGCTGAAATTCCGCCAGGGATTCGGGCGCCTGATCCGCTCGCAGACCGACGAAGGTATCGTCGTTGTGCTGGATTCGCGGATCCTGACCAAGTGGTACGGCCGCGTCTTCTTCCGGTCCCTGCCCGAATGCCCGGTGGAAACCTTCGAACTGTAAGACGGCGCGCGGCATGAAAGCGATCATCCATTGGTTTTCCGCCACGGGCAACACCGCGCGGGCCGTGGGGATTCTTGCCTCGCGGCTGGAAGCGGCGGGGTGGACCGTGGCGCGCGTTGCTATTGCAGTCGATGGTCAACCGACGGCGGATATTCCGGATCTGACCGTGCTGGCGTTTCCGATCTGGGCGTGGGCGGCGCCGCATTTCGTTCTGGACTACGCCCGGCGGTTGCCGCGCGCCCAGGGCGCCCGGGCGGCGATTTGGGCCACTTGCGGCGGCTTCGGGGCCCAGGGTGTCGGCGAAGCGGCGCGGATTCTGCGCCGTCGGGGCTATCGGCTCGTGGGCAGCGGCGAGGCGGTCTATCCCGACAGTTGGACGCTGGCCGTGAATCCGCCGGCGGGCGAGGAACTGGCGCAGGCGCTGGCCAAGGGCGACGTGGAAACTATAATATTTGCAAATATTATACTTGCCTCAAAACCGGTGCGCTTTGCGTGTGCGTTCGTGCACGTGCTCTGGTCGTGGCCCATGGCCAGGCTGTTCCGGACCTTTGGCCGCCGGTTCATGGGCAAGTTTTTCATGGCCGACGACGCCTGCACTTCGTGCGGCCAATGCGCGGCCCAGTGTCCCGTGCGCGCGATCCGGATGGAAGGGGCGCCGGCCCGGCCGCGCTGGAGCGCGGTTTGCGCGGGCTGCTACCGCTGCATCAATTTGTGCCCGGCCCGGGCCATCCAGATTTCGATTGCGCGGCTGGCCATCCACTTGGCGCTGAACCTTGGATTGACGGTGTGGTGGTTCTATTGGGTCGGCTGGCTCTACCGCCAGGTCGTGCCGCTTCCGGGCGCCTACGGGTTTGGCCTGGCGGTCCTTTGGGCCATCGCCGTGTTCGCCGTGCTGACCCTGCTCCAACTCTCGGCGTTCGATGCCCTGCTGCAGTGGCTGGCCGCGCGGCCGGGGCTGCGCCGGTTTTTCCTGCGCAACTACACCCACGCCTTTCGGCGCTATCGCGCGCCCGGATTCCGGCCCTGACCGCGGCTTCTTTGCCGTTGAGAACGGCCGGGCGGCCGTGTAGAGTGGGCCCCCGATAGCGGAAAGAAACGGCGACATGGGCATCAAGGAATATCTAGCGCGGCATCTGTTGCTGGCCGACGGGGCCATGGGCACCCAGATCCAACTTCGGCAGCCGGGGGCCGCGGCCTGGGGAAAATACGAAGGCTGCAACGAGTGGCTGAACCTGTCCGCGCCGGAGATTATCCGCGACATCCACGCGGCCTACTTTGCGGCGGGCAGCGATGCGGTGGAGACGAACAGCTTCGGGGCATCGCCGATCACGCTCGGGGAATATGGGCTGGCGGAAAAAGCGCGGGAGATTTCACACGCGGCGGCGCAGATCGCCCGCGGTGCGGCGGTTGCGGCGGCGGCCAAGGACGGCCGGCCGCGCTTCGTACTGGGTTCGGTGGGGCCGGGGACGAAGTTGGCGACGCTGGGACAAGTTTCGTTCGACGATCTCTACGGCGGCTGCCAGGAGCAGATGGGCGGGCTGCTCGAAGGCGGCGCGGACGGAATCATCGTCGAGACCTGTCAAGATCTGTTGCAGATCAAGGCGGCGGTTGCGGCAGCGATGCAGGTGCTGGGGTCGCGGTCGGACAAACTGCTCTACGTGTCGGTGACGGTGGAAACGACCGGCACGCTGCTGGTGGGCTCGTCCATCTGGGCGGTGCTGGCCTCGCTGGAGCCGTATCCGATTGATGTGCTGGGCATGAACTGCGCGACGGGGCCGGAGGCGATGCAGCGGCATCTGGAGGCCATCGCCCGCCAGTGGCGCGGTTTCATCGGCTGCATGCCGAATGCCGGCCTGCCGACGCTGCAGGACGGCCAAGTGCATTATCCGCTGGGGCCGGCTGAATTCACGCAGGTGTTTGCCCCCATGGCCAAGGCCGTGGGCTTGCATGTGATCGGCGGCTGCTGCGGAACCACGCCGGAGCATATCCGTGAATTGCGGCAGGCGCTCGGGGAGGCCAAGGCCCCGCCGCCGCGCCAGGGGCAGGCGCCGGAGCAGGTGACCAGCCTGTTCGCGCCGGTGGATCTGACGCAGGACCCCCCGCCGCTGTATGTCGGCGAGCGTGCCAATGCCACCGGTTCGAAGAAATTCCGCGACACGCTGCTGGCCGAGAAGCTCGATGCGGCGTTCGACCTGCTCGTCGAGCAGGACGAGGGCGTGGCGCATGTGCTGGATTTGAGCGTGGCCTATGCGGGCCGCGACGAAATCGCCGACATGACGACGCTGGTGGCGCGCGCGGCGCGCGAATGCCGACTGCCGCTGATGGTGGACAGTACCCAGCTCGACGTGGTCGAAGCGGCGCTGAAGCTCTACGGCGGGCGGATGCTCGTCAATTCGATCAATTTCGAGTCCGGCGAGGAGAAGGCCGAAAAGCTCGTAGCGCTGGCCCGGCAGTTTGGCGCGGGGCTGGTGGCGCTGACCATCGACGAAACCGGCATGGCCATGACGGCGGACCGCAAGGTGGAGATCGCCAAGCGCCTGATCGAGTTCTGCGAAAAGCGCGGCCTGCGGCGGGGGGATCTGCTGATCGACGCGCTGACCTTCACGGTGTGCAGCGGCGACGGCGCGCTGCGCGACGCGGCCAAGGAAACCATCGCGGCCATCCGGCGGATCAAACAGGAATTTCCCGGCGTGCGGACGATCCTGGGGCTGTCGAACGTGTCGTTCGGCTTGAAGCCGGCGGCGCGCAAGGTGCTCAACACGGTGTTTTTGGACCGCTGCATCAAGGCGGGGATGGATGCGTGCATCATCAACACCGCCGGGCTGGTTCCGCTGACGGAACTGGCGCCGGCGGCGATCCAACTCGCCGAAAAGCTGCTCGACAACGATGTGGCGGAGGGCGATCCGCTGGAGCTGTTCATCCAGCACTTCGAGGCGGCCGAGCCGGAAGCCGAGGCCGGCGCGGCCGTCGCGGCGCAGACGCCGGAGGAACAGGTCGCCGCGGCCCTGGTCAAGGGCAAGGCGGCGCTGCTGGAAACGGCCATTCCGGCGCTGCTGGCGAAAATGGCGGCGGAGGATGTCCTCAACGGCCACTTGATTCCCGCGATGAAGGAAGTGGGCCGGCTCTTCAACGACGGCATTTTGCAACTGCCCTTCGTGTTGAAGTCGGCGGAGGTGATGAAGAAGGCCGTGGCCCTGATCAAGCCGCACCTGAAGGCTGGGCAGGCCAAGGCCGCCGGCACCCTGGTGATCGGGACCGTGGCGGGCGACGTGCACGATATCGGCAAGAACCTGGTGGACATCATCCTCTCAAACAACGGTTACCGGGTGGTGAACCTGGGCGTGAAGGTGCCGGTTGAAAAGATGCTGGAGGCCGTCCGGGAATCGCAGGCCGACATGCTGGGGATGAGCGGCCTGCTGGTGAAATCGGTCCAGGTCATGCGCGAGAATCTCAAGGTGCTGGAGACCGCCGGCCTGAAGATCCCCGTGCTGCTGGGCGGGGCGGCCTTGACCGAGCCGTTCGTGCGCCAGGACTGCCAGCCGGTCTATTCGGGTCCGGTGCGCTACTGCAAGGATGCCTTCGACAGCCTGACGGCCTTCCGCGAGCTGGAGGAAACCGGAACGCTGGCGCCTTCGCCGCCGCCGAGGTCAACAACGTAAAACTGGAAACTGGAAACTTGGAGTGGAGGGGAAAGTTTTCCACACTGTGGAAAAATCGGGCTGTTTTTTCCACACAATGGAAAAAAGTTTCGCGGATTTTCCACACAATGGAAAAAATGTTTCCACAGTGTGGAAAACCGGATCGGCCAGTAGAAAATTAAAGTTTGAAATGTGAGACAAGACCCCTGAACGCCGAACCCTGACCCCCATGAACTCCGCACCCCAATCGCTGCCCGTCGATGAACCCCTCACGCCGCCCTTTCGGGGCGCGCAGGTCTGGGAGCCGCCGATGGAGGAAGTCAATCCTTTCATCGAACGGATGTCCCTGCTGGTGGGGCGCTGGGGCTACAAGAAGGGCAACCTGTCGGAAGGGGAGTACCGGCAGATCCTCGAAGGCGAGGCGCAGGGGCATTATGAGCGGCTGCAAAAGGAGAACCTGAAGCGCCGCCTGTTCGTCCCGCAGGCCGCCGTGGCATGGCTCACGTGCCGGCCGGACGGGGATACCCTGATCGTGTCGCCGCCCGGGGGAGGGGAGCCGGTCGTGCTGGTGTTTCCCCGGCAGCGGATCGGCGAGCAACTGAGCATTCCGGATTTCTTCCGGCGGGAAGGGGACATCCTGGGTTGTTTTACCGTCACGGTTGGCAGTCCGGAAGCCTCGGCGGAAATGACCCGGCTGCAGGAGGCCGGGGAATATCAGGAATACTTCTTCTGGAACGGGTTTGCGGCGGAATACGCCGATGCGGTGGCGGAATGGACCCACCGCCGGATGCTGGACCCGCTGGGCGGCAAGCGCGGCGCGCGTTTCGGACCGGGCTATCCATCCTGTCCGGACATGACCCTCAGTCGCCGGATCTGCGAATGGACCGAGGCCGGGCGCATCGGCGTGACCGTGACCGACTCGGACATGCTGGCGCCTGAAATGAGCACTTGCGCCTTGCTGGCCCATCGCCCCCGCGCGCGGGTTTTCAACCGTCTGGATTGAGCGATGTCCAGACGACCAGGCCCAAATGGACCAGGGGGGGCGGGAAATGGCAATTGACGGAACCCCCGGGGTACGCCTATACTTCCGAAAATTGTGCAGGCGGGCCTGGGGCTTTGGCGGGCCCGGAATCGGTGCGCAGGAGGCAGGAATATGAAGTATCCAGTTCGTTCCGCGGCGGTGATCGGGGCGGTGTTTTTCCTCGGGCTGTGCCTGGGAGCGGGGCGGGGAGCGGCGCAGATGCCGGCCCCGGGTGCCGCGGTGGCGCCCCGGGGAGCGGACGACATTCTCCGCATCCGCAAAATCCTGGCGCCGACCAAGGAAAAGACGCCGATCTACCAGACCTCGGTGCGCACCCAAACCACGGGCCGGCAAACGGACTGGTGGCGGGTGGGCGTTGAATTCGAAACCAAGCCGGACTGGATCGACGAGCTGGAACTGACCTGGTATGTGTTTGTCGAAGACATGAGCAACAAAAAAGCCCCGACGATGTATTCGAGCGCGGTCACCTATGTGAACGTGCCGGCGGGCCGGCACGTCGGGGACATGTTCCTGCATCCCAACACCATCGCCCGGGTGGGGCCGCCGAAGTTCGTGGCGGTGGAGATCAAGCACCGCGGGGCCGTGCTGGCCACCGAATCCACGGCCCAGACCCCGAACTGGTGGACCCAGTTCAGCCCCGTGCCGGGAGTTCTGCTCAACCGGTCGCAAACCCCGTTCTTCCTGATCGATTACGATTCCTATAACGCGATCAAGCCGGCCGCCGCCAGCCGGTAACCCCCTCCCGAGGACACTGTTCCATGGCCAAGAATCCGATACTGACGCTGGACATCGGGTCGCACAGCCTCAAGCTGGCCGAGTTCGTTGACGTCAAGGGCGGGCTGGAGATGACCCGCTACGCCGTGAGCGATCTGGGCGTGGATCCCCAGAGCGATGCCGACCGCTCGCAGTTCATCATTACCACCATTCACGATTTGATCCGCGAATCCGGCTGCAAGCCCGGTCCCGTGCAGGTCTGCATCTCGGGGCATTCGGTCTTCTCGCGTTTCGTGAAACTGCCGCCGGTGGAGCCCGAGAAGGTCTATCAGATCATCCAGTACGAGGCGCAGCAGAACGTGCCGTTCCCGATGAACGAGGTGGTCTGGGACTACCAGCTCATCAGCGGGGCCACCGGCGAAGTGGACGTGATGCTGGCCGCCATCAAGTCCGACATCATGGCCGGCATCGTGGACTGCATCAAGTTCACAGGGCTGGAGCCGAACCTGGTGGACGTGGCGCCCATGGCCCTCTACAACGCCGTGCGCTACAATTACGACCACCTGCCGCCCTGCACGCTGGTGGTGGACATCGGCGCGCGCTCGACCGATCTGGTCTTCCTCGAGGCCGGCCGCATCTTCAGCCGCAGCGTGCCCGTGGCCGGCAACCAGATCACCCAGTTGATCATGAGCGAGTTCGGCATCTCCTTCGACGATGCCGAGGCCATGAAGAAAGCCCACGCCTACGTGGCCTTCGGCGGCGCCTACGAGGGGCCGCAGAGCGAAACGGTCGACAAGGTCTCCAAAAGCGTGCGCAGCATGATGACGCGCCTGCACCAGGAGCTCAACCGCTCGATCAATTTCTACCGCAGCCAGCAGGGCGGCCAGCAGCCGGCGCTGCTGCTGCTCACGGGCGGCAGCTCGGTCATTCCCTACACCGACACCTTTTTGCGGGAGAAGCTCGGTGTCGAAACCGACTACTTCAATCCCTTCAACAACGTGGCGGTGGCCGAACAGATTCCGGCCGAACAAGTGGGTGCCCATGCCTGCGAAATGGGCCAGCTGGTGGGCCTGGCCCTGCGCCAGTTGCATACCTGCCCGATCGAAATCAACCTGCTCCCGCCCAAGGCGGAGGAGGAGAAGAAGTTCAAGCGCAAGCAGCCGGTCTTCGCGCTGGCCGCCGCGGCGGCGCTGCTGACCCTCCTCGCTTGGATCGCCTTCTACGTGCGCATGGCGGGCGTCACCGACAACATCCGCGAGCAGATTGACCGCCGGGCCAATGAACTGACCGGCGTGGAACAGCAATTGGCCGAGGCCGAAGCGCAGGTTGCCTCCGTGGAAAGCAAGATTGCCAAGCTGACCGCTCTGGAGCAGCGTCGCGGCGTCTGGCGGAGCCTGCTGGGCGAGCTGGCCGCGGCACAGACCAACGGCATGTGGGCCACCCGTGTGACCCCCGTGGCCGCCCTGCCCGGCACGGCCCCGGCCGCGCCTCCGGCCGACCCGGCCGCGCCCCCGCCGCCGACCACCCTCGCCGGCCTTGAAATCGAAGGCATGGGCTATCTCGACCGAATCAAATCCAGCGAAGAAATCGGCCGGTTCCGCGACAAGCTGCGCGAATCCGCATGGTTCTCGGACAAGAGCGAGATCGTTTGGCAGCCTCCCGCCCGGCCCGATGCCGCCACCCTGGAATTCAAGATCCTGGCTGTCCTGAAGGAGCCGCAGGAATTATGAACCGCAAACACATGCCGTTGTTGATCGGCGGGCTGGTGGTGCTGCTGGTGGCCGGCGCCCTGGTCTATCTGCTTTTCACCGCTCGGAGCCGCTATCAGGAGAAGATTTCCGCCCTGTCCGCGACCCAGAACCGCCTGACGCGCCTGACCAGTCGACCTGTTTTCCCCGCGCAGGAAAACGTCCAGACTCTTGAAAAACAGACGGGCATTTATGAGGAATACCTCAACGGGCTTTATGGGGCCATGCGCGCCGGACAGTTCCCGACGGAAGAGGTTGGCCGCGCCCGCTTCCCCCTGGTGCTCGAAGAAGTACTCGGCGACCTCGTCCGCCTTGCCGAGGCCCAGCGCGTGGTGCTGCCGGCCGATTTTTCGTTCGGCTTCCAGCGCTACACCGCCGGCAACCTGCCCGCCGAAGAGGAAGTGGAACGGCTGGTCATCCAGGTGCGGTCCGTCGCAGCCCTGTGCAACATCCTGTTCGAGGCCGGCATTGCCGAACTCCTGTCCGTGGACCGTACCATCTTTGAAAAGGATGCCCAGGTCTTGCCGGTCGAGGAGGAATACAGCCGGCGCAGCTCGCGGCGCAGCGCCGAGACTCCGGAACAGCCGGTCATCAGCACCGAACTGTACCGGGATCCGGACGGACTGTTTACCAAGGAACACTATGTCCTGTCCTTCCGTACCGCGGGCAAAGCGTTCTGGAAGGTGCTCGACCGCTTTGCCCAGGGCACGCCCTTCGTGGTCCTGACAAAAACGGAGATCGTCAACTCAGCCCGGCCCGCCGTGGTTGCCCCCAAAACCAGCGAGACTCCGAAAGAGCCGCTGCGCCCGGCCGCGCCCGTCGGTTGGCAGACCGGAGGGCTGGCTCCTGGCCAGTCTCCGGCCACTCCGGAGCCCGAAATCCTGCCGCGCGACCTGCGCGTGGTCGCCGGCCAGGAACTGCCGCTCGTCCGCCTGGAACTGGATCTGTATCGGTTTGCCGAGCCGGCCGCCGCCGCCGAACAAGGGGAGGAGAATCCGTGAGCCAAGCCCCCCGTGGAAAATATGATTGGTTTCGCGACCACTATGAAAAGGCGATCCTGCTGATTGTGCTGATCGCGCTGCTGGTGTCCTGCGCGCTGCTGGTGCAGTGGATCCAGATTGACAAGGACCGGGCCAAACCCAGCCTGGCGCGCCTCGGCTGGAAAGGAGCGCCTGTCGCCCTGGTCGACACCGTGCCGTTCGACAACCAGATTGCCGCTGCCCGCGCCGCCGCCACCAACGCCTTGCCCCAGAACCCGCGCATGGCCATCAGCGAAACCCGGGTGGCCTGCGTCAAATGCGGCAAGCCTATCGCCTACGAGGCTGAGGAATGCCCCTTCTGCCTCGCCGCCCAGCCGAAGGCTATCAACATCGAAACCCTCGACACGGACGAAGACGGCATTCCCGACAAGATGGAGCTGGCCTGGGGCCTCGATCCGCAAAATCCCGCCGATGCCTCCGGTGATCTCGACGGCGACGGCTTCACTAACCTGGAGGAGTTTGGCGCCGGCACCGATCCCCGGAATTCCCGGGATTCTCCCGATCCCATCGTCAAGCTCCGCGTCGCGGCCATCCGCCCCGTCCCGTTCTACCTGCGGTTCGTCACCACGTCCGAACTCGGGGACGGCTCCCTGCGCTATCAGCTCAACCTGCAAACCCTCCAGCGCACCTATTTCGCCAAACTGGGGGACGTGGTGCTCGGCTACAAAGTCGAAAAGCACGATCCCGCCGGCCGGCTGGGCGAGACCCTCACCATGGTCCGCCAGTCCGACAAGCGCCCCGTCGTGCTGGTCAAGGGCCGGCCCGTCACGGAACAGGAATTGGCCATTCTATTCGTCTACATGATCGACCGCAGCCGGCTGCCGGTTCAGCGGCTCAACGACGTGTTCGCGCTGCGCGGCGTGGAATACAAGGTCGTTGACATCCAACGCGAAAGCGTGATAATTCAGAACATAAAAACCGGCGAAAAAGTCACGGTTCCCCTGTTGAGCGCCGAAGAGCGGGCTGGCCCTGCTGCCTCTGCGGAAACCGCGCCGCCGGCCGCCGCCCCCGCGGCGGCGGCATCTCCGGTCCGGTGATGTGCGTCGAATGAATGTCAAGAAGCAGAGGTTGGGTGGGACGAGGACGCAACTTCGTCCTCGTTTCAGTTCCAAGGAGGAGTTCCCGATGAAATGGTGCATGGTCGCGGCAATGGCGGTGTCTCTCCTGTGCGGCGGTGTCGCTTTGGCTCAGGAGGATGATTTCGATCTGGATGCCCTGCTGGGCGATTTCGAGACCGCCGATGCGCCAGCCGCGGAAGCGGTTCCGGCCGCGGAAGCCGCGGCAGAAGAATTTGCGCCGGCCGCCGAAGCTGTCCCAGTGGATGAGGCTATCCCGGCGGAGGCCGCGCCAGCCGCGGAAATCCTGGCGGAGGAACCCCCCGCGCTGGCGGAAGAAGTGCCGGCCGCCGTGGAAGCGGTTGCGGAGCAAGCGGAGTATGCTGCCGATGCCTTGGTGCAGGAAGCCCCGGCCGCAGCGGAAGACATTGCCGCCCCGTTGCCGGAAGCGGTTGGAGCCGAAGTTGCCGCTCCGGCCGCCGAGGTCGCCGATCCCTTTGCCGACTTGGCCGCGGAAGAACCCGCCCCCGCAATGGAAGCCGCCCCCGAAGAATCAGCCGCGCCCGTGGCAGAAGCCCCGGTACCGGAGGAAGAGGACTTGTTGGGCGATCTGTTTGCCGAGGATCTCGAGGCGCCGGCCGAAGAAGTCGCCCCGGTTGCCTTTGGTGAGGAAGATTTTGCTGAAATGCCGGAAGAACCGGCCCCGGCGGTTGAGGAAGCCGGATCTGACCTTGCGGCCGAAGAGTCACCGTCCGCCGAGGCCGACAAACTGTCGCCCAAGGAACTCAAGAAGATCGCCAAGGAGGCGGCCCAGCAGGAGGAAATTCGCCGTCAGGCCGCCGAGGCCACCGCCCGCCAAAGCGCCGAAGCCGGGTTCAAGGCCCTGAGCGGGAATGACCTCATCGCGGCCGAGAACGCCTTTTCTTCCGCCTTGAATACCTTGCCGGATCGGCCCCAGACCGCCGACCTGCGCAAGCAGATTGCCTGGGGGCTGTCCGAGGCCCAGTACCTGCGCGCCCGCGCCATGGTCCAGAAACAGGAGCGGCTGGAGGAGGCTCGCAAGCTCGTCGATGCCGCGCTCGCCGCCTCCCCGGATCACCGCGGGGCCCTCGCCCTGAACAAACGCCTGACCCGTCTGGAGACCTTGGAAGCCCTGCCCAAAGAGCCGGGCGACCAGCCCGCCACGATCGAAAAGGCCGCGACCATCGAACAACTCTACGACGAAGCCCGCCAATGGTACCTGCTCAAGGATTATGACCGCGCCAACGCGCTCTTCGAACAGATCCTCCTGCGCGATCCTTACCACAAGAGCGCCATGCGCTACCTGCGGAAGATAGAGTCCGACAAGTACAAACTCGCCACCTACGAACGCGAAGCCCGCGTGCAGGGCATGATGACCGATGTCCGCCGCAGCTGGAGCCCGCCCATCCGCGCCCAGATCGAAGTGCCGGAAGACATCGCCAAAGCCGGCGGCGTGGACAGCCGCACCGGCGCCGCCCGCCTCCAGGAAAAGATGCGCACCATCATCATTCCCGCTGTCGAATTCCGCCAGGCCAACATCAATGACGTGGTCAATTTCCTGGTCGAAGCCAGCATCGCCGCCGATACCGAAAAGGAAGGCGTCAACATCATCCTCAACCTAGGGCCCGGCGGCGGCGGGACTGCTCCCGCCATCCCGGAGGCCCTGCCGGCCGCGGATGAGTGGGGCGATTTTGGCGCGGATGCGGGTTTCGACGCCGGACTGCCGGCCGCCGGCGCCGCCCCCGGCGTGCGCGACATCACCCTCAATCTCCGCCGCATCAGCATGCTGGATGCCATCAAGTACATCACCGAAGTCGCCGGTCTGAAATACCGCGTCGAAGAGGCCGCCGTCATCATCACACCCATCGACGCGCCCACCGGCAACATCATCACCCGCATGTATCCCGTCCAGCCGTCGTTCATGGATGTCATCGTCGAACGCCAGGCCAGTTCCGAAGAAGAACGCGAATCGGAATTCGTCTCCATGAGCGGCCGGGTCACCATGACCAAGTCCGACGTGAAGGAGTTCTTCGAGAAGACCGGCGTCAAGTTCCCCGCCGGCGCCTCGATCACCTACAACGCCGCCATCAGCCAGCTCATCGTCGCCAACACGGCCGACAATCTCGAGACCTTCGAGCGCATTCTCCAGCAGCTCAACGTCGTCCCCAACCAGGTTGAGATCGAAGCCCGCTTCATCGAGGTGGCCCAGGGCGATCTGGAGGAACTCGGCCTGCAATGGATTCTGAACGACAACTATGAATTCGCCACCGAGCGGGACGGCCCCGGCCGCATGCAGGTCAACGCCAACAGCGCCGGCATGACCCAGGGCAACCGGTTCTTCAACTACAGCATCGACAACATGCTGACTTCGCCCGCGTCCACCATCACCCGCGCCGCTGGCCAGGTGCCGCTCGGCAGCATCCTCAGCGCGTCCAGCGTGCTGACCAATCCCGAGGTCACCGTGGTCCTTCAGGCCCTCTCGCAGCACGGCGGCACCGATCTGCTCTCCGCCCCGCGCGTCACCACCCGCAGCGGCGTCAACGCCCAGATCCAGGTCGTCAAGGAAATCATCTATCCGACCGAGTTCGACCTGACGCAGCCCACGGTGGATTCCGACGGCAACGTGACCATGGCGCCGATCGTGACCCCCGGAACCTTCGAAACCCGCGAGACGGGCGTGATCCTCAACGTCACTCCGACCGTTGGCCCCGACGGCTACACCATCGACCTGGTCATGGCCCCCGAAGTCGCCGAACTGGTGGACTGGATCCAATACGGCTCCAGCATCACCATCAGCGGCAGCGATGTCTACTTCTTCAACATGCCCCAGCCGGTCTTCACCAGCCGCAACGTCACCACCTCCATCGTCATCTGGGACGGCCAGACCGTCGTGATGGGCGGCCTGATCCGCGAGGAACTGACCACCATCCGCGACAAGATTCCGATCCTGGGCGACATTCCGCTGCTGGGTTGGCTGTTCCGTTCGGAAGGCCAGAACAGCCGCAAGATGAATCTGCTGATCTTCGTGACCGCCCGCTTGGTCGATCCGGCCGGCCGCCCGATTCACCGCGAAGGCGCGATGGCCATGCCCGGCACCGGCATCGAAGCGGAGCCCGAGGCCGCCGCCCTGGTGCCGTAACCGATTTTCCTTCCACACGAAAAATGGCATGGACGGCGCCGCCGCGCTGTCCGTGCCTGTGATTCGGGTTGAATGTATTGGGCATACCCCCTGATATCAGACCTCTGAACACTGAACTGCTCCATTCTGTCGTGATCGTGGACGGCACCGCGGTCGCCTACCGTGCGTTCTACGCCGTACGCGGCCTCACCACCCGCGCCGGCCGGCCCACCAACGCCCTGTTTGGCTTCATCCGCATGATCCGCCAGCTCCAGAAGCAGTGGCATCCCGACCGCCTGGTCGTGGCCTTCGACGGCGGGTCGCCCGCCCACCGCCTCGAAAAATGCCCGGACTACAAGGCCCAGCGCGCGCCGATGCCCGACGACCTGCGCGGCCAGCTTCCACTGATCAATGAGTACCTCGCCGCCGCCGGCATTCCGATGCTGCTCATCGAGGGCCAGGAGGCCGACGATGTCATCGCCACGCTGGCGGACCGCGCCGCGCTGGCCGGCGCCACCGTCCGCCTGGCTACGAGCGACAAGGACCTGATGCAGCTTGTGAGCGACCGCATCCGCATCGTCCCGCCCACCAAGACCAGCGAGGAAATGGGCCCGGCCGGCGTCGAAGCCAAGACCGGCGTCAAACCGGAACAGATTGTGGACTGGCTCGCCCTCATCGGCGATGTCTCCGACAACATCCCCGGCATCAACGGCGTCGGACCCAAGACCGCCACCAGGCTTCTCGCGCAGTTCGGGTCGCTTGCGGAATGCCTGGCCCGCGCCGGGGAGATCGAATCGGAAACCCTCCGCGCCAAAGTCCAGGCCGGGCAGGCCATCGCGGAAACCAACGTAGAGCTGATGACCCTGGATAAGAACGTGCCCGGCGTCCCGGGGTGGGCGGAACTGCCCGCGCCCGCCCCCGATCCCGCCAAGCTCAAGACCTTCTTTGAACAATACGAGCTGCACCAGTTCGCCGCCGAACTCGATGCCGGACCTGCCGCGCCCCCCGCGCTGAAATCCGCCCCCCGGCCCCCCGCCGACGGGCAGATGAACCTGTTCTGATCCCCTCATGAATATCCGCCGAAAATTTTTTCCATTGTGTGGAAAAACGCCGAAAACTTTTTCCATTGTGTGGAAAAAATCGGCCTTTTTTTCCACACCGTGGAAAACTGCTTTCCAGAGTGTGGAATATTTGCCTGCAGTCGGTTTTCCCCGAACCCCGAACCCTGAACCCTGATTCCCGTGACCCTTCCCGCCAAATCTTTCCAAATCCCGCTGCAGGCGCTGCTGCTGGTTCTGCTGGTGTTGCTGGCGGTCGGAACCCGTCGGCACGTGCTGGACGCGCAGCGCGTATTGACGCCGGACGGTACGATCCCGTTCACCCTGGAAAGCGCGCTGGCGTTCCGGCGCATTCAGATGGTGTATCGCGACGGGGAGCTGCCGCGGCTGGATCAGGGCATCCAGTATCCGCACGGCGTGGACCCCCAGGTGACGGATACGGTCGGCGCGGAGTACGCCTATGTGCGCGCCGCGAAGCTTTGGCCCGGCACCTTGAATCTTGCCGAAAAAATCCGCTGGCTCCATCTGGCCTGGTTCTGTCTGGCGATTCCCGGGATGTTTTTCTGGGTCAAATGGATGGGCGGGGGGCTCGCGGGCGGCTTCTGGGCGGCGGCCTTCTATGCCGTGGCCATCAGCGCCGTGGCGCGTTCGACGGGCCAGGAATTGTCGCACGAAAACCATGCGCTGCCGCTGCTGCTGGGGCATCTGGCGGCGGTGACCTGGGCCCGCCGCCGCGCCGGTTCTTGGCGCGGCCGGCTGGTGGCGGGCGGGCTCGCGGCCGTGCTGGCGGGGCTCGCGCTCTGCGCATGGGACCTGGTGCAGTTTTATCTGCTGCTGTTCATGGCCTGGGGGTGGGTCCAGGCCGTGCGCGGACGGCTGGCGAAAGAGGAATTGTGGACGGTGGCAGTGCCGCTGATGGCGGTCCTGCTGGCGGCGGGACTGCGCAATCCCTATCTGGCCGCGCACGGTTTTGCGGGCTCGCCGGTCATGGCGCTGGGGTGGGGGCTGCTGCTGGCCGGCGCGCCGGTCGCGCAGCACCGGCGGTTGGCCACCCGCCTGGTGCTGGCCGTTGCCCCGTTGCTGCTGTATCTCGCGCTGTCCCGGCATTATGTGCCGGCCTACGGCCATTTCGCTTCCCTGCTGTGGGCCAAGCTGCGGTGTTTCAACATCCGTCCGGACGATCCGGCCATGCTGACCTTCGATCAGCGCATCCTGTGGGCGCCGGCGCTGCACTCCACCTCCTGGCGCATGGTGGGGGAGTGGTTTCCTGCGCTTTTGGTGTTGACGGCGCTGGCCGTTTGGGGTTTGATTCCGGCCAGATTACGCGACAGGCCACCCTGCGCCGATTTTCCCCTCCTGTTTTTCTATTTCCTGGCGTCGTTGGCTGCTTTCATCCTGTTTTTCCGGTTTCATGCCTGGCTGGCGGTATTTGCCTGCGGCCTGGTCGGCCTGGGGGCCGGCCGGTGGCTGGCGGCCAGCGGGCGGTGGAGCCGCGGGATCGTCGCGGCCGGGTTGATCTTGGGTTGGCTGGTGGAAGCGGGCCAAACCTGGCGGGAACCTTTGCGCTGGGGACGCCCCAACGTCTATGCCGGTGAAACAGAAGCCTTGATGAAGCATTTACGAACATACGCGGCCCCGGAGCCCGTGCTGGCGAATTTCGGCATCAGCGCCGCCATCGCCACCTACGGCGGCTGTCCCGTTGTGCTGCACCCGAAGTTTGAAGCCCCGGAAATCCGCGCCCGGGTGCAGGACTATGGCGAGGTGCTGTTCAAAGGCGACGAAGATCAGTTCCGTACCTGGATGGAGGCGCACGGCGCCACGATTTACGTGCATGCCATGGGCGAGTTTTCCGACATCCAGCCCGGCCTCCAGATGCGCTACATGGTGGACGCGCTGGAGCCGTCAACGAATGCCGCGGCCCGCCTGTTCGAGCAGCGGCCGGAGGAATTGCGGCATTTCGAGCCGCAGTTCGCCAATCGCAAGTTCCGGGTCTTCCGGCTGACGCAAAGTCCCGTCGCCGCCCGGCTGGCGGAGACCCTGGCGGAAGAGGCTCGCTCCGCCCTGGAAAGCGGCGAGGCGGATCTGGCCCAGACCCGCGCAGCCCATGCCCTGCGCATGGACGCCGGGAACGAGGAAGCCCAGGAGGTTCTGCGGCTCGCGGGCGCCCTGCTGGCCGCCGGATTTCGCGCGGATGAACAGGGCGGCGCCATCAGCGAAGCGCCCCCCCTGGCGCCGGCCCGACCATGGTGAAAGAAATGAAAAAAGGGTATTGCGTGGCTTTAACCGGCGGAATCGCCTGCGGCAAAAGCACCGTGGCCGGTTTCTGGCGGCGCTGGGGCGCCGAAATGATCGATGCCGATGAAATTGCGCACCGGTTGATCGCTCCTGGCGGGGTGTGCGTGGAAGAAATCCAACAGGCCTTTGGTCCGCGGGTCTGGGCGCCGGATGGCGGCATCGACCGCACCCGCCTGGCCGCGATCGTGTTTGCCGACGCCGCCGCCCGGGAACGCCTGAACCAGATGCTCCACCCCCCGGTGATCCGTCGCATGCGGGTCTGGGCCGAGGGCATCCGGCGGGAAGGACTCGCCGGCGTGGCGTTGATTCCCCTGTTGTTTGAAACCGGCATGCAACAGGAATGGGACGCCGTCGTCTGCGTGGCCTCCGATGAGCCGGTGATGGTGCAGCGGCTCATGCACCGTGGCCTCACGGTCGAAGAGGCCCGGGCGCGCATGGCCAGCCAATGGCCCGTGGCCCGGAAAATGGCGCTGGCCGACCGGGTGATCGAAAACAATGGCACGCTAGAAGAACTGGAAGCCCGCAGCCGGGCCGTCTGGCAGGATTTATTTGAACAAGGAGACTGATCCCATGGCAACAAACCCCAAGCAACCCCGTCAATCCCGCAAGCCTTCCGCCGCCGGCGCCCGCCGCGGCCGCCCCCGCAAGAATCCAGAAGCCGATCCGAAGAAACGCGCCGACATGCCCTTGCCGTCCTCCCTGCTGGATACCACCATTGCCGATGGCGAAGAATACCGTCCGGGTTCGGGTGGCCCGGCCGCCGACCCGACTCCTCCGCAGGCCCCGCCGACTCCCCCGGAAATCAATGGCAACGCCCCCCCCGTGACGGCGCCGGAAACGCCGCGCGCAGACGAGACCGCCCCGCCGCCTGCCCCACCCGCTTCTCCCGCCGCGGCCGCGCCAGGCCCCCGCGGGCCCTATCCGAACGGAGGCTTCAACCGGCCGCCCTATCCGCAACACCAGGGCGGTCGCCATGATCGTCATTTCGACCGCAACCGCGACCGGCGCCACGGCGGCCAGCCCTTTCACGACAACCGGCCCCGGACGCCCCTGACCCCCGAAGAGGAGGCCGCCCGCGCCGCCCAGATCGCCGCCCAGCGCGCCGCCGCCGAAGCCGCCGCCGCGGAACGCGCCAAGATGGCCCGCGTGCTCAAGCTCAACGAACTGCAGCAGCTCACCGTGCCCCAGCTCAAGGAACTGGCCGACAGCTATCAGCTCGTGGATCTCGGCGCCCTCAAGAAGCACGAGCTGATCTTTGAAATCCTCAAGGCTAACGCCCGTTGCAACGGCACCATGTTCGTCCGCGGCGTGCTGGAAATCCTGCCCGACAACTTCGGATTCCTGCGCTCACCCAACAACGACTACCTGCCGTGCCCCGACGACATCTATGTGTCGCCCTCGCAGGTCCGCCGCTTTGCCCTGCGTACCGGCGATCTGGTCGAGGGCGAGATTCGCTCGCCCAAGGACAAGGAGCGGTTTTTCGCCCTCCAGAAGGTCAACAGCATCAACGACGGCCCGCCCGAGGGCCAGCGCGGCATCATCCCCTTCGAAAACCTGACACCGCTGTTTCCCAATCAGCGGCTGGTGCTCGAGACCAAGAGCCAGAACAACGTCAACATGCGGGTCATGGACCTGCTCACGCCCATCGGCAAGGGCCAGCGCGGGCTCATCGTGGCCCCGCCGCGCACCGGCAAGACCGTCCTGATGCAGATGATGGCCAACAGCATCTCCGAGAACAACCCGGAGGTGAAGCTGATCATCCTGCTGATCGACGAACGTCCCGAGGAAGTCACGGACATGGAACGCAACACAAAGGCCGAGGTCATCGCTTCCACCTTCGACGAGCCGCCGGAACGCCATGTGCAGATCGCCGACATCGTGATCGAGATGGCCAAACGCCAGGTCGAGGCCGGCAAGCATGTCGTGATCCTGCTCGACTCGATCACGCGCCTGGCGCGGGCCTACAACACCCTCCAGCCGCACAGCGGCAAGATCCTCTCGGGCGGCGTGGATGCCAACGCCCTGCACAAGCCCAAGCGCTTCTTCGGCGCCGCCCGCAACATCGAGGGCGGCGGCAGCCTGACCATCATCGCCACCGCGCTGGTCGACACCGGCAGCCGCATGGATGAGGTCATCTTCGAGGAATTCAAGGGCACGGGCAACATGGAGATCTGTTTGGACCGCTACCTGGTGGACAAGCGCATCTTCCCGGCCATCAACATCGAGAAATCCGGCACCCGCAAGGAGGAGCTGCTCATGCATCCCGACGAGCTCAGCCGCGTCTGGATTTTACGCAAGGCCCTCAATGGCGTGCCTCCCGTCGAAGCTATGGAACTGCTCATTGGGCGCCTGAAAAAAACAAAGACCAACCTTGAATTCCTGATGACCCTGCAGGGATAATGGGGGACATGGCCGCGATCGGCAGGCAGATCCCGACGGGGCGCGAAGCACGGCAGCCTTGGCTGCGGGCCGGGCTGTTCGCCGCCACGCTGGCCGTTTCGCTCGCCCTGCACGCGGTGCTGCTGTTCCAGTTCCCGGTGATTCCCATGCGGAGGCCCGGGGCCTGGCCCAGCACCGTCCCGCGCCGGCCCCTGGTCATGGGCGAAGTGCGTCCCGTGCCCGATCTCGCCGGCTTCCTGCAACCCGAAAAATTCCGGCCGGAGAATCCCGAGGCGTTTGCCGAGGTCGCTCCCTTGCAGGAAGAGTTGTTGGAAAACCTGCGTGCCGGGGCCGAGGAGCTGGAATTCACGCCGCCGCCGCCCGCCGAGGCCGCGGTGCCCCCGCCGGCTTCCTCCGCGGCGGCCGCCTCCCTGGATCTTCGCCAGGAGATCCTCCAAATCGAGCACAAGGCGGCGGCGGACGAACTGGCCGCCCTGCCACGCCGCATTGAACCGGCCTTGGCACGCCGTTCCGGCGCGCCCGATATCAGCCTGCCCGCCGATGAGGCCGCGATCGCCGCTGCGGCGGCCGCCGCCGGCGATCGCCCCGGCGATGCCTCCATTCGCCCCCTGGATGTGCTGTCGGCCGCCCAGCCGCCGGCCGCCGCCATGCTGGCCGCCGCCGACCGAAACGCCCCCGCCGAGGCCGAACGCCAGGCCGCCCAGGGCCGGATGCTGGATGAAACAATCGCCGACGTGACCGACGTGGAGCCGATCGAGCGCTTCCTGTCCGTGGCGGTTTCCACCTACAAGGCCGCCAGCGAAAACGCGCTTTATTTTGAACTGGCCATCAGCCGCGCGGGGGTTGAAGCGCTGCCCGTGCTGCCCAAGGATGTCCTCCTGGTTCAGGATTCCTCCGAGAGCATCACCCGCACCAAGCTGGATTTCTTCAAGGCCGGCCTGATCGAATACCTGCGCACCCTCACCACCGCGGATCGCCTCAATCTGATGCGCTACAGCGAGTCGCCGGAGCTCTGTTTCAAGGACTGGCAGCCGGTCACCGCCGATACGCTGCAGGCGGCCGCGCAGTTTGTGGAGGAGCTGCGGGCGCGCGGCCAGACCGACCTCTTTTCTCCCCTGCAGCAGGTGCTCCGGATTCCCCGCCGGCCGGACCGGCCCATGGTCGTGGTGCTGATGACCGATGGGCGGCCGACTATGGGCACGATCGACAGTTCCGATATCATCGCCCGCTTCAGCAAGGCCAATCAGGGCAAGGTATCGATCTTCACGGTCGGGGCGGGGGACCGGGTCAATACCTTCCTGCTCGACCTGCTCGGCCACAACAACCGGGGCGGCTCCTGGATCATGCCCCTGCGCGAACAGATTCCCGATGCCGTACGCCGCGCAGCCCGTGAATTGTCCCGGCCTGTTCTCGCCAACCTCGCGTACCGCTTCTCGTCGGATTCCGCGGCCGAAGTTTATCCCCGCACCCTCACGCACCTCTATCTCGACCGGCCCCTGCGCCTCGTCGGCCGCTGCCCCGCCGATCAGAAATCCGCCGTGCTGCAGATTGTCGGCGAATCCGGTCCCGCCAAACGCGACATGGTCTTTGCGATCGATCTTGAAGAAGCCGAAGATGGCGGCGAAGGCCTCCGCCGCGAATGGGTCGCCCAGAAAATCTATAAGCTCATCAACGACCATCTGACCAGCGGCCGCGACGATACCCTGCGGGAAATCCGCGACTTGTCGATCCGTCACAACGTCCCGTTGCCCTACGGCGCCGATTTCCCACTCTAACCAGACAACTGCAGGCCATCACTTTCTCCCGACTGTATATAACACTACAGGCCTGACCCTGCTTCTGCGGACCCCAATTATGGAGTTTATAAACTCCATAAATCAGTTTGGATTCAGGCTCCAGGAAATCCGCTCGCACAGAGGGTGCAATCGTCGCATGGGATTATGGGACATTATTGCATTTGCATTTCTTCGCGGTGTGTCAATATGGCGCATATATTATATAGAATATGAAGCGTATTTCAGTCCGACAATTTCGATAATATGATGATATGCAATAAGATATATGAATAGCATTGTTTTTAGTTTCTATTTGGCACGGGTTGTGCTTTCAAAAAGATTGAAGTATACTAACACTGGTAAGAAAGGAGAGCAGAAGCCATGTTGGAACTCTTGACAATTGGACCGCGGAGTCCCTGGACGATCTTCGACGAATTGGAATCGCTTCAAGAAGACATGAACCGGATTTTATCCGCTCCGGAGGCCCCAAGGTTTGGTCGCCGCCTGCGGGCGGTCTATCCGCCCATGAATGTCTGGTCGTCGGCGGATGGCCTGGTCATCGACGCCGAGATGCCGGGCGTGGACCCCAAGGACGTCGAAATCTCCGTGGACGGTGACATGCTGACGTTGCACGGCAAGGTGAATGCCGAGGATCCGGCCGCAGGCGAGACTGTTCTGCGACGCGAGCGGCCCGCCGGTGAATTCCAGCGCACGCTGCAACTGCCCTTCCGCGCCAATCCAGGCGCCGTAAAGGCGACATTCAAAAACGGCCTGCTCCGTATCTCCCTGCCGAGGGCGGAGGAGGAGAAACCCCGCAAGATCGCCATCGAAGCGACCTGAAAGGAGGCATATCCCCATGAACGATCAGAAAACCATCCAGAAGAATGATCCGGTCCAGACGCCGGAAAACGAGCCGGTCTTTGTGCCGCGCGTGGATATCCGAGAAGATGCGGAAAAGTTCACCGTTGTGGCTGACATGCCCGGCGTTGACGAGAAGTCCGTCGAAGCCACGGTCCAGAACCGGGTGCTGACCCTCGAAGGCTGGAGCCGCCCCGCGCGGCCGGAGGGCTGCGAGACGCTCGGTCAGGAGTTCGGTTGCGGCCGCTACCGCCGCGATTTCACCCTGCCGGACGCCGTGGATCCCGACCGCATACAGGCCCGCGTGAAGAACGGCGTGCTGAGCGTGTCCATCCCCAAGAAGGAGGAAGTCAAACCCCGGAAGATCCAGATCACCGGTTGACCGGTCCGCGTTTGACGACTCACAACCCGCTGCCAACAAAAAAAAGGAAGGAGGCGCAAACATGAGCATGAAAAACCTGATCCCCCGTATCGGTCGCAAGCATGTGCCCGCCCGCAAGGAAGACATCGATCCCTTCCGGGATTTCCAGCGGCAGATGAACCGGCTGTTCGACGACTTCTTCGGCGATTTCCCGCTGGCGGAAACCGAACGGGTGCCCGAATGGGCCCCGACGGTGTTCTGTCCGCGCGTGGATGTTTCCGAAACCGACACGGAAGTCAAGGTGTCGGCCGAGCTGCCGGGGATGGACGAGAAGGACATCTCCGTGGAGCTGCAGGATGACGTCTTGACTCTCCGGGGCGAGAAGAAATGCGAACAGGAGGAGAAGGGCAAAAACTGGTTCCGCCGGGAACAGTCCTGGGGCGCGTTCCACCGCGTCATTGATCTGCCCGCCGGCGTGGATGCTGCGAAGGCCACCGCCAAGTTCAAGAAAGGCGTGCTGTCCTTCACCGCGCCCAAACGCCCGGAAGAGCAGGCCAAACGCAAGACCGTGCCCATCCAGACGGAATGACCGTCGCCCCGGCGCGACGACAAGACCCCGGACGCTCCCGCCCGGGGTTTCTTTTTGTGTGCGAGCGGAACGGACCAGATCAGGTTCCGGTGAACAGATAGACGTGCCAGTAATGCAGTTCGCGGCGCAGAAAGCGCCATTTGGTCTTCAGCGAGCGGTAGCGGGAGGTGGGCGTGGGCGAGGAGACGGCGGGGATGTCGAGGTCGCGGGCCATCCACATGGCGCGGCGCATGTGCAAGGGATCGCTGACGAGAATCGCCGTGCGCAGCCCCTGCGCCTTCATCAGGGCCCGCGCCTCGGTCAGGTTCTGCTGGGTAGTGCGGGACCGGGTCTCGATCAGGATATCCGCCTCCGGCACGCCGTGGCGCCGGGCATAGGCGGCGGCCACTTCGCTCTCCGCATGCGACGCGCCATCGCCGTAGCCGCCCGTAAAGATGAGTTTGGAGACAAGGCCGGTTCGGTAAAGGGCAAGCCCGTGGCGGATGCGTTCTTCGAAGACCGGGGAGGGGCGGGCGCCGTAGGCGGCCGCGCCCAGCACAATGGCGCAATCGGCGGGGGCGGCCTGGTCCTGCCGTCCGTAGTTCCAAATGACGATTCCCAGCAGCAGCAGCCAGACCAGCAGCGCTCCGGCGATCCAGCCCAGTGACTTGAGAATGAAACGAATCACGTCGGCACCCGCGGGCACGGCAGGTTATTGGCCCAGGCGGTATTCGCGGAAGCTGTGGCGGGGGTTGCCGTCTATGCGAATCACGGAGGCGGGCCGTCCCGCCGGGCCCGCCAGGGTTCGGTACCAGATGAATTCGTTGCGGCGGTTGATGTCCTCCAGGTCCGCAGGATCTCCGTCCACCGCCTGGCGCATCGCCCGCTCAAAGTCCTTGGCGACGTAGAAGCGCGCAAAACCATCCTCGTTACTGTAGCTGTTGCGCCAGGCGGTATAACCCCACATCGCGCCGCCCTCCTCCGGATCGGGCAGGTACAGCGTGGCGGTCTGGACGAATGCGAGACTGCTCACGGAACGAAGGACCTCGTAGAGATCCCGCGGCACGTGGTCCCGCGGCGGAGCCTGGAAACCGGCGACAAGTCCCGCGATCTTGTCCTGGAAATTGCCGACCTGCTCGGCCGCCAATTGCTTGAACACCGCGCAGCGCTTCGCCAATACGACGTAGTTGATGCCGTTGCACAGGGCAATCAGACCGACCATGGCCAGAAGAAGGGACATCATGCGGGCGGCATAGGCCCGTTTCGGAGCGTCGGGAATTTCGGCCTGGTTCGTGCGGGCCTGGACGAATTTCTTGAAGTCTCGCACGGATTCCTGCAGGGCGAGGATGATGGTCATGGCGGTCCCAAAGGCCGCCAGCGCCATGCACGAGCCGAACAAGCCGTAGAGCACGGCTTCCAGCCGCGGACCGAAAATATCCCAGTTGAGCAGGGCGTTGAACACGCCCAGCACCACCAGCGTCGCGCCGATTGCCAGGAGAATCAAGGTGCAGGAAACCACCAGATTCATGAGCCGGATTTTTGATTTCATGCGGTTAGCCAGGGTTGCGGATCAGTATATGGATCTCTTAAGTCTTAAGGGCTGACCCCGACGGCGTGGCGGCCGAGGGCGAAGGCGCGGAGATTCACCTCGAGCAACCGGGCGGGGATGCGTTCGCGCATGGCGGCCTGCCAGTGCGCTTCGGCGAACGGGATCAGCGTCGAGAGCGCCCCCATGAGCACTACATTGGCGGTGCGCAGGTTGCCGGCCTGCTCGGCCAGCGGATTGGCGGCCAGGAGCATCAGGCCGGGATAGGCGGCCAGGCGTTGATCCGCGTCCCGCAGCGGGGCCTGCAGGCCACTGGAAACGGTGACCGGAATGCGCTCCATGTCGTTGACCAGGATCCGCGCACCGGGCTTGGCCAGATGGGCCCAGCGCAGGGCTTCGGTGCGCTCGAAGGACACGAGCACGTCGGACTGGCCGTCGGGAATGATGGGGGAGAACACCTTCGCGCCGAAGCGGACCTGGCTGATCACCGAGCCGCCGCGCTGCGACATGCCGTGGATTTCGGACTTCTTGACATCGCAGCCCGCCTGCACGGCGGCCAGCGCGAGGAGGTCGGAGGTGAGCACAATGCCCTGCCCGCCAACACCGACCAGGGAGACGTTGAACAGAGACGCGAGGGGAGTCATGACGCATTCCTTCCTTGGGCCGGGGCGATGGCGCCGAACCGGCAAACCTGGGCGCACAGGTTGCAGCCAGTGCAAAACTGGGGATCGATCCGCGACTTGAACCGCTTGCCTTCGGGATCCTTGGGTTCACCGCGGACGATGGCGGGGCAGCCGAGGCGGAAGCAGGCGCCGCACGCGGTGCATTGGTCCGCATCCACGGCGTTGATGAACTTGCCGGCCCATTTTTCATGCAGCACGCAGGGGCCGCGGACGACCACGACGGCGGGTTCGCCGCTGTCGAGGCATTCCGTGAACACCTGCTCCAGACGGGCGAGGTCGTAGGGCTCGACTTCATGGACCCGTTGGATTCCAAAGGCTCGGGCGATGTCGGCCACCCGCGCCGCCGGGGCGGTCTCGCCGGTCAGGGTGTGGCCGCTGCCGGGATTTTCCTGGTGGCCGGTCATGGCGGTGATGCGGTTGTCGAAGACCATGACGGTGATGGGAATGTTGTTATAGGCCACATCGAGCAGGCCGGTCATGCCGGCGTGGAAGAAGGTGGAGTCACCCATGACCGCCGCGATGCGCCGGTTGGCAAGCCCGGCCTTGCGCATGCCGATGGCGACGGGGATGGCCGCGCCCATGCATACGCAGGTATCCATTGCGGACAGCGGCGGGGCCGAGCCGAGGGTGTAACAGCCGATGTCGCCGCAGACCGTGGCCTTGAGCTTGCCGAGGATGTAAAACGGGCCGCGATGGGAGCAGCCGGAGCACAGCACCGGGGGCCGCACGGGAATGCCTGCTTCGGGCTTGGGCGTTTCCGGCGCGGGCGTGCCCAGCAGTTCGGCGCGCAGCGCGGCCAGTCGCGCCGGATTCAGCTCCATCATGTGCAATTCCATGTGCGGCTCCATGACGGGTATGCCCGCGGCGCGGATCTGGTCGGCCAGCACGGGATCGGATTCCTCGATCACCACCAGGCGCTTCACGCCCGCCGCGAAGGCGCGGATCTTTTCGATAGGCGGGGGAAAGGAGAGCCCCACCTTGAAAACCGGCGCGTCCGGAAAGATTTCCTTTACGTACTGGTAGGCCACCCCGGCGGCCACGATGCCCAGGTCGCCCGTGCCCGCCTCGGCGCGGTTGAAGGGGGATTCTTCCGTCAAGGCGCGCAGGGCGGCAGTGCGCTTCTCGACGGCAAAGCGCATCAGCCGGCCGTGGGCGGGCATGGCGACGTTGCGTTGGGCGTTCTTGACGTAGGGGATGGCGGGCGCTTCGATCCGTTCGCCGGCTCCGAGGTCCACGATGGTGGAGGTGTGCGCGGTGCGGGTGGTGATGCGGACGATGACGGGCACCTGGTGTTGTTCGCTCAATTCAAAGCCGGCCACGACCATGTCGTAGGCTTCCTGCGAGTCGGCGGGCTCAAACAACAGGCAGCGGGCGAATTTCGCCAGCGAACGGTTGTCCTGTTCGTTCTGCGAGGAGTGCATGCTGGGGTCGTCGGCGTTGACCAGCACCAGGCCGCCGATGGCCCCGATGTGGGTGAAGGTCATCAGCGCGTCCATGGCCACGTTCAGACCGACGTGCTTCATGGCCACCAGTGCGCGCACGCCCGCCAGCGAGGCGCCGATGCCGATTTCAAGGGCAACTTTCTCATTGACCGACCACTCGCAGTTGATCACGTCCTTGAACTGGACGATGTTTTCGAGGATTTCGGTGGAGGGCGTGCCGGGATAGGCGGCGGCTACGCGGCAGCCGGCGCGATTGGCGGCCCAGGCGATGGCTTGGTTGGCGGAAAGCAGTTTTTTCATGGACAGATCCGGTTGGGGGGTCGGCGCAATCAGACAGACAATCTAGCATCCGGGGAAGTTCCGGAAAAGCGCGAAAACCCGGCGGGGGTGCGGGGAATCAGCGGGCGGCCGGCGGCGGGGGCACGGCGGCGAGGAGGGCGGCCTTGTCGGTTTCGCCTTCGAGCTGGCGGTCATAGCACGCCCGCAGGTATTTCGCGAAAGGAGGGCCGGGCACGTGGCCGAGGGCGATGAGGTCGCGGCCGGTGACGAGCGGCGGGGGCAGGACGGGCTCTGCGGCGAATTCGGCCTGCTTGGCTTTCAGGAAATCATAAACATCCAGCAGCGCGTGGGAAGATTCGCAATCGAGCCGGTGCAGTTCGAGTTCGTCGGGGAAGGTCGGCCCGCCGAGCAGGCGGCGCAGTTTGGAGGTCCGCATCCGGGGTGCGTCGGCCAGGCGCATGTGGCCGGCAATGATGGCGCAGACATCGTTGATCAGGTCGGTCGGCGCGCGGAGGCGTTCGAGGATGGCGCGGGCGATGTCGGCCCCGATGGCCGCATGGTTTTCAAAGCGCCAACGTTGCGTGCCATCGGGCAGGGTGGTGTACTGGGCGGTGGACGGTTTGCCGACATCGTGCAGCAGGACGGCCAGCGCCAGGCGCAGCGAAGGGCGGGGCGGCAGGGCGTTGAGCATGAGCTTCGTATGGGTGAAGACATCGCCTTCGGGATGGAACTCGGGCGGCTGTTCGACGCCGGCCATGCCCTCGACCTCGGGCAGGATTTCCTTCAAAAGTCCGGAATCGCGCAGGAGTTGGAGGGCTTGTCCAGCCTGGGGCGATTCGGTCAGCAGGCGGAACAGTTCATCGCGGATGCGTTCGGCGCTGATGCGGCGGATCTGCGGGGCCAGTTGTTGGATCGCGGTGAAGGTGGCCGGTTCGAGGGCACAGCCGAGGGTGGCGGCGAACCGGACCGCCCGCAGCAGGCGCAGGTGGTCCTCGGCAAAACGCCGGGCCGGGTCGCCGATGGCGCGGATGATCCGGGCCTCCAAATCCGCCCGCCCGTGGACGAAATCTCGGATTTCCCCGGTATCCGGATCGAGGAACAGCGCGTTGACGGTGAAGTCGCGGCGGAGGGCGTCTGCGCGGGCGTCGGTGAACGTGACGGTTTCGGGACGGCGCCCGTCGGCGTAAGGCGAGTCGGCGCGATAGCTGGCGACTTCGACGGGTTGGCCTACGTCGGGCACGACGGTAATGATGCCGAACGCCTTGCCGACGGCGAGGGTCTTGGGAAAGAGCGCCTCGATCTGTTCGGGCCGGGCATCGGTGGCGACATCCCAGTCCTGGGGTTCACGGCCCAGCAGGAGGTCGCGGACGCAACCGCCGACCAAATATGCTTCATGACCCTTGGCCCGCAGGGTGTGCAGAATATCAAGCGGCGCAGATGGAACGGGAGCAGACATCAATGAAGTATTTTCAAATCACGGGATTCTGAATCTGGCCTCTGACTTCTGACCGCCCACCTGAACCCTGAATCCTGAACCCTCACTCTTCATTCCTTGATATCTGCATATAGCGGGCAGTGATCGGAAGGCTTGGGCCGGGTGCGGGGCGCGAGATCGATGGCGGCGGCCGCGGATTTGCTGGCGAGGGGCGGGGTGGCCAGGACGTAGTCGATGCGCCAGCCGCGTTTCTGGTCCGGGTTGAACGGCGCGCGGTAGTCGTAGAACGAGTAGTCCACCAGATCCGGGTTGTGTCGGCGGAAGAGGTCGGTGAAGCCAAACGCCAGGATGTCTTCGAAGGCGTCGCGGACGGCCTGGTGGTAGCAGACATGATGGGTCTTCGTCTCGGGGTTGGAGACATCGATGGGGTGGCGGGCGACATTCAGATCGCCGCACCACAGCAGCGGCGTGGCGGTGGTGAACCGCTTCTGAAAGTATGTTTTGAGGCGCGCGAACCATGCCAGTTTGTAGGCGTACATGGCGTGTTCGATTTCGCGGCCCTGGGGCACGTAGGTGTTGACGACATGAAGCTTGCCAAAGCGGGCGTGAACCAGCCGGGGCGCGTCTGCGGGTTCCGAATCCAGCCCGAAGGACACTTCGTCGGCTTTCCGGCGGGAAACGATGGCCACCCCGTTGTAGGACTTTTCTCCTCGGAAGGCGATTTGCCAGCCGGCGAGGCGGAATGCGTCGGCGGGAAATTCGGCATCCTGGACCTTCGTTTCCTGGAGGCACAGAATGTCGGGGGAGTTGTCGGCCAGCCAGCGCAGGACGGCATCGAGGCGCGAACGGATGGAGTTGCAATTGAAAGTGGCGATTCTCATGGCGTCGGAAAGAATAGCACGAGCGGCCGGGCCAGGGATACTCCCAACCCGTCATCCACCCCCGAGGGGCCGGGCCTGGCTCCCAGCTCCCGGTATCCGGTGTTCCTACTTCAACACGGCTTCGAGCTGGGGATCGACGGCAAGCCCGAGGTTCAGGGCTTGCTTATAGAAGCGGCGGGCGGCCTTCAGGTCGATGGGATCGATGAAGGCATGGAGTTGAGCCAGGTTGTACAGGCATTCGGGGAGCTGTTTGTCGAGCTTGATGGCCATTTGGAGGGTTTCGCGGGCTTCTTCATAGAAGCCGGCGCCCATCATGGCGGCACCCAGGGTGGCATGGATTTCCGCGTTCTTGGGGTTGTGGCGGGCCAGTTCCACCAGCATGGCGGCGGCCTCGGCATAACGCTGCAGGCGGATCAGCGCGACGCCTTCGAGAAGCGTCAGGTTCATGTCATCCGGCGCGGGTTGGCGGGCCTGCCGGACGGTGGCCAGCGCGACATCATTGCGGCCGTCCTTCAGCAATTGGCGGATGAATTCCGCGGGAGACAGATGATCCGGCACCGGCAAGGGGGCAGCGGTGGCGGGCGAAGGGGCCGGGGAGACTGCGGCGGCGGCCTCCGGCTGCTGCTCCGGCAAAGCTTTTGGAGCGGCCACATCGGGTGCAGGCATGGGCGGGGAGGCTTGCGGTGCCCGAGTGGCGAATGGGGCCGGATCCGGCCGGGCGGTGTCCTGGGCTGCGCGGACCGGTTCCAGGTCGGCCTGTGCCTGGTGTGCGCGGGATGTCGCCAGCCGCAGTTGTTCTTCGGCCTGGTCCGCGCGTTGTTCGGCGTCATCAAGTTCCTCATCAAGGGTTGTGACTTCCTGTTGGAGGCGCTCATTCCGGACGGTCAGTTCGCCAACCTTGGCTTCCAATTCGCGGATAGCCTGTTCGCGCTGCCGGGCCACCTCAGCATCCGCCTGCAGAGTTCGGATTTGTTCGTCTTTAGCCGCCAGTTCGGCGCGCAGCTCTGCGAGGGCGGTTTGATCCTGGCCGGCGGCGGCATCGAGCCGCTGGTTGGCGGCTACGAGTTCCTGCTGCAGGCGGGCATGAGCAGCGGAGAGGGCCTCCCATTCCTCCTGGAGGGTATCGAATTCAGCCAATTCGGTTTCCAGGCTGGCAATGCGGCTTTTGAGATAGTCGATTTCGACCGAGGGCTCGGCGGCGCCCGGGCCGGCCGGTTGGGGGGCCGCGGCGGGAGCCGGGGGCTCAGTGGCCGGCGGCGCGGCTGGCGGCGGCACCTGCGGCCCGCCCTGGGTCAAGCGGCGTTCAACATCGATGATCTGGTTTTCGCAATAAGTCAGGCGGTATTGAATGACGCGCGGTTCCCAGTCCGGAAAATCCCGGGAGAGTTGGAGGTAATAGTCACGGGCGGTTTTGTACAACGCCAGGGATTCTTCCAAGCGACCGGCGTCGAGGCTCTGGTCGCCTTGGACGAGGTTCACATAGGCCTCGGTGGTGATCTGGGCGGGATCGGTGAGGGCGGCGGGCGCCGGACCGGCTGCCAGTCCGGCGAGGAGGGCCAGCAGGAGGGCGGCGGTGGTCTTCGAGGGCGGGGCGGGGTGGATGCTCACGTCATTTCCTTCCATCACGGGCGGGTTGCAGGGGCGGGCCGGCGATCACCGTTTGCGCCGGACCTTGGCGGCCACCTTGAGACGCAGGGCGTTGAGCCGGATGAAGCCGGTGGCGTCGTTCTGATTGTAGGCCTGGGTGGGATCGGCGTCCATCGTGGCGAGGCGGGGGTTGTAGAGCGACACGGGGCTCTTGCGGCCGGCGACGTACAGGCCCCCCTTATAGAGCTTCACGCGGACGGTGCCGGTGACATTCCGCTGCGTTTCCTCGATCAGGGCCTGCAAGGCGAGGCGCTCGGGGGAAAACCAGAATCCGTTATAGATCATCTCGGCATAGCGCGGGATGAATCCATCGCGCAGATGCATGGTTTCGCGGTCCATCGTCAGCGACTCCATCTGGCGATGGGCGAACTGCAGAATGGTACCGCCGGGCGTTTCGTAGACGCCGCGGCTCTTCATGCCGACAAACCGGTTCTCGACCATGTCCACTCGGCCGACGCCGTGCCGGCCGGCCAAGGCATTGAGCTTGCGCATGACCTCGAGCGGCGAGAGCTTCTGGCCGTTGACGGCCACGCAGTCGCCCCGCCGGAATTCCAGCTCGACGATCTGGGCCCGGTCGGGCGCGTCGGCGGGATCGCGCGTCAGGCGGAACATGTCCTTGTTGCCGGGGGCGAAGGCATCGAACCAGGGATCTTCGAGAATGCCCGCTTCGTAGGAGATGTGCAGGAGGTTGCGGTCCATCGAATACGGCTTCTTGGCGGAGGCCTGCACCGGGATGCGGTGCTTGGCGCAGTAGGCGATCATTTCCCGGCGGCCGGGGAACTGGCGGCGATAGTCGTCGAGGCGCCACGGCGCGATGACCTGCAGATCGGGATGCAAGGCCGCCGCGGTCAGTTCGAACCGCACCTGGTCATTGCCCTTGCCCGTTGCGCCGTGAGCGATGGCGTCCGCGCCTTCCTTCCGCGCGATCTCGACCATGCGCTTGGCGATCAACGGCCGGGCGATGGCGGTGCCGAGAAAGTACTGGCCCTCGTAGATGGCGTTGGCCCGGAGCATGGGATAGATGAAATCGCGGGCGAATTCGGCCTGCAGGTCGTCGATGTATACCTTGCGGGCGCCGGTCGCCAGCGCTTTCCGCCGCAGGCCCTTGAGTTCTTCGCCCTGGCCTACGTCGGCGGCGAAGGCGATGATTTCGGCCTGATAGTGTTCTTTGAGCCATTGGAGGATGACGGTGGTGTCCAGTCCGCCCGAGTATGCCAGCACGATTTTCATCAGCAGATCCTTGTCTTGATGCGCCGCGGGTGCGTCCCACAAGGCGCAAACCGGGATAATAAGAGGTTTCGGCCGGAATGCAAGCGGCGGGAAGGCGGCAGGCGGGGAAGGGCTTGCGCGCGTCCGCCGGGCGGGATACAGTGCCTGCATTCCATACCGGTTTTGACACGACGAAAGGGAAAACGATGAAAAAGGTATTGATTCCGACGGCGTTGGATTCCGTGGCCAAGGACATCCTGGAGGCTCATGGCGGCTACACGGTGGTGCAGATTCCCAAGTGCGACATTCTCCAGTTCGCGCGCGAGAATGCCGATCTGCACGCCCTCATCGTGCGGAGCGAGAAAATCACGGCGGAAATCATCGACGCGGCGCCCGCGCTCAAGGTGATCATTCGCGCCGGAGCCGGCTACAACACAATCGACATCCAGCACGCCCGGGCGAAGGGCGTGGACGTGATGAACACCCCCGGCGCCAACTCCAACGGCGTGGCCGAGGAGGTCATTGCCCTGATGCTGGCCGACGCGCGCCATCTGATTGCCGCCGACCCTTCCTGCCGCGCCGGCAAGTGGGAGAAGACCACCTTCATGGGCACTGAAATCACCGGCAAGACGATCGGCATCGTGGGCCTGGGCTACATCGGCCGGCTGGTGGCCAAGCGGTTGTCTGGCTTCGAGCCGAAACTGCTGGGCTACGATCCGAACGTCAAGCCCGAACAGGCGCAGGCCCTGGGCGTGGAACTGGCGGCGTTGACCGATCTGTTCGCCCGGTCGGACTACGTGACCTTGCATTTGCCGGAGAACGCGGAGACCAAGGGCATGGTCAACCGGGACCTGCTCGGCCGGATGAAACCGGGCGCTGTGCTGATCAACTGCGCCCGCGCCGGCATCGTGAACGAAGACGATCTGCGCGCCCTCAAGGCCGAAAAGAAGATCCGCTTCCTCAACGATGTCTATCCCAAGGACGAAGAAGGGCCCAAGAGCGTGGCGGACATCGCCGACATCATGGTGCCGCACCTGGGGGCCAGCACCCGCGAAGCAAACTGCAAGGCCGCCGAACTGGCCGCGCGGCAACTGATCGATCTGGACGATCGCGGCATTGGCAACGCCGTGGTGAACCGTTAGGTTCTCCGCCGCCCGGAGCCGGGCGGAAGGAATCGGGGCCAGAGTTAAAGGCGGCGGACCGGGTTGGTCCGCCGCCTGTTTCCGTCAGGGGGGATCAGGCGCCCAGTTGCCAGCGGACGAAGCGGCGAATGGTGAATTCGTCGCCGGCCGCCTTGCCCGTCTCGGCGAGAACGGCGCCCACGGTCTTGTCCTGGTCCTTCACGAACGCCTGTTCCAGCAGGCAGATCTGGCCGTAGTACTTCTCCAGCTTGCCGGCCACGATCTTGTCGATGATGTTGGCGGGCTTGCCTGCAACCTGCTTGGCGTAGATGTCCTTTTCGGCCTGGACGGTCTCCGCCGGCACCTGGTCGCGGGTGATGCAGACGGGGTTGACGGCCGTGATGTGCAGCGTCAGATCCGCCAGCATCGCCTGGACAGCCGGATTCTGGAGGGATGCGGGTTTCTGGCAGCCGATCTCGACCATGACGCCCAGCTTGCCGCCCAGGTGGACGTAGCCGGCAATGGCGCCCAGACCTTGCACCTGATAGCGGACGTTGCGGCGGGCGATGATGTTTTCGCCGATTTCGGCGATCTTGGCATCGACTTTGGCCTTGGCGATTTCGCCCAGCTGGTTGTCCGCCGCCCCGGCGGCGTCCCGGAGCAGCTCGGCGACAAACGCCTTGAAGTTTTCGTTTTTGGCGACGAAGTCTGTTTCGCAGTTGACTTCGACCAGGACGCCGGACTGGGCGTCGGCGGCGATCTGCGCGGCGATGATGCCTTGTTTGGCGGTGCGGGAGGCTTTCTTGGCGGCGATGGCCATGCCGGATTCGCGCAGGATTTTGATGGCGGCGGCTTTGTCGCCGTTGGCTTCAACGAGCGCTTTTTTGCACTCCATCATGCCGACGCCGGTTTCTTCACGTAGTTCCTTGACCATTGAGGCGGTGATTTCTGCCATGGGTAGTATCCTTATTTGTTGTGCAATCGGGTAAACAGGGGGGCGCGGGGCGCCCCCGGGTGGATGGGTTGACTCATTCCGCCGGGGGCGGTTCCGCGTCCGGGGCGGCCGCCGGAGCGGCTTCCGTTACGGGCGCGGCCTTGGCGGCAGCTTCCGCTTCGGCCTTGGCGGCCTTGGCGGCGGCTTCCCGTTCGGCCTTGAGCCGGGCAGCTTCCGCCGCCTTTTCGGCCTTTTCCTTCTCGCGGGCTTCTTTCTCGACCTTGGCCCGGGCCGCGGCGGCCGCCTCTTCCGCCGCGCGCTTGCGGGCTTCCTCCGCGGCGACCTTGGAATATTCCACCTGCGCCTGCTGGATGGTAAGGCCCACCAGTTCGGCAATCAGCTTGATGCCGCGGATGGCGTCGTCGTTGGCCGGAATGGGATAGTCGACGGGATCGGGATCCACGTTGGCATCCACCAGGGCGATGACCGGGATGTTCAGCCGGTTGGCTTCGGCCACCGCGATCGCTTCGCAATTGATGTCCACCACGAAGAGGGCGCCGGGATTGCCGGCCATGTCGGCGATGCCGCTGAGGTTGTACTGCAGCTTGACCAGCTCGTGCCGGAGCCGGGCGACTTCCTTCTTGGGCAAGGCATTGATGCTGCCGTCCTTCTCCATTTGCTCGATCTCGCGCATGCGGGCGATGGACTTGCGGATCGTTTCGTTGTTGGTGAGCGTGCCGCCAAGCCAGCGGTTGACGACATACGGCTGCTTGTGCTGGGTGGCAATGGCCCGGAGCGACTCCTGCGCCTGCTTTTTCGTGCCCACGAACAGAATCTGGCGGCCGCGCGCGACCGTATCGTAAATGAACTGGCGCGCCTGCTGCAGGCCTTCGAGGGTCTGTTCGAGGTCGATGATGTAGATGCCGTTGCGCTGCCCGAACAGATACTTGCGCATCTTGGGATTCCAACGCTTGGTGCGGTGTCCGAAGTGCAGGCCTGCTTCCAGCAGATCCTGGATGCTCACGTCCTGGCGGACGTTGGCGGTCGTCATGGTGACCATGATGGGTTCCTCTCTTGTGGCATGTTCCAGCCTTCTTTGCTCTCGGCCGGAAAATCCGCTTTTGCCCCCGGCGGAGGACCGCCGGAGAACTTCGCTTCCGGTTTTGCACACGCAAAACTCGCCGCGCAATCTACGGGGCTTCCCGCGGGAATGCAAGGGCATTTTAGCGGTTTTTTGCATAAGGAGGCGACCGGGGCTTGCGCGGCACGGGGCCCGGCCCGTATAGTCCGGGGCGAACATGAAGACAACCCTGTATGACAAAGTGTGGGCCCGGCACGTGGTCCGGGAAGAAGCCAGTGGCGCCACCCTGCTCTATGTGGATCGCCAACTGGTGCACGAGGTGACCAGCCCCCAGGCGTTCGAAGGCCTCCGGCTGGCCGGGCGTAAAGTGCGCCGGCCGGAGCTGAACGTGGCGACCATCGATCACAATGTGCCGACCGTGGATCCGCACAACATCATGGACCGGATCGCCAAGGCCCAGATCGAAGCGCTGCAGAAAAACTGCGCAGAGTTCGGCCTGGCCCTGTTCGGCATCGGCGATCCTTCCACCGGCGTTGTGCACATCATGGCGCCGGAACTGGGGCTCACCCTGCCGGGGCTGACCATCGTATGCGGCGATTCGCATACCGCGACCCATGGCGCGTTCGGCGCCCTGGCGTTCGGCATCGGCACCAGCGAGGTTGAGCACGTGCTGGCCACGCAAACCCTGTGGCAACGCAAAAGCCGCGCGATGCGCGCGACTTTCACCGGCCGGCCGGGTCCCGGAGTCACAGCCAAGGACTTCATCCTGCGCCTGATCCGCGAGATCGGCACCGCCGGAGGCACCGGCAGCGTCTTGGAATATGCCGGCGAAGCCATCCGCGCCCTGCCCATGTCCGGGCGCATGACCATCTGCAACATGTCCATCGAGGCGGGTGCGCGCGCGGGACTGATCGGGCCCGATGACACAACCTTTGAATACATTGCCAGAGGCGAGAAGCCCTATGCCCCCCGCGGGGCTGCCCTGGAGAAATCCATCGCGTTCTGGAAAACCCTGCCCAGCGACGACGGAGCGGCTTTTGACCGCGAAGTCACGATCAACACCTCCCGGCTTGCGCCTCAGATCTCCTGGGGCACCAGCCCGGGCATGGTGGTGGACATCGATGGCGTTGTGCCCGGCCCGCACGACGTGCCGACAGTGCAGCCGGGCGATGTGGAAAAGGCGCTGGCCTACATGGACCTGAAGCCGGGCACGCCGATGACCTCGATTCCGGTGGATGTCGTGTTCATCGGCAGCTGTACCAACGGGCGAATCGAAGACCTGCGCGAGGCGGCCGGCGTGCTCAAAGGCCGCAAGATCGCCCCAAACGTGCAGACGCTGGTGGTGCCGGGCTCGGCTCGGGTCAAGGCCCAGGCCGAGGCCGAGGGGCTGGACAAGGTGTTCCTGGCGGCCGGGGCCGAATGGCGCAGTCCGGGCTGCAGCATGTGCCTGGCCATGAATCCGGACCGGCTCCAGCCGGGGCAGCGGGCGGCGTCGACATCCAATCGCAATTTCGAAGGGCGACAGGGACAGGGCGGCCGCACCCACCTGGTCAGCCCGGTCATGGCGGCCGCCGCAGCGGTAGCCGGTCGTTTCGTGGATGTGCGCCGGTTCCTGGCAGGAGGCAACTGAGATGGAAGCGTTCAAGACATTCCGGGGCGTGGTGGCGACGCTGGAGCGCGCCAATGTCGATACCGACCAGATCATTCCCAAGCAATTCCTGAAATCCATCGAGCGAACCGGATTCGGGCCGGCCCTGTTCTTCGACTGGCGCTACCGGAAAGACGGGTTGCCCGATCCGGCGTTCGAATTGAACGATCCGCGGCGCGCGGGCGCCTCGATCCTGGTCACGGGCAACAACTTTGGCTGCGGTTCCAGCCGCGAGCACGCCGTCTGGGCCGTCCGGCAGTACGGGTTCAAGGCGGTGATCGCTCCCTGGCGCGGGGACGAGGGGAAGCGCATTCCCGGCTTCGCCGACATTTTCCGGAACAACGCTTACGGCAACGGGCTGCTGGTGATCGAACTGTCGACTGACGAGGTGCAGTGGATCTTCGATGCCGCCCGGGGAGGCCGCCTCGAGGCCACGGTGGATTTGTCCGCGCAGGCGGTGACGGTCCACGCCGCCGAGGAGCGTGTGTTTCGGTTCGATATCACGCCCGACGTGAAGGATAAACTGCTCAGCGGCCTGGATGCCATCGGCCTCACCCTGACGCGTGAGGCGGAAATCGCCGCGTTTGAAGCCCGGCACGACGTCCAGATGGGGTAGCACTTTGCCGCAGAGATCGCTGAGGAGATGAGGGGATCGGAAAAGGTAGGGACGGCTTGCCGCGCCGTCCGGGCTGTTCCGAAATGAACCTGATTTTGTTGGAGCCGGACGAAATCCAGGCCGATGGCACCGCACGCCTATCCGGCGCCCGCGCGCGGCACGTGCGGGAGGTGCTCAAGGCGGCACCGGGCCAAGCCATCCGCGTTGGCGTGATCGACGGTCCGAAGGGAACAGCCGCGGTGATCGCGGACGGGCAGGAAATCCGTTTGCAATGCGAGTTGAACGGCGGAATTCCGTCCCTTCCGCGCGTGGATCTGCTGCTGGCGCTGCCGCGTCCCAAGGTGATGAATCGCCTGTGGCCGGTGCTGGCTTCGCTGGGGGTGGGCAGGATTTTCATCTCCAATGCCTGGAAGACGGAACGGTGCTATTTTGATTCGCATGTTCTGGAACCGGCGCAGATCCGGGCGGGATTGATGGAGGGATTGCAGCAGGCGCAAGATACGCGCTTGCCGCAGGTCAGCGTGCATCGGCGGTTCAAGAAGCTCATCGAGGACGAGTTGGCTGGCCTGGAGTCCTATGCCGCCCGTCTCGTCGCCCAGCCGGGCCCCAGGTTTTTTCCTATCGACTGGCTGTCCGGGCTGCCGGCCGCCGGCCGGGTTCTCCTGGCGGTGGGTCCCGAGGGCGGCTGGATCCCGTCTGAACTGGAATTGCTGGCCGCGCATGGCTTCACTCCCGTTTCATGGGGGCCACGCACCTTGCGGACTGATACCGCTTGCTCTGTGTTGCTCGGATTCCTGCATATCGCACTGGGTTGACACCCGTTGATTCAGGCGGGCAGGGATTCCGGATCAGACTCCTGTCATTTCTTCTATTTCGATTCTATTTCTTCGAATCCAATGCTTTTTTCGCCGGAATTCGCACGCATTCGAATCCATGATCTATGATGTAATATATTGTGAAATAACATATTATAAATATTCTCACATCCAATTGCCCCCGATAAACCGGAAAGGGAAAACAAATGAATATTGCCATTGACAAGGCCGTAATATGCCGATATATTAAAAAACAGTTAGGAATATATAATGTTTTTGTTTCCGCATTTGGCGGCAGGAGATCCCACCGAAGCATTTTCGGATTTCATGGAATTGTGGTTGCTTCCACGGAATCATCCCGTTTCGGAAATGAGTCTGTAAATGGCGAGGTGCAAAAAAACCAGGAACGCCAAGAGGCTGACCGTCGTCAGGCGCGCAACCAGCTGGGGCATGGCGATCTGGTTGGGCATGGCGGCCTCCGGGCCCTCTTCGGATGTCGGGAATCTGTGGCTTTCGAGCCAGACGGAAAGCAATTTCAATTTCAGTCTCGTGTTTCCCTCGGTCACGTCGGAATACTATCTGGTTCGCGTTACGGATTCCCTGGCCGATTCCTCCTGGGGCTTGACCGGCATGGTGCTGGGGGTCGAAGGAACCCTGGTATGGCGCGACACCAAGGCCGTGACGGCGGTCAGCCAACGGTTTTATCAGGTGGCGTCCCGGCCTCTCAGCCAACCGGTCGATTCGGACGCGGATGGGCTGGATGATCTCTATGAACTGCGCCATTCCGGGTTGCTGGATCCGCTGTCGTCTGCCGATGCCGATCAGGATCCCGATGGCGATGGCTTGAACAATCTGCAGGAATATGTGTTCGGATGTGATCCGGATAACGCCGACACCGATGCGGATGGTCTGACTGATGATGTCGAATTGCTGATTCATGGCACGAACCCGAATGCCGCGGATTCCGACAATGACAATCTGCCCGACGCCTGGGAACTGGCCAACCGCCTGAACCCGCTCCTGCCGGATGAGCAAGAAGATCCGGATGCAGATGGATTGACCAATCAGGAGGAATTTCGGATGGGGAGTCATCCTTGGAAGGCGGACACGGACAGTGACGGCCTGCCGGATGGCTGGGAAGTGGCCAACCAGTTCGATCCGCTGTCGGACGGCGGGTTATCCCGGGAACTGGTGGCGCGCTGGACGTTTGATGAAGGCGGAGGCGGCGTGGTTGCCAATCAGGTTTCCAGCAACTGGCCGGGTGTCCTGCGCTACATGGTCACCAGCAATTGGGTGGCCGGCCGCGGCGGTGGGGCGTTGTTCTTCGACGGGCGTAATGATTACGTCGCCATCGGGCAGCTGGCCGAACCGATGGTGACGGGAACCCCGTTTACCGTGACGGCGGTGGTCTGGCAGGATCCGGCTGTGACCACCGATTATCCCACCGTGGTTTCCGACGGACAGTATTACTCCACCAATTCCTGGCCGGGATTTTCCCTGCGCTATCTCCGGGCGCAGGATCAGTTGGTGGGTACCGCCGGAACCACCAACCGGTCCCCGGCGACCGTTGCCGCCCCGGAGTGGAGCCGGACATGCCTCGGCCGTTGGGTGGACGTGGCGATGTCGCACGACGGCACGCGCGTCCGGCTGTTCGTGGAAGGCCGGCTCGTTTCGTCCTATGTCGCCGATGGATTCGATGCCTGCTCGCAGCTGGAAATGCGCATTGGCGGCGGCCATGTCAACTCCATGGAGTCTTTCTGGCTGGGCAAGATCGACGATGTCCGCATTTTCCGGGACGCCTTGGATGCGGACGGACTGGCCGAGGTCAACGACTGGGTTGCCGATACCGACCAGGACGGTCTTGTCAACGGACGGGAATGGGAATTGAAAACCAATCCGCGGGAACCCGACTCCGACGGCGACGAACTGAGCGATCGCGATGAGGTTGAGCAGCACGGCACGAATCCCTTGGCGGCCGATACGGATGCGGATGGCCTGCTGGACGCCTGGGAACTGGCAAACGGGTTGTGTGCCTTGACGGCCAACGGTGAAGACGACGATGACCACGATGGCTTGACGAATCTGCAGGAACAGGAGTACGGCACCCCGCCCCTGGATCCCGACCCGGACGGCGACGGACTCAACGATGGCCTCGAAGTCCTCATCCACGGCACGAATCCATTCGACCCGGACAGCGATGGGGATGGGTTGAGCGATTACATCGAGATCGTGACTCATGAAACCAACCCCAATGCAGCGGATACGGATGCGGACGGCCTGCCCGATCCGTGGGAATTGACCGTCGGCCTGGATCCTCTCCTGGGCGATGGAGATGGCGGCCCGGACGGCGACCCGGATCTGGACCAACTGACCAACCTTCAGGAATATCACCTGGGCACCCATCCGCGCCTGGCCGATACGGATGCGGACGGACTGGACGACGGCCGGGAAGAGGAACGGGGGACAGATCCTCTGGCAGCGGATACCGACGCCGACGGTTTGCCGGACGGGTGGGAAGATGCCCATGGATACAATCCGCTTTCCGGCCTGGGCGCCGAGCTGGACCTGAAGTGCTGGCTGCGATTTGACGAGGAGGCCGGGACCAACCTCGTCAATTCGGCGGGCACCGGGTACCAGCCGGAACTGCGGAACGCCTGGGGGGGGCGTTTGACCAACGGGGTGAACGGAACGGCTTTGTGGCTGGATGGAAACACGAGTTTTGTGCGACTCCTTTATCCGGCCGAAGGCGGCATCACCGGTCCCGCCTTTACGGTCTGTGCCTGGGTGTGGCATCAGCCCGATGCCTTGGCGTTGTATCCGACCATCTTTTCGGATATTCACTGGGACGGCGAGTCGTATTGGCCGGGATTCATGTTGCGAGTGAACCGGGAGCAGAACCGGATTCTTGGAATGGTCGGCCATCCCACCCATGCCTCCAAGGAAGTCATGGCCAATTGGTGGGCCCAGCGATGGCGAGGCCGCTGGACCCATGTGGCATTGAGTCATGATGGCACCACCACCCGGCTGTATCTCGACGGTTCCCTGTGGAGCGAGAAGGCCAACGTTTGGGCCCCCGGCGGCAATCCGGAAATCCTGATCGGCCGGGGGCATATCAACACCCCCGATTCCGCCTGGCGCGGACGTCTGGACGATGTTCGTCTCTATGGAACTGCCCTGACAACGGCGCAGTTGCAGGACCTGTTTGACGCCCAGAGCGATAGCAATGGCGACGGCATGGATAACCTGGCCGCATGGCAGGCCGGTCTGGATCCGCGCGCGCCGGCCGGCCCGGTGTCCACCGAAGGTTCATTGGATGTCTTGTTTGTACCCGATGCTTGGACCACGAACGAACCCCTGCAATACCTGGCCAAGTTTGATGATCCCAATCCCGGAGGGGAGATTCACCTCTTCGTAGAACAGGACACCCTGAATTTCCTGCTGATCGACGCGAATGGCGAACGCCATGAAATCCAGCACCGGAATTTGGTGGCCGGGAGATACCTGCTGCCCGATGCGACCAACCGCATCACGGCCAGTTGGCGTGGGTTCAACGGGGAGCCGGGGCGCGCCGAAATGCGGCTGTATGTCAATGGGCTGGACTATCGGGAAACCATGGGCTTCGTCAACAATCCCCGCCTGACGGCCTATGACTGGGAAGCCGGCGGCAGTTATCGGAACGCCGCCTTCGTCCAGGGCAGCTGGCTGGCATCCGTGCAATCCAATCATACCTGTTTCGGCGCCCTGCCCGACGGGCCATTTCCCCTGCGGGGAACCCTGGTTGCCGGTCATGTCCATTCCCGGGCCTACGGGATGGCCGCCACCCATCCGGTCGCGCCCTTCACGGAACAGCCGAAAACACCGCCCGCGACCGGCCCCCGGCCGCGTGTCTTGATCCAGGCGATCACCGGACCGGATGACATCGCAGAATTCATTTCCGTTGAGAAGATCCGGCTGATGGTCCGCCGCTACCGCCAGGTGGCAGATGCGGCGGAGCGAGGCATCCACTGGATGGGCTGGGGGGACTCTTCTCCCAATCTCTGGGATATCCTGGACGAACACCTGCAGACGTCGATCGATGTCGGCAACCAGGAAGGACTGGATATCGCGTTGAGCAGCATCGGAGACCACTGGGATGCCAAAATCTGCCGCCAGTTTCCGGCGGCCATCCAACACCGGGCGGAACAACTGGCGGTCGTGAGGAAAGGGAACGAGGCGCGGGTGGTGCTGACCAATTCCCTGTGGCAGTTCACCGGCGCAAGCCGGGAGGCGAAATTCGATCCGGCAGATCGCGCAACGGTCAGCAACTTCGTCTCCGCATGGAAGCAGGACCTGGCCCGGTTCTCCGGATACAGCTACCTCTTTTTCAACGAAAACGCGCTGCAATCGGTCTGGGGCAGCACCTATTTGAGCAGTCCCACATTCAGCACCAACGGATTGGCCTGGTTTCGGGAATACACGGCCCAGAAATACGGCCCGGACTTCAGTCAAATCCGCTTCCCCGTCAGCCCGATCGCGGCGGGGGTGGTGGAGGGCCTGGAGGGAGCACCCTGCACCCTTGTTCTGGACGACGCGCTGGCCGACCGGGTTGAGTTCACGACCGATCCCGACCACTGGGCCAAGTGGTGGGAATGGCGGCAGGTCGTTTTCGCCAACCTGATCCACGGCTATGTCCAGGATCTGCAGGACCTTAATCAGACCAATGACCATTGGCGCGGGACGGTGTTGCTCATTTCGCCCGCCAGTGCCTGGTCGATGAAGTCGGGCATCAATCTGGATCTGCTGGCCAAGGTTCCGGGCCTCGATTGGCTGATCATGGAAAACGGCCGGGGCAATTCCTACGGCACTTCTCCGGAACGATTGGAAGACGAAGTCCGGCTGCAGTTGGCCGGGCTGAAAGCGGCAACGTCCACCAACACGGGTTTTGGCAGCTATGTGATGGTGCACACCTATCCCTATCCCACCGTCACGAACGGCATAACCAATGCCACTTGGAACCTCACCTGGATGACCCAGGACATCGCGCAGGCCGTGGCGCCGGAGTTCCAATCCGATCTGATCGTGACCTATTCCTCGGATCTGCTGGTCAACCGCCCGGGCTATACCAGCAATTTCCAGCAGGCCCACTTCATTCCCGAAGCGGCGGACGCCTGGTGCCGGGCGCGGTTCGGGCTGTTGTGGAGCCCGCTCGCGGGCCACGCGGTGCAGGGCGATCCGGCGCAGGAGACTTCCCTCCGGTTCTGCTGGATGCCGGTGGAACAAGCCCAGGCCTATGAATGGGAATTCAGCCCGGCGCCGGACTTTGCCTCGATTGCTTGCCGTGCCCAAACGGCAAGTACGAATCTCGTCTGGTCCATGCAGTCCGCTCCCATGCCCGCGAACCTGCCGCTTCACTGGCGCGTTCGCGCCGTCTTCCACGTGTACAGTTATGCCGATGACGGATCCGTGACGGGTACCAACCTGTATCATGGGGCCTGGGCCTCCGCCCCCGCAGCCGTGGTGCTTCCCGATGTGGATGACGATGGTCTGCCAGACGCCTGGGAAATGCAGTGCTTCGGCCATTTGGGCGAAACCGCCGATGGCGATTCCGATGGCGACGGGAATACGAATCTGGCCGAATATCTCGCCGGGACGGATCCCGCACCGGCGGGCTGATCAAGCCGGCCCGTCCATCCACAGAGTGCTCAAGGCGCAAGCGGGAGCTTTTCGCGGACCTTTTCGATGTGCTCAAGGATTTCGGGATCGCCAGGTCGCAACTGATCGGCCTGCTCGAGCAGATCCAGGGCTTCGGCATAGCGGCCCTGCTGGTAATAGATCCAGCCGAGGGTATCGAGGTAGGCCGGATTTTCGGAATCCAGGGCCAGCGCGGCCTGGATGTGGCGCAGGGCTTCATCCAGACGTTCGCCCCGCACGGCCCACAGATAGGCCAGATAGTTCAACGCGTCGGCATATTGCGGATTGAGCTTGATGCAGGTTTCGAACATCTCGACCGCCCGGGCGGTCTGTTTGGACTGGTCGAGGGCGACGCCAAACCAGAAATAGAAACGGGGCGTCAGCACGCCCGCCTGCAAAGGGTCTTCGCGCACGGCTTCAAGGGCGGTTTCGAATGCGTCAACGGCCCGGGCGGATTTCTCCTGGGCAAGATAGAGGCTGGCCAGGTGGGTGTGAATGGCCGCGGCTTCCGTGCTGGGCAGCTTGGCCAGCGTACGCAGCACTTCCGTGGCGCTGGTTCGGAACCGCTTGGTGCCGGCCAGCGCGCGTTGCAGATAGACCGCCAGCAGGTCGGGATCCAGTTCCATGGCGCGCCGGAGCCAGCCGGCCGCGTCCGGGATGCGCCGCAGCTGGGTGCAGATGACCGCATAGTTGTAGAAAAACAGGCGGGAAGGGATGTCGTCGGGGTTCTTTGCCACAACGGTATCGTAGGCTTGCTGCATGAGATCGGCGGCTTCGGAGAATTTCTTCTGGTTCATGCGGACCAGGGCGAGGACTTCCAGAAGTCTGGCGTCGCCCGGCATGGCCTCGAGCGCCCGGGTGAGGGTGGCCATGGCGGCCTCATCGTCTTTCTCGGCCTGGATGGCGGCCAGTTTCAGCCACGGGGCGGGATCCGTCGGCGTGGTTTCCACCGCGGTGAGGAAGTGGGCCGTGGCGTTGGTCTTGTCGCCGGCCTGCAGATACAGTTCGCCGAGATAGTAGTGCATGCTGCCCGGTTCCCGGCCCTCGCGGGCCAGCTTCTCCAGGACGGCGATGGCTTTGGGCTGGTCATCCATGGCCAGAAACGTCCGGGCCAGCCGTTGCTTGACCTCCAGGTCGGAAGGCTGGATCCGTTCGATTTTCTGGTAGATGCGGACCGCGGCTTCCAACTGGTCGTCCTCCACGAGCACATCCCCCAGGACGTAGAGGGTTTCCACGTCGCCGGGCACTTCCTCGGCGATCTGCTCCAGAAGGCCAATGGCCCGCCGGCGGGCATCGCGCCGGACCGCGGGGTCGTCGGTGGATTGCATGCGGTTGAGTTCCAGTCGGACGAGCTCCTGGCGCAGCGGGGTCGGCGGCCGGGATTTGGCGGCGCCGGTTTCCAGGATCTGGGCGACGGCATTGGTATCGCCGGTCCGGGCGGTCGCGGCGGCCAGTTGCAGCCAGCCCAGCGGCTTCTCCGGAAACTGCCGAGTCATCTGTTCGAACAACCGGATGACGCGGAGGTGATCGCCCGTGGTGCCGTAGAACGTGGCCAGCCACAAGAGGGCGTTTTCGGAGTCGGGATGCCGTTTCAAAAAATCCTCCACCGTGCGCAGGGCCTCCTCCGTCTGGCGCTGCAGAATCAGATTCGACGCCATGCGCAGAACCAGCCGTTCGTTGGCCGGGTCCCGTTCGGCTGCCCGGCGATAGGCCTGGTAGGCCAGGTCGTATTCGTCCTTCAGCTCGTGGTGGATGCCGAGTGCATACCAGGCGTGCGCTTCGGCCGCCTGTTCCTGGTCAGGTGCAAGGACCGGCGATGAAACAAGCCCCCCGTCCAGATGGGACGGAGGGCTGGGCAGCGAGCGACAGCCCGCCGCGGCGCCGAGCAGGACCAAGCCGAGCGCAAGCTGACACCATCGTGTGCCGCGCATGGCGTGTGTGGCTCCTTTATTTCTTCTTGTGACGGTCTGCGCGCAGACGTTTCCGACGCTTGTGCTTGGCCATCTTCAAACGGCGTTTCTTTTTGACCGAACCCATGGATACTCCTTCTGGTGGAACCTGGCGGGACGTTTTACGGCACCACCTTGTTCAATGCAAGTTCAATAATGCCCGAGGCGCCGGCGGCCTTGAGCGGAGGAATGATTTCGCGCACCACGGACTCCTCCACCACCGTTTCAATGGCCACCCATTCCGGATCGCCCAGGGAATTGATGGTCGGCGCGTGGAGCGCCGGCAATACCCCGCAGATGGCGGCCACGTTGGCCTTCTTGGCGTTCATTTTCAGCAGCACTTTGTTCTCGGCGTTCAAGGCGCCCGTCAGCAGCATCGCCAATTGCTCGATCTTGGTCCGCTTGCCGGGATCGGCCCAGATGGCCTTGTTGGCGATGAGGCGGGTGGTTGAAGTCAGCACCGTGTCAATGATACGCAGTTGGTTGGCGCGCAGAGAGGAGCCGGTCTCGGTCAGTTCCACAATGGCATCCACCAGTTCAGGCGCCTTGACCTCCGTGGCGCCCCAGGAGAATTCGACTTCGGCGGTTACGCCGTTGGCGGCCAGGTAGCGCTTGGTGAGACCGACGGCTTCGGTGGCGATCCGCTTGCCCTGCAGGTCCTTGACGTTCTGGATGGGCGAATCGTTGGGGACGGCGACGACCCAGCGCACGGGGTTGCTGGTGGCTTTAGAGTAGCATAATTCCGCGACTTCGACGACGTCGGCGCCGTTCTCATAGATCCAGTCGTAGCCGGTGAGGCCGGCGTCAAGCAGGCCCAGTTCCACGTAGCGGGGGATTTCCTGGGGACGGATCAAGCGCGCGGCAATCCCGGGATCGTCCGAGACGGGCACATAAGACCGGGAGCCCAGCTTGAAATTCCAGCCCGCCTTGCGCATCAGGGCAAAAGTGCTGTCCTGCAGGCTGCCTTTGGGCAGGCCCAGTTTGATTGCTTTCATGCGATCGAATTATCCTTTCATGACTCAATCATCGACCATACGATAGTAGCGAAGCTCCGGCAGAGGGGCAATAGCAGAAACGGCATGAGATCACTGAATCAGGGGGTATGGAGCGCCAAGGGGGGCCGGGCGGAGGCGCCGGATCAAGATGAAGCTCCGGCCTGACGATGATGCAACAGATTCGGCATGAAGAAGACCAGCAGGATCAGAAGCGGGACACCAGGCAGATGGTGACGCGCTCCGCCTTCATACAGCGCATAAATAACAAATTTTGACAGAACAATGATGCCAACAGCTGTTTCCAGTGGAGTGGGCGGAAGGCGGCGGCAGATTGACATGATGGCGGTGACGCCCCAGGCGATTGCCAGCGTCGCCCATCCGGTCAGCATGGTTGCCCGCAAGGCCTGATGCCATTTCCCCAGAGGCTGTCCGTTGATGTTGATCAGCTCCACAAACGTTGTTTCGGTGCCCCAGGTGTGCAGCCACTTGAGCCAGATCAGCCGCGCGAAGTTGCGGGGATGCCCCCGGATAAATTCCCAGGCCTGTTGCCGGCAGTATTTCCCATGCGCCAGCATTTCGGCAGGAGTTGTCACGGACTTTTCATCGGGCAGGGAGCAGTAAAGACCGTTGGAAACAGGATTGTTTGCGCTGTAGAACACCAAAGGACCGGATGTGGCCACGGGAATCAGGTTGCCGAATACGCGTTGATTTCGAAGGACCCATGGTGAAATGGTTGCCATCATGGCGAAGACAAATGCCCCCCAAGCCAACCACAGACGCCACCGGCGCAGCGTCCCGGCGGTCAGAATCATAAACAACAGGGTTTGCGCGGGGGCGATTAAAAGCACCGCCTTGGCCAAGGCCCCACAGCCGGCTGCCACTCCTCCCGCGAGCGCAGGAATCCAAAAGTGCGCTTTGGTTTGCATGCGCAACCAACTCCAGACCATCAAGAGCATGCAAACCGCATACAGGCTGAAGTAATAGGGCGTGGTCAGGACGTAGAACAGAAGTCCGGGATAGAATGCGGTTCCGATTCCCGCCCAGCGCGCGGCGGCCAGGGAACACGTGTCTCGGCCGATGAGGTAGACAAGCATCGGCACCATTGCCATCAGCGGTATCTGGCACAATTGTGCCACGAGAGGGGAAGCCCCAAACAGCTTGAAAAATAAAGCATAATACCAGATTTGGGCGGGGGGATAATAGGTCAGGGGATTCATCCGGCCGGTTTCCAGAAGCGTCAGGGCTTCTCGATACACGAATAAACCGTCCAGGGATGGTTTTGAGCGGAAAGCAAAAATCAATGAAAGCTGGATCACCGTGGGCAGCAAGATCAGGATGGCGATATAGAATCCTTCCTGGAGGCGTAAAAGCGAGGGAGTCCACCGCGGGATTGTGCGCGTAAAACAAACATATAGAGAGGCCCCCATGGCGATAGCCACATAGCCGGTCCAGACCCCCTTCCATGCCGGAAAACACAGCACCATCCCCAGCGTCACGAGTGCGGCAAGGCGGAATATCATGCTAAAAAGCCGCGCGCTACAACAACGGAATCTCTTCATATCATTTCATCATTCATTGCACGCAATTCAAAAGGCTGTTGATCGCCTTGAGCTTGCGTTGGCCATGGACATCCGCATTCAATTCGGACTGGCAATCCCGCCAGGACGCTGCAGCCAAACGGGCGGCCAGCGCGGGATCCGCCAGAAGCCGGTGGACGGCGGCGGCCAGGCCCTGTGCGTCGCCGGGCTCCACCAGCAGGCCGTTTTCGCCGTCGCGGATGTAGTCCACGGTGCCGATGCTGCGGGTGGCGACGACGGGCTTGCCCATGGCCATGGCTTCGAAAATGAACACTTGGCCCGTCGAGCGCTCCGTGGCTTGCAGGGGCGCAACGGCCACGGCGGCTTTGGCCAGCAGTTCGTGGGTTTTCTCCAGCGGGAGTTCGCGATGGACCGTGACGTTGGCAGGAAGATCCTTGGGCATTCGGTCCCGGGCGCCGGCCACGATGACGATGGGGGCAGGGATGTGTCGCGCCGCGGCAAGCAGCGTGTCCACATCACGCAGCGTCCGGCCGATGGAGACCACCGAGCCGTCGTTTTCTTCACGAATTGCGGGTCTTTCGATGGTCGTATACATCGGAACGAAGCGCAGCTTGCTTTCCGGAATCGCAAAGCGTCGGGCCATCAGGCCGACTTCGCCCGAGCTGTTGGTCAGGACGCCCAGCGATCGGCGGGCAATCCAGCGGAACAAGGCGGTTTTCATGCGCCAAAGGGGGGCGGCGGGGCGGGCCTCGTCCAGGAATACCTCGGTCAGGACCTGCTTGGACGGCAGACGCAGCAGGGCGCAAAGCAGGCCATAGGCGAGGGAGGGGCGGGGGCCCATGGTAACCACCACGTCGAAGCGCGGACGGAGCCGCCACAGACGAAAGGCCTGTCGGCACGGGCAGAGCTCGTCGGGCGATTCCTCTTTTCGGCAAATGGATGTCGTGGCGTCGCGCCAAACCTGGCTTTGCCAAAACGCCATGTTGGTCAGGATAGAAGGCCTGGAATTCACTGGGCCGGAGTATGCCGCAAAACGAGGACGGCAGACAAAGGGAAAAGACACAATCCATTATTCTGGCGGTTATCCCGGATTGAAGCATCCGGCGAATTAGGGTTAGATAAGGTCCATGTTGTGGGTCATGATCATTTCCCTTGGGTTTCTGGGATATGCCTATGCCGGTTACCCTTTGTTGATCTGGGGGCTGTCGCGGATTCGCTGCCGGTCGGTGAAGAAGGACCGGTTCGCGGCCGGGGTTTCCGTGCTGATTGCGGCGCATAATGAGGAAGAGAATCTGCCGCGGAAGCTGGAGAACCTGCTGGAATTGGCGAAGACCGAGCCCATCCGGGAAATCTGGGTCGGGCTGGACGGGTGTACGGATGGGACGGGAGAAAAGATCAAAGGGCAGAGGGCAGAGGGCAGAGGGCAGAGAACAGGCAGACAGCCTGCACCCTGCACCCTGCACCCTGAATCCATCATTCACGTTCTTGAATTTGAACAGCGCCGCGGGAAGGCGGCGGTGTTGAATGATTTGATGGGCAGGGCAACACAGCCGGTGTTTGTGATGATGGATGCCCGGCAACGGGTGGAGCCGGGGGCGATGACCTGGCTGTTGGAGAATTTCGCGGACGAACAGGTTGGCGTGGTTTCCGGGGCGCTGGTGTATGAATCGGCGGCGGGCGGGGTGCAAAAGGGGGCAGAGTCGTACTGGGGCTATGAAAAATTCATCCGGGAGTGCGAGAGCCGTTTTTGGGCTGTTCCCGGCGCAACTGGGGCCTTGTATGCCATCCGCAAGGAACTTTGCCGGAAAATTCCGGAAAATACGCTCGTGGATGACGTTTTGATCCCCATGCGGTCCGTTTTAGAGGGTTTTCGGTGCCTTTTTGAGCCGTCGGCACGGGTTTTCGACCTGCCAACAACCGATTTTCGGCAGGAAAATCTCCGCAAACGGCGCACCTTGGCCGGAATTTGGCAAATCGGGCGGCTGGAGCCCCGAATTTTCTCCATTTTTGCCAATCCAATCTGGTTTCAATGGATTTCGCACAAGTTTCTGAGGTTGCTGACGCCGTTTTTCCTGCTTGCGGCTGTTGGAAGCGTTGGGCTGATGGCATGCTGGAATGATGGGATGATGGGGAGGGCGGGAATCATCTTTTGGGGGATGATCGGCCTGCTGGGGTTCAGTGGCCTGGCCTATGCCGCCGGGCGGCGGGTACAATCCCGGCTGTTGGGGCTGTTGGGGGCCTTCTGGGGAGTGAATTGGGCCTTGCTGTTGGCGGCCTGGGACGCGGGGACGGGCCGGTACGAACCCAAGTGGAAGAAATAGCGGCGGGATCCATGCGGCGGACCGGGCACAGCCGGGCAGATTGAACTTGGCGGGCCGAATGTCGGGCTGTTAGATTGCCGCGCATGCAAACCGATTTGCCAATGCCGAGGGTCAGCCGAAACCGGAGATTGCTCTGGGTGCTTGTTGGCGGTCTGGCGTGGGGCACAGCGGCGCCGGGCCAGCAGCCGGTGGCCCAACCCCGGCCGGGAGTCCAACTGGCCTCGAATCCGCTGGCCGGCATTGTCGACATTCAGGCGGATGATTTGTCCTATGACGCGGTCCGCCGCGTGGTGATTGCCCGGGGGAATGTCAAGGTGACGCGCGGCACGGATTCGGTGGCCGCGGATTATGCCGAAGTGGATACCGCCACTGAACAGGTCTATGCCCGGGGCAACATCGTCATCCATTACCAGGGCAACGTTTGGGAAGGTGGGGAGGCCAGCTATAACTTCAAGACGGGCGCGGGCGATTTCGGGGCTTTCGAGGCCAGCGCGCCGCCATACTATGTGACTGCCGCCGACTCACGACGCTTGTCGCCCCGCCTGACCGAGCTGACGGGCGTGACGCTCAGCACCTGCGAACCCGGCAATTCCGAGTATTCCATCCGCGCCAGTTCCGCCACCCTGGAGGACAACCGGGTGCTGCGCGCCAAAAACGTTCGCTTCCACCTCGGGCCGGTGCCCTTCTTCTGGTTTCCCTACGTGAAGGCGGACATGGATGCCTTCTCGAATTTCGAGTTCACCCCGGGGGCCAGCTCCGAGATGGGGCCGTTCCTGCTCACGGCCTACAACCACCGGCTCAACGACGTGTTCAAGACCCATACGCATTTTGATGTCCGCCAAAAGCGCGGCGTGGCCGTGGGCGAGGACCTGGCCTGGAAGGCCCCGACGGGCGAATATGCGGGCAGGCTGCGGCTGTATTATGCCAACGACCGGAATCCCTGGCGCGACGACGAGCAACGCGCGGAGCGCGAAGAACTCATCGACAGCAACCGCTACTGGCTCCAGTTGAAGGACCGCCGCAACCTGACCGACCGGGATTACCTCATCACCGGCCTGAACTATCTGAGCGACCCGTGGATGCTGAGCGACTTTTTTGACGATGAATACCAGAAGAACGTCCAGCCCGAAAACCGGATCACCCTTTCCCACCGGGGCGGACGCTACACCGCCGGCGTCGGGCTGAACCTGCGGTTGAACGACTTCTATGAAAACGTGAACCGCCTGCCCGAAGTGTTTTTCAATGTCAACCGCCAGCAGATCCTGGAAACGCCGCTCTACTACGAAGGGGAGAACACGCTGGGGTATCTGGCGCGGGTCTTTCCGGACGGTTCCACCCAGGAGGACTACAATGCCTTCCGGTTCGACACCCGCCACATGGTCTTCTGGCCGACCCGCCACTTTGGATTCCTGAGCCTGATTCCCCGCGCGGGGTATCGCGGGACCTATTATTCGAAGACCCTGGAATCGAGCACGGTCACCAACGTAGTGGCCGTCACCAATGAAGAAGGACTGGTGATCGGCACCACGAATGTGGCCGAAACCCTCGTCCGGGACGGGGAGGCCGTATGGCGTCACCTGCCCGAACTGGGCATGGAAACATCTTTCAAGGCGTTCGGCGACCTGTATCGCGGGCCGACGGGCATCGAGGAGGATGAAGATTTGCGGCACATCGCCGAACCCTATGCAAACTACACCCTCCGGCTTGAGCCCAACGTTTTGCCGGAGGAACTTTGGCAGTTTGATGCCGTGGACCGGCTCGACCAGCGCGACGACCTGTTGCTGGGCATGCGGAACTATCTGCAAACCAAGCGACTGGGCGTTCCGCACAACCTGGTCTATGCCGATATCTTCACCACCTTGCTGCTCGATCCCGAAGATGATCAGGAGGCCTTGAACGACATTGGCTTCAAGTTCGAGCTCCGTCCGTGGTCCTGGTTCGCGTGGGATTTCGACGGCGCCTATGATACCCAGGACAGCAGCATCCGCACCTTCACCACCCAGGCCCAGATCAGCCAGCCGGAGCTTTACACTTTCGGCTTGGATTACCGGTACAAGCGGGATTCCCGCCAGGCGATTGCCGGGGATCTGACGCTGTTCCCCGAGCAGCGCTGGTCCGCGCGGGTCTATGCCCGGATGGATCTGGAGGAGTCCAACGTCGAAGAGCATTCCTACTACCTGGTGCACCGCACCAGTTGTCTGGGCATCGGGCTCGGCCTGCGCATCCGGCCGGAGCAAGGATCGGAGGGGGATGACGACTATACCGTCTGGTTCCGGATCTGGCCGCTGGCCCTGCCGCAATTCGCCAGTTCCATCGGAGGTTGAGGTCCCGGCATGGGCGCGGAATATCTGGTCACCGGCGGCGCTGGCTTCATCGGTTCCAACCTGGTCCGCCGCCTGGCCGGACAGGGCGGCCGGGTCCGGGTTTTTGACGATCTTTCGTCGGGCCGCCTGGAGAACCTGGCGGGCCTGGAGCCATCCGTGGAATTCGTGCGCGGGAACTTGCGCGACGCTTCCGCGGTGCACGCGGCCCTGCGCGGCATCCGCCATGTCTTCCACGCAGGAGCGATTGCCTCCGTCCAGGCGTCGGTCGATGATCCGCTTGCCACGCATGAGGTCAACATCACCGGCACCTTGAACGTCCTGCTGGCCGCGCGCGCGGCCGGCGCAGAACGCGTGGTCTTTTCCTCCTCCGCCTCCATCTACGGCGATGACCCCGAGATGCCCAAGCGGGAAGACATGCGGCCTGCGCCGCTGACCGGCTACGCGCTGTCGAAGCTGGCCGGCGAGCATTACGGCCGGATCTTCCACGGGCTGTACGGCCTGAAGTTTTTCGCCCTGCGCTATTTCAACGTCTTCGGTCCGCGCCAGGATCCCGCCTCCCACTATGCCGCCGTCATTCCCCTGTTTCTGCGTGCGTATGCCGCCGGCCGCCAGCCGACGATTTTCGGCGATGGCGAACAAACCCGAGATTTCACATTTGTCGAGGACGTCGTCGCCGCGAATCTCGCGTGCCTGTCTGCTCCGGAAAGCGCAGCCGGTGGCGTGTACAACATCGCCTACGGCGAACGGGTTTCGGTCAACGACCTCGCTCGGCAGATAGCGGCCCTGGCCGGCCAGCCCTTTGCCCCGGCCTATGCCCCCGCGCGCCCAGGGGATATCCGCGAGTCCCAAGCCGATTCCACCTTGGCGCGCCGCGTGCTCGGCTGGACTCCTGCCCATTGTTTCGCTGCCGGCCTGCGCACCACCTGGGACTGGTTCGCCTCCCGCGCCTGACGCCCCGCCGCCCTCATTCCGGGCTGAACACAGCCGCGCCGAAAGCTGTCCCCGCCCCGAGACACGGCGTCAAAAAATCCGGAAATGTTCGAAGATCGAAACGGGGGCTACTGGGCGGAAATGGCCTTACGAATGCCGCCGCGGGGATTGGGGTGGTCTCCGGTTCGGCGCGGAATCAGGTGGAAGTGGCAGTGGAGAATGGATTGGCCCGCCGCCCCGCCGTCGTTCACGCCGTAGTTGAAGCCGGTGATGGCGGGATCGGCGGCCTGCAAATCCCGGGCCAGCTTCCGGGCGAGGCGATCCATGGCGGCCGATTCCTTGGGCGTCAGGTCGCGGAACGAGGCCACATGCCGCCGGGGAATGATCAGCGTATGTCCGGGGCTGGCAGGATGGGCATCGCGGAACGCCACGCAGGGACCGTCAGCGGCCACGATTTCCTCCGCGGCAAAATGGCAAAAGGGGCAGTCGGTCGTCGGTTGGGCGGCCGTGGCGGCGCAGAGAAGGCAAGCGAGTGCCCAGACGGTTCCGGCAGATAACAAGCAGCGTTTCATATTTTCTTTCCGTTCACCAATCCGACTGCCACACGGGGCAACCTTTCTTGACAAAGGGTCCGCCCGCCGGTAACCTGCGCCCGATATACATGAATGTGTAGATCGGAAAGGCTAGCAAGTTGCGCCCCCGCCCGTCAAAGGATTTAGCCCGTTCCCGCGGATTCACGCTGCTGGAATTGCTGGTGGTCTGCGCCGTGATCCTCCTGCTGGCGGTGATCGGAACCCCGGCGTTTACCCAGTCGCTGCGCCAGGCGCAGGCGGCGGCCTGCCGGAACAACCTGCGGCTCTGGGGGATTGCCTTCATGGCTTACGCGGCCGACCACAAGGGATTCCTGCCGCATTGCGACGACCGCAGCCGCAGCGACAAGTCGGGGCTGGCCGATTCGCCGCACGACCACAGCTACGTGGATGAATTGCCGCCCAATTACATGGATTCAAAGGCCTGGCGCGACTATCCCAAGGACCAAAAACCGACTGGCGGCTTCTGGCAGTGCCCGTCCGTCAAGGCGCGGCCAGGCAAGAGCTATCACTCTTACGCGATGAATTCCTACCTGGAGCAGGACTTTGATTATGGCCTTGGCGGCCGGCCCAACCAGCCCAGCTATCTGTTTCTTCCGCACTGCACGGCCCCGGCCCAAACCATCCTGATGTTCGAGCAGGCCGTGGAGCCCGGCGACGGCGTTTTCGGCGGCAAGTATCCCAACCCCGAAGCCGGTCGCCACACGGCGGAAGACGCCACCGCCCTTTCCGTACGCCATTGGCGGTTCATGGGGGGGGAGGGGTGCAACGTGCTTTTTTTGGACGGCCACGTGAAGTGGCGCGACGACGTCTGGGCGCGAACCCGCTCCGACGTCCCCGCCTACGATGACCTGGAATGGTACCCCTACCTTTATTAAACCGGAGCGAGGTCATTTTAAGAACAAGCCAAGGAAGAATGAAGAACATGAACGCAAAACGATGGCTGGGCCTGATGGCCATGGTCTGGATTTGGTCGCCCGTAGCGTGGGCCGTCACGCAAGGGCATTCCTACGGCGTCACCGAAATGACGCACGTGGATAGCGCAGACCAGACGAACAACTTCAGCGCCGCCACGTCCTCCAAGCTCGTGCTGGACGGCGCGCCGAGCGAAACGCGCGTGCTGCTCAAGCTGCCGGCCGATCTGGCGAACCTGGACACCAACCGGCTGGCGAAAGCCACGTTGGCGGTGTCCGTCTCGACCAAGAACTACGATGGCCGCGTTCTGCGCCTCCATCCACTGGCCAACGCCTATTACTCTGACCGGGCCACGTGGCTCAAGCGCACCAAGAGCGGGTCGTGGACCAATCCCGGCGGCGACTACCTGACCAACAACGTGGCCGCCAGCGTGGACACCAACTCCAACACCGTGACGTGGGATCTCCTGCCGCTGCTTGCTGACACCAACACGTTCGCGGCCTTGCTGGCCAACGGCGCGTTGATCCGCCTGGACGCCGACAACTGGCCCGCCGACGGCAATTTCCTGCGCGTGACGCTGGTGAATCCCAACAGCACCAACGTCGCCCAGCATCCCGCAGTGTCCGCCGTTCTGATCGATGCCTATACCAACGCCCGTGATTTCGCGGTCAGCTACATCGACAGCCGGGACTCGGAAACCGTGTACTGGGAACAGGAGTTGTCCACGGTCGGCAAGATCCTGCTCAACGGCCAGGATGGCAGCGAATGCCGCGCCATTCTCTCCATGCCCGCGAGTCTGACCAACGTGAATCCGGATCGCATCCAGTCGGTCGTCGCCAAATTTGATGCGGAAATCAACACCTGGAGCGGCGAGAAAATTTTCCTGTATCCCATCACGACCCCCACCAAGCTGGTGCGCAAACTGCAGTACGCCGATCCGAACCCGACCAACGGGCCCTCCTGGACCTATGCCGACGGGCCAGTGGATGCCGGTGACGCGGCCTATGTCCGCACGGCCTGGACGAATGCCGGCGGCGGCGGCGATTGGGCAGAAGCCTATCGCGTGGAAGCCGCGGTGGACAACACCGCCAGGACGGCGATCTTCGACCTGACGGCGTTGTGGAAGGATGCCGCAGCGCGGGAGATGCTGGTTGCCAACGGCGCCATCGCCGTGATGGATCCCTCCAATTGGCCAGCCATTGAGGATGCCCAAACCATGCCGCGCGTGAATCTGTACCGTCCCGACGATTTCGTGGTGGATACGCGGAACAAGCACTCCTGGATCCGGATCACGGAATATGCCGCCCTGGCCGGCGGAACCGGCGGCTATGCACTGCCGGTGTTCTACTACATGGACAGCGCCTGGCCCGATGATCCCTTCTTCGCCAGCAACACGGTCAAGGTGCTGGTCAACCTGGACGGCGGCACCGAAACCCGCGCCTTGCTGACCCTGCCGGCGGCGGCGCTGGATCTGGACCTGCCGACGGTGGATTCCGTTTCCCTGCAATTCAACGTGAACACCATCGGCGACGGTGGCGAGACCATTCCGATTCTCCTGCATCCGACGACGCGCGCGTTCGGAACCGTGCCCGAGGACGCCGCCACTTGGAACAGCGCCTTGACCGGCGTCGGAGCGGTGAATTGGGCCGCCGCAGGCGGCGACTTCGAGGCGGGAACCGTGGTGACGGGCGTTTACGCGACGACGGAAAAGACGCTGACGTTCGACGTCCGGTCACTGCTCACGAACGCCGGCGCCGTGGCCCATGGCCTCCTTATGCGCATGGACTCGGCCGTCGCCACGAACGGATCCTACGTCGGCAGCCCCCGCATGAACCTGTTCAGCAACGGCGCGCAGGTCGTGGTGTCCGAAAACCCCGTGGCGGCGACATACGTGGACAGTGGCGTCGGATATCAGGACAGCAATTTCTCTTCCAAGACGACCATGAAGGTGCTGCTGAACAGCGATGGCACCGAATGTCGCACCCTGATGAAACTGTCCTCCGCGCTGCTGGATGTGGATCCGCTGCAGGTCGGCCGCCTCAACCTGCTGCTGGCGCGCAGCGGAAGCCGTTCCGATCTTTCGGCCAATCCGGTGGTGGCCCATGCCGTGACCACGCCGTTCCGCGTGGGCGAAGCCACGTGGAACCAGGCGGCCGCCGGCGTGGACTGGATTACGCCCGGCGGGGATTATCTGGCGACCTGTTCGGTCGGCACGCCCAATGCCGATGGATCAGTGATCACGTTCGACCTGGCCGGCCTGCTGGCGGATCCCGACAGCCGCGGGGCCATCGGCAACGGCGTCCTCCTGCGCATGACCGGGGACTTCCCGGTCGGCAGCTCGGTGATGGCCAACAGCGTGGGTCCGCTGGGTGCAGCGGCCAGCCGGCCGGTCATCCTGCAGGTCCCGGCCGAACTGGAAGCCGTGGCGGCCACGGCGACCGACGACGGTTTGGTGCTGGAGGTGAGCGGCTTGAATCCGCTCTGCGACTACGAGGTCTGGATGACGACCGACCTGACCGCCTCCAACGGCTGGCAGTTCTATACGAACCTCGCGGACGCCACCGTCACGCTAGCGACAACGAATGTCGGCTGTTTCTACCGCATCCAGCAAAAGTAGTCGCGGGCCAAAATGGATTGCCCTGAATGGCCTCGGATTCTAAGATGCCGCCGATGAAGCTGCACGTGAAGGTGGCGCTGGCCACGGACGCCGACGAGGATTACCTCGGGCCGGGCGTCATCCAGTTGCTGGAAGGCATCGAACGCACCGGTTCCATCCAGCAAGCCGCCCGGGCGATGGCCCTGTCCTACGTCAAGGCGCTGCGCATCCTGAACCGCATGGAGCGGGGGCTGGGCCGGACCCTGCTCCTGCGGCACAAAGGCGGCGCGGCCCGCGGCAGCACCGCCTTGACCCCATTCGCCCGGCGCTTGATGCGCGAATACGCCGCCTTGTGCGGCAAGGTCCGGCGTTCCGCAGATGCCGCCTTTGCTGTTTTTCTCGGGAAAATCGCGGGAGAGGCCCAATGATCTTCCGGCATTGGTTGGCCTTGAGTCCATGAAGGATCTGCTGACCCGCATTGATTTTGCCGCGCTCTACCGCCGCCAGGCGCGGGCCTCCTCTTTTCAGGCCCGCAGCTCCGCCGATTGGGGGAGACGGGCCGTGGCGCGCAGCCGCGGCGAAAAAACCAGCGACTACGCACGCCAACTCCTTGGGCACCTCGATCTCGCCGGCGTGCAGACCGTGCTCGACATCGGATGCGGCAGTGGCAATTTAGCCATCCCCTTGGCCCGCCGCGTCCGGCGCGTGCATGCGCTGGATTTTTCTGCCGAAATGCTCCGCCTGCTGCGCGCCGCCGCTCGCGCGGAGGGCGTGCGCAACATCCGGACCTACCGGCGTGCGTGGGCCGACGACTGGCGGCGCATCCCGCGCGCGGATTTGGTCCTGTGCTCGCGGGCCATGGCCGTGGACGACCTCCGCGCCGCGCTCTCGAAAATGAACGCCCATGCCCGCCGCCGCTGCTGCCTGACGATGCACGCCGGGCCAACCTTCCTGAGCACCGAAGTCTATCGCGTACTCCGCCGCCCGATCATACCGCGACCCGGCTACATCTACGCCGTCAACATCCTGTATCAAATGGGCATTCGCGCGCGCGTGGACTTCCTGCACACGACCGGCGGCCTGGCCTACGATTCCGCTGACCAGTTCGTCGAAGGCCTCCGCTGGCGCCTGGGCCGCCTGACCCCGTCCGAAGAGAAAAGGCTGCGCGCCTATTTCCAGGCGTTGCCGCACGGGGCGGATGGCCGCGCCTTCTACCGCCATGATTTCGAGTGGGCGCTGTTGGCGTGGGAGCCCCCCTCGCGATGAATTCCCCGGACGTGGGCGGCATTGATCGGAACCGGGCCGTGGAGCAGTTGACCGCGCTCTGGGCCCTGAACGAAGCGGGGCTGGGGGGATTGATCCATGCCCTGCGCGTGCCGTTCACCGGGATCGTCGTGGGTTCGACGGCGGTGGTGTTGATTGCCCTGATCGCGTTTTTCGCGGAGCGGAAGGCGAAAGCGATCTTCAAGGCGACGGTGATCGTGTTGCTGGTCAAGGCGGCGGCGAGTCCGCACACGCCGCTGCCGGCCTATGTGGCGGTGTCCTTCCAGGGGCTGGCCGGGGCGCTGCTGTTCGGGTTGCTGCCCTCGGTGCGGCTGGGCGCGCTGGTGCTGGGTTTGCTGGCGCTGTGGCAGGGGGCGGCGCAAAAACTGCTGGTGATGACCATTCTCTACGGGAAGTCTCTGTGGGAGGCCGTGGATGCCGTGGGCCGGTGGATCCTGGAGAAAATGGGGGGCGGGCCCGGCGAGGTATCGCCGACGGCCTGGTTCCTGTTCTGCTACCTGGGCTACTACACGGTCGCGGGCCTGATCACCGGATGGCTGGCGGGGGCGATTCCCGGCGAGATCGCACGCGTGCTGGCGAATCCGTTGCCGGCGGAACCGGCGCCCGAAGCCGCCATGCCCGCGCTGGGGGGCGGTCGCAAGCGCTGGTGGCAGCGTACGCCGTTCAAGGCGGGCGTGGTCCTGCTGGTGCTGCTGGCAACGTCGATGTGGCTGCAGCCTGGGCCGGAGGGCTGGGCCAAGGGCTTGCGGGTGTTCGTGCGGGCGCTGACGGTGCTGGCGGTCTGGATATGGATATTGCGGCCGCTGGGCCGGGCGCTGTTCCGGCGGTTTCGCCGCCGCGAGCAGGCCGTCTACGGGGCGGAAGTGTCGCGGACGCTGGCGCAATTCCCCGCCTTGCGCCAGGCGGCCGGAGTGGCTTGGCGGCGGAGCCGCCGCGCCCGGAGTTTCCGCCGCTGGAAAATATTCCTGATGGAACTGATCGTTTTGGCGCTGGCCGGCGCTTCCAATGACAAAGGAGAATCTGCCGATGGACCTGCAAGGCCTTTATGATTCAATCGGCGCGGCTGGCGTCGCCCTCGTGGGCGTGGCCGCCGCCGCCATCTACCTGTGCGTGAAGAATGCGGTGGCGCTGGGCTGGATGGGCTGGGGATTCCACCGGCATATCGCGGCGTTGACGCGCGATCCGGCGCGGCTGGACACGGAGACCGGGGCGCGGTCCGGCAATCCGCTGATCCGCATCTTTTCGGAGGCGGTGCGGGCCGGGGGAGGCCGGGACCACGACGCCCTGCGCACGGAGCTGGCCTTCCTGTTCCACAAGCACTTTCGGAAGGTCAACCGGGCGATGACGCTGCTGCGTCTGATTTCCGTGATCTCGCCCCTCCTGGGCCTGCTCGGGACCGTGCTGGGCATTTCGAAGGTGTTCCGGGTGGTAGCCGGCCAGACCCTGGTGGATCCGGCCCTGCTCGCCAACGGCATCTGGGAGGCGTTGACCACCACGATCATCGGCCTGGCGATCACGATCCCCGTCCTGTGCCTCTACTATTTCTTCCGGATGCAGATCAGCGGCTTTCAGGTGGAGTTGATGGAATACGCGGGGCGGTTCGGCGCGGACGTGCCAGGCGGGCGCTGAAAGGGCGGGACATGGAACCGAAATTCCTCGACGACGAATTCGGGGCGGACATCGACCTGACGCCGCTGATCGATGTGGTGTTCATGCTGCTGTTGTTCTTCATCCTCGCGGCGAGTTTCAGCGCGCCGGTTCTGCAGGTGGCGCTGCCCACAGCCCGGACGGCCGCTCCGGCGGAGGATGATCCGGCGCGGCTGGTGCTGGCCATCGATGCCGAAGGGCAGTTGCACCACCGGGGCGACGTTGTCGGGCCGGAATCCCTGCCGGGACTGCTGGCGGCGCATCCGGAAGGGCCGGTCGAACTGCGGGTGGACCGGGCGGCGCCATTCGATGCCTTCATCGGGGCGCTGGATCCGCTGCGGGAAGCGGGGCGGAGCAATGTGCTCATCACTGCGAAACGCGAGTAGGCCGGCGGCGGACGCCGGCGACCGGATCGGGGCGGTGGCGGGCTGGGCCGCGCTGGGGGGCGTTGCGTGGCTGGTTGTGTGGCTGGGCGCCCGTCCCGCGCCGGCACCCGCTCCCGGCGAAATGCGGATCCAGCCCGAAACGGTACTGCAAATTGCTCTGGCACCCATGCCGGAAATTATCGCGGCCCCCGAGCCGGAACCGGTTCCGGAATCCGAGCCCGTCCCCGAGCCGGAGGTGGTCCCCGAGCCGGAACCGGCAGCCGCGGTTCTACCCGAGCCAGACCCGGTGCCGGAACCTCCGCCGCCACCGATGGAGGAAGCGGCGCCGACAGTCGCCGCGCAACCGACGGTGGATCAGGAAGGGGAAGGGGGGGCGGAAGAGGCCATTCGTGCTGAATGGCTGGGAGAACTGCGGCGACGGGTTGAAGACGGCAAGTACTATCCCCGCGTCGCCCGTCACTACCGCGAAACGGGGAAGGTTCTGCTGCGCGTGACCATCAGCCCGGCGGCCGAAATCAGGGCTGTGCAGGTGCTGGAAAACACCGGGTCCCCCAAGCTGGCGGAAGGCGCGCTGGGCATCCTCCGCTCCGCGGCGGAACGTCCGCTCGGAACCAATGCGCTGCCGGCGAGCATCGAGGTGGACGTGCCCATCACCTACAGGCTCGAAGATCACTGAGCAGGAAAACCAGGCCACAAGGCAGGCACAGATCCAGACTCACCACAGAGGCCCTGAGCAGGGCACGGAGATTGAGGTCATCGGACGGAACCCTTTTGTGCCCCCTTTTTCCCTCAGTCAGTCACGGGGACCCCATTCGGCATGCCTTGTGCTGTTCATTCCATATGCTGTGACTCTCCGGCAGATCAATACCTCTCTCCGCCTCCAACACCGCACCTGGCCATTCCCTGATCACCTCTGAACATGAAGGGATCGGGGCTGTTGGTGTGGCGCGCCGATGCAGATCGTTCCTCGGATACCGTCACTCTTCCCAGACCGCTATGGCTCGACCGTGCGGTAAAATTGCCGACCGTTCTGAGCAGACACGGAGTAGGGACTGCTGGTGGCGGCGGAAACGTCGTTCCATGTGATGGGCTCGGTCATGGCAACGCTGGACTGCAATTGACCGAGAAAGTCGATCGCCATGCCAGAGTCAGTGCTTTCGATGTGCATGGAATGTCCCAGCGGCTCCCCGATGTCGGCGATTTTCTCCTGCATGGCCGGACTCAAATATTTGACCAGTTCCACGTTGTAGGTGCGCGACGACGTGTCGTCGAAGGCTATTCGTCCAAATATCCGCTCGGCGGCAAGACCGTACGTTCGCGAATTCCACGCGGGTGAATTTGTTTCGATCACGGGATCAACACTGGTCGTCAAGATGGAGATGCTGTTGTCGCTGTTGCGAAGTATCTCCCAGGCGCATAATTGCTGGGGAAAGTCCCGCAAGGAGACGGTTTCGACCTCCCAGAAGCCGCGTTCCGGATGGTCCGGGTCCGGCGAAGGAAATGGCGTCACCACGTTCTGGTGGCGATGACCCGCCATGACCAGGAGGAGATTCGGGTAATTGTGAAGCGTGGCGACCAGGTTGCTTTCGGATGCCGTATCATGGAATGTTGAAGATCTGTTTGTGTCGGCAGCGCTCGTTTGCGGCAGAATGGGGATGTGGCAGGCAAGGACCATGAGTTGATCCGCATCCTGGCCCATCTGCAATTCGTTGGTCAGCCAGCTATAACGTGCGGCATCCACCCATCCGCCACCATAAAAAAGCGCGTTTTGGTCGGGTACGTCCGCCTTGCAGGTGTTGTCGAGCACGATCACCTTGAGCGGCAGATTCGTCGCGGGCTCGAACGAATAGCATGCCGCCAGGCTGCCGGTGACGCCGGGGATGAATCCATGCCCCAGCGGAAGCGAGGTGCTGTCAAAGAACGCATTGACGAAGTTCGTGGGCGAATCGAGCGGCGTCGAAAGCATGCGGCGATTCGAATCCGCGGCGACCGTTGGAGGCATTTCAAAAAGGTTCGTCGCGCCCCAGTTGATCACGGTGCCATTGGAGGTGCTGCCATCCACAACCCCCACATACATGCCGGTCCCCTCGGCGCCCGGTGGAATCAAGGGTCCGTTGGGTGCAATATTGAGCACATTGGAGCCCACCATGGCCTGCTGGATTTTTTCGCTTGGATAACCAATGCCCATCCAGAGCTGATCGTGGTTGCCGATGGCCGCGTACCATGGGATGGAGGGATCGAGCCCGGCGGCTTGATAGGGCTTCTGGTAATCGATGGTGTCGGCTCCGGCATGGGCGCCCGAACTGGGTGTAATGGGCTGTCCGTCCATCACGTCAACAAACCAGCGCAGTTCATTGTATTGACCGGAATTGCACATGTCGCCGAGGATAATGCCGAAATCGAAGGGCGTCACCCGGTGCAGTGCATTGATGGTCTTGACGGCGGCATCGAGACGATGGGTCGTGGCCAAAATGACCGGCGAATACGCGGACGGATTGAGTTGGGCCATGCCGGGATCGCCAAAATCGGCGCTCCAGCCGAGGTAGGGAACCTGAGCCGGGGATTCTTTGTCGGTCATGTGAACGTCGGCCAGGGAAAAGAAAGATAAAAGCCGCGCCGCATGGTTCGTGGCCGTGTAACCTTCGGGCATCAAGGTCAGCCGCCGGCCCTCGTTCGTCCCCGGCCCCCAGTCCCATTGACCGTAGGGCGAGGTCAGGTAGGCGGCTACGTTGGACGGGGCGACCGGATCCGCACCCGGCGGAACAGCGCGCGGAAGGATCGTTTGTTGACGCGTTCCCAGCTCGACGCCGCTTCCGGAAACTGGAAACAACATCAAAACCAACGCACAGATGAATGGGACGACCTGAAACGTTTGATATCCACACCACCGGGTATTCTTCTTCACGATTTGTCCTTTCATCCTGCTCTGGTCCTGATAACCCCAACTTCTCACCGAGCGATTTTCCGAGTTGCGAATGCTGCGCTCACTAACTGGCTTGACGGTAACAGGCGAAGCCTGCGGACAGCAAGCCAGTTGGTGAAGCGGCTTGTTCCAGTGCGCATGGGCTCAGACCGTAAATATTCACACTTCAATTTATCCCGAACAAGGAAGGCAGATAATCTGAATATTTACGGTCTGACTCCGATGTTCATGCCCTGGAATTGCTGCGAGAGACTGGCTGAAGGGTCCCGACGGGCGGGAGGCAGGCAGTTATTGCGGAGGCTGGTAGGCGGGGAGAGCAGGGCGGCGGCTGGGGCCGGTCGTGCCGCGGTCGAACGGATTCGCCGGTTCAGCGGATCCGCCTTCGAGGTGCTGGCGGCGGCAATCGGAGATGAGCTTGTAGCATTGCGTGATATGGTCGCCCAGGGGCACGCCCTCGGGGGCCACGCTCTTGAGCGCTTCGAATTTCTTGGCCGCCTGGAAGGCCAGCTCTTCGATGGGCTTGAGGAATTCCGTGCGGGACTTGTCCTTCAGGAAAAGCTGATATTGCTCCAGCGCCTGGTTGAAGAGCTTTGCACCTGCCAGATAGTCGGGGTGCTGCCACGGTTCGCCCGGACGATAAGGTGGCACCTCGGTGCGAGGGGGTGTTGCCGGGCGGGAGGGGGCGACCGGCTGTACGAGGCCCGGACGGACAAGCTCCCGCGTGGTAACGGCAAGTTGTTGGCAACGGGCGATGTAATCGGCCAGCGGAACCGTTGCGGGAGCCTCATCGCGGAGTTCATTGAAGGCCACGGCCGCCTGCAACGCGCCGTCTTCGATCTGCCGGGCCAGTTCGCCGGGTTTCGGATTCGTCGCCCACTGGCGATAGCGGTCCAACGCCTGGTTGAACAGCCGGATTCCCTGCTGAAAATGAGGATGGTCCCACACCACGGCCGACAAAAAATCCAGTTCGGAACCCATCGGGGCGGTTGTCGGCGATGCAACCCCGGAGTCGTTCGGTTGGTTGCTCGCGGGCTCATTTGCGTCCGGCGCGGACTCCGGTGTCTCCGTCTCCGGCAGCCAGTACGGGAGCCACGAATCCCGGAAATGCCACAGGAAACCGCCCAGCACCACAACCAGCAGCAAGCCGACCGCGACGAAGGTCCGCCGTTTCTTCCGCGGGGCGGCCAGTTGCAGGGCATAGGCCTCCGCACGCGTCAGGCGGATTTTGTTCCGGGGAGCGGCCGGCGGCGCTTGCAGCGGGGATTCATCCATGGAAACAGAATGCGAGATCAGTCCGAAAAACTCAATGACGGAAAATGCGGATCGCAGAGGCTGGGGCGCACTGGTATTTCAGTGACTTCCACGTATGGAGATTTGCAGATGTGAATTGCAGTGAGCCATTCCACAACTGGAGGGGCAACCTCCGTGATGCCCTCCTTGGAACAGGGGATCACGCCGGAAACCGGGCAGGACGTTCGCCCAAGGTCGAGGTCTTTGAGAGCCGACCCCTCCAGAATAGGGCATGTTCCTGTCACTGGCCGCGACATCGGCCTCAAGCGGCGTTCCTGCGTGGCAGGACAAGCATGCTGCCGCAATCCAAAATGAAATCGCCTGACTGGGGTCGTTTTGACGAATCCTCGCCGTCGAATTCAGCCCCTTGGCCGCTTGGGTTACTTTTACGGAAGCAATTTGGGCCAGGGGCAGGCCAAGGCGCGCTGAATGCGCAGGACGGTCGTGATCAGGATGTTGATGTTGCCGGCTTCGATTTTTTGAACCGTGCGGAGATTCAAGTCGGCCAGTTCCGCGAGGCGCTCCTGGGTGATTGCCCGGGCGGTTCGCTCACGGCGAATATTACCTCCCAACCGGCGGAGATCGTTCTTTTGATGGATGGATAAAGGCACGCCCCATTAGGGCGTATTTTGCCCTTGACGAGTACGGCCTGTTGGGGCGTAATCCGTTCATCATGCGAACCGGTGTTGCGGGAACTCGTAAGGGGAGATCGGCCATGGCGAAGAAGTCGGCGAAGGGGTTTAAGGATTTCTGGAAGTGGTTGTGCGGTGGCCCTCGACGGATCAACAACCTGGGTTGCCGGGGGCATTCGTTTGATATCCATGCCCAAGGAAACAAAGGGACTTGTGCGCCGAAAAGCACGAAGCCAATTCATGGATTTTCAAAGGATCAGGCCTTGCGGGTCTGGGACCGCTATCATGGGGCTCGGGCTGCTTCATGTTTATGCGCAGGTGATACCTATCTACGGGCGGGGACGTATGCCAAGCCAAACAAGAAACCCAGTCTGAACAGTTGGCCCGAATGTCCAAACAAGACCTGCGCGCCATGGATCGCCGCGGCCATCGCGGAATTCTTGGGCGAACACCCATGTGGTGCACATAAACAAAACCAATTTCGCCAGGCAAATGCTTCGTGTGCCGGGCGGAACGGGAAAATAGCGAAGCAGGAGAGGAACAGATGAAGAAGACATATCGGAAACCGGCAGTTGTTGCCAAGAATCGGGCAATGGGAAGTTTTGCAGCGGGATGTCCTCCCAAAAACACTGGCAGTATGTGCAAGCCGTGTGAGCGTACTCAGTAATTAATGAGTTGGCCAGTCCTGGCGTGCGTCAGGACTGGCCTAATTCAAGATGTTTGCTAAACCGCTTGTTAAAATCGCTATCGCCTATGCATGGGGGCGTCGCGACCAGCCAGATCCCGGAGTGTTGCGAGACAAGCGGTGGAAGGCATTGCGGACATTTGCCGTGAAAGCCCATGAGGAGGCACTTCGGCGGTACGAAAGACGAATGCGTCAGATGAAACTGTCTTCGCCCATGTACTTGGAGGATGAAGATGCGCTTGGCACTGTCGGAAAACGGCGACAGCGATTGTCGGGCAAAAATGGCGTGGCGATAACCAAGGTATATGCACCGGTTACAAGAAGGCTCCGTGCTGGAGCCGGACGATTCATTTGGGAAGACATTCTCCAGAGAATCAATGAAGCCGATATTCTGATTTTCGATTTAACGCCTCGAAAGGGTGAAGAAACGACGGCGAGCAATGTTGTGCTTGAACTCGGCGCGGCACTGGCCGTCTCGCCGTCCAAGCCGGTGTTCCCGGTTATTGATAACGCAGCGCGCTTCAAGCAACTCGTGCCAAGCGATCTTTGCGGGCTGATTGTAGGCGTTATTCCCGATAACGGAAGCGCGCAGGACCGAGCGCTCTATTCCGCAATCGTGGAACGGATAGCGGATTGTGTCGAACGCAAACTCATTCGAGGGTTTTGCAGGCCATGAGCCAGTTGGTGCGATTGTGCGCCGACACCTTTGTGCGGCGTTATGGGGAGTGTGGCTATGTCACAAGCCAGCTCTTCAAGCGAGACCGGCTGTACAACGAAACCGGTGCTGATTTTCTTGCTGCCCTGACACGGCAGGCCCAGAGCCGGGATGACCTTGTTGCCAAGCTCTCAGCGCTTTATGCGGATGCGCCGCTGCAGGAATTGACGGCTGATTTCGACGAATTCATTGCGGATTTGCAGGCCGATGGGTTTGTGGTCACAGGAGCGTCGGCGTCAGAGTTGGATAAACGAGAGCCGCGATTCCGATACGCCGATGCCACCCGGATCATCGAGGAAAAGAAGACGGCCAGGCCGGTTCTGAATGCGGACTCGGCGACGGAACTGAGCGACACCCAAACCGTCCTTTCGCGGCTTTCCAAGGATACGCCGCTGCTTTTCAATTTGCAGGTGGAACTCACTTCGGTGTGCAACGAACGCTGCCGGCACTGCTACCTGCCGCCGAGCCGGCACCAAAAACACGCCGAAACGGCCATGGTCCGCAGGGCGATTGACCAGTTTGCCGAGGCGGGCGGGCTGACTTTTACCTTTGGCGGGGGCGAATGCCTGTTGCATCCCGATTTCGCGGAACTGCTGGCCCATGCGCGGGAGCGGGATTTGTCGGTTTCCATCCTTAGCAACTTGACCCGGTTGGACGACCGGCTTTTGTCGGCCATCCGGGAGGCGCGGATTTCTCAGTTGCAGGTTAGCATCTATAGCCTGAAGGTCGAGGAGCACGACCGGATCACCCAGGTGCCGGACTCGCTGGCCAAAACCCGAGCTGCCGTGGAGCAGTTGGTGGCGTCTGATGTGCCGGTACAAATTAGTTGCCCCGTGATGCGGACGAACTATCGCAGCTATAAGGACGTCCTGATCTGGGCTCAAGAACGCGGGATGAAGGCGCAAACCGACTTCATCATGATGGCGCGGTCGGATTTTACGCAGGACAACTTGTCTGAGCGGCTGAACGACGAAGAAACTACAGCGCTCCTGCAAGACATGATGGAAGCCGACCGGGACTACCGCGAGGACGTGGAGAGCGGACGCGATCCCTTGGATGCAGACGATGTCCCGATATGCGGGGTGGGGCGGGACACCCTGACCCTCGGAGCAGATGGGATCTATTTCCCTTGCGCGGGTTGGCAGGGCTTTGCCGTGGGGGATGCACGCAAGCAGTCGCTAATGGAGGTCTGGCAGAACTCTCCGGAACTGAATCGAGTGCGAAAAATCACCAAGGGCGACTTTCCGGCGTGCCGGGAGTGTGCGGACCGGGACTACTGCGCCATGTGCCTGGTTCGGAATTTCAACGAATCCGGAGGCGATATGTTGCGCGTGGCCCAGCGCTTCTGCGAAGTGGCTCATTTGAACCGCGTGATCGTCGAAGATTGGAAAGCGGCCCAACGCCAAGCGGCCGCCGTCCCTAGCCAGCCATGATTTCGATCATCGATGCCCATGTTCACGTTGGCCGTTTCGGGAAGCGGTATTTCGATCCGGAGGAGATCGGCCGATTTCTTCTGCGTCAGGGCGTGGCGGGCTGCGTAGCCTCGGCTACGGTTGCCGCCGTGGGCAAGCACGACGAGGCCGTGCGCGATTTAGAGTGTCTGATGGCAGTAGCCGACCTGACCGTTTGGCCGCTCCTTTGGGTGACGCCCGGGTTGCTGGCGAGGCATCCCGATCTTGCCGGCCCCCTGCGTCGCCTTCCTTATCGCGGACTGAAAATCCATCCGCGAGCCAACCCGTGGTCCGATGTCATGCTCAAACGGGCGTTTCGCATCGCCGAAGAGAGAGATATTGGGATCCTATTGCATACGGATGACGACTTTCCGGCGGAGCAATATCGCGGACTGCTTTTGGGGCATCCCAACGCCAAGGCGGTCTTGGCCCACGGACGGCCCATTGGACAGGCAATGGCAGTTTTGCGGGACTGCCCCAACGCATTTGTGGATACGGCCTTCATGCCGATTGCCCTTGTCCGGATGCTTGTCAAACAGGGTTTTGGCACGCGCATTCTGTATGGCAGTGACACGCCCATTGACTGCTGCTATTTTTCCGGACCATCCGCCAGGCGTTACCACCGGCGGCTTCATGCAATCCAAAACGCCTTGAAACCAGCCGATATTGCCAAAGTCATGGGCGGGACATGCGCGGACATTTGGGACAAGCCACATGAGATGAGAAGCAATCAACCATTGAGCAACGCCATGATGTTTCCCGGAGTTTCGGGAGGGAGGTTCGGCAGAGTGTTTTCGGCAATGCGGCAAATGCCCCGCCACGGTGCCGAGAAAAGAAACAAGGGCAAAATCAAGGAGGCAGTATGAAAATCATCATTAAATTAATTGGCTTGGCGATGCTTGTTGGCGGAGGATGGTATGCATATGCAAATCGGGGTGTGGAAGGGTCAGAGACAGGCCTTGCTCTTTGGGTTGCCATCTTCGGAGTAGTATTGCTTGTCGGTATTAAAGGTATAAATAAATTCACTGAATGGGGCAAGCGAAGCGGCTTCGATAAGTTCTAGAAATCAGGATTTAGCATATGGGCAAATGCATATATTGTGGCCTGCCGGCCATTGGACGTGGCTGCCGTTTCGGTCCCGATGGCATCCACGTGCATCCCGACGCGGATGGCTGCGTTTACTGTGGGTTGCCAGCCATTGGGCGTGGCTGTCGGTTTGCTCCGGAAGGCATCCACGTCCATCCGACGACCGACCGTTGCATGTATTGCGGTTCAACGGCGATCGGTCGTGGTTGTCGATTTTCCCCAACCGGAATTCACCAGAGATATCCGGGTGTGAGTTAATTGCCGTTGGCCGGAGGGTTAATCCGCCGACGGCAGCGGCATTTACGAGTGGGTCCGGCTGAGAACTAATCTGAATAGCGATTGGCAGGTAAGATTGGCCGCGGCACTTTGATTTTTCGCGGAGCGAAAGTGCCCCGCTAAACAGCAGACTTTTTTTCTCGAACCTGACGCGGTATAACTCGGCCCGTGAAGGTTTGCGTGGACATCCAGGCGGCGTTGGGGCAGCGGGCGGGGGTGGGGCGCTATGCCCGCGAGTTGCTGTGGCATTTGGGGGCGGAGGCGGGATCCGATGAAATCGCGGCGTTTTATTTCGATTTCAAGCGCCGCGGCATGGGTGCGCCGCCGCCGGGTGTGCAGATGCGCGCGTGTCGCTGGCTTCCGGGGCGCGTGACGCAGAATTTGTGGAAGCGTCTTGGCTTTCCGCCGTATGACTGGCTGGCAGGGGATGCAGATCTCTATCATTTTCCCAATTTTGTCCGCCCGCCGCTCTCAAAGGGCAAGAAATCCATTGTGACGATCCATGATGTGTCGTTTTTGCGGATGCCGGAAACGACGGAGGCAAAGAACCTCGCCTGGCTTTCGGCCGAGATCCACAACACGGCACGAAAAGCCGACGCGATCTTGACGGATAGCTATTTTTCCGCGCGGGAAATCCGTGAATTGCTCAATGTGCCGGAAGACAAGGTTTTTCCAGTCTGGCTGGGGCTGCCCAAATGGGGGCCGCCGCCCGATCCGGAGGCCGCGATGGCCGCCAGAAAGTCGCTGGGACTCGAAAACCCATACTTATTAATGGTTGGAACGATAGAACCACGTAAAAATATCCCGTTTTTGGTCGAAATTTACGAAAAATTCACTGATTTTGACGGAAATTTGGTGATAGCAGGCGGTTTGGGGTGGAAAACCGGCCCGACATTGCGTGCAATCGCCGAATCGCCGCGAAAAGACGGCATCAAGCTGCTAAAACACCTGGGCGACGCGCAACTTGCGGCGCTTTATGCCGGGGCGGCGGCTTTTGTGTATCCCACGCGGTATGAAGGGTTCGGTTTCCCTCCCCTGGAAGCGATGAGCCGGGGCGTGCCCGTGATTTCGGCCAAAAACAGCTCTCTGCCGGAGGTTTTGGGCGATGCCGCGGAATGGGTGGAGGGCTTTGACGCTGAGGAATGGGCCCGAAAAATCCGCAAGGTGCTCGGCGATTCCGACCGCATGACCCGACTGCGCGCCGCCGGCCTCGAACGGGCAAAGCAATTCACGTGGGAAAAAACGGCCCGGGAGACTTGGGAAATTTACCGACGTTTCAAATCCTGATCCGATTTTTTCGACGGATTACCGGATTTCCGGAAATTGATCAGGAATTGCAGCCGAAAAACGCCGAAAAATGACCAAAAGAGGCAAAAAATAACGATTTTTTGCGATTTTTTGCTTTTTTGGCCGTTTTTTTGCTTTTTCAGCCAATTTCCGCCTGTTTTACGGCGCTCAACAGGACGAGGGTTTCCAGGTGGAAGGTGTGGGGGAAGAAGTCGAAGGGCTCCACGGCCTCGAGGCGATAGGGTGCTTGCAGCAGGAGCTGGAGGTCCCGCGCCAGGGTGGCGGGATTGCAGGAGACGTAGAGGATTGCGTCGGGCGTCAGCCGGGTGATCCAGGCAATGGCCGCAGGGGACAGACCCGGACGAGGGGGATCGACGACGACCAAATCCACCCGTTCCGGAATCCCCGCGGGGAGGGCTTCGTTGACGTCGGCCGCAATCATGTCCACGTTTTGGATGTCGTTGAGCGCAAGGTTCTCGCGGGCGGCGAGGACCGCGGGGGCATAGCTTTCCACGCCGATGACGCGGTCGGCGACCGCGGCAAGGTGCAACGCAATGGGACCGGTGCCGGCGAACAAATCCAGGGCGACGGCGGGCGGGCCGGCGCTTGCGGCGAGTTCGCGCACGCGGGTGAACAGCCGGGCAGCCTGGGCCGTGTTGCTTTGGAAAAATGTGTCCGGGCCGATGCGAAAACGCAGGCCGTTGAGAATTTCCTCGATGGTGCCGGAGCCCTTGAGAAGCCGGCGTTGTTCCGGGCGTGGGGCGCCGTGGATGTTGGTGTCGATGGAGAAATAGAGAACGTCGGCCAGGTCATGCAGTTCGGCGAGCAGGTGTTCAGCCAGCCCGGGATAGGCGGCGGTGGTGACCAGTTCCACCAGGCGCTGGCCAGTGCCGCGGGCCTCGCGGATGGTCAGGATCCGCAGGCCGGGGGTCTTCTTGATTTCGTGGAAGGCGGGCAGGTTCAGCCGTTTGGCGAGGGCGAGGACCCGGCGGACGATTTCGCGCGAGCTTTCGGACTGCAGGAGACACCGGTCAGCGGGAATGATGTGCATGAAGCTGCCGCGGCGGTGCAGGCCGAGGCGGAGTTCGCCCTCGGGCGTGGCTCCGAAGCTGAAAACCATCTTGTTGCGGTAATCGCTGGTTTGTTCGGCGGGGACGAGGTCGCGGACCAGCTCCGCCGCGCCGGGTATGCCGTGCAGGGATTCGATCAGCACGTCCTTCTTGAAACGGAGCTGGGCGGAATACACGCAGTGGCGGAAGGTACACCCGCCGCAGTCGCCGGTCCAGGGACAGTCGGAGGGAATGCGCTCGGGCGCGGGTTCAAGAATCTCGATGGCGCGTCCGAAAGCGAAACTTTTCTTTTTTTTGTAAATCCGGACGCGAACGGTTTCATTGGGCAGAGCATCGTCCACGAAGACCACGAAACGGTCGGCGCGGGCCAGGGCCTGGCCGCCATGGACAATTTTCTCGGTGCGGACGACGAGTTCCTGGGGGGACTTTTTCATGGGAGGTCAGAAGTCAGCAGGAGGGTTCAGAGTTCAGGGTTCAGGAAGCAGATTTCAATATCCAATTGTGCAATTGAGTAGCCGGGTACGTAAAATCCTGAAGCCTGAACCCTGCTCCCTATTTTCTCATTTCCCGCGCAGCTTCGCGGTCGGCGGTTTTGCGGCGGAGGGTTTCGCGCTTGTCGTGGAGGAGCTTGCCCTTGCCGAGGCCGAGTTCGATCTTGATGCGGCCCCGGGCCAGGTACAGCTTGAGGGGAACCACGGCGTAGCCCTTGAGCTGGAGGGTGCCGGCGAGGCGGTCGAGTTCGCGCCGGTGCATCAGGACTTTGCGGGGCCGGTCGGCCGCCAGGGTGTTGAAGCCCGATTGGGCGGCGGCGTAGGGCTGGATGCGCATGCCGTATACGAAGAGTTCGCCCCCGTCGAGGGCGGCATGGGCTTCGGCCAGGCTGGCTTGTCCGGCCCGGCAGCTTTTGACCTCCGGGCCGGCGAGGGCCAGACCCGCCTCCCAGGAATCCAGGATGTGGTACAGGTGCCGCGCCTTGCGGTTGGTGGCCAGAGCGGGCGAGCGGGCCTCTGCCTTGGCGGTCATGGCTGGGGAACGTCCCCCGCGCTTACAGCGCCAGGAGGGAGCGTCCGGCCTCGGATCGAGGCGCCTTGAACGCGCCGAGCTCGGCCGACAGCTTGCCCTCGGCGATTTCCTTGAGGGCCAGATCAAGGTGATCCATGTCCAGCGAGTCCGGCTTGATGAGGGGCCGCTGGCCGGCATTCAATTGGCGGACGCGCTTCGAGACCACATTGACCAGCAACGGAATGTTGGGCATCCGTTCTTTCGCTTTGTCCAGATAAGTCGCGTTCATGGGGAACCTCCAAAATGCCGCGTGGCAATCAAAGCGGCGGACTATAGGCCGCGGGCGGGGACGCGTCAATGGTGAAAATGCACGGGAAGGCTTGCCGTGCAGCCGGTGGACTTGGAATGAATTGTCAACATTGTCAGTGTCTGACACTGACGGGAATAGTGATGGTTGTATTCCACGCCGGCCCAATGGGTGTGAAGCCCGCGTTCCAGGGGATGGGCCTGCGCCGTGCGGTTGCAGAACGCATGGAGGAAGTCCACTTCCATCGGATCGGCGCCGGGGGGGCGGAGCCCCCCCAGGTTTTGCGCCGGCCGTGCGCCTTTGAGATAGTTGGCGCCGTTGTCCATGCCCGGCGCCTCCGGTAAGCTCCCGCGCCGGGTGGCCGGCCAAGCGCTGAGCACGCGGGCGAAAGCATCGAGGTCCAGCGCGTTGAGCACATCGCGGAACATGCTGTAGCTCGGCATCCCGAAGGACTATTGCCCGGGGTGGCGGCGGAACCCGAGGGCCCCGCGGTGCGCGGGCCGCCGCCATCAGGAAAAGCAAATAGTGGCGCAACTGCACGAGCAGTTTCAGCCGTTGCGCATAAGTCCAGCCGGTCCACGCGTCGAGGTTCTTGTTTCCCGGTCACACGGATGACCAGCGGACCGGCCTTCAGTTTTCTTGGGAGTGCGTTCATCCCGCATGAATGAACAAGATAACCGCAATACCGGTAAGCCCTTTTCTGCCAACCACGATCAACGGCTTGCATCCACCCGGCAAAAACCCTGGACTTGCCAGCGGCGGCGGGAGGGGTGTATAAAGCCGCAATCAGTTCTTTTTGTTGGGAAGAAAGGCGAGGGGCCCGAGTGGCGAACGTGATCGAGCAATTATTGGTCTTGCAGACATGCGACCAGGAAATCCGTCGCTTGCGCAAGGAGATGGAGGACATCCCGTTGCGCCGGCAGCAGATCGAAGCGCGGCTGAACGCGCACCAGGAGGGGCTGGCTCAGGCAGAGCGCGAACTCCTGGAGGCCAGGTCCCGCATCAAACATCTGGAAGGGGAGATCGATTCAGCCCGCGAACAGATCAAAAAGTACCGGGACCAGCAGTTACAGATCAAGAGCAACGATGGCTACAAGGCCTTGGAAAAGGAAGTCGCCGTGACCCAGGCGGCCATCCGTAAACTCGAGGATCAGGAACTGGCGGCTATGGAGGTGGTGGAGGCGGCCACGGCCATGGCGGGCCAGCGCCGTGAATCGCTGGCCGGGGAGCAGAAGCAGGTGGACGAAGAGGTCAAGGCCTTGCTGGCTCGCGGCGAGGACGTGGGCGGGGAACTGGCGCGTCAGGAAGATGAACGCAAGGCGGTGGCGGCCGGCATCGATCCGGTCTGGCTGCGGCGCTATGAGCGGATCTTCGCCAAGCAGCGCGATGCGGCGATCGCCCGGGTGGAACACGGTACCTGCGGCAGCTGCCATATGAAGCTTTCTCCCGCCCAGATCGTTGACGCGCGCAAGACCGACACCCTGACGCTCTGCGACTTTTGCGGCCGGATGTTGTATCTTGCCTCCTAGCACGGGCCGCGCGTGCATGTATGGTTCTTTGACAGCCGGGGCTCCGGGCGCCGGTCGCCGGCGGGGCGCGTCAGCGCATCCGCCGGAGGAAAGTCCGGACTCCACAGGGCAGGGCGTCCGTGTTGGCAACGATGCGGAATCCCTTTGGCAAACGAAGGGAAAGGAAAGTGCCACAGAAACCAGACCGCTCCGTCGCACGGCAACGCGCGGCAGAGCAAGGGTGAAACGGCGGTGTAAGAGACCACCGTCCGGGATCGAGAGGTCCCGGGCAAGGCAAACCCCGTCCGGAGCAAGATCAAATAGGGAATCGCAGGGGCGGCCCGTCCCGGTGCGCGGCAACGCGCGGCGGTTCCGGGTTGATCGCATAGACAAATGACCGGGTCCGCCGCTGGCGGATGACAGAATCCGGCTTATTCGTCCGGAGTCCCGGTTGTCAAAGTTGCAGGTTCAGGATCAGATTTCAGGTGGCCATGAGCAGGATGCAGGGTATGCGATGGATGGCGCTGGCGCTGGCGGTGCTGGCGGGGCTGCTGGTGGTGCAGCTGGCGGTGCGCCTGCGGAGCCTGGGGGCTGCGAAGACGGCGGCTGTCCGGGAAAATCCGGTGGCGCCGGTGCCGTTCCAGTGGCCGGCGATCGCGCCCGGCCTGTGGAAGGTGTTCCGGGCCGCGACGCCGCCTCCCGCGGTCCCCGCCGCGGGCTCGCTGGCCTCCCGCTACCGTCTCGCCGGTGTGTTCCTGATCCTGACCGATCCCGGCGAATCCAACCCGGAGAACCGGTGCGCCATCCTCGATGATGTGCAAACCCAACAGCAATATCTGGCGGCGGAAGGGGAACAGGTGGACCGGGTCCGCGTGGTGAGCGTCGCCAGCGATCACGTGGTGCTGTCGGATGGCGCGCGGGAGGAGACGCTGTATCTGGCGGCCGGCACGCTGGATGGCGCGGCGCCGGGCGCGGCCGCCGGGCCTGCCCCGGACGCCCCGCCGATCCTGGAAGCCAACCGCTTTGGCAACCGCGTGGGCGAAACGCGCTGGGAATTCAATCGCGATGCCATCCTGGAATACTACCAGGAGATGATGGACAACCCCGAGCGGCTGGCGTCCCTGTTCCTGGCGATGGAAGCGGATCGCGACGGGGCCGGCAAGGTGGCCGGGTACCGGTTGAACACGGACGTGGGCGAAAGGGATTTCTACACGCAGGTGGGGCTGCAGCACGGGGATGTTGTCCGGAAGGTCAATTCCATGCGGATGACCAGCCAGCGCCGCGCCGAGTATTTCATCGGCGAGTTTGTGCAGGGGCGGCTGGGCGCGGTCGTGCTGGACATCGAACGCAACGGTCAGCCTACAAAACTGGTGTATCTGATCAAGTAAGGGGGCCGCGGAAGCAATCTGGCGGCGGAAGCGGACCGAGGCGGAGCAATGGCAGATCGGAAGCGGCAGCCAGAACCAGGCCTGGTCCAACCGGTCGTTCTTTCCGCCAGCCGGGCGACGGACATTCCGGCGTTCTATGCCGACTGGTTCATGAACCGCCTCCGGGCCGGCGGGTTCCAATGGACCAATCCCTTCCGGCCCTCCCAGGTCCAGACCGTCTCCCTTGCGCAGACGCGGGTGATCGTGTTCTGGTCGAAGCATCCCGCCGGGCTTCTGGCGCACCTGGATGAATTGACCCGGAGCGGGTTCCATTTCTATTTCCAATACACCCTGAACGACTACGAAGCCGAAGGCTGCGAGCCGGGACTGCCGCCGCTGGCGGACCGCATCGACCTGTTCCGGCGGCTGGCGGACCGGCTCGGGCCGGATCGCGTCGTCTGGCGCTTGGATCCCCTGCTGCTGACAGACCGGTGCGGTGTGCCGGAATTGCTGGACAAGGCGGCACGCCTGGCTATGCGCCTGGCGCCGTACACGCGCAAACTGGTGTTCAGTTTTGCGGATATCGAACGCTATCCGGGCGTGCGGCGCAACCTGGCACGGGCCGGCATCGCGGCCCGCGAGTTCGTGCCCGCGGAGATGGAGGAATTCGCGCGGGGACTGGTGGCGATCAACCGGGGCAGCGGCCTGGCCTTGGCCACCTGCGCCGAGCAGGTGGATCTGTCATCCCATGGAATTGTGCACAACCGGTGCGTGGATGGCGAGCTGATGGCGCGCTTGTGGCCGGACGACCGCGTCTTGATGGAATATCTCGCCACCGTCGGCAAGGACCAGGGACAGCGCAAGGCCTGCCGTTGCATCGCCAGCAAAGACATCGGCCGCTACGGCACCTGTCCCCATGGCTGCCGGTATTGCTATGCCACCCGCGATCCGGAGGCGGCGCGGCGGGCATTCCACCGGCACCGGCCGGACAGCGGCGGGATCTGAACGCCCGGCCGGTGGGTTGCGTGGCGGGGCGGTGGTTTTTGAGATTGAAGCGCCGGGCCGGGCAGGATATCTTAAAAAGATGTTTTCATATTCCTATGAAGCAAAGGGAAAACCATGGCTGAAGAACTGCAACATCTGATCGAACGTATCCGCAAGGAGGGGGTGGAATCCGGGGAAAAGGCGGCGGATTCGCTGGTGGCCGAGGCCAAGCAGAAGGCGTCCCAGATCGTCGCGGATGCCCGGAAACAGGCGCACGACATGGTCGAGAAGGCGGAAAAGGACGCGGAGGCGTTTGCGGTTCGGGGGAAGGCGACGCTCCAGCAGGCGGCGCGCGACCTCTTGATCAGCATCGGCGGGGCGGTCGGCGGGGTGGTGGGCGGCATTGTGGATGCCAAGGTCGGCGAAGCCCTGACGCCGGAGCTGATGGCGCAGATGCTCCTCAAGCTGGCGGCCGCCTATGCGCAGGACGGCGGTTCGGGCGGCATTGCGGCGATGCTGGGCGATAAGGATGCGGCAGCCGTCAAGGCTTGTTTGGCCCGGGAATACCAGGACAAACTGGCGACGGGAATCCAGATTGAAAGCGACAGAGAGATTTTCAAGGGCTTTCGCGTCGGGGTCAAGGACGGGCAGGTGTTCCACGACTTCACGAAAGAGGCGATTGCGGAATCGCTCGCTAGTTTCCTGCGTCCGGAACTGGCGGAGCTGGTGAAAAAGGCGGCGGAATAAAGGGCTGGCATGGGCGGCTATCACTATCTGGTGTCGTCGCTGCCAGCGCTGGCGCTGGATGCACCGCCGCCGTTTACGCCGGAGGAATTCCGTTTCCACTGCCAGGGGGTGCTTTCCAAGTCCGACCTGGCGGAACTGGACCTGCTGCTGGCGGATCGCGCCGCCGAGGGGCGGTCCGCGTTTTCCAAGGCCTGGGCGGCGGGCGACGCGCAGGTTCGCAACACGGCCGCCCGGATGCGCGGGGCGAAACTGGGCGTGGAGGCGAAACCGTTTCTCCGGAGCCATCCCGGCTATGCGGTGTGGCTGGACAAGGAAGTGGCCGATGCGCTGGCCAAGGCCAGCCCGTTGGCCCGCGAAACCGGACTGGATGCGGCCCGCTGGAAGTTCGTCGAGGACCTGGCGCGAAGAGATTCCACGGGGCTGCCGGCCGTGCTCGCTTTTGCGGTCAAACTAATGCTGGTCGCCCGCTGGGCGGCCCGCCAGGAAGAGGCCGGGCGCGGGCGGCTCGAAAACCTGGTTTCCCAACTCGAAGAACATGCGGCGTCGAGCGGCGCGGCGGACTTCAAATAATGAAGGCGGTTGAAGATGAGCGATAACGTCGGAAGCATCGTAGGCATCAACGGCAACCTGATCACCGTCAAGTTCGACAACCCGGTGACGCAGAGCGAAGTGGGCTATGCCCGCACCGGCGAGACCGCCCTCAAGGCGGAAGTCATCCGCATCCGCGGCGAGAACGCGGAACTGCAGGTATTCGAGGATACGACCGGCCTGAAGGTGGGCGATCCGGTCGAGTTCAGCGGCAACCTGCTGGCGGTGGAACTGGGCCCCGGCCTCCTGGCGCAGGTGTTCGACGGCCTGCAGAATCCCCTGCCGAAGCTGGCCGAGCAGTGCGGCTTCTTCCTGCAGCGCGGCACCTACCTCAAGGCCCTCGACCGCGAGAAAAAGTGGACCTACACGCCCCGGGCGCGCAAGGGCGACGAATTGACCGCCGGAGATACCCTCGGGACCGTGCCCGAAGGCATTTTTGAACACCGGATCATGGTGCCCTTCCGCCTGACCGGGAAGTGGCGGGTCGAGGAGGCCGCGGCCGCGGGCTCCTACAACGTGGATCACGTGGTGGCCCGGTTGCGCAACGAGCGCGGGGACATCCGTCCCGTCACGATGGTGCAGGAATGGCCCGTGAAGGTGCCGATCAAGGCCTACGCCGAGCGCAAGCGCCCCGTGGAGCCGCTGGTGACGAAAGTACGCATCATCGACACGTTCTTCCCGGTCGCACGCGGCGGCGTGTATTGCATTCCCGGGCCCTTCGGCGCGGGCAAGACCGTCCTGCAGCAGATCACCAGCCGCCATGCGGATGTGGACATCGTGCTGGTGGCCGCGTGCGGCGAACGCGCGGGCGAGGTTGTCGAAACCCTGCGCGAATTTCCCGAGCTGACCGATCCGCGCACCGGCAAGAGCCTGATGGAACGTACGATGATCATCTGCAACACCTCTTCCATGCCGGTCGCCGCGCGCGAAGCATCGGTCTACACGGCGGTGACGATCTGCGAGTATTACCGGCAGATGGGGCTGAATGTCCTGCTGCTGGCGGACTCCACCAGTCGCTGGGCCCAGGCCCTGCGCGAAATGAGCGGTCGCCTCGAGGAAATCCCCGGCGAAGAGGCCTTCCCGGCCTATCTCGAATCCGTGATCGCCGCCTTCTATGAGCGCGGCGGCGTCGTCAAACTCAAAGACGGCACAACCGGGTCGGTGACCATCGGCGGCACCGTTTCTCCCGCCGGCGGCAACTTTGACGAACCGGTGACGCAGGCCACGCTGAAGGTGGTGGGCGCGTTCCACGGGTTGAACCGCGAGCGGTCGGACGCGCGGCGCTATCCCGCCATCCATCCGCTGGATTCCTGGAGCAAGTATCCGGGCGTGGTGGATGAACAACAGGTCGCGGATGCGCGCCGGGTGCTGCGGCAGGGCAACGAAGTCAGCCAGATGATGAAGGTAGTGGGCGAGGAGGGCACGAGCATCGAGGATTTCGTGGTCTACCTGAAGAGCGAGTTCCTCGACGCCGCCTACCTGCAGCAGGACAGCTTTCACGACGTGGACGGCGCCACCAGCGCCGACCGGCAGAAGTACGTCTTTGCCAAGATCCATGGCATCCTGGTGGCGAAGGTGTTCTTCCCGGACAAGGATGCGGCGCGCAAATGGTTCCTCCAGCTCACCTCGGTGACCAAGGACTGGAACCGGGTTGCGATGGACGCGGCGGAATTCAAGCAACTGGAGCAGCGCATCGATGCGATGCTCGCGGAGGTTTCGGAAAATGCATAAGGTCTATCATCGCATCGAGCAGATCGCGGGCAACGTGATCACCGTCCGCGCCGCGGGCGTGATGAACGGCGAACTGGCACAGGTGGTCGGCACGCTGGGGACCTCGCTGGCGCAGGTCATCCGCCTGGACCGCGACAAGGTCTTCCTGCAGGTGTTCGCGGGCAGCCGCGGCATCTCCACCGACGGCCAGGTGCGTTTCCTCGGCCACAAGATGGACATCTCGTTCACCGACGCGCTGCTCGGCCGGGTGTTCAACGGCTCGGGCCAGCCACGCGACAACGGGCCGGATCTGGATGAGAACCGCATTGCCATCGGCGGGCCGTCGGTCAACCCGGCCAAGCGCATCATTCCGCGCAAGATGGTGCGCACGGGCATCCCGATGATCGACGTCTTCAACTCGCTGGTGGAATCGCAGAAACTCCCGATCTTCGCGGCGGCGGGCGAGCCCTACAACGAGCTGCTCGCGCGCATCGCCCTGCAGGCGGAGGTGGACATCATCATCCTCGGCGGCATGGGCCTGAAGCACGACGACTACCTGCAGTTTCGCGACACGCTCGAAGCCCACGGCGCGCTGGCGCGCTCGATTTTATTCATCCACACCGCGGCCGACCCGACGGTGGAATGCCAGATGGTGCCGGACATCTCGCTGGCGGTGGCCGAGCAGTTCGCGCTGCAGAACAAACGCGTACTGGTGCTGCTGACGGACATGACCAGCTTCGCCGACGCCTTGAAGGAAATCGCCATCACCATGGAGCAGATCCCGTCCAACCGCGGCTATCCCGGCGACCTGTATTCCCAGCTGGCGGCCCGCTACGAGAAGGCAGTGGACTTCGAGGGGGCCGGCTCGATCACGATTCTGGCGGTGACGACGATGCCCGGCGACGACGTGACCCACCCGGTGCCCGACAACACGGGCTACATCACCGAAGGCCAGTTCTACCTGCGCAACGGGCGCATCGAGCCGTTCGGGTCGCTCTCCCGCCTGAAACAGCAGGTCAACGGCAAGACCCGCGCAGACCACCGCACGGTGATGAACACCATGATCCAGCTCTATGCGTCCTACAAGGAAACGCTCGAGAAGCAGTCCATGGGCTTCCGCATGAGCGCCTGGGACAACAAGCTGCTGAAGTACGGCGAGCGCTTCGAGAAGGAGATGATGGATTTGACCGTCAATATCCCGCTCGAGGCCGCTCTCGACCTGGGCTGGCAGATCATGGCGGACTGCTTCGAACCCGAGGAAACCGGCATTTCTTCGAAACTGACGGCAACCTTCTGGCCGAAGAAGACCGCCTAGGAACGGGGCGATGGGCAAGGTCAAGAACACCAAAACGGAACTCAAGGCGCAGCGGGACGCGCTGAAGCGCTACCGCCGCTATCTGCCGACGCTGCAGCTCAAAAAGCAGCAACTGCAGATGGAAATCCGGGGGGTGGACCAGCGCGTCGCCGAAAAGAAGGCGGAAGAGGAGACCGCCCGCGGGATGCTGGCCGACTGGGTCAAGCTGTATTCCGATCCCTTGGACTACCTGGCGTGGCTGCAAGTGGAGTCCATCGAGGTGGAGCCCGGCAATATCGCGGGCGTGGCGGTCAGAACCTTGAAGGAAATCCGCTTCCGGCGCACCCCGCCGGACCTGTGGGCCACGCCCGTCTGGCTCGACGAAGGGCTCGCCACCCTGGAAACGCTGTTCCGCCTGCGGATCGAGCGCCGCCTGCTGGAGGAGACCCTGCGCCTGCTGGCCGAAGAACTGCGCACCACCAGCCAACGCGTCAACCTGTTCGAAAAGGTCAAGATTCCCGAATGCGCGGAGAACATCCGGCGCATCCGCATCTTCCTCGGCGACGAAAATACCAGCGCGGTAGTCCGCTCGAAGATCGCCAAGGGCAAGAGCGTGAAAAAGGCCGCGGCGGAGATCGCGGCGGTCACGGAAGGGACGGCGGCATGATTGTCCCGATGAAGAAACTGACGCTGCTGACCCTCGCGCATGCGCGCGCCCAGACCCTGGAGATGTTGCGCGGACTTGGCGTGCTGCACATCAAGCCGGTCGTGCAGCCGGCTGGACCCGGGTTGGAGGATGCCCGCGAAAAGGCCGCGGGCCTGCGCCGTCTGCTGGAGGCGATTCCCGCCTCCGCGGATGGGCAACCGACCGGCCGCGATGTCTTTGCCGTCATGGCGGAAACAAGCGATCTGCTGAACCAGCGCAAGGAATGGCAGGAACGACTGGAATATCTGCAGGCTGAACTGGCGCGGGTTGAACCTTTCGGCGCCTTTGATCCGGCGGAGGTGAAGGCCCTCGCCCGAAAGGGCGTGATTCTGAAGCTCTTTCGCGTGTCGGCGAAGTCCAAGCTGCCGCTGCCCGACGGTGTCACGGCCCGGAAAATGGCGGTCAGGAAAAACGATTCCTATTGGGCGTTGTTTGCCCGCGAGCCGTTTGAGTGGCCCGGGGCCGACGAGCAAAAAATGCCGGAGGATGCTCCGGAACAGTTGCAGTTCGAGGCCGAACGCCTCGAGGTTGGCTTGGTCGGTATCGCCACCGAATTGCAGACCGCTGCGGGCGACCGGCCTTTGCTCGCGGGCCTGCTGGCCCAGGCGGAGGCGGAAGTCACCCTGCAGGAAGTCCGGGCCGGCATGGGCACCGCGGAAAGCATTTCCTATGTCCAGGGCTTCATTCCCGCCGATGCCGTGCCCCAGATCCGCGCGGCGGCCGCCGCCCACGGGTGGGGACTGGTGGTCGAAGATCCGGGTCCGCAGGACGATGTGCCGGTGAAGTTGAAGCCTCCGCGCTGGGCATCGCCGATCAAGGCCGTTTTTAAAGGCATCAACATTCTCCCCGGCTACGCCGAAGCGGATGTCAGTGTGGTTTTCATGCTCTTCTTCTCGCTCTTTTTCGCCATGATCATCGGCGACGCCGGCTACGGAGCCATTTTCCTCGGCCTGACGATGTTGATGCGGAAAAAATTGCCGGTCGATGCGTTCCGCTTGCTGACGGTGACCAGTACCGCCACGATTATCTGGGGCCTGGTCACCGGCACGCTCTTCGGCATCAACCCGGAAATCCTGGCCCGGGTCGGGCTCGACAAGATCCAGATCCCGTTTTTGACCGATCCCGAGCGGTCCGCCCAGAACATCATGGGGCTGTGCTTCCTGATCGGCGCGATCCAGATCACGATCGGCCACCTCTGGAACGTGGTCGATTTGATCAAGGCGAGGAAACTCAAGGCGCTGGAGCAGGTTGGGTGGATCCTGACGACGTGGTTCATGTTCTTCCTGGCCGACGACATGGTGCTCAAGGGCAACATGCTCTCCTATCTGGGCCTGTCGGAAACGGCTGCGGCTGCGCTTTGGAAGGTTATGGGTTATGCCTTGGTTGCGGGCATCGTGCTGATCGTCCTGTTCATGATGCCGCCGAAGGAAATCAAGGACGGCTGGTTCAACCTGGCGCTGCTGCCCCTGAACCTGGTGAGCAACTTCACCGACGTCGTGTCCTACGTACGTCTCTACGCGGTGGGCACGGCGGGATTTTCAGTAGCCAACGCATTCAACAACATGATTTTCCCTGGCGAAGTGTCATTGGTCGGCCTGCTGATCGGAGCGTTGCTGGCCTTCCTGGCCCATACCTTGAACGTCTTGCTGAGCGTGATGGGCGTGCTGGTGCACGGCATCCGGTTGAACACGCTGGAATTTTCGAACCACAAGGGCATTTCGTGGAGCGGCTCGCCCTACCGGCCGTTCGCGAAGTCCGAAGCGGCATAGGACAAGAGGCGCGAGCGTAGAAAAAAAGGGCGGCAACGCCCGGAATCGAGGAGAGCAAACATGGATCCAGCAACAATCGAAGCATTGGGCAAGGCGGGCGGCGCGGCGGCGCTGGGGTTGGCGGCGGTGGGTTCGTCCATCGGCGCAGGGCTGGCGGGTTCGTCGGCGATCGGCGCCTGGAAGAAGTGCTACGCGCAGAGCAAGGCGGCGCCCTTCATTCTGATCACGTTCATCGGCGCGCCGCTGTCGCAGACCATCTACGGCATGATCCTGATGGGCTGGATGGTCGACGTGGCCAAGAGCCCGGCGGCGGCCCAGAACTGGGCCACGATGCTGATCGGCGGCATCTGCGGCGGCCTGGGCATCAGCGTTTCGGCTTGGTTCCAGGGCTACGCCGGCGCCGCCGGCGCGGATGCGCTGGCGGAGACCGGCCAGGGCTTCGGCAACTACCTGATGACCCTCGGCGTCATCGAAACCGTCGCCCTGTTCGTTCTGGTCTTCATCCGCTCCTCGTTCATGTCCTAAAGCCGGGTCTTCAGCCTTGCGCACAACCGCCCTTTCCGCACGGACGGGGCGGTTTGCGTTTTCTCCCGCAGGACCTGGAAAATGACTTTTCCAGGCTTGTTCAGCAAACAAACTTCAGGCAAACAAGAAGTTGGCGGGCAGGGATGAAAAGCTATGATATAACTTCGTCTGCTCCATGTTGAGGTAGACGGGAGAAAAACTGAGGCGGGATGTACAGGGAATTGTCTGGCCAAGTCGATTATTCCGGAATGTCCTCGGTCGCTTGAATCATGAACATTGGCTTTTACGTCGGCTACAATAAATTCTCCTTGGACTCCAAGTTTCGCCAGGTTCTAGGAGATGAACTGTTGATGGAGTCGCTCTGCCGGGCCATCAACCGGCAGTTTCCAGACATTCAGGCGGAGTTGTACGCCCCCAACTATCTGCCGAAGCAAAAACTGGCGGCGATGATCTATCTGCATGACACTCCGCCCAGCCGCGACATGGCGGACAGAAGCATTCTGTACATCCAAAACGGGGAGCGGTTTTCCATCGAGGCGCAAGACGTCATTCGGAACAGGTGCAAGAAGGAATACGACGGGTACGTATTCTTCTCGAAAAAACTATTCGATGTGTACCACGGACTCGTGGAGAAGGCCGCCCCGAGCCTCTACCTGCCGTTCGGAGTGGATACCACCTTGTTCCATCCACGCTCCGTGGACGAGAAATACCGGTTTGAATGTTCCTATGTCGGCAACGACATCAAGGGGACCGCCGCCACCTGGAAATACCTTTATCCCGCGGTGGATTTCGACTTCGGTCTCTTCGGCACCTGGAACCTGCTCTTCCTGCGAAACAACGCCTACCGGTTTGGGAGCCAGTTGGGCTGGCGGGCCATCCGCTACAAACTGGCCTTTAGCCGGATCTCCCGGGGCAAAATCCCGCAGGAGGACGTCCCCGTTTTGTACAGTTCATCCAAGATCAATCTCAATTGCACGCAGCAGACCTGCATGGATTGGGATGTCATCACTCTCCGGACCTTCGAAGTCCTGGCCTGTCGGGGCTTTCTCATTACGGACATTGTGCCCAGCGCCCGGCAAACCATGTCGGATTGCATGGTTTTTACCACGGGCGGCCGCGATTTGACCGAGAAAATCCGGTATTATCTGGACCACGAAGACGAGCGGCTGGCGATTGCACAGCGGGGCTACGAGTACGTTCAAAAGGGCGCCACCATCGACGTGCGGGCCCGGGAATTGGTCGCCTTCCTGAAAGCGTACTTTGTCTCATGAAGGTCGTGTTTGCCAACCCTCCCGTCATTCGGGACCGGGATTCCCGGCCGGAAAACGATTTCCGCATCGAGCATTTTGTGTTCAAGCCCTGGATCACCCGCCTGCCTCTCGGCCGGCATGTCTGCTATGCCTTGAACCAGGGTCTGAGCATCGGCAACGGCATCCGCTACGGCCTGCGGGCTGGCTCCCGGTGGCCTTTCACCCTGCCGGTGCCGCTATCCTACTTCCCATACCCGTTTTTCATGGGCTATGCGGCGGCTTATTTGCGGGCGCATGGCCATGCCGTCAACATTTTGGATGCGGTTGCCGAACAGGAATACGACTACGACCGGTTTCTCGCAGAGCTGGCGAGGGAGCGGGCGGACATCGTGGTGGTGGAATGCTCCACTCCCACCATCGATATCGATGTCTGGTTCGCCAACCGGGTGGCCGCCTTTGCCAAGGTGGCCTTGGCGGGGCCTCACCTGAATGAAACCACGACCCGGGAAATTCAGGAGCGGAATCCGGCCATCTCATTCTACCTTCTGGGCGAGTACATTCTCAGTGCCCTGCAAATGGCGGAGACGGGGAAACCGGGTGTGTACGCCAGCGAGATCGTGATGGACCTTGACGCCATTCCATTCCCGTTTCGCGATTACAAGAGCGCAGCAAAATATTACGATCCCAGCATGCCGACCCCCCGGCCGCAACTGCAGGTCTACGGCAGCAAGGGCTGCCCCTTCCATTGCACGTTCTGTTCCTGGCCCCAAAGCATGTATTTCGGGCATGTTTCGCTCCGGTCCCCGGAGGCCATCGCCCGGGAGATCCGCGAGGCGGTGAAACAGTATGGCTACCGCAGCATCTTTTTCGACGACGACACCTTCAACATGGGCCCGGAACGCATTGCCCGGCTCTGCGATCATCTCAAAGACACGGGATTGCCCTGGACCATGATGGGGCGGCTGGACCTCTCCCCGGACTGGCTGTTCGATAAAATGGTGGATTCTGGCTGCGTGGGTATGCGGTTCGGCGTGGAAACCTTCAACCTCGATGTTCTGAAAAACGTCAGAAAAGGGATCGAGCGGGTGGATTTCAGGCAGACGCTCGAACACCTGTCCCGGACGCATCCGCACCTGATGCTGCACCTGACCATGATGCGTGACATGCCGGGCCAGACCGACGAGGACACCCGCAACGACCTCCGCATCCTGCGGAACATGGGCTACCGGCCCCGGAGCAGAAAGCGCAGCTACCAGATGTCCCGGTGCGCGCCGTTCCCGGGCACCGAGCTGCATCGGCAGCTCCAGGCCCGCGTGGGCGCCGAAACCCTCAATAATTATAAATCCTACGACGGGGCGATGGAAACGGTCATGAAGGCAATGCCCAAATGAAGGTGCTAATCGTTGGCGCCTCCAGTTTCATCGGTCTCCGGCTGTTCCGGCATTTTCTGGCCGATGCCCGATACGGAGTGGCCGGTACCTATTACGAACACCGGAAGGATGAACGGCTCCAACATCTGGACATCACCGATCCAGTTGAGATGGAGCAGGTTCTGCAGATGGTGCAGCCCGACGTCGTGGTCTGGGTGGCGGGCACAAAAAACCTGAAGAAATGCGAGGCGGAACCTGAATACGCCCGGAAAATCAATACCACCCCCGTCGAAGACCTCGTGCGCATTCTGCCACAGCACGCCATGAAGCCCCATGTTGTTTTTATTTCGACGGATTACGTTTTTGACGGCGAACGGGGCCGGTATTCCGATATGGACGTGCCTGACCCCAAGACAAACTATGGCAAATCAAACCTGCTGGGGGAGTTGATCCTCCAGCAAAGCCCTCTCGATTTCAGCATTGTGCGAACCTCCGCCGTCATGGGCCGTCACGGCACCTTCTTTGAATGGGTGACCACCGCAATGCGGCAGGCCAAGGCCGTTGACTTGTATGACGACGTGTATTTTTCGCCGACTCCGGTCACATGGCTGCTCAAGGGGTTGGAATCCATTGTGCAACACCGGTCCCGGGGCATATTCCATGTGTGCGGAAACCAACGCATGAGCCGTTACGAATTTGCGGCGGCGCTCCAGCAGCGCCATCCCGGGCTGTTCGTCGCCCCCTTGGTGCCCACGCATGCGGATGCCAGTCAGCCCCTGTTCCAGAAGGATTTGTCCATGATCCCGTCGGCCGTCTGCCAGCCGTTTCAAACTCAGGGCAGTATTGAAGAACTGGATGGAGAAATATGACATGATCCGCTTTCTAAAGCCGTATTTTGAACACGCAGATGCCCGGGGATCCATCCGGGGCCTGGTGAATGAGGGGCACTGGGAGGAACTGAACCTGATCCGTTCCGATGCGGGTGCCGTGCGGGGCAACCACTTCCATGAACGGACGGAGGAACTATTCATCATCCTGGAGGGACGCATCAAGATTACCCTGCAGCGAGTGGCCGGCCGGTCACTGGCCGCGGAGAAGGAGGAATGCGAGGTCAGGGCGGGGGACGTATTTGTGATCGGAAAACACGTGAACCACGTGTTTGAGATTCTGGAGCCGTCGTGCTGGATCAACGCCCTCTCGGCCCGGAACGATCCTGGGCATTCGGACATCTGCCGCCTGTGAACACCTGTCCTCCGCATCTGGCAGCCGTGGGTCGCAAGGCATCCGCCGCAGGGGCCTGGGGATTCTTGGCCCTGGGGTTGTTCCTGGCGGCCGGGATAATGGTATTTCACGCCTTGTGGCCGGCGAAGTCGTGGCTGATGACGACCGACGACAATCTCGGGCATCTGCGTATCCTGGAGCGGACGCTGCAGGTATCCATCATCCATCAGTGGGGGGGGGAGGCCCTGTGGGGCATGCCAGGAATGACCATGGTGCATCCGCGGCATTTTCTGTTGCTGGCTCTGGGTTCCAACCTTTTCATGAACGTTTTCCACGGGCTGTGCCTGGCGCTGGCGGGGTGGTTGTTGGCGCTGTACTTGCGCGACAAGGGGCTCAAGCCGGCGGCGTGCGTTTTTGGGGGGCTGGTGGCGTTCTGGGTGGGGACGAACCTGACGCTGACTTATGCGGGGCATGTGGGGAAATATGCCGTGATGGTGTTTCTTGCCTTGTCAGTGTTTGCGCTGGGACGCTGGGGCAAGACCGGGCGAATGGCGTGGTCGGTGGTGGGGGGCGCAGCGGCCGGGACGATGTTCCTGGAGCAAGGCGATGTCGCCTTGTTCTGCGCGCTGTTGCTGGTTCCGCTGGGGTTGTTTGAGGCGGCCCAAGCAGCGGACGGGTGGAATATTGTCGAGATTGCGAAGAAGTCGTGGCCGGCGGCGCTGATGGCGGGAGCGCTGGCGGTTTCGGCTGCAATTGTAGCGCGCGGGGCGGGGGTGGAGGAGGTGCCGGGGCAGGAGGATCCGGCGGCGCATTGGGCGTACATCACGCAGTGGAGCCAGCCGCCGTCGGAAAGCCTGGATTTCATCGCGCCGGGATGGACCGGCTGGCGCAGCCGCGATAACAACGGCCCGTACTGGGGCAAGATGGGCCGGAGCGAGGGGTGGGAACAGACGCGCCAGGGCTTCATGAATTTCAAATTGGAGACCGTTTATGTGGGCGCGATCCCGCTCTTGTTTGCGCTGATCGGCCTAGGGGATGCGTTCCGGCGGCGGAAGGAAGCGGTGGTGATTTGGCTATGGAGCGGGCTGTGCGTGGTGGCGCTGCTGCTGGCGTTCGGCAAATTCTTCGTACTGTACAAGCCGTTGAGCTTGCTGCCGGGATTTTCAAGCATCCGGAATCCCAACAAGTTCATCCATTTCTTCCAGATGGCGTGGGGCGTGCTGGCGGCGTTCGGGCTGGATGCGGCGGGGCGGATGGAGCCGCGACTTGCGCGCCGCTGGCAATGGGGCGCGGTGATTACCGGGGGGATATTCCTGCTGTCGGGGCTGGCGCTCTGGACGGATTTATCGAGCGGGGCCGCGCGGTTGGCGGCGGCGGGGTGGGGGAACCTGGGCCGGGCCATCCAGTGGAACAAGGCGTTTTCCGTGACCTATGCCGGCGGGGCGTTATTGCTTGGCGCGGGCATCCTTTGGCTGCTGGCGCGCGGAGTTTTCCACACTGTGGAAAACCAAGTTCCACAGCGTGGAAAAAAGAGCGAAAATTTTCCACAGTGTGGAAAATCCGATTCCACAGTGTGGAAAAAATCCTGGCCGGCGTGGCTGCCGGCGCTGGTGGTTTTGTTCGATGCCGCGGTGATCCTGGCGCCGCACTACATCCAGACGATGCCGCCGGGCTACGTGGCGGAGAACGAACTGGTGCGGTACTTGAAACGGGAAATCGGTCCCAACCGGACGGCCATGGCGGGGCAGGATGGATTCTATAATTTATGGCTGACGTATCTTTTTCCATACCATGGAATCCCGTCGGTCAACGTGACGCAGCTCCCGCGGCCGCCGGCGGACTACAAGGCGTTCTGGGAAGCTGTCAAGGATCCCGTGCGCATGTGGCGGTTGACGGCGGTGAGCCATGTGCTGGCGCATGGTCCCGTGGCCCGGCAGCTGCTCGGGAATCCCGCCTGGGCATCGCAACTGGAGATGGACTGGGCGTACCAGCCGTTTGACGACGGGCAGGGCGGGGTGGGAACGCGCAGCGTGACGCCATCGCCCGAGGCCCCGGAGGCGGTCCTGAAATTGAAGCCGACACCCCCGCGCGTGGCGGCGGTTCAATCGTGGCGAACGGTTGAGGACGATGAGGCATTGAAAACACTGGCCGATCCAGCCTTCGAGCCGTTCCGGTCGGTGTTGCTGGCGCCGGGCAGCCAAGTCTGCGCGCCGCCCGCGGGCGACCCCGGGCCCGTGCCGGAAGTGGAAATCACGCGGCTGGTTCCCGGACGGTATGAATTCACGGTGAGCAACCACGGGCCCGTGGTGATGCGCGTGGCGGAAAAGTACGATCCGAACTGGAAAGCGACCGTGGATGGCAAACCGGTTCCTGTTTTGCGAGTGGATTACATGTTCCAAGGGGTTGCATTGGAGCAGGCGGGCACGCACCAGATCGCCATGTGGTACGCCCCGTCTTCCCTGCCGCACGCGGTGCAGGCGGCCGGACTGCTGGCGGGACTGGGCGCGCTGCTTGGACTGGCCATCCCGCGCCGGAAAACAGCGGAGGCCGCGGCGTGAGCGGATCCGGCGAGGTGAGGCCGCGCCTGTCGGTGGTGATTCCGACCATGGGACGGGACATCCTGATCCGCACGCTGGAATCGCTGGTGGCGGCCGAGGGGTTTGGCGGCCTGGAGGTGATCGTGGCGGGCAAGGTGTCCGACGCGACCGTAGTGGAGAAGTTGCGCGAACTTTGCATCCGGCACGTCAACATCCGGCACTTGGACATTCAATTTGAAACGGGCGATTCCAGTCGCAAGAAGAATGAAGGTGCGGCGGAGGCTTGCGCGCAGCTGATCGCCTTCCTGGATGACGACGTCGTGGTGGCGCCGGATTGGCCGGTTCGGATTCAGGAACCGTTTTCGGACCCCCAGGTCGGGCTGGCCAGTGGTCCGAGCCTGGTGCCGGACGACATCAACCGCATCGGGCGGCTGGCGGGCCTGGCCCTGTCGTCGCCGGCGGCCGCCTATGTGGCGGAGCGGTATCGCCGGAACCGGGAAGCGGCCTATCCGGTGGATTGGGACCGGATCATCGGGTGCAATGCCGCGTACCGGCGGGAGGCTTTCGCGCAGATGGGGGGCTTTCCGGCCGACTTCTATCCGGGCGAGGAAATGATCGCGGCCTTCCGGACCGAGCGCGCGGGGTGGAAACTGGTGTTCGTGCCGGAGGCATGGGTGCGGCACTATCCGCGGCAATCGCTGGGCCGGTTCTGGCGGCAGGTCTGGAGCTACGGGGCGACGCGCATCCGGTTGCTGCGGGGCGGGGTCTCGTTCAATCCGCTGTCGCTGGTGCCCGGGCTGTGGGTGGCCGGGACGGCTGCCCTGACCGGGCTGGCCTGCTGGTTCCCCTGGGCGCGCTGGCTCCTGGCGGCCGACCTGGGACTGTATCTGTTGCTGGGACTTGTGGTGACGTTGCGGACCGTCGCCCGCACCCGCCGGCTCGGCGACAGCTGGCTGTTGGCCATGATTCCCTGGATGCATCTTGCCTATGGCCTCGGTACCTGGGCCGAATGGTGCCGGCCGGGGCGGGACTTCAGCGAGAGACGGCGCTGAAGGCGGCGCCGCCCGGCCGTCCCGATCAGTAATTTTTTATCGACTCAGTCCGGTGATTTTGCGAGGGTGCTCGTACTGGCAGGCCGCATGGCCGGCGTTTGGCTCAACATAAACAGCAGGTGATAGCTATGGCCAAGGAAAACGTGATGGATCAGAGTGAGCAACTCACCGGGGAACGGGCGAACACGGATGCGAATGTCTGGGTTCAATTGATCGGGGCGTTGATCCTCACGTTGATTGTGTCCTTTGGCCTGCATTTCGGGGCCAAGGCATACAACCAGGGGCTGCTCAAGTTCGCGAACGGCCTGATCAACCAGCGCGGTCCGGTGCAATGGCTGGAACTGTTCAGCTTCTTCGTGGTGGTGCTGTTCCTGTTCCAGAAGAACCGGATCGTCAGAGAGCAGATCCGCCACATCAGCGAAGACACCGCCCAGGTCCTGGGTGTGAACATGGACAATGAGGAGGAGCTGCAGTTGCTTCGCAAGCGCATCCACGACTCCGGCAGCGACACCAAGAGCATCATGCTGGGCCGGCTGGACCGCGGCCTGGGCCTGTGGCTGTCAACCAAGGACGTTGGCCGCGTCGGGGGCTGGGTCAGTTCTGAAAACGGTCGCGACACGGTGATGTCGGACCTGACCTTCACCCTGGCGCGCACGATGATGTGGGTGATCCCGATTCTGGGCTTCATTGGTACGGTGCAGGGGCTGAGCGCGGCCGTCGGCGGGTTCGCGGAATTCCTGTCGGGCGCCGCGGAACTGACGGCCATCAAAGGCGCCATCGCCGAGGTGACCATCGGCCTCGGCGTTGCCTTCGACACAACCTTCCTGGCCCTGATGCTGGTGACCTTTGTGCAGTTCCCGTTGACGTCGGTCATGCGCCGGGAGGCGACCCTGCTGTCGGACATCGACATCTACCTGGACGAACAGTTTGTTTCGCGCCTGCCGTCGCCCGAATCGCAGCCGGTGGTGATCGAGAACCTGGAAGATTCGATCGAAGCCGCCTTCCGCCGGTATATTCCGGATCCAGACCGCTACGAGGAGGTCTTTACCCTCTCCATTGAAAAAGCCGCATCGGAAATGAAGACGCAGTTCGAGGAATTGGCTAACCGGTACGTAGCGGCGCGCAAGACGGCGACGGACGAGGAGGTGCAGGCGCTGGCGGCGGCAATGGCACACGCCCACGAGCAGGCGGCCGAGCTGGCCGGCCGCTACGCGGCCAGCGCCCAGGAAGTCCAGGCCACGCTGGGCGAAAGCCTGCAGAAGGCGGCCAATGCCGCAGGCATCGTTGAACAGCAGATTGCCACCATCACCAATCTGGGTGCGAAGGTTCAGGAGCTGCTGCAGGTCGAGCAGGCCCTGGAGCGTGCCCTGGCCGGGGTCACCAGCACGGAGGAATTCCAGAAGACGTTTGTGCGCCTGCAAGAGCATTTGGCCACCACCGACGAGTTCTGCCGGCGTTTGAGCCGGCCGCGGGTCATCACCTTGCAGGAGGAGGTTCGCGCCTAGCCGGGCGGACGGGGCGGGCCATGCGGAGTTGCCTGCGATTCGGTTGGCTGGTGGGCACCGGTGCGCTGTTCCTGGCCGGCGCCGTGGGAGCGTGGGGACAGACTTTGCGAATTCGCGCGCTGGCCGAGGGCTTGCAGGAACCCCGGGGCGTGGCGCTGCATCCCGTGACGGGGGATATCTATGTGTCGGAAGCCGGCAGCGGCCGGATTCTGGTGTTGAAAGGCGGCGGCCGGCCGGAGCCGGCGCTGGCACCCGGCTGGGCGGTATCCACCAATCTCCCGCGCTGGGCCATTTCCAGCCAGATGCCGCTCGAAAAATGGATGCAGGCGGTGCTGCAGAAGCCGGGCTCCCTGTCCATCGCCTCCAACGGCAATCTCTTCGTGGCGGAACAGGTGCCAAACGGCCGCATTTTGGAATTCAGCCCGAACGCGAATGGGCAGTATGCTGTCGGCCAGGGAGTGCCGGTCCCGTGGCTGGACCAGGAGTTCCAGTGGCGCAAGGTGTTTTGCGACCGGGGCGGCCGCCTGTTCATCGTGGGGGCGGATGAAGTGGGGTCCGAATTCATGAAATTTGGTTCCTCCCTGGTGCGCGAGCCCGACGGCAACTGGTGGGTGATCGATTTCGGCCCCTTCGCCAATTTCTGCACATTCGCGATTTCGGACCGGCAGGACGTGATGCTGCTGGGCGACCGCAACAAGGGGACGCTGTCCTGGTGGGAAGTGGACCGGCACATCATGCTCGGCGGTTCGCCCGAAGCCGCGGGCCGGGCGGAACTGTTGAGCCTGGCGATCTATCCGGACGGTGCGTTTCTGCTGGGGCTGCAAACGGCGCCAGGCAAGGCGGCCCTGATCCGCATGGATCCCTTCTCGGGCCAGCAGAAGACCCTGACCGAGGAATTGAGGTCCATCGGCGACATTGAAATGGACCGGCAGAACGGGCGCTATCTGGTAACCGATCCCGCGGCGGGCCGGTTGCTGGAGTGCACCCTGGATCCGCCCATGCGGTTCAATGAGTCCGCGATGCGCCAGATCGTCCGCTCCGTGGAAGGCATGATGGGCCTGCCCACCGAGGCGCCCGCCTTCCTGAACACTTTTTTCGAGCGGCTGCAAACCGCGGCCAAGGACATCCTGCCCGACAATGCCACCCACTCGGTGGAATTCAACCTGAGCGACTTGGCCGGCAAGATGCCGATCGTGGCCGGCCGGGTGCGGGCGGCCGTGGAAGTGGAGGGTGCCGAAGAGGATCCCATCGAACAGGTGGAATTCTTTCTGCTGTTTCCCGGCAAGGTCGTCATGACCGACACCGCCGTAACACCCAGCCTGAGCTTCTTTTCCGCCCGGCGCCGCAGCGGCAAGTTGGAACAGACCAAACCGGTCTTCCACGGGGAGATCGGTGTGCACCGGTTGTCCGGCACCAACATCACGCAGATCGCAACGGCTCCCGGCGGACTGCATGTGCCCCTCGTGGCCTGCGGACTTGAACAGGCCGATGGCGGCGTCTACGTGAATCTGTCCTTCCTGGGGGTCGGGATTTACGGCGATTACTACCTGACATTGTTCCAGGGGCCCCGCGAACAGAAAGCCAAGCTGGCCGTCAAGTCGCCCAGCGCGTCCAGCGGCATCGTGACCTATGAGGCCTCGTTCATGGACGAAGTCACCATCGAGGGCATGGACGGCAAGATCACCCGTGAACAGCTCAGCAACCTGCTGATTTCCGGATTCCAAGGCGGCGGCAACGCGAACCGGTCGGTCGGCTGGCTCAAGCTCGGCCAGTTCCCGGCGAGCATGACGGTTGCCTTCGGCGATACGGGCGACACCCAGTTGATGGGCGCTCAGAGCGACTTGAAGGAAATCGTGGACAAGAAGCGGGTGGAAATGAGCCTCGAAACCGCGACGGATATCGAAGCGATGGCGCCGGCCGGCGGAGCGGAAGCGCCCGCGCCGGTAGGCGACGAGGCCGACGGAGCCGGAGAAGGGGATCCGGAAGCCGAGGAATTGGAGGCTGCGGAGCCATGAAAAGCGCCGATGTTGATACCTCCGGATTCCAGAATATCGTGCTGATGCTGATCGGCGTGCTGGTGATCATGCTGGTCAGCAACGTCCTGACTATTATCAGCAACCCCGAGAACATCAAGATCGGCGCGCTGGTCACCGGCACAGTCTATGATGAGGAAGACACCGACAAGCAGTTCATTCCGCCCAAGTTCCAGAACATGCGACAGGATCCCATTTACGTGGATGTCGAGGCGGACAAGCTGACGATCTATCCCGAGAAGAGGGAGATTGCGGCGCGCGACCTCATGTTCGAAGGTAATGACTTTGAAAAATTCCTTTCTGACGTGGAAAAAGTGAAGTCGGTTCGCTACATTGTGCTGCTGCTGCGGCCGGGCAGCGCCGTCTTCCAGCGCAAACTGCGGCAGGTCATCCGCGATCGCGGCATTGACGTGGGCTTCGAACCCTGGGAAGCCGACCGGCAAATCATTGTCGGATATGGAGGTGCCTAGCCATGGCTACTCAGGGTCCCGCCATGGATTTGAGTTCCTTCACGGACATCATGACGTGCATTCTGGGCATCCTCGTGCTGATCATCCTGCTGACGGGCATCGACGCATCCCAGATCACCGTGCTGGTGGCAACGCCGAAGGAATCCCGGGCGGACGATAAAAGCGCGGTGTTCTTCGAGTGCCGCAACAACCAGCTCTTTGAGATTTCGATCGAAAAAATGAAAAAGGCGATCGATGCCAAGACCGAGGAACTCCGGCAGCAGACGGCGGGCAACGAGACCGAATTCCTCAAGAACGCCGCCCAGACCACGTTGGAACTGGACGGCCACCGGCTGGACTACACCTATGCGCTGATGGGCCGGTACGTTTTGCTGCCGGATTTCGACGCCGCCGGCTATCAGTTCGAACGCTACCTGGAGGAAACCGATGCCATGTGGTATGGATCCCGCCTGGCGCAGATCGATCCGCAAATGCAGTTCTTGTGTTTCTTCGTGCGGCCGGACAGCTTCAAGGTCTTCCAGCAGGCGCGCGCCCTGGCCTGGCTACGCAACATCAATGTGGCCTGCGAACTGCAAGACGAGAAGAACCCCATCATGATCGGCCCCGGCGGCGAGCGCATGTACATGCAGTAATTCGTTCGCCGCCCGTCCGCCCGGTTTCGATTCCATGCGTCAGTTTGTTTGTCGACAATGCGGTTTGTGCTGCCGCTGGCCGGGGACGGTCTTGTTGGAACCGGCCGACATTGCGGCGGCCGCCGGGGTTCTCGCCATGACGGAGGATCAATTCATCGGACGGCATGCGGCGCTAGCCCGGAACCGCGCGCAACTGACCTTGAAAGAAGCACCCGGCGGAGCATGCGAATTCCTCGATGAAGCCGGCCGTTGCCGCATCTATGCCGCCCGTCCCCGCCAATGCCGCGATTTCCCCCATGGCTGGAAGGTTTCCGGATGTCCGGCCTTGGAGGAGCCGGAGACCTGAACCTGGCGGCTCCTGAATGGCCTTCCCGCTCGCGGGACGAAATGCGGGGGGCTGTACGGGGGGGGCGGGATTTCCATTGTCGGCCTGTCGCCGACCGCCCTAGAATGGATGCGATATGTGGCAGGTGTCCGATAAAGTAAAAGCCAAGCTGGCATCGCTGCCGGATCAGCCCGGGGTCTACTTGATGCGTAACCGGCAGGGACGGATCATCTATGTCGGCAAGGCGGCCAGTCTGCGCCGCCGGGTTTCCTCCTATTTTCACCGCCATACGTTTTCAAAGGCCGAACCCAGGTTGCGGGGGTTGATCCGCAGCATCGATGACCTGGATTTCATCGCCCTCAAAAGCGAGGCGGAGGCCACGCTGACGGAGAGTCGCCTGATCAAGGACTACCGTCCGCGCTATAATGTGCTGCTGAAGGACGACAAGCGCTTCCTGCTGCTGCGGGCGAACCTGAACGAGCCGTTTCCGCGCTTTGCCGCCGTCCGCTTGCGCAAGGATGATGGGGCCCGTTACTGGGGACCTTACGCGTCGTCTGCCGCGGCCTGGGCATCGCTGGAATTCATCGAAAAGCAGTTTGGACTGCGCCGCTGCGCGCCGCGCGTGCCCGGCCCCGAAGACCACCGGCACTGTCTGAACGACATCGTGCGCTATTGTGCCGCCCCCTGCATCGACAAGGTCTCCCCCGAACAGTATCGCGAGCGGGTCCTGACCGCCTGTGCTTTCCTCAACGGGGAACGGCGGGAATTCCTCGACCAGCTGCGTCAGCAGATGGCGGCGGCCGCCCGGGAGATGAAGTTCGAAAAGGCCGCGGCCCTGCGGGACATGTACCTGCTGCTGTTGAAGGGAATCCGCGAAAAGGCGCGCGGTCGGAAGAGCCAGCGTCTGAAGCAGGAGGAAGCTCGGCGGGGACTGGTGGAACTCCAGCGGGCCCTGGGCCTGCCGCGGCCGCCGGTCGTCATCGAGTGTTATGACATTTCCAACATTTCCGGCACGAATTCCGTGGCCAGCCGGGTGGTGGCCGTGGACGGGATTCCGATGCCGGGCCGTTATCGGATGTACCGCATCAAGACGATCACGGGGGCGGATGATCCGGCCTCCATGGCCGAAGTCATCCGGCGGCGTTTTTCCCGGGCACTGGCGGAGCAGGAATCCCGGCCGGATCTCGTGCTGGTGGATGGCGGCATTACGCAATTATGCGCCGCCCGGGCCGAACTGGATGCCCTCGGCCTGCCTGACCAGCGGGTGGCCGGCATCGCCAAACAGTTCGAAGAACTGTATTGCGACCCAGAAAACGAGCAGGCTCCGTTACGGTTCGCGGCGGACTCCCCGGCCCTGCGGGTCATCCAGCAGATCCGCGACGAGGCCCATCGGTTTGCCCTGACATATCACCGCAAGCTGCGGGCACGGCGCATCCGGGAGTCCATGCTGGATGACCTTCCCGGCATCGGCGGCAAACGCAAGCAGGACCTCCTGACCCATTTCGGTTCGGTGGCCCGATTGCGCCGGGCGACGGTGGAAGACATCGCCGCCACCCCCGGCATCGGCCCCCATCTGGCCGCCCTGATTCACACCGCCTTCGCCATGAAAGGCGGGGTCAGCCCTTAAGATTTAAGTTATCAGGAGCACTTTTACTGCTGCCTACAGGGCGGGTCTCATGGGGGGCAGATCAGCCGAGGTAAGGAAAGGCAAGGGTGACGAAAGCGCCTGTGCCGGCGACATTGTTGCCGAGAAGGAGCGACCCGCCATGCGCTTCCGCGATGTTCTTGGTGATGAACAGGCCGAGGCCCATCCCGCCGGATTGGCCCTTGGTGGTATAATGCCGGGTTTGCATGTCGGCAATCTTGTCGGGCGGGAAGCCGCCGCCGTTATCCTCGACCTCAACCAGCGCGCGCCGCCCGATCACGCGCCAGCGGATGCCCACAAAGCCCTCGCGGGCAGGCACGGCTTCCAGGGCGTTGGTCACGATGTTCTGGATGGCACGAAAAATCTGGATGTTGTTGCCCTCGATGAAGCAGTTCTCCGGTCCCTGGGCCAGGTTCACCTGGGCGGATTTTTTGGCTGCCAGGGCTTTGGCGTTGGCGGTGCATTCCGTGACGAGCTGTCCGAGGTTGAGGCGCTTGATGGAGGACTCGGCCCGCAGGGAGCGTTCGCGCCAGAGGGTGAGGATGTCGCGGCACCGGGACACGCTCTGCTCAATTTGCTCGAGATAGGCAACATTGATTTCCTGGCCGTGCCGCTTGGCGTCCTTGATGTCCTCGATGAGCATCTGGGCGTAGCCGTGAATGACGCTAAGCGAGTTGTTGAGGTCGTGTACAAACTCGGAGGATTCTTCTCCCAGGGAGGCCAGTTTGTCCTTGGTTTCCAGCTGCTCCTGCAACTGGGTGATCATGGCCTCCAGATGTTCGGAGGCGGCAATCCGTTTGCGGTTGTTCTTGGTCCGCTGCACATACCCCGCGATGGCCTCCTGGAGTTCAGTGGTGTCGAAGGGCTTTTTGAGGTAGTCGGTTGCACCCAGGCGGATGGCGTCCTGGGCGGTTTCGAGGGAGCCGAAGCCGGTGAGCATGACGATGGACACCTGGTCATCCAGGCTGCGGATTTCCCGAAGGCCCTGAATGCCGGTTTTGCCGGGCATCTTGATGTCCATGATGATGGCATCCGGCGGGTTTTCGCGCATGACGGCGAGGCCTTTGTCAACCGAATCGACGCACACGACGTCATAGGTGTCCTTAAAGAGAAAGCGCAGGCTTTCCCGCGGGCCGAGTTCGTCGTCGATCACCAGCAGCCGGTCTTTGGTCATAAGCAGACTAGAACTTGTATCCGTAGGAGAGGCTCAGGAGCTGCAAGTCATAATCGTATTTGCCGTCGGGGCTGTTGACGGAGCCGCTGATTCGGCGGCCATCGAACAGGCCGCAGGCATAGGCCAGGTCCACGGCATGGCGGTCATTGGCGTAGCCCAGGCCAAGGGAGATGACCTCCTGGTCCTCATCGGGACCCAGGGGGCTGTAGGTTTCGTCGGGCGTGGGATTCTCCAGGTACATGAATCCGGTGCGCGCGGTCCAGCGGGGTGCAAATTCCCATTCTGCGCCAATCCCGGCGGTCCAGGTGTTTTTCAAATCCTGGGCGGTGACCGTGGTTCCGCCAAGCGAGTCCTGGATGACGAGTTCTTCATAGCGCGAGAATTCAAGCCATTCGACATCAGCTTCAATTCGGAAGGTGTCTGTCAGTTCAATGCCGTAGGCCAGGGCGGCGATGGTGGGATATTCGATGGTACCCTCGACCGCCACGGTTCCGGCATACTGGATCCGGTTGAGCCCGGTGTAGTCGATGGAAAAGGGCGCGCGCACGGTGGCGGCCAGCCGCTGGTTTTCGGTGATTCGCCAGGCCAGGGCGGCATTGAATCCGAGGGCGGAACCATCGGCCGAAAGCCGGGACTGGGCGCCGGACGGCAGGCCCAACGCCTCGGCGACGGGGCCGACCAGCAGCGTCCGTTGCGTAACTTCACCACGGTAGATGTCCGCGCCGATTCCGAGCGACAACGCCTGGTTCAGCCGCACGGAGAAATTGGGCGTGATGTCCATCACGGTCATCGTGCCGGAATACGGGATGCCGTTCTGCGCAAAGAAATCCTGGCGGCCCCAATCGACGGAGCGGCCATAGGGGACATAGACGGACAGGCCGAAAGCGGTTTTCCCGGCCTGCAGGGGCACGGCACCGGAGAATCCCGGAATGGCGAACCAGGAGTCTTCGGTTTTGTCCGTTGCGCCCGGGGCTTGAAAAGTGTTGTCCCCGTAGCCGCCCACCATGTTCATCTGGACCATGGCGCGGTCGAGATTCACCAAGTTGGCCGAATTGTGGATGTTGGCATTGGCATCATCGGCAAACACCCGGTGTCCGCCGAACGCTCCGATGGCATAGGCTCCTTCCGGAGGATTCCGGTAGCCATCAGCGCGGGTGGTGACTGGCCGCCCCGTCGCGATGAGCACTCCCAAGACAAGAACGCCGGAAACACGAAGTTGCATAATCATGGTGTGGGTCTCCTCTGGGTGGGGCATGACATCCTTAATGTGCCACAGTCCAAACCTGATTGGCACTGTAGTCCCCGTTTATTCGGATTGCCATATAATTAATACAGAAGGTCACATAAAATTTTAACACAAAGAAAACGTTTCATCGCAGACCAACTTGGTATCATGTGTGCGTAGCGCCGGGTGTACATAAGTGTGCGCTCAGTGGAATCGTTTTCCTGCTCAGTATATTCTGCTGGCGGGTGGTCCGGTTCCGGGTGTACAAAATTGTTCGCTCCGGATGAGCATATTCACCGTGCTGTGAATGCACTGTGACAGTTGATCGGTTGGAAACAGGGTGAAAGCACCAATTAAAGTGGTGGTGACCGGAATGGGTATTGTGGCCCCAACCGGAATCGGCCTAGATGTGTTTTGGGATTCCCTGATCCGATGTAAAAGCGGTATCGGCCCCATCACCCTGCTTGATGTCACGAATTTTCCGTTGAAATACGCGGGCGAGGTCAAGAATTTTGACCTGCGGAAATACTACCCTAGCGCCAAGCCCAAACGCATGGCCCGGCAAACCCAGTTGGCGCTGGTGGCTTGTCGGATGGCCATCGAACACGCCGGTCTGACCTTGGAGCAACTCCAAGGGAACGGGCGGATCAACATGATCATGGGGATCTCGAGCGGGGGAACGGATGTCATCGCCGAAGGCATGGAAATGGTCCTGACCATCGGTGCGGATCGTGTCCGGCCCTACATGGTGGGGGCGTGCCAGCCCCACGCGATCGGGGCGACCCTGGTCCATGAACTTGGCTTGCGCGCATCGGTGAAGACCCTCTCTGAAGCCTGTCCTTCCAGTTTGAGCGCTATTGCCATGGCCGCCCAGGTGATCAAGGCGGGACAGGCCGACCTGATCATCGCCGGCGGCGCCGATTCCCCCTTGAACAGCGCGGCCCTCGCGGGTTTTGCCGCCGGGGGGCTGCCGACGCGTTCAACGGAATTCCCCCCGGAGGAAATGAGCCGGCCGTTTGATGCCAAGCGCAGCGGGGTCGTCCTTTCGGAAGGAGCGGGATTTGTGGTGCTGGAGCGGATGGATGTCGCCCTGGCGCGCGGCGCGACGCCCTACATGGAAATCCTGGGCGGGGCGACCGCCATTGACATGCCGGGGGCGGGGGGCATGGAGGGGCTCTGGCACTCGATGAACCTGGCCCTGGAAAACGCCGGAGTTTATCCCGACCAGGTGGACTACATCTGCGCGAATGCCTACGGTGACCCGGCTGGAGATCGCATCGAAACGGATTTCATCAAACGATGTTTTGGGGACCGGGCCTATCGGATGCCCGTGAGTTCGATGCGCGGGGTGCTCGGGCATGCCTTGTCCGCCGCGGGCATGTCCCAGGTGATTGCCTGTGCGCTGATGATGCGGCGGCAGCAGATTGTGCCGACCGCCAACCTGCGGTTTCCTGATCCGGATTGTGACTTGGACTACGTGCCTTTGATCCCCCGGCCGGGCAGGGTGGGCATGGCCATGGCGAATTCGCACGGGATCGGGGGGGAAAACGCAACGCTTCTTCTGAAGGCGGTGGAATGAATCTGTTCCAGACCATCATCCTGCTCAGCCTGATCGGGAACTCTGTGCTGGGGCTTTTCGTTTTGTTGTCCAACTCGAAACGCAAGGTAAACATTGCGTTTTTCGGGCTCACATTCTGGATCATGCTTTGGCTGGGGGCCATGCTGTTGTCCACCGTGCAGCAATCTTACTCGGCCCTCATGTTCATGGTTCGGAGTACCTCCGCGCTGGCAGGTCTGGTCCCCATCGGGGTTTTCATGCTGCATTTGGCGATCGTCGAACCTGACATCACCGCCCGGCAGATCATGTTCCGGCAACGGTACTGGCACATCGCCTGTCTCGGACTGTTTGCCGTCTGCTATTCGCCCTTTTTTATCACGGCGTCGACCTTCCCTTCGGAAGAGTATTCGGTTCCTGTCTCCGAGTACGGCGGCGGGTTGGTCTTCTACCTGGCGTTCTTCAGTGCCGTGGTCGTTGCCATGGCGGTGGCGTTCTGGAAGTCATCACGCCGGAGCACGGGCGCCAGCCGCGTGGAGGACCAGTTTCTGCAACTCGGTTGTGTGCTGAGCTTCAGCAGCGGATTGGCCCTGTACGGCGCATCCATCCTGGCCGATTTGCAGGAGATCAGCCGGTTCCTGCCGCTTTCCGTGCTCGTGTGGAATGTTTTCGTGGCGTACGGCATCGCCACGCGGCGCATCCTGGCTGCGTCCGCCGTATTGCAGCGGGTGTTATCCTACGGGTTGATGGCCGCATATCTGATTGTGCTGTACTGGGTTGCGGCCTGGTTGGGGCGCATCTTATTCAATCACGTCGTGCCCGATCCCGTTTACGCCGCGCATTTGCTGGCGGCCCTGGTGGTGGCCTTTTCGGTTGTGCCGGCGCATGGCTGGATGCAGGCCTTGTCCCTCCGCCTGTTCTTTCCCGCGGACATGCTGGATGTCAATGTGCTGCTGACGCAGGCAGGAGCGATCTTCCAAGCGGTGGACACGGAAGCCAACTTGATGGTGAATTTCAGCGAGTTGGCCTCCCGGGTGTTTGGCGCCCCAGATGTCCGGATGCTGCGGCCGGCGGCAGATGGGGGAATGGTTCAGATGCATCCCGAATCGGGCGGTACACCCCCGGTACGCCTGGCGGCCAACAGCGCGATTGTCCAGTTGCTGCGCCGCGACCACGAGGCTCTCACGGTAGAAACCCTCGAACGCATGTGGGCCAGTCCTCTGGTTGTCGCCGCACGTGCGGGAATGAAAGCGGCCGGAATGGCCTTGGCAATCGGCAGTTTCACGCACAATGAACTGAAGGCCGTCCTGTTGTTTGCCCCCCGGAAGTCCGGTCGGATTTACGATCTGCGGGATCAACAGGCGCTGCAAATCCTCTGCGACCAATTTGCGGTGGCGCTGGAAAACGCCAACCTGTACACCGCCGTCCAAAACGGCAAGATCTACAATGACATTCTGCTGGATTCCCTGACCAGCGGGATCGTGGCGGTCAACTCTGACCGGATTATCACAGTGTTCAATCTGTGCGCCCAGCAGTTGACGGGCTTTTCCGAGGTCGCGATGGTCGGCCGGACGCTGGACGCGCTGCCGCCGGTGCTGGCCCAGGCGCTGAAGGAGATCCTGTCCGGGCATACCGGATTCCGCGACCGGGATTTGATGATTCCGCGCGGCAACGAACGGATTTCCGCCCGGGTCAGCGGGTCATTGTTTCACGGCCATACCGGGGCACCGCTCGGGGCGCTGCTGGTGATCAACGACATCTCCCTGCTCAAGACCATGGAGGAGCAAATCCGCCGCAAGGACCGGTTGTCCAGCATCGGCACCCTCAGCGCCGGCATGGCGCATGAAATCAAGAATCCGCTGGTGACGATCAAGACCTTCACGCAACTGCTTCCGCAGCAGCACGGCAATGCCGAGTTCCGCCAAACCTTCTTTGACCTGGTTGGCCAGGAGGTGCAGCGGATCGACACCATCGTGAACCGTCTGCTGAACTTTGCGCGGCCGGCGCTGCCCGCCCTCAAGCCGACCTCCCTGCACGGCATCCTGGAAAACTCGCTGCGCCTGGTTGAGCAGCAACTGTATCAGAAGGAGATTACCCTGGTGCGGCGCCTGGACGCCCGCGTGGACCGGATTGCCGCGGATTCCGAGCAATTGAACCAGACCTTCATCAATCTGTTCCTGAATGCCATCCAAGCCATGGACAGGCAGGGGACCTTGGCGGTCCGCACGGCGGTGATTCCCCATTGCCCCGAGCTGGCCGGAGCCCCTGATCTGCCGGACGGGGATTTCATCCAGGTGGACGTGGCCGACAGCGGCTGCGGGATTCCCGCGGACTGCCTGGGGCGAATCTTTGACCCGTTCTACACGACCAAGGAAGCCGGCGTGGGCCTGGGCCTGTCGGTATCGCATGGGATCATCCGGGAGCATGGCGGGACCATCCAGGTGGAGAGCGAGCCCGGGCAGGGTTCCATCTTCCACATCCGGCTGCCGCTGGCAGACTCGTTGACGGAGCCGGCGCCGTGAATGCGCTGCCCGTCAGTCTGCTCTACACGCGGGATGCGGCGCTGAGGCAGCGCATTGGCGGCCTGCTGCACAACCGTGCCAACGTACGCGTGGTCCAAGATCCCCCCGAACTGGAATTGCTGCTGCACCAGCATCACGGAATGGTGGTGTTCATGGACCTTCGCGCCACGGACTGTGCCCGTCTTCTGCCGGAATTGATGCAGCGTTTTCCGGAAGTCGTGCTGATCGCGCTGGGCGGGGCGCGTTCGGATCCGGGCCTGTACGCCGCCGCCACGGGTGTCTATGCCATTGAATCGGCCAATCCCGACCGGCTGCGGCTGCAGACCCTGTTCGACCAGGCCCAGAGTCATCTGCGGTTGCTGCAGGAGAACCGCCTGCTCCGGGAAAACCGGGCGCATCCGCCCGTGTCCGCGGTCCCGGAGCGCGCCCCTTTCGTGCCCGTGTTTGATCGTTTTGTCAGTGCCTACAAGCGGTTCGACAACGTCGGCATCATGCTGGAAAGCCTGGTGGAAGGAATCGCCGCCTATGCCCGGGTGGCCCGGGTGGCGGTCTTTTCGATCATGTCCCCGGAGGTCTACCGGTTCCGGGCGGGGGTGAAGTGCCTGGAGGAGACGCGGGCGCTGGAATTTTCCCAAACCCATCCGTTTGTCCAGTGGCTTCAACTGCATGCCCACAGCCTGTCCCGCGCCATGCTCCGCCACATCGAACCGGTGGAAGAGCGCCTGCTGCTGGAGCACATGCTGGATCTGACCGGGGCCGAGGCGATCCTGCCGTTGTTCGGGCGCCAGCGGCTGGTCGGCTGGCTCTGTCTCGGGCGGATGATCACCGGGGCGCCGTTGGAACGGTGCGACATCGAGGAGCTGATCCCGCTGGCCGAGCAGGTCTCGGTGACGATCGAAAACGCTCTGCTGCATGAAAGCCTGGCCGAACAGAAGGCCCTGGCCGAGACGCTGCTCCAGACCATACCGGTCGGCATTATCGCGACCGGGCCGGACGGCACGATTCGCTGGTTCAATCGCGGAGCGGAGACGCTGTTGAAGATGGCGGCCGCCGAGCTGATCGGCCAACCGGTCGAACGGCATTCCAGCTTCATGGGGTCGCTGTTGAAGCGCTGCATGGCCGGCGCCCATCCGGAGGGGCCGGTCGAGTGGACCGATCCCGCGACCGGGCGCGCCCTGGGCATTCAGCTGCGCCGGTTGTCTCAGGACGGCCAGTGCATGGGGGCGTTGGCGTTGATCCAGGACCTGACCGAAGAACGCATCTGGCGCGAAAAGCAAAACAACCTCGAGCGCGCAACGTTCTGGAATGAACTGGCCAGCGCCATTTCGCACGAGGTGCGCAATCCGCTCGTGGCCATCAGCACCTTGGCCCAGCTGCTCCCGGAGCGCTATAACGATCAGGAATTCCGCACCCAGTTCCGGGATCTGACCACCCAGGAAGTGAGCCGCCTCAACGGCATGATCGACCAGTTGGACCAATACGCCAATCCCCCCCGGCTGGAATTCGCCTTTGTGGATCCGGGCGAATTGCTGGAAACGGCGCGGTGCCAGGTGCGCAGCGGCGAGTCGGGGCCGGTTGCCATCGAGGTGGAGGCCGCCCCGGGACTGCCGCCCATCCGGGGGGATCGCAACCTGCTGGTGGATGCCCTGGTCCGGCTGCTCCAAAACGCCTTGGCCGCGGTGGAGGGCCGTCCCGGGCCGCGCGTGACCCTGCGGGCCTCGTCCGGCGAAATCGGCAGCGGGCGGCCGGCCCTGGTGCTGGAAGTGCTCGACAATGGTCCCGGGATTCCCGCCGAACTGCGCGACAAGGTCTTTTCGCCTTTCTGCACCACCAAGGCCCGCGGGGTGGGGCTGGGGCTGCCTGTTGTTCGCCGCACCATGATTGATCACGGCGGATTGATCGAGATTTCCACCGGCCCGCCCGGAACGATCATCCGACTGACGCTGCCGGCCGCGGCCGGGGAAGGGGGCCTGGCATGAACAGATTGCTCATTGTCGACGACGATGCGCCTCTGCTCGATTCCCTGTGCTTCGTGTTCCGCGGGCGCTATGAGATCAGCACGGCCCGCTCGGCCGAAGAGGCGGCCGGCCTGCTCGGGCGCCAGGCGGTGGACGTCCTGCTGCTGGACATCCTGCTGCCGGGGATGAACGGCATCGAATTCCTGGGCCGGGTGCGGGCAGAGCATCCGCATCTGCCGGTTGTGCTGATCAGCGCCGCGTCCTCCATCCGGCCGGTCATGAAGGCGATTGAACAGGCCGATGCCGACTACATTCGCAAGCCGTTTGACATTGACGAACTGCGCCTGGTCGTGGCCCGTGCCATCCGGGTGGGCGGGCTCCGGCGGCGCCTGGCCGAACTGGAACAGGAACCCGCGGGCCGGCCCCCGGCGACCGCGCTATCCGGCCGGTCTCTCAAAGAAAACGTGGAAGCCTATGAACGCGCTCTGATCCAGGAGGCGCTGCACCGTGCCCAGGACGTGCAGACCCGCGCCGCCCGGCTGCTCGGCACCACCCGCCGCATCCTGCGCTACCGGATGGAAAAACTGGGAATTCCCGCGGGCGGGGGCGGGGCGTAAATCGGATTTCCCAAACCCTGGCGGATCCGCTAGGTTTGCGGTCCGGAGAGGAGAACCGATGAAAGCGCGGCACAGGTCGGAGGCAGGCTCGTACCAGTTCGGAGCGTTCGCCACGGAGTCCGAAGAACTTCAGCGGCTGAAATTGCAGGCGACGGTCGCCATCAAACTGGAGCGGGAGGCGTGGCAGGCTGCCGGCCTCCGCTCCGGCATGCGCGTACTGGATTTGGCGTGCGGGCCGGGATTCATCAGTTGCGAACTGGCGCGGGCGGCCGGTCCGGGGCAGGTGACCGGCGTGGACCTCAGCCCGGAACTGTTGGCCACCGCGGACCACGTGCGCCAGACCGAACAGGTGCAGAACGTCACGTTCACGGCGGGCAGCGTCTATGACCTGCCGTTGCCGGAGGCGCAATTCGATTTTGTCTATGCGCGGTTTCTGTTCCAGCACCTGGCCCGGCCTCGCCAAGCGTTGGACAACATCCGCCGGGTGCTCAAACCGGGCGGTATTCTGTGCGTGCTGGACATCGATGACAACTGGACGAGTTTTGCGCCTGGAAGCGAGGCCTTCACGGGATTCATCCGCCAGTCCGGCGCGGGCCAGAAACGCCGGGGGGGCAACCGGCTGATCGGATCGCAGCTTTTCGGGCTTCTGCGCCGGGCGGGTTTCCGGAATGTCGCGGTCCGGATTCACCCGCTCACCACCGAGGAACTCGGCCTGCGGACATTTTTGGGGCTGGCGGTGATGTTTCGCGCGCAGATGCTGTCAAAACCGGGCCGGTTGCTGGCCCTTCCGCGGCTCGGGAAAATCCGGGCGGCCGCGCAGGATCCGGATGCCTGGGGGGCCGTCGGCATCTTCCTGGCCACGGGCATTCGGGACTGATCCGCGAGCCGGTTTCCGCCCGGGCCGAAAGGCGGTAGCCTTTTGCAAACGGCCAGCCGCTACAAGGCGGGATAGGCCGGCAGCCGGCGGCGCAGCAGGTCGGCGCAGGCCTCCATGTCGGGAACCCGATACGTGGCGGCGGTGGGGGCGGAGCCGTCATCCACGAGTACCGTGACGGCCACGCCGGCGTTTTGGCCGGTCTGCACATCGGATTCCCGGTCGCCGATCATCCAGGATTTTGCCAGGTCGAGATGATGCCGGCGCGCCGCCGTGCGCAGCATGCCGGGATTGGGTTTGCGGTCGGGATGGGCGTCGTCATTGGCCGTGCAGACCAGGAGGTCGAGCAGTTCCAGGCCCGCGCGGGCGAGTTCGTCGCGCAGGCGGCGGTGCATGGCCGCGAGCTGTCCGGGGGGGGTGAGGCCGCGTTCCACTCCGCGCTGGTTGGTGACGACCACCGCGGGAAGGCCCTTGGCGGCGGCGGCGCGCACGCACGCGACAAAACCCGGCAGAATATGGAAGTCCTCCAGCCGGTTCACGTAGCCGGGGCCGGGGCTCTGGTTGACCACGCCGTCGCGATCGAAGAAGACGCAGGGGCGAAAAACGGCCGGCGGCATGGCGTCAATATCCGGTTCCGCGGAAAACGACCCCGATGGTTTGGAACATGATCTTGAAATCGAGCCCCAGCGACCAGGTGTCGATGTATTTGAGGTCGAGCCGCATCCATTCTTCGAAGGGCAGGTTGTTGCGCCCGCTGATCTGCCAGAGGCTCGTGCAGCCGGCGCGCATGCTCAGGCGGCGGCGCTGCCAGTTCTCGTATTTTTCAACCTCGGTCGGGATCGGGGGGCGGGGGCCGACCAGCGACATGTCGCCCTTGAGGACGTTCCAGAGCTGGGGCAGCTCGTCGAGCGAATAACGGCGCAGCCAGCGGCCGAGAGGGGTGATGCGCGGATCGTCCTTCATCTTGAACACGGGCCCCGACACTTCGTTGCGATGCTCCAACTCGTCGCGGATGGCTTCGGCGTTGGTGATCATGGTGCGGAACTTGTACATGTTGAAGATCCGTCCGCGCAGGGTGCTGCGGCGCTGGACAAAGAAGACGGGGCCGGGGGAGGTGGCGCGGATGGCGATGGCCAGGCCGAGCATGAGGGGGGCCAGCACCAGCAGGCCGAGCGCCGCGATCACGACGTCCAGCATGCGCTTGATCATCAGCGCCCAGGCGGATTTGGCGGTGGAACTGAACAGCAGCATCGGTTCGCCCGCCAGTTCGTCGATCGTCACGGCGGCGATGGAGCGGCGCAGGAAGTCGGGCAGCAGCCAGGCTTCGATGCCTTCGATTTCGCATTGCCGCAGCCACTCGTCGATCCGGGCATCGGGCTGGTGGCGGGGCAGGAGGATGACCGCGTCGATGACGCGGGAATGGAGTACCGTCGTGAAATCCTCCAACGTGCCGGGCGCCGCCAGGCCCTCGGGCGGCGCGCGGCCGGGCGGCGGCAGAAAGCCGACGATCTCGAAGAACTTGGCGCGGTCGGGATGACTCAGCCAGTCGCGGATGGCGTTGGCCTGTTCCGGGCTGCCGGCCAGCAGAATCCGCCGCCGCGGCTCCATGCGCAGCAGCAGCGGCTGGAGATGGATGGCCCGGATCGAAACCGCCAGGATGGCGTAGACGCAGTGGATGGCGAGAATCGTGCGCGGCACCATGTGCAGTTTCAGCACGTAGAGGAGCCCGAGGAGGATCGCGAAGCTGAGCAGCCCGGCCCGGGCCACCTCGCGGAAGATCCGTCCGGCGCCCGCGTGCATGAACTGGCGGTAGATTCCGGAGAAATCCAGCACGAAGCCCCACACCGGCACGACCAGTACGTACAGCCAGGAATTCGACCAGAACATGTCGAAAATGGCGAAAGTGCCCGGAAACATCCATGCCAGCAGCTTGTGGGTGATGAGGGCGGCCAGCAGGGTGGCGCACACCAGGACGGCATCCAGCACGGCCGCCAGTTCGGATTGGAATCTGAAGCTTCTGCGCAACATGGTTGACCCCGCGCTGAATATCAAACCGGCCCGCGGTCACCCATTCTGGATTTACGCGCCGGGGACGTCACAGGCCTCGCATGTCGCGGCGCAGGAAAGCCAGGACATCCCGGAAGCGCTGCAAATTTTCGGGATCGACCCGGCCGAGGGTTTCGTGGGCATCGTACATCAGCGCCGCCAAGTCCCGGCGGGAGGGTTCGGGGATGTCCACCGGCTGCAGGTTTTGGACGAGGGCCTTGAGATCGCCCATCCCGGGCGGCAGTTCGTCGGCGGAATAGGTCTTGAGGATCCGGTCCACGCCCAGCCCCTTGAAGAGTGCCGCGGTGTTGGGGCCCACATTGATCAGCACGAACCGGGTGGTATCGGAGTTCCGCAGGGCAAAGCCCTGGGTGGCAACGGCGCCCATGAACGTGCTGTCCATGGAACGGCACTCGGCCATGTCAACCACGATCAACGCGCTGCCGGCGAGGCGCGCCGCCTGCGTAGCCTGTTTGAAGGCCGGGGCCAGTTTGAAGGTGGCCGTCCCGATGACTGCCACCAGCGTGCATTCATCCGCCGTGGCGGCCAGGATCTGGTTTCCGACTGCAGGTTCAGGCGTCATGACCAGCGATCAGCCATCCCAATCGGGGCATGTCCGGGTGGCCAGCAGGCGCCCCCGCCAGACGATGCGCGCGCGCCATTTGAGGATCCGGCCGGCCTGCCGGATTTGTTCCGGGGTGATTTCGATGACCGACCGGACATGGCCTTCCGATTTCCGGTCGGAGCGCAGCACGTGGTTCTTGATCGTGGCGCTGCGTTCCTGGATGGTTTCGAGCAGAAGGACGACTCCGGGGGGCAGCCCGGGTGGATTGGCATACCAGCGGAGTTCGAAGCGCTCGGTTCCCCCGGCTTCCGGTTCCGGGTCCTGGAAGGCCCGCACGCCGGCGCCCGGGACCGCAGCCGTGCCGGAAGGGACGAACGAACGCTGGACGTCCACGAAATGCGCCTGAGGCACATACTTGTTGGCAGGCGCGGAGGTCGCGGACTGGGCGCAGGCCACGGTCCCGGACACCAGCAGGGCCAGAAATCCCAACCCCGCGCGGAGGAACTGCCGCGCCGCCGGCCGCCGCCTGTTGTTCACGAATGCCATGGCGTGGAAACCTAGCATGCCTCCGCGGCGAGTGTCAACGCACACCGCGTTCCGGCCCCGCGTTCCGGTCAGGACGGCCGGGGATGGAACGTGGATTCTTTGGCGAGTTGGGCGAAGAGGGCCTTTTCGCGCGGCGTGGGGGGATCGGGCAAGGCGATGCGCAGATTGATGAAGATGTCGCCGCGCGTCCCGTGCTTGTCGGGCAGCCCCTTGCCGGCCATCCGCAGGCGGGAGCCGCCCTGGGTGCCGGACGGAATGGTCAGCGTGGCCGCGCCTTCGAGGGTGGGGATGCGGATCTGGGCGCCCAGTACGGCTTCCCACGGGGTGATGGGCAGGGTCAGGTCCAGATCATGACCGTTGAGTCGAAAGACCGGATGCGGCGCCACCCGCAGATTCAGGTAGAGGTTGCCGCCTCCGGCGCCCTGTCCGGAAAGACGGATGCGCGTGCCGTCGGTGGCGCCGGGTGGAATGCGCACCTGAAAGGTCTTGGTCGGCCGCGCCGGCGGGCCGGCGCCCGGCGTGGCCGGCACCTGGAGCGTGATGCTTTTGGGGGCCCGGCTGAACAGCTCTTCCAGCGTCAACGTCAGATTGGCCTCGAAATCCTGGCCGCGCGGCGCGAAGTCCTGCGCGTCCGGGCCGCCGGCGCTGAAGCCGTCGAATCCCGCAAAGGGGCTTGCCCGCCGCCGGCCCCGGGCGGCGCGGCCGGACAAGTCGCCGAACAGCGCTGAGAAGAAATCGCTGAAGTCCCCCCCGCCGGGCCCGCCGCCGAATTCGAACCGGAAGCCGCGGGGTCCGCTGCTGGCGCCTTCGAATCCGCCCCAGCCGGGCGGCGGAGTGAAATCCTGGCCCGACTTCCAATTGGCGCCCAACGCATCGTAGCGCTTGCGCTTCTCGGGGTCGGACAGCACCTCGTAGGATTCGTTGATCTCCTTGAAGCGGGCTTCGGCCCCGACGGACTTGTTGATATCGGGGTGGTATTGCCGGGCCAGTTTGCGAAAGGCTTTCTTGATGTCGTCGGCGGAGGCGTCTCGCGACACGCCCAGCACGGCGTAGTAGTCCAGATATTTCATCGGGCCGCCTTCAGCGCTTCAGGTCCTCCAGGTCCTCTTCCAGGTCCTCCAGGCGGCGCTCGATGGTATCCATGGGGGACCGGAACCGGTTGGCTTCGCCCAGGCGCTCTTCCACGGCCGCGAGCCGTTCCTCGAGGGCTTCAAGATCGGCCACGGCTTTGTCGAGCCGCTCTTCCAGCTCGGCCAGGCGCGGGCTGGCCGGCTCGGCGGCGGCGGGGGCGGGCGGCGGAAGGCCGCCGGGTTCGGCGGCGGCGGCGGTTCCGGCGCCGGCCAGCGCCAACACAGTGCACAACAATCGGATTTTCATGATGCCACGGTTCTCCTGTTCGAGGACAGAGGATACGGCATGCCGCCCCGCGGGGCAATCCGGAATGCGCCTGGCCAGCGCCGCCCGGCAAAAATGTCGCGATGCCCATTGACGCTGCCGGGGTCGGCTGGTATGGTTTGCGCGATTTCACGTTTCACGCACCCGTGGTGAAATTGGCAGACACGTAAGATTCAGGTTCTTATGCCCTTAAAAGCGTGTGGGTTCGAGTCCCTCCGGGTGCACCAGTTTCCGGCCCGCCCTTGCGTTGGGCGGGCCGTTTTGTTTGAATGCTGGCCAGGCGTGGAAGGTTCCCATGACCGAACGATTCATAACTGAAACCTTGAACCGCCGGGATGCGGAATTCGATCTGACGCTGCGTCCCGGGCGGTTTGCGGATTTTGTCGGGCAGGGTAAGATCCGCGAGCGGCTGGAGCTGAGCGTGGCGGCCGCCCAGGGCCGCGGCGACGTGCTGGACCACGTGCTGCTGTGCGGCCCGCCGGGCCTGGGCAAGACCACCCTGGCCTACATCCTCGGCGCGGCCATGGGCGCCAACGTCAAGGCGACCTCCGGCCCCATTCTCGCCAAGCCCGCCGACCTGGCCGGCCTGCTGACCAACCTGGAAAAGGGCGAAATCCTCTTCATTGACGAAATCCACCGCATCCAGAAAAGCGTCGAGGAATATCTCTACGCCGCGATGGAGGATTTCGCCATCGACATCGTGCTCGACCAGGGCGCCCACGCGCGCAGCGTGCGCCTGAACCTGCCGCGCTTCACGCTGGTGGGCGCGACGACCCGCAGCGGGCTGCTCAGCGCGCCCCTGCGCTCGCGGTTCGGCATGACCAACCGCCTCGACTACTACACGCCGGAGGAATTGTGCGCGGTGATCCAGCGCTCGGCGCGGATCCTGGATGTGGACATCACCGCCGAGGGGGCGGAGGAGATCGCGGCCCGCGCCCGCGGCACCCCGCGCATCGCCAACAGCCTCCTGCGCTGGGTGCGCGACTACGCGCAGGTGCGCGCCGACAATCGCATCACCCGCGACGTGGCCGACAAGGCCCTGGCCATGCTGGACGTGGACCGGCACGGCCTCGACGAGATGGACAAGCGCATCCTCTCCGGCATCATCGGCAAATTCGGCGGGGGCCCCGTGGGCATCAACACCATCGCCGTGTCGGTGGGCGAGGAGCCCGACACCATCGAAGAGGTATACGAACCCTATCTGATCCAGCAGGGCCTGCTGGCGCGCACGCCCCAGGGCCGGACCGCCACGGCGGCGGCCTACCGCCTGTTGAACCTGCGCCTGGGCCCCGGCGCCCAACAGGAGCTGCTCTGACATGAACATCCTGGTCACCGGCGCCGCCGGATTCATCGGCTACCACGTGGCCCGCGCCCTCCTGGAGCGCGGCGATTCCGTCACCGGCTTTGACAACCTGAATCCGTACTACGACGTGACGCTGAAAGAGGCGCGCCTGGAGCAGTTGCGCGCCTGCCCGGCCTTTTCCTTTGTGAAAGGGGCCCTCGAAGACGAGTCGGCCGTGGCCGCCCTTTTTGCCGGGCGGCCCTTCGACCGGGTCATCCATCTGGCCGCGCAGGCCGGCGTGCGCTACTCGCTGACGAACCCCGGCGCCTATGTCCAGAGCAACCTGGTCGGCTTCCTGCATATCCTCGAAGCCTGCCGGCATGCGCGCACCCCCCACCTGGCCTACGCCTCCAGCAGTTCCGTCTACGGCCTCAACACGCACTATCCCTTCTCGGTGCATGACAACGTGGACCATCCCATTTCGCTCTACGCCGCCACCAAGAAGGCCAACGAACTGATGGCGCACACCTATGCGCACCTCTACGGCCTGCCGACCACCGGCCTGCGGTTCTTCACCGTCTACGGCCCCTGGGGCCGGCCCGACATGGCCCTCTTTCTCTTCACCCGGGCCATCCTCGCCGGCGAACCCATCGACGTCTACAACCACGGCCGGATGCGCCGCGACTTCACCTACATCGACGACATCGTGCAGGGCGTCCTCCGCGCCGGTGACCGGATCGCCCCGCCGAATCCGGACTGGGACGGCGCCGCGCCCGATCCCGGCACCAGCCCCGCCCCCTACCGCGTCTACAACATCGGCAACCACACCCCCGTCGAACTCGACCACTTCATCGGCGCCATCGAAAAGGCCCTCGGCAAGAAAGCCGTTCGCCGCTATCTGCCCATGCAGCCGGGCGACGTGCCCGCCACCTGCGCCGATGTCGAAGACCTGCGCCGCGACGTCGGCTTCACCCCCGCCACCCCCCTCGAAACCGGCATCGCCCGCTTCGTCGAATGGTACCGGGCCTATTATAAGGTATAGGGCGATGAGAGTTCAGGGTTCAGGGTTCGGGGTTCGGGGTGGGGCGGCTTGCACGCCGCCGCGGGTTTCCATCTGGAAACATTTTTTCCATTGTGTGGAAAAATCGCGAAAATTTTTTCCATTGTGTGGAAAAAACACCCCTCTTTTTTCCACACCGTGGAAAACTTCCCTCTCTGGATGCGCTATAGCCCGGGGCGCTGACCCTGGCCTCTCATCGGCTGCCCCCTTGTTCGGTCGGAGATTGAATATTGAATATTGGATATTGAATCTCCCTCCATCCCTGAACCCTGAACCCTGAACCCCGAACCCCGAGTTCTCCATGTCCACCACCATCCTGATCGGCGCCCAGTGGGGCGATGAAGGCAAGGGCAAGATCATCGATGTCCTGACCGAGCGCGCGGATTGGGTCGTGCGCGCGCAGGGCGGCAACAACGCCGGGCACACCGTCGAGATCGGCGCGGAGAAGTTCGTGCTGCACCTGGTGCCATCGGGCATCCTCACGTCCGGCAAGCGCTGCGTCATCGGCAACGGCGTCGTGCTGGATCCCGTCGCGCTGGTCGAGGAAATCCGGGGCGTGGAAGCCCGCGGCATTGCCGTCGCCGGCCGGCTGTTCATCAGCGACCGCGCGCACGTGGTGTTTCCGTATCATTGCATGCTCGACGCGCAGGGCGAGGCGCGCCGCGCCAAGGGCGACCAGATCGGCACCACCCAGCGCGGCATCGGCCCGGCCTATGCCGACAAGGCCGCCCGCTTCGGCCTGCGCATGGGCGACCTGGTAGATCCCGAATTCCCCGTGCTGCTGAAATCCCGCGTCGAGGAAAAGAACCGCGTGCTGGCCGCCATGGGCGCGCCGGTCGTGGCATATGACGAGGTGCTGGCCGCCACCCGGCAGGCACTGGCAACCCTGCGCCCCCTGGTGTGCGACACGGTGCCCCTGCTGCATGCCGCCGTCGAGCGCGGGGAGCGCATCCTGTTCGAGGGCGCGCAGGGCATCATGCTCGACCTCGATTTCGGCACCTATCCGTTCGTCACCAGCTCCAGCGCCGGTTCCGGCGGCGCCTGCACCGGCTCGGGCGTGCCCCCCAACCGCATGGATCGCGTCGTCGGCGTGCTCAAGGCCTATACCACGCGGGTGGGGGAGGGGCCGTTCCCGACGGAGCTGAACGACGCCGCCGGCGAGGACCTCCGCCGCCTGGGACGCGAATTCGGCGCCACCACCGGCCGGCCGCGGCGCTGCGGCTGGTTCGATGCCGTCGTCGCCCGCCACGCCGTCATGACCTGCGGCGTGGACGAGTGGGCCCTGACCAAGCTCGATGTCCTCGACACCCTCGCAACGCTGAACATCTGCACCGCCTATGAACTCGACGGGCGGCGCATCGCGCATTTTCCGGCCAACGTCCGGGAAGTCGCCCGCTGCCGGCCCGTATATGAAGAGCTGCCCGGCTGGCAGGCCTCCACCCGGCAGGTTGCCCGCTTTGCCGACCTGCCCGAGAACGCCAAACGCTACATCGCCCGGCTCGAGCAGGTCACCGGCGTGCCCGTGGGCATCCTGTCGCTGGGGCCCCGGCGCGAACAAACCCTGATCCTGAACGAGGACGCATGAGCCCGAAGGTCCTGAGCCCCGGCGTCCCCCGCCATGTCGCCATCATCATGGATGGCAACGGCCGTTGGGCCAGGCAGCGCGGGAAGCCGCGGCTCTATGGCCACCGCGCCGGCGCCGAATCCCTGCGCGCCGTCCTGCGGGCCTGCCGCGATCACGGCGTGGAATTCCTCACGGTTTACGCCTTCAGCACCGAAAACTGGGTGCGGCCCCGCACGGAAGTCTCCGGCCTGATGTCCCTGCTGAGAACCTTCCTGAAAAAAGACGAGCGCGAGCTGCACGACAACCAGGTCCGGCTGCGCGTCACCGGCCGCATCCAGGACCTGCCCCCCGCCGTCCGCGCCGAGCTCCAGCGGGTGATGGAAGCCACCCAGGCGTACACGCAGGGCCACCTGATCCTGGCGTTGAGCTACGGCGGCCGGTCCGAAATCGTGGATGCCGTGCGCGCCATCGCCGCCCGCGTGCAGGCGGGCGAACTCGCCCCGGAGAAGATCGACGAGGCCGTGATTGCCCGCCACCTGTATCTGCCCGACGTACCCGATCCGGACCTGATGATCCGCACCAGCGGCGAGCTGCGCCTCAGCAACTTCCTGCTCTGGGAGTTGTCCTACGCCGAGTTCTACTTCACCGAAACCCTCTGGCCCGATTTCCGCGAGCCGGACTTTGCCCGGGCCCTGGCGGAATACGCGCGCCGCCGGCGCCGCTACGGAGCGCCCTCGTGAACCTGCCCGGCATCAAGCACCGGCTCCTCAGCGGGTTTTCCATTGCCGGCGTCCTGTTCGCCGCCTTCTTCTTCCTGCCGGATGCCGGCGCGCCCTTTGTGCTGGCGGCGCTGGGCGCGGTCATCGCGCTGGAGTTCTATCAGATGATGTCCGCCGCCGGCGTGCCCAACTTCAACCACTTGGGCTCCGCCGCCTGCGTCCTGCTGGTGTTCGTGACATGGCTGGCCGGCATCCATCCCCACGGCGACGGCAGCGGCGCGTGGGATTCGCCGTGGCTCTTCCTGATCACCATCGGCGTCTTCCTGCGGCAGTTTCCGCAAAAAGACAATCCGCACCCCTTGCAGACCATCGGGGGCACGCTTTTCGGCGTGCTCTACATCGGGCTGCTGTGGAACTTCTTGACCAAGCTGCTGGTCTTCGGCCGGCCCCCGGATTTTGCGGAGGCCATCTACTGGCCCGGACGCTGGTTCCTGCTCTACGCGGTCTTTGCGGCCAAATTCACGGACATCGGCGCCTATCTGGTCGGCTGCGCCATCGGGCGCCACAAGCTGATCCCGCGCATTTCCCCCGCCAAGTCATGGGAAGGCGTCATCGGCGGGATCTTCGTCGGCACCCTCGCGGGCACCCTGCTGGTCCGGGGGCTGCAAGCCACGCCGCATTCCCTCGAATCCTTTGGCCTGACCCCCCTGCGCGCCGTCGGCCTGGGATTCGTCCTTTCCGTCTGCGCCGTCGTCGGCGATCTGACCGAATCGCTCTTCAAGCGTGCCGCCAACGTCAAGGACTCCGGCGGCATCGTCCCCGGCATGGGCGGCCTGCTCGATGTGCTCGACAGCATCCTCTTCACCGCCCCGGGAGTGTACTGGTTTCTCCGGCTGGCCGCCTGAGATACAGAATTCAGAATGAACATCCGTCCCATCCGACCAATCCGACCAATTCCACCAACCCCTGACCCCTGAACCCCGAACCCTGACCCCAAAAAAATGGCCTTCCTCTACATCCTCGCCATGCTCCTGCTCTTCAGCGCGAGCATCTTTGTGCATGAGCTCGGTCATTTTCTGGCCGCCCGGGCCTTCGGCATGGTGGCCGATGTGTTTTCCATCGGCATGGGCCCGGCCATCTGGAAGCGCAAGACCGGCGCCACCACCTACCAGATCGGGGCGATCCCCTTTGGCGGCTTCGTCCTCCTGCCCCAAATGGATCCGAATTCGTTTTTAGAAGGGAAGGGGACAGGGGTCAGGGTTCAGGGTTCAGCTAAATCCAAAGAACCAACCCCTGAACCCCGAACCCTGAATCCCGAACCCCGCTCCCTTTCCCGCATCGCCCCGTGGAAAAAAATCATCGTTTCCCTGGCCGGCGCGTTCGGCAATCTCGTCTTCGCCTTCCTGCTCGCCGCGGTCGTGTGGATCGTCGGCAAGCCGTCTTCGCTGCAGGAACAAAACGCCATCGTCGGCTACATCGCCACCAACAGTCCGGCCCTGGCGATGGGCCTGTCCGTGGGCGACGAGATCATGGCCATGGATGGCCAGCCCGTGCGCAACTGGATGGAAATCGCCGAAATCACCGCGCTGTCCCCGGCGGATGCCATGGTGCTGCGCATCCGCAGCGCGGACGGCGCGGAGCGCGAAATCACGCTGCAAACGGAAGCCGCCGCCCACGGGGTCCGCCTGCTGCCGGGCATCGCGGGCATGGATCCGTGCCTGGTTGCCGCGGTCTATCCGAATTCCGGCGCCGCCGCCGCCGGGCTGCAGGCCGGCGACCGGCTGGTGCGTTTTGACGAACAGGCCATTTACAGCCGCGCCCACCTCAGCCAGATGGTCGAGGCCGCCGCCGGCCGCGCCGCCCCGCTGGAATTTCGCCGCAACGGCGAGGCGCGGTCCGTCCTCGTCGAATCGCGCTACGATGAAGGGCTCAAACGCCATCTCATCGGCATCCAGTTCAACACCATCAGCGACCTGGATTTCGACACCCGCACACATCCCTCGCCCTGGGCGCAGGTCAAGAGCCATGCCGGCGCCATCTTTGCGTTCCTGCGCGCACTCGCCACCCCGGCCACCTCCGGCGCCGCCGCCGACGCCGTCGGCGGACCGGTCCTGATCCTGATGATGCTCTGGCTCATGCTCAAGTCCAGCTTCATCCTCGCTGTCTGGTTCACCGGCTTCCTCAACGTCAACCTCGCCATCATCAACCTGCTGCCCTTGCCGATCCTCGATGGCGGCCATGTCGTCATGAACCTGTGGGAGTGGATCCGCGGGCGCCCCGCCCATCCCAAAGTCATCAATGCGCTTGCCAATGTGTTCGCCGTGCTGTTCATTGCGCTGTTTCTTGCCCTGACCTTCCGCGATTCCATCCGGCATCTGGCGCCGCCGGTGCAGCGCTGGCTCGCCGGCGAAATGGGTGAAACCAACACCCCTACGGTCTTCGAGCAACAGCCTTGAACCGCCCGAAGAATTCACCACAGAGAACACAGAGAGCACAGAGAGATGCTTGATAATCCCGAGAAGAGTGGCCGGAGGAAAAAGCAAGCCGCTTGCTTTTTCCTCCGGCCAACCTGGGTCTTCCTCCCGGCTCGGTCTCTGTGCTCTCTGTGTTCTCTGTGGTGAATGGTTTTCGCTGCTTGGCAAGCTCCCCGTAAACGCGCTACATTCCTCTGCCGTGAAGCCTGGAGAGATGGCGGAGTGGCTTAACGCGCCGGTCTTGAAAACCGGATCCCGCGCAAGCGGGACGGGGGTTCGAATCCCTCTCTCTCCGCCATGCAATCTGGATATCGGGATAATGCCTTGCAAGACAATCGGATGTGTGAATCTATTTATTTTCGCTTTTTCCCGGACATAAGTGTTGACACCTATATGCCGATTCCCGTATCTTCTTTGACAGTGGAAGAGAAGTGGATCCGCAAAATGCGATTGGGATTTAAAAAGAAACACAAACAGGAGAGTCCGATGAAAAAAACATTGCTAGTAGTTGCGGGAGTGCTGATCGCTTCCGTGATCGCCGCGTCGGCCCAGGAAGTCCTGAGCGCCAACGCTGTCGGGTACATCAAGAAGACTATTCCAGCCGATGGCGGGCTTGTTCCGTTGAGTATCCCGCTCAACAGCATGACCGAGACGGATATCGTCTTCGGCCGTACGTCGGTCGCGGCGGAAGCGCCCCAAGGCGCAACCGTATTCTTCTGGACTGGCCTGAACTGGGATGGCGGCACCAAAGGATCCAGAGGCTGGGCGGCCGCCCAATCCAATCGGGTCATTGCCGTGGGCGAAGCTTTCTTCCTGAAGGGTGCTGCTGGCGATGTTGCCCGAGAAGTGACCATCACCGGCGAAGTACCGGATGATACCACGCTGAGCAAGGCCGTTACAGGCGGTGGCAACTTGAATCCGTTGGCTAATCCCTATCCAGTGGACTTCAAGTTTGGCGAATCTACTCTGGCTGCCAATGCGGCGCAGAATTCCACCGTGTTCTTCTGGACGGGTGCTAACTGGGATGGTGGAAGCAAGGGTAGTAGAGGTTGGGCGGCAGCTCAATCCAATCGCGTGGTTCAGGCGGGCGAAGGTTTCTTCCTGCAGGAAGTCGGGGCTTCCGGCGCCTGGGTGGCAAGCAAGCCCTACACCTGGCCCTAAACCTGGAATGGAATTCCGAATTTAAAAAGAACATTAAAGGAGAACTGTAATGAAGAAATTGCTTGTGGCATTTTTCGCTTTGGCTGTGGCGACTACTGTTGCTTTCGCCGGGGTCGGCATTCAATGGAGCTTTTCAGGGTACGGCATCTATGATAACGAAGGCACGCTGGGTGCTGATGAGGGGTTTCTGCTGGACAGCTATAGCATGATCTGGCAGCTCATCTATTCCGAAACAGCCACGATCGAGCCGCCTGACCATACCAATGTTGACGGCCGGTATGTTTCGACCGCCCCGACCGCCGATGACAAGGTCTTGGCGGAACGCATCATCCCCCAAGGCGGCGGCGCAGCCGTTGAAAACCGTTGGGATGTCGGTGCTGACGCATGGGTGTCGGACGAAGCGAAAGGGACGGTTTACAACAACTGGCCGGAACAACAGGCCGGGCAGCAGACCTATATTGACATGAGTTGGACTGATGCTGGTTTTGTCTACCAGCGCGTTTTCCAAGGCACTCCGGCTCTGGGATCGTATTACTATGATTCCGCATTCTTGACCCCGACTTTCAGTACTGCATGGCCGGGCGGTATGATGCCTCCGGAAGTGTTCAACCTCCCGGATTCATTTAAGACGGACAAGGTGATTCCGGAGCCCGCGACGATGGGCCTGTTGGGCCTGGGCGCGTTGGCGATGGTTCTTCGTCGGAAGCTGCGCAAGTAATCTGGCACACACCGGATGAAACAAAAGAGCGGCCTGCGGGCCGCTCTTTTTTTGTCTTTAGGTAGGGCGCATTGGCTCAACGCGCCGCTCCAGCGTCAAATTGCCCGGCTCGTTTTGGAGTGCGGGGACAACGACCAACGGGAGGCGGCCCCGCTTTGGCTGTTTGGGCTGTTGGCTGTTCCGACCGCCACTTCGGCTGCCCTCCCAAAAAAGCGGCGTGGCGCTCGCCAAGCCTCGCTTCCCGCCGCACTCCAAATGACGGTCAACATCAAAAATCGTCCGGCAAATCCAGTTGATCTGTCTTGAATCCATCCAGTTGTTTCACAAACGCCCGGCTGGCCATGCGCTCAAGCCAAGCCCGTGAACACCAGGGATAATTGGCGGGATTGTCAGCGACCCCGTGATGCGCCGGATTGTCATGCACATATTTCAGCCGTGCGAAATAGGAAGCCGGAAAAGTGATGTGCGAATCCCAATAGTTACACCAGACTTGGCGGCCCGGTTGGCCATCTTCGCGGTTCAAGCGCTTGGCAGAGATCTCGTGCAAACGCGCGATCAACATTCGTAACGAGCGTGCATCGGCATCTCTTTCGGGCGACAAGCCCACCCAGTGGTAATGGTTGTTCATGATCGCCCAGGCCTGCAAGCGCCAGCCAAGGCGGTTCGCCAGGCGAAACAACAGCTCTTGGAACATGCTCAGGCGATCGGGCGTTGTGAGCATCGGCACCTTGTGCAAGGTGCCGCCGGTCACCATGAAGGCTCCGCGTTCACCAAGGCGGTGTTCCGGTGCATGATGCCAGCCTGGAATTTTATCCGGCATGCCGTATTCCTAGTGAAAGAGGAGGGGTAAGACAAGCCGGATCGTTTTGGAGTGCGGGGACAACGACCAACGGGAGGCGGCCCCGCTTTGGCTGTTTGGGTTTGATTCAACTCGGCATGCCCCCAAAAAAAGCGGCGTGGCGCTCGCCAAGCCTCGCTTCCCGCCGTTCTCCTAATCACTTCGCGCGTCAGATCGCGGCGCGGTGTTCCGACCGCCCTGTCTTCAGTCCTCTCTCTTCCTCACGGCTCTGCGTTGGCTTCCGGGAAGAAAACGGGCCGTTCGAGCAGTTTATTGGGTTTGGCGACGGCGTCTTCGAGGATCTGGCCGGCAAAGACGTGGAGGGTATAGCCGTAATAGCTCCACGACCCCCCGGTTTCCTCGGTTTCCTGGGATCGCAGGCCGCGGGTGACGACATAGGTGGCTTCGAGCGGCAGGCTGCGGCGGTCGGCAAAGGCCTGGCCGAAAGCCATGGGGGAGGGCGTGGTGATGGCGCGGGTGGGCTGGATGCGGCCGTCGGGGGTGGCGTCGTAGAAGGTGATGAAGACCTGGATGTTGGCATCCTTGAACAGGGGGGCGCCGGGGGCGAGATCCAAGGTGGTTTTCAAGATGCGCATTTCCACGACATCGGCATCGGGGGGGATTTTTTGGAGGCTGGGAGAGGCAATGCGGACGTGGCGGGGCATGTTGTTCAGATCGAGCGTGCCGGGCAATTGGACAATCCGGGTTTGCAGGGCCTGGATACCGGCCAGGCGTTCGCGTTCCCGGAGGGCTTGCGCGCGGTACGGGGAGTCCTCGGGAGCCAGGTCCAGGATCCGGGTCCAGCGCTGATAGGCATCGTCCAGATTGCCGCGTACTTCCAGCAGGCGGGCATGCTCGATGTGGGCCGGCAGAAAATCGGGCGCATTCTGGTGAATCTGGCTCAACAGGCGCGCCGCCTTGGCATAGTCGGCAAATTCCGCGGCGGAAACCGCTTCGGCCAGCATCCGTTGCGCTTCTTCAATGAGCGGGTCGGCGGCGGAGACGGGCGGCAGGTCAATCATCGTTGTGTTGGTATCGACGGGCGGGAAATCGGTTTCGGACAGCAGTTGATGGGCCGGGGTGGCGGGGAGGCCTTGTTCGCCAAGCGGAGCGGGGGAACCGCCGGTGTTGTTGGTGAGGGGGGCGACGGGAACGGCAGGGGCGGTGCCGGGCAGGGTAACGACGGTCGCAGGGGCCGTGGCCTGGGCGGTGGATTTGGTCTGGTCCTTGCCCCGGGCGAGCTGAGCCGCGCGGACTTTCCGGATGCGGTTGCGTTTATAGCGCAGCACATCAACGGCTTCGGTCTGGGGGGTGATGAGGTGGCCGGGCCAGTCCAGCAGGTAGGCCAGCAGGCCGAGTTCCAGGAGGAGGAGGGCGACAATCACCAGTCCGGTGGCCGGTTGCAGGAGGCCGAAGCTGGTCCGGTGGCGGCGGGGCTGAGGCGCGATGATGTTTTCAAACCGGATCTGCGTCTGGCCCAGCACCAGCACATCGTTGTGGGCCAGCCGGACGGGTTCGGCGACGGGCTGGCCGTTGTGTTCGAGGGGGAACCCGGGAGTGAGGCCGGAGACATAGACTCCGGTGCCCCGTTCCTCGAAGCAGGCATGCTGGAGGGCCAGTTGGTCGTCGTCGGGCAGCCGCAGATGGCATTCCGGCGCCCGCCCAATGACGGTCAAGGTCTGGCGGACCACGAGGCGCTTGCCTTGGTTGCGTCCGGATAGAAAAACCAATCTGTACATGCCGCAGCCCAGTGTGCGGGATGGGCGCGCGGACATCAATATCCAATATCCACACCCCGGCGGGCCCCGGGGCGCCTCTCCGGTTCATTGACTAGTGGCAGTGACCGTGGGGCAAGGGATGGTGCCCCGGCAATGGGGCGCGGCCCAAACGTCTGGGAAGGGAGCGGTGTGCCGGACCTCCGCCTCCTGCGGAATCGGATTGCTTGGCACGTGAGGCGAGGATAGAATGCCGGGGAAAATGGTCAGGAATATCTAGGAATGGCGGTTGCGTACATCACCGGCGTTTGCTTGCAGCAGAACCGTCTGGAATGGACCGTGTTGCGCCGCGGCAAGGAAGCCTGGGAGATTGCCGACCAGGGGAGCGCGCCGCTGACGGAATCCGCCGGCGGTGCGGGGGAGGTCACCGGCGCAGTCCTGAAACCGCATATGCGGCGCTGGAAGGGACGCATCGCCGCGGCCCTGCCGACGGAACGCGCGCTGCTGCGCGTGGCGCTGCTGCCCAGCACGGATGCCGCGGAATTGCGCGGCATGGCGGAATTGCAGGCCGACAAGTTTTCGCCTTTTCCCGTTGAAACCATGGCGGCCAGCGCGGAAGTCCTGGATGCTTCCGAATCATCTTCGCTGGTGGCGATGGCGGTGGTGCGGCAGGACGAAGTCGAGTCCGTCGGCCGTCTCTTCCAGGAGGCCGGAAGCCTGCCGGACGTGGTGGATGTGGCGGCGCTGGGTTGGTGGTGGGTCCTGAAGACCGGCGGCCGGGTGCCGGCGCACGGCTCCCAGGTCTTTTTGCGCGTTTCCCCGGGCGGCCTGGACATGGTGGCGGCCCGCGACGGGGCCCCGCTGCTTTTCCGCGCGCTGCCGCCGCCGCCCGCCGAGGTGGATGAGTCCGCGGCCCGGGGCGAATGGACGGGCGAATGCGCCGAGGAAGTCACGGATTCGCTGACGGCGCTGGAAACCGAATGGGGCGGGAGCGGCCCGATGACCCTGCATGTGTTCCAGGCGGCCAGCCTGCCAGCGGCCTGGGCGGAAGAATTGAAGCAGGCCCTTGGATTCGAGGCGTTTTTTACGCATCCGCTCGACGAGCTGCCTGCGGTCTCCGAAGGCGTGGCGCGGCGCCAGGCGGAACCGGCCCGGGGCTTGGCCATGGATCTGGCACCGGTGGCCTGGCGCGAGGCGGACGCCACCCGCCAGAACCGTCGCAGGCTGTTGAAGGCGGTCACGATTTTCCTGACGGTCTGGTTGCTGGGGCTGGGCGTGTTCTGGACGCTGCTGGTCTTGCAGCGCGGGCGGCTGGCGCGCCTTCAGGACCAGGTCGCGGCCATGGAAGGGCCGGCCAAGGAGATTCGACGGCTCCGGGCGAAGGTGCTGGATTTCGCGCAGTATGCCGACCGCACGTATTCCGCGCTGGAATGCCTGCGGATGTTTTCGGCGGCGCTGCCGCCGGGCGCCGACCTGATTTCGTTCGTCTATCGCAAGGGCAGCACCATCACGCTCCGGGGCGAGGCGGACACCCCGGACAAGGTCTATGCGTTCATCCAGGCGCTGGAGCAGCTCGCGCTGTTTCCGGAGGTGAAGTCCGAGGGCATCAGCACCCGCAACACGCCCCAGGGCTCGCGGTCGCAGTTCGGCGTGACGATCCGCCTGCCGGCGACCGGGGAGGGGGAGGCGTGAAAATCGCGGCGCGGGAACTGAATCTGCTGGCGGCCACCCTGGCAGTGGTCGTGCTGGCCCTGACCTATCTGGCCGTGGAGCCCAAGCTCCAGGAATGGGCGGAATTCCGCGATCAGCACGAGGAACTGGCCGCGCGCCAGGAGACGGCCCAACAGTTGCTGGACAGCCGGGAAACCGTGGCCGCCCGGCTGGCGGAATTCCGCGAGGGGCTGCCGGTCTATCCCGCGGGCAAGAAGATCGAGGCGGACCTGCTGCTGGCCCTGGAACGGATGGCGGCCCAGCACGGCCTGACCCTGACCCGGCGCGAGGCCGACGCCGAGCGGGAGGCGGGCGACCTCTACGAAACGTCGATCACCTGCTCGTGGGAGGGCGACTTGACGGGACTGGTGAATTTCCTGTATGCCCAGCAGTCGCAGGGGGCGGTGTCGGATGTGCGCCAACTGTCCGTCCAGCCGGCCGGTGGCAAGGGCGTGCCCGAGGACCGCCTGAAAGGAACCTTTACGATGGATTACGCGTATCGCCGGGAAGCCGGCGGCCCGGAGAGCAAGCCTGAAGCCGCTGGTCCGGAGCCGGCGGCACAACCCTAATGGACCGACCATGATGCCAACCCGCCTGTCCCTTCCCATCCGCGGCCTGACCTGGCTGCTGGCCGTGGCCTTTACCGTGGGCACTCTGCCGGCGCCGGTGGCCGCCCAGGAGGCGCCCCCCGCGGCGGATGAAATGCTTCCGCCGCCCGGCGGGGAAGAACCGGTTCCGGCTCCGTCGCCGGGAGAGGCTGCGCGCGAGCGCATCGCGCGGCTGCGCGCGGCCCGGGTGGCCGCGGCCCCCGCTGACCTCCCCGAGTCGCCCGCCGCACCCGCCGATGAAGGGGAGACTGCGAGTTTTTCGGCTGAGCCATCGGGGCTGGCCGATGGCGAGCAGGTCTATCAGCTCAAGCTCAACAACGCGACCCTGGACGAGCTGCTTGACCGGTATTCCGATTTGACCGGGCGCACGATGATCAAGACGCCCAACATCAATGCCCAATTCACCTTCAAGGCGCAAAGCAAACTGACCCGGGCCGAGATGATCCAGGCCATGGACAGCATGCTGACCATGAACAACCTGTCGCTGGTTCCGCTGGGAGAGCGGTTCTATCGCGTGGTGCAGACCGACAAGGCCTTCACCGAGGGCATGGCAATCCAGAAAGAGCTGCCGGAGGGCGGACATCCCGAGAGCGATGCCCTGGTCAGTCAGCTCGTGACTCTCAAGTACCTGGAAATGGAAGACGCGGTGACCATCGTCCAGGCCATGCTCCATGGCTACGGCAAGGTCCAGCGGTTCGACCGCATCAACGGCCTGCTGGTCACCGATACTTCGGCCAACCTCAAGCGCGTGTATGACATCCTTGAAATGGTGGACCAGCCCACCGAAACCCGCGTGGAAACCCGCATCTATGAGATCAAGCACGCCAAGGCCGCCGATATCGCCGCGCGGTTGAATGAGCTGATCAGCGACAGCCAGGCGGAGAAGAAAGAGGAAGTCGCCCAGGTGGCCCAGCCGCCGGCCGCGCGCCGCCCTCCCAGCATGTACCGTGCCCGGCAGCCGCCGGCGGCGGAGCCGGCGCCCGCCGACACGGCGGCTGCGCTGGAGGCGGCCCTCGCCGAGCGCGGCATCATCCAGGGCAAGGTTAAAATCCTGTCCGACGAGCGCACCAATATCATTATCGTCATCTCCCGGCCCGCGAACTTCACGTTCTTCGACAAGATTGTGGCCGTGCTGGACCGGCCGGTGGATCCCGAGGTCATCGTCCAGGTGGTCGCCCTGGAATATGCCGATGCCGAAGAGATGGCCAGCCTGCTGAACGAGTTCATCGGCGCGGCCCAGTCCGAAAAGGACGCGGCGGCGCCGGCGGCAGCGGCCAGCGAGGGGGGCGCCGCCGAACCCCGCGCCCGCGCGCTGGAAGACTATGTGCGGGCCCGCGCCGCGGCGACGGACCGGGTCCGGCAGGCCGCCGGCGAAGCCGCCGCCAGCAAGATCGGCCAGCTCTCGCCCAACACCAAGATCCTGGCCGACAAACGCACCAATACCCTGATGCTGATGGGCACCAAGGGCGATATCGCCGCCTTGCGGGAAATCATCAAGGAAGTGGACATCATGCTCGCCCAGGTGCTGATCGAGGCGGTCATTCTGGAAGTCAATCTCAACAACGTCACCTCCTACGGCGTCAACTGGCTGCAGAAGTCCATGACGGCCTACAGCCAGAAGCTGGCCGGAGAGACCGGGGTGAGCATCCGCCAGCCGGTGGCCTCGTGGGGCGGGGCCTTCGGCCAGCAGAATTTCGCGGAAGCCGCGGGAGAGACCATTACCCGCGCCTTCCCCGGCGCTGCGGGGCTGAGCTATTTCTTCACCTTCAACGACCTGAACATGGACCTCCTGCTCAAGATGGTCGCCTCGTCGGGCGAAGGCCGCGTGCTGGCCACCCCGGTGATTCTGACCACCGACAACACGGAAGCAACCATCAACAGCGGCCAGCAGATTCCCATCCGCACCGGCGACACCACCTCCAGCGGCGGGACGTTCTACTCGGACTACGAATACAAGGACGTGGGCATCATTCTCAAGGTCAAGCCGCGCATCAATCCGTCCCGCTATGTGACGCTGGAGATCACGCAAACGGCCGACACGCTGGGCGATCCCGTGGACATGGGCGACAACCGCGTGATGTACGCCATCAACAAGCGGGAGATGACCGCGTCGATTTCCGTCCCGAGCCGCGCGACGATCGTGCTCGGCGGCCTGGTGCAGACGGACTATTCGGAACTGGGTTCGCGCGTGCCGATCCTGGGGAGCATCCCGCTGCTCGGGGCCTTGTTCCGCAGCGAGGAGAAGACCCGTAAGCGCACCGAATTGCTGGTGCTCATCACGCCCTACGTGCTGATGACTCCGGATGAGGCCCGCGGCGAAACCGCCCGCCTGCACGCCGCGTCGAACGTCGCCGCGGAAGACTGGTATCGCGGCTGGTCCGACAGCCCGCTGGCGCCGTTCTCGCCCACCAAGCTGCGCGAACTCAAGCGGGAGGAGCAGGCCAACCGCCGCGCCCAGTTCCGGACCGCCGCCGGCAAGCCCCCGGCGGCGCCCGCGGTGGCGCTGATCGAACCGCCGGCCACCATGCCCAAGCCGACGCCCGATGCGCAGGATCCCGAAACGTTCGGACGCGAGGTGGAACGCATGATGCGTGACCAGGACGTGCCGGCGGCGACGGGCACACCCCCCCCGGTTCTGGAACCGTCCGGGCCGCTGCCCGCCCCGGAGGAGCCAACCCCCACCGCGCCCTTTGTTTTTGATCCCGCCGCCGCGGCCGTCACGGCTCCGGTGGAAGAAGAGCCGGCGGCGCCGCGCAAGCGCAAGTCCCGCCGGGCCCTTTTGGGAACCAAGGTCGGGATCCAGGAGGACAAGCCGTCCATGTTCCCGGCGCCGGCCCCAGACGAAGAAGAGAAGGGAGATACGCCATGAGCGAAGAAACGCAGCATGTGCCCGACCTGACCGACATCCGTGAAGGCGACATCCTGTTCGACTGTCCCTATTGCGGAAAGAACATGGCGATTGAATCCGCCGGGGCCGGCCTGATGGTGCCCTGCGCGAACTGCGGCAAGGCGGTCCAGGTGCCCATCCCGGACAGTGGCACGCCCGAAGCGCCGGTGGCCACCGTGCCGCGCCCGGAGATCGCCGACGGGGACGACCCCCAGGCCACCATCCAGCAGTTGGATGCCGCCCTGGCCATGGCCAACCAGCAGATCGACCGGCTGCTGGCGGAGAAGGAGGCGCTCCAGGAGCGGCGGGCGTTCCTCGAGCAGATCCGCATCACCAATTCCACGCGCCTCGAACGGATTGCCGCCGAACTGGCCTCGCTGCAGGACGCCCTGGATCGTGCCCTGGTGCTGCTGGCGGAAGTGCGCACGGAGAAACCGGCATAGGCGCGGATGGCCGGGGCCGTTTCCAATCGGTTGACGGGCCTGCTCGAGGCGACCGGGTTGTTCACCCCGCCGCAGATCGAGGAATTGGCCATCAAGCAGCGCGAAAGCGAGGGCCTCCTCACCACCCATGTGGTCGCCCTGGAATATGCGCGCGAAGATGCGTTTCTGGCCGCGCTGGCCAAGGCGATGCAGATTCCCTACGTGCGGGTGGGGGACCAGCCGGTGCCGGGCGAGGTTCTCGAAAAGGTGCCCACCAAGGCGGTCTTTCAGTACAACGTCATTCCCATCCGCCTCGACAACGGGGTGCTGCGCGTGGCCACCAGCGAGCCGTTCCGGCCCGGACTGGCGGATTCCCTGCGGCTGGCCTCCGGCTGCCGAATCCGGTTCGCCCTCAGCCCCTCCGCCGACATCGAAAAGGCGGCGAAGAAATTCTACGGCGTCGGGGCCGACACCCTCGACCGGCTCCGGGCCGACAAGCAACTGGACCTGGACGAAGACCTCGGCCCGGGCATCGGCGATCTCAACGATCTCGATCAGGAAGCCAGCGTGGTCAAGTTCGTCAACCAGATCATCTGGGAGTGCCATCACGACCGCGGCACCGACATCCACATCGAGCCGATGGAGAACGACCTGCGCATCCGCTACCGCATCGACGGCGTGCTGCATCCGACGCCGCTGCCGCCGCAGATGAAGCGCTTCCAGTCCGCCATCATCAGCCGCATCAAGGTCATGGCGGGCATGGACATCGCCGAGAAGCGCCTGCCGCAGGACGGCCGCATCAGCCGGAAGGTCAAAGGCGAGGAAATCGACATCCGCGTTTCGACCATGCCCACCGTCTACGGCGAGAGCGTCAGCCTGCGCCTGCTGATGCGCTCGAGCGGAATGTTCGGCATGGACAAGCTCGGGCTCTTCAAGGACGACGAGGATCTGCTGCACCGCCTGATCCGCCGGCCCCACGGGATCCTGCTGAACACCGGCCCCACCGGCTCCGGAAAATCCACCAGCCTGTACGCCTGGCTCCATACCATCAATTCCGTCGACAAGCGCATCCTGACCGTGGAAGACCCCATCGAATACGAGATGGCCGGCATCAACCAGATCCAGATGCGGCCCGAGATCGGCCTGACCTTTGCAGTCGGCCTGCGGCACATCCTGCGCCAGGACCCGGATGTCATCATGGTCGGTGAAATCCGCGACCAGGAGACGGCGGACATTGCCATCCGGGCCGCGCTGACGGGCCACCTGGTCTTCAGCACCCTGCACACGAACGACGCCGCCGGCGCCATCACCCGTCTGGTGGACATGGGCATCGAGCCGTTTTTGGTGGCCAGTTCCGTGGAAGCGTTGGTCGCCCAGCGCCTGATCCGCAGCCTGTGCCCGCATTGCAAGCGGCCCTGGCCGGTCGACCGGCCGTTTCTCGAAAGCCTGAGCTTTCCCATGGACAAGCTGCCCACCGGGACGATCTGCGAACCGGCCGGCTGCGAGGAGTGCCGCGGAACCGGCTACATCGGCCGCACCGGCATCTATGAGATTCTGGTCGTCACCGATGCCATCCGCCAGATGGTCGTGGACCGCCAATCCGCCGCGGACATCAAGCAGTATGCCCTGGCTAACGGCATGCATACCCTGCGCATGGACGGCTGGCGCAAGGTATTGGCCGGCGTTACCACTCTCGAGGAAGTGATCCGCGTGACCTCGGAGGATGAAACCTGAGGCGGGTGGCGCCGGTCCGGAACGCTAATCGATGGCCCAGTTTCAATATACCGCCAAAAGCCGCACAGGGGAGCGGCAGGAAGGCGTGTTCGAGGCGCCCGACAAACGCGCCCTGATGGCGCAGTTCAGCCGCCTGGGCCTCGTGCCCATTTCCGTTCAGGAGATTCAAGGCAAGGCCTCGCCGCCGGCTCCGGCTGCCAAGGATGTCGCCCGGCCGGGCCGCCCGGCTCCCCCGGCCCGCCCGGCGGCCGGGGCGGACGCCCCCGCATCTCGCAAATGGTTCCGGTTCGAAAGGGGATTCCATTCGCGGCCGCGTATGAAGATCGGCGAGTTGCTGCTCTTCACCAGCGAGTTGTCCGATCTGCTGGGCTCGGGCATGACGCTGGGCGCGGCCCTGCATGCGCTGGCCATGCGCGCCACCGGCAAGGCCCAGGATCAGATCGTGACGGATCTGCGCGACGAAATCGTTTCCGGCGCCAGCCTGTCCGGCGCGCTGGGACGCTGGCCGGACAGCTTTCCGACTCTCTATGTCAGCATGGTCAAGGCCGGCGAGGCCAGCGGGCAGTTGCCCGGCGTCCTCGAGCGGCTCGTGAAGCATTACGAACGGGTTTTGACGGCGCGGGAAAAAGTGGGCATGGCGCTGGTCTATCCGCTCATCGTCACGCTGGTGGGGATCGCGGCGATCCTGTTCATGATGATCTTCGTGATTCCGCGTTTTTCGGCCATGTTTGAAGAGCTGGGCGGGACATTGCCGCTGCCCACGCGGATTCTCATCGGCCTGAGCGCCGGCCTGCTGAAGTACGGCTGGGCGCTGGCCATCGGCCTGGCGTTTGCCGTCGTGGCGGCGCGCCGCGCGCTCCGGACCCCGGCCGGGCGCGAGTGGAAGGACCGCCTGCTGCTGCGCCTGCCCGTCGCCGGCAATATCGTGCGCGCCAACGCGTTCGCCAATTTCGCCCACACCCTGGGTACCTTGCTGGCCAACGGAGTGCAGGTGCTCCAGGCGCTTTCGATCGTGGAGAACACGGTCGGCAATGCCCTCATTGCCAAGGCGATCCATGCCGCCAAGGACCGCGTCACCGACGGATCATCCATTTCGCGGCCGCTGGCGCAGGGCGGGGCCTTCCCCCGGCTGCTGACCGACATGCTGGCCGTCGGCGAGGAATCCGGCGACATGACGGGGGCCCTCGAGCACATCGGCCGGCGCTACGACAACGAACTCGACCGCGCCGTCCGGCTGCTGACCACCGTGCTGGAGCCGGTCATGATGCTGCTGATTGCCGTCGGCGTCGGGTTTGTCGCCATCAGCATGCTGATGGCCGTCTTCGAACTGACCAGCGGACTCAATGCCTGACGCCTTCCGCCGGCGCCGCGGCCTAGGTCAACGGCGGCCGCTGGCCAGAACGCTCGAAATATTTTTGCAACACCAGCAGGGCAACGAGCCGCTCCCGCGCGGGATTTCGAAAGCGCGCGACGTGGCCCTGGGCATGGCGCAGAATTTCCCGCGCTTCTTCCGGGTGCGCCGAATAATGCGCCATTTGTTCCTCGAGGTCGGAGTAGTCGTCCGCCAATGGGACGTAATGCCGGCCGGGCACCAGCCGGCCTTCCATGAACCAGGTTTCGCAGCGCGGCCGGGCCATGAAGCAGAGGGAGTTTGAAGCCAGGATCCACTTCAGGTTGGACGCCACGTCGTTGCCTTCGATGGACAGGATGAACTTGCATCTCAACTGCTCCGCGATCGGGAGGTAGTTCTTGCGCCAGGGAACGGGGCTTGTGCCCCGGTGCGCGTGGCCGACGTCGCAGCGCGGATGGTCGTGGTAGCGCGCGAGGAACTGCTTGCGGTTTTCCTGGAACGCGCTGCCGCGCCACACCAGCCGGTCGATTTTGTCTTCGAAGGACAGCCGGTCCCGCGGAAACACGAAGTGGCGGATCTTGTTGAGGTTGAACAGCACGGAGTTTTCGTTGTCGCCCGCGATGGGCCGCGCCTTGACGAGCGTGGGGCGCGCCGGCACCGCCGTTTCGTCGCCGAACCGATGCAGGAGTCGCAGGTGCGGATCGAAGTAGCGCAGGTATTCGTGCAGATCCATGTAGTAGTTTCGGAAGCCGCGCGCCAGGGTGAACCGGAACGGCTCGACGTCCGGGCCGAGCTCGAACGGCCGGAAAATCCGGTTGCAGTAGTCCACCCGGTCGAAGATCTCCGCGTCGTGTTCCTGCCAGGCGGCGCGGAGCAGGTCGTCGAGCCGCCGCCGGCACAGGCCGGCGGGCACGGCGAATCGCAGGAGGTTGCGGCCATAATAGAAAAACCGGGAGTTTTTCCGGCCGGCGTTCAGGATGCTGCCCAAAAGGGGATTCACGCGGCCAGCATGGCGGAGACGGGGGCCCTAAGTCAACCGGCCCGGCGGGCTCGGTACTCCGGACTTGTCATTCCCCAAGGTCTGCTGCATCCTCGCCTGCTAAGATGCATTCGTACCGGCTTCTGGTCGTCGCGACCTCCATCGATCGTTCTCATTTGGCTTTGTTTGCGGGCCTGCGGGACGCCGGCGTCTCTGTCCGGCTCCTGTTTGATTCGGGCAGCCCCCGGCGGGAGGAGATTCTCCGGTCCTTTCCTGAGGCGGGCTTTCTGCGGGTCCGGAGCCGTCTGGATCTGGCGGCCGCGCGGGACCTGCGCCGACGGATTGAACCGCGCCCGCCGGACATCCTCTTCGCGCCGGACAACCGCCCGCTTTCGATTTCCCTGATGGCCACGCGCGGTCTGCCGGTGCGGGTGGTGGGATACCGGGGCACCGTCGGTCACGTGGCCCGCTGGGATCCCGCCTCCTGGCTCACCTACCTGCATCCGCGGCTGGCGCACATCGTGTGTGTCTCCGATGCCGTGGCAGCTTTCCTGCGCGACCGCATCCGGATCCCGGCCCGCCGCCTGACCCGGATCTACAAAGGTCATGATCCGGCCTGGTACGACGGGCCGCCGGCCCGGGTGGCGACCCGCGCGGAATACGGCATTCCCGCGGAGGCGCTGGTGGCCGGTTTCGTTGGGCGCATGCGGCCGGTCAAGGGCGTGGACGTTCTGATCCGGGCGCTGGACGAGCTGCCGGCCCACGTTCATCTGCTGCTGGCGGGGGAGGTGGCCGATGCCCGCCTGCCCCGGTTGGCCGCCGCCAAGGCTGCGCGCCGCCCGCGTGTGCATTTCGCCGGCCACTCCACCAATGTCCTGGGTCTGCTGGATTTGTGCGATGTGTTCGTGATGCCGTCGATTGCCCGGGAAGGCCTGCCCCGGGCCGCCATCGAAGCCATGTGCCGTCGTCGTCCCGTCGTGGCCAGCGCCGTTGGAGGCCTGCCGGAATTGCTCGCCCGCGGCGCCGGGGGCCTGCTGGTGCCGCCCCGCGATTCCCGCGCCCTGGCCAGCGCCATCCAGCGCCTGGCGGATGATCCGGACGAGCGCCGGCGCCTTGCCGAAACCGGCCGCCAACATATCGTGACCCGGTTCCACATTCGCGAAACCATCCGGCAAACGCTGGACCTGCACCGAACCCTGTTGCTGGAGGTTCCGCGGTGACTCCCCAGGCCGGTTTCCCGGATGAACCGCGATTCATTCTGCCGCTGGATGCCGCGGACTGGCGCTGGACGGAAGGGCGTTACCGGAGTTTGTCCGGCGGCCGGCCGGTGAGGTTGCCGCATTGCTGGAATGCGGCCGAGGAATACCGTCCGGGGGTGCAGCCGCGGCGCGGCTGGGCCACCTATCAACTGGATTTCGAACTGCCCCGGATGGCGCCGGATCGGGAATGGCGGTTGCGCAGCGACGGGTTTTACGGCGTGGGCCGGGCATGGCTCAACGGCGGTTTTCTGGGGAACTTCAATGGCGATTATCTCGGTCTCGACCTGGCGGCCTCGGAGGTCCTGCGGACCGGCGGAAATCGCCTCGAGATCCAGGTCGGCAACCGCTGGTCGCGCGACATCCTGCCCGGCCTTCCGGATCCGGATTTCCATTTGTATGGCGGTCTGGGCGGCGGCATGCATTTGATCGGCCTGCCGCGGGTCCGGGTGCAGCGCCAGGCCAGCCAGGTCGTGATGGACCCGTCCTGTCCGGGGAAACTCACCGTCGTGATCGGTTTGACAAACCGCGGCGCGTCCCGCGCCGTGCCCGCGGTGCGAATTACCATTCGGAATCCGGCCGGCGAGGTGGTGGCGATGCCGGAACCGCAATCCATTGCCCTGCCGCCGGGCGGGCAGGCCCGCCAGGAAGTCCGCTGCTCCATCTCCTCTCCGCAGTTGTGGTGCGTGGAAAATCCCTGTCTGTATTCGGTGGAAGCCGCCTTGCACCTGGGGCCGGACCGGGTGGATCGCGTGATCTGGAATTTTGGAATCCGGACGGCACAGTTTGATCCGAAACAAGGCTTCACGCTGAACGGCCAGCCCGTGATCCTGCGGGGCGTGAACCGGCACGAGAACCTGCCGGGCTTTGGCTTCGCGCTGCCGCGCGCCCTGCATGCCGCCGATGCCCGCCAAATCAAGCAATTGGGCCTCAATTTTGTCCGTCTGTCGCATTATCCCCAATCCCCGGCCTTTCTCGATGCCTGCGACCGGTTGGGCCTGCTGGTCTATGCGGAAGTCTGCTCGTGGAAGCAGGTCAACCGGGGGCGCTGGCTCGCCGCCGCGCAGCGGCAGCTCGAACGGATGATCCGCCGCGACCGTCATCATCCGTCCATCATCCTCTGGGGGCTGGGCAACGAGGGGCGCGACCGCCAGGCATATGGCCTCCTGAAGAAAACCGTCCGCGAGCTCGATCCGTCCCGCCCCACGATCTACGCCGAAAACCATGCCTATCGCGCCCGCCGCCAGAAGACGGCCGGTTTGACCGATGTCTGGGGCCTCAACTACGAACTGGAGGAGCTGGACTTCGCCCGGTCATCCGCCCCGACCGGCTGCGTTGTCGTTTCCGAATGCGCGAATCTGCCCTGCGCCCGCCGCGGGCATGGGCCGGCCGAAGCCCAGCAGGTGGCGTTGATTCGGGACGCGGTGCAACGCGTGGAAGCGGCTGGTCCCGGCGCGACCGGCTGGACCCTGTGGAGTTTCGCGGATTACGCCACCCCCCGGCGTCGGCGCTGGTTCCGCGAATGCGGCGTGGTGGATGGCTGGCGCACGGGCAAAATGGCCGCGGATTGGCTACGGGCCCGGTATCAACCCGAGCCGTTCCTGAGCGTCCGCGGCGATTGGTCCTTCGCCGCCGGGAACCGCCGCCGCCTCTATATCCTGACCAATTGCCGGGAAGTGGAAATCCGGCACGCAACCGGAACCCGGACATGCCTGCCCACGCCGTTGCCGGATCTTTATGAGACGGATGTGATCTTTGATCATGGACCGGTGCAGCTTGTCGGCCGGCATCCGGGAGGGGTGGTCGAGGCGTGGCTGGTTCCCTGGGGGGCGGCGGCCGCATTCTCTGTGCAGGCGGATGCGGTGGCTTCAGGCCTCTTTCGTTGCACGCTGCAGGTCGCCGACCGCGCCGGCACGCCGGTCCTGGGATACGAAGGCGATGCCATGATGCGGATGCCGCCCGGCGTGCGCGCCTCGCTGGTGGGCGGCGCAAGCCTGCCCGTGCACGCCGGCCGGGCCGCGTTTTTCGCGGAGCAGTTCCCGGGCGCCACGGAGGTCCGGATCGAATGCACCTTGGAGGATTTTCCGGCGCAATGGCTTGTTCTGCCCGGAGCCGGGGAGGCGCCATGAACCTGCGCATCGCCCATTTGCACACCAATTCAAGCTGGGGCGGCGGCGAAAGCCAACTGCTGGCGCTGGCGGTCCGCCTGCAGGCGCGCGGCATCTTCACTGTGTTGGTCACGCCTGCGCACGGCATGCTGTATCCGCGCGCCCGCCGCGCCGGGCTGCGTGTCCTCGCCTTGGACGAGAGCCCGGCTGCCCGCCGCCAGCTTCTGCTCGACTTGCAGGAATATGGCCTGAGCCTGCTCAACGCCCACGATTCCGGTGCGACCTCTTTGGGCCACTGGCTGCGCCCGCGCCTCGGCCTCCCGCTGATCCTGACCCGGCGGATCGCCTCGCCCCTGCGGCGCAATCCATGGTCACGGTGGAAATACTCGCCCCGCCGGTTGGCAGCCGTCATCGCCGTTTCCAAAACGGTGCGCGAGGTCATGATCCGTGCGGGCTATCCCGCCGGCCGGATCTACCTGGCCGGGGACGGGGTGGATGTCGCCGCCCTCGAGCGCATCCCGCCAGACCCGGAAATCCGCGCGCCCTATGGTTCGGATTATCTCGTTGGCGGGTTCGGGCGGCTGTCCTGGAAAAAGAACTGGATGCTGATGGTGCGCGCGGCGGAGATCCTGGCGCGGGAGTCGTTCCCGGTACAATGGGTACTGGCCGGGGACGGGCCGGATCGCGCCGGAATCGCAGCGGCCATCCAAGCCGCGGGATTGGCGGAACGCTTCCACCTGCTGGGATTCCGCGCCGACGCCCTGCGTGTGCTGCGCCAGCTCGACCTGCTGTGTTTTCCGTCGCGCATGGAAGGCGCCTCCGTGACGGTGCGCGAAGCGATGGCCATGGGCATCCCCGTCGTGGCTGCCGATGCGCCGGGCGTGGTGGAATCGCTGGCCGGCCATGGCTGGATCGCGGGCTGTGACGATCCCCGGGAACTCGCGGATTGCATCCGGCAGGCCTTGGGGGATGCGACGCTCCGACAGCAGCGGGCGGAGCGGGCCCGGGACCACGCCCGGGCACATTACGACCTGGAACATACGGTTGAGGCCACCCTGGCGGCCTATGCCGCGATGGAGCCTGTCCGGTGAAATTGTTCGACACCCATGCGCATTTCGACTCCTTTGCCGCGGAGGGCACGGTGGCGACGGTGCTGCAACGCGCGGTGGCGGCGGGCGTGGCACGCATCTGCGCGGTGGGCAGCTCGGAGGCGTCGAACGAGTTGGCCGCAGAGCTGGCGTCGGCGCACCCGGACCTGATCGTGGCGGCGGTGGGCTATGACCGCGACCAGATCGACAAGCCGCACGATGCGGACAAACTCGCGGCGCTGGCCTCGGATCCGTCCGTGGCGGCGGTGGGGGAGATCGGCCTGGACTACTATTATTCGGCGGAGACCGCGCCCGCCCAGCGCGCCTTGTTCGGCCGGATGCTGCAATTCGCCGCGGAGCGGAAATTGCCGGTGCTCGTCCACAGCCGCGATGCCGACGACGACACGATCGACATGCTCGGCGAGTTTTCCACAGTGTGGAAAAAAGTTTTCCACAGTGTGGAAAAAACACCCCCGCCCGGCATCCTGCACTGCTTCACCGGCGATGCGCCGTTCGCGGAGAAACTGCTGGCGCAGGGGTTCCTGATCAGCTTCAGCGGCATCGTCAGTTTCAACAATGCCGGGCCGCTGCGGGAGGTGGCGAAGCTCGTTCCGGAAGACCGCTTGCTGGTGGAGACCGATTGCCCGTATTTGACACCGAAGCCGTTTCGCGGGAAAGTGAACGAGCCGGCTTACCTGACGCGGGTGGCGGAGGTGCTGGCCGAGGCGCGCGGCGGGGAGCCCGCGGCGCTGGCCGCGGCCACCTTCGCGAATGCCTGCCGCCTGTTCCAATTGGAAGGATGACATGAACGAAAACAAGAAGCGGTGTGCCATCGGCGTGGACTTTGGCGGAACCTATGTGAAGATGGCGCGGGTGGCGGAGGACGGAACCATCGGCGCGCGGGCAAGCTTTGCCACGAAGGACCTGAAAGGAGTCGATGGCTGGCTGGACGAAGTGGAGCGCCATGCGTTTGCGCTGATGGCGGATCTGCCCGCGGACATGGAATGGGCGGGCGTCGGCGTGGGCGTGCCGGGGTTCGTGGACTATGCCAAGGGGTTTGTCCATGACCTGACAAATGTGCCCGGCTGGACAGGAGTGCCGCTGGCGGAACGACTGGGTCGGCGATTCCGGCAGATTGTGCGGGTGGACAACGACGTGAATGCGATGGCCGTAGGGGAATGCACCTATGGTGCGGGCCAGGCCTATCAGCACGCGGTGTTCATTACCCTGGGCACCGGTGTGGGAGGCGGGCTGCTGATCAACAACAGCCTGTACCGCGGCGCCTACTCGATGGCCGGAGAGATCGGCCATGTATCCATCGACATGAACGGGCCGGTTGCGCCAACCGGCCGGGGTGGCGTCGAGCAGTATGTCGGCAACCGCCGCATCGTGGAGCGCACCCTGCGGGAGATCGATGCGGGCCGGACCAGCTCCATTCTGGAACGGGCGGGCGGCAAGCGCGAGGCGGTCACCCCGAAGCTGATCTGCCAGGCGGCCGAGGCGGGTGATGAACTGGCGCAGGAGATTTTCGATTTTGTCGCCGATTGCCTGGCAACCATGATGGCGTCCGTGGCTTATCTGCTGCAGCCGCAGGCTTTCATCATCGGCGGCGGGGTTTCCGCCGCCGGACCAGTTCTGTTCGAACCGCTGCGCCGGCACTTGAACAAGCGGCTGAATCCGCATTTCGCGGAGAAACTCGTGATCAAGCGGGCCCGCCTGGGCAACGATGCGGGGGTGATCGGGGCGGCCGCGCTGACGTTCCTGGAGTAGGCGGAGGGGCCGCGGATGCGCCGGCAATGGCGGAAGAGACGGGTCGGGCTGGCGCTGGGCAGCGGCGGCGCGCGTGGCTGGGCGCACCTGGGCGTGCTGGAGACGCTGCAGGAACGAGGGATCGATGTGGAGGTCGTGGCCGGCACCAGCATGGGGGCCGTCGTCGGGGCGTTTTTTTCCGCTGGCCGTGTATCCACGCTGCGCGACCTGGCCATGAATCTCGACTGGAAGCGGCTGCGTCGGTTTTTCTGGGAGATCTCGCTGTCCCGCAGCGGCCTGACCGATGGCCGGCGTCTGCTGGAGGAAACCTCCCGGATGTTGGGGGTGCGCGAATTCCGGGAACTGTCCGTGCCCTTTCGGGCGGTCGCCACGGATCTGGCATCAGGCGCCGAAGCCGTCCTGTCGTCCGGGAATCTGATGCCGGCCCTGCGCGCCAGCATCTCTATCCCGGGCCTGTTTTCGCCGGTCCGTATCGGCCCGCGTCTGCTGGTGGATGGCGGGCTGGTCAACCCGGTGCCCGTCAATGTCGTGCGGGACATGGGGGCCAAAACGGTGATTGCCGTGGATGTTTCGCAGGGGACCGAACCGGACAAAACCAATTGGTCGGGTCCGGCAATCCCGCCGGAAGGAACGGTCGCCGGGCCGTTGCATCTGCCGCGGCAGAGCGACGCGGAGGAATCGGCCGGCCCCCTGCAGGCCCTGGAACACTACTTTGAGGACGTGGAAAGAAGAGTCCGGCGGCTAAAAGCCTCCTGGCAGGCGCGGGAAACCAGGCCGGACATGCTGGAGGTGCTGGTGCGCTCGGTGCGGATCATGGAGGCGCAGATTGCCCGGGCCCGGCGGAAGGCCGAACCGCCGGATCTGTTGATCGAACCGCAGGTGGGAACCATCGGCACGCTGGACTTCCAGCGCGCCCAGGAAGCCATGGAGGCCGGGCGCGTGGCCGCCCGGCGGGCTTTGGAGTAATGCCGGTTGGATTGCGTTGCGCTCCCCGCGCATTCCGCCCGGCAGGCGGATCGGTTCCGACAGGTAAAACCGGCCGTGAACATGAAACGCCCCGCGCGCCAGGAAAGGCGGCGGGGCGGTGGGCTCGAAACCGGCCGGCGGGTTACTTGGCCGCTGTCTTGCGGAGCATCGTGGCGGCGCGGGCCTTTTTCCGGATGGCCGTGTTCTTGGGGACGATGCCATGCTTGACGCCCTTGTCGAGGGCGGAACAAAAGGCCCGGTAGGCAGCCTGGGTCTTGGGGGACTCGTTGGCTGTGATGGCGGCCAGCAGATTCTTGCGCAGGCTTTTCAGGACGGATCGGGTCTCGGCGTTGCGCCGGCGGGACTTCTCGGATGTCTTGACGCGCTTGGCGGCGCTTTTGATGTTGGGCATGGCTCTCTCCTCTTCGATTCAAAAGTCCGGCCAGTGTAGCCGCCGGAGGCGGGAAGTCAACGGTTTTTGCGGGTCGCGGGATTCTTGGAGTTGCATCGGAATGGGGCCGCTGGCATATTCTGCGCACGGGTTTGTTCCGGGATGCCGGAGACAAGGAGTCTGAACATGGCGGAGCTGAATTACGGGTTGTCGGAGCTGGCGGTGGAAATTCGCGGCATGGTGCGGGAGTTCGCGGTGTCGCGCGTGAAGCCGGTCCGGGCGGAATTGGACGAAACGGGGCGCTTTCCGGCGGAGATCCTCCGGGAACTGGGCAAGATGGACCTGATGGGCCTGTATATTCCGGCGGAGTACGGCGGGACGTTCGAGGGCGACAGCATGCCCAATATCATCGCCGTGGAGGAGCTGAGCCGGATCTGCATCGGGGTGTCGGTGTCCTACGCCGCCAACGGCCTGGGCGCGGACCCGATCCTGATCGGCGGCAGCGAGGAACAGAAAAAGAAGTACCTGCCGCCCCTGGCCAGCGGGGAGAAGTGGGCGGCCTACGCGCTGACCGAACCGAACGCGGGATCGGACGCGGGCTCGATCCGCACCACGGCGGTCAAGAAGGGAGACACGTACGTGCTGAACGGCACGAAGCAGTGGATCACCAACGGGGGCGAGGCGGACATCTACACGGTGTTTGCAGTGACGGACAAGTCGCGCGGGGCCCGGGGCGTCAGCGCGTTCATCGTGGAAAAGGGGACGCCGGGCTTCAGTTTCGGCAAGAAGGAAAACAAACTGGGCATCCGGGCGAGCGCCACGCGTGAACTGATTTTCGAGGATTGCGAGGTGCCGGCTGCGAACCTGATCGGGCGCGAGGGGACGGGCTTCATCTGGGCGATGAAGACATTCGACGTGTCGCGGCCGGGTATCGCGGCGCAGTCCGTCGGGCTGGCACAGGGCGCGCTGGACGAGGCCGTGGCCTACGCCAAGGTGCGCGAACAGTTCGGCAAGCCGATTATCGCCAACCAGGGTCTGAGTTGGATGCTCGCGGACATGGCCACGCAGGTGGAGGCGGCCCGCGCACTGACGTACGCCGTCGTGAAAACCATCGACAGCGGGGCCAAGGACTATTCGAAATTCTCCGCGATGTGCAAGGTGTTTGCGTCCGATGTGGCCATGCGGGTGACGACGGATGCCGTCCAGGTGTTCGGCGGCTACGGCTACATGAAGGAATATCCGGTTGAAAAGATGATGCGGGACGCCAAAATCCTGCAGATCTACGAGGGGACCAACCAGATCCAGCGCGATATCATCGGCATGGCGCTGAACAAGGAATACGCGGCGGCCGCCCGCCGGTAGGGAACCGACCCGCCGCCCGCCGGCGGGCGGCCTGCCCGGAGGAATACAGGATGCATATTGTGGTTTGCGCCAAGCAGGTCCCGAACACCACTCAGGTCCGGATCAACCCCGAAACCAACACGCTCGTGCGGGAGGGGGTCGAATCCATCATGAATCCGTTCGACGAAAACGCGTTGGAAATGGCCTTGCAACTCAAGGAGCGGCATCCCGGCACCCAGGTCACGGTCCTGACCATGGGTCCCCCGCAGGCGGTGGACATTCTGAAAGAGGCGGTGGGCCGAGGCGCGGACGAGGTCATGCTGCTGTGCGACAAGGCGTTTGCCGGATCCGACACATGGGCGACCAGCTATGCGCTGAGCATGGCGATCGGCAAACTGCCCAAGCCGGATCTGGTGCTGTTTGGCAAGCAGGCCATTGACGGCGATACGGCGCAGGTCGGTCCGGGTGTCGCCGATTGGCTGGGCATGCCCTGCATCACCTGTGCCTGCAAAATTGAGATCGCGGGAAATCGGGCGCTCGTCGAACGGGCGTTCGAGGACGGGTACGAAAAGCTGGAGGTGGCGTTGCCGTGCGCGTTGACGGTGCTGAAGGAGGCCAACGTGCCGCGGATGGCATCGCTCCGCGGTAAAATGGCGGCCAAAAAACTCCAGGTGGCGCCCACCACGGCGGAGATGGTGGGCGCCGATCCCGCCAAGCTCGGCTTGTCGGCTTCGCCAACCCGGGTGATGAAGATTTTCTCGCCGCCCCCGAAGACAGGCGGCGTTTTGTGGCAGGGGGAGGAGCCGGCGGTGATGGCCCAGCGTCTGGTTGACCTGCTCCGCGAGCGGAAGCTGATCTAGAGGAGAGCGGACATGGGCCTGAAAATTGATTTGGATCTGTGCACCGGATGCGGTGCGTGCGTGGCGGTCTGTCCGTTTTGCGCGTTGGCGCAAAGGGCGGACGGCAAGGTCGAGGTGAACGAGGCCTGCACGGCCTGCGGGGCCTGCCTGGACAGTTGCCCGGTGGGGGCGCTCTCCCTGGAAACGGAATCCAAGCCGCTGGCGATGGGTGCCTTGGACGGCTATCGCGGCTTGTGGGTATTCGCGGAACAACGCGGTGGTAAAATCCACGAGGTGTCCTTCGAACTGCTGGGCGTGGGGCGGGTGCTGGCCGACCGGCTGGGAGTGGAATTGTGCGCCGTTTTGCTCGGGCATCAGGCCGGGGATTGCGCGGGTCCCCTGTTTGAGCACGGCGCCGACAAGGTGTACCAAGTGGATCATCCCGCTTTGGAGAACTATACGGCCGAACCCTATGCCGAAGCCCTGAGCGCCTTGATCCGGAAATACAAGCCCGAGGTGGTGCTGGCCGGGGCGACCAGCCTGGGCCGGGGCTTCATTCCGCGCGTGGCGGTCCAGGTGAACGCCGGGCTGACCGCGGACTGCACCGAGTTGGATGTGGAGGCAGACAGCCGGTTGCTGATCCAGACCCGGCCGGCGTTCGGCGGCAACATCATGGCCTGCATTGTCTGCCCGGACCACCGCCCGCAAATGGCGACCGTGCGGCCCAAGGTATTCAAGCCGGCCGAACCCGTGGCGGGCCGGACCGGCACACGGGTGGTGGAAAATCTGCCCTTGAAGGAGCCCGGGGTCAAGGTGCTGGAAACGGTCAACGCGATGCAGAACGAGGTCAATGTGGCGGGGGCCGAGTTCATCGTGACCGGTGGCCGTGGCCTGGGCGCCCCCGAGAATTTCAAGCTGATGGCCGAATTGGCCGATGCTCTTGGCGGTGCCGCGGTCGGGGCCAGCCGGGCCGCCGTCGACGCGGGCTGGATATCCAGTTTTCATCAGGTGGGTCAGACCGGAAAGACCGTGCGGCCCAAGATTTATATCGCCTGCGGGGTATCCGGCCAGATCCAGCACCTGGTGGGGATGAACAGCAGTGACACCATCATCGCCATCAATAAGGATCCTGACGCTCCGATCTTCGGGGTGGCCGATGTCGGCATTGTCGGGGATCTGTTCCAGGTCGTTCCGGAACTGATCAAAGCCCTGCGAGGATAAGGCACAGGAGGCAGGCTGGCCCGGTCGGGGCGGAGGCTCCCGACGGCCGTTTGGCTGTTGTTTGGGAGTCGTTTTGCTTGCCAGCCGCGGCTCGGGCATGGCAAACTCCCCCCGCATTATTCGACTCGAAGGAGTTGTGGCACCACAAAGGGAGAAGGTATGATGCGAACAGCAGGTAGTATCTTGGTTGGGGTTGCACTGGCGCTGGTCCTTGGCGCTTGCGCGTCCTGGAATGTTGATGTGCACAAATTGCAGCTGGGAATGGAGCCCGAAGCTGTCCGGGACGCCATCGGCGATCCGTTCACCATTCGGGCCGCCAAGGTCTACGAGGGGGAGCAAATCTATGCCGAGGTCTGGGAATACCTGCCCCCATGGTTCACGTGGACACCGAAAACCTACTGGGTATATTTCGAAAATGGCAAGGTGGTGCAATGGGGGGAGCCGGGTGATTTCACCGGGAAAACGGTGCCGGCCATTCTCGAATACAATCCCAACAAGAGCGCCCGCTAAAGCGACCGCCGCCGGTTAGCAGGACCAAGCCGCGCCTTTCGAGCGCGTCATCCTCCCGGCGGCCGGGCTGCCTGTGCCATGCGCGAGATCTCCCCAACGGACGGGTGCAAACGGTCCCTGGCTCCGCCATGGCCCGGGGCGCCGCGGACCCCGGGGTTCCGCTCGGCAGGGATCCGGGTCGGTCTTTGGCTCCTGCTGGCCTCGGGCGCCTGCGCGCAAACATTCAATCTCGGTCCCTTTGATTTCACTCTCCAAGGCACGCTGGAGGTGGGATATGACAGCAACGTGGATGACGCCTACCCCGAAGAAGAAAATCCCAAGCTGCAGAAAGACGACTTCTATTGGATGCCCGGCCTGTCCCTGAAATCCCAGCCGGTGCCTCTCCGGCCCAGTACGATGATTACCCTCAGCCTGGGATCCGCATATAAAGATTACTTTGAACGAAACGACCTGGATGAGGAAACCTATCATGCCCGACTCGATTTTCAGACCGTCCATCCCCGGCTGACCCTGAGCGGCGGGGCCGGAACCGAAGTGACCGTCGATGCCAACGAAGACGTGTACATGCCGGGCGGGGCCAGCTATGACCCTCATCAAATCGACTCGGCGGACGTGATGCTCGACTGGAACTGGAAGCACCTGCAATTGCTGGGGTCCGCCGGCTATACCAGTGAACGACACTTTTTCGAACGCTATGAAATCGGGGATGAAGACGAGACCGTGCTCATGGCAGGCGCCCGGTTGAATGACCTTTTGACCAAATTAGACCTCTATATTACCTTGGAGGAGACCGAGACGGTCTTCCCCACTCAGGGGACGGAAGAAGATGAGACTGTCTTCAATTGGGGGGCTTTGCTCAGTCTTTTCAGCTGGGGCGGTTTGTATTATGATTCCGAAGAAACCGTCACGAAGTTCTCCCCCTCGGGCGAGGAAACCGAAGAAATCGAAAGGGAGTTCGGGCTTACAGGGGAAATCCCGATTGAATTGCTCCGGCATCCCCACGTTACCTATTCCTTCGGTCTTGAATACGAAGACAATTTAGAGACCACTCCGGACGAGGATGAGGATGACGAGAAATGGAAGCCGGTCCATACCGTCCGGGTGTGGGATGAATTCCAGATTTCCAAAACCGTCAAGTTGTCCTTCGACCTGACCTGGGATAATGATGTCGAAGAAGACGAAGTGGGAACCATCTACAACATCCGGCTGACTCAGATGCTGGGGGCTTCTGCACAGCATGGGTTCACCTTTTCCCGGGAACCAGAAGGCCTGTTCGGTTCGACTGCAGAAACCGAAACCACCACCTATTCATATGATTTTCGCTTCGACGACTTTATCTTTTCCAAGCTAGCGCTGAACTTCGGTGCCATTTACGAGGAATCAACCCCGCAGGTGGAAGATGCCCTTACCGAGGAAACCACCACCATCACCTGGGGCCTGGCCCATACCCGGCAACTGTCCCGGAAACTGAGTCGAATCCTGGCCTACACCTACAAATGGGAGGATTCCAATTTTCATGAATACGGCGCCATGGAAAAGCATCTGGTCACCTATGGGCTGATCTATGACTTCTGAGGGCGGCCGCCCGAGGTCCGGGCGGCACCGAAATCCGCCATTGTCCCGTTTCCGGCGTTCGTGTAGATTGATGCCATGAAAAACGGCGGTTTCCAGTTGGCGGCCTGGGTTCGGCGCGTGCCGGCGCTGCTGGCGGGGTGTCTTGCGCTGGTCCACGGAGGCTGGGTACTTGGCCAGGAGGGGACGGATTCTTTTCCCCGCCGCATATTGTCAGGCGATCGGCTGCATATTTCCGTCCGGGAGCAGCCCGACATGGCCAAGGTGTACGCAGTGGCCGGAGACGGCTCCATTGACTTCGCTTTCGCCGGTCGGGTGGTGATTGCGGAATTAACGGTCGACGAAGCGGCTCGCAAACTTGAAGAGGTCCTCGAGGAGCGCTTTTTCAAGGAAGCCAACGTGGATATTTCCATCGCCAACTTCGTGGAGGGCGACGTGCTGGTGACCGGCGCCGTCGGCAGTCCCGGAATCATTCCGTTCCGCGGAGATTCGATTTTGACATTGATGGAGGCGGTGACCCGCTGCGGGGGGTTGTCCGGCAAGGCCGCGGGGGACCGGGTGCGCATCCTGCGATGGACTCCGGGCGGAGGCATGGAACGCCAGAGCATCGAGGTGAATCTGCAGGCGATGCTCGATACGATGGATTTTTCCCGGGACCAGTACCTGCGCCCGCGGGACATCATCATTGTTCCTTTCCAAGGGGAGGATGAAGGCCGGAACGAATTCCTGGCTTTGGGCGAGGTCGGCAGCCCGGGCTTTCATCCCTACAAGCCCGGCCTGGATGTGATCAAGGCCGTGACGATGACCGGAGGAGTCGGGGAGGATGCGGACTGGAGCGGAGTGCGGATTCTGCGGCCCCGGCCCACGGGAGAATATTCCATCATTCCCGTGGATTTGGGCCGTCTGTTCAGCGCGGCGGACATGAGCATGAACATCCCGTTGCAGCAGGGCGACATTTTCTTCGTGCCGTCCATCCGCAATCTGGTTCGTCCCCAAGTCTACCTGCTCGGAGAGGTCAACAAACCCGGAGCCATTTCCGTCAATCCCGGGCCGAACGCGACCGTCGCCCGCCTGGTTCTGGCCCATGGCGGGGTGACCCAGTTTGCCAATCCCGGCAAGGTTCAGATCCAGCGGACGGCCCCGGATGGAAGCAAGAAGACCCTGCTGGTGGACGTGGGCCGGATCCTGAAGGAAGGAACGTTCGAGGACGATGTTCCGGTGCAGGATGCCGATGTCGTCATCGTGCCGGAAAAAGGATTGCTGGGACTTTGATATGCGCGACATGATCCAACGACCCGAAGCCCTGCCGCCGCCGGCGGGGGAAGCCGTTCAGTCCGAGGCGGGCAAGGGCCTGGATATCCGGAAGTATTTCTACATGATCGCGAAGCGGCTCTGGCTGCTGCTGCTGTGCTTCATGACATCCATCGTCATCATGCTCGTGATGATGGCACGGCAGGTTCCGGAATATCAGGCCACCGCCAAGATTCAGCTCACTCGCTCCGTGGGCATTCCCGCCAGTCTCCAGCAACGGGACATGGAAACCATCATGGGCGATTACATTCAGACTCAGCGCAATATCATCTTGAGTCGCGAAGTGATCCGCAGAGCCAAGGAACTCCTGGGTCTGTCGCCCCAGGAGTTTGGCGAGAAATACAAATCCTTGTCCGTGGGGCCGGTCTGGCAGACCGCCATCCTGGCCATCAATGTCAGAGGGTTGGAACCCGCCTTTTGCGCAGACTATGCCAATGCGGTTGCGGCTGCCTACATTGAATTCAAGCTGGAAGAGCTAAGCGGAAGTTCCCAGAACACGGCGGGTATTCTCTCCCAGCAGGCCAACCGCCTGGCCGAGGAGATCGCGAAGCTGGAGGGCGACCTGCTGACATTTGTGCGCGAAAACAGTGTGGTGGGCATCCAGGAGCGAGGCAATGTGGCCGCCCAACTCCTCGGGCAGCTTTCGAAGCAATCCGCCGATTACCGGACCCAGCGCATGCTGCTGGAAGCGCAGCAGCCGTTGCTGGCGCAGGCATCCGATGAAGTCGTTCTGGCGACGTTGGAATACGGCATGCCGGTTGCGGCGGCGGCTCCCCCCATGGCCACGGCCGGTGCTGGGGAGGTGCCCCCGGCGGAAGGGGCGGAAAATCTGATTGAACATGGGGTGATTGCCCAGCCCCGTTGGGACGACTTGAAACGGGAGAATGCTCTGTTGGAAGCCCAACTGATCTCCTATCGGAAGAAGTACAAAGAAGAACATCCCTTGATTCGTGATACCCTGCAGAAACTCCAGCAGAATGAAGAATCCGTCAAGGTCGAGATCCAGTTTGCCCTGAAGCAGTTTTATTCCAAGCTGGAGGCCTTGAACATCAAGGAGAAGGCGGCCCGCCACGTGGAACAGGCCTGGGAGGAACAGGCGCTGGAGATTGATCGCAAGCAGAAGGAATACGAGGGATTGCAGCGCAACCTGACCCGGCTGCAAGGTTTGTACAATTTAGTGTTCAATCGCCTGCAGGAAGTGGACATATCCGCGGGTATCCAGGTGGAGTCCGTGCGCATCCTGGAGCGGGCCTTGACTCCGACAGGACCCCTGAAACCGCGTAATCTTCAAAGCCTGTTTCTCGCGGCGTTGATCGGGCTGGGGGTGGGCATCGGACTGATCTTCCTGCTGGAATTCATGGATGATTCCATTCGCTTTCCGGAAGACGCCACGCGCAGTCTGGGCATGCCCTTTCTCGGGCTGGTGCCGACCGCGCATTGGAAGCAAACCGGCGAAAACTCCTATTGGGTCGGCAACGTGGACCCCTCCAGCGGCTTTTCGGAGGCTTACCGCAATATCCGCTCCGCCTTGCTGCTGAATCCATCCGGGCGGCCGTTCCGGACCCTGACCCTCGTTTCCGCGGTTCCGAAGGAAGGCAAGACAACGACGACCGCCAATCTGGCGACCAGTTTCGCCCAGATCGGCCAGAAGGTACTGATGGTGGATGCCGACTTGCATCGCGGCGGCCTGCATCGGTTCTTCGGCCTGCAGGCCGGGCGCGGCCTGACGGAAATTCTCAGCGGCCAGACGCAGATGGCCAGCGTTGTGCAGCACACCCCAATCGCCGGGCTGGACTTCATCGGCACGGGTGCCTTCACGGACAATCCGGCGGAACTGGTGCTGCGGCCCGCGATGCGGAGCTTTCTGGCCGAGGCCTCGCAACAATACGATCTGGTGATTCTGGATGTGCCCCCCGTCCTGGCCGTATCGGAAACGGCGGTGATTGCGTCACAAACCGACGGGGCTTTACTGGTTGTTAGGAGCGGCAGGACCTCCCGGAAACTGGTGCTTGTGGCGATCCGCCAGCTCTTGTCGCGCGGGGCCAACCTGCTGGGCTGCGTGCTGAACAACCTCGATCTGACCCAGATGGGCAATTACGGCGCATCCAGCTATTACCATTACTACGGTTACGATTACCGGTATGAAGAGGAAAGCCCAGCTTCGGAACCCGGATCGACGGCCCCGGCCGGTTGATCCTTCCGCCGCGGCGAGGATGACCTAGTGGTTTTTATCTTTCATCGCGGGGCGCGGATTTCCAGCCATCACCTGTTCCTGACGCTGGGAGACTGGTTGATCATTGTGCTGGCCCAGCTGGGGGCGGTTTTTCTGCGCCTGGGATTCGGTGTCGGGGCCGAGTATCTGGCGGACAACTGGGGAGCCTTGACCAGTGCGGTGCTCATTTACATGCTGGTGTTTTATGCGGGGGGCATGTACGAGCCGCCGACGCGGAGCCGGCAGATCGACTTTGACTTCCTGCCGCTGGTGGTGACCGCCATTGCCGCGGGCATTACGGGCTTGATTCTCTACACCCGGCCCCAAATGACTCTTGGCCGCGGCATCTGGGCCATTTCCTCGGTGCTGATCCTCTGGTTGGCGTATGCTCTGCGCCGCCTGTCCATGGCGCTGGTCCGGCGGGGCCTGTTCCTCAAGCAGGCCATGTTGCTGTGTGATCATCCCGATCGGGCCGAGGATCTCCTCCGGCTGATTCAAGGGACCCCGGCGGCCCTGTATTCCGTGACCGGTCTCATCACCTGCGGGGCGGTGCCGGCCTCCGCCTATGCCGTGGACGTGCCGGTTCTGGGAACCGCCGATGACCTGGGCCGCTTGATTGATACGCACAGCGTGTCAGCCATCCTGCTGTCCGTGTCGCCCATGCGCAGTCATGAACTGTTGTCCCGGCTGCGCCCTTTGCGTTATGCCGGGGTCGAGCTTTTGGATTACGTGGCTCTGTCGGAGGAATTGGCCCAGGAGATTCCACTGGCCCACATCAACGACGAATGGCTGATGACGGTGGCGTTGAACAGTTCCGTGGTGCAGATCCGGAAGATCAAGCGGGCGATGGACATCCTGATTTCGGTGCTCGGTCTGATTCCCGGCATACCCTTGATTTTGCTCGCAGGCATTCTGATCAAGCTCACATCTCCGGGGCCCGTGATATATCGCCAGACCCGGGTGGGGCAGGGGGGACAGGCGTATACCCTCTATAAATTGCGGACCATGCGGGCCGATTCGGAAACCCACGGGCCGATCTGGGCGCAGAGCCGGGATGTCCGGGTGACCCGCATTGGATATTTTCTGCGTAAGTGGCGGATTGATGAATTGCCGCAGCTTTTCAATATCTTCAAGGGGGAGATGAGCCTGGTTGGACCTCGCCCGGAGCGGCCGGAGTTCACCGCCAAGCTCGCCGTTTTCATTCCGTTTTACAACGAACGACATCTGGTCCAGCCTGGGCTCACGGGCTGGGCTCAAATCCGCTATCCTTATGCGGCCAGTTTCGAAGCGGCGGCCCGCAAACTGCAGTTTGATCTGTATTACATCAAAAATATGAGCTTCCTGCTCGATGTTTCCATCCTATTGCGGACATTCAAGACCATCCTGGTGGGCTTGCGCCATGAAGACGACAGCTTCCTGGCCGTGGACGACCGGCTGGAAGACCTGATGAAAACATCCGCTCCGGACGAATCCGCACCGCCATCAGAGGGAGGCCCGGCATGAGTATCAGCTGCGAATTCGACTATGCCAAACCGGATACCCTGCGGGATGCGCTGGGGCTCCTGGCCCGGCATGCGCCCCACGGTGCAGTCCCCCTGGCCGGCGGAACCGACCTGGTTGCCTGGCTGCGGGATGGCGCGGTGAGTCCCGGTTTTCTGGTGGATATCAAGGAGTTGGCCGAATTGCGCGGGATCCGGCGGAAGGCCGGCCATCTGTGGCTGGGAGCCAACACGACTTTTGCGGAGATTATGGCTTCGCCCCTGGTGCGCAGACATGCGCCGATCCTGGCCGAAGCCGCCGGCATGGTCGCCTCTGTCGGCGTGCGCAACCGGGCTACGATCGGCGGGAATATCTGCTCCGCTGTTCCCTGTTGCGACAGCGGGCCGGCGCTGCTGGTCTACGATGCCGTCATCCACGTGGCGACCCTGGGCGGGGCCCGGCGGATTCCGATCCGGAAATGGTTTCTCAATCCGCGCCAGACGGCTTTGACCCAAGGCGCCCTGGTCACGGGCATATCCCTGCCGGTGGCCAAGCACGCCGGGGCATTTGCCAAATTGAAGCGGTATCGAGGGGAAGATCTCGCCCAGGCCAGCGTGGCGGTGCGTGTGGATGCCCGGGGTGACTGGCGCGTGGCCTATGGGTCCGTGGCGCCCACGCCGATACGCGGACCGAAGGTGGAACGCCTGCTGCGGGGAGATCTCAAGCCCTCCTCCGCGCGGCGCAAGGAGGCGGCAGCCGTGGCGGAAACCGAGGTGGCGCCGATCACCGATATCCGCGGTTCCCAGATCTATCGCCGCCTGATGGTCGGGGTGATGCTCCGCCGCGCTGTCCATTTGGCGGCCGCGCGCAGGGCCGGCCGGGGGCCAGCCTATGGGACGAACATTCTCGAGGAGGACGCGCCATGAAGGACATTGCCATCCGCTTGAACGGTCAGGTTCGGCGCCTGGCCGTGAATCCGAACGAGACCCTGCTCGAAGTCTTACGGGGCAAACTGGGCATCAAAACGCCCAAGGAAGGATGCGGCCGCGGCGACTGCGGCGCCTGTACAGTTCTATTGAATGGCAAAGCCGTTCGCAGTTGTCTGATCCTGGCGGTGGAAGCGGACGGCCAATCCGTGACGACCCTGGAGGGCGTCGGCCGGGCCGGTCCGACCGCCCTGCAGAAGGCGTTCATCCGGTCCAATGCCTTCCAATGCGGATTCTGCACGCCGGGAGTCGTGCTGGCGGCGTCGGCCCTGCTGGCAGAGAAGCCCGCGCCTACCGAGTTGGATGTGCGCGAAGCCCTGGCGGGCAACCTGTGTCGCTGCACCGGCTACGAGGCCATGGTCAAGACGGTCATGGCCGCAGCCAGGAAAAGCAATCGCAAACGATCCTCCTCCCGGAGGAGTCGCCCATGAGCGCCAAGCGAGTGATCGGAACGGCGGCCGTGCGCGTGGACGGCATGGCCAAGGTGACGGGCGCGGCCCAATACGTGGACGATATGGAATTCGGCCCCGGCCTGCTGCATGCCGTTTTGGTGGAAAGCCCTCACGCGCATGCCTTGATCCGGAAGATTGACACCGCTGCGGCGGAAAAGGCGCCCGGCGTTGTCCGCGTCGTGACCGGCAAGGACATCCCCTACATGTTCGGCCTCTACATGCAGGACCGCAACATCTTCGCCCGGGACCGGGTTCGGTTCGTCGGCGAACAGGTGGCGGCCGTCGTGGCCGAAACTCCCGGCGCCGCGTTGCGCGCCGCCAAATTGGTCAAGGTGACCTACGCGCCGTTGCCCGCGGTCCTGAGTTTGGATGAGGCCCTGAAAGAAAACGCGGTTCTCATTCATCCCGATCTGGGCAACTATCTGCGGGTGCCGTGGTTCTTTCCCCGACCGGGCACCAACATCGCCCACTGGCGCAAGACCCGCAAGGGCGATGTTGAAAAAGGCTTCCGGCAGGCCGATTACATTCTGGAAGACACCTACACGGTGCCGCGCTATGCCCATTGTCCCATCGAGACCCACGCCGTGACGGGCCTCTTCGATCTCTCGGGCCGGCTCACGCTCTGGGCGTCGTCGCAATCGCCCTATGCCCAGCGGGGGGTGATGGCCGTGGCGCTCAAGCCCTTTGGGCTTTCGCATCGAGATATCCGCATTGTGACGCCCTACGTCGGCGGCGGTTTCGGCGGCAAGGCCGGGGTCTCGATGGAAATCATCGGCGCCGTGCTGGCGATTGTGATGAAAGGCCGGCCCGTCAAGCTCAACTGGACCCGCGAGCAGGAGTTCATGAACACCTCGCAGCGGCAGGGGGTGATCGCCCGCATCAAGATGGGGGTGAAGAAGAACGGCCAGATCGTCGCATTGGAGCACACCCTGCACTGGGATGCCGGCGCGTCTGCGGAATACGGCGCCAACGTGGTGAACGCCGTTGGTCTGTCGGCCACGGGTCCGTATCGCATTCCCAACGTCAAGATCGACTCGGTCTGCGTCTACACCAACATGCCGCCCTGCGGCGCCTACCGCGGCTTCGGCTATTCCGAATTCCACTTCGGTCTCGAGTCGCACATGACGCGCATCGCCCAGGCCATCGGGATGGATCCGGTGCAGTTCCGCAAGCGCAACGCAATCCGGGAGGGTGATACGCTGGCCTACGGCGCGCACATGAATCCGGGCAATCTGCGCGGGGCCATTGACCGTGTCGCCAAGGAAATCCGCTGGGGCAAGAAGGACAAGTCCGCCAAGCCCGGCAAGGCCGTCGGCAAGGCGGTGGCCTGCTTCTGGAAGGCGCCGGCCATGCCGCCCAACGCGGCCTCCGCCGCATACCTCAAGTTCAACGAGGACGGCTCGCTCAACCTTTGCGTTTCCGGCATGGAAATCGGCCAGGGTTTCCTGACGGTCATGGCGCAAGTCGCGGCCGAGGTGCTGACGGTTCCCGTGGAGAAAATCCGCGTCGAGACGCCCGACACCGACCGCAACTCTTACGAGTGGCAGACCGTCGGCTCCCACGTCACGTGGGGCTGCGGCAACGCCGTGCGCGCCGCCGCCGAGGAAGTCAAGGCCCGGCTTCTCGCGACGGTCGCGCGCGCCAAGTTCCTCAAGGTGGAAGACCTCTACCTGGCCGACGAATGCGTCAAGAGCCGCAAGGACAGGAAATTCGCGCTGCCGTTCCGCTCTTTCGTCATCGACGGCATCATGCGGTCCAACGGCAATTTCATTGGCGGGCCCATCCACGGCACAGGCATGTTCATGCCGGAGTTTACCTCCGCGCTGGGCGATCCCGAGACCAGCCAGGGCGGGCATCCTAACGTCCACTATACCGTGGGAGCCGCCGGCATCGTGCTGGAAGTGGACAAGGAGACCGGCAAAATGACCGTGCGCAAGGCCGTGCTGGCGGTGGATGTCGGCCAGGCGATCAATCCCGAGCTCGTCAAGGGGCAGATCGTCGGTGGCCTTGTGCAGGGCCTGGCCACGGCCCTCTTTGAGGATATCCGCTACGACGCCAACGGCCGGCTGCTCAACCCGAACTTTACCGACTACAAGATTCCCACCACCCTCGACTGCCCGGCCGAAATCATTCCGATCATCCTCGAAACCCCGCAGCCCGACGGTCCTTTCGGGGCCCGTGGCGTGGGCGAGCACACCATGGTCGCCTGCGCCCCCATGGTGGCCGACGCCATTGATAATGCCATCGGAATCCGCCTCAAGACCATGCCGCTGACGGCCGAAAAGGTGGCGCTGGCCCTGCGCGGCATCGACTACGATTCCGTCAAGGGCGACACCCTTGGATTCTGCTTCCGCGGAAAGCCTTGCGATTACCGGTTTGAAGTCGGCGGCCACTGATGCCGTCGCATTTCCCGGGAGCCAGGCAGGGGGGAGAACCTCCGCCCCGGGTGATTTGGCCGGTCCGAGACGGCGACCGGGAAAACTTTTTCCAATGCGGGGGAAACGTGCGATACTCCCGCCATGAACACGTTCCTTTCGGCGGTGATGATCCTCTGGATCTTCGGCATGGTGATCTATCTCACCAAGGACATGTAGGACTGTTGTTTCGTGCCGCCGCCGATTGCCAGGATTCTGACGGACCTCGCGCTCGACCGCGAGTTTGATTATCTCATCCCGGAAGAACTGCGGGAACAGGTGCGGATTGGCTGCCTCGTGCGCGTGCCGTTTGGCCGGCGTCGCGCCCGCGGGTTTGTGGTCGGTCTGGCGGATCGCTCGGAATATCCAAATCTCAAGGCCATTGAATCCGTCGAGGAGGGGCCGCCGTTGTTTGATGCCCGGATGCTGCGCTTGGCGCGCTGGATCGCCGACTATTACGCGGCGCCGTTTGAGAGCGCCATCGCCGCCATCCTGCCGGCGGCCGTGCGGCGGGAAGGCGCGAAATTCAAGGAACAGCTGGTGGTCCGCATGTCCGGGGCGGCGGCGCCGCCGCCCGGAGAAATCACCGCGCTGGCCGCGCGCAGCCCCCGCCAGGCCGCTGCCTTGCAGCGGTTGCAGGCATGTCCCGAAATGACCGCGGCGGCGCTGGCCGAGGAAACGGGGGTTTCACTGCCCGGTTTGCGCCGTCTGGCCCAGAAGGGCTGGATCGAACTCGAGAAGGGGGTGATCCGGCGCAATCCCCATCAGCGGATGACGATCCTGCCCACGATGGCGCCGCCCTTGATGGATCAGCAGGCGCAGGCGCTGGCCGCGATCCAGGCCGAGATGGCCTCGGCGAAGCCGGGCGTGGTGCTGTTGCACGGCGTGACCGGCAGCGGCAAGACAGAGGTCTATCTGGCCGCGATCCAGACGGCGCTGGCGACCGGACGCGGGGCCATTGCCCTCGTACCCGAAATCGCCCTGACGCCGCAGGCCATGGAGCGCTTTCGCGGACGCTTCGGCGATACGGTGGCCGTATTGCACAGTCATCTCTCCGAGGGCGAGCGTCACGACGAATGGCGGCGCATCGCCGCCGGCCAGGCGCGCGTGGTCGTGGGGGCGCGCAGCGCCCTGTTCGCCCCGGTGCGCCCGCTGGGCCTGCTGGTGGTGGACGAGGAGCACGAGCCAGCCTACAAGCAGGATGAATCTCCGCGCTACAATGCGCGCGACGTGGCCGTGATGCTCGGGCACCTCGAAGGCTGCGCGGTTCTGCTGGGCAGCGCCACCCCGTCGTTGGAATCCTACCGCCACGCCCGGGATGGCAAGTACAAGCTGGTCACGATGGCCCAGCGCGTTGACCGCCGCGTCATGCCCCTCGTGCGCGTGGTGGATATGCGCATCGAGACCGAAAAGGCCGGCCAGGTTCATCTGCTGTCGCAGGAACTGGTCGAAGCCATCCGTCTGCGACTGGCCCAGGCCGAGCAGACCCTCCTGTTCCTGAATCGCCGCGGCTACGCCACCACGGTGATGTGCCCGGCCTGCGGGTTGGTGGAAACCTGCCCGAACTGCAGCGTCCGGCTGACCTATCACCGGCAATCCGAGACCATGCAGTGCCATGTGTGCGGCGTGGTTCGGCCGGTTCCGGGTTTTTGTTCCAATCCCGAGTGCCGGGCGCCGAACATCAAGATGACCGGGGTCGGCACCCAGCGGGTTGAGGCCGCCGTCAAACGGATTTTTCCCGGGGCGCGCGTGGCGCGGATGGATTCCGACACCACCGGCCCCAAGGACGCCCATGCCCGGATTCTCGGGCAGTTCCGGCGCGGCGACATCGATATCCTGATCGGGACGCAGATGATTGCGAAGGGACTGGATTTTCCAAACGTGACGCTGGTGGGGGTGATCCACGCCGATCTGAGCCTGCAAATGCCGGATTTCCGCGCCGCGGAGCGAACCTTTCAACTCCTGACCCAGGTGGCGGGCCGCGCCGGCCGCGGGGATGTGCCCGGGGAAGTCTTTATCCAGACCTATACCCCTTTCCATCCCGCCGTGCAGTCCGCGCGCCATGCGGATTACGCGACCTTCTACGACCAGGAGATCGAAATGCGCCGGGAGATGCATTATCCGCCATTCGTGCGCCTGACCACGGTGTTGTTCAAAGGGAAGGACGAACGGGCGGTGGATGCCTGCTCCAAGGAATTTGCCAAACGGTTGCAACCGATGTTGCCGGACGCCGTGCGCCTGACCGGACCGGCGCCGGCACTGCTGGCCAAGGCGAAGGGATTCCACCGCGCCCAGTTCATGCTGTGGTCCCGCAAGGCAAGTGAACATGTTCCATTTCTGCGGGCCTTGCTCAAGGCCTGCAAGCCGCCCAAGGGGATTTCCATCGCGGTGGATGTGGATGCGCTTTCGCTGATGTGATGCGGATGGCTCCGGGGGAGAAGGAGGGGGCGCCGCGGTCGCGACGGGATATCCCCGGCCCTTTCCTCTCCCGCAGTCTTTTCTTGGCGGCGGCGGCAGACGCGTGATAGGGTGCCCCCCCATGTTCGGCAGCAGAAGAGAAAGCGCAGGCGTACGGTGGCAAAGGAGGTCAAGATTGAGGCGGTGGGGCGCGGACACGCGCTGACCGCGATCCGGAACATCGGGATCGTTGCCCATATCGACGCCGGAAAAACCACGACCACCGAACGGATTCTGTTCTACACCGGCAAGGTGCACAAGATGGGGGAGGTGCACGACGGCACGGCGGTGATGGATTGGATGGCCCAGGAACAGGAGCGGGGCATCACCATCACCAGTGCTGCGACAACCTGTTTCTGGAAGAAACACCAGATCAACATCATTGATACTCCGGGGCACGTGGATTTTACCGCGGAAGTGGAACGGGCCCTGCGGGTGTTGGATGGGGCGGTGGGAGTGTTTTGCGCGGTGGGCGGCGTGCAGCCGCAATCGGAAACCGTTTGGCGGCAGGCCAACAAGTACCGCGTGCCCCGCATGGCCTTTGTCAACAAGATGGACCGGGTGGGGGCTTCGTTCGACCGGGTGGTGGCGGAAATGCGCGCCAAGCTGCAGGCCCCGGCGGTGGCCATCCAGATTCCCTGGGGCGCCGAAGAGCATTTCCGGGGCGTGATCGACCTGGTCCGGATGAGGGCATGGGCCTTCGATGCGGCCTCGCTGGGTGCGCAAATGAGCGAACAGGACATTCCCGGCGAGCTGCAGGCTGCGGCGCAACAAGCCCGCGAAACCTTGCTGGAAGCGGTGGCCGAGACCGACGAAGGCTTGCTGAACGCGTATCTGGACGAAGGGGACCTGTCGGTCGAGGCCTTGCAGACGGGCATTCGCCAGGCGACGGTGTCCGGCCGGATGGTACCGGTGCTGTGCGGCACGAGCTTGCGCAACCAGGGCATCCAGCCGTTGCTGGATGCCGTGGTCGCGTTTCTGCCGTCGCCGCTGGACGTCCCGCCGATCAAGGGCCGCCACCCTAAGACCGAAGAAGAACTGGAACGGGCAACCGGCGATTTCGAGCCGCTGGCGGCGCTGGCGTTCAAGGTGGCGACCGATCCCTTCGTGGGCAAATTGATTTTCATGCGGGTGTATTCGGGCACATTGAAGAAGGGAATGAACGTCTGGAATCCGCGTACGCAGAAGCGGGAGCGCCTCCAGCGCTTGATCCGGCTGCACGCGAATCAGCGGGAGGAAATCGACACGCTTTATTCCGGTGAAATCGGGGCGATTGCGGGCATCAAGGGCGTGGGCACAGGCGACACGCTCTGCGCGGAGCAGAAGCCCATCGCGCTGGAGCGGATCGTTTTTCCGGAGCCGGTGGTGTCCATGGCGATCGAGCCCAAGACCCAGGCGGACAAGGAAAAAATGCAGGCCGCGCTGGCCGATCTGGCCGACGAGGATCCCACGTTCCGAGTGGGGCAAAACGTGGAGACCGGCCAGACCATCATCCAGGGCATGGGCGAACTGCATCTGGAAATCCTGCGCGACCGGATGCTGCGGGAGTTCAAGGTCCAGGCCAATGCCGGGCGGCCCATGGTGGCCTACCGCGAGACGATCACCGCGGCCGCGGGGGCGGATTTCGCCTTCGACCGGGAGCTGGGCGGGAAGCGCCATTTTGCGCTGGTGGGCGTGGCCCTGGAAAAAAATGAGCGGGGCGCTGGAAATAGTGTTGACTTCCACGTTTCATCTGATTTAATCCCGCACGATTTTCGGCCTGTTGTGGAGGAAGGAATCCGCGACGGGCTGAGCACAGGTGTGCTGGGAAGTTTCCCGCTAGTCGACGTCCGGGTGTCGGTGGTCAATGGCCAATGGCATCCGGTCGATTCGTCGGAAATTGCGTTTCGATCGGCGGCTTCGATGTCGCTGCGCGAGGCGGCGCAGGCAGCCCGTCCGGCCCTGCTCGAGCCGATTATGGCGCTCGAGATTATGACGCCCGAAGAACATTTGGGCGACGTGCTGGGCGACCTGAACATGCGCCGCGGCCAGGTGAAAGACGTGGCGCAGCGGGATGGAATGCGGGTGATCGAGGCGTCGGTGCCGCTGGCGGAACTGTTCGGCTACGCCACGACATTGCGTTCTTTGACACGTGGACGCGCCGGGTATGCGATGGAGCCGACCCGGTTCGAAGTGGTGCCGGAAAATCTGAGTCAGGCATTGAGGAACCGTTGAAAGAAAAGACATGAGCGGACAACGAATCAGAATACGGCTGCGGGCGTTCGACCACCGGATCCTGGACCAGTCGGCAGGCGAGATCGTGGAGACGACCAAGCGCACGGGCGCCCGGGTGGCGGGGCCGATCCCGATGCCGACCCGCATCGAGCGCTATACGGTCAACCGCAGCGTCCACGCGGACAAGAAGTCCATGGAACAGTTTGAAATCCGCACGCACAAGCGCCTGCTGGACATCATCGATCCCACGGCCAAGACGGTGGACGAGCTGAAGAAGCTGAATCTCCCCGCCGGGGTGGACATTCAAATCAAGATCTAGGGGGAGCGCGTCCATGCAAGCATTGATCGGCAGAAAAATCGGCATGACCCGCGTCTATGACGACGCCGGCGTCCAGGTGCCCGTGACGGTTGTGCAGGTGGGCCCGTGCACCGTGATTCAGCGCAAGGGGGCCAAACCGGACGGTTATGAGGCCCTCCAACTCGGATTCGGCGAGCAGAAAGAGTCCCGCCTGACGAAGCCCGCGCAAGGACACTTCAAGAAGGCCGGCGCAAAACCCGCCCAGGTGGTGCGCGAAGTGCGCGTGACAGCGGACGAGGCGGCCCAGGCCGGGGACGTGCTCACGGCCAAGATTTTCGAAGGCGTGAAATATGTGGACGTGCTGGGTCACACCAAAGGGCGCGGGTTCCAGGGCGTCGTGAGGCGGTTCCGGTTCGGCGGCGGCCGGGCGTCGCACGGCGGCGGCTGGCAACGCAAGCCTGGATCCATCGGCAACCGCGAATGGCCCGGCCGGATTTTCGCCAACAAGAAGCTGCCGGGCCACATGGGTTCGGTGGACATCACCACCCAGAACCTGCGGGTGGTCAAGGTCCTGCCGGACGACAACGCCCTGCTGCTGGAGGGCGCGGTGCCCGGTCCGGCGGGCGGCATCGTGCTGGTGCGTAAGGCGATCAAGAAGGCGTGAAGGTCATGAGCAAAGTGACAGTATATCAGTTGGACGGCACGGCCGCCGGCGAAAAGGAAGTCGCCGCCGGGCTGCTGGAATTGAAGCGTGGTTCGCAGGCCGTGGCGGACGTGGTGACCGCGTACCGGGCGGGACTCCGCGCGGGCACGGCCGCCACCAAGACGCGCGCGGATGTCCGCGGCGGCGGCCGCAAGCCATTCCGGCAGAAGGGGACCGGCCGGGCCCGCCAGGGATCGATCCGTTCGCCCCTGTTGCGCGGCGGCGGCGTGGTGTTCGGGCCCCATCCGCGGGACTTCTCCAAAAAGGTCAATAAGAAGACCGCGGCCCTGGCGTTCCGGCGGGCCATGAGCGAGAAAATTGCCGCAGGTGCCGTGGTGGTGGTCGAGGAGCTCGCGGCGATCGAACCGAAAACCAAGGCGGTGGCCGGCCTGCTGAAAAAAGTGGCCAACGGACGCGCCACGCTGCTGGCAACGGGCGCTGCGAGCCGCAACCTGACCCGCGCCGCGCGGAATTTGCCCCGGGTGGAAGTGACGACCGCGGCGCAGGTGCATCCCTATCAGGTGACGCGCTACCCGGTGATCATTACGGATGGGGCTGGATGGGACGCGCTGACCAAGCGCTTGGCGGAAGGGGTGGAGCGATGAAGGCGCCGGTTGTCAAGAAACTGCTGGTGACCGAAAAGGGCACGCGCCTGAAAGAGGCGGTCAACCAATACCTGTTTGAAGTGGACCGCCGGGCGAACAAGCTGGAAATCCGCCGGGCCGTGGAACAGCAGTTCAACGTCAAGGTCAAGGATGTGAACACGATGCAGCGGCCCGGCAAGGCCAAGCGCGTGCGGATGATGACGTATGGCCAGACCCCGACGTGGAAACGCGCGGTGGTGACGCTTGCGGCCGGTCAAACCATTGAAATGGCATAACGAGGATCGACGATGGGCCTGAAAAAATACAAGCCGAAGACGGCCAGCCTGCGTTTCACCACGCTGTCGGATTTTGCAGGAATCAGCCGGAAGCGCCCGGAGCGCCGGTTGCGCCGGGTCAAGAAGAGCCAGGCCGGACGCAATTCGCAGGGCCGGATCACGATTCGCCATCGCGGCGGCGGACATAAGAAGTTCCTGCGGCTGGTGGATTTCAGGCGGCACGACAAGCTGGATATTCCGGCGAAGGTGCAAGCGATTGAATATGACCCGAACCGCACGGCCCGCCTGGCCTTGCTGGCGTATGCGGACGGCGAGAAGCGCTACATCCTGGCGCCGAACGGACTGCAGGTTGGCGTCCGCCTGCTGGCCAGCCCCCAGGCCGAGCCGGTGGATGGCAATGCCTTGCCGCTGTCCGCCATTCCCATCGGAATGCCGATTCACGCCATCGAACTGATCCCGGGCGGCGGCGCCAAGCTCGCGCGCAGCGCCGGCATGGTGGCGCGCATCGCCGCCCGCGATGAAACCTATGCCCACATCAAGCTGCCTTCGGGCGAGATTCGCAAGCTGAACGCCGGGTGTTATGCCACCATTGGCCAGGTGGGCAACCTTGAACACGAAAACATTTCCCTGGGCAAAGCCGGCCGCAAGCGTTGGAAGGGCATTCGCCCCACGGTGCGCGGCGTGGCGATGAATCCGGTGGACCACCCCATGGGCGGCGGCGAAGGCCGCAGTTCGGGTGGCGGGCACCCGGTGACGCCCTGGGGCCAGTTGACCAAGGGCAAGCGGACCCGCAGCGGCCGCAAGTCCTCCGGCAAGTTCATTGTGCAGCGGAGAAAGAAATAGTACCATGACGCGCTCAATCAAAAAAGGTCCCTATGTCGAGGCCCACCTGCTGAAGAAGGTGGAGGCGCTGGGCGCCAGCGGGGCGAAGCGACCGATCAAGACCTGGTCGCGCCGCAGCATGATCCTGCCGGAGTTTGTGGGCCATACCTTCACGGTCCATAACGGCAAGGTCTTCACGAGCGTGTTCGTGACCGAGAACATGGTGGGGCACCGCCTGGGCGAATTCGCGCCCACGCGGACCTTCCGCAAGCACGGCGCGGCGACGGACAAGACGGTCGCCCTGAAGTAGAGATTTGGTTGGATGGGTTTCCGGCGCGCAAGCGGGCTGATCGCCGTCGCGGGAGTGCTGGGAGCCGCGGTGGCGGCGGGCTGGTGGTTCGGCTCGCGGCGGCCGGTGGAGAGCAGTTCTTTGATGATCGGGCCGGCGTCCGCGCCGGCGCGTCTTGAGGAAGGGGCCGGGCTTGTTCCGGAACCCCTGGTTGAGGCGGAGACGGCCGAGGTTTCGGTGCAGTCCGCGCAGGATGAGGAAGCAAACACCATCCGCACGGACGGGCACGCAGCAGCGGCCGAGGGCGGCGCGGCGGATGGCCAGAACGACGAATGGCTGGACCTGCTGGCGGGAGAATCCCGCCTGGTAACGGGTCGCCTGGCGCAGGAGATCGACAGGTTGCGACACGACCTGGAGGACCGCGACCGACGAATCCGGAAGCTGAGCGAGGCGCTGGCCGAGGCCCAGGCTGCGCTGGACGTGGTCGAGACCCGGCGGGCGTCGGCCGCGGGTTCCGCCCCGGAAGCGCCGGTGGATGCGCCGGTCGAGGCGCGCATCGTGGATGCGAATGCGGACCTCGGGCTGGTGATCGTGGACCGGGGTGCGCGCCAGGGCGTGCGCTACGGGCTGCCGTTGACGGTCCTGCGGGACCGGCGGCGGGTGGCGCGGGTTCGCGTCGTGGATGTGAGAGAGAATGTTGCCGGCGCGGCGGTGGAAGAGACCGCCCGTGGCGACTACCCCCAAACAGGGGACCGGGCGGTGCTGATCCGGCCGCCAAGTCCCTGAGGAACGAGACATGGAAATCAGAGCAGTATCGAAATATGTGCGGTTGTCGCCGACCAAGGCGCGGGACCTGACGCGGGCCATCCAGGGCCGGCGCGTGGGCGAGGCGCTGCAGGTGGTGGAACTGAACAAACGCAAGGCAGCGGTCTGCCTCGGCAAGACCCTGAAATCGGCGATTGCCAACGCGGAGAACAATGCCGAGCTGTCGGCGGACAAGCTCTGGGTGGCGCGGGCCGTCGTGGAAAACGGGCCGACGATTCCCCGGTACTGGCCGCGCGCGCGCGGGTCGGCTGCGCCGATCCGCAAGAAGACGTGCCATATCCGCGTGACGTTGACGGACGAGCCGCCGTCCCGGAAGTAGCCGGCCGGTTGTAAAGAGAGAGCAAGGAGGCGCAATTTGGGCCAGAAAGTCAATCCCATCGGGTTCCGTACCACGGTTTCCAAAGAGTGGAAAAGCCGCTGGTTCGCGGAGAGAAAAGAGTTCGGCGACCTGCTGAACGAGGATCTGGTGATCCGCGATCTGGTGCGGGCCAGGCTGAAAGACGCGGCGGTGGCCGACATCGTGATCGAACGCTACGCCCAGCGCGTGCGCGTGACGGTCTATACGGCCCGGCCGGGCGTGGTCATCGGCCGCAAAGGGGAAGGCATCGACAAGCTCCGCGAAGAACTCAGCGCCAAGACCGGCAAAGAGGTCTACGTGGAGATCAAGGAAGTGCGCAATCCCGACGCCAACGCGCAACTGGTGGCGGAGAACATCGCGCTGCAGCTGGAGCGCCGCGTGGCTTTCCGCCGCGCGATGAAGCGCGCCCTGCAACTGGCGATGGATATGGGCGCCTTGGGCGTCCGCGTTCAGGCCTGCGGCCGCCTGGGCGGCGCCGAACTGGCCCGCACCGAGCACTACATGGTCGGCAAAGTGCCCCTGCAGACCCTGCGCGCCGATGTGCAGTACGGGTTTGCGGAAGCCAACACCATGGCCGGTAAGATCGGCATCAAATGCTGGATCTGCCAGAAGCCCGAGGAGGCCAAGACCCCGGGGAAGGAGCGGACATATGCCCCTCATGCCTAAACGAGTGAAGTACCGCCAGAGCCAGCGCGGATCGCGCAAGGGCATGGCGATGTCCGGCAACACCCTGGCGTTCGGCGAATACGGCCTGCGCGCGATGGAGCGCGTCTGGATCACCAACATCCAGATCGAAGCCTGCCGCGTGGCCATGAACCGCGAAATGAAGCGCCGGGGCAAGCTGTGGATCCGCATCTTTCCCGACAAATCCTATTCGAAGAAGCCGCTCGAGGTCCGCATGGGCAAGGGCAAGGGCGCGATCGAAGGCTGGGTGGCCGTGGTCCGGCCCGGCCGGATCCTGTTCGAGATGGACGGCGTGACGGAAAAGCAGGCCATGGAATGCCTGCGGCTGGCGGCCACCAAACTGCCGATCCGCACGGTCTTCGTGCGGCGCGGGGTCAGCCCCTAAACCGGAAAGCGAGATTCCCATGAAGGCCAGAGAAATCCGGGATTTGTCGGCGGACGAGCAGGCGCAGAAGCTTGCCGAAGCCGAAAAGGAATTGTTCAACCTGCGCCTCCAGCAGACCGCCGGGCAGCTGGAGAAGCCCGACCGGGTCCGCCTGGTCCGGCGGGAGATTGCGCGCATCAAAACGGTCTTGAACCAGGCGAAAGCCGCGAGGTAGGCATTATGGCGACAGCAACAAGGAATGTGCGCAAAGAGCGCACCGGCATCGTGATGAGCGATGCCATGAACAAAACCGTGGTGGTGCAGGCCGAACGCCGCATCGCCCATCCGGTCTACGGGAAAATCATGCGCCGCAGCAAGAAATACTACGCGCACGACGAGAAGAACGAAGCGAAGCGGGGCGACAAGGTGGTCATCGCCGAAACCCGCCCGCTGAGCCGGACCAAGCGCTGGCGCCTGGTGGAGATCACCGCCCGCGCGGGCGGGAGCGAGGTGTCGTCATGATCCAGATGGAAACCGAACTGCCGGTGGCCGACAATACCGGCGCCCGCCTGGCCAAGTGCATCAAGGTGCTCGGCCAGGGCAAGACGGTGGCGCGCATCGGGGACATCATCAAGGTGTCCATCCGCGAGGCGCAGCCCGTGGGCATGGTCAAGAAGGGCGAGGTCCACAAGGCCCTGATCATCCGCACGGCCGCGCCGATCCACCGGCCGGACGGCTCGACCCTCTCCTTCGACCACAATGCGGTCATCCTGATCGATGACCAGAAGAACCCGCGCGGCAGCCGGATCTTCGGGCCGGTCGCCCGCGAGCTGCGCGAACTGAACTTCATGAAGGTCATCTCGCTGGCCCCGGAGGTGCTGTGATGAAAAAGGTCAAGCTGCACGTGCGGCGCGGCGACATCGTCCGGGCGATTTCCGGCGCGGATGCCGTCGCCAAGAAAACCGGCAAGGTGCTGAAGGTGTATCCCCAGACCGGGCGCGCGCTGGTCGAAGGGTTCAATTTCGTGAAGAAGGCCCTGCGCAAGTCCCAGGACAACCCCAACGGCGGCATCATCACCAAGGAGGCGCCGCTGGCAGTCTCCAAGCTGGCGGTGGTCACGCCCGCGAAAAAGGCGGACAAGGAATAGAACGGTGACAGCATGTCAATCCTGAAAGAGAAATATCAAAAGGAAGTGGTCAAGGCCCTCCAGGCCACCGGGAGGTTCCCTTCCCGCATGGACATTCCCCGGCTGGTCAAGGTCGTGGTCAACATGGGAGTCAATGCCCTGGTGGACCGCGACACCCTCAAGGTGGTAGCGGACGACCTGGCCAAGATCACCGGGCAGCGGCCCGTGATCTGCAAGGCCACCAAGAGCATCTCGAACTTCAAGCTGCGCGAAGGCATGGCCATCGGCGCGAAGGTGACCCTGCGGGGCGCCCGGATGTACGAGTTTATGGAACGGCTGATCCACGCGACCCTGCCGCGCATCCGTGACTTCCGCGGCGTGTCGCCGAAGTCGTTCGACGGCCGCGGCAACTACACCCTGGGCCTCAAGGAGCAGACCCTGTTCCCCGAAATCGAGGCGGACAAGGTCAAGCGGGTTCAGGGCATGGACATCACGATCGTAACCACCGCAAAGAACAACGCGGACGCCAAGGAGCTGCTGCAGCTGCTGGGCGTGCCGTTTGCAACCGCGTAATTGGGGAAAGAGAGGCAGACCTTGGCTAAGATATCATGGATGGTGAAGGCGGCGCGCGAACCGAAGTTCGCCGTGCGCGGATATTGCCGGTGCCGGCGGTGCGGGCGTTCCCGCGCCTACATACGGAAGTTCCAGTTGTGCCGCATCTGCTTCCGGGAACTGGCGTCCGAGGGCAAGATTCCCGGCGTCGTCAAAGCCAGCTGGTAGGACGGAGAGAAACGATGAGCTGTTCTGATCCCATCGCGGACATGTTGACGCGCATTCGCAACGCAAGCCGGGCCGGGCTGCCGGTCACGGAAATGGGCCATTCCCGCTTGAAGGCGGAGATCGCCCGGATCCTCAAGAAAGAGGGCTACATCGCCGATGTGACCGAAGGCGCCGCCGCCGGCCACAAGACCCTGCGCGTGGTCCTGAAGTACGACTACAACGAGAAACCCATCATTCAGCAGCTGCGCCGCGTCAGCCGGCCGGGTCTGCGCCGCTACGTAGCGGCCACGGCGGTCCCGCGCGTGCGGGGCGGTCTGGGCACGGCCGTGCTGAGCACCAGCCGGGGCCTGATGTCCGACCGCGAGGCCCGGGCGGCCCACGTGGGCGGCGAAGTGCTCTGCCAGGTGTGGTAATCCGGAGGCGAGGAACAATATGTCGAGAATCGGAAAACAACCGGTGACGCTGCCGGCGGGCGTATCGGCCACCGTGGCCGACGGACGCATCACCCTGAAAGGCCCCAAGGGTGAACTGGCGCTGAAGGTGCCCAGTACCGTCGCGGTGGCCCTGGAAGGCGCCGTGCTGACCGTCACCCGCCGGGGCGATGACAAGCAGAGTCGGGCGGACCACGGGACGACCCGGGCCCTGCTGCAGAACATGCTTGTGGGCATCCACGAGGGCTACAGCCGCGAACTGGAAATCCAGGGCGTAGGCTTCAAGGCGGCCATTGCGGGACGCCAGTTGACCCTCAATCTGGGCTATTCCCATCCGGTGGAATACACGGTGCCGGACGGCATCGCCGTGACGGTGACCGACGGCACGCAGCTGAAGGTCAGCGGGATTGATAAGCAACTGGTGGGGCAGGTGAGCGCGCGCATTCGCTCCTTCTATCCGCCCGAACCCTACAAGGGCAAGGGCGTGCGGTACAAGGGTGAACGGGTGCGCCGGAAAGCGGGCAAGACGGTGGCGTAAACATGAAAATGAAGAACTTGAAGGATTACCGCGTACGCCGGCACCTGCGGCTGCGCCGCAAAGTGCAGGGCACGGCCGAGCGTCCGCGCATGAGCGTGTTCGTCTCCAACCAGCACCTCTATGTGCAGTTCATCGACGACGCGGCGGCCAAGACCCTGGCGGCGGTGTCCACCCTGTCCGGCGAGCTGCGGGGGCAGAAGCTCAACGCTGTCACGGCCAAGCAGCTGGGCACCCTGGCCGCCAAGGTCGCGCAGGACAAAGGCATTTCCACGGTCGTTTTCGACCGCGGCGGCTCCGCCTATCGCGCCCGACTCCAGGCGCTGGCCGATGCCGCGCGGGCCGGCGGATTGAAATTCTAGAGCGTCCAACCTGAGGAATCCCGGATGATGAAACGCGAATTCAAGAAGACCGAAGAACCCAAGAGTCCCGGCGAGGCGACCGAACGCGTGGTGGCGGTGAACCGCTGCGCCAAGGTCGTCAAGGGCGGCCGGCGCTTCAGTTTCTCCGCCCTCGTGGTGGTGGGCGACCGCAACGGCCAGGTGGGATATGCGCTCGGCAAGGCGCGCGAAAACGCCGATGCCATCCGCAAGGCCACCGAGATGGCCCGGCGCAACATGATCAAGGTGACCATGAACGATCGCACCATTCCGCACGAAGTGATGGGCCGCTGCGGCGCCTCGCGCGTCATGCTCAAGCCCGCCTCCAAGGGGACGGGCGTCATCGCCGGCGGCGGCGCCCGCGCGGTGCTGGATCTGTCCGGCATCCGCGACGTGCTGGCCAAGTCGCTGGGCGCGACCAGCGCGCTGAACGTGGTCAAGGCCACCATGGACGGGCTGAGGCAGCTGCGCTCCCGCGAGGAGATGGCGGCGCTGCGCCAGTAGCAGGGAAAGGGCAGGACACACCATGAATCTGCATTCGTTGAAGAACACTCCCGGGGCCAAGAAACGCCGCATGCGCGTGGGCCGCGGCGAATCCTCCGGCAAGGGCCGCACCTCCGGGCGCGGCAACAAGGGCCAGATGAGCCGCACCGGCCACAAGCGCAAACCTCTGTTCGAGGGCGGCCAGATGAAACTGATCCGCCGGATTCCCAAGCGGGGGTTCAAGCGGCCGAACCGGGTGGTCTATGCCGCGCTGAATATCGGCGACCTGATCCAGATCCTGCCTGGCGACATCACCCCCGAGACGCTCGTGGCGGCCGGCCGGATCGGTCCCCGCAGCCTGGTGAAAATCCTCGGCGGGGGCGAAGTGACCGCCGCCCGCACCGTCAAGGCGCATGCCTTCAGCACGACCGCCCGCGCCAAGATTGAACAGGCCGGCGGCACCTGCGAGACGATCGCCCGGACGACTTGAACCGAAAGGGGCCGAGATGCTTTCTGCTTTCACCAACAGTCTGAAGATCCCCGAGCTGCGGCAGCGCATCCTCTTCACGGTCGCCTTGATTTTCGTCTGCCGGCTGATTTCGGTGATCCCGACTCCCGGTGTGGATGCGGCGATGCTCCGGACCATCATGGACCGCATGGCGGCGGCCGGCGGCAACATCGGGTTCATGGGGATGCTGGATCTGTTCAGCGGCGGGGCGCTGACGCAGGCGGCGATCGGCGCGCTGGGCATCATGCCCAGCATCAGCGCCTCGATTATCCTGCAGTTGCTGACCGCGGTGATCCCCTCGCTGGAGAAGCTGGCGCGCGAAGGCGACGCCGGCCGCCAGCAGATCATCCAGTATGGCCGCTATCTGACCGTGGCTCTCTGCATCGTGCAGGGGTACGCCATGGCGGCGGTGCTGTTGCGGCCCGAAGCACTGGGGCTGCAGGTCATGGAAGGGGAGGTCATCGTGACGATGGCTCGGATTCCTTTCCTGATGCTGACGATTCTGACGATGACCACGGGCACCATGATGCTGATGTGGCTCGGTGAGCAGATCACTGCGCGCGGCATCGGCAACGGCATTTCGCTGATCATCACCATCAGCATCGTCAGCCGGCTGCCCGGAGCGATTTCCCAGGCGGCGAGCATGTTCCGGGAGGGATCGGCCAACATCTTCATGCTGGTGGCCATGCTGATCCTGGTGTTTTTGGTGATCGGCGGAGTGATCGCGGTGACGCAGGCGCAACGGAAGATCCCGGTGCAATACGCCAAACGCGTCGTGGGCCGCAAGACCTACGGCGGACAGAGCACCTACATGCCCCTGCGCGTGAACTATTCCGGCGTGATGCCCATCATTTTCGCCCAGGCCATCCTGATGTTTCCCCAGCGCATCCTGATGATGGTGCCCCTGGAGTCCGTGAAAACCTTCGCCCAGGTCCACCTGCAGTACGGCGGGGCCCTCTACATCAGCTTGTATTCCCTGATGATCCTGTTCTTCTCCTACTTCTGGGTTGCCACCCAGTTCCATCCGGTGCAGATCGCCGATGACCTGAAGAAGTACGGCGGCTATGTGCCCGGGATCCGTCCCGGCAAACCCACGGCGGAATTCCTGGACCGGGTGATGACCCGCATCACGCTGGCCGGCGCGGTCTTTTTGACGGCCATCGCGGTCCTGCCGATGGTGCTGGCCAATTCATTCCACATCCCCGGCATGGTCGCGCAGTTTTTCGGCGGCACCAGTCTGCTAATCATCGTGGGCGTCATGCTCGATACGATGCGGCAGGTGGAATCGCATCTCGTGACCCGCCACTATGACGGGTTCCTCCGCAAGGGCCATCTGCGCGGCCGCCGCTAGGGCGCCGGGAAAGAGAGATACCGCATGCAAGCCATCATCCTGCTGGGTGCGCCGGGCGCGGGCAAAGGGACCCTGGCCGAAGGGGTTCGCAACGCCACGGGGCTCATTCATGTTTCCACGGGCGACATGCTGCGGGCAGCGGTCAAGGCCGGCACGCCGACGGGCCGGGAAGCCCAGGCCTACATGGAAAAAGGCGAGCTGGTGCCGGACGATGTCATTTTGCGCATTGTTGGTGAACGGCTGGCGCAGGGCAAGCCGGATGACCGGTACATGTTCGACGGATTTCCCCGCACCCTCGAGCAAGCCCGCCAGCTGGATGCCACGCTGGCGGCGCTGGGCGGATCCGTTCGCCAGGTGTTCCTGCTGGAAGTGCCCGTACCGGTCATCGTCAGCCGCCTGAGCGGCCGGCGGATCTGCAAGACGTGCGGAGCCGTCTATCACCTCACCAATATCCCGCCGAAACAGGCGGGTGTCTGCGACCAGTGCGGCGGTCCGCTCTACCAGCGTCCCGACGACTCCGAGGAGACTGTGCTCAACCGCCTGGAGGTTTACCAGCGGCAGACCGCCAGCCTCATCGAATTCTACGCGCAGAAGGGCCTCCTGGTTCGCATCAATGCCGGGACGACTCCCCAGGCGGCGACCGCAGAACTGTTGGCCCGCCTTGCCTGATTCGATCCGAGCCGATGATTCCGATCAAGAGCCCGGCGGACCTGAAGAGCATGCGCCACGCCTGCCGCCTGTCCGCCCGGCTGCTGGCGGAAGTCGCGGCCGCCGTCCGTCCCGGAATGACCACGGGAGAACTGGATGCCTTCGCCGCGCAACGCATGCGGGCATTGGGCGTTACCAGCGCATTTCTGGGTTACGGGGGATTTCCGGGACACACGTGCATCTCTCTCAATGACGAAGTGGTGCACGGGATTCCCGGCCCGCGCGCGATCAACGCCGGCGACCTGGTCAGCGTGGATCTGGGCGTAACGGCCGACGGCTTTGTCGGCGATAACGCCACGACCGTCATGGTGGGGGAGATGGACGCAGAGTCCGTCCGTCTTTGCGGGATCTGCGAGGCCGCGCTGGCGGCGGGCATTGCGGCGGCGCGCGCCGGGAACCACGTGGGGGACATCGGCCATGCCGTGCAGACGGTGGCCGAGGCCGCCGGATTCTCCGTGGTGCGCGACTATTGCGGACACGGCGTGGGCCGCCGGCTCCACGAAGATCCCCAGGTGCCCAATTTCGGGAACCCCGGGCGGGGCCCCGTCCTGAAGCCGGGGATGACCCTGGCCATCGAGCCGATGATCAACCAGGGCACCTGCCGGGTGGAGGTCATGGCCAACGGGTGGACTGTCAAGACGAGGGACCGGAAGCGTTCCGCCCATTTCGAACACACGGTGCTGGTGGTCGCGGCCGGCCCGGCGGAAATCCTGACGTGCGCGGAAAAGAAATAATTGAACTGGACGCGGAGGTGGAGGCTGTGATAGAACATCGCGCTTTCCGTGCCAGACTAGGCAACGGACACGAGTTTACGGCGTTTGTTCCGCGGGAGAGAGCGTCCGCGAATGAAGGGTTGTACCTGCCCGGCGCGCGGATCCGGGTGCGGATGTCGCCGTTCGACCTGTCGCGCGGAGAGATTGTGGAAAGTGTGAAGATAGAGGCCGGAAGATGAAAGTACGAACATCGGTGAAACGGATCTGCGAGCGCTGCAAGATTGTGCGTCGCAAAGGAGTGGTGCGGGTCATCTGCACCAACCTGCGCCACAAGCAGCGGCAGGGATGAGGTCAGGAGAACAACGCACATGCCCAGAGTGATTGGTGTCGATATTCCGGGGAAGAAGCGCGTCGAGTATGCGCTGCAGTACATTTACGGCGTGGGGCCGCAACGCGCCCGGGAACTAGTGGAACGCCTGAAGATCAAGCCGGCGGCCAAGGCCGACGACTTGACTGGCGAGGAAATTGCCGGTCTTTCGAAGCTGCTCCAGGAGGAGTATGTGGTGGAAGGCGATTTGCGCCGGGAAGTGTCGGGCAACATCCGGCGTCTGATCGCGGTGAACTGCTACCGGGGCATCCGCCATCGCAAGGGTCTGCCGGTTCGCGGGCAGCGCACCAGCACCAATGCGCGCACCCGCAAGGGCCCCCGCAAGACGGTGGGGGCCGTCCGCGGCAAGGAAGCCCGTTCGGCCGCCAAGTCGACCGGACCCGGATCATCGGCTGCCGCTCCGGCCGGCAAGTAATAGAGGAACCGCACCATGGCAGAAGAAATCAAAGATGAACCGAAGGCCGCTCCGGCCGAATCCGCTCCCGCCGCCAGTGCGGAAGCCGCCCCCGCCGAAGGTCAGGCCAAGGTCCGCCGCCGGGGCAAGGGCGCCAAGAACGTGCCCGTGGGCGTTGTGCACATCCTGGCTTCGTTCAACAACACCGCGGTCAGCATCACCGATCCGCGCGGCAATGTGATCGCCTGGAGCAGCGGCGGCCGCTGCGGATTCAAGGGGTCGCGCAAGAGCACCGCCTATGCGGGCACGATTGTGTGCCAGGAGGCCTGCAAGACGGCGTTGGGGTTCGGGCTGCACGAGGTGGAGATCCTGGTGCAGGGCCCGGGATCCGGCCGCGAATCGGCCATTCGTGCCGTGCAGGCCGCAGGGCTGAGCATCACCGGCATCCGCGACCTGACCCCCATTCCGCACAACGGCTGCCGGGCGCGCAAGCGCCGGCGGGTATAGCCATTTCAAGACAGGAAGGAACTTACCATGGGCAGATACATTGGACCGGCGTGCAAGCGTTGCCGCCGGCAGGGCATGAAGCTCTTTTTGAAGGGCGACCGGTGTTACATGGCCAAGTGCCCCATCGAGCAGGGCCATCCCATTCCTGGGCAGCACGGCGGACGCCGGCCCCGACTGAAGGATTACGGCATTCAGCTTCAGGAAAAACAGCGCCTTCGCAACATGTACGGCATGCAGGAGGGGCAGTTCCGGCTGTTTTTCCAGCGGGCGCTGCGTACCCGCGGCGTCACCGGCGAGATCCTGCTCCAGGCGCTGGAAATGCGCCTCGACAACATCGTCTATCGCATGGGCCTGGCGCCTTCCCGGCGTGCCGCCCGCCAGTTCGTGCGCCATGGCCACGTTCGCGTCAATGACATCAAGGTCAACATTCCGTCCTTCAAGGTCAAACCCGGCGATGTGATCCAGGCGCGGGATGTGAAGCGCAGCCGCGACTATTCCAAGGCGCATCTGGACGCGGCCGAAAGCCGGGGCTGGCCGAGCTGGCTCAATGTCGACAAGAGCGTCTTCAAGGCCGAAGTCCTGCATGTTCCCACCCGCGAGGAAATCGCGCCGGTGGTGAACGAACAGCTGATCGTCGAACTCTATTCGAAGTAACCAAGTCCAACCCATCCGCCATACGCTCCGGCCAACGCCCGGGGCTGGAAGGAGAAACACATGAATACCCGCCTCAACCGGTTCGAAATGCCCCGGTTCGTCGTCAAGGACGAAGCCTCGGCCACCGACACCTATGCCCAGTTCACCGCCGAGCCTTTCGAGGCCGGCTACGGCCGCACCCTAGGCAATTCCCTGCGCCGTGTCCTCTTGTCGTCGTTGGAAGGCGCCGCCATCACCTCCGTGCGCATCCAGGGCGCGGAACATGAGTTCTGCCACCTGAAAGGCTGTGTCGAGGACGTGACCGACATCGTGCTGAACCTCAAGAAGGTCCTGCTGAAGATGTACATCCGCCAGCCCAAGATGCTGCGCATCAAGGTGAAGGGTCCGGGCGACGTCACCGCCGCCGATATCCAGGCCGATCCCGCCGTCGAGATCCTGACGCCGGATCAGCACATTTGCACGCTGGATGCCGATGGCGTATTCGATGCCGAAATCGAGGTCAAGATCGGGCGCGGCTATTGCCCGGCCGAGTGGAACAAGCAGGCGGAGCAGGAAATCGGCCTGATCCCCATTGATTCGCTCTTTTCCCCCGTGCGCCGCGTCAAGTATGCCGTGGACAACACCCGCGTTGGCCGCCGCACCGACTACGACAAGCTCGTGCTGGAGGTCTGGACCGATGGACGCATCACGCCCGACGAGGCCCTGACGCTTTCCGCCGCCATCCTGCGCCATCACTTGGACGTGTTTGTCAACTATGACAAGGACATCGTCGAGTTCCAGGAGAGCGAAAAGGCGGTGGATCCCGCCCGCGAGGAGCTGGCCAAGAAATTGGCCATCAGCGTCAACGAAATCGAGTTGAGCGTGCGCGCGGCGAACTGTCTCAACAATGCCAACATCACCACGGTGGGCGAGCTGGCTCAGAAGACCGAAGCCGAGATGCTCAAGTACCGCAACTTCGGCAAGAAGTCGCTCAATGAAATCAAGCAGAAGCTGGCGGAGCTGGGATTGTCGCTGGGCATGACCTTCGACGCGGAACTGCTAAAGATGTCCAAGCCCGCCGAAGAATAACCGAGCCAGGAGTCCGCATATGCGCCATCGCAAGAACACCGTCAAGTTGGGCCGCACGACCGCCCAGCGCGAGGCCCTCTTCGCCAGTCTGGTCAGCAACCTTATCCTCGCCAAGCGCATCACCACCACGCTGCCGAAGGCCCGGGCGGCCAAACGCCTGGCCGACAAAATGGTCACCGTCGGCAAGAAGGGCACCTTGGCTGCCCGTCGTTTGGCCCTGTCGCGCCTGAAACATGTGCCGGCTGTGGCTGAGCTTTTCGGGGCCGTCGCCCCGGCCCTGCAGGAACGCGCCGGCGGCTATACCCGCATCATCAAGCTAGGGAAGCGGATGAGCGACAGCAGCGAGATGTGCATTCTGGAGTGGGTGGACTTTGTCCCGAAGGCCAAGAAAGCCAAAAAGGTGAAAGAGGAAGCCTCCAAGCCGGACAAGAAGGCGGAGAAGAAAGCCGGAAAAGCTCCGGAAGCCCCACCCAACAAGAAATCCAAAAAGGACGACAAGAAATAAGCGGTTGTCCAGCCCAGGCGTCCGACGGCATCCGGTTACGGATGCCGTTCGGCTTTTGCGGGGTCCGGCACCAGTCCGCCCGGCGTCTACCAGCGGTCAAACGCCTGGACCCCCTGGGCCGTGACTTCCCCGCGCGCATTGGCGGACAGGATCTGTCCGGCGTCATCGATCACCACCAGCTTGGGAATGCCGGAGACGCTGAATTTCTTCTTGAGCAGATCGATGCGTTTGTCGCCGAAGGGAACCGCAACCCAGGGCATGTCGTAGTCCTTCATGTATTTGTCCATGGACCGTTCGTCCTTGTCGCTGGTCACCAGCACGACTTCGAACGGTTTGTGGTCGGCTTGGAGCTGGTTGTAGACCTTGACGAGTTCCGGAGTGAAGGCGCGGCAGGGCGGGCACCACGAAGCCGTAAAATAGATGCCGATTTTCTTGCCGGCCAGTTCGCCGGTGGACATGCGCCGGCCCTTGACGCCTTCCAGGCGGCGGCCGAACAATTCCTCCAGGACGGGGGAGGCCGGGGCCTCGGGTGCCGCCGCCCCGGCGCCCGGCGCGACCGGAGGCCGGCCGGTCCTGTGGCTTCCGACAAAAATCTGGTCGGCGCTGCTGAGCTGGTTCAAGCGGATTTGGATCAGTTCGCCCGCAGGCGAACGCAGAACGACCTGGTCGCCCTTGACGTCCGCCAGCGCGGCCTCCAGCGTCTTGCCGCTGGCGCTGGTCCAGGTGCGGATTTCCTGCGCACCGGCCAGCGGCAGGCCCAGAAACAGTATCAACAGGACAAGGATATTTGGCTTCATGGCAGGCTCCCGGTTTGAGGCCGGCATTCTGGCACCCTGGCCGGGGCGTGGCGAGCGCAGAATCGTGGGGGGGGGGCGGATCAGGGCCGTTGGAGGATTTTGGCCAGCACGCCGACAAACATGACAAGGAGCACAATGCCGGCAATGGTCGCCCCGATCCAGCCGAGCAGGGCCAGGGCCGTCATGATGACGCCGGCGATCAGCACGCCCAGGAAAATGGAGAGCATGGAATGGGCGAAGCTCATGCCCAGCAACCAACCGGCCATGGCGCCGGTCCACGCGCCGGTTGCGGGCAGGGGGATGGCCACGAAGACCGTCAGGCCGAGGGTTTCATATTTTTCGATGTCGGCCGTTTTGCGACGGGTGCGGGCGAACAGCCATTCAAAGAACCGCCGGCCGATGGGAACTCGCATGCACAAATTGGACAACGGGCCGAGGAGCAGCAGGATGAACGGGACAGGCAGCATGTTGCCAAGGACCGCCCAGAGGAAGATCCGCGTTGAGCGTTGCAGGTCATCCCGGCCCAGGCGGGTGGATTTGTTGGCATCGGGCAGCAGGACATGGCCGACGGGGATAGCACCGCGGAGTTCGACGATGGGGAGCGTGGAAATGGCGACAATCACGCCATCCTTGGAAACACCCATCTGCCGCAATTGGTCAGCGATTTTCTGTCCGGTGCTGCGGTGGGGGACGGCCACGGCGCGATCGGCGCTGGCGCGTTCCAGGATCGCGGGTTCCGGGTCCAGGGAATCCGGGTTCAGGGGCGCCGGAGCCGCGCCAACCATGGCGCAGAGGGATATGAGGACGAGGGCAAGGAGGCGTTTCATGGGTTGAGAAATTCCTTTTTGATTTTGCGAAATCGGCGCAGCATGCAGAGGAAGCGGAGGGTGTCGGCGAAGGGCCGGATCTTGCTGCGTTCATCGCCGTAGAGGGTTTGGATGGCGACGGCGTCGATCTTGCGCCCCTGGAGCGAGAGGCGCAGCAGGATTTCCGATTCGGCGGCGAAGCGGCGGGAGTGTTTATCGTAGAGGGCTTCGGGGAAGGCCGAGCGGTGGTAGAGGCGGAATCCGCATTGGGTATCGGGCACGTACTGGCCCATCACGCGCGACAACAGGTAGGACATGAACCGGTTCACAACGCGGCGAAGCCAGGGCATGCGGTCCACGCTGCCCATGCGGTTGCCGACAATGACCGGGCTGCGGGTGCGCTCCCAGGCCTGAAGAAAAGCCGGAATGTCCGACGGGGCGTGCTGGCCGTCGGCATCCAGGGTGATGGCGAGGTCGAAGCCCTGCTCGCGGGCGTGATCGAAACCGGTCTGCAGGGCGGCGCCTTTGCCCTGGTTGCGCACGTGCGCCAGCACGGTTGCCCCGGCCGCGGTGGCCATCTTGGCGGTTTCATCGGGGGAACCGTCATCGATGACGATCACATCGGAACAGTAGTCCAGGACCTCGCGGACGACAGGGGCGATGTGGGCTTCTTCCCGGTATGCGGGGATGAGGATGCAGGATTTGAGGGGCGGTTTGGGCATGTTGATGCGGGGGCAGGGGCTCTAGTACGCGTTTTGGCGGCTGAAGAGGGTTTGGATCAGGATTTTAAGATCGAAGGCCAGCGACCAGTTTTCCAGGTAGTACAGATCGTATTGGATGCGATCCTGAATGGACGTATTGCCGCGCAGGCCATTGACTTGTGCCCAGCCAGTCATGCCGGGCCGGGACACATGGCGCGTCATGTAGTGGCCGATGTCATCCTTGAACTGTTCGACGAAATGGGGCCGTTCCGGACGGGGGCCGACCAAAGACATGTCGCCCTTGAGAACATTCCAGAACTGGGGCAATTCGTCGAGATTCCACCGGCGCAGGAACTGGCCGATGGTGGTCCGGCGGGGATCGTCAGGCCGCGCCCAGACCGGGCCGGTCTCCTCCTCGGCGTCCACCGGCATGGTGCGCAGCTTGTAGATGGTGAACGACCGGCCCGCGATGCCGCAGCGGGTCTGGCGATAGAACACAGGGCCGGGGGAGCTGCGCTTGATCAGCGGAGCGATGAGCAGGATGACAGGTGCGCTGGCCAGCAGGCCCAGCACTGCGCCCGCGATGTCTTCCGCGCGCTTGAGAACCCGGTTCCAGAAGGCATCCAGGGGCCAGGCTGCCATGCCGATGAGGGGGATGTCGGAAATGTGGTTGACCCGCACGCGCGAGGTCAGCACCCCATAAAGGTCGGGCACCATGCGGAAGGGAATGAGATTGCGTTCGCAGTGGAACAGGATCTGCGTCAGGCGGTGCCGGGAAATGCCGGGATCGGCCAGAATCACTTCGTCGATCTGCTCGGTGGCCACGACTTTTTCCAGTTCGCCGATGCTGCCCTTGACCAGGTCAGGGGAGATGGAGGGAGAGAGGGAGATCTGGCGGCCGCCGGGGTCGGCGGGCAGGAGGTAGCCGCCGAGGCGCGAGCGCAGGCGCGGCTCGCGTTCCAGCGCGCGGCGAATGCGCGCGGCCAGCTCGTCCACCCCGATGATCAGTATGCGGCGGATGGGCGCAGTCCGGCGGGCCCAGTGCAGCTCAATCCGGAACAGAGCGAAGCGCTCCAGCAGCACCAGCGCCAGGACCGTAAAAAACGAGATGAAGGCCACGGCACGCGAATAGGGCGGCCAGTCGGCGGGGCGTACCACGAACGAGAGCGCCAGTGCCACCAACAGCGTAATCGCCACCCCGCGCACAATGCGCGGCAGCTTGTCCCCGAACGGACCCAGTTGCGGACGGATGTAGAGCCCGACTTGCCGGAAAATGAACACCAGCATGGGCGCCAACGCAATTGCGGCGGCCACATACATGACCCGCGGCGGAAAGATTTCACGGTGATGGAGGGGCACCAGTCCGGAGTCGAAGCGGATCCACGTGGCCAGCAACACTCCCAGAAAGGCGGCTACCGCGTCGGTCACGCCGGCCAGGATGCTGCACAGGGCATCGAAATTGTCGCGAGGCGCTTGCATGGGTGCGCCGGAAACCCTACGAAAAAGGCGGCGGGGCGACAATGAGAGATTTAGGGTAGCAGGATGCGGGGGACGGGATAGAATACCCCGGATGAACAAGAAGCGGCAGCGCGTGGCGGTGGGCCTGAGCGGCGGCGTGGATTCGGCTGTCGCCGCCTGGCGGCTGAAGCGTGCCGGATGGGAGGTGATCGGCCTGACCATGAGCATCTGGGACGGAGCGGTACCGATTCCGGATCTGGGGATTTCGGGCTGTTTTGGACCGGGGGAGGCGCGGGATCTGGAAGCGGCGCGCGAGGTCGCGGCGCGGGTGGGCATCGAACATCAAGTGGTGGCCCTGGCGGAAGAGTACCGGCGGACCGTGCTGGACTATTTCCGGGAAGAATATCTGGCGGGACGGACGCCGAATCCGTGCGTTCGCTGCAATCAGCGGATGAAGTTCGGGTTCCTGCTCGAGCAGGCGCGGGCGCAAGGGGTGGCGTTCGATAAGTTTGCCACGGGGCACTATGCCCGGACGAATTATGACGATACGCGCGGGCGCTGGCAGCTTCTGCGGGGCCGGGACGCGGGCAAGGACCAGTCCTATTTCCTGGCCCGCCTCGCTCAGGATCAACTGGCGGGGTTGATCTTCCCGCTGGGCGACCTGCAGAAGGACGAGGTGAAGGCGATCGCACGCGAGCTGGGTTGGGCCGATCTGGCGGAAAGGGCGGAGAGTCAGGATTTTATCGAATGCGAGGATTACTCGGTGCTGTTCCGGAACGGCGATGCGCGTCCGGGGGATTTCACGACGAAGGATGGCCGGGTACTGGGGCGGCACCGGGGCATCATCCATTACACGATCGGACAGCGCAAAGGCCTGGAATTGGGCGGGGGGGGGGCGCCGTGGTATGTGCTGGAGATCGATGCCGCCCGCAACCGCGTGGTGGTGGGACCGCGCGCGGAACTGTATTCCCGCCATCTGGTTGCCCGGGACCTGAACTGGGTGGCGCTGGCCGCCATGCCTTCAACGGCTTTTCGCTGCCGGGTCCAGATCCGCCAGCGGCACCCCGCGGCGCTGGCGGCGGTGACGGCGGCAGACGATGGCCTGCAGGTGGAATTCGATGAGCCGCAGCTGGCCGTGACGCCGGGACAGATCGCGGTATTCTACGATGACGACCGGGTGCTGGTGTCGGGCGTGATCCAACGGACTGCCCGAATATGAGTGCGGTGGCCGGCCGGTTCTGCTAAATCAATGCCGATGGAATCCTTGTCTCTCAAGAACCGGAAAATGATCGAACAGGCCGCGGGAGTGGCCCTGGTGGGGTTGCTGGTCTTTTTCTGCCTGCTGGTCCTGAAGCCGTTCGTGTCGGCGATTCTCTGGGCGGCGATCCTGGCCTTCGCCTCCTGGCCGGTGTTCGAGTTTGTGAAGCGCCGGCTGGCGGGAGGCAACCCGCTGGTCGCGGCCGGCCTGATGACGCTGATGGCAACCCTGGTGCTGGTGATCCCGCTGTGGATGCTGGCGGCCTCGTCGCTGGATGTGGTGGCGTGGGGGGTGGGCCGGTTCCAGGACCTGCGGGAAACGGGCTTTCCCCGGTTGATGGCCGCGCTCCAGGCCCATCCGTTTTTCAGCCAGTATGTGGAGCCGGTCCGGACCGCGTTGGAAGAGCTGTTCAGCGATACGGCACGCCTGACGGGCTGGGCGGCGAACGCCTCGAAGGTTGCCGTGGCCTGGCTGGTGCAGCGGGGCGTGAGCATCGGCGCCGGGCTCTTCCAGATCGTCTTCAGCCTGATCTTCCTGTTTTTCTTCTACCTGCGCGGCGAGGCGGTGGCCGACACGGGGACAGCCTTGATGGAACGGCTGGCGGGGCCCTTCATGGCGCGCCTGCGCCAGCGGATGGAACTGACCCTGAATACCGTGGTGCGCGGAACGGTCGGCACGGCGTTTGCGCAGGCCGTGGCCGCGGCGATCGGATTCACCTTGTTTGATGTGCCCAACATCCCCCTGTTCACGGCGATCGTTTTCGTGCTGGGGATGCTGCCCCTGGGGCCGCCGCTGGTGTGGATCCCGCTGGGACTGTGGCTGCTGGGGAATGAACGCATTGGCGCGGGCATCGGCCTGCTGCTGTATGGCGGCGTGATCATCAGCGGCATCGACAACGTGGTGCGGCCAATCCTGATTGCGGGTTCATGGGATTTCGGAGTCGTCTGGCGGCGCCGCCGGGCGCTGGCGCTGGGGGCCATCACAGGCCTGTTGGTGGGCGCGGGGATGGCTTTTGCGGGCCTGCCCTGGCTCATCGGGGTGGCCGTGGCGGCGGCGGTGGGGCTGACCCCCTTCGCCTCGGCGGGCGTGGTGGCGTTCCTTGGCGGGAGCATCTGGCTGTTTGCGACCGGCCCGTTGATCAACGGGCTCTGGTTGTTTCTGTTCGCCTGCGGGTTGCTGCTGGCCTCGCCCTTCCTGGTTTCGGCCGTGCGGCGCTGGGTGCCGGAAACCGTGGCGGGCGCTTCCGACCGGGTCCGGCGGACGGAGGAGGGCGTGCCGTTTGCGATCATGGTGATCGGCGTGGCCGGCGGCATGATCGCGTTTGGTTTCATTGGGTTGTTTCTTGGGCCGGTGCTGCTGGCCCTGGGGTACGATCTGCTGCGGGAACTGGCCCTGGGGGCGGCCGGGGAGGCGGGCGGCGGGGAGGCCTTGGAAAGGCGGAAACCATGACAGTCAAGGAACGAGTGGGCCGGATTCAGGATTTCGCGCGGCGGGCGATCGGCTCGCTGCCGGGCGACGAGGGCGGCGGCAGCCTGCCGGCCCGTCTGATTCGCGTCGGCCACCTGCTTTTCCGGGGCTATGCCGAAGACGACCTCGCCGTCCATGCCTCGTCGCTGACATTTGTGACCCTGGCCTCGCTGGTTCCGATTCTGGCGGTGGGGTTTGCCTTGATCAAGGGGTTTGGCATGGGGCAGGAACAACTGGCCAACGTCTCACAGATGGAATGGTTCAACCAGATGCCCGTGCAATGGCAGGAGTTCGTGCAGAAGGTGCTCGACATCGTCAACACGACGAATTTCGCCGCCCTGGGCTGGATCGGCCTGGCGTTTTTCGTCCTGACCGCCGTGCTGTTGCTGGTCAATGTGGAGAAGAGTTTCAACCGCGTCTGGGGGGTGGACAAGAACCGCAGTCTGCTGCGGCAGGTGGCGAACTATACCAGCGTGCTGGTACTGGTGCCGGTACTGATCGGCCTCGTCGGAGCCTTGAAGGCCCGGATCGCCATCAACCAGCAGTTTCTGGGCATCGATGCCAATGCCTGGGCGCAAAACCTGGCGGCATTCGCCATCCTGTGGCTGGCCATCGGATTCCTCTATGTTTTCGTGCCCAACACCCGCGTCCGGCTGCGTCCCGCCGTGGTCAGCAGCCTGTTGACCACCCTGCTGTTCCTGGGCTGGATGCGGATGTTCACGGTCCTGCAGGTGGGCGTCACGAACTACAACCGCATCTACGGGGCGTTTGCCGCGGTGCCGGTGTTCATGCTGTGGATGTACGTGACCTGGGTCATCCTGCTGCTGGGCGCCGAATTCTCGTTCGCGTTGCAGAATTCGGATACCTACCAGTTGGAAAGCGCCGCGGACACGGCCAGCATGCGGGTGCGCATCCTGGTGGCCCTGATGATCCTGCGCGGGGCCGGCCGCGCCATGGGCGGCGGCGAGGGCTGTTTCGACGCCGCGGACTTCGCGCGGCGGCAGAAGGCGCCCATCCGCCTGATCAATTCCGTGGTGGCGATGCTGGTGCGCCGGGGCTATCTGGCCCAGATCGCCAGCCGCGATGCCGGCTACGTCCTGCTGCGCGCCCCGGCTTCCATCCGCATCCGCGACGTGCTGGGGGAATTGCTGAGCGAGGGCGGCGGGGAGGCTGGGATGGAGAACGCGCTGCGGCTGGACGGCCCCCTCCAAAAAGCCCTCGGGAATATCGACGCGGGCCTGGCCCATGGCTACGGGGACATGACGCTGGCGGACATGGTGGCGGCCGCCCCCGAACCGGGAGCCTGAGCCCGGCCTGGCCATGGATTTTGCCCGCCACCTCAACGAAGAGCAGTTGCGCGCCGTGACGGCGCCGCCCGGTCCTGTGCTGGTGATCGCCGCCGCCGGAACGGGCAAGACCCGCACGCTGACGCATCGGGTGGCTTGGCTGGTGCGGGAATGCGCCGTGGATCCGCGTCACATCCTGCTGCTGACTTTCACCAACCGCGCCGCGCGCGAAATGCTGGAGCGGGCCGCGCATTTGATCGGGGGAGACGTGGGCGGACTGTGGGGCGGAACCTTCCATCACACGGCCAACCGCCTGCTGCGCCGCCATGCCGCCCTGCTCGGCTACGGCAGCGATTACACCATCCTCGACGAGGACGATTCCCTGCGCCTGCTCAGGGCCTGCATCACCGAACTGGGCCTCAAAGACAAGAAGTTTCCCAAGCCGCAGGTTCTGAATTCCGTGTTCGGACTGGCGGCCAATCGGGGCACGCCCCTGGAACCGGTCGTCCAGGCGCATTTCGAGGGGCATGCGGTGAATGTCGAAGCCGTCCTGCGGGTGCATGCTCTCTATGAACAGCGCAAGCGTGCCCAGAACGCGATGGATTTTGACGATCTGCTGGTCAACGGTCTGCGCCTGCTGCGCGAGCAGGAGGCCGTGCGCGTCCGGTACCAGGAACGCATGCAGCACGTGCTGGTGGATGAATACCAGGACACCAACCGGCTGCAGGCCGATTTCGTGGATCTGATTGCGGGCCGGCACCGCAACCTGCTAGCCGTCGGCGACGATTTCCAGAGCATCTACTCGTGGCGCGGCGCGGAGGTGCAAAACATCCTCTCGTTTCGCGCGCGGTATCCCGATGCACGCATTTTCAAGCTTGAGGAAAACTATCGCAGCACGCCCGGGATTCTCGAGGTGGCCAACCAGGTCATTGCCGGCAATCCCGAGCAGTATCAGAAGGTTCTGCGCGCCACGCGGCCCGCCGACGTCAAGCCGGTTCTGGTCCGTTTGACCGACGGCAGCCACCAGGCGCGGTACGTGGTTGAGAAGATCCGGCGCCTGCTGGAGTCGGGCGTGGCGGCCCCCGGCCAGATTGCGGTGCTCTACCGCTCGCATTACCATTCGATGGAACTGCAGATGGAACTGGCCCGGGCCCGCATGGATTATGTCCTGATGAGCGGGGTGCGCTTTTTCGAGCAGGCCCACATCAAGGACGTCTGTACCCTGCCGCGACTGGCGGCCAACCCCGCCGACAGCCTGGCCTTTGCCCGGCTGGTCGAGATGTTTCCCAAGGTCGGGCCCAAGAAAGCCCAGTCGCTGTGGAAAGCCCTTGGGGAGCGTTTTTCCCTGCGCGATGCGGACAAGCGCGCCCGGCTTGGCGACCTGCTGCCCGCGGAGGCCCGACTGCCCTGGCAGGATATTCTCCAGAAAGTCTTCCCGCCCGGCGAGGAAGACGGGACGGTGCTCGAGCATCCAGACGAATTGGTCTTCCGCTTCGTGGAGGCTTTCTACGGGGAATATGCCGAAGACACCTTCGATAACGCCCGCCAGCGCCTCGAGGATGTCGAGGAACTCATGACTTTTTCCACGCGCTATGAAAATACCACGGCTTTCCTGAACGAGATGGCGCTGCTGACCAACCTGGAAGCCGAACAGGATCGCCACAAAGGCCAACCCGCCCACGCCATCCGCCTCACGACCATCCACCAGGCCAAGGGGCTCGAATGGAAGGTGGTCATCGTTTTGTGGCTCGTCGACGGCATGTTTCCCGCGGCCCGATCGCTGGAGGAAGCCGCCAACGAAGCCGAGGAGCGCCGCCTGTTCTATGTCGCCGTCACCCGTGCCAAGGATTACCTCTGGCTGTGCGTTCCGCGCATGCGCAAGGCCCGGGACGGCGGCATCATGCTGTGCTCCTCGTCGCGATTTGTGGATGAAATCGATCCCAGCCTGCTTCAAATCGACCAGGCCGGAGGAGATGCCCGCACCCCGCGCTGGAACCGGTGGTAGAGGCCTGGATCCGGCTTCATGAAACAACGGCATCGGCCGGGGCTTTTTCTCGCCATGCGGTATGGGCGGCATGGTTTTCCCAGGCGCAATCCATTCTTGGGACGCGGGATGTCGTGGCATGCGCCTGTCAGGCCCGGACAGTTATTTTTTACGGGGCGGGGGGGCTCTGGTTGGGCAAACCGGTTTTGATTGCTAACGGGGGACCGGTTGAGGATGATGTCGGCCAGGTTGAATGATGCAATGCGGCATCTGGATTTCAAGCCGCCCGCCCAGGGAGAAACACCATGAGAACCGTTGCCCGATTCCTTGCTTTGTTCGGAGCCATTCAGCTGCTGGCCGCACCGGGAGCGCAGGCGGCGCCGTGGACTTCCGGCAACGCGGACTGGAATGTCAATCTGGAGGATGAAGCCATTCCGGCCAATTACTACGGGGCCTGGAGCGGGCACACGTATTTTCCTTCACCCGACGACTGGCGCAAGATTCCCATCTACCAGTTGATCACCGATCGCTGGAACGATGGCCAGCCCGAGAACAACGAACTGGATTACGGCGGCTATGACCTGACTTCCGTCGGCACACGCCACGGCGGCGATTTCCTCGGGGTGAGCAACAAACTGGAATACATCCGGGCCCTGGGCTACAAAGGAGTATGGATTTCGCCGGTCTTCCAGAACCGCGACAATTCCTATCACGGCTACGGGCAGATCGATTTCACCCTGCTCGACAAGCGGTTCGGCACCGTCGCGGACTTCCGCGCCATGGTCAACAAGGCCCACGAGCTCGGGCTGTATGTGATCGTGGACATCGTGGTGAATCACATCAGCGACCTGTACTACTTCGAGGGCTATCCAAGCGGCAGCGCCCCGTTCAAGCTGCACTCCGGTGAGTACAATCTGATCCAGCGCACCTCGGAAACCTATGTGGATTTTCCGGTTGTCAACACGAAGTACGAAACCGGGCAGTACTGCGACGTGTACGGCGACGACGGCTATGTCCGCTCGGACTCGGGCGCCGGCTCGTTCTGGGACAGCGATCTGCACCACAACGGCGACCTGGGGGACTACGGCGACCCATGGCAGAACCACCTCGGCAAGATCTACGGCACGCTTGACGACGTGCGCACCACCCACCCGCGCGTCCAGGGCAAGATCACCGCCATGACCAAGGCGCTGATCGCCTCGTGCGACGTTGACGGCATCCGCATGGATACGCCGATGCAGGTGCCGCGCTACTTCTTCGAAAACTGGTGCACAGCGGTCAAGGCCTATGCGGCGACCTTGGGCAAGGACGACTTCTTCATCTTCGGCGAGTTCTACTGCTCGCGCGAACGGGCCGTGACCATGGTGGGCCGCGGGCGCACCCCGGCCCAGTACGGCGATCCCTACTCGTTCATCAACAGCACCTACACCATGGACGGCGGCATCAACTACCGCATCTACTTCGACTTCTTCCAGCCGGCGGTTAAGGATCAGACCGGCGGCAGCCTGCGCAACGCCCTGACCGGGTTCCAGACGGACATGAACAACCGCTTCGATTTCTACGACCCGGTCCGCAGCGAGGTGCGCTACACCCATCTGAATTTCTACAACAATCACGACCAGTGGCGCATGATCCACAACCCCGGCGGCTACTCCGAGGGCGTCAAAAAAACAGATCTGGGCAGCGCCATCCTCGCCTTCTTCCCCGGCATTCCGTTGTTCTACTACGGCGACGAGCAGGGCTTCTGCACGTCCGGCACGGCCCTCGACGGCTGGTCGCGCGAGGATTTCATGACCAGCCTGGCGTGGAACAACGTGAGCGCACTGGTATCGCCGAATCCCGCGATCAAGGACAACTTCGACATGTGCCACCCGCAGTACCTGTACGTGCAGAAGTGCATGAACATCCGCGACAAGTATCCGGCCCTGCAAGCCACGGACACGGTCCACGAGCGCTGGGCGCAGGACGGCTACGGCAATAACGGCATCTTTGCCTTCACGCGGGCATATGGCGCCAATGTCAAGGATTGGGCCCTCGTGGCGTTCAATACCTGGGATTCCTCCCTCGAAGCCGGCGGTAGCCTCGGCGATTTCTGGACTGGCTGGAATGCCAGCGACGTGATCGTCAATGCGCTGAATCCGGCCGAAACCTACACCCTGGCCACCGGAGGGGAATTGAGTTCGCTGTGGGTCGGGCCGTTTGAAACCAAGGTGTTCGTGCGGCAGGACAACCTCAAGGCGCTCAATCCCGTCGTGACCAACGTCTATCCGGCGCACGACGCGCGCGTGAGTGCCGGCGCCGATACGGTCAAGATCCAGTTCAGCGAAGCCATGGACGGCGCCTCTGTCACCAATGCCTTCCGCTACGACGGAAAACGGGTTGCCGCGTCCGCCCTGACCTGGAACGGCACGACACGCGAACTGAGCTACTCCGCCACGATCACCGAAGGCATCCACACGATTGAGATCCTGACGAACGCCGTCAGTTCCGTCGGCAACGGCCTCTACGGCGCGAAATTCCGTTCCCGCTTCCGCTGCGGCACCGACCAGAACATCATCGCCAACGCGGCCGCGACGTCCGACTCCACCCTGATCAACAACGGGGCTGCTTCCACAACATCCCGCGATGTTACCCTGTACCACAAGGCCACCGGGGCCGAGAAACTCCGCGTCAAGAATGCCGATGGCGTCTGGGGCAATTGGCAAACCTACGCCGCCACGACCGCTCTCACCCTGCCGGAAGGCGACGGCACCAAATCGCTCCAGGTCCAATACTGGGCCGACGGCAGCGGGGCGTATTATGTGAGCGACAACATCACGCTCGGCGAGGGTGGATGCACGGTGACCTTGGTCCAGCAAACCGGCAACTACAATGCCTCCTACGACAACAGCGGAGGGGCCTTTGATCCCGATGGGGTCCAAATGGGCATGTGGGCCAACGGCGGCGGGGCCAAGCAGACGGTCCGTTGGCGCAATTTCCGGACGCAAGGCGGAAGCGGCGGCAACAACCGCAACCTCCAGATCGGCGATGTGTTCAAGATCACCGTGTCGGCGACCCGCGCGTATGGCCAGATTGGCTTGTCACTGAATGCTTCGGGCACGCAGGGCAGCAGTTGGGACAACCGCATCAGCGGTTCGCGGCTCTACGCGAACACGGACAACTTCGGGGCCTGGTACGTCAACCGCTCCGGCGGCAATACGACGTTTGGCGCTGGCTACAATCCCATCCAGGGCACCTACAAGGACTATGCGTTCACGTTCCGGATTACCTCCGAGACGACGGCCGATGCCTACCTGACCGTGGATGGATCGGATTACCACGCCTATAACCTGACCATGAACGGCAGCGCCGGCACCAATATCAACGCCTATTCCGTCTATCTGGCCGACGATTGGGACGGGGGCGCCAATCAGAACATCTACTGGAAGCAGAACACCAGCGTGGAGAATTCCAAGCGAGTCGAGTTGGGTTACTGGCTGGCGAGCGGCGACTTCAATCCCGGCAAGGTTACGGACGGCTTGGACGCCTGCGACGGGACGACGCTCAGCGTCAACGCCGTGTACATCGGGGGCAACTCCGGCACCTCGGTGACGCTGGACGATGCCAACACGTTCACCGGCCCTGCGATCGTGAATGAAAATGCCACGGCAAAAGCCCAGAATGCCACCGCTTTTGGAACCACGGCCGGCGGGGTCACGGTGACTTCCGGCGGGCGGATCCAGCTTTCTGGCGGGATTACGATCGGCGCCGAGGCGCTGACCTTGAGCGGCACGGGCATCTCCGACAGCGGGGCCCTGCAGAACACCAGCGGCCACAACGCCTGGGGCGGCAACGTTGCGTTGGCCAGCAACGCGATGATCGCCTCCGACTCGGGCACGCTCACGATCGCAGGCACCGTGGACATGGGCGGGGCCAATGGGCGGACGCTTGCCATTGCCGGCAGCGGCGGGATGACCCTCAATGGAAACATTATCAATGCCGCCGGCGGTGCTGACATTCTGGCCAAGTCCGGCTCCGGCACCTTGACGCTGGGCAATATCGCCACTGATCCGGAGCTGATGTTCAACCATAGCGGGGGCATAATCAGCATCTCCACGGCCGGCGCCATCGGCGGGCCTACGGGGTACAGCTATCCTGACAAGTTCAACTTCCGCGACAACGCCACGTTGGCGCTAAGTTCCGGCACGGTGACCCTGGGGCGCTACGTAAGCAACGGGGACCGCGTGGGCTTCGTGATCACCGCCGGTAAGACGGCGACATTCGACGTGGCCAGCGGCGCCACCCTGACCATCGACGGCAAGATCACCCAGACGGCATCCGGCGGTGCCCTGACCAAATCCAGTGCGGGCACGTTGATTTTGAGCCAAACCAACGAGTATTCCGGTGCGACTACCGTCAGCGGGGGGAAATTGGTCGTCAACGGTTCGATTGCCAACTCGACCGTTTCGGTTGCCAGCGGTGCAACCTTGGCCGGTACCGGGACCGTCGGACCGATCGCGTCGCTGGCCGGTACCATCAGCCCCGGCAATTCGGTGGGTACGCTGTCCGTGAACGGCAGCGCCGCACTGGGCGGGGGCACCTATGATTGCGAAATCGCCAGTACTTCGCCAACGGATTGCGACTTGATCGAGGCCAGCGGCGCTGTCGCGGCCGCCTCGACCTTCACCGTCAATCTGCCGGCGGCGGCGCCCCCAGGCTTCAACGGCAACACCCCGTACTACTGGGTGATCGCCAGCGGCAGTTCAGCGAACGACGCGAACATGGTGCTGGGCACGACCTGGACGGCCCCCGGCACATTCGATATCGAGCAGTGGGGCGATACCATCGTGGTGACTTACACGACGCCCACCCGTGTGGTGTTGTATAACTTCAGCCTCGCAGCAGAAAACGGCGTCGTGGTCGCCCGCTGGCACACGGCTTCGGAGTCGGAAACCGTCGGTTTCTACCTGGAGCGTCAGGAAGGCAACGCCTGGATGCAGGTGAACAGCCTGATCCTGTATGCCCGGGGCCAAGACGGTCTGGGCGCCGCATACGCGCTTGTGGATCCTGGCGCCGTGCCTGGCGGCACCTACGTCTACCGCTTGATCGAGCTTGAGAGCGACGGCAACCGGCAAATCCACGGGCCGTTCCAGCGGACGGCGGCCATGATGGACTTCACCGAAGAAAATCCCATCGCCACGACCGACCGCGGCGTATTGCTGCGCTGGTTGAGTCGCGCAGACGAGTACTACCGGATCCTGCGTTCGACGAACCTGCTCGCCGGCAAGGAAGGCTTCCGGCCGATCGCCACCGGCATTCCCGCCACCCCGCCGGAGAACGAGTACCTCGACGAAGACGCCGGCCGCATCGGGATGTACCTGATCCAGAGCGAGGAAGAATAACCGCATCTCGCATGCCACCTCCCCGCGGTGGCCACCAGAATCCCGAGGGGACATCTGCAAACCGTCCACATCGGCATGACCGGGATTCAGGTGGACGAAGCATAGCCAGCGTTTTAGTATCCGCGGCAAAGGAGACTTCCATGAAGGCAAGACGGATGCGGCTGACGACTTGGAGGCGCGTTGGCGCACTGGTGGGTCTGGCGGTTGGATGGGGGGCCGCAAGCGCCTTTGGGCCCGCGTTGGTCATGGCGGCGGAAATGCCGTTCATGCTGGGTTCGTGGGAAGGCCGCGCCGTCGAAATCCAGGGCGACCGGCCGGTGCCCTGTCCGTTGCGGATTGAAATCATCCGGCAGGAAGGCGCCCTGCTCTGGGGCTATGACGTCTGGCGGCCCACGGACCCCACCGGCGCGGTATCCACTGAGGCCCTTGGCGTCCGCCTGATGGGCAGTCTCAATCCCGAGGGCACGGGTGGAGTGCTGGTCAAGGAGGGGGCTTCCTTCTCCTTCCGGTTTCTCGACCCCGGCCGAATGGAATTGGAATATGTCGGAATTGGCCAAGCGGCTCCGCGCGCTTTCGTGACCACCATGTTTCGCCGGGGCGGCACGCCCGCAACACCACCCATCCCGGAGTGTCCGGACATGACCGGCTCCTGGCAGGGAACGTATCGTTACCCGGCACCGGAGGGCGCGATCAACGACGTGTTTCGGCTGGACTTGGCCAAACAGGAGGCCGATATCCTTTGGATGGATGACGTGTGGCACGCCCTCGATCCGGACAGCGGCCAGCCCCGCGCAGCCGAAACCCGGGATCGCGTGATCGGCGGCTTTGCCCCGGATGCGATGCGCGGCATTCTGGCCAAGCCGGATGCCCGGTTTGCCTTCCGACGGCTCGATGACCATCGCATGCAGGTGGAATTCGCCCGCATGGGCGGAAGCGTGGAACACACCATGGCGTTTTATTGCATCCTCCGTCGCAATGGGGAAACCGAATCGGCAACCGAAGTGGAATGGCCCGACCTGATGGGTTCATGGGCCGGCACCGCGAGCTTTCCGCAGTCCGATGGAGTCAAGACCAATGCCTTCCGGATCGAAATATCCAGGCAGGACGGACCTTTGCTCTGGGCCGAGAATGTTTGGCACCCGTTAGGTTCCGACAGTGGTCAGCCCGGAGCCATGATCGTGCGGGAGTCCTTGCGCGGAAGCCTTCACCCTGCGGCCAACTCCGGCGTACTAGCCCAGGCGGGCGCGCAGTTCCGTTTCCGGATTCTCTCGGCGGACCGGATGCAGGTGGAATTCATCCGCTTGCGCCCCGGCGCGGAGTCGCCGATGGCCTTCTACAGCCTGCTGGAGCGCGCGCCATGATCCTTTTCATGTCCCCGCTCCACGTGCGGCGGGCTTGTGCGGCATCGAAAAAACGTCAGTGGCGGCGCAAGCCGAAAACGCGGTAGTTCGGGGGCAGGGGCGGGGACGTCATGACGGGCGGGGCGGCGGGGAGGTTGGTGAAGGCCACAAAGCCTTCAACGATGTTGGTCGAGCCCAGAACGTCGTAGATGGCGGCGCGGTTGGTGAAGGCATGCCAGGTAACGCGCCAGGCATTACTGCCATGGGGATTGGGGACGAAGTTCACCACGAGCCGGGCATCGGCGGGATCGGTCGGGTCGCTGCCGAGCTGGTATTCCTGCCAGGTCAGCAGGCCGTCGCCGTCCTGGTCCAGGCTGGCCTCGGCCATCCAATGGCGGTTGGTAAGGCCATATAGCGCGAGCCAGTCGAGCGGGACGAGGCCATCTTCGAGGATCGGCGCAAAAACGGCATGGATATCCAGGTTGGTGGACAGCGAAGTCCAAGAGAAGTTTTGCGTGGCCACTACCTCTGGAAGGGGCGTCGGCATGGAATTCGTGCGAATGTCGGCGATGAATGAACAGGGAGCCGCTGTGAAGTCCACGGCAAAGGGCTGGGCTTCCTGGACAAGGGATTCGCCGGCGGGATCGGCTTCGCCGGGGCCATCGGTGGTGACGCGGACGCGCCGGGTGGTGTTGTGCAGCGCCACAGGCACGACAATCGGCGATGCTTTTTCGGGATCGTTGTGGTGAATGGCGATGGCCCAATGTCCGGAGGCCATCGGCGGCAGGAAGGCGGTGTCCAGCGTCAGGGTCAGCTCATTGGTCATGCCCGCGGCCAGGCTTGTGTTGGTCCAGGCGAGGGCCAGGCCCTCCGCGAATTCCGTACGCGGGGAAACCGCGATATCGTCGAGGCGCCAGCCCTCGCCGATGGTGTACAGATCGGCCCCGAAACGGAACCGCAGGCGGATTTGGCGCCCGGCATAGGCGGCCAGGTCGGCCCCGACCGGCTCCCAGCCCACCGTATCCACGAAGCAAGGCGTCTCGGGAGCAAACGGCGAGGCGTTGTTGGACGTGATGAGTCCGGGATAGCCCCCTTCGGGAACCAGCGACTGCCAGGTCAGGCCATCATTGTCGGTGATTTCCAGGATGCCGGCATCCCAGTAGTGAATGCCATCGCTCCATTCATCCTGGTCGATTTCGAAGCCGGCCCAGTGCATGAAATCGAGGCGGGGAGCGCCGGCGGCCAGTTGAATGGGCGGTGACACGAGGGCGGCATGGGTGGAATTGCGATAGGTTCGGGTCAGTTCCTGTCCGCAATACCAGGCATGGTCCGGGGAATGGGCCTCGTGCGTGCTGATATGCCAATCCGGTTTGCCGTCGGGCCGGGTCCAACCATTGGTTCCGGATTCAACATCATCAAAGAATCCGACGGGCGTGATTTCCAGGACAAGATCCAGTGCCTGGCTGCCGGTGTTTTGAAAAACCAGCGTGGCATTGGTAACGGTGCCCGCCGGCGCGGCAAGTGCGACTGCAGGCGGGGAGAACGCCATGCGGGCATAGGTGACATTCACGGTCCACGTCACGGACTGGGCGTTGAATCCGGCGGCATCGGCGGCCGAGATATAATAGGCGATTTGATCGCCATCAAGTGCCGGCGAGGGGATATGGGCCGTGAAGAGGTCGGGGGCGGCATTGGACATGGGGCTGGAGCGCCAGAGGCCCCCGTTGCGCTGCCAGTGGAGGGTGGCGGAGGCGACGCGGTAGTTGTCGGTGACGGTTGCCGCAATGGGCCATGGAGCGGGGGCCGCAGCGGGCGAGTGCAGAGGTTCGTGGCCGATGACAGGCGGGGCAGGCACGGAAGCGTTGTCGAAGGGATCGGTGTGGTCGGCGGCCTCCAGTTCGTTTTCGTAACCGTCATCGTCGGGATCGCCATAGCGGTTCTGTCCGAGCTGGCCGTAATGGCGCAGCTCGAACCAGTCGGGCAGTCCGTTGGCATCGTTGTCCTGGGCCGTAGGCACATAGGTCGCGGTGGCCAGGCGCGGGACCGGCATGGGGATGGCATGGATCTGGAGCGGTGAGGGGGCGTTCGGGTCCGGCCAGCGGCTGCCGTCAACCGTCCACCCGGCGAAGGTCAGCGGGACGTTGTTGAAGACGTGACTCTCCGGCGCGATCAGGCTGGAGGCCGTCTCGCCGACGGGATGCCAGGTGACGGCCCCAATGGCGCCATAGGGCGAGGACGTGTGCATCAATGCGACCTGGTCTTGCCACAGCCAGGTCAGGGTGGAATCAGCCGTCAGCCTGAAATCCACGAAATCCAGCGGGCCTGCCGGCGGCACGGCACCGGTCCCCTGCCAGCCGATGCAGGCGGTGCGCCAGCCGTTTGTGCCGGCGAGCGGATAACTGGCGCTGGCGCTGACGGCGGTGTTGGAGGCCAGAATGTGCTCGCCGTAGTCCGGCTGCGCGGTGAAGCTGTTTGATGGTGAGCCGCCGATTGTCAGGGACAGGGGGATGGTGACATCGAAAGCATGGTACTCCGCCGGCGCAGCGGGCGGATGAAACGCCGGGAATTCCGCCGGTCCGGCGGACAGATAATAGAAAACGCGCGTATGGACCGGCTGGGCGGGAATGGCTGCCGTGAAGACCCTCCCGTTGGTGGTCAACATGGTGACGGTGGTGAATTCGTTGCTGCTTCCCGTGATGTTCCAATGCAGCCGGATCGTGTCCGGATCAACCCCGGCGACCGAGGAAGCCTCGGCGGTGATCAGGTAGTCGCCGCTGGTGTCGAACGTGTTGGCCAGCGGCTCATGGTCGAGCTGGATCGGCATCCAAATGGCGCCGCGCAGATACAGGCCATAGGGTTGGGGGCCTTCCGGCACGTTGGGCGCGGAGACTGCCAGCGTCCAGCGTCCGGTGGCGGCGGCGGCCACGTCGATGCCTTCGACATTGTTGAGGCTGTCGGGACCGTCGAGGCCGTTGGGATGGTACGGGGTGCCAGCGGGATCCAGCAATAACAGATCGAGGTCGTTGACCAGGTTGACGGCCGCCGCCAAGGCGGAAGGATAGTCGCTGTAGGCCATGACCACCGTCAACGGCGCGGAGTCATGCACATAGAAGTCGAACGCATGGCTGCTGCCCGCAGGCAGAGCCGCAGAACCTTCCATCAACACGGCCTGCATGCCGGCCGGCGGGAACAACGTGCCAGTCAAGTCCGTCTGCCCCCAGCCTTCGACGTTGTTCGGCCGCGGCGTAGGGGGAATTTCCCGGAACTCGTTGGTGCCGTATTGTCCGGGGGAGAGGGAGCGGGCGCCGCCGACCAGGGCCGCCTTGAGCAAGGCGGCCGAAGGATTGGGCAGGCCGAGGCGCTCGGCGCAATACTGGCGGACGAGGGTGGCCGCGCCCGCCACCAGCGGCGTCGCCATGCTGGTGCCGCCGAGGAAGCAGTAGTTGGTGTTGGCGGCCAGTACCCCCCAGCCGGTATCACTGGAGGCCCGGGATCGGGCCGAGACGATGTCGGACCCAGGGGCCACCACGTCAGGCTTGATCCGGCCGTCGGCCGCGGGACCCCGGGAGGAAAAAGCCACGATACCCTGGGGATTTCCATTCGGGCTGGAGGAGATCAGATCGGTGGAGATCGGCGGTGTCCGGAAATCCGCCGCCCAACTGCTGCCGTAAAGGCTCGCGGTTCTGCCGCCGCTGCCCGGGGGCCGGCCGCTCTCGGAGGCGCCGACCGTCAGCACGTTTTTTGCCGAGCCGGGCGAATTGAGGGAGAGCGTGTCCACCACGCCGTCGCGATCGGCATCGGTGCCGGCGTTCCCGGCGGCATAGGTCACCAGCATGTCCGGGTTGTCCCAGATGAATTCGTCGGTGGTCATGGCATCCGAGTCATAGGCACCGTCCACCGCGCTGCCCCAACTGTCGGAATGGATGCGGGCCCCGAACTCGTAGGGCGGCAGGTAGAGCTCGTTGAGATCGTCCGGCGCGGCCAGCGTCAGGCTGGCCGTGAGGAACGACTGGAACACCAGCTGCGCGGCGGGCGCGGCCCCGCGGTACTGCCCGCCCGAGGCGGCGCCGGTTCCGACGAATGAAGCTGCAACGTGGGTGCCGTGGTAATAGGTGTCGCTCCAGTTCGTCAGCCGGCCGATGTCGAAGACATGGAGGAGGCGGCCCTCGAAATCCGGATGCAAGGTGTTGGTTTTGCCGGTGTCGAGCCCGGTGTCCGCGATGGCGACGATCTGCCCGGAGCCGTCCAGTCCGTATTGATCGCGGGCCGCGGCGACGTTGAGCCGGTTGCTGGCGAGCGCCTGATCATTGAGGAGCCGGGGCGTTGCCCGGTGTTCGATCCATTGGACTTCGGGCCGTTGCGCCATCTCCATGACCGCGCGCGCGGGCAGCATGGCCCGCACCAGCCCCCAGCGTTTTGCCGGCGTGGTCCGGATATGGGCGGCCCCAGCCGCCTGCAATTGCCGGGCGATGTCATGGACGTCTTCCGGAGCAAAGGTCTGGAGTGTGACCGGCACGGACAGGTCCGGTTCCTGACGGGCCAGCGCGGCCAGCAGCGGCTGGATTTTGTGCAGCGGCAGATATTCGCCAACCCATGCCAGCGGGGCGCGGCGGCCGAGATCTCCCAATACATCCAGCCGGGCTTCGATGAGCAGCGCGTGGTCAGGCAGATACGACCGGATGACGGCCCCGGCCTCTTCGAGGGCGCTTTGCCATTCCGGTTGGACCGGGCCATCGAATAGAACCATCCAGGGATATCCGCGCGCGGAGGGGCGAGCGTGTGCCAGGAGGTTTGTATTCAGCGGCGCGGCGGACGGAAAAATGGTGGCCGATCGCAGGCGGATGGCCGGACCATCGGGAAGGCGGGCGGCAGGAGTGGCGGTCAGTTGCTGTTGGATCTTCTGCAAAATGGGCGCGGCCCGGCGGTTGGCTTCTTCCGGCGTCGGGGAGGGGATCGGATCTGGCCGCCCGGCGTCCCGTCGTCCAAGCCAAAGGGCGAGGCCGAGAAGGAGGAGCCCGGGAATCCAAGCCAGGCGAATCAAGGCGCGCTGTGTCATGAGGTATTGCGACAAGCTAGCACACCCGGTTGGGAAAGCAATGATAAGGAAGGCGAATGACGCGAAGGCCGGGCGCGCACCTGCGATTGCGTGTCGGAACTCAGCCGACGGCTGGACTACGGACCGAAGTCGCCTGAGGGGCTCGCGTTAGCACGCGCCCGTTCATGGCACCCTGAATCGTGGCGGGGGGCACCGAATCGCAGATGCGCGCCGAAGGCCGACAAAGTCAGAATTGCCGCTTGCCAAGGGCGGGGTCGGGTGGTAGGTTGCGCGCGTTTTTCGCCTTGGCCGCCTCCGGCCGTGGCGGACCCGGAACCCTGAATTCATGAAAAAAGAAATCCATCCCAAGTACAACGACGCCACCATCTCCTGCGCCTGTGGCCACGTGCTCAAGACCCGTTCCACGGTCAAGAGCATGAACATCAACACCTGCGCGGCCTGTCATCCGTATTTCACCGGACAGGCGAAATTCATCGACACCGAAGGCCGCGTGGACCGCTTCAACAAGCGGTACGCCCGCAAAGCCGCCGCCAAGAAGTAGGGTTGCGCCAGGCCGGGCCGGATCGTCCCTGCGTGGGAGCATCCGGCCCGTTTTGTGTATCGATTCCTGTCGCTCCCGCAAGCCATGGAACTGGATCCCGCCTATTTCAAGCAAGTCGCCGCCCGAGCCGAGGAGCTCGAGCAGACCATGTCCGTGCCGGGCGCGGCCGCCGACCCCCGCACCTTCAAGGAACTGGTGCGCGAACACCAGCGCCTGCGCGACCTGCTGCAGGCCGCGGCGGACTTCGGCCGCCTGCGCCAAATGCTGGCCGGCAACGCCGAGCTGCTGGCCGACGGCGCCGCCGATCCGGAACTGATGGAGATCGCCCGGACGGAAAAAACGGAACTGGAGGCGAGGCAGGCCGCGGCGGAGCGCCGGCTTCTGGCCCTGATGCTGCCGCCGGATCCCGAGGACAGCCGCGACACCATCATGGAAATCCGCGCCGGCACCGGCGGGGAGGAGGCCGCGCTGTTTGCGGGCGACCTCTTCCGGATGTATTCCAAGTTCGCCGACGCCCGCGGCTGGAAAACGCAGATCATCGATGTCGCGACTTCCGACCTGGGCGGCTACAAGGAAATCGTTTTTTCCGTCGAGGGCACGGATGTCTACAAGACCCTCCGCTACGAGAGCGGCGGGCACCGGGTGCAGCGCGTGCCCGAAACGGAAGCGCAGGGCCGCATCCACACCTCCGCCGCCACGGTGGCCGTGCTGCCCGAGGTCGAGGAGATCAGCGAGGTGGAGATCAAGCCCGAGGATCTGCGGGTGGATCTGTTCTGCGCCTCCGGCCCCGGCGGGCAGAAGGTCAACAAGACCGAATCGGCCATCCGCCTGACGCACCTGCCCACGGGGCTGGTGGTAGCCTGCCAGGACGAACGCAGCCAGAACCGCAACCGCGAAAAAGCCATGAAGGTGCTGGCCGCCCGGCTGCTCGACCTGAAACGCCAGCAGGACAGCGCCAAGCTGGCGAGCGAACGCAAGTCCCAGATCGGTTCCGGCGACCGCAGCGAACGCATCCGCACCTATAATTTTCCCCAGAATCGCCTGACCGACCACCGCATCAATTTGACGCTTTATTCGCTCGATCAGATCCTGGAAGGCCAGCTCGACGAGGTGATCGGCGCGCTCCAGGCGCGCGACATCGAACTGCGGCTGGCAGCGCAGACGGGGTCGGCCCGCTGATGCCGGCTCGCGCGCCGAGCTGGGGGAAACTGCTGGCCCGCGGCCGGGCCCGACTGGAACAGGCCGGAATCGATGAGGCGGACAACAAGCTGCGCTGGGTGGCCGGCCACCTGCTGGGCTGCGGCTTGCTCGATGTGCTGCGGCATCTCGATGACGTTCCAGCTCCGACAGAGGCCGGGCAGTTCGGGACGATGCTGGGACGACTCGAACGCCATGAGCCAGTCCAGTATGTCATCGGCGAGACGGATTTCATGGGCCTGCGCATCCAGTGCGACCCCCGGGCGTTGATTCCGCGGCCCGAGACCGAAGGGCTGGTCCGGTGCGCCGAGGAGTTCCTGCGCAGCCGGACCGGCACGCCCGTGGTGGTGGATGTCGGCACGGGCACCGGTTGCATTGCCTGCGCCCTGGCGAAGCGTGTGCCCCAGGCCCGGGTGGTGGCCACGGATGTCTGTGCCGCCACATTGGATCTGGCCCGCGCAAATGCCCGGGCCCTGGGCGTGGTCGTGGATTTCCTGCATGCCGACCTGCTGGCGGACCTGCCCGCCGCAAGCGCCGATCTCGTGGTTTCCAATCCACCATATGTATCCACCGCCGAATGCATTCGCCTGCCCCGGAGCATCCGGGACTACGAACCCCGCGGAGCGCTGGACGGGGGCCCGGACGGCTTGCGCATCATTTCGCGGCTTGTTTCCGAGGCCGCCCGTGTTATCTTGCCGGGTGGAAGGTTGATGATCGAAATCGGCGAAGATCAAGCCGATGCGGTTCGGGAGTTGCTGTGCCCCAAGGCCCATTTCAAGTTCGTGGCAATCCAATCCGACTTCGCCGGAAACCCGCGCCTGGCGGTGGCCGAGCGGAGCCGGACATAAGGCGGCATTTCACCACGCCGCAACCCAAAGGCAAGCGCATCTACGGGGTGCTTATCCTGCTGCTGGTGGTGGGGGGCGCCTACCTGCAGTTTCAATGGATGCAGCGGGCCCGCGAAGCCGGGGCCGAGAACATCATGCCCTCACCCTTTGCCGAAAAACTCCAGAAATGGATGTTGATGAAAAAAGGCCTCGAGCCCGGGGCGCCAGGCGCCACGGCGCCGGGCGGCGCGGAAAAAATCGTCTGTGATACCTGCCTGGGCACCGGCACGTATCTGCCCGATACGGGCGCGCCGACCATGTGTCCGGTCTGCCTGGGAGTGGGCTTTCACATGATCCGCCGCCTGGATCCGGCCGACCACCTCTGTCCGCTCTGCGCCGGCATGGGCCGGGTTTCCGCCGATGGCGAAGTCGGCGTTTGTCCCCGGTGCGGGGGCCGCGGTCTTGTGCGCAGTCCCGCGCCGGATGCCGCCGCGGCGCCGGTTGAAGACTGATCATGTTCGATCGCCTGTCGAGCCGCCTCCAATCGGTCTTCCGCAATTTGCGGGGGTATGGCCGGATTTCCGAGCAGAACATCCAGGAAGCGCTGCGGGAAGTGCGCCTGGCCCTGCTCGAGGCGGATGTCCACTACGCCACCGCCAAGGACTTCATCGAGCGCGTCAAGGCCAAAAGCCTCGGTGCGGAAGTCCTGGCCAGCGTCACCCCCGGCCAGCAGATTATCAAGGCGATTCACGATGAACTGATCGCCCTCTTCGGCGGCGCGCAGAAGGATTTCAACCTGGCGGCGATCCCCGCGCAGGTGATGCTCCTGGGCCTGCACGGTTCCGGCAAAACCACCACCGCCGGCAAGCTGGCGCGCCAGTGGAAGCAGAAGGGCCGCAAAACCCTGCTGGTGGCCGGCGACATCCGCCGGCCCGCCGCCGTGGAACAGCTCGAAGTGCTGGCGCAGCAGGCCGGCGCCGGCATCCTCAAGCCTGAATCGGGCGAGACCGTCCCGGACCTCGCCCGCCGCGCCCTCCGGTTCGCCCGGCAGAACTACTACGACATCGTGCTCTACGACACCGGCGGGCGCTTTCAAATCGACACCGAGCTGGTTGACGAGCTCAAGGCGCTGCGGGCCGCCACCGAACCGCAGAATGTCGTGCTCGTGCTGGATGCCGCCATCGGCCAGGAATCGGTCAACGTGGCCAAGACCTTCCACGATGCCCTGGGCCTGACCGGCCTGATCCTGACCAAACTCGACGGCGACGCCCGCGGCGGGGCCGCCCTGTCGGTTGTGTCCGTCGCGGGCTGTCCCATCCTGCGCATCGGCACGGGCGAACGGCCGGAGGACCTGGAGGCGTTCTATCCCGACCGCATGGCCGCCCGCATCCTCGGCATGGGCGATGTGGTCAGCCTCGTCGAAAAAGTCCAGGAAACCCTGGATGTGGACGAAGCCGAAAAGCTGCAGCAGAAGCTCCGGGGCCGGCAGGAGCTCGACTTGAACGACTTCCTCGCCCAATTGCGCCAGGTCCAGAAAATGGGCTCCTTGGGCAAGCTGCTGGAACTCCTGCCCGGAACCGGCGCCATCGCCGGCGAGGTCCGCGCCCGGATCGCCAACGATTCCGGCGCACAGTTAAAGAAAACCGAGGCCATGATCCTGAGCATGACCCCCCGCGAACGGCGCCATCCCGACCTCATCGACGCCAGCCGGCGCAAGCGCATCGCCCGCGGCAGCGGCCGGTCCGTCAGCGACGTCAACGATCTGCTGCGCAGCTTCCGCCAGGCCCGGCAAATGGCCAAGAAAATGAAGCAGATGCAAAAAAGATTGCCTCGCGGAAGGCTTTTCGGCTAAAAGAGGCGCCGTTTCCACCCTGCCCGGGCCTCTGCATGGTTTGGCCGCGCCCGGGGCGGCAACACAAGGCAACAACAAGGATACCCACATGTCAGTCAAAATTCGTCTGCGCCGCATGGGCGCCAACAAGAAGCCGTTCTTCCGTATCGTCGCTGCGGATGTCCGCAGCGCCAACGCCGGCAGCTTCCTCGAGGAACTCGGGTGGTACGAGCCCGGCAAGAAAACCGACAACTACAAGCTCGACCTGGCCAAGGCCGAGGCTTGGCTCGCCAAGGGCGCCCAGCCGAGCGAAACGGTCGCCGTTCTCATCAAGAAGAGCCGCAAGGCCGCGCCGACGGCCTGATGCTCCGTTGCGGCCCCCGGCCGGCCCGGCGCCGGCCGGGTTGTTCTCGTTTGTCCCCCTTCCGAGGTCTGTTATGAAAGAACTGATTGAATACGTCGTCAAGGCCCTGGTGGACCATCCCGATGAGCTGCGCATCACCGAAATCGAAGGCGAGCGGACCATCGTGTTTGAACTGCGCTGTCATCCCGAGGATGTCGGCAAAGTGATTGGCAAGAGCGGCAAGACCGTCGGGGCCCTCCGGACCCTGCTGAGCACCGTTGCCGCCCGCCAGAACCGCCGCGCCATGCTCGAAGTGGTCGAATAGACTCGCGCCACCAATGGCCCCTGAGCCGTTGCAGATCGACATCATCACCATCTTTCCCCGGATGCTCGACGGCGTGCTGGGGGAGAGCATGCTCAAGCGCGCCCAAGCGGCCGGCCTGGTCCGGATCCGCTGTGTCAACCTGCGCGACTTCGCCACCGGCGTTCATCTTGCCACCGACGACCGTCCCTACGGCGGCGGGCCCGGCATGGTAATGAAGCCCGAACCCGTGTTCAAGGCCGTCGAAAGCCTGCGCCGGCCGGGAAGCAAGGTGATTCTGATGACCCCCCAGGGCGCGCCCTTCAAGCAGGCCACCGCTCTGGCCCTCTCGCGGGAAAGGCACCTCATTATCATTTGCGGCCACTATGAAGGCGTGGATGAACGCATCCGCTCAGCTCTCGTGGATTTGGAGATATCCATCGGCGACTATGTCCTGACCAATGGCGTTCTGCCCGCGGCGGTAGTCGCCGATGCCGTGGTGCGGTTGCTGCCCGGCGTCCTTGGCGGGGAGGGCGCCACCGAAGACGAATCCTTCACGACCGGCCGCCTCGAATATCCCCAGTACACCCGCCCGCCCGTCTTTCGCGGCCTCGCCGTGCCCGACATTCTCACCAGCGGCAACCACGCCGAGATCGCCAAATGGCGCCTCGAACAGTCCCGCGCCCGCACCCAAACCCGCCGCCCCGACCTGTAAGACCCTCCGGCGCGGAAAACCCCAGCTCGTTGTTTTTTTCCACACCGTGGAAAAAAACGCCGATTTTTTCCACGGTGTGGAAAAACTTTTCGCCGGCGCAGTGGTCTCCCAGGGGGGATGGATCCGCTGCAGGCCATGGCGCTGACCAGGCGGATCGAACAGCCGTCCGCCTCTACATTCCGACCTCTGATCTCTCCTACATGGTCCGGGAGGCGCGGTGCAGGGTCTGGCGCTCGACGCGGGTGAGGGATTGGATGCCTTGAGTCGATATTTTGTCCAGAATGCGGTCGACCTCGTCCTGGTCGGGCGGCGGCGGGGCGGGGCGGGGGGCGTGAGGGCGTTGGGCGACGTAGTCGCGGGCCCGGGCCCAGAGACGCCGCAGCAGCGTGCTTTCGAAGAGCTGGTCGATATAGAGAAACCCGGCGAACGCGCCGGCGAGGTGGGCGGTATGGGCGATGCCGGAGGACGGATCGCCGGCCAGCAGGAATTCGATCAGGGCGAGGCCGGCGACCAGTTGCCAGGCCATCATCGTGACGGGGAAAATGAAGAAGATCAGGAGGGTAAGCTGGCGCCGGGGATAGAGGGTGGCAAAGGCGGCCAGCACGCCGAAGATGGCACCGGAGGCTCCGACGCACAGGGCATGCGACTGGGGGGAGAGCCAGACCCAGCCGAGACCGCCCAGCAAGCCACTGAGCAGGTACATGGCCAGGAAGTGCTTCGAGCCCATGGCGCGCTCGGTCTCGGGACCGAGGAAATACAGCGTGAGCATGTTGAAAAAGAGATGGGCAAAGCTGCCGTGCAGGAACATGTAGGTCAGCGGCTGCCAGATCATGCCGTGCTTGAGGCCGGCAAAGGAAAGAGCCAGCAGGGTGTAGAGCCCTTCCAGTCGCAACAGCAGGAATACAAGAAAGGCGGCAATGTTGGCCTTGATGATCCAGGCGCAGACGGGGGGCAGATGGGCGAAGAAGCCCGGCGGCCGGGAGGGGGCGGAATTGGAATAATAAGGACGATAGATCATCGACCAGGGAACATACCGCGCGACAAGGCCAACCGCCAATATCAAAAGATCCGCGGCATGGCGGACACGGAATCAGAGATCGATGCCCGACGAGAACTGGTCCGGTATCAGTTCCCGTGACTCTTTGGATTTACGGTTGAGAGGTGCTTGGGATCGTCCGCCTGGATCGGGCGGTGTGAAAGATGGCGTGTCTGGTGAGTGTCGTGACATTTTGGTGCGGGTTCCAGGCAGCCGGCTGCCCATGCAGAAGTCATCATCAGCGCATGGCGGCGCGGAGATTCCCAGCCAAGGATAGGCCACCGGTGGGTCTGTGGCCACATCTATCCGGCGGACAATTTCCCCCTCGAATCCAGTTCATTGCGGGTTTCGAAAATTATGGAGTTTATAAACTCCATAATTTGCACCGGGCGGATTTTTCTTGTGAACAGCCGCGCTCCTTCGCCCCACGGAGATTGGGGACATGAACGTGGCCGGGTTGGCCATTTCCCTGCGGTTGTTTCGGAAAGCGCCGCTTCCCGCGCCTTGCTTTCATGGCCCGTGTCGCGATCTGCCGGACCGATCTCATCCATTTTGGATAGCCAAAACGCTTGCCAAGGCGACGGGTGGAATCGGATGATGCGGGGCCATGAGCGAGATGCTGCTGAATGTGGAAAACCTGCGGGTCGGATTCGATACGCCCGCGGGCTTTTTGCGCGCGGTTGACGGGATTTCGTTTCAGATGCAAAGGGGCGAGGTGCTGGGGTTGGTAGGCGAGTCGGGGTGCGGAAAAACGGTGACGGCGCTGGCCCTGCTGCGGCTGTTGCCGCGTCCGCCGGCGGTGATCGAGGGCGGTCGGGCATTGTTTCGCGGGCAGGATCTGCTGGCGATGCCGATCGCGGAGCTGCGCCGGATCCGTGGCGGGCGGATCGGCATGATTTTCCAGGAGCCGATGACGGCGCTCTCGCCGCTGCACCGGATCGGCGACCAGCTGGTGGAGGCGGCGCGGCTGCACAAGGAGATTTCTGTCGCAGAAGCCCGGGCGCTGGCCCTGGATTGGCTGCGGCGCGTGGGATTGCCGGATCCGGAACAACGGATGCTGGATTGGCCGCACCAGCTCTCCGGCGGCATGCGCCAGCGGGCCATGCTGGCCATGACCCTGCTGCCGGAGCCGGAACTGGTGATTGCCGACGAGCCGACAACGGCACTGGATGTAACGATCCAGGCGCAGATTTTTGAGCTGCTGCTCAAGGTGCGGGGCGGCGATACGGCGGTGCTGTTGATCACGCACGACATGGGCGTGGTCTGGGATGTGTGCGACCGCGTCCACGTGATGTATGCGGCCCGGCTGGCGGAAATGGGACCGCGGGACGCGGTTTTCGATCGCCCGGCCCATCCATACACGCGAGGCCTGCTGGCGGCGATGCCGCGGTTGCATGGCCGGATGGACCGTCTGCCGGACATCCCGGGCCAATTGCCGTCGCTGGCTCAGCCCCCTCCGGGCTGCCGGTTCGCTCCGCGGTGTCCGCTGGCGCAGGCGATTTGCCGGGAAAAACAGCCGGAGATGGAAGAACTGGAGCCGGGGCACGAGGCGGCTTGCTGGATGGCGGGGAAGGGGGAGGTGGCATGATGGAAGGATGGAATAATGGAATGATGAAACGAGGTCAGATGATGAAAAAGAGATGTGTAATGGATTTCCCGATATTCCAACAATCCACAGTTCCAACATTCCAACGGTCCTCAGGCCTGGAGATATGACGTGAAGGCATTGGCAATTAATGGCAGTCCGCGTCAGGGCGGCAACACGGAAATTCTGCTGGGCAAGGCGCTCGATCCGCTTGCGGAGGCGGGACATGAAACGCGCCTGGTTCGGATCGGCGGGACGGGCCTGCGCGGCTGCACTGCGTGCGGGGTCTGCAAGCGGAATCGCGACCGCCGCTGCGTGATCGCCGGGGACGGCTTCAATGAGGTGTTTGCCGCGATGGTGGCCGCGGATGCCATTTTGATCGGCTCGCCGACCTATTTCGGGGACGTGACGGCGGAGACGAAGGGGCTGCTCGACCGGGCCGGACGCGTGGCGCGGGCCAATGGCGGTCTGTTCCGGCGCAAGATCGGCGCGGCGGTGGCGGCGGTGCGCCGCGGCGGAGCCCTGCACGTGGTGGATTCGATCAACCACCTGTTCCTGAGCAACCAGATGATTGTGCCGGGTTCGACCTACTGGAATTTCGGGCTGGGCCTGGAGCCGGGCGATGTGCTGAACGATGCGGAGGGCCTGGCGAACATGCGGGACCTGGGCGAACAGATTGCCTGGCTGATGAAGTTGATGGAAAAGAATGCCTAGGTTCCGGAATTTGTTTTGCCTGGTGAACCTGGGCTGCCCGAAGAACACAGTGGATTCGGAGGGCATCCTGGCGGCCATGTCTTTGGCGGGATTCCGTTTTGTTGCGGATCCGGCGTCCGCAGATATCTGCCTCGTCAACACCTGCGGATTTCTGGACGCGGCGCGGCGGGAAGCGGCCGGGGTCCTGCACGAACTGGCGGTCCGGCGGAACCGGCGGGGCCGGCCGCTGCTGGTGGCGACCGGTTGCCTGGTGGAGCGAAGCGGGGGCGTGCCTGAACTGTCGGGTTTTCTGGAATCGGCAGATGTCCGGGCGGGTTTCGCGGATTATCCGCGGCTGCCGGACATCTGCCGGGATCTGCTTGCCGGACGGGCGACCGCCCGCGGGACGGGCGGCTACGCGGGGCGAAAATTGTCCAAGCCCTATTTTCGCTGGCTCGACGGGCCGCGCATGCGGATCGGATCGGCGGGATCGGCCTACCTTAAACTGGGCGAGGGCTGTTCGAACAACTGCGCCTACTGTTCGATCCCGCTGATTCGCGGCCGGCGGGCGAGCCGGACGATGAAGGCGATCCTGGAAGAGGCCCGGGCCCTGGCGGGGACCGGGGTCAAGGAACTCAATTTGATTGCGCAGGACACCACGGCATATGGCATCGATATGGCCGGGAAACCGCAACTGGCGCCGCTGCTCCGGGGCCTGCTGAAAATGTCCGGGGAATTGTGGTTCCGAATCCTCTATGCCCATCCCAAACACCTGACGGCGGAGATGTTGGAGATCATGGCGTCGGATCCGCGGGTCTGTCCGTATCTGGATTTGCCCTTGCAGCACGTGAATGACCGGATGTTGAGCAGGATGGGGCGCGGCTACGGGCGGAAACGGGTGGACCAGGTGCTGGCCATGATTCGCCGCTATCTGCCGGATGCGGCGTTGCGGACGACGTTCATCACGGGCCACCCCGGGGAGGGGGAGCGGGAGTTCCACGAGTTGCTGGCCTTCGTGGCGGAAGGACATTTCGACCATCTGGGGGTTTTTGCGTGGTCGCCCGAACCCGGCACCCGTTCGCTTGCGTTGCCGGGGCGCGTTCCTCCGACGGTCGCCGCCGACCGCCGAGCGCATCTGATGACGGTTCAGGCGCGGATTTCCGCGCGCCGGCTCCGCGCCCGCCAAGGCGCGGTGACCACGATGCTGCTGGAAGAGCGGGGGCGGGATGGCTGGCAAGGACGCACGCCGTGGCAGGCCCCGGAGGTGGATGGCAAAACCGTGCTGACTGGTCCGGCGCGCGGGTTGCGCCCCGGGGATTTCGTTCAGGTGAACATTACGCGCACCAGCCGCTATGACTGTCGCGCGAGGTCATGGCATCCATGAATCGCATGGCGCATGTTCACATGGCCTGGATGTTCTTCGGGGTGCTGGGCCTGATCTTTGCCGGGTCCGGGTGCGCGCGGTTCCGAAAATCCGCCGCCGGACACAAACCGGGCGGGGACGATGTCCCGGATGCAAACCAGGCAGCGGCGGCGCCTGCATTCCGCCCCGGGGCAGGCCGGCAGAATGGAAACGGCCGGACCAACGGGACCAACCGGCTGGTGGTGGATACCAACCACGTGCTGAGCCTGCAGACGCAGGTCATTGAGGGCGCCCGCCAGAACGAAAACGGCGTAGTGGCACCGGCCAACCACCGGTTTACCCGCTGGCTGGACCGAACCCACGATAGCCTGTACCGTCGTTTGGACAATGCCGTTCGTCGGGTGGATACCATGTGGCTCACGGAGGAAGTCCAGCCCTATGATTATGATCTGTCCACCTTCCGGCTCCGCTTCCTGGGCCGGGTGGGCGGCCGCAGCCTGGACGGCAATGGGGATTTCAAGGTTCGATTCCGGGCGGACCTGGCGTTGCCGGGACTCCAGCAGAAACTCCACTTGTTCCTGGATAATTCCGGACGGGATGAATTGCCCGGGTCCGACCCCCTGGACCGGGAGGATGACACCCGTCTGGGGATCCGGACTCTGTGGGAAACGCTGCGGCATCATGAACTGAGCCTGGGGGGCGGGGTGCGCTTTCAAAGCGCGCGCCCGGTGGCATGGGCCGATGTGGAGTGGAAGGGCAAATGGCCGGTGCTTGACGGCAAACTGGAACTGAATCCGCGTGGCTTCTGGTACGACAACGAAGACCAATTCGGACAGCGGACCACCTTGACGTGGACCCGACCGCTCGATGATCGCAAATGGTTTCAGTGGGTAACGTCCGAACGGACAACGGAAGCCACGGACGGGCTTGAATTGGAGCAAACCATCCGGTTCGCCAGTCTGCGCATCCGCAAGGGGCGGGGCTGGGTTGTGCAGGCCAGCATGTTCCCGCACTACAAGCACTCGGAATGGAAACTGGATGACTTCCTGGTGAACCTAACGTTGCGGAGGCCTTTGTATCGCAACTGGGTCTTCTATACCCTCACCCCGCAGGTGGAATTTCCCCGCGAGGACGACTACCATCCCAAGCCGTCGCTCCGGATCGGGATGGAAATCCTTCTGGGCGGGGAACTCCGGGATCTGCTGTAACGGACTGGGAGGGGGGGGATTGCCGGCGAATTGCCGGGCTTCGGATTTGACAGGGCTCGGTAAAATCCATACCGTGCCCCGCAGCAATACAACAACCCAATAGGAGAGAACGTTGCCATGAACAACGGCCTGATTTTTGGAGCCTTGGGGGCGGGGCTGATCGCTCTGGTATTTGCGTGGTGGAAAACGCAATGGATCAACCGCCAGGATCCGGGTACGCCCCGGATGCTGGACATCGGCGCGGCGGTCCGGGAGGGGGCGATGGCCTTCCTGCGGCGGGAATACAAGGTTCTGGCCATCGTGGTGGTCATTGTGGCGATCCTGCTGGCCGCCATCAACACCGGTCCGGTCCGGCTGGTTTCCCTGGCGTTTGTGTTCGGCGCCTTTTGTTCGGCGCTGTCGGGTTTGTTCGGCATGCGGGTGGCCACGGCTGCCAACATGCGCACGACGAACGCGGCCCGCCGGGGGCTGCCGGAGGCCCTGCAGGTGGCGTTCTCCGGCGGAGCGGTGATGGGCATGAGCGTGGTTGGCCTCGGCCTGACCGGGCTGGCGCTGACGCTGCTGGTCCTGTTGAAGGTGTTCGGCGCGGACGTAGCGGTCCTGCAGAGCGTCATTCTGCCGATTGTGACCGGATTTTCGATGGGCGCCAGTTCCATTGCGCTCTTTGCGCGCGTGGGCGGCGGCATCTATACCAAGGCGGCCGATGTCGGCGCGGATCTGGTCGGCAAGGTGGAAGCAGGCATCCCCGAGGATGATCCGCGCAATCCGGCGGTCATTGCGGACAACGTGGGCGACAACGTGGGCGATGTGGCCGGAATGGGCGCCGACCTGTTTGAATCCTATGTCGGTGCCATCGTGGCAGCCATGGTGCTGGGCGCCACCATCACGGTCAACGGGGTCAAGGATATCACGTTTGTCCTGCTGCCGCTGGTCATCGCGGGCGCAGGCATCCTGTTTTCCATCGCCGGCACCTTCTTCGTCCGGACGAAGGAAGGCGGCAATCCCCAGACGGCCCTTAATCAAGGCACCTTCGGCGCCTGCCTCATCATGGCGGTGGCGACCTATTTCATCTGCCAGTGGATGCTGCCCGGCACATTCAATATTGAATCCGCTGTGGCCGGCGCCTCGGCGCTGACCTGCACCAGCGGCGGCGTATTCCTGGCGACGGTGGTGGGCCTGGTGGCCGGGGCGGTGATCGGCCTGCTGGCCGAGTACTACACCGCGGAGGGCAAAGGCCCCTCCAACAGCGTGGCGGATGCGTCCGGAACGGGTGCGGCCACCAATATCATCGCCGGGCTGGGCGTGGGCATGATTTCGACCGCGGCGCCGGTGCTGGTGCTGTCGGTGGCGATTATCGCCTGCTACTACTTTGCGGGCCTCTACGGCATCGCCCTCGGCGGCCTGGGCATGCTGGCCACCACGGGTATTCAGCTGGCCGTGGATGCCTACGGGCCGATCGCCGACAACGCCGGCGGCCTCGCCGAGATGGCACACCTGGAGAAGGAAGTGCGCCAGCGCACCGACAAGCTCGATGCGGTGGGCAACACCACGGCGGCCATCGGCAAGGGCTTTGCCATCGGTTCGGCCGCGCTGACCGCCCTCGCGCTCTTTGCGGCGTTTCGCGAGACCGTCGATTTGAAGATCATCGACGTGACCGATCCGAAGGTGATGGCCGGCCTGCTGGTCGGCGCCATGATGCCGTTCCTGTTCTCGGCCTTCGCGATGAAGGCGGTGGGGAAGGCCGCCTTTGCGATGGTCGAGGAGGTGCGCCGCCAGTTCAAGGAGATCCCGGGCCTGCTGGAAGGCAAGGAGGGCGCCAAGGCCGACTATGCGCGCTGCGTGGACATTTCGACCGCCGCGGCCATCATGAAGATGACCGTGCCGGCTCTGCTGGGCATCCTCACCCCGGTGGTGACCGGGTTCGTGTTCGGCAAAGAGATGCTCGGCGGCCTGCTGGCCGGCGTGACGGCCTCGGGCGTGCTGATGGCGCTGTTCATGAGCAACGCCGGCGGCTGTTGGGACAACGCCAAGAAGCACATCGAGGCCGGGGCGCATGGCGGCAAGGGGTCGGCCTGGCACAAGGCGGCCGTGGTGGGCGATACGGTGGGGGATCCCTTCAAGGACACGGCCGGCCCCTCGTTGAACATCCTGATGAAGCTGATGAGCGTGGTGGCCCTCGTCATTGCGCCGGTCCTGCTGACCTGGGAGCCGCTCATCAAGCGCTTCCTGGTCAACTGGTAGCATCGTCGGTTCCCCGCCCCGAGCAGCGGCCCGGGGCGGAGCGGCGCGGCCGCCAGACCGGCGGGATTTTCAGGCGAACGGCTTGAAAACCCCCGCCGGGGGAGTAAAATGACAAATAAGAATGATTCTTATTTCATGAAGCTGACGCGCAAACAGGTGGATCAGCAGGTGGGGGACTTCACCGCGGCCTGCCGCCGGGAGGGGGTCAAGGCCACGCACCAGCGCATGGAAATCCTGCGCGAGCTAGCCGGCACCACCGAGCACCCGGACGCCGAGACGGTCTACACCCGGGTGCGCCAGCGCATTCCCGCCATCTCGCTCGACACCGTCTACCGCACCCTGCGCCTGCTGGAGAAAAAGGGGGTCATCTCCCGCGTGTCTTCGAGGCAGGATCGCGCGCGGTTCGACGCCAATATGGACCATCACCACCACTTCGTTTGCGAAGCCTGCGGGCGGATTGTCGACTTCAACAGCACCGCCTTGGATGATTTCCGGCCCCCACCCGAGGTCGCCGCGCTAGGGCGGGTGGATTCCGTACATGTCGAGCTGCGGGGCCGCTGCCGGACCTGTAAGCGTGCTGCCGGCCGGCGGAGCTGATTCTTTGTTTGTTCATTAATAGGAATAATTATTATTAAATAATATTTAATAGATAAGGTTGCGAGCGGTACGCGAACGGGAACGGCCCGCGACTGCGCCGGCATGGAATGATCAGCGCAACGAGAGACAACGAAAAGGAAGAATCACATGGAATTGGGATCCAGAAAGTTGGTGAGCGACGCGGGCATTGCCCCTGGCTTGAGCGCGTGCCCCCCCAGGCACCAGACGGCATCTTTGTGGCGGTAGGCACTTGCGTCGGCGATGTGGTTGCCGGCCTGGCGGTCACGGCGGGCCTGTTCCTGACCGGTTTGTTCCTGCTGCCGCGGCTGATGCCGGGCGAGGATGGGACCCCTTGATCCGCCCCGGCCGCCGAGGCAGGTTAACCGTTTTTCGCTAGATTATTCCTGCGAATCGAAGATTGACGCGGCCGGCGCCCAGGCGTATGGTCTCGCGCAATTCCGCCACTTTGCGGGCACCCGCCCGCCGGCGGCATCTCACAACAACATACGGAGACTGAACAATGGCGATCAAGGTTGGTATCAATGGGTTTGGCCGCATCGGGCGGCTGGTTTTCCGCGCGGCGGTTGAAAATCCCAACATCGAAGTAGTCGGCATCAATGATCTGTTCGACTCCAAACAGCTGGCCTATCTGTTGAAGTTCGACAGCATTCATGGCCGGTTCCAAGGCACGGTGGAAGCTGCGGACGGAGCCCTGGTTGTCAATGGCCGGAAGATCCGGCTGACGGCGGAAAAGGATCCCGCGGCCCTGAAGTGGGGCGATGTCGGCGCGGACTACGTCTGTGAATCCACCGGCTTCTTTCTTGACCAGCCCAAGGCGGAGGCCCATTTGACGGCCGGCGCCAAGCGCGTGGTGATGAGTGCGCCGTCCAAGGACGACACCCCCATGTTCGTAATGGGCGTGAACCACAAGACCTACCAGGGCCAGAAAATCGTCTCCACCGCCTCTTGCACGACCAACTGCCTGGCGCCGGTGGCCAAGGTGCTGAATGACAACTGGGGCATCGTGGAAGGCCTGATGACGACGGTGCATGCGACAACGGCGACCCAGAAGACCGTGGACGGTCCCGGCGGCAAGAAGGATTTCCGCGGTGGCCGCGCCGCCGCCGGCAACATCATTCCATCGTCCACCGGCGCCGCCAAGGCCGTTGGCAAGGTGATTCCCGCCCTCAAGGGGAAGCTGACGGGCATGGCGTTCCGCATTCCCACCCTGAATGTGTCCGTGGTGGATCTGACCGTGCGTCTCGACCAGGCTCCCGGCGCCGACGCGGACTCGGCTTATGCCGCCATCAAGGCTGCGATGAAGAAGGCCTCCGAGGGCGAGATGAAGGGCATCCTGGGCTATACCGAGGAAGACGTGGTCTCCACGGACTTCAACCACGATCGGCGGACATCGATCTTTGATGCCAAGGCGGGCATCATGCTGAACCCGAATTTCGCCAAGGTGGTGTCCTGGTACGACAACGAGTGGGCCTATTCCAACAAATTGCTGGACTTCATGGTCCACATGGATACCGTCAAGTAAGGACGACAACCGGAATCCGGATGCGGAGGGCGGCGATTTCCCGCTCTCCGCATCGGTCTGCAAGGAGACCCAGCCATGGACAAGAAAACCCTGAAGGATGTGGAACTGGCCGGCCGGCGCGTGATCATGCGCGTGGATTTCAACGTGCCGATCAAGGGCGGGGTCATCAGCGATGATACCCGGGTGCAGGCGGCCCTCCCGTCGATCCGGCATGTCCTGGAAAAGGGTGCGAGCCTCGTGTTGATGAGCCATTTGGGCCGGCCCAAAGGCAAGGGCTACGAGGCGGACTTCAGCCTCAAGCCCGTGGCGGCGCATCTGGCCCAGGTGCTCGGCCGGCCGGTGGCCTTTGCCGCCGACTGCCTCGCAGCGGATGCCGAGGTCGCGGCCTTGAAGCCTGGCGAGGTCCTTTTGCTGGAGAACACCCGCTTCCACAAAGAGGAAGAGGCCAAGGTCAAGAAGACCGACGAGATGACCGACGCCGAATACAAGGACCAGAAGGCCGCGCTGAAGGAAAAGCAGCAGGCCATGGCGCAGAAGCTGGCCTCCTACGGCGATGTTTTTGTCAACGATGCCTTTGGTTCCGCGCACCGGGCGCACGCCTCGACCGCGGTCATCTGCAAGTATATCGGCACGTGCGTGGCCGGCTTCCTGATGGAAAAGGAAATCCAGTACCTGGGCAACGCGGTCGAAAACCCCGACCGTCCGTTCGTGGCGATTCTCGGCGGTGCGAAGGTGAGCGACAAACTGGCGGTCGTGAACCGCCTGCTGGACAAGGTGGACACCCTGATCATCGGCGGCGGCATGGCCTATACTTTCCTGAAGGCCCAGGGGCACGAGGTCGGCAATTCCCTGTGCGAGCTTGACCAGCTCGACTACGCCCGCGAGATGATCGCCAAGGCCCAGGCCAACGGCCGGCAACTCCTGCTGCCCGTGGACAATATTGCGGCCGACAAGTTCGATGCGGCGGCCGCCACCCAGGTGGTCGGCAACGACATTCCCGCCGGCTGGATGGCTCTGGACATTGGCCCCGAGACCATCAAGGTGTATGCGGCGGCCATTCAAGGCGCGAAGACGGTCGTCTGGAACGGCCCGATGGGCTGCTTCGAGATGAAGCCGTTCGCGGCCGGGACCCTGGGCGTCTGCCAGGCGGTGGCGGCCAGCGGGGCGACCAGCATCATTGGCGGCGGCGACAGTGTCAGCGCCGTGAACCAGAGCGGCCTGGCCGCGCACATGACGCACATCAGCACCGGCGGCGGCGCCAGCCTCGAATTTCTCGAAGGCAAGGAACTGCCCGGAGTGGCGGCGCTGAACGACAAGTAACCCGGGCCGCCGCGGTGATGGAAAAAAGCAAAGGACTCAAGATGCGCAAAAAAATCGTAGCCGGTAACTGGAAAATGAATATGACCACCGCGGAGGCGGCAACCTTGGTGACCGCCCTGAAAGCCGACTTGGCGAACTTCCGCGAGGTCGAAGTGGTCGTCTGCCCGCCGTTCACCGCCCTGGCCACGGTCAGCGAACTCATCCAAGGTACGCATCTCGACCTCGGCGCGCAGAACATGCACTGGGAGAAGAACGGCGCCTACACCGGCGAAATCTGCGCCGGGATGCTGCGGGAGTTGTATTGCCACTATGTGATCCTGGGCCACAGCGAACGCCGCCAGTATTTCGGCGAGACCGATGCCATCGTCAACCGCAAGGCCCAGGCGGCCCTGGCCTCCAGCCTGCATCCCATCGTGTGCGTGGGCGAAACCCTGCAGGAGCGCGAAGCCGGTCAGGTCGAGGCCGTCATCACCACCCAGGTCCAAGGCAGCCTGGCCGGTCTCTCCGCCAAGGAGATGCTGGACTCGGTGATCGCCTATGAGCCCGTCTGGGCCATCGGCACCGGCAAAACCGCCTCCAGCGAGCAGGCGCAGGAAGTCCACGCGCTGATCCGCCAGGTGCTGACCGGCCTGTATGATGCCACCGTGGCCCAGGCGGTTCGCATCCAGTACGGGGGCAGCGTCAAGCCGGCCAACGCCCGGGAACTGTTTGCCATGCCCGATATCGACGGCGGCCTGATCGGCGGGGCCGCCCTCGATGCCAAGTCGTTCATTGACATTGTCCGCGCCGCGGTCTAAACCTACGACTTTGCCATTTCCAGGAGCAGCCCGACCATGTCCATTCTCATCAGCGTCCTTTTAATCATCGAAGTCCTGACCGCGTTCCTGCTGATCGTGGTGATTCTGGCGCAGAAGTCCAAGGATCAAGGCCTCGGCATGGCCTTCGGCGGCGGAATGGGCGAAAGCCTGTTCGGCAGCCGGGCGGGTAACGTGCTGACCCGCATGACCATTACGCTGGCCACCGTCTTCATGGCGACCACCATTGTGCTGGGTATTCTGTTCGCCCGCGGCCATGGCGGCGGCGGATCCGTGATGGATAAGGCGGACCGGGCCATGCCGGCTGCACCCGCACCGGCGCCGGCCCCCATGCAGCCCGCTCCGATGATGGCCGGCGAACCCGCTGGCGAGCCAATCGTTGAACCCTCGGCCCCCATGGTTATGCAAATGGGTGAGGGGGGCGAACTGGAGCCTGTGCCCGCGACCGCGGCAGCGGATGACCTTCCCGCCGCTTCGGAAACCGAAGCGGTTCCCGCTGCAGAAGCAACGGAACCCCCGCCGGCCGAGGAGTCCGAATCCGCCCCTTAGGGCAGTCGGGTGAATCCCATTCGGAATTCGGCATCCCCGCGCATCTGCTGCGCGGGGATGCGGCTTTTCAGACATTCGACCGGACGGGGCAGGGTTTTGCTTTCTATCTCCGCCGGTATGCTTTGTGTCCTTGCAGTCGCCGGGTGCGGGAATCCAACGGTGCCGGTGCCGGAGGAGGTGCCGACCTTGCGCATGACGACGGCGCGCATTCCCGGATTCGACCCGGCGCATGCCGGCGACATGGCTTCGCTCCGAGCCGCGGGCAAAATCTACGAAGGACTCCTGCAATTTGCCTATTGGGACCGTCCTTACCACTTGGAGCCCCTGTTGGCCCGGACCATGCCCACGGTTACGGATGACGGCCTGGTGTGGCGGTTCGCTCTCCGCCCGGGCATTTATTTTGCGGATGATCCCTGCTTTGTAGCGACCGCCGGCAAAGGGCGCGAGGTGGTGGCCCGGGATGTGATCTACTCCATCTTGCGCATTGCGGATGCCAAAAATGCCTCCGGAGGATACTGGGCCTATCGCAACCGGATCGCGGGTTTGGACCGGTTTCGCGAGGCCAGCCAGGGGCCCGCGCCGACCGATTACGATGCCGCCGTCGAAGGGCTGCGAGCGCTGGGGCCGCATGAACTGGAAATCCGCCTCGTTGCGCCCTATCCGCAATTGTTGTGGGTGCTGGCCATGCCATATGCCTTTGTTGTGCCGCGCGAAGCCGTGGAATTCTACGGCGCGGATTTTGCCCAGCATCCCGTCGGCACCGGCCCGTATGTGCTGGCCGCGGCGCGGCAGAACTACCGCTACGAGTTCCAGGCCAATCCCAAATGGGCCGAAACCGGCCGCGTGGAAACCATGCCTGTGTCCGTGCCCGGTCCCGATGCCGGCAAACGCCTGCCCCTGACCCCGCGCATCGTGGAGTCCGTCGTGGGCGATCCCTCCACGGCCTGGCTGATGTTCCTGTCGGGACAACTGGACCTGACGGATGTCAGCCGCGATCAATGGGACAGCCTCATCACGCCCGCGATGGAACTGCGGCCCGAGCTGGCGGCGGCCGGCATCGTGCTGAGCAAATCGCCGCAGCTCGTCGTGAACTACACCGCCTTCAACATGGATGATCCCGTCGTGGGCACCAACCAGAAACTGCGGCAGGCGCTGGCGTGCGCCTTTGACGTCCAGGCCTGGCTGGACTTCCACAACGGGCGCATGATGATTCCCACCGGCCCGGTACCGCCCGGAGTTGCCGGACATTCCCCGGACCCGCTGCCCTATTCGTTCGATCTCGACCGGGCGGTCAACCTGCTGGCCGAGGCCGGGTATCCCGCTGGCCGGGATCCCGCCACCGGCCGGCGACTCAAACTGACCCTCGAGCTGGGGACGGCGGACAATCCCGAGGTCCGGCAAGCCGCCGAATTGATGGCCAGTTTCATGGCCCGGATCGGCGTGGTTCTCGAGCCCAGCTACAACAACTGGCCGGCGTTCCTGCAGAAGATCGAACGGCGTCAGGCGCAGATGTTCAGCCTGTCCTGGATTGGTGACTACCCGGATGCCCAGAACTTTCTGCAATTGTTCGCCAGCGAGAACATTTCTCCGGGACCCAATCGCGCCAACTACTGCAACCCGGAGTTCGATCGGCTCTACCGGGAAGTCATCGGCATGCCCGAATCGCCGGAACGCGAAGCCCTGTGCCGGACCGCGGCGGCGGTGATGCTGGAGGATTGCCCGTGGATTTTCACCGCCTATCCCATGGCTTTTGCGGTCTATCATGATCGTTTGCGCAACTACCGGCGCCACGATTTCTCCTGGGGCATGGAAAAATACTGGGGGGTTGAGTCCGGTGTCAGCCCATAGGGCAGCGGCTGTTGTTTGGACGGCTCCGGCCGCTTTTTGGAGTGGGGGGGCCAGCAGGCCGCAGGCGACACTCCGGCATGCAGAACTCCCTGGAAAACAACCAATTACGACCTGACCCGCTCCGGGCCGTCGGCGCCAGCGGACGGGGCGCGGAAGCCGGCTTACGGGAATGGAACGCAGTGGATCGGCTTGCCATCCAAAAATGCGCGATAGTTGTCCGCCGCCATGTCAATCAGGCGCTTGCGTGCGGCCGCCGTTGCCCAGGCCAGATGAGGGGTCACGAGGCAGTTCGGGGCCGAGAGCAGGGGGTTGTCCGGCGCCGGCGGTTCGGTGGACAGGACATCCAGCGCGGCGCCCGCGATGGTCCCGTTCCGTAGTGCTGCCGCCACGTCGTGCTCCACGAGCAACGGGCCGCGGGCGGTGTTGACTAAAAATGCACTGGGCTTCATGAGCGCCAGGCGCTGGCCGTTGACCAGTCCGGTCGTGGCGGGGGAAAGCGGGCAGTGCAGGCTGACAACATCGCTCTCCGAGAAAAGACGATCCAGGGAGACGTATTCGACATCGACCGGCGGCGGGGTGCCGGTATGGCGGCGATGCGCCAATATCCGCATGCCGAACGCCCGGCCGATGCGGGCAACGGCCTGCCCAATCTGGCCGTAGCCCACGATGCCAAGGGTTAATCCAGCCAGTTCGATCTGCGGCGTCAGGCGGTAGCAGTAGTCGGGATTCCGGCTCCATCCGCCGGCACGGACATCTGTCGCATGCTGTCCGACGTGATTGGTCAGTTCCAGCAAGAGGGCGAAGGTGTGCTGCGCCACCGAGTCGGAGCTGTAGCCGGGGACATTGGTGACGACCAGCCCGCGCCGATAGGCAGCATCCAAATCCACTGTGTTCCATCCCGTAGCCAGGATGCCCACGTATTTCAGGTTGGGGGCTTGGGCTATCGCCTGGGCATCCAGTCGCGCCTTGTTCAGCATCACCGCATCCGCATTCCCCGCGCGGGCCGCGACATCAGCCGGCGCGGTCCGATCGTGGATGGTGCAATCCGCCAGCTTCTCGATGGGTGCCCAGGACAGATCCCCTGGATTGGTGGCATAGGCGTCCAGAATGACAAGCCGCGGACGTTTCATGGCTCTGGGACCATAGGGGATTATCCCCAGCGGCGCAAGCTCCGCCCGGGTGTGAGGTGTCGAGTCGGTTCGGGATGTGAGCGATGCGGGGCACACCAAATCCGCGCGAAAACTTTTTGTAAAAAAAACAAAAAAGAGAGTTGACGAACCGTGAGGAGGGCTGTAGGGTACGCGACACTTCAGTGGATTGTGTCGAAAAAATGGCAGAAGAAACGGAAGTTGGGTTCTGTTGAAAAATGTGTTTTGTCCGGTTGACAACTAAGCCAGTCTCCGGGTAGATTCACGACAGGATTCATTAAGCGAGTGGGAAGTCCTGCCGCTGCACGGTTCCGAAAGTCCCTTGACGAACAGGGAAAGGGAAACGGGATTCTGTGCGTTTTTGCTCTTTGGAAAATGGAATAAACATTCATGTAACACCGCTTCGAACCAGAAGCGGTGTGGTAAGTACAAACAGCTTGTGTTGAGTCATAAGTTAATTCTTTCGGCGCGCCGGATTCCTAAACCGGGGCGTCGATGAGGATCAGCAATCTCAAGCCGCCGGGCAACCGGAGGTTTGAAACCATATTCATATGGAGAGTTTGATCCTGGCTCAGAACGAACGCTGGCGGCGTGGATTAGGCATGCAAGTCGAACGAGAATCTGAGAGTTCAAGTTTTCGGACAAGAACTTTTGGAGGAAAGTGGCGGAAGGGTGAGTACAACATGGATAATCTACCTTCAAGTTGGGTATAGCTTCCCGAAAGGGGAGATAATCCCGAATGTGGTGATCCGGCGCATGCCGGAGAATCCAAAGGCGGGGACCGCAAGGCCTGCCGCTTGGAGATGAGTCCGTGCACTATCAGCTAGTTGGCGGGGTAACGGCCCACCAAGGCGATGACGGTTAGCTGGTCTGAGAGGATGGTCAGCCACACTGGGACTGAGATACTGCCCAGACTCCTACGGGAGGCTGCAGTCGAGAATCATTCGCAATGGGCGCAAGCCTGACGGTGCGACGTCGCGTGGAGGATGAAGGTCTTCGGATTGTAAACTCCTGTCATGTGGGAGAAATGGCCCGGGTCTGAACAGGACCTGGGAATGATAGTACCACAGGAGGAAGGGACGGCTAACTCTGTGCCAGCAGCCGCGGTAATTCAGAGGTCCCGAGCGTTGTTCGGATTTACTGGGCGTAAAGGGAGCGTAGGCGGTTCGGTATGTCGAATGTGAAAGCCCACAACTCAACTGTGGAAATGCATTCGAAACTGCCGGGCTAGAGTACTGGAGAGGAGAGCGGAATTCTTGGTGTAGCGGTGAAATGCGTAGATATCAAGAGGAACACCGGTGGCGAAGGCGGCTCTCTGGACAGATACTGACGCTGAGGCTCTAAAGTTAGGGGAGCAAACAGGATTAGATACCCTGGTAGTCCTAACCTTAAACGGTGTACACTTGGTGTGCGAGGAATTGTCCCTTTGCGCGCCGCAGCTAACGCGTTAAGTGTACCGCCTGGGGAGTACGGTCGCAAGACTAAAACTCAAAGGAATTGACGGGGACCCGCACAAGCGGTGGAGCATGTGGCTTAATTCGATGCAACGCGAAGAACCTTACCTGGACTTGACATGCTGGTGGTAGAATCCTGAAAGGGAGACGACGGTCGCAAGATCGAGCCAGCATAGGTGCTGCATGGCTGTCGTCAGCTCGTGCCGTGAGGTGTTGGGTTAAGTCCCGCAACGAGCGCAACCCCTGTGGCTAGTTGCCCTTATTCAGTTAGGCACTCTAGCCAGACTGCCTGTGATAAGCAGGAGGAAGGTGGGGATGACGTCAAGTCAGTATGGTCCTTATGTCCAGGGCTGCACACGTGCTACAATGACCGGTACAGAAGGAAGCAAGGCCGCGAGGCGGAGCTAATCCCCAAAACCGGTCCCAGTTCGGATTGGAGTCTGCAACCCGACTCCATGAAGCCGGAATCGCTAGTAATGGCGCATCAGCTACGGCGCCGTGAATACGTTCCCGGGTCTTGTACACACCGCCCGTCACATCATGGAAGCCGATTGCACCCGAAGTCGTCGATTCAACTAGCAATAGAGATAGACGCCCAAGGTACGATTGGTGACTGGGATGAAGTCGTAACAAGGTAGCCGTTGGGGAACCAGCGGCTGGATCACCTCCTTTCTAAGGAGAATCCCTCGGACAAATGGCTTCGGCTAACTTGTTCGGAGGATACGGACAATCGTCCGGCAGCTGCCGGACGAGCCCCGGCTCGACCGGGGCCATTCAAACGACGCGACACAGGCCGCGTGCTTGCCGCACCGCTTCTGCTTCGACAGCGGAGCATGGATGTTCGAGAAGACTGTAGGCGTCACTCGCGAATTGGGCCGTGTCGGCTCCGGGCTGAAAACCACGGGGGCATAGCTCAGTTGGTAGAGCGCCAGCTTTGCAAGCTGGAAGTCACGGGTTCGAATCCCGTTGCCTCCACCAACGCAACCGGGCGTGTAGCTCAGTTGGTTAGAGCGCGTCCCTGATAAGGACGAGGTCACTGGTTCGACTCCAGTCACGCCCACCAACCTTCTCGTGAATTATTCCACCGATTTCCGCCGTTCCGGCGGTCTCGATCTTTGAAAACTGCATAGGATACATCGAAAATTATTACAATAAGAAGGGTAGTGATACTCTTCACCGTGATAAACAAACGAAGAATCAGAAAACATAACTCATGAAACGACCAATTTTGTAACGATTTTGGTCAAGCTCAAAAGGGCGCATGATGGATGCCTTGGCATCAGCAGGCGACGAAGGACGTGATAAGCTGCGATAAGCTTCGGGGAGCGGCAAATACGCTTTGATCCGGAGATGTCCGAATGGGAAAACCCAGCGGGGGTAATGCCCCGTTGACGGAGTCCGAATAAAATAGGGCTTCGTCGCCAACCCCGGGAAGTGAAACATCTCAGTACCGGGAGGAACAGAAAACAACAGTGATTCCCTCAGTAGTGGCGAGCGAAAGGGGAACAGCCCAAACCATCCGGCTTGCCGGATGGGGTTGCGGGATCCCGACGTGGGATCTTCAAAGGATAGAAGAAGCTTGTGGAAAAAAGCTCCAAAGAGGGTGACAGGCCCGTATTCGAAATCCGGAGAAGCCCTAGGGACATCCCAAGTAGCACGGGACACGTGAAACCCCGTGTGAATCCGGTGCGTCCACGCACCAAGGCTAAATACTGCTGGTGACCGATAGTGAACTAGTACCGCGAGGGAAAGGTGAAAAGAACCCCTGTTAGGGGAGTGAAATAGTACCTGAAATCATGTGCTTACATGCTATGGTAGTCCGGCGCAAGCCGGATGGCCGTTTGCCTTTTGCATAATGAGTCCGCGAGTTATGGTTGGCAGCCAGGTTAATCCGCCGCAGGCGGAGGAGCCGAAGCGAAAGCGAGTGCGAAATGTGCGTTCAGTTGCCGGCCATAGACCCGAAGCCGAGTGATCTACCCATGGGCAGGTTGAAGTCGCTGTAACAGGCGATGGAGGACCGAACTTATGAGGGCTGAAAACCTCTAGGATGACCTGTGGGTTGGAGCGAAAGACTTATCAAACTCGGTGATAGCTGGTTCTCCTCGAAATAACTTTAGGGTTAGCCTGCACGAATGCTCGCCGCGGAGGTAGAGCACTGAATGGAATAGGGGCCTTACCGGGTTTCCGACGCCAATCAAACTCCGAATACCGCGGCAGTCACGTGTGGAGATAGACTGTGGGGGATAAGCTTCATAGTCAAAATGGAAACAGCCTAGACCGCCAGTTAAGGCCCCTAAAACCGGTTCAGTGACTAAGGATGTGAGATCGCTAAAACAGCAAGGATGTTGGCTTAGAGGCAGCCACCATTTAAACAGTGCGTAACAGCTGACTTGTCGAGCGGTCTTGCGCCGAAAATGATCGGGACTAAACCGGTTGCCGAAGCTGCGGATTTCCAGGGTCTTCGGATCCTGGGAGTGGTAGAGGAGCGTTGCATTCGCATCGAAGCGCAAGGGTGACCGAGCGTGGAGCGCATGCAAGTGATTATGCGGACATGAGTAACGAATAGCCGGGCGAGAATCCCGGCCGCCGAAATCCCAAGATTTCCTGGGGAAGGTTCGTCCGCCCAGGGTTAGTCGGCCCCTAAGTCCAGGCCATTCAGGCGTAGGCGATGGGAAGCAGGTTCAATATTCCTGCACCGCCGATGGGCGATTAAGACGCGAAGGAGTACTCGGAAAGGTAGATCAGCCGTCGATTGGAAGTGACGGTTCAAGCCCGTAGGGGTGTGGCCAGGCAAATCCGGCCGCGCAACCTGAAAGGCGACGAGACGTGGAGGCTTCGGCCGAAGCGGATTGATCGATCCTCTGCCGACAAGAAAAGCTTCTAGCGAGTCCATAGGCGACCGTATCGGAAACCGACACAGGTGGGAAGGTAGAATATACCAAGGCGCGCGAGAGAAACCACGTTAAGGAACTCGGCAATCTAGCCCCGTAACTTCGGAAGAAGGGGTCCTCCCGACTGTCCGTGTAACAACAAAGCGGTTTGGAGGCGCAGTGAAAGGGCCCAGGCGACTGTTTATCAAAAACACAGCACTATGCCAACTCGCAAGAGGATGTATATGGTGTGACACGTGACCAATGCCGTAAGGTTAAGGCAAGGGGTTAGTCCACAAGGGCGAAGCTCTGAACCGAAGCCCCGGTGAATGTCGGCCGTAACTATAACGGTCCTAAGGTAGCGAAATTCCTTGTCGGGTAAGTTCCGACCTGCACGAATCGTGTAACGATCTGGGCGCTGTCTCAACGTGGATCTCGGTGAAGTTGTAACTCCGGTGAAAATGCCGGATACCCGCAGTAGGACGGAGAGACCCTGTGAACCTTTACTGTAATCTGACATTGTGTTTTGGTTGATTATATGTAGCATAGCTGGGAGGCTTTGAAGCGATCTCGTCAGGGACCGTGGAGCCGTCAGTGAAATACCAGTTTTAATTAACCGGAATTCTAACCGCGGACCGTGAAACCGGTTCCGGGACCGTGTCAGAGGGTCAGTTTGACTGGGGCGGTTTCCTCCAAAAGGATAACGGAGGAGTTCTAAGGTCACCTCAGCACGGTCGGCAATCGTGCGTAGAGCGTATAGGTAGAAGGTGGCTTGACTGCGAGACCCACAAGTCGAGCAGGTGCGAAAGCAGGACTAAGTGATCCGGCGGTTGCTAGTGGTAGCGCCGTCGCTCAACGGACAAAAGGTACTCCGGGGATAACAGGCTGATCGCCGCCAAGAGTCCATATCGACGCGGCGGTTTGGCACCTCGATGTCGGCTCATCACATCCTGGGGCTGAAGAAGGTCCCAAGGGTTCGGCTGTTCGCCGATTAAAGTGGTACGCGAGCTGGGTTCAAAACGTCGTGAGACAGTTTGGTCCTTATCCACTGTGGGCGCAGGAGATTTGAGGAGAACATTCCTTAGTACGAGAGGACCGGGAATGACGCACCTCTGGTGTTTCGGTTGTCGCGCCAGCGGCATCGCCGAGTAGCTATGTGCGGAATGGATAAGCTCTGAATGCATCTAAGAGCCAAACCGACTCCAAGATAGGATCTCCCTTCCAGGTTCGCCTGGACTGAAGGCTGGTTGAAGACTACGACCTTGATAGGGCGGGTGTGTACGCGCAGCGATGCGTTCAGCTAACCGCTACTAATCAGCCGTGAGGCTTGACCATTTATTTGTTCGCGGCTCCGCCCCGTTTCGGCGGGGCGGAGCCTGCGACCTCTTTCATGGTTATGGATTCGATTCCATGTATCCTATGCAATCCTTTTTTCCTGGTGACCATGGCGCGAGGGAAATACCTGTTCCCATTCCGAACACAGAAGTCAAGACTCGCCGCGGCGATGGTACTGCCTCGCTAGGGGGCGGGAGAGTAGCACGTTGCCAGGATTTTTTTTACCGGAGCCGGTCTGATGTTGCAGGCCGGCTCCTTTTGTCTCGACGAGACGGCGGATCGCTCGGTGTCTTGGCGGCGCTGATTCGCGTTATCCGGGCGCCACCGCGCCAGATTGTCAGGCGCCTGGCCTGGCTGGCGGTTCTCGTCGCGTTTTCCCTGTGGATGTTGCACCGACAGGTGCAAACCGCCGCAGAGGCCATCCATTTCGTGGAATACGGCATTCTGGGTTTCCTGCTCTTCCGGGCGTGGCGGCATCACATGCAGGAGCCTTTGCTTTATCCGGTGGCCGCCTTGAGCCTGGTCATCATCGCTTGGGCGGACGAATTTCTGCAGTGGCTGACCGTCGGGCGGTTCTGGGATTTCCGGGACATCCGCCTAAACCTGCTGGCCGGCCTCGTCCCGCTCGTCCTCATCGCGGGGGTCATTGTGCCGGCCGGGATCCAAAGACCGGTGGCGCGGGCATCCGTCCGGCGGCTTTGTTATCTGTCCTGGATGACCCTGCTGGCGCTGGGGCTGTCCATTTCCGCCACGCCCCGTCGGATCGATGCGCTGGCAAGCCGGAGCCCCTCCCTTGGTTTTTTGTATAACAACGAGAGCGTGATGATTGAATATGGTTATCGCCATGACGAAACGGGAATCGGGGTGTTCAAATCCCGGCTCACGCTCCCGGAACTGCAGCGGGCCGACGCCGGACGGGGCCGGGAAGCCGGCGCGCGGCTGGCGCAGCATCCCGCCTTGGCCGATCGCCGGGAATTTCGCATGGCATTTGCCGCCTCAGCGGATCCTGTCTTGCATGAGATGGGAATGCATCTGTTCCAACGGAACCACTTTTATGACGTTTGCTGGCAATACCGAACTTCCGATCCGGCACGGTTTGTCCATATGACCGTGGTGGCGCGCGAGAATCGGATACTGGAACCCCTTTTTTCCCGGGCGCTGGAAGGGGCTGGCCAGCGTAGGTTTCCGGCACAATCTGCCAGATACGGATCGCACACGCCGATCCCGACATGCCCTTTGTCAGTGAAGTGACCGGGCATCTCGCGACCGCCGTCGCGGAATGGGAATTGCGCGTGCTGCTGCTGGCGCTGGCCGCCGGGGTCGGGTGGGTCCATGCCCGGCATGGATGTGTCCTCTCCGCGGGGTAGCGAAGCCCATTCCGCCAGGCGGAATTCAGACGAGGGCGTCGAGCAAGCACCGGATCCGGTCCGGGGCGAGGGGATTGGCCCAGTGACCGTCTTTTTTGAAGTGCGAGCCCACGATGAAGGCGTCGGCAAAAGGCAGATATTCCTGAATGTTTTCAGCCGTGATGCCGGAGCCGACCAGGACGGGCAGCTTGGCGGCGGCATAGACGGCTCGGAGTTCGTCGATGCGGGCGGCTTCGCCAGTGGCCGTCCCGGTGACAATCATGCCATCAGACAGGAAGAATTCCGCCGCGTGGGCGGTTTGCACGATATCCACGTCGCCGGTGACGGCATGGGCGGAGTGTTTTTTCTTGATATCCGTGAAGATGGCAATCTTTTCGGCCCCAATGGTCTTGCGGTACCGCAGCAGGGGACCCGCGCTGGCGTCCATGTAGCCTTCGTCGGCGACATGGCCGAACACGAAGGCTTCGGCACGGATGAAGTCGGCTCCGGAGGCCAGCGCCGCACCGAGGGCCTCCCGATTGGCGCCGGCAAGGATCTGGATGCCCAGCGGCAACTGCGGATGGGCCTTTTTCACTGCGCGGGCGACGACGGCCATGGCGGCGACAATTTCCGGCCCGGGATTCCGGACATAGGGCACATCGTGCATGTTCTCCACCATCAGGGCGTGGATGCCGCAGGCGCGGTAGGTATCGGCTTCCCCCAAGGCCTGGTCGATGATGGCTTCCATGTCGTTCGCATGGCACGGGGTTCCCGGCAAGGCGCGCACATGGATCATGCCAATGACCGCCCGGGGGCGGTTGCCGAAAAGGCGTGTGAACCCGGGTGTTTTCACGGGGCGGGGGGTTGGGCGGGGGGCGGCCAGCCGGTGGATATTCGCCCTTCCAGAATCTCCCGCTGGATGTTCTGCAGTTCCATCTTGAGTTCAGCGGTGATCTGGTTGTCAAAGTCGTGGAAGGGAGCCAGCCCCACACCATGGTTGGCGAGGTTTCCGACATAGCGGGTGCCGCCCCAGAACTGATGGTCCAGGGCGGCGGTGACGGCCTTCTGGACGGCGCGGTCCATGCGCTTGAGGCAGGACGTCAAGATGACCCCCTGCTGGTCGACCAAGGTGTGATATTGATCGGTATCGACGCCGATGGCCCACTTGCCGTGCTCATGCGCGGCGGCAATGGCGCCATTGCCGGAATAGGAGCCTGCTCCGAAAATGACATCGGCCCCCTCCTGGATGTAGCGGGTGGCCAGTGCCTTGCCGGCCTCGTAGTCCTCGAAGGAGTTCACATGGCCGCCGGTGATGCGGACGGCCTTGCCCTTGGCTTGATTGAAATGCAGAACGCCGTTTTGAAAACCGACGACAAACTGATTGACGCTGTCCACATCCATGCCGCCGATCCAGGCGGCGGCCGGATCCCGGGGATCTTGCCGGTCGGCCCAGGCGGCCGCCAGATAACCGGCCGGAAAGGCGCACTCGTCCACCTGAAAGGTCAAGGCCCAGACATTATGAGGAATTTCATCGAAATCGCCGTCCACGCAGGCGAACAGGGTGCGGGGATACTCGGCGGCCACGACTTGGATGGCCGGGGCCATGCGATAGCCAACTCCGAGAATCAGCCGGTAATCCCGCTCCGCAAAAACGGCCAATTTACGCTCGAAGTTGGCCGGAGACAGGGTCTCAACGAACTGGACGAAAATGGGGGTGCCGGAATACAGCAGCTCCTCGATGCCTTCCCGGCAGTTCTGGTTGAAGGAATTGTCGCCGAAGGTGCCGCCGTCAGACAGCATGGCCACGCGCATGGGCTGGGGCGGGGCGGCTTTCGGGGGTTGGGCGTCAGCCGGGCCGGAGATGGCGCAGGCTAATCCGGCAGTCAGAAGGATAAAGGCAAGATGCTTGATCATGGCAGGGCGTCCGAACAGGGCCGATTCTCTTTTTCGGACATCATAGGCATCGCTGGGCAGGAATGCACGGTTTTTTCGGAGAGGCCGGGGGGCCGGGAAATGCGGAGAATGTCCAACAAGAGGGTTGCCAAGGGGCGGGGAGCTTGATAGGGTGCGCCTCAATTTGTGTCAAGAAGGCCGTAGAAAAGGAACGAAACAAACGATATGCCGACAATCAATCAACTGGTGAAACAGGGGCGTCACCCCTTGCGCTCCAAGCGCAAAGCGCCCGCCTTGCATAAGTGTCCGCAGCGTCGGGGCGTCTGTCTGTTGGTGAAGACCATGACTCCGAAGAAGCCGAATTCGGCCTTGCGGAAGGTCGCCCGCGTGCGCCTGACCAATGGCGAGGAAGTCAGCGCCTACATTCCGGGCGAGGGGCATAATCTGCAGGAGCACAGCATGGTGTTGGTGCGCGGCGGCCGGGTAAAGGATCTGCCGGGCGTCCGGTATCACATTGTCCGGGGCACGCTGGATTGTCTGGGAATTGAATCCCGCCGTCGGGGCCGTTCCAAGTACGGCACCAAAACCCCCAAAGCCGCAAAACAGTAAGAGGGCGGAAGCATGAGAAGGCGCAAAGCAGACCAGCACGATTTCCTTCCGGATGCCCGCTATGGCAGCGATCTGGTGACACATTTGGTGAACATCATCATGGCCCGCGGCAAGAAGTCCACCGCGCAGCGCACGGTGTATGGCGCGCTGGACCAGATCAAGGAACAGACCGAGGGCAAGGATCCGATCGAGGTCTTCCAGCAGGCGTTGGACAATGTCAAACCCAAGGTCGAGGTCAAGAGCCGGCGCGTCGGCGGAGCCACCTACCAGGTTCCCGTCGAGGTGGCGCCCTCGCGCCAAACCAGTCTGGCCCTCCGGTGGGTTGTGGATTATAGCCGCGGACGTAAAGGAGCTTCAATGCAGCACGCCTTGGCGTCCGAGATTCTCGATGCCTATAAAAACCAGGGCAACGCGGTCAAAAAGCGCGACGATACCCACAAGATGGCGGCCGCCAACAAGGCCTTTGCGCATTATCGCTGGTAACCGGGTCCCCACTCCCGTGAAAAAGGACGCCCGACCGGGCGTCCTTTTTCATGCTCATGCATGAGCCCGCCAAGGTGGGGCATCCGGCTATGCGCGGCGCGGGGCGAAGGCGTCAAGGGCCTCCATGAACTTGCGTTCGATCACCGGCCAGGCGTATTCGCGGGCGACAAAGTCGTGGCCTCGCGAGCCGAGGGCGGCGCGGGCCTCCGGGTGGTCGAGCAGCCAAAGGAGCTGATTTTCAAAGTCGGGATAGTGACGGAACCAGAGGCCGGCCCCGCTGGCGCGGCATTGGCTGACCAGGACGCGGCTGCGGGCATGGACCAGGCCGGGGGTACGGGCCAGGAAAGCTTCGAGGAGCACAATGCCGAAACTCTCGTTGACGGACGGGTGCAGAAACGCGATGGCTCCGGCCATGGCCTCGTGTTTTTCGGTTTCGCTGACAAAGCCGGCATCGAACAGATGCGGCCGGAGGGCGGGGGGGGCATCGATGGTTCCCGAACCGGTGAACACCAGTTTCACATCGCGGCGGCTGCGTTCGCGGAAGGTCTGCATATAATCGCACAGCAGGGGCGTGCCCTTGAGCGGTTCGCGGCGGCCGGAATACAGGACATAGGGGGCGGTCAGGCCATGGCGCCGCGCGAAGGCGGTGGAATCTACGGCGAAAGGATCCAGCCCCATGCCAACGATCCGGGATTTCGCCGCCGGGAAGGTGAAGAGTTCCATAGCCAGTTCGCGTTCGTCCTGCGAGTTGAAGAGGCACCCGGCCGTTTCGGAAAACAGGCGTTTCATGCAGGTTAGCCGGGCGAAAGGTTCGTCGTGGAGACAGGGCACCAGGAGAGCTTGCCGGGGATGGGCCAGGGCGGCGAAGTAGCTCAAGCCAAACAGATAGGGCCCGAGCAGAATGGCGCGATAGTCCGTGGCGTGCCGATCCAGATGAGCCAACAAGGCGGAGGAATACACCCCGTTGCGGAGCCAGAACAATTCATCGGTTTCGGAGACGGGACGGCCCCGGTCGATGGACTGCTGGATGCGCAGAAACCGCGGGACATCGCGCGCGTCCGTCGGGAAGAAGTGAACCTGCAGGCCGTCCGTGGTCTTGACTCCCGCTGGCAAATTATTTTCCCAGGTATGATGGCTTTGAGCACAGGTGGTGAGGAAATCCACCGGAATGCCGGCGGCGGCGGCATGAATGGCCAGATTCTTCAGCAGGGTTTCCGCCCCGCCCACCGCTCCCTCGCCGGCATAGCGAGGGCAGACAAAAGCGATCCGGTCAGGGCGAGCCATGGCCCGAGGCCTGCTGTTCCAGCCGCGCGAGGCGTTGCTCGAGGGCGGCGAGGCGGGCAGCTGTCTGCTCCTCCATGCCCTCCAGGCCGGTGATGATCAGGCCGTTGATTTGATTCTGCTGGGACCAGAGGCGATAGGTGTAGAACTTCAGGATTTTCCAGATGGCTTTTTTGAAGGCCACCAGCAGGGGAGTGAAGAAACGCCGGCGCTCGTGGATCTCGAAGTCGGAAATATCCACAAAGACGGCTTCGCGCAGACAGGTCAGATAAAAGGAAACAAAATCGTCGGAGCCGCGGAGATTGACCAAATTGGTCTTTTCGGCGCGGGCCACACGGGCGTCGGCATAGACGCCTGCTTTCATCTTCCGGTCGGCCGTGGCCTGGAGATCGGCCACCAGGCGGTCGACATTAAACCCCGGGGCGCCGATGGAGAGGATGGAATTTTCACTCATCGAGCAGGAATGTAAAGCGGAGACGGGGGGGGCTGTCAAGGCGGGCCGACACAATCGACCCAAAGCGCCCGGGGGGATGGAGAAAGTTGACGGCGGATTCTGGCATCAATTTGGGGGGCGAAGCCAACCCAGCCGCGCCGCCACAGTCGCGAATGCCATGGAAAGACGATCGCTCCATGTTTCCATGGCTTGCCACTTGAAGAGAACGGCACGGGGCAGGGAGCGGGCGGGGCCGGCTCCGTGGAAATTGCGGCCGACCTGGCTCGCCAATGAGGCCAGGACCGGATCCGAGTCGATCCGATCGTCTACCAAGGCCGGCAGCTGGCGGTGCAGTAAATCCCGCGTCAGCTTTAAACCAAGGAGGAAAATCCGGGATTTGCCGGCCTGCGCGGCGGTTTTCAGCATAAAATTCCAATCCAGAGACTCCTGGCCCCATCCGGGCCGTCCCATCAGAATCCAGTCCAGTGTTTTCAACTGGTGGAAGTGGTCCCAGCAGTGTTCGAAAGCATGCACGGCGGCATACAGGAGGGCGTCTTCCGGCGAAAGCACGGGGAAGGATCCGCTCTCGGTTTGAAAGGTCCCGGCCCGCTGGAACAGAGCGCCCGGAGAAACGATTTCATAGCAAGATCGCCAAACAAGATCCCAATGCAGTTCAACGAGGTACCGGGGAGCGGTTGAGTAGTACTTGTGTTCATGCCCCCGAATTCCCAGCGGATGTTTTTGTGGTTGTGCCGGACGGCGGCTGGTGATTTGCATTGACCGGAACAGTCGGTCCACTTGCGGCACGTCTCCGGGGTGTACCAGCACGTCCAGATCACTGCTGGTGCGCCGGCTGAGATCGCCCACGTATTGGGCCGTGAACACGGGGCCCTTCAAGGCGATCCATGGGATGCCGGCTCCATCCAGAGTGCGGCCGATATCTCCCAGCAGAGCCAGAAGCTGGATGTTTCGGACGAGGGCGAAGTCCCGGGTTTTTCTGGCCTCGTTCTGCAGTGCGGTGGGCCATCCGGCCTCGGGATGATCCAGGATGTATCCCGCCACAAGGGGTTCCAGCCCGTGCTGTCCCGCCAGTTGCCAGGCCTCCGTCATGGTCTCGGGATCGCTCGCCAGCGGAGGGGAGCATCCGCGGCAGATCGCCAGAAACAGGCTGCCTCCCGGAGAATCATTACAAAATGACTGAACTGCCGTCATGACGAACGGCTGGACTTTACCTGACTTGCGATGCTGCGCCAATTCGGATTTCAATGATGCATGCAAACCATGCACGCGGATCGCGATGAAATCGGCAACCTGCACCGCAGCGCCGCGGCTTACAAACGGGAACCGGCTCGGTTGCAGGTGTACCCGCCGGGCTCGTCGGAACTGCTTTTTGCAGGATTGGCAGGCATGGGATTCGGCGGCGCATTGGATCCGGGCAACCGGGGTCACCCGTCATGGTCGGGATTACCGTCATCTTTTCCCGTGTTCCTGCCTGGTTCGGTCGTGGGCCAGATCTCCGCGTCTGGCGCTATCGCATTGCGAGCGTGACCGGAATGGGGTATCAATGACCGTCAAGGATGCCATGGCTGCTCAGGTGGAAATGTACAAACGAGGGGGCGAAGGGCTGACGTCTGCAGTGGACTGTCAGCCGTTCTTATTCCCCCGTGATTTGTTCTTGCCGGGGGAGGAGGCTGATGGCCGGGTTTGGACCTGTGCCCGCACCCGGCCTCGTTGGGAAAAGAAATTCGCCGAATGGCTTCGGAATCGACATCAGGCGCATTTTCTACCGGTTTTTCGGCGTGTCACTATCAGTCATCGAAAGCGACAAATCAGTGAATTGCCGCTGTTTTCCGGATTCGTGTTTGTGGTGGGGGATTTAACCAAAAAGGATTTTGCCGCCTCGGATTGCGTGGCCTACGTGCTGAAGCCCTGCGGCGAGCGGGCGAAGGTGCAACTCGACCGCGAGTTGCGCGATGTGTGGCGGGGGCTGCAGAGCGGTCTCTACGTGACGCCGACGCAGAATCTGGGGAGGGGCGAGACCTGTCGGATTGTTCAAGGACCATTGCAGGGCGTGGAAGGCCGTTTTGAACGAATGGGACGTTTCGGGCGCCTGTTACTGCAGGTTGAGATGATGGGGGGGGGCATTGTGGTAGAAGTGTCTGCTGACGAGGTCGAAACGGTTCCGTGAATCCATTCCTGCCGAGATGGAAACAGCGGGGCGTTTTCGGGGGCGTTTTTGGTTGCACGCGGGGGGGCGGGTCGGTATCGTTCCGGCAATCTTTGAACAGGGAGAACTGCAAGATGACGAAATCAACGAAGTGGGTGTTGGCCGCGGTGCTGATGGCCTCCGGCTGGATGGCGCCGGCGGGGGCGGCGGAGGAGGACCTTTTCGCGCGCGCCCCGTGGTTTGGCACGCTGGGCCTCAATTACTACCACCCGGAAGGCGATGTGGAATATGACGAGGGCCTGGGGGTGTTCGGCAAGCTGGGCTACAGCCTGAACGCCTGGTGGGATATCGAGGGCAGCCTGAACTACATGCCCACGCTCGATGCCCGGCCCGCCGACCAGCTCAACAAGCCGGAGTATGCCCTGGATGACGATACCTCGGCCCTGCGGCTGGGCCTGGATGTGCTCCTGCATCTGCGCGCGCTGGAAAACCGCCGCCTGGATCCCTTCTTGCGCCTCGGACCCGCCGTTACATTTCTCGGCGACGACGTGGAAAACGGCAAGACGCAACTGGGCGTGTTCGCCGGCGCCGGCTTGTTCTACCACTTCAACGACTCCTGGGCGCTGCGCGGCGACGTGGTCGTCGGCCCCCAGGGCACCCACACCGAGTTCACCGTCTTGGCCGAGATCGGTGTGTCGTACCGCTTCGGCGCCGAAAAATACGTGGCACCTGAGTTCCTGGTCGATGCCGGCCCCGGCGACCTGGACAGCGACGGAGATGGCTTGTTCGACAAGGATGAAGCCATCATCGGCACCGATCCCTACAATCCGGACACGGACGGCGATGGCCTGTCGGATGGCGCCGAGCATTTCACCCACAAGACCGACCCGCTCAATCCCGACAGCGACTTCGACGGGTTGAAGGACGGCGCTGAAATCCTGACCTACAAAACCAATCCGCTGGACATCGACACGGACGACGGCGGCGTGAGCGACGGCCACGAAGTCATCGAGGACGGCACCAATCCGCTGGATCCGGTCGACGACCTGCAGAAATTTACCCTGCTCATCGAATTCGACTATGACAAGTCGTTCATCCGCCCGCAGTACTTCCAGGACCTGGAACCGGTGGTGAAGGTTCTGCGCCGCGATCCGGGCGCCACGGTGCGCGTGGAAGGCCATGCCGACAAGCGCAAGACCTCGAGCCGCGCCTACAACCAACGCCTCAGCGAGCGCCGCGCCAATGCCGTCAAGGATTATCTGGTCGAGCACAGCGGGATTCCTGCCGACAACGTGACGGCGGTGGGCTACGGCTTCGACCGGCCCGTGGCGCCCAACGACACGGAAGAAAACATGCAGCGCAACCGCCGCACCGACATCTACATCAAAAAGAGCGGCTCGCCGTAGCCCTGTCCATGCAGGCCGAGGCCTCTGCCTTGCCCTCCAGCACCACGAAGGTGGAGTTGGAGGGCAAAACCGTCTATCTCGTGGGCACAGCCCATGTGTCGGCCCAAAGCGTGCAGGATGTGCGCGACACCGTGGCCGCGGTCCGGCCCGACACCATTGCCATTGAACTGTGCGAGCCGCGCTATCAGGGGATGGTGAAGAAAGCCGCCTGGCAACACACCAACCTGTTTCAGGTGATCAAGCAGGGGAAGGCGACCTTCCTGTTGGCGCAACTGGCCATGCAGTCGTTCTACCGCCGCCTGGGGAAGCAACTGGAGGTGGAACCCGGCGCCGAAATGCTGGCCGCCGCAACGTGTGCGGAGGAAACCGGCGCCCGCCTGGAACTGATCGACCGGCGGATTGATCTTACCCTGAAACGGGTTTGGCGGCATTTGGGGTTCTGGCAGCGGCTGAAACTGTTCAGCGTCATGTTCCAGGCCATGTTCAGTTCCGAGAAAATCCAGGGCCAGGACATCGAAGCGCTGAAGAAACAGGATCAGCTCGAAGCCCTGATGGGCGAGATGGGCAAGGCCTTTCCGGAAATCAAGAAGCGGCTGATTGACGAGCGCGACGTCTATCTGGCGCAGAAACTGCGCGCGGCGCCGGGCGGGCAGATCGTGGCCGTGGTGGGCGCCGGGCATGTGCCCGGGATGTTGAAGGCCATCCGGGAACCCATGTCCGTGGCGGAACTGGAAAGCCTGCCACCCCGTACACGCTGGTCGAAAATTTGGCCGTGGCTGATTCCCGCGGGCGTGATCGCCTTGATCGCGTGGGGGTTCTTCCAAGGCGGCGCGGAGCGCGGGGTGGATTCCATCGCCATCTGGGTGGGCGTGACGGGTACGCTGGGGGCGCTGGGGGCCTTGGTGTCGCTGGCGCATCCATTGACCATTCTGTCGGCGTTTCTGGCGGCCCCGATCACGACCCTGCATCCGGCGCTGGCCGCCGGCTGGGTGGCCGGGCTGGTTCAGGCGTGGCTTCGGCCGCCTTCGGTGGGCGATTTCGAAGCCCTGCCGGAGGCTATGGAAAGCATGTCGGCTTTTTTCCGGAATCCGGTCATCCGCATTTTGCTGGTGGTGGCGCTGACAAACATCGGCAGCAGCATCGGCACTTTTGTGGCGATCCCGTGGATCGCCGCGAGATGATCGGCAGCCCCGCCTATCCGGAATGACTGCGGACCAGGGCGAAAAACCGGTCCTCGTATTCCTTGAACTTGTTCAGGCGGGTCAGCAGTGCCGCCAGCGGGGCGAGTTGGGAACGATCGCCCGCCGCCCGCCGGAACGCGCGATCGATCTCATGGCGGGATCCGTCGGGATCGGCGCGGAGATCGCGCGCATTGGCGGGGGCGGACCGCCGGACGACCTCGAAGAGGAGCTTGAGCAGGCAGACTTCCCAGGGTTCGTCCACGCCCAGAACCAGGGCGGCCAGCGGGTCCTGCCGCGCCTTCAGATCCGCGCGTACGCGCTCGACCACGTTTTCAACGGAATCGTGAACGACGGATTCCGTAACGGTTTCATGGCGGATCTTGAAGCCGTACTTCAGCAGGATCAGTTCGGACTCGTGTTCGCGGAGCCATTGGATGAAATCGTCGGATGGGCCTTCGCGGAAGCCTTCCAGCAGCGGGGATTCGGAAAGGGCCTGGGGCGTAAGGATTTCAGGCCGAAACGCTTGGATGCGCCCTTCACGCACGCGGACCTGCCCCACCGCATCCATCAGTTCGGTGATCAGCCGGTAGTTGATCAAGGTGGCGCCGAACGTCTCCAGCCGGTTGCGCGGCAGTTCCAGCACTTCCGTGTTGTTGACCGCATACCAGAAATCAAACTCTTTTGGAGAATGTGTCATCCTGATGGCAAACTACGGTATTGCGGGGCCGGGTGCAAGCGGGGAAGACGGCGGGACGGGCCGCCAGATCGCCGAGGCCCGGTGCGGCGGGATTGCGCTGGCGCGGGGGACGCGCTAGAATTCCCGGTAGATGAATGTGTGGAGGCTCATCCAGCGGGTTTGCCTGATTCTGACCCTGCTGCTTTTGGCGGGCATCGTGGCCAGTTTCTTCCGGCCGCTGATCCAGCGTCAAAAGGATCTGCGGGCGCGGGAGGATGCCCTGCGACAGGATATCCAGCGCCAGGCCGAATATCTCCGTTTGCTGAAACTGAAACAGGCCAAGTTGCAGGAAGACCCCCATTTCATCGAAAAAATCGCCCGGGAGGATTTGGGGTATGCCAAGCCCGGGGAGACGATCTTCCGCTTCATGGACGAAGAGCAGCCTTAAGTACGTCGGGGAGGCCGGGCAGCCGCTTGCAGGGCCGCGGCGGCCCATTTCAACTCGCCCGCGATCGCCTGGGAAACCACGTCATATCCCATGTGGGAGGGCAGGACGGAATAGGTGTAGGTTTCGACTTCGCAGAAAACCCGCCGGGCCTGTCGGAAGAATGCGGGATTGAGGTGCACGCGCGTGGAGCGCAGGGGACCGGCGCCTTTCCACGTCAACGGCACATGGTAATGAGTGCGCACGACGGCGTTTTTCGGGAAGCGCGGCAGCTCCGAGAGGGCCGGGGCCAGATCGGGCCAGGCGCCAATGACTTTCCCATCGAGCGCGGCGCGGGTCTGGTGGAGGAAGCGCGGCTCGGCAAAGGGTGCCAGTGCGGCGCGCGCGGCGGATGTGTTGTCGCATTCAATGGCGGCAGCCAGTTGGACGCGGCCGATGCGCTTCCAGTCGAGATCGTCCAGGCACTGGAACTCGACGGCGGCGTGGCAGGTGTCGAGGCACCAGCAGACTTCAGGCCCCAGCCGGTCAAGTCGCCGGTCGAACAGGGCCCAGACGCAGCCGGGTTCGGGTTCGATGGCCAGGCGGATGTGGCGGCCAGTCGCAAATTTCACTTCGCGGCAGTATGCCGCCGCTTTCCGCAGATTCTTCAGGGCTTCGCGATCGTCCTCGGGGGAGATCCAGTCTTCGCCCCAGCCGCCCGGAACCGTGGTGATCGTGCCGGTCTGACCCTCCCGGAGGAGCGCGCTCAGGAATGCGATGGCCCGGCGGGTGTAGGCCAGGCGGTCTGGATCGGTCCAGTTTGGGCGGTACACGTTGGTTTTCACGCGGACGTTTTGAAAGCGGCCGTAGGGAAAAGCGTTCAGAGCGGCCAGAAAGCAGCCGTGGGTTTCCAGCCATTTCCGAAGCTCGTCTGCCCGAGATAACGCCTCCCGCAGGGCGCGGTTGCCCAGATGAAGGCTGAGGGGGAACGGGCGGTGGGGAGCCACGAGAGCCTTGACCGCCGGTATCAGGGTGTCGAGCGTTTCCTGCACGGCATTCCATGTCGCGGCGTCGCAGGCGTTCAGGCAGAAGGATAGCGGAAATGGATTCACGGGGTCATCCCTGACATGGTCAATCATGGTCCCGAGATTTAACATTTAAGGGCTGACCCCAATCGGAGAGGGTGGCGATGCAGTCGGCCATCAGGGGTGTATCGATTGTGTGCAGTTCCACGCGGGCGCCGAGGGGGGCGGGGAAGGTGATGGTGAGTTCGCCGCCGAGATGGGCGCGGAATTCCTCGATGCCGTCGAGGACAACCAGGCTGCCGCTGCGTCGGGTTTGGCCCAGTGCCGGATTGTAGATCGGGAGCCCGCAGGCGCTCAGGGTGGTGACCAGGCGGCGGGCCTGTGTCCGGGGCAACAGGCCGATGCGGGCGGCATAGAGAGCGTCGAGGGCGATGCCAATGGCAACGGCATGTCCATGGGAGAGGCGGTGTCGCGACATGCTTTCCAGCTTGTGGGCGGCCCAGTGGCCGTAGTCAAGGGGCCGGGCCGTGCCCATTTCGTAGGGATCGCCGGAGGAGGCGATGTGCTCCAGGTGCAGGAGGGCACAGCGTTTCAGGATCCGGCGGATGACGGGCAGGTTGCGCTGTCGGATTCTGGGGGCGGCGCGTTCGATGGCTCGGAAGAAGGCCGCATCCTTGATGGCGGCCACCTTGATGGCCTCGGCAACGCCGTCGAGGAGCAGGGGCAAAGGGAGCGAATCCAGGAAATCCGCGTCGTTCAAGACGGCCCAGGGCGGAGCAAAGGTGCCCAAGAGGTTTTTCGCGCCTGCATAGTTGATGGCATTCTTGACGCCGACTCCCGAATCGCATTGGGCCAGGGCGGTGGTTGGCACGCGCACGAGGCGCACGCCGCGGTGGAACAGGGCGGCGGCCAGGCCGGCGGCGTCCAGGAAAGCGCCGCCACCAATGGCGATGCAGAAAGAGTGGCGGCAGATGTTGCCGGCGCGGAGGGCTTCCACCATCCGGTGGACCGGGGCGGCGGATTGCTTGATGCCTTCGCCGCCCGCCAGCGTCAACGGAGCGCGGACCAGGTTCAAGGCATTCGCATGGGTCTGGAAATAGGCGCGGATCTGTTTGGGCAGGTCCGGGAAGTTTCTCAACACGCCCTTGTCCACCAAGACCAGGCAGCGATGGCGGCGGGGGGAGGTTCCGCGCGCCAGGGCGTCGCGCAGCGCGCGGTTGCGCGGCAAGAACAGATGGCGGGTGAAGACAACGGGAAAATCGTGGCGGACCACGATGCGCTGGAGGTGGACGGTCATGAAAGCAATTAAGAATAATGAATTAAAAATGAAGAATGACAGAATTGTCCATATCAACGCCTGGCAAGGGAAAAGGGTTCAGGTCTTTTCCTAAACCCTGAACCCTGAACCCTGACCGCATCTTCAGGCGGGCTTCCAGGAATCCTTGAGGGTGACGGTACGATTGAACACGGGGGCGCCGGGGCGGCTGTCGGGATCGGCGGCAAAATAGCCGATGCGTTCAAACTGGAAACGGTCGCCGGGCCGGGCGTCTTGCAGGGAAGGCTCGGCCAGGGCGGTGGCCATGTGCAAGGAATCCGGATTGAGGTGGGATTTGAAGTCCACATCCTTGTCGGCATCCGGTTCCGGAACCTTAAACAGCCGGTCATAGAGGCGGACTTCGACCGGCTTGGCGGCGTGCGCGGGCACCCAGTGAATGGTGGCCTTGACCTTGACGGGGGCATCCATCGGGGCAAAGGTGCCGCGCACGGCGACGACGTTTCCGGCGGGGTCATGGTCGACGCCCGTGCAGGTCAGAAAACCGGCGTTGCGCAGACGGACGGACTTCCCGGGGCTGAGGCGGAAATACTTCGGGGGGGGTGTTTCGGCGAAGTCTTCGCGTTCAATGAACAGTTCGGGGCCAAAGGGGATCTCCCGCGTTCCGGCGGCGGGATCTTCGGGGTTGTTCACGCCGCGCACCGCCGCAGGCAAGCCGTCGGTATTTTCGATGACGACCCGGAGGGGATTCAGCACGGCCATGGCACGGGGGGCGGTGCGGTTGAGTTCGTCGCGGATGCAATGCTCCAGCAAGGCGACGTCGGTGAGGGAATCATATTTGGTGATGCCCACGCGTTCGCAAAATTGGCGGATCGCGGCCGGGGGCACGCCGCGGCGGCGCAGGCCGCCGAGTGTTGGCAGGCGGGGATCATCCCAGCCCTTGACCAGCTTGCGTTGGACCAGTTCAAGCAGCTTGCGCTTGCTCATGACCGTATAGGTCAGTTCCAGGCGGGCGAATTCGATCTGCCGGGACGGGAACAGGCGGCAGTTCTGGATGACCCAGTCGTAGAGCGGACGATGCACCTCGAATTCGAGGGTGCACATCGAATGGGTGATTTTTTCGAGGGCGTCCTCGATGGGATGGGCATAGTCGTACATCGGATAGATGCACCATTTGTCGCCGGCGTGGGGATGAGGAGTGTGCAGAATCCGATAGAGCACCGGGTCGCGCATGTGCAAGTTGGGCGAGGCCATGTCAATCTTGGCGCGCAGCACCTTGGCGCCGTCCGGGAACTCGCCCGCGCGCATGCGTTGAAACAAATCAAGGTTTTCCGCGGCCGAGCGGTTGCGGAAGGGCGATGCCTTGCCGGGTTCGGTGGGGATGCCGCGATAATGCTTCCATTCGTCGCCGGGGACTTCGCAGACATAGGCTTTGCCGTCGCGGATGAGGCCGCAGGCCAGCTCGTACATCTGCTCGAAGTAGTCGGAGGCGTGGTAGTAGTGCGGGCCCCAATCGAAGCCCAGCCAGCGGACATCCGCCTGGATGGAATCGGTGTATTCGACATCCTCCTTGACGGGGTTGGTGTCGTCCATGCGCAGGTGGCATTCCCCGTTGTTCTCGAGCGCCATGCCGAAATCCAGGCAGATGGCCTTGGCATGGCCGATGTGCAGATAGCCGTTGGGTTCGGGCGGGAAGCGCGTGACGACCTGGCCGCCATACTTGCCGGTGCGGTTGTCCTCCGCGATGATCTCGCGGATGAAGTGCATGTTCTTTTCTGGTGCAGGCGCGTTCATGATTCACCCCGGGAGGCGCCCATGGCCTTGTGGCGCGCCAGGAAGGCAGCGGCCTTCCGGCGGATCGCGGCCAGGCGCGGATGATTGGATTCCTTGATGGTGGCCCCGAAGGCCGCCAGCAGGTCGGCGGCGTTGCCGTGCAGGCCGGAGGGCACTTCGATCGTGACGGCGACGTGGTGGTCTCCGACCGACGAGCCGTGGACATCGGGCAGGCCGATGCCGCGCAGGGTAAAGACCCGGCCCGGCTGGGTGCCGGCGGGGATCTTCAGCGGCACGTCGCCGCGCAGCGTCGGCACCTGGATTTCGCCCCCGAGCGCCGCGATATGGAACGGGATGGGCACCTCGCAGCGCGTATCGAGGCCGTCGCGTGCAAACAGATCATGGGGGCGCACGTGCAGCACGACAAACAGGTCGCCGGGCGGGCCGCCGCGCAAGCCGCCCTCACCTTTGCCGGCCAGCCGCATGCGCGCGCCGGTATCCACCCCGGCCGGGATGTTGAGGCTGACCTTGCGGGCGACCTTCACGCGGCCTTCGCCGCCGCAAGCCCGGCAGGGGTGGCGGATGTACTCCCCGGTGCCGCCGCAATTCGGGCAGGGCTGGCGCATCTGGAAGAAGCCATTGGCACTGATGATCATGCCGTGCCCGCCGCAGCGGCTGCAGGTTTCCCGCTCGCTCCGGCCATCGGCGCCCGTGCCGTGGCAGGCTTCGCAGTCCTCGACCACCTGGAGGGTCAGTTCGCGTCGGCAGCCGAAGGCGGCTTCCTCAAAGTCGAGTTCCAGGTCATAGCGCAGATCCGAACCGCGTGAGCGCCCGTTACGATCGCGTCCGCCGCCGCCCATCCCGGTGAAGAGGCTTTCGAAAAAACTGCCGCCGAATCCGCCCCCGCCGCCGCCGAACGCGGAGGCGAACGCGCGCATGGCTTCTTCCAGGTCGATATGTCCGGCGCCGCCGAAGCCATTGCGGCCGCGTTCAAAGGCGTCCCAGCCATAGCGGTCGTAGCGCGGACGCAATTCCGCACTGGAGAGGATCTCGTAGGCCTCGGTAGCCTCCTTGAACTTCTCTTCGGCCTCTTTATTGCCCGGATTGCGGTCCGGGTGGTACTTCATCGCGAGCTTGCGATAGGCCTTTTTGATCTGGCTTTCGGTGGCATCGCGGGCCAGTCCAAGAACATCGTAGCAGTCGCGCTTCTGGCTCATGGGAACGGCCGGCCGGTTCAGTCGCCGGGACCGGAGGAAACGACCACCTGCGCGGCGCGCAGGAGTTTATCGTTCAGCTTGTAGCCCCGCCGGGTCTGGGCCACGACATGGTTTTCCGGAACGTCATCGGCGGGCAACTGGGTGACCGCCTCGTGGATATGGGGATCAAACGGTTCGCCTTCGGCGTCGATGGGCTGCAATCCGGCTTTCTCGAGGACGGTGCACAACTGGCTGTAGATCAGCCGGAAGCCCTCGGTGAAGGCCGCCGGGGCCTCGGTTTTCGCGCTGTCGGCCAGCCCCAGTTCGAAATGGTCCAGGACCGGCAGGAGTTCCAGTACGAGTTTTTCATTGGCGTAGGCGATCCAATCCTTCTTTTCGCGGTCCATCCGCTTCCGGAAGTTCTCGAAATCCGCCTGCAGGCGCAGAAGGCGGTCCGTCAGGACCGTTTCGGGCGCCGGCGCCGGTTCCGCCGTTGGTTCCGCCGCAGGGGGCGGGGCGGCCTCGGCCGGCGGCAGATCCGCTCCGGGCTGCCGGTTCTCTTCTCCCGTGGATGGGGGGGCGTCCGCAGGGGGAACAGCATGGTGTTTTTTGGACATATCAGGGGGCCAACCATACGCACCCCGGCTGGTTTCGTCAATCCTGCCCCGGGAGAGGGGATGAACGAACAGTGACAGGTGACAAAGCGGGCGGTGGAGGCTTCCCTGCCGGCGGTGCCGCTCAGGGCTTCGCGGAACTGGCGACAGCCAGTTCCCCAAGCGTGCGAGTCACAAAGATTTCCATCATCACCTCTGGATCCAGTGCATCCCCGCCGGTGATGGCGGCCTGGGCATCGACGGCGGCATTCAGCCAGCGGAACCAGCGCGCAACCGGCAGGCGCGTGGCCTGCACGGCCAGCATGGTAGTGGCATAGGGATTTCCCTGGCGGGGGTCCTTGTCCAGCGCCGCCAGCATCGCTTCGCCCTCCGGCGGAACGGACCAGGTCAGCCGGCGGTAACGATCATTGCCCGAGAGCTGGGCCCAGCCCCGTTTGAGGCAGTCGGCCATGACCACCAGCTCCCGGAGCCGGTTCTGCAGATTGATCAGCAGGGCGACCGGCGCGGTGCGCTGTTCCAGCAGCCGGTGCATGACCCGCAGGGTTTCCGCCACGTTGCCGTCGCAGAACGTGCCGGAAAACTCCCAGAACTTGCTTTCGCGCACGGGCGCGACCATCTGCTGGATGTCCTCCAAGGTGGCCTTGCGGCGTTCGCCGAGATACAGGTCCAGTTTTTCCAGTTCGGTTTCGACCTGGCGCAGGCTGTAGCCGGTGCGGTCGAGAAAAGCCGTGAATACCGCCGGGGGCATGGCCATGCCCTTGGCCGCCAGCAGTTGTTCGACGCGCGGCAGAAAATCCCCGACGGCCTCGCGGTCCTTTTCCGGCTGAGCGAATTCATGCACCTCGCCGCGGCTCTGGAAGGTTTTGAAGAACGAAGTGGACTTGTTGACGCTGTCGGTCAGGACGATGAACGTCACGCCGTCCGGCAGGCCCGCCTTGAGCAGATCGACGAGCCGGGCCGTCTCCGCCTTCACCAGTTCGAAACGGCCTGGTTCGGTCAAGGGATTGAAAAACGGCGCGCCGCGGAGAAACACCGTCTTGGTTCCCCCGAGGAACGGCATGGTCAGCAGGGCTTCCCGGGTATTGCGCAGGACGGCGCAAACGGCTTCCGCGGACATCTTCTCGCCGCCTTCGGGGGCGATGGTTTCCAAATTCAAGGCCTGATCTACGGGTGGGCACAGGCGGCGGACGATCTCGTCGGCCTTGCGGGTGGCCGACAAGTCGTCGGTGCCGTACACCAGGAAGATCTGCACCGGGCCCATCTTCCCGGCGGCGGGGCTGGTTGCGGCGGTCCTGGTTTTCCCGGTGGCCGGCATGTTCAGCGGATCAGGCAACAGAGTGCTGTGTTTTCGACGTGGCGGATGGCCGCGAAGCGCGGATCCTGGCCCTGGAGTTGATTCAGCGCCCGGGTGACTCCGGGCCACCAGCGGCTGTCGTAGTCGTGCCAAAGGATGAGGCCGCCGGGCGTGACCATTTTCCAGGCGGCTTCCGTGTCGGAGAGCACGTATTCATAGCTGTGGGAACCGTCGATGAACATCAGATCGACCTTGCCGTAGTAGGGCGAGAAATCGAAAGTGCCCGAGTCGCCATACAGTTGCGTGATCCGGCCGGACTGGGCCTGTTTGGACATGCGCGCACCCGAGACGGGCTTCTTGATGTACGTCTTGTCGCCGGAGGCGAGGGGCAGCGCGGCCCTGTCCGCGCCGTCAAGGGGCAGGTCAAGGGTGTAGCATTGGCCGTCGACCGGCTGGTTGGCTGCGATATTTTCGGTGGTGCGCCCGTCGAAAGTGCCGATTTCAAAGCAAACGGCCGGGCCACGTTGTTTTACCAAGGCGGCGAGAATCATCAGTTCTGCCGGAGTGATATTACCCTCCACATCGGCGATGCGGGAAAGACAGACCGCGGTGTCATCCTGAATGATTGCAGAGGCGGAGACGGTCGGAACGGTCGCTGCCGGTCTGGCAGAGGGGCCTTCCGGCTCCTTCTCAAAACCAAAATGCTTGCAGAGCAGATACAACAACGGGCGGTGTTTCCGGCGAAGAGCGCCGCCGGCGAAAAAATAGGCGCATCCCGCCAGGCTTTGGAAGTAGCGACGCAGGGAAATGGGCAGATCGTTCATGACGCTTTCGTTTGTAGCACAGGCCAGCAGGCATGGAAAGCCCGGGGGGCTAAATCCGCAGGGCGGCGGGCCCGTGGGTGTTCCAGACCTGCTGGACCCGGGCGGCGAGGCGTTCGGTGTCGTCGCGCGGGCCGATGTCGATCCACACCACGTCGGTCTGGTGGCGGAACCAGGTCATCTGGCGCTTGGCGTACTGCCGGGTGCGCTGGGCCGTGCGGCGGATGGCTTCTTCCGCGGAAATGGCCCCATCGAGGACCAAGCCGGCTTCTTCGTAGCCGATGGCGTGCCGGGCCGTTTCGGACAGGACCGGGAATCTGTGGCGCAAGACGCGGACTTCCTCGACGAGACCGTAGGCGAACATCTGGCGGGCGCGGCGGTCGATCCGGGCCCGCAGCTCGTCCGGGGGCAGGCGCAGGCCGGCCACCTTGGGCCGCGGACGTTCCTCGCCAGCGGGCAGGGGGTGGCCGGCAGCCAGCAGCTCATAGGCGCGGATGACGCGGCGCGGGTTTTCCGGATCGCGCAGGCGGGCGAATTGAACGGGATCCAGCGCGCGCGTCGCCGCCTGCAGCCCGGCGAGGCCGGCGCGTGCGAGAATCGCTTCTGCCGCGGCGCGGCGGGTGGAATCCGCTCCCGCGGCGCTGTCGAGCCCTTCGGTGAGGCATTTCACGTAGAGGCCGGTGCCCCCAACCACGATGGGAGTGGTGCCGCAGGCGGCCAAGGCCGGTGCCGCCGCGCGCATGGCGGCCAGGTAATCGCCGACGGAAAACGGGCGGTCGGGGTCGGCCAGATCGATGCCGAAGGTCGGCACCGCGGCGCGCTCCGCCGCATCGGGCTTGGCCGTGCCCAGGTCCATGCCGCGATACACCGCCATGGAGTCGGCGGACAGGATCGGCCGCACCGGCCGCGCTCCCCGCGCCAGGTGCAGCGCCACGGCGCTCTTGCCCGAAGCCGTCGGGCCGACCAGAAAATGGGCCGAGAGGGTGTTCATGCTGCCGCGCCGGGTTTTTCCACACCGTGGAAAAAAGTTTTCCACACCGTGGAAAAAAAGGCCCGATTTTTCCACACAATGGAAAAAGTTTTCGCGGATTTTCCACACAATGGAAAAAATGTTTCCACGGTGTGGAAAAATCAGGAGGCGGGCGGAGCGGCCCGCAGGGAGCCGAGGATGTAGATGCCCACGCCGATGCAGATGGCGGCATCGGCGACGTTGAAGGCGGGGAAGTGCCACGCCTGCCAGTGGAAGTCGAGAAAGTCGGTGACGTAGTCGAGACGGAGGCGGTCGAACAGGTTGCCGACGATGCCGCCGCAGAGCAGGCCGAGCGCGATGCGGTGCGGGCGGCCCGGTGGCAGGAACCGCCGGCGGAAGACGACCAGGACCACCAGCATCGTGAGGGCCAGCAGCGCCAGGGCCAGGTTCTGGCCGCGGAACAGGCCCCAGGCCGCGCCGGTGTTGCGGATGTAGGTGAGGCTGAAGAAGCCGGGTATCACCGGGACCGACTCATGCAGGGCGAAGCCGCCCCGCACCCATTCCTTGGAAACCTGGTCGAGCAGGGCGACCAGCACGGCGACGAGCAGCGGAGTCATGCGCCGGGCCGGTCGGCTCAGTTGACCGAATCCGGCGACTCGGCCGCGGCGTCATCGGCGGCAAGCTGCTGGAGGGGCAGCGTGCCGCTGAATGGGCGGTAGAATGTGCGGCCGCGCTCGGCGGCGTTCTGGCAGTGCATGCACTTCTTGGCGAAGGGCAGGGCCTTGAGCCGCGCGCGCTCGATGCCGCTGCCGCAGACTTCGCAGGCGCCATAGGTGCCGTCGTCGATGCGCCGGATGGCGTCTTCGATGTCGTAGATGGAATCCTGGCGGCTGGAGGCCAGGTTCAAGGCGAGTTCGCGATCGAAATTGTCGGTGCCCTGATCGGCCATGTGCGTGGAGTGGGCGCTGATGTCGCCGGTGGCTTCGATGGGCGAACGCTTCAGGTTGTCGCTGGCCAGGGCGTTCAGGTTGCCCTGGATCAGGTCGAGCTGTTTCTGGAGCTGGGCACGGAAGAACGCCAGCTCGTCTTTGCGGAACGGGCGGGCGGGCTTGCCTTTGCGAATCGGAATCTGGATCGGGGCCGGGGGCTTCGGCAGCGGCAGCGTATCGGCCGCGGCCGGCTTCTTCTTGGCAATGACTTCCTTCACGCCCTTTTTCGAGGCGGCCGGTTTTTGGGCGGCCGGGCGGCGGGATGGCTTGGGCGCGGGCTTGCGGGCGGCGGCGGGCTTGGCGGCCTTTTTCTTCGCAGGCTTGCGGGCGACGGCCTTCCGCACCGCTTTCCGGGCGACCGGCTTGGACGCGTGGCGGGCTGTGTGTTTGGCCGGGCGGACGGTTTTCCTGGCACTTTTCTTCGGGGTGTTCTTTTTCTGAGTTGCCATGATGCACCTTCGGGTTCGGGGTCGCTCACGCCGGGGCCCGGTCAAGGGGTTGACCCCGGCAAAGGTGCGCTCTTTAGCATGGGCCGCGCCTAAAAGTCAACCGCTGGAAATTCCGCGGGCAGTTTGGCCGCCACAGGCGAAAAAAATTGCGGCGCACCGCGGGGTCGAATAGGATGCGGCGCATGAGTTTTTTTTGGCGAGCAGGCCTGGCGATGGCGATCGGATCGGGGGTGTGGGCGGCACCCGCCCGCGGCTCCGATTCCGTGGCCGAGGCGCTGATGGAACGCGTGCGGCTGTCGATGCCGGAGGTGCCGCTGGAGCTGGAGGCGTCCCTGCGGGTGCTCGATGCCCACGGGCGCAGTATGCAGACCATCCGCGCCGCCGCGCTGCTGACGCCCCGGGAGGACGGGCGCACGGTCCGCTACACCCTGTTCGACGCCTTCGGCGGGGTGCGGGGCGAAATGACGGCCGTCCTGGGCGACGGCCCCGCTGAATTTGCCTGGGCTCAGGGCGATCCCCCGCAACCGGCCCCGCTGCCCGACCTGTTCGGGCCCGTCGAGGGCTCCGAGATTAGCTGGATGGAACTGAGCTTTTCCTATTTCTGGTGGCCGCACCCCCGCTTGGTCGGCACGGAACAAGTGGCGAACCGCTGGGAGTGCCAGATCATCGAGATCGACTGTCCGGTGGAATACCGGTCGGCGGCGGCCGGCGGGGCGAACGGGGATTTGGCTTGGAGCCATATCCGGCTGTGGGTGGCCCCGACCTATAACGCTGTGGTGCGCGGGGAAGCCTGGCGCGGCGGCCGGGCCGTCAAGCGCTTCGAAGTGCAGTCCGTCAAGAAGCTTCGCCGGGTCTATATGATCGGCGATCTGGAAGTCCGCAACCTGGAGACCGGCGCGCGCGCCCGCCTGAAGGTCGGGCGCATGAAAATGATCTCCCCGGACTATTCGCCCGAGGAGCTGGAAGAGTTCAACGCCCCGGTCGAGTGGTAGGATGGCCGGCTTGTTTCCAGAAGACCGCGAAACGGCGGCGGGCGCGGAGGCCGAGCCGCGGGTCTGGAAGATTACCGAGCTGACGCGCCGGATCAAGGGCGCGCTGGAAGAGGAGTTCGGCAGCGTCTGGATCGAAGGGGAAATCTCGAACCTGCGCCGGCCCGCCTCGGGGCACGCGTATTTCACCCTGAAGGACGAAACCAGCCAGTTGCGGGCGGTGATGTTTCGCGGGGCGCTCGCCGGCGTGAAGTTCGCGTTGAAGGACGGGCAGTTGGTGCGCGGGTTCGGGCAGATCACCGTCTACGAGGCCGCCGGGGAATACCAGATCCTGCTGAAGCGCCTCGAACCGGCGGGCGAGGGCGAGCTGATGCTGCGCTTCGAAGCGCTCAAGAAGAAACTCGCCGCGGAAGGCCTGTTTGCCGCGGAGCGCAAGCAGCCGCTGCCGGCCCTGCCGCAACATGTGGGCATCGTGACCTCGCCGACCGGCGCGGCCATCCGCGACATCCTGCAGGTGCTGGACCGGCGGTTCGCCAACCTGCATGTGGTGCTGGCGCCCGTGCGCGTGCAGGGGGCGGGGGCCGCCGAGGAGATTGCCGCGGCCATCGACCTGCTGAATGCGCGCGGGGGGCTCGATGTGCTGATCGTCGGCCGCGGCGGCGGCAGCCTCGAGGATTTATGGTGTTTCAACGAGGAAGTCGTCGTGCGCGCCATTGCCCGGTCGCGCATTCCCGTGATATCGGCCGTGGGCCACGAGATCGATACGACCTTGAGCGACTATGCGGCGGATGTCCGCGCGCCGACGCCCAGCGCCGCCGCCGAAATGGTCGTGAAGGGCAAGGATGAGTTGGAACGGCGCGTGGCCGACCTGCGGCGGCGGCTGGCACTGGGCGCCCGGGCGGCGCTGGTTGGTTGGCGCAACCGGCTGGAACGAGCGGCCCGGACGCCCGGTTTGCGCGACCCGTTGCAGGTGGTGCATGGTCTGCAGCAGCGCGTGGATTTTCTGGCGGTGCGCCTGCAGAACGCGCTGGCGGGCCTGCCGCGGCTTGTCCGCCAGCGGGCCGAAACCGCCGCGCGCCGCATGGAACTGGTCCTCCGGATGCGCATGGATGAAAACCGGCGCGCGCTCAAGCACGCCGAAGCACAACTGCGGCTGCTGAATCCCATGGCCGTGCTGGCCCGCGGCTACAGCCTGACCCGTCTGCGGGACGGACGGATCCTGCGCTCGGCGGCTGCCGCGGTTCCGGGTATGCAACTGGTGACGGAATTTGCCGATGGCACGGTGCCCTCGACCGTGGACGCGGCGGAAGGAGGACCACATGGCGGACAAAATGGAAAAGGCTCCGAACTTCGAAAAGGCGCTGGAACGCCTCGAGGAGATTGCAACGGCCATGGAAAGCGGCGAACTCGGCCTGGAAAAGATGGTGGCGGCCTTCGAGGAGGGCCAGAAGCTGGTCAAGCTCTGCTCTTCTAGGCTCAATGAGGTCGAAAAGAAGATCGAGATGCTCGTGAAACAGGCGGATGGTTCCACGAAAGCCGAACCGTTTGCCGACGCGGGCGCGTAATTCCGGGGTGCCGACGCGGCCGGGGAACGGGCGCAGGGCCCGGGCCCGGCCGGGAATTGCCGGGAGGCAGTGAATCATGAAGCGCAAGACAGCCACAGAGACGGCCGAGAGCATGGCGAAACGGCAGCGGGATATCTCCGTTTCGGAGTTCTTCCTGAAGAACCGCCATTTGCTCGGCTTCGACAGCCCCCGCAAGGCGATCATGACCGCCGTCAAGGAAGCCGTGGACAACTCCCTGGATGCCTGCGAGGAGGCGGGCATCCTGCCGGAGATTTCCGTGGAACTGCGGCAGACGGCCGAGGGGCGCTTCGTCGTGACGGTGCAAGACAACGGGCCGGGCATTGTGCGGGCGCAGGTTCCAAAGGTGTTCGCCAAATTGCTGTACGGGTCCAAGTTCCATCGCCTGCGGATGTCGCGCGGCCAGCAGGGGATTGGGATCAGCGCCGCCGGCATGTACGGCCAGCTCACGACCGGCGCGGCGACCATCATCCTGTCGAAAACCCGGAACTCGCCCAGGGCGCACCGGATCGCCGTACAGATCGACACGCGCGCAAACAAGCCCGCGGTGCTCTCGGACGAAGAGGTCGACTGGCGGCCCGAGTTCCCTGCGGAAGGGCCGGGGCAGGTCCCTGCCACCAGCGCCCACGGCACGCAGGTGGTCATCGAGATGACGGCCCAGTATGTGCGCGGACGGCTGTCCGTGGATGAGTACCTCAAACAATGCGCGGTGGCGAACCCGCACTTGCGGCTGCATTTCCGCACCCGGTTGCTGAAAAAGGAGAAAAACACCGAGCCGGTTCTGGAAGAAGGACCGTGGCTGACGTACTCCCGGGCAGTGAAGACGCTGCCGCCGCCGGTGGCAGCCATCCAGCCCCATCCGCATGGCGTCGAACTGGGCGTGCTGATGCAGATGCTCAAGGACAGCTCCGCCCGGACGCTCAAGGGGGCGCTGCAGGAGGACTTCTCGCGCGTCAGCGCGCGGGTGGCGCTGGAAATCTGCGAAAAGGCCGGCCTGAATCCCAAGGCGAATCCGACCCGCGTGGCCCATCAGGAAATCGAGGCGCTGTACCAGGCCATTCAGGACACCAAGCTGATGCGCCCGCCGCTGGATTGCCTCGCGCCCATCGGCGAAGAGCAGATCATGGCCGGTCTGAAAAAGGAATTTCCGGCCGATTTTTATGCGGCGGTGACGCGCGCGCCCGAAGTGTACCGCGGCAATCCGTTCCTGGTGGAAGCAGGGGTGGCCTATGCCAAGCCGGGTCAAAATTCCGAGCTGGGGGCGGAGGATCCCGTGCGCCTGATGCGCTGCGCCAACCGCGCTCCGCTGCTGTACATGGGCGGGGCCTGCGCCATGACCGAGGCGATGGAAAATGTGAACTGGAAGGCCTACGGCCTGCCGCAGCCCAAAGGCGGACTGCCCGTCGGCCCGGCCGTGTTCTTTGTGCATATTGCGAGCGTCTGGGTGCCGTTCACCAGCGAAAGCAAGGAGGCCATCGCGCATTATCCGGAAATCCTGCGCGAACTGACCTTCGCTTTGCAGGAGATCGGGCGGCAGCTCTCGGTCTTCTTGAGCCGCCGGCGCCGGCAGGCCGAGGCCGACCGCAAGCGCAGCTATATCGAAAAGTACATTCCGCACCTGGCCCTGGGATTGCAGGACATCCTGGCGCTGAACGACAAGCAGAAGACGAAGATCGAGCACGATCTGGAACGGATGCTCGAGCGGACGCACTTGGAGGCGTGAGGCGCAAGGCACCTCACGCAGGAGTCAGAATTCAGTCGTCAGGAGTCAGAATGAAAGCCGGAGAGCCTCCGGCGACAGCGTGGATTTCTGTAGGCCGGGTCGCTGACCCGGCAGAAATCTGAACAGCCCCCGGCTCAGCGAGCCGGGCTACAAAAGAAGGCAATGCAGGTATGGAGCATCGCACCCATCTTCGGAGGTTGGATCGGCTTTGGGTCGACCGCCCCGTGTATTTCATCGCGGTTTGCACGGCCAAACGCCGCGCCTTGTTGGCTTCCGCAGACGCGGCAGCGGTGTTGTTCCACGAATGGCAATCCGCCCGGGAACGCCACGGTTGGCTCGTGGGGCGCTACGTGATCATGCCGGACCATGTGCATTTCTTTTGCGCCGAGACCGCGGCAGGCGCACAGCGGCCGCTGGCTCGCTTTATGGGCAAGTGGAAAGAATGGACGGCCAAAGGGATATGCCAGGCGCTGGGCTTGTCCGCGCCTTTTTGGCAGGAGCAGTTTTTCGACCACGTGCTGCGCTCGGATGAATCCTATGCGGAAAAATGGGCCTATGTGCGAGATAATCCCGTTCGGGCAGGATTGACGGCGACCTGGGAAAAATGGTCTTGGCAGGGATGGGTGGATTTTGATTATCCAAAATCCATGTGACGGATCTGTTGTAGGCCGGGTCGGTGACCCGGGAGGAATGTGAAAACCGGAGAAGTTAACTCATGAGCAAAGATAACCCAAAGGCCCCCGAGGTGGTGAGCAAGGAGGCGGCGGGGCGGAAGATCATCGCGGTGGCGCAGGAAATCCACGACGACATCGTCAAGAAGCACAAGAAGCCCGCGATGCACTTTCCCGTGCGGTCGCTGGCGAACGTGAAGTTCGACGCCAAGCGCGGGCATTTCGAGATCCTGGGCAAGAAGGCCTCGCGGACGCTCAGCTACAACACGGTCAAGACCTTCGCGCAATCGATCCGGCTGCTGGCGACGACGAAGAACGATCTGCTGGACCGGAACGACATCGCGGGCAAGCGCGAAGTCTATTACAACAGCAAGAGCTGGGGCGAATGCCGGTTCGACGAGCAGCCGGAGAGCGACACGCTGCTGGACGACATCGAGGCCATGCTGGGCGTGAACCGCGAGCAGCTCGGCTACATTCCGGAGGAGCATGGCGGCGAAGTGTGCGGCCCGCTCGTTGTCATCGATCGGGACCCGGCCGGCGGCCCGGATATCCGGATTAACTGCGCCAAGCTGGGGACCGGGGCGTGGAGCATCCCCTCGCGCGTGGAGCACCTGCGGTTCGAGACGAAGGCCAGCCTGGTGCTGGTGGTGGAGACCGCGTCGCTGTTCCAGCGCCTGGTGCATCACCGCTACTACGAAAAAGCCAACTGCGTGCTGATTTCGATGAGCGGGGTGCCGACCCGCGCCTGCCGGCGGTTCATCCGGCGGCTGGCGGACGACCGCGGGCTGCCGGTGCTGGCGTTCACCGACGGTGATCCCTACGGCTATTGCAACATTTATCGGACGCTGAAGGCGGGGTCGGGCCAGGCCGCGCACATCAACCGCTACTTTTGCGTGCCGCAGGCGCACTATCTGGGCGTGACGCCGCAGGACATCCTCGACTACGACCTCAAGGACGCAACCCATCCGCTGGAAGAGGTGGACATCAAGCGCGCCAAGGACGCCCTGAAGAACGATCCGTTCATCCTGCACCACAAGGAATGGCAGGCGACGCTCGAACAGATGCTCAAGATGGGGGTGCGCATCGAACAGCAGGCGTTCGCCAAGCACGGGCTCAACTTCGTGCTCGACACCTATCTGCCCGAGAAGCTCAAGAAGGGCAAATTCCTGCCGTAATCCGGGTATGGCCATGCCGGTTTTCTATCGGGCTGCCATAAAGACTACAAAAATGTTAATTATTGCCTTCCTTAATGACAATAATGTATGATGTAATAATTGACAATCAATCAGTCACAGAAAATGAAGCTGGGAGGCAACGAGTTGTGACAAGTGGTCCGTATAGTGCACTGATTTGGCATGGGTCATGCTTCCAGCAGTGAAACCACAAAAGTGGATTACGACGGAATTCGGCACACAGAAAAGTGTGATTTAAAAGGTGTCCCGGACAAAATAGAAAGAGAAAGCAGATGAGCAATGCAAGATGGAATGCGATTGCAGCGGTGACGAACTACCGGGCGACGGCCCCGGCGCTGGACTTTTCCAAGACGCCGGCCAGCGAGATTTTCGGGTCCAACGTGTTCGACGACCGGACCATGCAGGCCCGGCTGCCCAAGGCGGTCTACCAGGCGCTGCGGAGGACCATTGACAAGGGCGAGAAGTTGGATGTGACGATCGCGGACGAGGTGGCCGTGGCGATGCGCGACTGGGCCATCGAAAAAGGCGCCACGCACTATGCGCATGTGTTCTATCCGTTGACCGGGCTGACGGCCGAAAAGCACGACAGCTTCCTGGAGCCCGACGGCAAGGGCGGCGCGCTGGCGGAGTTCTGCGCCAAGCAGCTGATCCGCGGTGAACCTGACGCGTCGAGCTTCCCCTCCGGTGGCATTCGGGCGACTTTCGAAGCGCGCGGCTACACGGCCTGGGATGTGACCAGTCCGGCGTACATCCTGGAGAATCCCAACGGCACCACGCTGTGCATTCCGACAGCATTTTGCTCGTGGACCGGCGAGGCGCTGGACAAAAAGACGCCGCTCCTGCGCTCGATGCAGGTTCTTAACGCCCAGGCCCAGCGGCTGCTCAAGGTTTTCGGCCAGAAAGATCCGGACCGGGTGTTTTCGACCGCGGGCTGCGAACAGGAATACTTCCTGGTGGACCGCAACTTCTTCTTTGCCCGGCCGGACCTGATCAGTGCCGGCCGGACCCTGTTCGGCGCGAAGCCGCCGAAGGGGCAGGAGATGGAGGACCAGTATTTCGGAGCGATTCCCGAGCGCGTGCTGGCATTCATGCTCGAGGTCGAGCGCGAGCTCTACAAGCTGGGCGTGCCGATCAAGACGCGCCACAACGAGGTGGCTCCCGGACAGTACGAGTTGGCGCCGGTGTTCGAGAACGTCAACGTGGCGGCGGATCACCAGTACCTGACGATGACGGTGCTGCAGAAGGTCGCGCAGAAGTACGGCATGAGCTGCCTGCTGCACGAGAAACCGTTCGCCGGCATCAATGGTTCCGGCAAGCACCTGAACTGGTCGCTGGGCACGAAGAAGGCCAATCTGCTGGAACCGGGCGACACGCCCCACGACAACATGCAGTTCCTGGCCTTCTGCGCGGCGGTGATCCGGGCAGTGGACAAGCATGCGACGTTGCTGCGGGCGTCCGTGGCCCATGCCGGCAACGACCACCGTCTCGGGGCAAACGAGGCGCCGCCAGCCATCATCTCCATCTTCCTCGGTGAGCAACTGACGGAGGTGTTCGAGAACCTTGCCAAGGGCACCACGGGCAAGGCGAAGGCTCCCGGGGTCCTGACGGTGGGCGTGGACACGCTGCCGCCGCTGCCGAAGGACGCGGGCGACCGCAACCGCACGAGCCCGTTCGCTTTCACCGGCAACAAGTTCGAGTTCCGCGCCGTCGGTTCCAGCCAATCCGTGGCCGGCCCGCTGGTGATCTTGAACACGATCATCGCCGATTCGCTGGACTACGTCGCGACCGAACTGGAAGCTGCCAAGGCCAAGACGCCGGCCGCGCTCGGCGCCGCCGTCCAGAAGGTCATCCAGAAGATCATGAAGGACCACGGCCGGATCATCTTCAACGGCGACGGCTACACCGAAGCCTGGCAGAAGGAAGCCGCCAAGCGCGGCCTTCCCAACGCCCGCAACACCGCCGAGGCGATTCCGGCTTGCCAGACGGCGGCCAACGACGACGTGCTGGCGCGGTTCAACGTCCTGTCGATCCGCGAATTCCACAGCCGCAACGAAATCTACCTCGAGAAATACGTCAAGGACGTGAAGATCGAGGGGCGCCTGGCGTTCGAAATCGCCAAGACGATGATCTTTCCCGCGGCGGTGGAGTATCAGGTGCGGCTGGCGGAGGCCTCGCTGGCGCTGAAGGACCTGGGCCAAAAGCATTGCACGTCGGTGCTGGACGAACTGTGCGGCCTGGCGGCGGATCTGCAGAAGCGCATGGAGGCGCTGCGCAAGATCCTCGCGCACGACGGCAACGGCGACGTCGCCGCCCACGCGCGCTACTGCCGCGAGAAAATCGTGCCAGCCATGGATGCCGTCCGCACGGTGGTCGATCAGCTGGAATTCGTCGTGGCGGACGACCTCTGGCCGCTGCCGACCTATCAGGAAATGCTGTTCATCAAATAGGGCGCCATGCCGCCAAAATCCACGCCATCCGAAACCGCGCCGGCGGCGGCCCCCGCCGCCGACCGGCATTCGCGGGAGCTCGACCTGCTGGGCGAAATCAGCCGCCTGCTGGACCACACCCTCGATTTGCGCGAGGTGGCCGATCCCATGCTGGAGGCGCTTTCCGCGCAGCTCGGCTTGGAGTACGCGACGCTGACGCTGCTCAACCGCAAGACGGGCGACATCCTCATCGAGGCCGCGCACGGACTGTCCGCGCAGCAGGCCCAGCGCGGCCGCTACCGCCTGGGCGAGGGCGTCACCGGCAAGGTCGTGCAGGACGGCCAGCCCATCGTGATCCCCCGCACGAGCGAATCCCCGCTGTTCCTCGACAAGACCCGGCGCGGCAAGCGGCCGGACACCTCGTTCATCTGCGTGCCGATCAAGGTCGAGCGCGAGGTGGCCGGCGCCCTCAGCGCGAACCGGACCTGCGATCCCGCCGCGGACCTGCAGCAGGACGTGCGCCTGCTGACGATCGTCGCCTCGATGATCGCCCAGGCCGCCAAGCTGCGCCGCGCGGTGCAGGAAGACCAAGGGCGGCTCACCGAGGAAAACGCGCGGCTCAAGGCCGAGCTCAAGGAACGCTTCCGCCCGGCGAACATCGTGGGCAATTCCCACGAAATGCAAATCGTCTACGACCAGATCGCCCAGGTCTCCAAGAGCGCGGCGTCGGTGCTGATCGAAGGCGAGACGGGCACCGGCAAGGAACTCGTCGCCCACGCCATCCACTACAACAGTCCGCGCGCGGACAAGCCGTTCGTGAAGGCCCACTGCGCGGCGCTGCCCGAAAGCGTGATCGAAAGCGAACTGTTCGGCCACGAAAAAGGCGCCTTCACCGGCGCGGTGGCCGAGCGCAAGGGCCGCTTCGAGCTGGCCCACGGCGGCTCGCTGCTGCTCGACGAAATCGGCGACGTGCCCATGTCCATCCAGATCAAGCTGCTGCGCGTCCTGCAGGAGCGCGAGTTCGAGCGCGTCGGCGGCACCAAGACCATCAAGGTCGACGTGCGCGTGATCGCCGCCACGAACAAGGACCTGCCCGCGCTGGTGCAGCAGGGCAAGTTCCGCGAGGATCTCTACTACCGGCTGCACGTCTTCCCGATCTACGTCCCGCCGCTGCGCAAGCGCAAGGCCGACGTCGTCCTGCTGGCGGATTTCTTTTTGCAGAAGTACGCGCAGGAAAACGGCAAGGCCGTGCGCCGGCTTTCCAGCGCGGTGATCGACATGCTGATGAGCTACCACTGGCCCGGCAACGTGCGCGAGCTGGAAAACTGCATCGAGCGAGCCGTGCTGGTGGCCGAAGGCAACGTGATCCATCCGTACCACCTGCCGCCGACCCTGCAAACCGCCGAGGCTGGCGGAGCGCCGACATCCGGCAACCTCAAGGCCCTCGTCGGCGCCTACGAGCGCGATTTGATCCGCGACGCCCTCAAATCCACGCGCGGCAACGTCGCCTCCGCCGCCCGCGCCCTGGGCACCACGTCCCGCATCCTCGGCTACAAGATCAAGGGCTACCAGATCGATCCGCGGCCGTACGGATAATGGCAATTAAGAATTGAGAATAAAGATGTAAGAATTGGGGGATGGATGGAACCGGGATTCAGTCGAGGGCCTTCGAAGAAGCCGCTGACGGACGCGGAGCGCGCGCGGATCCTGGCGGACCTGCGGCGCGAGACGGCGCAGCGGGCGGCGGGGTATCGCGAGCGGGCCTTGAAGCTGCTGCCGCACGTGTGCGCGAGCTGCGGGCGGGAATTCAAGGGTACGCGGCTGAAGGAACTGACGGTCCACCACAAGGACCACAACCACGACAACAATCCGCCGGACGGCAGCAATTGGGAACTCCTCTGTCTCTACTGCCACGACCACGAGCACGAGAAAAATTCCATGGCGGGGTTCGGTGGCGGCGGAACGCAGGGCGGCCCGGCCCCGAGCACGCTGTTCAATCCGTTCGGCCAGCTGGACGGGTTGATTCCGCCTGCGCAGGACTGAAGCCGTCGATCCGGTTGGTTCGCTCCCCTGCGGCCGTTCATATGGGTTTCGCTGCTGAACACCACTGAATTCCAGAAATCTTAAAAATGTCGCATTTTCTATAAACGATACAAATATGTATTGTTTCAGAAAGAAAGCTCCATATTTGTTCGATTGTTAAATATTATATCTACATGTAGCGCAATTGGATAAGCTCTTCATCAGCGTTTTTGCGTAGGGGTTGGCACGCTCGTTGCTCCATTCAGAACGCAAACCGGAATGTCGGCTGCGCAGGAAAACGACGCGGCGGGAAACCGGGGAGGAGCAAAGCGGATGAAATCGGTAGGCATGGGATTGACGGCACTGGGAATCTGGTTGGCGGCCGGCCTGGGCGCGGCCTGGGCGCAGGACGTCGCGCCGGCGGCGGCCGAAGCCGCGGCCGAGGCGCCGGCGGTGAGTCCGGAGATGTTCACGACGAACAATCTCTGGATGATGGTGGCGACGTTCCTGGTTTTCATCATGCATCTGGGCTTCGCGACGGTGGAATCGGGCCTGACGCGGGCGAAGAACACGGTCAACATCCTGTTCAAGAACACGCTGATTCCGGCGATCGGGCTGCTGACCTACGCGCTGATCGGCTTCGGGCTCATGTACCAGGGCGATTGGGCAATCCCCGGCTGGCTGCGGCTGGGCGGGGGCGTCGGCACGGATGCGGCCGGGCTGACGAGCGCCTACAACGCGGGCTACACGTACTGGACCGATTTCCTCTTCCAGGGGATGTTCGCGGCGACGGCGGCGACGATCGTGTCGGGCGCGGTGGCCGAGCGCGTGAAGCTGGGCAGCTTCCTGATCTTCTCGACGATCTACGTGGCCATCGGCTATCCGATCGCGGGCTCGTGGGTCTGGGGCGGCGGCTGGCTGGCCGACCTGAACTTCCACGATTTCGCCGGTTCGACCTTGGTGCACTCGGTGGGCGGCTGGGGGGCCTTGGCGGGCGCGCTGCTGCTGGGGCCGCGGATCGGAAAGTACGTCAACGGCGGCATCCGGCCGATCATGGGCCACAACATGCCGATGGTGGTGACGGGCGTATTTCTGCTGTGGCTGGGGTGGTTCGGCTTCAACGGCGGCTCGGTGCTGTCGGCCGACGCGGGTGCGGTCTCGTTCGTGCTGGTGACGACGTCGCTGGCGGCGGCGGCGGGCATCGTGACGTCGATGTTGACCTCGTGGGGCCTGCAGAAGAAGCCCGACTTGACGATGGTGCTCAACGGCTGCCTGGCGGGCCTGGTGGGCATCACGGCCGACGCGGATTGCGTGTCGGTGCCTGCCGCGGTGTTTATCGGCGCCATCGCGGGCGTACTGGTGGTGCTGGCGGTGATGGGGCTCGACAAGCTGAAGATCGACGACCCGGTGGGCGCGATCTCGGTGCATCTGGCGTGCGGCATCTGGGGCACGCTGGCGGTCGGGCTGTTCAGCGCGAATCCGGACTTCACGCTGAAGACGCAGGCGCTGGGCGTGCTGGCCTACGGGGCGTTCTGCTTCCCGCTGTGTCTGGCGATCTTCGCCGCGCTCAAATACACGCTTGGGCTGCGCGTCAGCCGCGCCGAGGAAATCGGCGGGTTGGACGTGGGCGAGCACGGCATGGAAGCCTATCCGGACTTCCAGGGTTTCCTCACCAAGTAATCCGCACACAAGGAGCAACAACGTGAAAATGATCATCGCGGTCATCCAGCCCGAAAAGCTGACGGACGTGAAAGAAGCCCTGATGGCGGCCGGCGTGGGCAAGATGACGGCCAAGAACGTGATCGGCTGCGGCCAGCAGGGCGGCTACAAGGAGAGCTATCGCGGCGCGGTCACGGAAGTGAACCTGCTGAAGAAGGTGGAGCTGCAGATCGCGGTCAACGAGGACTTCGTGAAGCCGACGGTGGACGCCATCATCAAGGGCGCCCGCACGGGCAACATCGGCGACGGCAAGATCTTCATCCTCGACCTGCCCGAATGCATCCGCATCCGGACGGGCGAGACCGGAAAGGCGGCGATCGGCTAGGACGGACCGAAGCGGAAGAACATCGCGCCGGCCGGGGCCTTGCGGGCCCGGGCCGGATGTGCGTCTTCCGTGAACGACAAAAATGAAAGCGACAAAAATGAAAGTACGATTTTGTGGTGGGAACATCCCCAACGAGGGCTTCGGGGGCTCCAAAGACAGGAAGGGCGGGGAGACGCGATGAAAGCCATTGGATTATACGACCCGCGGAACGAACACGACGCGTGCGGGGTGGGTTTCGTCCTGAATCTCAACGGCCGGGCAGAGCACCGGATCGTCGAAAAGGGCATCGAGGTGCTGATGAACCTGCTGCACCGCGGCGCGACGGGGGCGGATCCGGACACGGGCGACGGCGCGGGGCTGCTGATCCAGATTCCGGACGGCTTTTTCCGGGAAGAGGCCGCGCGGCTGGGCTTCGCGCTGCCGGAGCCGGGCCACTATGGCGTGGGTTTCCTGTTCCTGCCGCCGGGCGGCAAGGAACTGGCCGACGCGAAGGCGGGGGTGCAGCGGATCTTGCTCGAAGAAGGCCTGTGCGCGCTGGGCTGGCGCGAAGTGCCGACGGATCCGCAGGCGGTGGGACCGACGGCGCGGGCCTCGATGCCGTCGTTCTGGCAGGTGTTCGCCGCGGAGCCGAAGGGGCGGCTCTCCGGCGACGCGCTCGAACGCAAGCTGCTGGTCGTGCGCAAGCGCGCCGAACACGAACTGGGGCGCAAGGCCGTGGACAATTCCCCCAACGCCTACGCGGCGAGCTTCTCGTGCCGCACGCTGGTCTACAAGGGCATGATGATCGCCCCGCAGGTGCCGAAGTTCTATCCGGACCTGACGGACGCGCGCATGGTCAGCGCCGTGGCGGTGGTGCACCAGCGCTATTCGACGAACACGTTTCCCTCCTGGCCGCTGGCGCAGCCCTTCCGCATGCTGGCGCACAACGGCGAAATCAACACCCTGCGCGGCAACCGCAACGCGATGGCCGCGCGCGAGCCCAAGCTGGCGTCCGAGGCGTTCGGACGCGACGTCGAGAAGCTGCTGCCGATCCTCGAGGATTTCGGCAGCGACAGCGCGAACCTCGACAACGTGCTCGAGTTGCTGACGCTGGGCGGGCGGGAAATCCACCACGCGATGCTGATGCTGATCCCGCAGGCCTGGGGCGCGAAATATCCGATGGGCCCGGACCTGCGCGGGTTCTTCGAATACCACGCGGGACTGATGGAACCGTGGGACGGGCCGGCGGCGGTGGCGTTCACCGACGGGCGGCTGGTAGGCGCGTCGCTGGATCGCAACGGCCTGCGCCCGGTGCGCTACGCGGTGACCAAGGACGGCTTCATGGTGCTGGCGTCCGAGGCCGGCGTGCTGGACCTGCCGGCGGACCAGGTGGCGGAAAAAGGCTCGCTCCGGCCCGGCACGATGCTGCTGGCGGACCTGGCGACGGGGCGCCTGATGAAGGACGCCGAGATCAAGATGCACCTGGCGCGGCGGCGGCCGTACCGCCGCTGGGTCGAGGAAAACCACATCGCCATCCATGGTTTCTACGGCGCGGTGGACGCGCGCGAAGAGCCGGTCGGCGAACTGGCCCCGAAGCACCGCCTGTTCGGCTATACCCGCGAAGACGTGCGCCTCATCCTCGACGCGATGGCGACGAAAGGCGCGGAACCTGTCGGCTCGATGGGCAGCGACCAGCCGCTGGCGGTGCTCTCCGAGAAGCCGCAGCTCTTCTACTGGTATTTCAAGCAGCTCTTCGCGCAGATCACCAACCCGCCGATCGATTCGATCCGCGAGGAGCTGGTGATGTCGCTGATGACATTCCTGGGGCACAGCCCGGACATCCTGAGCGAAAGCCCGGCGCACGCGCAGTTGGTGAAGCTGCAGCATCCAATCCTGTCGAACGCGGATTTGGCGCGGATCCGCAACCTGAACCGCGCCGGGTTCCAGTCGGCCACGCTGCCGATGGGATTCGATGCGCGGGCCATCGAGCCCGGCGCGGCGCTGGAGCGCGCGCTGGACGAACTGTGCGAACAGGTGTTGAACGCGGTCCGGTCCGGCATCAATCTGATCGTGCTGAGCGACCGCGACCTGCCGGAAGGCCGCGCGCCGATTCCGGCGCTGTTGGCGACGGCGGCGGTGAACCAGGCCTTGCGCGAAACGGGGTTTCGCACGGGGACGGGGCTGCTGATCGAGACGGGCGAAGCGCGCGAAACGATGCACATGGCGCTGCTGCTGGGCTTCGGTGCGGCGGCGATCAATCCCTACCTGGCTTTCGCGACGGTGGCCGAGCTGGTGCGGACGAACGCGCTGAGCGTGCGGACGAATGCGCCGAAGGCGTTGCAGAACTACATTAAGGCGCTGAACAAGGGCCTGATGAAGATCATGTCCAAGATGGGCATTTCGACGTTGCGCAGCTACCGCAACGGACAGGTCTTCGAGGCGGTGGGCCTGGCGCAGTCCGTGCTGGACCGCTACTTCACGGGGACGGTTTCGCGGGTGGGGGGCATCGGGCTCTACGAGATCGCCAAAGAGGCCCTGGCGCGGGCGGCAGACGCGAAGCGCGCGCCGGCGGCGGCGCCGCTGCCGGCGGGCGGGCAGTACGCGTGGCGGGCGGACGGCGAGCGGCACCTGTGGACGGCGCAGAGCATCAGCGCGCTGCAACAGAGCACGCGCACGGGCGACTGGGAGCTCTACAAGACCTACGCGGCGCAGATCAACGAACAGGCCGAGAAGCAGAGCACGCTACGCGGGCTGTTCGCGATCAAGCCGGCCGGTCCGGCGGTGCCGCTGGACGAGGTCGAGCCGGAAGAAGCGATCCTGCGCCGCTTCATGACGGGCGCGATGAGCTTCGGCTCGCTGGGCCAGGAAGTGCACGAGACGCTGGCGATCGCGATGAACCGCATCGGCGGGCGCAGCAACAGCGGCGAAGGCGGCGAAGATCCGGCGCGCTACGTCGTCGGGCCCGACGGCGCCAACCGCTGCAGCGCGATCAAGCAGATCGCCAGCGGGCGCTTCGGCGTCACGGCCGAATACCTCAACCACGCGCAGGAGCTGCAGATCAAGATCGCGCAGGGCGCGAAGCCCGGCGAAGGCGGCCAGCTGCCGGGCCACAAGGTAACGGCCGACATCGCGCGCGTGCGGCATTCCACGCCGGGCGTCACGTTGATTTCGCCGCCGCCGCACCACGACATCTATTCCATTGAAGACATCGCGCAGCTCATCTACGACCTGCGCTGCGCGAACGACCAGGCGGAGATCAGCGTGAAGCTGGTGTCCGAACTGGGCGTGGGCACGGTGGCGGCGGGCGTGGCGAAGGCGCGGGCGGACCGCGTGCTGATCAGCGGCTACGACGGCGGCACGGGCGCCTCGCCGCTCTCGAGCATCAAGCACGCCGGCGCGCCGTGGGAGCTGGGCCTGGCGGAAACGCAGCAGACCCTGGTGCTGAACCGGCTGCGCGACCGCATCCGGGTGCAGACCGACGGCCAGATCAAGACCGGGCGCGACGTCGTGATCGGCGCGCTGCTGGGCGCGGAAGAATTCGGGTTCGCGACGGCGCCGCTGGTGGTCTGCGGCTGCATGATGATGCGCAAGTGCCACACGAACGGCTGCCCGTTCGGCGTGGCGACGCAGGATCCCGACCTGCGCAAGCGCTACGCGGGCAAGCCGGAATACGTGATCCAGTTCTTCCGGTTCATCGCGCGCGAAACGCGCGAGCTCATGGCGCAGCTGGGCTTCCGCAAATTCGACGACATGGTCGGACGATCCGATTTGCTGGACACCCACAAGGCGGTCACCTTCTGGAAGGCCAAGGGGTTGGATTTCAGCGCGGTCTTCCACCGGGTGGACGCGACGCCGGAAGAAAGCCGGTTCACGGCGCCGCAGACGTCGCCGATCGGCGGCGCGCTAGATGTCGAACTGCTGCCGCAACTGGAAGCGGCGCTGGCCGGGAAGAAGCAGGCGGCGCTGAAACGGGACATCCGCAACACGGACCGCGCGGTCGGCACGCTGATTTCGAGCCGCATCGCGCGGCAACATGGCCACGCGGGCCTGCCCGACGGGCAGATCGCGCTGGAATTCGAAGGCTCGGCGGGGCAGAGCTTCGGCGCGTTCGCGGCAAAGGGCCTGACGCTGACGCTGCGGGGCGAAGCCAACGACTACCTGGGCAAGGGGCTCAGCGGCGGGCGCATCGTCGTGACGCCGGCGCCGGGCGCGGACTTCGATCCGGCGCTGAACACGATCGCGGGCAACGTGCTGCTCTACGGCGCGACCTGCGGCGAAGTCTATCTCAATGGCCGCGCGGGCGAGCGCTTCGCGGTGCGCAACAGCGGCGCCTGGGCGGTGGTCGAAGGCGTGGGCGACCACGGCTGCGAATACATGACCGGCGGGCGCGTGGCGATCCTCGGGCCCACGGGCGTGAACTTCGCGGCCGGCATGAGCGGCGGCATCGCCTACGTCCTGGACGAGACGGGCCTGTTCGACGCCAAGTGCAACCTCGAGATGGTCGATCTGGAAATGCTCGGGCCCGACGACGAGCGCGAGCTGAAAGGCATGATCGAGCGCCACGCGCAGTGGACCGGCAGTCAGCGGGCCCAGGAAATCCTGGCCGACTGGGCGCGCTGGAAGGATTTGTTCATCAAAGTCCTGCCGATGGAATACCGGCTCGTGCTGGGCAAGATGAGCCGCGACGATGCGAAAACGCAGCGCGAAGAAAAGGCGAAGGAGTAGGCGCATGAATCCCATCCCCCATTACCGTTCGTTTTTCGATCTTCCGCGCGTCGATCCCGGCTATCGGCCGGTGAAAGAACGCGTCCGGGACTGGAACGAGGTCGAGCAGCATCTGACGCCGGACGAATTGGCGCGGCAGGCGGCGCGCTGCATGGATTGCGGCATTCCGTTCTGCTTCGGCGCGGGCTGTCCGATCAAGAACCCGATTCCCGACATGAACCTGGCGGTGCTTGAAAACCGCTGGGAGGACGCGCTGCAGCTGGTGCTGACGACGTGCCCGTATCCGGAGATCACGGGGCGGATCTGCCCGGCGCTGTGCGAGGGATCGTGCTGCAACGCGAAGGACAGCGACGCGGTGGCTATCCGCCAGATCGAGCGGGAGATCGCCGACCGCGCGTTCGCCGAAGGGCGCATGCTTCCGCGGCCCGTGCTGCCGCGCAATGGCCTGAAGGTGGCGGTGGTGGGCAGCGGGCCGACTGGCCTGGCCGCGGCGTCCGACCTGAACCTGTGGGGTTTCGACGTGACGGTGTACGAGGCCGCGAAGCATGCGGGCGGGCTGCTGCGCTACGGGATTCCGGACTTCAAGCTCGAGAAGTGGATGGTGGAGCGGCGGATCGACCTGTTCCGGCAGGAGGGCGTGCGCTTCGAGTGCGGCGTGCAGGTGGGGGCCGACGTCTCGATGGATTACCTGCGGCGGAAATTCGACGGCGTGCTGCTGGCGTGCGGCGCACGCGAGCCGCGCGACCTGAAGGTGCCGGGGCGCGAGCTGAAGGGCATCCATTTCGCGCTCGATTTCCTGACGCGGCAGAACCAGGTGCTCGGCGGCGAGTTGGCCGACGTGGGGGGCGAGTGGTCGGCGAAGGGGCGCGACGTCGTCGTGATCGGCGGCGGCGACACGGGCAGCGACTGCGTGGGCACCTCGGTGCGGCACGGCGCGCGGAGCGTGACGCAGATCGAGATTTTGCCGAAGCCGCCGGCGATGCGCGCGGGCGACAACCCGTGGCCGGACTGGCCGCGCATTCTGCGTTCGTCCAGCAGCCACCACGAAGGCTGCGAGCGGATTTTTGCCACGATCACGCTGGCGTTCGAAGGCGACGAGTCGCGCCGGGTCTACGGCATCCGCTGCGTGCAGGTCGAGTGGAAGGGTCGCCAGCCGGTGGCCAAGCCGGGGACGGAATTCTTCCAAAAGGCGGATCTGGTGTTGCTGGCGATGGGCTTCACGGGTCCGGAAAAAGGCGCGCCGTCCGCGGAAGGCTTGAAAAACGTCTGGACGGCCGGCGATCAGGTGACGGGTCCGTCGCTGGTCGTGTGGGCCGCGGCGTGCGGCCACGACGTCGCCCGCCGGATTGCGGCGGCCTTGCGCGTGCCGGTAAAAGCCTGAGAATCCCGAACCAACTTTGAATTGAGCAATTGCTCAAATGGAGCCGAGACGACTGCATCCCGGATTTCCGGAGTCTTTTTCGTGCGTTTCGGGGTTTTCTTTCATCCGAAAATTCCGCTATTCCACGGGACTGGGTTTTGGTAGAAGCTAAACCGTTTCACTTTCAAGGAACCAATTGAATCCACAATCAACCCAACGAAAACCAATGAGCGAGAAAGCATATAATCTGTTTGAGATGGCCCAGAAGCAGTTCGACCACGTGGCCGGCCTGCTGGAATTGGAAGACGGCGTGCGGCAACTGTTGCGGCAGCCGCTGCGGGAATATCAGTTTCTTGTCCCGGTGCGCATGGACGATGGCACGGTGAAGGTCTTCAACGGCTTCCGCGTGCAGCACAACGACGCGCGCGGGCCCGCCAAGGGCGGCATCCGGTTTCATCCGCAGGAGAACATTGACACGGTCCGGGCCCTGGCGATGTGGATGACGTGGAAGTGCTCGGTGGTGGACATACCGTTGGGCGGTGGCAAGGGCGGCGTGATCTGTGATCCGCACCACTTGAGCGCCCGCGAGCAGGAGCAGATCTGCCGTGGATGGGTGCGCCAAATGGCCAAGAACGTGGGGCCCTTCCAGGACGTGCCGGCGCCGGATGTCATGAGCAATGGGCAGCACATGCTGTGGATGCTGGACGAATTCGAGGTGATCCATGGCGCCCACGCGCCGGGATTCATCACGGGCAAGCCCGTTGGCATGGGCGGCTCGATGGGCCGGACCGAGGCCACGGGCTGCGGGGTGGTGTCCATCCTGCACGAGGCGCTGAAGGAAATGGGCATCGCGCTTCATGACACCTCGGCCAGCGTGCAGGGCTTCGGCAACGTGGCGCAGTATGCCATCCGCAAGTACGGCGAGCTGGGCGGCAAGGTGGTCTGCGTGGCGTGCTGGAACAACCGCGAGAAGAAGGCCTACTCGTTCCGCAAGCGTGAGGGGATCGCCGTGGACGAGCTGGCGGGCATTGCCGACAAGTTCGGCGACCTGGATCCCGAGAAGGCTCGCGCGCTGGGTTACGAAGTGCTGCCGGGCGACGAATGGATCGCGCAGGATGTGGACATCCTGATTCCGGCGGCGCTGGAAAACCAGGTCAACGAAAAGACCGTCTGCCGGATGAGCTCGCGGGTCAAAATCGTGGTCGAAGGCGCCAACGGGCCCACCACGCCCGAGGCTGACGCGGTGCTGCAGGAAAAGGGCATTTTCCTGATTCCGGACTTCCTGGCCAACGCCGGCGGCGTCACGTGCAGCTATTTCGAGCAGGTCCAGTGCAACATGAATTTCTTCTGGGAAAAGAAGGAAGTGCTGGAGCGGCTGGATGCCAAGATGACCGCGGCCTTCCGGGCTGTGAGCGAACTGGCCCGCAAGCGCAAGCTCTACATGCGCGACGCAGCCTATGTGATCGCCATCGACCGCGTGGCGCAGGCGGTTAAGAGCCGCGGCTGGGTCTAGACGCGCGGCCATGGCGCCCACCGGGAACCCCCTGAACCCTTCGCTGGACGGCGTGCTGGACGCCCTCCGCGAGCGGGCCAAGGAACTGGATTGCCTGTACCACGTTGAGGAGCTGCTGGGGCGGCACGATCTGCCGATGCCGGACGTGCTTCAGGGCGTGGTGCGCATCATCCCGTCGGGTTGGCAGTTTCCGGACATCTGCCAGGCGCGGATCGTCTGCGACGGCGCGACCTACGACTCGGGCGACTACGCGCCGCCGGTCTGTGGCCACTGTGCGGACATCCGGATGGAGGATGCGCCGATCGGCTCCGTCGAGGTGTCCTACGTCAAGGACGTGCCGCCGCAGGGCGATGACTGTTTCCTCGAAAAGGAACACAAGCTCATCCGCACCGTGGCCGATCGCATCGGGCAGACCATCCAGCACCGCAAGCTGCGGCAGATGCGCGGCGAGTGGGAAGCCGCCCGCAAGGAGCTGGGCAGCCGGCCGGCACGCGAGTGGAGGGTCATCGTCGACCTGATCCGCCGCACCGATCCGCCGATGCTCGATTACATCTCCCGGCAGATGCTCTACCATCTGTTCTGGACCGGCGTCCCGGAGGCGCGGGACTTGGTCCGCGGCGGCGACTTGTTCGGCGCGGAGGGGCTCCGCGAAGACGCCAATTCGCCCATCCCGGCGCAGACGATGGAAAAGATGCTGGGCACCAGCGACGCCATCTTCCAGCTGGCCGGCAAATACCTCAATCCCGACGACATCCTCGCGTCCATCCAGAAATGGATCCAGGACAAGCGCACGAGCTTCCTCATCAAGGCCGTTGACAATGTCGGCGCGCCGCTCGAGGAAATCATTGATGCGGTCATGCTCTACAAGAACCTGGCGGAAAAAGACGTCCGTCTGCCGCCCTCCACCGACCAATGGCTCAAGGTGGCGCTGATCCGCCGGTTCTTCTCGCGCGACCTGGCCTACATCCGAACGGCGAAGCAGAACGTCGAGGTCCTGGATTTCCACGACCTGGTGCAGCGGATCATTTTCCCGGCCGGCTGCAGCGGCGATCTGGGCGGCAAGAGCGCGGGGCTGTTTTTGGCGCAGGCGATTTTGTCCAGGGCCGACGATCCGGAACTGGCCGGCGTGCGGTTCCCCAAGACCTGGTACCTGCCGGCGGACGCGCTCACGGTCTTCTTGCACCTCAACGAGCTCGAATCCATCAACGAGCAGAAGTACAAGGATCTCGACCAGGTGCGCCTCGAATATCCCAACATCGTCCACCTGCTCAAGGCGTCGCGCTTCCCGACCGACGTCGTGAAGGGCCTGTCGGCGGCGCTGGACGATTTGGGCGACGTGCCCATCATCGTGCGCAGTTCCAGCCTGCTGGAAGATCGGGTGGGGGCGTCGTTCGCGGGCAAGTACAAGAGCCTTTTCCTGGCGAACCGCGGCTCGAAGGCGGAACGGCTGAAGGCCTTGCTCGAAGCCATTGCCGAGGTCTATGCCTCGATGTTCGGGCCGGATCCGATCGAATACCGCAGCGCGTGGGGACTGCTCGATTTCTACGAGAAAATGGCCATCATGGTGCAGGAGGTCGTCGGCACCCGGGTCGGGCCGTATTTCTTTCCGGTGTATTCGGGTGTCGGGTTTTCCAACAACGAATTCCGCTGGTCGCCGCGCATCCGGCGCGAGGACGGCCTCGTGCGGCTGGTGCCGGGCCTCGGCACCCGCGCCGTGGACCGTGTCAGCGACGACTATCCCATCTTGGTTTCGCCCGGTGCGCCCAACCTGCGGGCCAACGCCACGCCCGAGGAAGTCCAGCGCTATTCGTCCAAAAAAATGGACGTCATCAACCTCGACACCGGACGGTTCGAGACCGTGGAAATCAAGCCGCTCCTGCGGCAATACGGCCACGACCTGCCGAACGTCGGCCAGATCGTGTCCATCTGCCGCGAGGGCGGCCTGCCGGTCCCGGCCGGCCTCCAGGCGGACTTCGCGCGTGACGAACCCGTCGTGACCTTCGAGGGCCTGATCCAGAAGACGCCGTTCGTTAAACGCGTCCAGGCTCTGCTTCAACGGCTGCAGGAAAAAATCGGCCGCCCGGTGGACGTCGAATTCGCCAGCGACGGCGCGAATTTCTACCTGCTCCAATGTCGCAGCCAGAGCATCACGGGCGCCAATGTGCCCAGTCCGATTCCGACCGACATTCCCGAGGACCGGATCGTGTTTTCGGCCAACCGGTTCGTCTCCAACGGCACCATCCCGGAAATCACCCATGTCGTCTACGTCGATCCCGACGCCTATGCGGCGCTTCCGAGCCGCGGCGAACTGCTGGACGTCGGCCGCGCGGTCGGCCTGCTGAACCGCCTGTTGCCCAAGCGCCGGTTCATCCTGATGGGGCCGGGGCGCTGGGGCAGCCGCGGCGACATCAAACTCGGCGTGCAGGTGACCTATTCCGACATCAACAACACCGCCGTCCTGATCGAGATCGCCAGGCGCAAGGGCAACTACGTGCCCGAGCTCTCCTTCGGTACCCATTTCTTCCAGGATCTCGTCGAAGCCTCCATCCGCTACCTGCCGTTGTATCCCGACGACGAGGGGGTGCGCTTCAACCGGGCGTTTCTGCGCGAGTCGCCCAGCGTCCTGGCCGAAATCCTCAAGCCGTTCGCGCATCTCGCGCATGTCGTGCGGGTCATCGACGTGCCGAAATCCGCGCAGGGGCGCATCCTGAAGATCCTGCTCAACGCCGACCATGTCGAGGCTGTCGGCTATCTGGCCGAGCCCACGGCCAAGCAGGAAGCGCCCGCACCGGCGACCGAAGCCACGCCCGCACCGGCTGTCTCGAAGGACCATTGGCGCTGGCGCTTGCGCATGGCCGAACAAATCGCCGAACGCCTCAGCCCGGCCCGGTTCGGCATCAAGGGCCTGTACCTGTTCGGCAGCACCAACCACGCCGCCGCCCGGCCGGACAGCGACATTGACTTGCTGGTCCATTTCGCCGGCACCCCTGCGCAGCGCGCCGACCTCGAGGCGTGGCTGCAAGGCTGGAGCTCGTCGCTGGCGGAAATGAACTACCTCCGCACCGGCCACAAATCCCCGGGCCTGCTCGATGTGCAGATCGTCACCGACGAAGACGTGCGGCTGAAGCGCGGCTACGCCGCTAAGATCAGCGCCGTCACCGATCCCGCCCGGCCGTTGCGCCTCAAGGCGGACGAATAACGGTTTTCCCCAGAATGGGGTCAGCCCTTAAGAATCAAGAAATCGTTGAATCCTTGATTCTTAAGGGCTGACCCCGAGGTTCGTTACCGCTTGAAAAATACCTTCACGGTTTGGCGGCGGGCATCGGCGGCGATTTGGATTTCGGGGTGGCCGGGGAGACGGTCGACGTCGATGACGCGGATGGCGGCGGCCCATTTGGTGGCGGCGGGAACGAGGTCGGCGAGCCGGTTGGGGGCGGTTTCGAAGAAGTCGCGGTTCCAGGCGTTGTCGTGTTGGTCGGGAAAGAGCGCGAGGTAGAGGACATTGCGTTCGACGAGTTCGCTTAGGAAATGGGTACCGAGGGAGACGTCGGGGACAAGGGCGGCGTGCATGGCGACGATTTCGCAGAGGATGGCGACGCGGTTGATCTGATGGAAATTCACGGGGATGCCGAGATGGGGGCTGGTGGAGCCCCAGCGTCCCGGACCGACCAGCAGCGTGGTTTCCGCGCCGCCTGCGCGGTTGATTTCGCCGACGACGCGGGCGATTTCGTGGCGGTCTTGGAGGGGGAGCTGGCTGTAGATGTCCGGCGACACGTAGACGAGCCGGTCGATCCGGGCCACGCGGCTTTGGCCGACGACGGCGCCGCGCGCAGAGAGAATCAGGTCTTCCGGCGCCACCGAAATTTCAGGCAATTCGATGGCGGAGGTGCCCTGGATTTGCAGGGGGCGACATTGCAGAAGGTTGATTTTATAGCGGCGGGGATCGAGGAAATTGGCCGTAAATTCAATGTCCACCGGATGGCAATAGGCCGTTTGGAGGGCGTGCAGCATCTCGCACAGGTCGCGCACGAAATTGGTTCGGGTCAGCAGGGCGTCGAAGGTCAGTACGCGGTTGGGGGGCGCGGATGAATCGTGCGGCGACGGGGCCTCGGTCGTGAGCAGGTCGAGGGGGAGGTCTTCGCCGTCGCGCACAACGTCGGAAAAATAGTCCGAGGCGAGGCGGTTGGCCGCGAGGTCGAGAAAATCCATCCGCCGCTGGGCGAACTGGGCCACTTCGTCGAAGTTGGTCTCGGGGCGTTTACCGGGTGCGTTGAGGGCGACGATGCGGGTGTAGTCGTCGTCGGAACGGTTGACGGCGCGGGTGCCGAGGCCGAAGACGAGGCGCGCCACGCCGGCTTGCGGATCGATGTCGGGAGCCCATGCATAGGGATTGAAGGAGAAGCCGACTCCGGCGAGCTGGGGATAGAAGTATTGGCCGTGGAGGGTGCCAGACACGCGCATGACCAGCAGGGCCATCTGTTCGTCGCGGTCGAGCATCCCACGGTCGGCCCGGTAGCGCAGGGCTTTTTCGGACATGGAGCTGGCATAGATTTCGCGGATGGCGGCCAGCAGGTTTTGCAGGCGTTCCTCGCGCGGGCCCTGGTTGGCGCAGAAGACGCTTTCGTAGGTGCCCGCGAAGGCGTTGCCGTAGTTGTCCTCCAACAGCGAGCTGGAGCGCACGATGAACGGCGACTGGCCGAAATAGTCCAGCATTTCCTCGAGCTGCCGCAGGACGTGGGGCGCAAACTCGCCGGCCAGCAGCAGCCGGCGGGCTTCGTCGGCGCCCTCGAGGAACGTGTTCGGGTTGCGCTGTTTTTGGCGAATGGGCCACGCACCGCTGCGCACGAGGAAATCGTAGAAGACGTCGGAGCCGACAAAGAACGAATCGTGTTCCTCCAGCAGCTCCGCGAAGCGCGGGTCGGCCTGCTTGACGATCGCGCGCGCCAGCAGGAGGCCGACGGCCTTGCCGCCAATGAGGCCGGTGCCGATCATCCGGCGGCGCACGTCGAGGACGTCCGGCAAGGTCAGGTGGCGGGTGAGCAGCTTCTGCATCCCGGGATCGCGCGAGACGATCATCTTGACGAGCGTGTGGAATGTTTCCTGCGTGCGGCCGGGAACCCCGTGGTTCACGTCGCCGGCCTGGACGAGTTCGCGGGCACGGATGAATGTGGTTTCCCAGAAGCCGGCGCCGCTGTCGGACGCGAGGCCCGACCACTGCTCCGTGGTCAGGATTTCGGAAAGGACGGCGCTCGCGGTGACGGCACGGAATTCGTCGCCGCGCCAGACGTGGAACATGTGCTGGGTGGGGAGGCGGCGCTGGTCGGCCTTGACCGGCCGCAAATAGATTTCGCCGCGATGGCGGAAGACGTCAATGAAGAGCGGCGCGGCGGCGCGGATCGGGTCGAGCGCGTTGGCGGTATGGTAGTTACGGTAGAGTGCGAGATAGGCCACGCCGCCTTGTTCGCGCAGACGGGGAACAGCCAGTTGTACGAAACTGGCCAGCATCTGGTCGGAATACCAATCCGCCGCGAGCCGCGAGAGGCAGTCGCAGACGACGAACACGCCGGAGCCAGCCTGTTCGATTGCGGCATGGACCGCCGCGATGAAATTCTCAAAGCCCTGGGCGGGATCCAGTGCGTAGACCGTCGCGCCGGAGTCGGGCGGCAGCAAGGGTTCGTGGCCGGCGAACCGGAAGTAGAGCAATTGGCGGCCGTTGCATCGCGCTGCCGCCGCAAACGGCGCGACCAGCTTGCGGTATTCCTCGACGGCATCGATTTGCCACGTGACGACGTCGCCGGGATGCAAGCCGGCCACAATCTCATCCAAGCCTGGCAACCCCGTGGTCAGCGACGTTTGAGACATGCCGTGGATCATAGGCCGCGGGGGGGCTCGTGTCCATTCTCGACATGGTCGCCCTGGGGCAGGGAACGGCCAGGTGCCTTGATGCAACTATCGTTCGACGCCGATGCGGTAGAAGAGGGAGCCGTCGGCCGTGTGTTCAATCGTGTTGGTGGAAGATTCCGACACAAAATGAGTCAACTCGGTCCAATCCGGAGGCGACAGTGACGGGCTGGTGAACACACGGTAGGTGACGCCTGCCTGGCCGGCCCAGGTCACAGCGGGCAGCCCCTCGGGGTCTTCCGTGGTGATGATCTCGGGGCGGTACAGCACCTGCGCGGCCACGCCCGGCGGCGAAACGACATAGGCCGCCCCGGCATTGGTGGCCGCCCCCGCGTCAAACAGGCGTTCGCCGATCAAGATTTTGTCGAAGCCGTCGCCATCTGCGTCAGCCATGGCGGCGAGGGCGCCGCCTACCTCTGCAAAGGCTTGGCCGCCTTTGAGGCGGAAGCCGTTTGTGCCATCCAACTGGTTGACCGCGAAGACGGCCGGAAATTCCGGGCCGCCAAACACGGCAAAGACTTCCCCCGCGCCCGCGCGTCCGTCGGCCGCCATTGCTGGCGCTCCGCAGAGCAAATCACCAAAGGCATCCACATTCAGCCGGCGGGCGCCGACCAGGGCGGCACCGAATCCGGAGCTGATCACAGAGCCCTCGTTGGCAAACGCCAGGGTGAAGCCATTGTCGCCGTCCAGGTTGGTGACGGACATGCTGGCGGAGGAATTGGTTTGCCCGAAAATCACATAGGCCTCGTCGAGATTCGGGGCGCCCACCGCCGCGTCTGCCAGTCCGTCGCCGTTGAGATCGCAGCCCGCGGCGGCCGCCCCGAGATTGCCGAACATGGCCGCGCCGTCAATGCGGAATCCGTTGGCGCCATCGAGCGCAGCCAGGGAATTCGTGGCCGGCCAGTCGTTGCCGCCAAAGACGACGTAGGCGCGGCCGGCGGCGTTGAAGTCCGGCGCGGTGTGCGCACCGATCAGGATGTCGTCAAATCCGTCGCCGTTGAAATCTCCGATGCCGGCCACGGAGTGGCCGGCGTGGTGGTTGGCGGCTTCGCCGGTGAAAACGATGCCGTTGACCCCATCCAAGCTGTCGAGATTCAGGTTGGATGGATACGCCGCCGCGCCATATACCAGATACACGCATCCAGCATTGGCCTGGGCGTCTTCGGCTGCGACGAGGAAATCGGGTCGGCCATCGCGATTGAAATCGCCAGCGGGGGCGCAGGCTGAACCGGCCCGGCCCAGGGTGTCGGCTCCGGACAGGACAAAGCCGTTGCTTCCGTTCAAACCTGCCAAGTTGACATTCAAGGGCAGGTTGGTGGCGCCAAAGACAACATAGCCGGCGCCCGCGTTGTTCTGTCCGTTGGGATCGGCGAGGGGGGCGGTGAAGAGCACATCGCCCCAGCCGTCGCCATTGATATCGCCCAGGCCGGCCACCGCAGTTCCGAACTGGTCATCGGTGTTCAAGCCGGTGGCTTGAAAGCCTTCGCCGGCCTTCACAAGCGAAATCGGCTGCGAAGGCGCGGCGGAGCCGGGGCCGTAAACCACATAGGCTCGGCCTTCGCGAAAATTCGGGGAGTTCACGCCCGGGGCGCCCACAATGTAATCGTCGTAGCCATCGCCGTTGACGTCGCTGGCGGCTGCCACCGAGGTGCCCAGCCGGTTATCGGCCGCGGAGCCGACCAGTCGGAATCCGTTGGCGCCATTCAGCAAGCCGTTCAAACCGTCATAAATGGAAAGCACTTGGGAGGGGGCAAAGAACAGTTGGCCCGGTTCGAGCGCAGATTGGCTGGCGGGAGCCGGGGCGGCTAGGGGCGGTGTGACGCGGCTGGCGGGCAGGCGGGAGGAAGCCATTGCACGGGTGGCGGGGGAGGCGACCGGCTGCAACGGGATGCACCAGTCCCGGCCGCCGTTGTTGTCCCAGGTTCCCGCGTTGTCGTGGAAACAGACGTTGATCTCGGTGGCGTCGGCCGGCACGATGATGGAAACCTGGAAGCGGCTGATGCGTCCGTTGAGGCCGAGTTGTTCGGTATCGAACACGTCTTCCCACCCGTTGAAACCTACATGGGCATAGATCGGTTTTCCGAAGAGCGGATTGCTTTCATTGACATAATTAGGACAGGTGCATCTGAGCTCCTGGGACCGGCCAGGCCGGCGACCACAGCAGCTTGATCCCGCTGGAATCGTTGGGCACGTTGGGATCCAGCCCCAGCGCCCACTCGATCAAGTTGGCGATCGGGAAGTAAGTCGGTCCGTCCAGATCCGGATTGTTGGTGGCGCTCTGAGATGTCAGGTTTCCGAAAGCGTCCATTTCCCATTGGTCCGGCAGGCCGTCCAGGTCGGTGTCCCCGGCCGTTCGGGCGATGGTGAAATCGAAGTCGTTGCCGGCGTTTTGGGCATAGGTGGTGCCGGCGGCGTTGATGGCTTCCAGCCAGAATTCGACCTGGGTACCGGCGGCGAAGGGGCCCAGATCAAAGGTGTAATAATCGAAGATGGGCTTGTTGCTGAGGCCGGCGGGGTGGAAGATCCCGGTGACGGTGACGGAATTGCTCCAGTTGCCCGGGGTGGTGGTGTAGTGCAGCCGGCCGGTGATGGAACAACCGGTTTGCACCAGGTTGCCATTGCCGTTTTCCACGGGGCGGGTGACCACCACCACGGATTTACCGGCATCAAGCTGGAGTTCCCCGAAGGAGTTGTTGTCTTCCCGGGAGGCGACGCCGTTGGCGCGGAACTTGGCGGTGTCATAGCGATAGGGATCAAGCATCCAGAATGCGGGGGGCTTCACGGTCACGGAACCGGCGATGGTCGCGCGGTAATCCAGCGTGTTGTTGTTGTCCCAGTGGTCCGTGCCTTGGCCGTCGCGGATCCGCACCGCATAGCGAACGGTGGTGCCGCCGGCGAACTTGCCCATGTTCACATGCCACCAGTCGTTGTTGCCGTTTTGGCCGGCCAGTTCCATCGGCTGGTCCAGCCAATCGGTGCCGTTGACGGTGTAATGCACCACGGCTTCGGAGGCCGCGCCCGGCGGGTAGGATTCGATGTTGATCCACAGGTTGTCGGCCGAATCCAGGTCGCTGCCGGAGGGCCAATGGTAGGTGTTGCCGATCCATTCCACGGGCGTCGCCGCGGCGGTTCCGGAAGAAATCACCTTGAACACATTGCCGCTGTCGATGGTCTCCCCGGCCAGGAGATGTACCGTTTTGCCGTCGCGCACGTCCTTGTAGATCCAATCGGCTCCGCCGCCGACTGGCGCGGGAGCGCTCCAGGTTGCGCCACCATCGCGCGACTGTTCAAAATACCGCAGGTTGTTGCGCGTGGACACCGCCACCAGGCCGGAGTCAATCTTGGCCAATGCGTCAATGGATCCGGTGCCCGGCCAGAACAAACTCCAGCTTTCCCAGGCACTGCCCACTTCCTTTGAGGCGAAGAAAATGCCGTTGCCTGAGGTCGGACTCACGCCGAGCGAGACATAAAAAACGTGACCGGCAGCATCCATGTCCACCTGCGAGGGGTTGCCGTCATGAGTCCGGCTGGACCAGTTCAGTCCGCCATCCGCGCTTTCATGGAAATACGGCGTGGTATATCCGCCATACCAGCCTTGGAGGAAGGTGGTCAGAACCACTTTCTGGCCGCGCACTTCGAAATCCTTGATGTAGATTGTCGCCTTGTAGCTGCTGTGGTCGAAAACCGTGCGCTCGGCCTCCCACGCCGAGGCCTCCTTGTGAATGCGGCGGAAGCGGACCCGGGACGTTTCCGGGGCGATGAAATTGTCGTAGGCGACATAGGTGTAGGTGTCATCCGCACGCAACTGACCGTAGCGGCTCATGGGGGCGGCGCCGTCGCTGGCCACGCTGGCTCGCTCGTTCCAGACCGAAGATCCGGCGGGCCTCAAGATGAGACGCGTGGTGGTGTTGCTGCCGAAGAGCACTTCCACGCCGCGCGCCGAGGCCGTGACCAGTGGATAGGTCATGCCCCCCGGGACGGATGCAAGTTGCACGGGCGTCGACCAGGCGGTATCGCCGGAGCCTCGCTGCGCGAACATGACGGTTTCCGGATTTTCATAGGCCGCGCGTTCTGCCCAGACGGCATAGAGGGTGCCGTTGCAGGCGGCCAGATCCATGCCCTGCGGCCCATTGGCGGGAATCACGGCCGAGGTGGCCCAGCTTACCCCGTCGCCGCCCCCGCCGGGCACGCTGAAGGAATAGTCCTGCGAGTTGTTATTGTCGTAGATGTGTCCGCCCCAGTCGTCCCAGCCATGGAAGTAGTATTTCACGGTGGCGCCAGCGGGGAAGGCGGCAGCGGGCGTGAACTGCCACTTCGAATTGCCCTCCACGAGGCCGGTGTATGGCATGTCATACGTCGTCCAGGCGCCGCCATTGACCTGGATGCCCACATCGGCATGCAGGCCCACGTAACCCTGATTCATCAAGATGGTGAACGTGCCGGGATTGGCTTCGGAATGTCGTTCGAACATGCCATAGACACCGATCCTGTCGGGGAACGCCAGGGCAGAGGTTGCGGACAAGCACAAACCGGCCAGGAGAGGAAGCATGCGGGGCTTCATGTGATGACGATCCTTCGTATTCTGTTGAGCTTCAGAGTGCAGGCCCTTGCGGTGGGGGCCTCCTCAAGGACGTGGCGTTGTTCCCGGTCCGAATCGGGCGGCCAAGCCGCCACCTCGCCGGAAAAACGCTTTAATGGGCGGAAACATTCCCAAATGCCCAAGTCCGGTGCAAGCTGAATTGAAGACAATTTCAGGGCATTGGCCGCCTACATACAAAAGACACAACATGTTCTATACGAACATATAATGAGATTAGGCCTGGTCAATTGGTATGGTTTTACTGCTAAAACGCAACATTTTACTTGCCATGTTGAACGATTTAGCATGATGGTAAAGAGGTAGAAATAAGGAGGAATCATGGTTGCCAGACGCAGGACCATCAAAGACATTGCCAAGGAAAGCGGATTTTCATTGAGCACCGTATCGCTGGTGCTGAACAATCATCCACGCATCAGCCAGGCCACCCGCGACCGCGTGATGGCGGTGGTCAAGAAGTACAATTTCTATCCCAACAGTGCCGCCCGCGGGCTGGCGTCGAAATCGAGCCGGACCTTGAGCGTGGTGGTGCCGAACCTGACGCGGGTTTTTTCGGACATCTACCTGGGCGAAATCATATCGGGCATCTATGAGCGGGCTACGTCGCAGGGCTACAAGATCCTGCTGGACATTGCAACCGCCCAATTCATCAAGTCGCAGGAGTACACGAAACTGCTGGCCAGCCGGCGGGCGGACGGCATGTTGTTCATCGCTTCGGACATCCATGCCGACTATCTGAGCGTTTTCGAGGACAGTCCGTATAAATTCCTGTTGGTCAACCACGTGTTCCCCGGCAAAAAACTGAACTATGTCAGCGTGGACTACGCGGCCTCGGCCCGGCTGGCGGCCCAGCACCTGCTGGGACTGGGACATCGTCGGATCGGGTTGATTGCCGGCACAAACACGTTCACGGGTCTGCAGTTCCGGGACGAGTTCCTGCGGGTATGCAAAACCTGGCAGGCGGGGCCGGCCAAGGTGGCCTGGGTGGATGGCGGCGAGGAATGGAGCCAGCGCGGCGGCTATGCGGCCACAGCCAAGCTGGCGGCGCAATTGCCCGAACTCACCGCCATCATGGCGGCCAACGACCGCATGGCCATTGGCGCGATGCGCTGGATGGCGGACAACCATCGTGAGGTGCCGGAGCAGGTTTCGGTGATGGGCGTGGATGACATCCAGCTCGCGGCCTACGTGAATCCGGGACTTTCTACGATCCGCCACGACCTCTATCAGGTCGGCATCGAGTCCTGCAACCGCATCCTGCAACTTATCAAGGGCGAGATCACGGAATGCAGCGACCTGCTGCCAACCTCCATGGTCGTCCGTGGCTCCACCAGCCGTGTCCCCGTCGGCTGATCTCCTGGCGTCGCCGGGTTGTCTGGCAACATCAGGGACAGAGTTTCATTTTCGCTGCCGCAGCCGGTTTCTGAACGGAGGGTCAGGGGGCGGGCTGTTCGCTGCTCAGTTCCATTGTTTATAAACATTGAAACAAAGTCTTCACTCGTCCATGGGCCGCCGCGGGTGAAAGACCGCCGGATGAACTGGTCATGTCAAGATGTCCGTCCGGCATTCGCCCGGCCGGGGCGCACCCGATCGCAGGGGCGCCCGGCGGCAGCAGCCTGACATCGGCGGGCTTGCTTATGATTGGCGGCCACCGCTAGGATCAGCGGCAATGAACAGCAGACGGGGCGCCAGAATTGTTGTCGTCGGTGCGGGGATCGGCGGGTTGGCGGCAGCGGCGCGGCTGGCCAAGGACGGCTTCTCGGTGACGGTCATCGAACGTAATGATCAGGCCGGCGGTCGCGCCCGTCTTTGGAAACTAGCGGGCTATACCTTCGACATGGGGCCGTCATGGTATCTCATGCCCGATGCGTTTGAGCGCTTCTTTGCGCATTTTGGCCGGCAGGTATCGGATTATTACAAACTGAGGAAACTTGATCCGGCGTACCGAGTATTTTTCGGTCCGGGGCAAAGCGTGGACATTCCAGCGGACCGTGTCGGGCAACGGGCGCTGTTTGATCGCCTGGAGCCGGGTGGCGGAGGCAAGCTGGACCGCTATCTGGATGCCGCCGCCTACAAATACCGGGTGGCCGTGGACGAATTCTTGTACCGGGACTATCACAGCGTCTTTGATTTCCTGAACTGGCGCATGATGACCGAAGGGCTCAAGCTGAACGTGCTGGGCAAGCTCGACGCGGCGGTCCGCCGGCAGTTCAGCGACCGGCGGGCACGGCAAATCCTGGAATACGGCATGGTGTTCCTGGGGACCGCCCCGACCGCCGCTCCGGCCCTGTATGCGCTGATGTCGCACGTGGACTTGACGCAGGGTGTTTTCTATCCGATGGGCGGTTTGGCGACCATGGCCAGGGGCATCCAGAAACTGGCCGAAGAACAGGGCGTTCAGGTCATGTTGAACACGGAGGCGGTCCGGATCGTGACGGAACGGGGGCGCGCCGTTGGCGTGCAGGCGCGCGGGGCGGACGGCGCGGCGGTGTCGCTGCCCTGTGACGCGGTGCTGGCGAATGCCGACTATGCCCATGTGGAAACGGAATTGCTGACGCCGGCGGATTGCAGCTTTCCGCGGCGCTACTGGGAAAGGCGCGTGGTGGCGCCCACGCTGTTGTTGCTCTATCTGGGCATCAACCGGCGGTTGCATGGCCTGTTGCACCACAACTTGTATTTCAAACCCGACTGGGACGGGCATTTCAACGCGATCTTCAGGCGTCCGGCCTGGCCGGAGGAGCCCTGCTTCAACGTCTCGTGCATCAGCAAGACCGACCCGGGCATGGCGCCGTCCGGGTGCGAGAACATGTTCGTGCTGGTGCCCGTAGCGGCGGGACTGGACGACACCGACGAGGTGCGCGAAGCCTATGCCGACCGCATCATCCGCCATCTGGAACGGATGACGGGCGAGGCGATCGCGCCGCACATCCAGGTCCGCCGGATCTACAGCCACCGGGATTACGCAGCCGACTACCACGCCTGGCAGGGCACGGCTTTGGGGCTGGCGCATACCCTGATGCAGACGGCAGTGTTCCGTCCGCCCTTGCGCAGCCGGAAAGTGCGGAACCTGCATTACGCGGGACAGTACACGCATCCGGGCATCGGCGTGCCTATGGTGTTGATTGCCGCGGAAGTGGTGGCGGGCAACATCCTGCGGGACCACGGCGGCTGACGTGACGGCCGGCCTCCACAAGCAGGTGTTCAAGGCCGGCAGCACGACCTACTTCAATTCCAGCCTGTTTTTCCCTCCGGCCATGCGCACGGAGGTTTTCACGCTCTATGGTTTTGTACGGGTAGCGGACAACTTCGTGGATGCGTTTCCCCAGCAGACCGAGGACTTCACCCGCTTTGCGGCCGCCTACCGCGCGGCCTGGGCGGGCACGCCGGCGGGGGATCCGATCATTGACGATTTTGTTGCCCTGGCTCGGCGGCTGGACTTCGATCCGGCCTGGACCGATGCGTTTCTTGTGTCGATGGCTGCGGACCTGTCCACGCGGTTCTATCGCACGGAAGAAGAGACCTTGCGCTACATCTACGGTTCGGCCGAAGTGATCGGGCTTTTCATGGCGCGGATCATGCGCCTGCCGGAGGAGTCCTGGCATGCGGCGCGGCGGCTGGGGCGGGCGATGCAATATATCAATTTCATTCGCGACGTGGCGGAGGATGCGGCGATGGGCCGGCGCTACCTGCCGCTGGAACGGGGCGGGACTCGCCTGCTGGACGTGCCGGACGAATGGCGGCCGGATCGCACCTGGGCGGAAGCGAATCCGGGCGTATGGGTCGCCTTTCTTCAAGAGCATTTGAAACGATATGCGGCCTGGCAGGCGGAGGCCGAGGCGGGCTATCGCTTCATTCCGCGGCGGCCGCGCACGGCGGTCCGGACAGCGGGCGACATGTACAACTGGACCGCGCGGCAGATCGCGCGGGATCCCCTGCGGGTGTTCGTCTGCAAGATCAAACCGGCCCGGCCGCGCATTCTGCTTCAGGCGTTGTGTAACGCCCTGTGGGGCTAGGGCATGGACCTCTATACGCGGATCGACCTGTTGATCATGGCGGTGCCGCTGGCCCTCTCGTTTGACCGCCGAGTCGCCTTTTGGCGGAAGTGGCCGCAGGTCTGGGTGGCCATCGCAGTCGTGATGGCCGTTTTCATCCCGTGGGATATCTGGAAAACCGTCCGGGGCGTCTGGGGATTCAATCCGGAATACGCCGGGGAGTGGCGCTGCCTGCACCTGCCGCTGGGCGAATGGCTTTTCTTCATCTGCGTGCCCTACGCCTGCCTGTTCATTCTGGAATGCGTGCGCGGATATATTCCGGACCGCGTCTTGGGCTTGTCGCGCCGGGGGGTGCTGGTGGTGGCTGCCGGCCTGGCGGCGGCGGCCTGGCTATTGCGGCACAGGATCTACTCCGGCACGGTCGTGCTGTCCGCGGGGGGCTTGCTGGCGGCAATGGAATGGGCGGTTCCGGCCACGCTGCGCTCGCGTCATTTCTGGGTGGCGCTGGTCTTGTCCTATCTGCCGTTCCTGGCGGCCAACGGGTTGCTGACGGCCCTGCCCATCGTCTGGTACGACCCCGCCCGGATTCTGGGCATCCGGGTTGGGTCCATTCCCTGGGAGGACTTTTTTTACAGCTTTTCGATGCTGTTGCTGGCGATCCTGGTGCATGACTCCGCCGGCAGATGGAGGCGTGCCGCATGAACCGCCGGCTCGACATTCGGCAGCCTCTATGGCATAGCCTCTCATGGTACGGCCTCGGCCTGTCTGCGACACCCGGACCGGTTGCGGTTTATCCGCGGCTTGTGCTGAGCGGGCGGCAGCGGGCATCCCGGCAGTAGCCTGCCGCTGGGGCTGATGTCGAGTCACCCTGGCCGCCGAAATAGCGCAAGAGCACGAATCATGAAAGAACAGCTTCCGAGCACATGGCGCATGTATGGGCGGATGGTCGCCTGGGTGCTTACGGTTTTGTATGCGGTCGGGTTGGCCGGCCATATCGCCTCGGATCCGCTCGAGCAATTCATGGCCTTTCTGACGCCAGGGGTGATCTGTTTGACGGGGGGCCTGGTTATCCTGCCGTCCCTGGCCACCGGCGGCCGGCGGTTTGCGATCTGGGCGGCCGGCACCTATGCGTTCACCTTCCTGCTGGAAGCCGCCGGCGTGGCCAGCGGTGCGGTTTTTGGCGAATACCACTATGGGACCACGCTTGGCTGGGCCTGGCGCGGCGTGCCCGTGGTGATTGCCTTCAACTGGCTGTTGGTGATCAACGGTTCGATCTGTCTGGCGAGACGCGTGGTTCCTGGTCTGCCGGTTTTCCTGCGCCAGCTTGTGCCCGCCCTGCTGACCGGGCTCCTGGCGGTGCTGTTCGACGTTATCCTGGAGCCGGTGGCGATCCGTTTGGGCTATTGGCAGTGGCTGGGGGGGGCGGTGCCGGGCCAAAACTATCTGGCCTGGTTCATCATCGCGGCCGCCGCCGCGGTGTTCCACCCCCGCCTGTGGCAGCCTGCTCCGGTCGCGGGATGCGCCGGTAATCTGGGGTGGTTCTACCTGGTGCTGCAAACCGGATATTTCGCCCTGCTGCAGTTGCTCTGGCGGCTGGGGGCCGGATGAGGTAATCTGCCGCCACATGCTCCCATACTTCCAGAAGGCCCGTCCCGGCATTGCGGCGGCCATCAGCGAGATCCTGCGCAACGCCGCGCCGCGGTTGGGTGCCATCAGCCCCATGGGCACGCAATTGGCGGAGCGCCTGGAGTCCTATGCGCATGCCGGCAAGATGATCCGCGGGATCCTGGTGCGCCTGGGCTACGAACTCTGCAGTGCCGAAGCGCCCGGAGCCGTCATGGATGCCGTGCTGAATCAGGCCGGGGCGGCCATGGAGTTTTTTCAGGCCGGTCTGCTGATCCATGACGACATCATGGACCGCGACACAATGCGGCGCGGCAACGCCACGGTGCATGCGCAGTACGAACGGGAGGCGGCCCTGGCGCAGGCCGCCGATCCCACCCATCACGGCGTATCGCTCGGGGTCTGCGCCGGCGATGTGGCCTTCTTCCTCGGATTCAATGTTCTGACAGCGCTTCCGGTGCCGGAGGCAATGGGGCCGCGGGTGCGGCAAGTCGCCGCCTTTTCGGCGCAGGAACTCAGCCTGGTGGGCGTGGCCCAGATGCAGGACGTCCGCAGCGGCGGAGGCGGTATCGGATCCGATCCGGATCCGGCGCAAATCCTGCGGATCTACCGCTATAAAACGGGCCGCTACACCTTTTCCATGCCCCTCGTGGCCGGCGCCCTGCTGGCCGGAGGCAGTCCAGCCCACCTGGCCGCCCTTGACCAGGCCGGCGAAAATCTCGGCGTGGTCTTCCAACTCAAAGACGACGAACTCGGTATCTTCGGGAATGCGGCCCAGTCCGGAAAACGCGCCGATTCCGATATCCGCGAGGACAAGAAAACCCTGTTGCGGCATTTTCTGTTCGCGGCCGCGGATGCGAAGTTGCGCGCCCGGTTGGAACAGATTTTCGGCAGTCGGGAGCCCCGCGAAGAAGGCCTGCAACTGGTACGCGTGGCCATGGAGCAGACCGGCGCCCGTGCCAGGGTGCGCGAATACATGGATTGCTTTGCACGGGAGGCCGCCAACCGCATTGCCAGCCTGCCGCCCCAGGCAGGGACCTGTGCAGAGGCGGCGCGCGCGGCCTTCCAGGATTTGTTTCGCTACAGCGTTGAACGCAGCGGCTAGCCGGGCGGCATGCGCACGGTCCTGATTCTCCTGGCGCTGGCTCTGTCCGGTGCTGTCCGGGCCGATGCGGCGGACCCGGCCGATGCTGGGGCGGCTCCTGAACTCCTGGAGCAGGTGCGGGCCGGTTTCGGACAGGCTTCGGAATCAATCGTCACTACCCGCGAGCTCCTGCGATTGCTGGCGGCCGAACTGCCCGGCGATCGTGCCGCCTGGCCTCCCGTCTTGCGGGCCTATCATGCCGCGTTGCAGGCCGTCATGGGCAAGCACGCCCTCGGCCCATGGCAGAAATACCGGCGGGTCAAGGTCGGCTTGGCCGAATTCGATGGGCTGGCCGAGGCGTTTCCGGATTCCCTCGAAATCCGCATGCTCCGGTATTCCACCTGCCGCCAGCTCCCGGAATTCTTCGGCACCCATCCCCAGGCCGCCGCCGATCTCGCTGCGCTGCTGGATATGTTCGAACGCAATGCCGATTCGAATGTGCCCGCCCCGTTGCGCCATGGCTACATCCGGTGGATTCTGGACCACGGCCAGCCTGCGCCGGGCCAAAGGACCCGACTCGAAAAACTCCTGGGCCCGTGATATCTTCCTTTCCGGAACGGAAGGATGAACCGGTGAAATGGATGGATGGCATTCCCGTCTGGGGCGACCCCATCGAGGCCAGTGCCCTGAAGCAGATCCAGCGCTGTGCCCGCACGGCTGACCGTGCCGCGCTCATGGCTGACCATCACAAGGGCTACGCCGTGCCCATCGGCGGCGTCGTGGCCTATGCCGACAAGATCAGCCCCTCCGGCGTCGGCTACGACATCGCCTGCGGCAACAAGGCTGTCCGCACCGATGCCCAGGCGGACGACGTGCGCCAGAACATTGCCCGGATCATGGACGACGTTTTCTCGCACCTGACGTTCGGCATCGGCCAGAAAAACCGTGTGCGGGTGGATCACGAACTGTTCGACGACGAGGCTTGGAAGCTCGAAGCGGTGCGGCCGCTCAAAGACCTGGCCCGGGACCAGCTTGGGACGGTTGGCGGCGGGAACCATTACGTGGATATCCTCGTGGATGAACAGGATCGGGTCTGGATCGGCGTTCATTTCGGCTCGCGCGGGCTGGGATTCAAAACCGCCACATGGTTCCTCGAAAAAGGCGGGGCGAAGGACGGCATGGACGTGGATCCGCTGGTGATTCCGGCGAATGCGGCGTTGGGCGCCGATTATCTCACCTGCATGCACCTGGCCGGGCGCTACGCCTATGCCGGACGCGACTGGGTCTGCGCCGAAACCGCGCGGTTGCTGGGTTGGAAGATTCTGGAAGAAGTCCACAACCACCACAACTTCGCCTGGCGCGAAACCCACGGCGGGCAACCACTCTGGGTGGTGCGCAAAGGCGCCACGCCGGCGTTCCCGGGGCAGAAGGGCTTCATCGGCGGCTCGATGGGCGACATCAGCGTCATCGTCGAGGGCGTCGCGAACGACCAGGCCCAATGGTCGCTCTATTCCACGGTGCACGGCGCGGGCCGCACGATGGGACGGATGGAAGCCAAGGGCAAGTTCGACCGCCGGACGGGCAAATGCCTAAGGCCCGGCAAGGTCACGCCCGAGATGATGCGCCGGCGCGTGGAGTCGTTTGGCACCGAACTGCGCGGCGGCGGCCTCGACGAATCCCCGCACTGCTATAAGAATCTGCAAACCGTCCTCGATGCCCACGCCGGAACGATCAAGATCCTGCACGTCCTGCGCCCCATCGGCGTCGCCATGGCCGACACCGAGGATCCTTATCGGGATTGAGATCCATCCGCCGCTTTTTCACCAAGGGCGCCAAGCACGCCAAAAAGGGGCAGTGGACAGGCCACCTCGACGCGGTGGCCTACAGGGCGGATTCCGCGGGTTTTTGTAGGCCCGGGCGTTGACCGGGCGTCTCAGCCCGCCTTTGCCAAGGCTTCGGCGGGCAAGCGAGACGACCCTACCTTTGGAGGGTGCCGCTCTTCGGGGCCTTCTTCTGGGAAGGGTGGGGCGTGACGGCGGCCTTTTTGCGGGCGGGCTGGCGGGCCGATTTGTTGACGGGGCGGACGGGGCGGCCTTCCATATAGCCGCGGTAGCCGACGGGTTCGAGTTGGAAGCGCGGCGCATCCCCGTCGGCCCATTCGTAGCCGTAGAGCTCGGGCTGGTAGGTCTTCATGACGTCCCAAAGCGAGAAAATGGCCTGCTCGAAGTTCTTTTCGTCGAAGGGCGGGCCTTGGAAGACCATCATTTTGCAGGGCGGCAGGTCGATGAGCTCGAAGCCTTCCGGGACGGTGCCGGCATAATCAGCGGGGACTTCGACGCCATGGGCGTAGACGGAAGTGCCCGGACGCTGGAGCTTCTTGGGCAGCCACAGGCCCATGGGTTCGTGGATGGCCTGTTTGATCTGGCCGAGCTGCGCATAGACGTCGCAGCCGACTTCTTCGCAGTACTCGAAGTAGTGCGTGGCTTTTTTCCCGCGCTTGAGGATCATTTTGCGCGCGGGGCGGTCGACGATCTGGACGAACACGACCTGGGACTGGGGCTTCTCGGTTTTGGCTTTCATGGGATCATTTCCTTTCGGGTGGGGCGGGTAATAGCTGCGCATCCGGTCCGGCATGAACAGGACGACAGACGGCTTGTTCCGGCGAAACTGCCGAGGGGAAATGCCGAATTGTCGGGTGAATGCGCGCGTGAAGCCTTCGTGCGAATCGAAGACAAAGTCGAACGCGACGTCGATCACCTTGCGCGGGCCGGCGCAAAGCTTGTCCGCGGCGGAGGACAGGCGCAGTTGGCGGACGTACTCGAACGGCGGGCGGCCGACGTATTCCTTGAACAGCCGGGCGGCATGCCACGGGGAATAGCGTGCGGCGCGGGCGAGGCCGGTCAAGGTGATCGGTTCGGCCAGGTGTGCTTCAATGAAGCCCTGCATCCGTTTCACCGCCTTGATTTGTTCCGAGTCCATCCGGGACGTTCCCTTGGTTGTGCCGCCAGTACACCACGGGCGCGGGGCAAGTTCTTGACCGGGATTGCGAAAAAAGCAGAAAATCTGAAGGGGGGCGCCCCTGCCTGCGGAAGGCGTGTTATGCCAGCCTGGCGCCCAGGGCCTGGGCGCGGGACAGTGCCCGGCCGGCATGGGCGATATCGCCTTCCTCCGCCACGCCGGGCACCAGCACTTCGCCGGCGGGCTTCCACCCCATGTAATCCGTGATCAACCGATAGGTGCTCTTGAGGCCGGCAAACACCGCGGGTCGGTCGTCGGCCGCGGCAGCCAGCAGAACAGAGCGTTTGCCCTTCAGATTCCGCTTGCGGTTCGGCGCGAGGCAATACAGGCGGTCGATCAGCGCCTTGAGGGGCGTGGACCAGCTGAAGAAGTGCAGCGGCGTCGCGAAAACCAGTACATCGGCCGCGCGCAGCAGCGGATAGACGGCCTCCATGTCGTCGGGGATGATGCAAGGGGCGGTCGCGGTTTTCAGGCATGCGTTGCAGCCGTTGCACGGGGCGATATCCAATGCCGGCACGCGCAGGGATTGAACGACATGCCCCCGGGCACTGGCGCCATCGGCCAAGGCAAAGGCCAGGCGGGTGGAATTGCCGTCCTCGCGGGAACTGCCCAGCAGGACCAATACATTCAAGGGTTTTCGGGCCATGACGGAGTCCTTTTCCATGCGCATCCTATACCGCCGGACCGCGTTCGGGGAAGGACAAAGAAAGCGACGTAAAGACAAAGGGCGCAGTTGCGATTGGAGGCACACATGGATCGGTATTTGCTTCTTCAAGAGGGCTGATCCGGAAGGGCAGGTCGCCTTTTGCTTGAACCCGCAGGGGATTATATGGAGAATACGGCTTTCATGAAGAAGGAACCCATACCACAGGACGTCAGAAGGCTGGTTGCGGCGGATTTCCGTCGCTGGGCGCGTGCGCCGGTGATGGGACAAGTGCTGTCCATCCTGTTCGGTTTGCTGTTCCTGTTCCAGTGCATGATCCTGCCGCTGGTGGGCAAGGCCGCCATGGGCGGATCGGGGTCGCCGGGGGCGGGGCCGGCCGACACCGTTTGGAAAAATCAGGTATTTTTCTTCTCGATGCTGTTCCTGACGCTTGCCGTAGGGGCCGGGGCGTTCTATTCCAAATGGGTGAGGCGGAAGATCGATGGCACCCCTTTCCCTATCGCCACCGCGAGCCTACTGGCATTGAACCTGGCGATGTTGCTGGCCTTTGCCGCGGGTCTGCTGGGGATTTGAGGCCGGACCACCGGTAGGAGGCGTGCCATGCCGTTTCGGGTTTTCAGTCTGGCGGAGGCGGCCGAATTCCTGCACCTCCCGGAGGATACCCTGAAGGAACTGGCCCGCCGCGGCGATATCCCCTGCGAACGACAGGGCGGGCGCCTGGTATTCCGCCATAACGCGGTGGACGAATGGGCCTCCCGGCGCGTGCTGGGTTTCAACCAGGAAAAATTGTCGGATTTCCACCGGCGCAGCACCGCCAAATACCACGATTTGTCGGACGAGGCGGCCATCATCCCGGCCTTGATGAAGCCCGAGTGGATTGATCCGGCCATGACCTGCCGCACCAAGACCTCCGTGATCCACCAGATGGTGGACCTGGCCGACCGTACGGGGCGGCTGTGCTACCGCGAGGAACTGCTCGAAAGCCTGATCGAACGCGAGAAACTGTGTTCCACGGCCCTGGCCGGTGGACTGGCGCTCCTGCATCCGCGCAACCACGAGCCCTACATGCTGGAAGATTCCTTTGTGGTCGTCGGCAAGACGATCAGCCAGATTCCCTTCGGCTCGCCCGACCGGTCCACGACCGACATCTTCTTCCTGATCTGCTGCCAGGATGATCGCATCCACCTGCATGTGCTGGCCCGCCTTTGCATGATGTGCCACCACACCAGCCTGCTGCTGGAAATGCGCTCGACCAGCGATGCCGCCGAGTTATATCGCCTCCTGGTCGCCAGCGAGCAGCAGGTCATCCGGCAGATGAAGCCGGCGTGATTTCCCCCGGGCGGGGGCTGTATCCTGCGGTGGGCGTACAACCTTGAAGAGGCAAGGTTGAAACGAAACACACCACAAGGCGTTACTACGAACCTGCCACGCGGGCAGGCACGGTTACGCGAATTACATGAATGGCGAAGCCGGCAGGCCGCTTCGACAAGGATCGCTTGCCGCGTCTGACCTGTTTTTCGCAGGATAGGAAAAGTTTTTCCATTGTGTGGAAAAATCGCGAAATATTTTTCCATTGTGTGGAAAAAACAGCCAATTATTTCCACGGTGTGGAACACGCACGCTTCGCGAACGGATTGTCCGTCAATGCTGGAAAACTCCCGCCCCTGGACAATGATCTGGCGTGGCCCGTAGCTCCACAATTATTGAATTATTTAACCGACTCCTTTTCGGATTTCTCTAGGGAGGGGTTTCGCCGAACAGGAACTAGGCCTTGGGAGCAGCGGGGAACAGGGCGGTGGCTTCCTTCTGCATGATAATAACCAGTCCACCACGGGGCTTGGAGACTTGCGACATTGGCGCCGTTTTTGTTATGATCAAAATATGGCGTGTCCAAAAGAGCCGGATGAGCAGGAATGCCTCAGGAGATTCATCAATGGATTGGGGTATAAAAAATTCCTCCCCTGTCCCTTTCGGGAGCGCGAGGAGGAGAGGACACCCTTTCGGGTATTACCCTTACGACTTAAGTCTTGCTGTGAAATGCAAACAAAAGCCGCTCGAATACATTAACTGTTGTATATAAGAGCCTGCCCCTGCCGTCAAGGAGAGAAACATGAAAAAAAGCGAAATTCACGACGAACTCGTCCTTGGGCTTGATCTCGGTACGAATTCGGTAGGCTGGGCGTTGATCCGCGTGGAAAGAGGCGCTGCCACGGGCATCGTGGACGCCGGCGTGCGCATTTTTGCCGCTGGGGTGAACGTGGACCCAACCAGCGGCAAAAACGAGTCGCGGGCGGTGGACCGCCGGCGGATGCGGATGATGCGGCGGCAGTTGGCCCGCAAGAAGGTCCGCCGGCAGACCGTTCTTCGGCTGTTATCGGCGGTGGGAATGCTTCCAAGCGAAGAAGCTCCGGCTAGGCAGCCCAGAAAGGGCGATTTCACCGCTTGGAAGAAGTTGCTTTCAGTCAATGCCTACGAACTGAGGACTCGGGCACTGGACGAGAAACTGGAACCGTTCGAATTGGGAAGAGCGCTGTTCCACTTGGCCCATCGGCGTGGGTTCAAAAGCAACAAGAAGGAGTTGGCCAGAAGCCAGGCGAAGCCGGATGCAAACGAAGACTTGAAGGGGCTGAAGGGGGAAATCAAGTCGCTGGACGAGGCCATCCGCACAACGGGCTGCCGGACGCTGGGAGAATATTTCTTCAAGAATCTCGATTTGGAAAGACGGGTTCGCACGCGGCACACTTCGCGCAAGATGTACCGGGAGGAGTTCGATCTGATCTGGGCGAAACAGGCGGGGTATGCACCAAATCTGCTCGACGAGAAGCTGCGCAAGGCCTTGGTGCGGGCCATTTTTTATCAGCGACCCATTCCCAGCCAAAAGGATCGGGTAGGAAAGTGCGAGCTGGAACCCGGCAAACGGCGCTGTGCGCAGGCCCTGTTGCATGCCCAGGAAGCCAGATTGTTGCAGGACTTGAACCATCTTGAGCTGGTTTGGCCAAATGGGGAACAAGCGCCTTTGGATGCGGACCAACGCGCGAAACTGCTGGCGCTTTTGGAAACCAGCGAGCGGATTACCTTCAGCAGGGCTCGCAAGGAACTGGGGATCAAGAAAAGCACCGGCATCGAGTTCAACCTTGAAAAGGGCGGGCGTGAAGAGATCAAGGGCAACGTGACGGCGGCGCGCATTCGCGAAGTCGTCGGTGCGCGCTGGGACGAAGCCGGCGATGCGCTCAAGGCGGACATGGTCGATACGCTGATGGGAATGGAAAACGAGGATGCCATCGCCGGGCGGGCACGCAAGGCGTGGGGTTTCGACGACGAAATGGCGGACCAGTTCAGCCAAATATGCCTGGAAGACAGCTATGCCGGGCATTCGTCCAAGGCCCTTCACAAGCTGTTGCCGCATCTGCGCAACGGTTTGCCCTATGCTCAGGCGCGCGAACAAGCCTATCCAAACAAAGCCTGGCGCACCGCCGAAATCCACGACGAGCTGCCGCCCTGCGAGAACTTGCGCAATCCCGTCGTGCAGCGGACTCTGGCTGAGATGCGGCGAGTCGTCAACACCTTGATCGCCGAACACGGCAAGCCCGGAAAAATCCGGATCGAGTTGGCCCGCGACCTCAAGCAAAGCGCGAAGAACCGGGAAGCCGACTGGAAAGCCATGCGCAGTCGGGAAAAACAGAGAAAAGCAGCGCGTAAGGCGTTGGTAGAGCAGGTCGGCATGAAAAACCCCAAGCCCCGGGACGTGGAAAAGTGGTTGCTTTACGAAGAGTGCGGCCGGGTCTGTCCCTATACGGGAAAAAGCATTGGGGCGTCAGCTTTGTTCGGAGATAATCCGCAATTCGACATCGAGCATATCATTCCCTTTTCCCGGTCGCTCGACAATTCCTTCGCCAACAAAACGCTCTGCGAAGTCGCGGCCAACCGCAACGAGAAGAAAAACCGCACGCCATTCGAAGCTTATGGCCAAACCGAGCGCTGGAACGACATCCTGTTGCGGGTGACGAAATTTTCCGGCGAGTACACCAAAGAGAAGCTCCGCCGGTTCATGCTGGAAAAGGTGGCCGGGGAAAGCGAGTTCATGTCCGACTTCGCCAGTCGGAACCTCAACGACACGCGGTATGCGTCCGTTAAGGCCGCGGAAAACCTGGCGGTGCTTTATCCGCCCGACGAGCGCCTTGCGCGCATCCAGGTCAGTACCGGCCGTACGACCAGCCTGTTCCGTTCCGCCTGGGGTTTGAACCGCATTCTCGGAGGCGGCGACGCCAAGAGCCGCGACGACCACCGCCACCACGCCATCGATGCCATCGTGGTTGCCTTGACGACGCCGGGCATGACGCACGAACTTTCCCTTGCGGCCTCGCGGTCATGGCTGACGACCGGGCGGGCGGGAACCTTCACGGACATGCCGGCGCCTTGGCCGGAATTCGAGGAAGCCGTGCGGCAGGCCATCGGACGGATCGTCGTTTCCCATCGCGTGGACCGGTACGTGAACGGGCAATTGCATCAGGAAACGTATTATGGGCAGATCCGCTTGGCCGGCGGGGAGCGCTGGGTGATCCGAAAGGCCCTATCCAAACTGACCGAGTCTGAAATCGCTTCCGGTGCCATCGTGGATCAAGCGGTGCGGAAAGCGGTCGAAGGCAAGCTGACCGAAACGGGCCTCAAACCAGACAAGTGCTTCCAGAACGGACAAAACACGCCGTATTTGGTTGCCAAGACCGGGCGTAAAATCCCCATCCGCAAAGTGCGGGTGGTGCAGTCCGTCAACCCCGTGACGGTGGCCCCCGGAACGGGAAAGGCCCGCCACGTCGTCTCCGGAAACAACTACGCCTTGGAAGTGTTTGCCTGCAAAGACAAGAACGGCAATCCCGCTTGGCGAACCCACGTGGTCACCCGGCGCGAAGCCATGCGGCGCTTGCGCCAAATCCGGAATTCCCGCCAGGGTTCGGTCATTCGGCGGCAGGACGAGGAGGGGAACCCACTGCGGTTCTCCTTGGTCATCGGGGACATGGTTAGAATGCGGTATGGAAACGAGATGATGACGTGCCGAACGCAAGCCATTTCTATCAGGGATTATGTTTTTCGCGAACATTCTGATGCGCGCGATGAAAAAACTGTCAAGCAGTTGAAACAGCGGATTCGCTTTCGTAGTGATACCGCTTTAAAAGATGCAGTTGAGAACAAGCTGGCCATCGATCCCATTGGTCGCACTCATGTCAGCCACGACTGACCGGGTGCTGGACATCAGCGAAGACGGGGTGCGCCTCTCTTCGCATCTGGAACAACTGGTCATCGAACGAAAGGACAAGTCGCCAAGGACGTTTCCCTATGCGGAGGTGGCCGTGCTGGTGGTGTCCAATCCCTGGGTTACCTATGCCCACAGCGTGTTGCAGAATCTAGCGGAACACGGCGGGGTGCTGGTCGCTTGCGATGCCAAGCACTTGCCGGTGTCCATGTGCCTGCCATTGACGGGTCACAGCGTGCCGGCAGAACGCCTGCGGCAGCAGATCGCGGCCACGAAACCCACGCGGAAAAGGATCTGGCGGACGCTCATCCGGGCCAAGATCGCCGCGCAGGCCGCCACGTTGACGAAGTATCGCGGTTCCGATCATGGCCTACGGGCTCTGCTGGCCAGGCTCAAGACGGAAGAGCCGGAGGCCGTGGAAAGCCAAGCCGCCCGAATCTACTGGGGTAATCTGTTCCCCGTGGAATCTTTCCGGCGCGATCCCGAGGCGGAAGGGGGCCCCAACGTGCTCCTCAATTACGGATATGCGATCCTCCGGGCCGCCGTGGCGCGGGCTGCATGTGGCTCGGGGCTCAACCTGACGCTGGGCGTTTTCCATCGCAACCGCTACAATGCGTTTTGCCTAGCCGACGATTTGATGGAACCCTTTCGGCCCCTTGTGGATGCCGTGGTCTTCCAACTGATCGCCGAGCGGGGGCAGGAAACACCTCTGGACAAGACCGCCAAGGCCAAGCTGATCGGAATCCTTTTCGGACGGCTGGAATTGAACGGTGAACGGCGAACCCCGTTTGACGTATTCAGACGGCTTTCCGCATCCTTGGCCCAGGTCTACGCCGGCGCCGGCACCGACTTGACGCTGCCGGAAGACACGGCGGCGCTTGTGGAAGCGTGAATCTATCCCCTTATCGCGGCATGTGGTTGTTGGCCATGTTCGATTTGCCCGTGGAAACCAAGTCCCAGCGCCGAATCGCCACAAATTTCCGCAAAACGCTGTTGAAGGATGGATTTTCCATGCTCCAGCTATCGGTTTACGCCCGCTATTGCGCCGGTGAAGACGCCAGCGAGGTTCACCGGAAGCTGATAAAAGCGGCCGTTCCCGACGAAGGGTTTGTCCGGGTGGTGTCATTGACGGATATCCAGTTTGGGAAAATGGAAAATTTCATCGGCAAAAAGCGGAAAGATCCGGAACCCGTACCCGCCCAGCTCGAATTTTTCTAGGCCCGCATGATAGTAAGCCCCTTGGAGCCCAACGGGTTCCAAGGGGTATAATGTATTCGAGCGGCCTTTATTTGCCAATCACAGCTGGAATGCCCCTCCTTGCCACCAGGATCGCAATGTATTCGAGCGGCCTTTATTTGCCAATCACAGCCGATGATTCGGTTCGGGTAGAATATCTGGAATGTATTCGAGCGGCCTTTATTTGCCAATCACAGCGAAGTGGGGCAAGGGCGGCGATTGCTTTATAATGTATTCGAGCGGCCTTTATTTGCCAATCACAGCTAATCTCCTCGACCACCGCGAACCCTTTGCAATGTATTCGAGCGGCCTTTATTTGCCAATCACAGCGACGCGGCCTTCGGCATCGGGCTGGCTCATAATGTATTCGAGCGGCCTTTATTTGCCAATCACAGCTTTCAGCAGCGCGCCCAGGTCCGGCAGCTGAATGTATTCGAGCGGCCTTTATTTGCCAATCACAGCCTCACCATGCTGTCCATGCCGCAGGGCATCAATGTATTCGAGCGGCCTTTATTTGCCAATCACAGCGATAAGTTGCGTTCAGCGGAAGGAATCACAAATGTATTCGAGCGGCCTTTATTTGCCAATCACAGCCCCGTTGCCCATTCGGAAAGGCAAGTTTTCAATGTATTCGAGCGGCCTTAATTTGCCAATCACAGCAATCGTGGCCGCAAAAAAGCGCCCCGGATTTCTCCGGGGCGCGGGATCGCCGAACGGGAACTAGGCCTTGGGGGCCGCGGGGGGCAGGTCGGCGAGCTTGGCGTATTTGGTCCAGCTCCGATTGACTTCCGCCTGGGCGTGTTCGAGCAGCTTGGCGGCGGCTTCGGGGTTGCTCTTGACCAGCATCTTGAAGCGGGTCTCGTTGTAGATGTAGTCCTTGAGCGGGACCGACGGCGCCTTGCTGTCGAGCTGCAGGGGGTTCTTGCCCTGGACGGCCAGCGCGGGATCGCGGCGGCAGAGGATCCAGTGGCCGGAATTGACCGCCAGCTTCTGCTGCTCGAGGCCGTCGCGCATTTCCTTCATCCCATGCGCGATGCAATGGGAGTAGGCGATGATGATTGACGGACCGTTGTGGGCTTCGGCTTCCTTGAAGGCCTTGATGGCCTGCGGGGCGTTGGCGCCGAAGGCGACGCGGGCGACGTAGACGTTGTCGTAGTTCATCGCCATCAGGGCGAGGTCCTTCTTGGCGGACGGTTTGCCGCCGGCGGCGAATTTGGCGACGGCGCCGAGCGGGGTGGACTTGGAGGCCTGGCCGCCGGTGTTCGAGTACACCTCGGTGTCGAGCACGAGGATGTTCACGTTGGCGCCGGAGGCAAGGACGTGGTCGAGGCCGCCGTAGCCGATGTCATAGGCCCAGCCGTCGCCGCCGACGATCCAGACGGAGCGCTGGATGAGGTAGTCGGCGACAGAGAGCAGATTGAGCGCCTCGGGCTTGGCGTTGCCGGCGAGCTTCTGCTTGAGCTGCGCGACGCGTTCGCGCTGGGCGGCAATGCCCGCTTCGTCCTTCTGGTCGGCGTTCAAGAGGCCGTCGGCCAGGTCAACGCCGATGTCGGACTTGAGGGTTTCGACAAGCTGCTGGGCGTAGCGCGCTTGCTGGTCGCAGGTGAGGCGGAAGCCGAAGCCGAATTCGGCGGCGTCTTCGAACAGGCTGTTGGACCAGGCCGGGCCGCGGCACTCGCGGTTCCGGGCCCACGGGGTGGTGGGCAGGTTGCCGCCGTAGATCGAGGAGCAGCCGGTAGCGTTCGCGACGATGGCGCGGTCGCCGAAGAGCTTGCTCATCAGGCCCAGGTACGGGGTTTCGCCGCAGCCGGCGCAGGCGCCGGAGAACTCAAACAGCGGAATCGTGTATTGCACGTCCTTGACCATGCCGAGGTTGAGCTTGGCGCGGTCCATGACAGGCAGGCTTTCGAAGAACGCGATGTTCTCGCGCTCCTGGGCCACGATCGGCAGCTTGGGCCCGAGGTTGATGGCCTTGCGGGTCGGGTCGGCCTTGTTCTTCTTGGGGCAGGAGGCCACGCAAACGCCGCAACCGGTGCAGTCCTCGACGTAGATCTGCAGGGTGTAGGCCGTGTCGGGCTTGTTGCGCACGGGGGCGTGCTTGAAGCCGGCGGGGGCCTTCTCCAGCAGCTTCTTGTCGTATTCATTGGCGCGGATGACGGCGTGCGGACAGACAAAGGAGCAGGTGCCGCACTGGATGCACTCGGCCTCGTCCCAGATCGGGACGTTGAGGGCGACGTTGCGCTTCTCCCACCGCGTGGTGGCCGAGGGGAAGGTGCCGTCGACGGGCATCTTGGAGACCGGCAGGCTGTCGCCGTCACCGACCATGATGGTGGCGATGACATCCTTGACGAAAGCGGGCGCTTCGGGGGAGACGGCCGGCGGTATCTCGAGTTCCGAGGTCACGGCGCTGGCGGGGATTTCGTACAGGTTGGCAAGGGTGTCGTCCACCGCCTTGTAGTTCTTCTGGACGATTTCGTCGCCCTTCTTGCCGTAGGTCTTCTTGATGGAAGCCTTGATCTTTTCGATGGCTTCATCCTTGGGCAGGACGCCGGAAATGGCGAAAAAGCAGGTCTGCATGATCGTGTTCACGCGCGAGCCCATGCCCGTGCGCTCGGCGACCGCATAGCCGTCAATGTTGTAAAACTTGATTTTTTTCTCAAGGATCTGGGCCTGGACCCTCTTGGGCAGCTTGTCCCAAACCTCGTCCTTCGAGAAGGGGCTGTTGAGGAGGAACGTGGCGCCGGTAGAGGCATAGCGCAGAATGTCGGTCTGAAAGAGGAATTCGTACTGGTGGCAGGCGATGAAGCTGGCCTTCTGGATCAGGTACGGGCTGTGGATCGGGTTGGGGCCGAAGCGCAGGTGCGACGTCGTGCGCGAGCCGGACTTTTTCGAGTCGTACACGAAGTAGCCCTGCGCGTGGAAATCGGTTTCCTCGCCGATGATCTTGATGGAGTTCTTGTTTGCGCCCACGGTGCCGTCGGCGCCGAGGCCGAAGAACATCGCGTTGGTGACGCCGGGATGGCCGATGAAGAACATCGGATCAACGTCGAGGCTGGTGTGGGTGACGTCGTCCACGATGCCAACGGTAAAGCCGTTCTTGGGGGCGCTCTTCTTGAGCTCGTCGAAGACGGCCTTGACCATGGCGGGGGTGAATTCCTTGGAGGAGAGGCCGTAGCGGCCGCCAATGACCTTGGGCAGAGCGGGGAAGTCGCCCGCGGCGACGCCCTGGGCGAGGGTGGCGAGGACGTCCTTGTAGAGCGGTTCGCCGTCGGAACCCGGCTCTTTGGTCCGGTCAAGTACGGCAACGGCCTTGGCCGTCTTGGGCAGCGCTTCAAAGAAATACTTGGCAGAGAAGGGCCGGTAGAGCCGCACGATGACCGCGCCGACCTTTTCGCCCTGCTTCTGCAGTTCCTCGATCGTTTCGAGGGCGGTCTCCGCGGACGATCCCATCAGCACGACCACGCGCTCGGCATCGGGCGCGCCGATGTAGTCGAACGGACGATACTTGCGGCCGGTGAGCCGGCCGAATTCCTCCATCGTGGCAGCCACGATCTCGGGGCAGGCCTCGTAGAACTTGTTGACGGCTTCGCGGCCCTGGAAATAGACGTCCGGGTTCTGCGCGGTGCCGCGAATAAAGGGCTTTTCGGGATTCAGCGCGCGGGCGCGGTGGTCGGCGATGAGCTGGTCGCTGATCATCTGGCGAATGATGTCATCGGCGATCATTTCGACCTTGGCGACTTCGTGGGAGGTGCGGAAGCCGTCGAAGAAGTGCAGGAACGGCACGCGGGACTTCAGCGTGGCGGCCTGCGCAATGAGCGCGGTGTCCATCACTTCCTGGACGCTGTTGGAGGCAAGCATCGCCCAGCCGATTTGGCGGCAGGCCATCACGTCCTGGTGGTCGCCGAAGATCGAGAGGGCGGAGGCGGCCAGCGAGCGCGCGGAGACATGGAAGACCGTCGAGGTCAGCTCGCCCGCGATCTTGTACATGTTGGGGATCATCAGCAGGAGGCCCTGCGAGGCGGTGAAGGTGGTCGTCAGCGCCCCGGACTGGAGCGCGCCGTGCACGGCGCCCGCCGCGCCGCCTTCGGACTGCATCTCGACGACGGTCGGCACGGTGCCCCAGAGGTTCGGGCGGCCTTCGGACATCCACTGGTCAGCCCATTCACCCATGTTGGACGAGGGGGTGATGGGATAGATGGCGGCGACTTCCGTTGTTTTATAGGCGATGTAGGCCGCGGCCTCGTTGCCGTCAATGATGGCAATCTTCTTTTCGTTACTCATGAACGCACTCCGGTTGAATCCCGACTCACACAACGCGCCAGGCCGGGAAAGAAGGCCATGACGCACACGGGGCGGCAGAATACCACAGGGGATGATGGATGCAACAGCAAAAGCCGAATCCGCTGGCAGTGAATGGGTCATCGGGCTGCGGACCCCGCAACGAAAGGTCTTGTCAGGTCTGACCGTCAGCGTATGCTGATTTCCAGAGGTCATGTGACGGGATGCACGATCAGTTCCGCCGCAGCCGGCAAGGTTCCTATATGAAGACGGGCATGGTGGCGATTGGGGTTGCAGTGGGGGTGGCGGTTGGCGCGCTGGGCCAGGAGAGAGGGGGGCTAGGGAACCCGCCGACCTTGGTCTTCGATGGGCCGCTGGTGGATCTGACTGTTTCATGCCATCAAATTCCTCCTCCTTTGAAGGCCCGGGCCATTGGCGGATGCCGGATCCCGGCTCTGGCCGACGACTTGGTCTTGTACTATCCGTTCGACGAGGATTTGGGCGGAATGGTGCTGGACGCCAGCGGCAGCGGCCGGACGGGCATGGTCCATGGTGCGACCTGGGTGGCGTGCGGACCGCGCGGCGGGGCCTTTCGTTTCGATGACAACAGCCAGGTCCTCACCACGACGGATACGGGCCTGCCTGCCGGCGATGAACCCCGAACCATGGCGGTCTGGATCAAACTGGACCGGCTTGAGCCGGAGGGGGTAACGGGCCTGTTTTCCTATGGCACGTGGCAATGGAACCAGGCCTGCGGGCTTGGGCTGGATTGGCGCAACAACCGCGACCGCTTCTACTTCACCCAGAATGGCGGCGTGGTCTTGAGCGCCCGGCGGGTCGAGCCGGGCGTTTGGCGTCATTTGGCCTATGTCTACGAGGGGGCCGGTCGGCATCATTTGTACGTGGATGGCGTGCCCAGTGACGGCATGAGCGAGCTGCAAGGGCCGCTGAACACAACGTTGTCAGGGCAACTGATGCTGGGCGGGCATCCCGGGGCCATCGGGCCCAATGGCGGTTATGTGGATGAAGCTATGATCTTCCGGCGGGCCCTGACCCCCGCCGAAGTCGGCGCGGTCTATCGCGGGGCTTTGCCTGTGGAAGTCGTCGAAACGGCGGAGGGCGACTGCCCCCGGGTCATCACCCGCATCTGGATGATGAAAAGGGCATTGGCAAACGCGCACGACCTTCCCCCGCTTCCCGTGGAGTATGTTGAGTCGGCCGCCGGCGACTGTCCCCGGGTCATCACCCGCGTATGGACAGCCACGGACCGGTGCGGAAACAGCGTCAGCGCGACGCAGACCATTACCGTGGTCGATACCATGGCACCGGTCCTGCAGGGCGTGCCGCCGGACGTTGCGCTGGAATGCGGAGAGGATATCCCGTCCCCGCCGGCCGTGACGGCCTTCGATCCGGATGCCTGTGAACCGGTTCGGGACGCGGTGCTGTACTATCCCTTCGAACGACATTACGGCCGGTCCTCGCGTCATGCAAATGTGTTCGATGCAAGTGGCAATGGGAATCACGGACGACTGGCGGGAGCCTGGGTCGGGCCGGGCGGAATTCCAGGCCTGGCCGTGGAATTCGATGGCGTGGATGACTGTATCCGCGTGCCCTCCAGCCCGACTTTGATGCCTGCCGCGGTTACGGTCGCCGCCTGGGTGAAAATCCGGGCGCGGCCCGCGCAAATCGCCGTCCTTGTCCACAAGCGGAACCCCGATCTGCACAACAACGAGGATTATGTATTGCAGATCACTTCCGCCGGTGCGGCGCGCTTTGTTCTGGCTCATTCCGGATGGCAGACCCGGCTGGATTCGCCTCCCCTGGCGGTGGGCACATGGCATCACGTGGCCGCAACCTTTGCCCGGCCTGAAATGAAGATCTACCTGGATGGCCAACTGGCCGGGGTCGCCCGGCACGATTTTCCGCTGGCACACAATCCAGAGGCGGATCTCTTCCTCGGTGCCAGCGATCATTTGGTTTACCCCATGGGCTCGTTCCTTGCCGGCCGGCTGGACGAGGTGAAGATCTTTCCGCGGGCGCTGGCCGCGCGTGAAATCGCCGCGCTGAGGCACGGTGCAATCCCGGTGGAAATGACCGAGACGGTGGACGGCAACTGTCCCGGCGTGATTACCCGCGTCTGGACGGCGACGGATCATTGCGGCAACACCGCCAGCGCCACACAGACGATCACGATTGCGGCCGCGCCGGGCCCTGCGGATTGGTTTGTGGTTCCGGACGGCAATGATTCAGCGGCGGGCAATTCCTGGGACACGGCCAAGCGAACCATCCAGGCGGCGATTGAAGCCGCGTCCGCCGGCGATACGGTCTGGGTGGGCAATGGGATTTATTCGGGGGCGGGAAACCGGGATCTTTCCTTCCTGGGCAAGGGGCTCACCGTCCGCAGTCTGAATGGGGCCGAGCAGACCATCGTCGACTGCGAAACAGCGGGCCGGGGTTTCTCCTTCCACGCCGCCGAACCGCCCGAGGCCGTCCTGTCGGGATTCACGATCCGGAATGGCCATGCCGCCAATGGCGGCGCCATTTTCTGTTCCGCCCGGCCAACCATCGAACATTGCGTCATTGTGAGTAACCAGGTGTTGACGACAACAGGCGCGCCATTCCACCGGTCGGGGGCGGGCATCTATGTGGAGGGAGCCGGCGCCAATCCCACCATCCGGAATTGCCGGATTCTCCACAACGACGCGGATCGGATCGCTCCGGTGCCCGGGGTGACCGCCAACGGGGGCGGAATTGCCGTGATGTCCGGGGCTTCGGCCTGGATCGAGTCGTGCGAAGTCGCGGGCAACCGGGTCATGTATGGCGGTGGCGGGATCTACATCGAAGGCCCCGGTGTGACGGTGGTCAACAGCATCATTCAGGGCAACGAGAGCGCCTATTGGGGGGGCGGGGTGCATTGCCAGAATAATGCAACAGCAGAGGCATCGCGCCTGATCAACTGTTTGATCACAGGCAACACGTCGTTGGGGGTGGGCGGGGGAATCGCCACCTACTCCGGCCTGGTTGCGGAAAACTGCACGATCCACGGCAACTACGGCTGGCGGGGCGGAGGTATTTATTCCTGGCCCAATGCGCGGCCCCGGTTTCTCAACAGCATCGTCTGGGGCAACACGGTCGGATGGGCCGGACCGCAATACCTGGGGGACGAAAGCGAAGAGATCTTTTCGCACTGTTGCAGCGAAACCGAGGTCCCGTGGCCGGGAACCGGCAATCGCATTGACAATCCGTTGTTCCAAAATGCGGCGGCGGGCGATTTCCGGCTGCAAGCGGATTCCCCGTGCATCGATGCCGGCCACAATGCGTGGACAACCATGGCGACGGACCTGGGCGGAAATCCGCGCGTGGTCAACGGGGTGGTGGACATGGGCGCCTATGAATTTTCGGCACCGGAGGAGCCCATGGATGTTCAGGTGCGCGCCTCCGGCATGCTGTCTTACCCGTCCCGGCTGGATTGCTTGTACACCCTGCAACGGTGTGAAAATCTTGCCTCGGGCCAATGGGTGAACGTGCCGGGACAGTCGCGCATTCGCGGTTCGGGCGGAATCGACATGTTAGCCGATCCCCAGCCGTCGCCCGCCTGTTTTTATCGCATCCAGGTGGAACGGCCCTGAACGGCGCAGCGGGGCGCCTCAACCGCCTGGGCTCAGGGAGAGCCAGTATCCGGCCGGGGCGGATGGTCGGCTGCGCGACAGGGCACAGGGTTCAGGCGGGGCAGCCGGAACCGGCGGACGTGCCACTTGCGGCGTTTTCACGAACCTTGAACCGGATTCGCGATTGTCTATACTCCAAGTCCATATCTGGAAGGCACTATGAAGGCAAGGGCAAGACACAGGACCGTCATGGTCGTTGGCGCCGGGTTTTACGGCTCCGTGATGGCGGAACGGTTCGCCAACGAATTGGGTTGGAAGGTGGTGGTCCTGGAAAAGCGCAATCACATCGGGGGGAATTGCTGGTCGTGCCCGGACCCGGAGACGGGTATCGAAGTCCATGAATACGGGCCGCACATCTTTCACACCTCTCACGAGCAGGGGTGGAAGTACCTAAATCGGTTCACGAAGTTCAATAACTACCGGCACACGGTCTGGGCCACGCGTAAAGGCAAGGTCTATCCGTTGCCCTTCGGATTGGCGGCGATCAACCTGCTGCTGGGCCGGCGGCTGTCGCCGGACGAGGCCCGGGCGTGGGTCGCGGAAGAAGTGCGGAAAACCGGCATCGCCGATCCGAAGAACCTGGAAGAAAAGGCGCTGTCGCTGATCGGACGCCCCCTCTACGAGGCGTTTGTCAAGGAATACAACGAAAAGCACTGGGGCATGAAGCCCACAGAGCTGCCGGCCTACATCATCACGCGTTTGCCCATTCGCTATACATATAACGTGGGCTATTACAATGATCGTTGGGAGGGCATCCCCATCGACGGCTACGGGGCGATCTTCAAGAAACTGCTAGAACACCCCAACATCGAAGTCCGGCTGAACACGGATTATTTCTCAGTGCGGAATTCCCTGCCGCCGCACGATCTCCTGATCTATACCGGTCCCATCGATCGATTTTTCGACTATAAGCACGGAAGGCTGGGATGGCGGTCGGTCCGGTTCGAGAAGCAGGTGCTGGACATCAAGGATTTCCAGGGGACCTCGGTCATGAACGAATGCGACGGCGACGTGCCCTACACCCGCACCCATGAATTCAAGCACTTCACGCCGGAATTGAAATTCGACCGCACGGTCATTTTCCGGGAGTATTCCTTTGCGCCGGGATTAGATGACGATCTGTACTATCCCGTGCGCACCAATGAGGATGTGGCGCGGCACGCGAAATACCTGGCTGAGGCCGCAACCGTGCCTCACGTCATATTTGGCGGCCGGCTCGGTGCCTATGCCTACCTCGACATGGAAAACACCGTCAGCACCGCGCTGGATAAATACGCCGATCTCAGGAGGGGGGCGGTGGCCGGTTGAACCGCCGTCGGAGAATCGAGGGAATTTGACGCAAAAGCCGTCCGAAGCGAGGCAGAATGCGGCCAGGAACCGAACGCTCCCAGGCCGTGGTGGTCAGGTTGGCCGCGCGAAGGTCTTCGAGCAGCGAGGAACGGTCCAGCCAGTCCTGCTGGTTGAAGAATGTGTAGTGATGGACCACGGCGTGAGCGGCCAGGACCACTAGTTTCTGGTTTTGGGCAATCCACTTGCCCCAGCCGACCTCGTCCTGTTCCTGCACGCCGCCGATTTCCTGCCAGTGTCGATAGTCGTAGCAGATGCAATTGATGCTGAACCGGTCGTGAAAGGGCGCCCACTTTTCCCGGGCCTGTGCGCGGACCCGGCAGTTGGCCTCTTCCAGATTGAGGAACCGGCGGATCAGCCACTCGGCGAGATGGGGATAGAACCAAATAGGGCCGTCCGCTGCCGGCGCGTGGGCGGCCTGCGGCAGCTTCAGGTATTCCGCGCGGATGTCCGGAAACAGATTCAGCAGTTGCCAGGAGCCGAGCCCGTTATTGGGGATCGTGGCCGTGACGAGGGCCAGGTCGGGTCGCTCCCGGTGCGCGGCATGCGCTTCGGCCAGAACCTCGTCCCAGTCGGCGGAAACGAATGTGTCTTCGTCGATCTTGAAGTACAAAGAGTCAGGATATCGCCGGACGCACTCGTTCTGGAGGTTGGAAATGAGCCAGCCACGTCCCCGGGGGCCGGAAATCGTATCCCAGGGAATATCGGGATGCGCGGCCATGAGGCGGCGCAGGTAGCGAAGATGCCGGCCTTTCACGCCGTTCAGCAGCAGGACCACCCGGTCGAATCGGCGGATCGAACCGCCCTGGATCAGCATATCCATGCACAGCTTGAAGCAATCCAACCGGTGGCTGGTCAGGATCATCAGGATTTTCTTCATAATGAATTCGTCAATTTGCCGATGATGGCATGCAACTGGGAAGACACGACCTGCCGGCTGTACTGGGCCATGCATTTCTGACGGGCCCGTTGCCCTTGTGATGCCGCTTCCTCCGGATGTGTGAATGCCCACTGGATGCAACGGGCGAGACGGCCCGCGTCGTCGGGCGGAACCGTCCATCCACAGCCCTCCAGGACGAGAGGAAGATCGGAAACGGCGGATGCAATGATGGGTTTGGCCATGGCCATCGCTTCGAACACCTTGCAGGGCATTTGGGTTTGGGCCAGCAGGTCGTCGTTCAAGGGCAGGACTACCAAGTCGGCCAACCCGAGGTAATTGGGCATGTCGGCCTTCGGCCGGGGACCGATGGCAACCAAGTACGGGGCATAGGCGGGATTAGCGCCCAGGGCCGCGACATGCTCGTTGACAGGGCCAACAATGACCAGGGCGTTGGAGGGATTCCCAATGGCTGCCAGAGAATCCAGAATGAGTTCGATGCCTTTATGGGGCCGCACCACACCGCCAAACACGATCAGATTCCTGTCTTTCAAGTCGAGTTCACGGCGCAACCGGATGCTTTCCTCTTTGGGACGCGGAGAGAAAACATCCAGATCCACCCCCATCGGCAGGACTGCGCCGCCAAACCGTTTTTGGAGGGCTGTGGTGGTGCTCAGCACATGGTCGCAGCCGGGGAGCAATCGTTCCACCCAGGGACAGTAGATGTCATCGACTGGATGATGGACATGTTTTATCCAGCGCATCATTTTTTGGGTCGGTGAAAGGCGGGCCATGAGCGCGCCATCCCATTCATCGAGGTAGGCGATGACCTTGGCTTGGCGTCGCCGCCGGGCCTGCAAGGCCACTGGAAGGCTGGTGGCAAAAGCCTTGACGGCTACAATGACATGCCCCGTGAGGGCGGCCGCCAGGTGTCGGGATTCCCAGAAATAATCCGGCCAGCGGTATATGCGGGGACATGAAATGACCTTGTAGGGAAATGCATCCCGATACATCGGGCACACGCCATGCCCGAAGTCCGGGCCAACAATTTCCACCTCGTAATCTGGGATCAGATGGCTTGCAAGGACGGTCACCGGGCCCAGCACGGGAGAATGGATGTCCGGGACCAGAAACGAAACGGCAGCAGGGGACATGCGGCGATCCTACTGTTTGCCGGAATTCACCTGGGCTGGATCGGGCAAGGTTGATTCCGGTTCTCCGCGCAGGATCCGGTTGACCACTTCCACGCCCTGCATGATGGAATGATCCATGTTGCCGACTTCATATTTCCAGGCCCCGAAACGTCCCCGACTCCAGATATTGATGCCTTCAAAACGGGGGAGAATCGCGGCCAGGGCGGAGTCCCGATCCAATGTGGGAATCGGATAAGCATAATCCGATGACAGGTGGAATACATGCGGCTTGGCGGACGGCAGTTTCAACAAGCCAGACTGATCGAGATCGTTCAGGACCCGCTGGGCCAATTTCTCTTCAGGATGCTGCGGGGCTTGTCCTGGCGTGGCTACCTCGCACATGAACGAGCAGCAGTGCTCGGCATCCGGTGTATGGGCGGGAGAAAAGATGGAAAACGGCGTGATGCGGTAGTATATGGATTCGGGATCCGGGCAGTAAATCCATGTTTTGTCCTTCATCAGGGCGGGAATGGGAACGGGGAGGCCGATGCAGACCACTTGAACCCGCGAGAACTGCAGGCGGGACGCGGGAGCGGCTAGCTCATCCAAACCCGCCATGCGAACCAGACGGTCCAGAGGCAGCGTGGAAATCAGGTGATCGTAAGGCAGGATTTCACCTGAAGACAACCGGACGGATCGGGAAGCAGGATCCACCGCAACGGCCTCTGCCGACAACCGGATGCGTTCAGGGCCGATCTGCCGGGCCATGCTGTGCCAGATGCTTCCGGTGCCACCGGTCCGGGGGAAATGGAAAACATGATTGGGCCCCCAGGAAACATCATCCCGTTCATGCCGGATGTTGCGGCGTACACGCTCTAGATTGGTTTCTGGCACACGGTCGCCCAGCCATCGGCAGTTCATGGCCGCAGGCGGAACCGTCCATAATTTCGTGTTGTAGGGCACCATGAAGTGCTTGGCAATTCCGCTGCCGGCTGTCGCCAGAATCCACTCTTCGAAATTGGATGGTTCGTTTGATGTGAGGGGAGGCCGGCTGACCAGTCCGTCCAGGCATTCCTGCCGGGCTTTTTCCGGCAGGTAACGGAAGTTGTACTGGAAGGGAAAGGGGACAAACGTTTTCTGGGTGTAAACCCAGGAGCGGCGCTCGTGGGTCAGAAAGCCATCCGGCAGCACGGACTGCATCAACCGGTCGATGTAGCGATAGTGGGAGTGGGCCACATGGACGGCAAAATCCCAGGTAAATCCCGCAGAATCCACAAAGGAGGCGGCCAGGCCGCCAACAAAGGGATTGCGCTCAATCACAAGAAAATCGGAATGGGCCAGTTCCTTCAGGCGCCAGGCCGCTCCCAGTCCAGTTGGGCCTGCTCCTATGATCAGTATTTTCACCAGTCCATGTTGGAATGGACTGGTGTGTCTTGCAACTCTGATTTTTCATGTGCATTCCGGGGATCATCCGGGGATCATCGGGTTTTACTGGACGGGGGAAGCGCAGAAATATAGCATCATCAATCCAATGGAATTGTTGATCCAGCGTGCCGCGAGCTACGCCGGCAGCGTGGTGCTGCCGGAGGGCCAGGACCCGCGCGTGATGAAGGCGGCGGCGGAAATCACGCGCCGCGGATTCGCCCGTGTCGTCGTGCTGGCCTCGCCGTCGGAAGCCCAGCAGGCGTGCGCGGCGGCGGGGATGATTCCCGCGGGGATTGAGGTGATCGATCCGGCCCGGGTTCCGGATCTCGACGGCTTGATCGAAGCCTATCAGCAAAAAAGGGCGTCCAAGGGAGTGACCTGTGAACAGGCCCGCGAGGCGCTGAAAAACCGGCTCTATGTCGGGGCGATGATGGTGGAGACCGGGCGGGTCTCGGGCATGGTGGCGGGCAGCATCGCCTCTACGCCGGACATGCTGCGGGCCGCCTTTCACTGTGTGGGGACCGCACCGGGAATTCGGACCGCCAGCAGTTGTTTCCTGGTGCGGCTGAAAGCCCCGACCCTGGCGGGAGATGACACGTTGCTGTTCGCGGATTGCGGGGTGAATCCCAACCCGACGGCGGAACAGCTGGTCGACATCGCCCTGGCTACGGCCCAGACCCACCGGGCGTTGCTGGGCACCGGGCCCCGCATGGCCTTGCTGAGTTTTTCCACACGCGGCAGCGCCAAGCATGAGCTCGTGGACAAAGTGGCAAAAGCGGCGCAGATGGCCCGCTATCAGGCGGCAAAGTCCGATCCCGGCCTGATCGTGGATGGCGAATTGCAGACGGATGCCGCCCTTGTTCCGCAAGTGGCAGCGCAGAAGGCGCCGGACAGTCCGCTGAAGGGGGGGGCGAATATCCTGATATTCCCCGACCTGCAGGCGGGCAACATCGCCGTCAAACTTGTGGAACGCTTGGCGGGCGCGCTGGCCCTGGGGCCGATTCTGCAGGGGCTGGCCAGGCCGATTAATGACTTGTCGCGCGGCTGCAGCGCGGCGGACATCGTGGGCGTCGCGGCCGTCACGATGTGCCAGGCGGCGGCACAGGGCGCTTCCCGGGAGCCTGCCGCCGGAGGCGCGATTTCCGCAACCGCCGCGTGTGCCGCGGGCATCTTGTCGGACGATGAAATCGAGGCGATTGCCCGGCGCGTGGCGCAGGATTTGCTGGCCAGTCCGGAACTGGCGCGCAGCCTGCAAGGTATTTGAGAGGGACAACACATGAAGAACATCGATTGGAAAAGTCTGGGATTTTCGTACATGGACACCAACTGCCACGTCCGCTACGTGTGGAAAGACGGCCAATGGGATGCCGGCGAGCTGGTGACGTCGCCGACCATGCCCATCCACATCGCCGCGACGGCGCTGCACTACGGCCAGGCCGCCTTCGAAGGGCTGAAGGCCTTCCGGCGCAAGGACGGCAAGGCGAGCCTGTTCCGGCCCGAGGAAAACGCGAAGCGGATGCAAACCACGGCGCGGCGGACCTGCATGGCCGAAGTGCCGACGGAACTCTTCGTGGATGCGTGCAAGCGCGTGGTGAAGGCGAACCTCGAATACCTGCCGCCCTACGGCACGGGCGGCTCGATGTACGTGCGCCCGCTGCTGTTCGGCAGCGGCGCGCAGATCGGCGTGGCACCCGCGGACGAATACACGTTTCTGGTGCTGGTGACGCCCGTGGGCGCCTACTATAAGGGCGGCCTGCAGGCGGTGAAGGCCATCGTGTTCGACGACTACGACCGCGCGGCGCCCCAGGGCACCGGCCACATCAAGATCGGCGGCAACTACGTTGCCGGACTCTATCCCCACCAGCTCGCGAAGCAGATGGGCTATCCCGTGGAGCTCTATCTCGACGCGAAGGAGCACAAGTGGATCGACGAGTTTGCAACGAGTAACTTCCTGGCCATCACCAAGGACGGCAGGTATGTGACGACCAAGTCCAGTTCCATTTTGCCCAGCATCACGAACATGACCCTGCAGCAGCTGGCCAAGGACAACGGCATCCCGGTGGAAGTGCGGCCCGTGGCGTTTGACGAGGTGACGAACTTCGCCGAAGTGGCGGCCTGCGGCACAGCGGTGGTGATCACGCCGGTGTGCCAGATCGAGCGAGCCGGAAAGGTCTATAAGACCGGCCCGGAAACCGGCTGCGGCCCCGTACTGCAGAAGCTGTACAACGCCGTGCAGGGCATCCAGTACGGCGAACTGCCGGACGCGCACGGCTGGAACGTGGAAGTCGAGTAGCCGCCGAATGATGACGCTGGAACAGCAATTCGCGAAAATCACCGCGCGGCGGGTGGATCTCCACAGCGCGGACGAACTGAAAAACCGCCTGGCGAAGTCCATCGCGGAAAAGAAGCCCCTGCGGGTCAAGCTGGGGGCGGATCCGTCCGCCCCAGACCTGCACCTGGGCCATTGCGTGGCGCTGAACAAGCTCCGCGAGTTCCAGGACTGCGGCCATACCGTGGTCTTCATCATCGGCGACTTCACGGGCATGATCGGCGATCCGTCGGGCAAGTCCGCAACGCGGCCCCAACTCTCGAAAGAGCAGGTCCTGGCGAATGCCCAGAGCTATCAGGAGCAGGTCTTCAAGATCCTGGATCCGGCGCGCACCGAAGTGCATTTCAACTCCGAATGGTTCGGAGCGATGACGTTCGACAAGGTGATCCGGCTGAGCGCCCACGTGACGGTGGCGCAAATGCTGGCGCGCGACGATTTTTCCAAGCGCTACGCCGCGAACCAGCCGATTTCGCTGGTGGAATTCCTGTATCCGCTCGTCCAGGCCTACGATTCCGTGATGGTGCGGGCCGATGTGGAGCTCGGCGGCACCGACCAGCTCTTCAACCTGCTGCTCGGCCGCGAAATCCAGAAGGCCCACGGCCAGGAGCCGCAGATCGTGATGACGATGCCATTGCTGGAAGGCCTCGACGGCGTCAACAAGATGAGCAAGAGCCTTGGCAACTACATCGCCGTGAGCGACTCCCCGAAGGACACCTTCGGCAAGACCATGAGCGTCAGCGACAACCTGATGTGGCGCTATTTCTCCCTCGTGCTCTGCCTGCCGGAAGAGGAGATCGCCGCGCTGAAGGCCGCGGTGGCCTCGGGCACGCGGCATCCGCGCGATGTGAAGGACGAACTCGGCCGGCGCATCGTGGCGAAGTTTCACGGCGAAGCCGCCGGCGCCGAAGCCAGCGCCGAGTTCGCCCGCGTCTTTTCCCAGAACCAGCTCCCGACCGACATTCCCGAGGTGGTGGTGTCAGCCGGAAAGATCGGCATCCTGACCCTGATGGTCAAGGCCGGCCTGGCGCCGAGCACGAGCGAGGCGCGACGCCTCGTGCAGGCCGGCGCCGTGAAGCTGGACGAAGAAAAGATCGCCGACGTCCGCCTGGAGATCGAGCCCAAGACCGGCGTCGTGATCCGCAGCGGCAAGCGCGGGTTTGCGAAGATCAAGATCGGGAGCTGAAACCGGGAAGAGCCGGTTCAACTACGAAATACGCGAATTGCGCGAAACAGAGCAGTTATGGATTTCCTGTAGCCGGCCCCGCCGGGGCCGGAGAGTGAAGGGACAGCCCGGCTCGGCAGGGACGCCTCGCCCTACCGAAAGCCGGTTAATCAGGTTGGGGGCAGGGCGAACCCTGCGGGTGAGCCGGGGTTCTATTAGGTGAAGTTGCCGAACACCAGTCCAATACCGCACGACGAAGCCCTCGAGGGGCTCGTCGAGCTGATCACCTTCCACAGTGAGGAAACGGGGTTCTGTGTCCTGAAGGTGAAGGCCCGGGGCTTCCGCGAGACCGTGGCGGTGGTCGGCAAGGTGCCGCGCATCAACGTGGGGGAGTGGATCAAGGCGCGCGGCAAATGGAACATCGACCGCAAGCACGGGCGCCAGTTCCTGGCCGAGCATCTCGAAGCCGTCGTGCCGGATTCGCTCGAAGGCATCGAGAAATTCCTGGGATCGGGCCTCATCAAGGGCATCGGGCCGGTCTATGCGAAGAAGCTGGTGGAAACGTTCGGCATGGGCGTGTTGGACGTGATCGAGAACCGCTCCGCCGAACTGGAACGGGTGGACGGTATCGGAAAGCTCCGCCGCCAGCAGATCAAGGAATCATGGAAGGCGCAGAAGACGATCCGCGAGATCATGAGCTTCCTGTTCGCGAACGGGGTGAGCACGGGGCGGGCGTTTCGCATCTACAAGGCCTATGGCGATCAGGCCATCGCCAAGGTGCGGCTGGATCCATATTGCCTCGCCCGCGACATCCACGGCATTGGTTTCAAAACCGCCGATCAGATCGCCGAAAAACTGGGCATCGGGAAGGAATCGATATTGCGCGCCCGCGCGGGGCTGACCTATGTCCTGCTGGAGCTGTCGAACCAGGGCCATTGCGCCTATCCGCGCGACGCACTGCTGGTCAAGTCCGCAGAGATGCTGGGCATTCCGCTGGGAACGATGGAAGACGCGCTGCGGATCGAGGTGGAGAACGGACAGTTGACGGTGGGCGCGGGCGAAGACAACGCGCCATGGGTGTATCTGGCAGCCCTGGATCTGGCCGAACGCGAGGTGGCGGCGCGACTGGCTGAAATCGAAAACGGCCCGCATCCCTGCCCGAAGATCGATTTGGTGGTTGCCGCGGACTGGGTGCAGAAGCAGCTCGGTATGGAGCTGGCCGCAGGCCAGAAACAGGCGTTTTTCGGGGCCTTTACGCACAAGGTGCTGGTGATTACGGGCGGGCCGGGCGTGGGCAAAACGACGTTGGTGCGTTCGCTGGTGAAGGTGCTGGCGGCGAAAAAACTGCGCCTGATGCTGTGCGCGCCGACAGGGCGTGCCGCCAAGCGTCTGGCGGAGTTGTCCGGAATGGAAGCCAAAACCATCCACCGGATGCTGGCTTACGAACCCGGCACGGGCAAGTTCCGCCACGACGCGCGCCATCCGCTGGAAACCGATGTGCTGATCGTGGACGAAACCAGCATGATCGATATCCAGCTCGCGGTACACCTCTTCCGCGCCGTGCCGCGGCACGGATTGCTGGTGCTGGTGGGCGATGTCGACCAGCTGCCGTCCGTGGGGCCCGGTTGCGTTCTGCGAGACGTGATCGAATCGGGCACGCTGCCGGTCTACCGCCTGACGGAGATTTTCCGGCAGGACGAGGGCAGCCGCATCGTCCGCAACGCGCACCGCGTTAATGCGGGTCAGATGCCGGAACTGCCGGGCAAGGATCCCGGCATGGCGGACGACGGCGACTTTTTCTTCGTCCGGGCCGAGACGCCGGAGCGCGGCGTGGAATTGATCCGCAAGCTGGTGTGCGAGGCGATCCCGCGACGGTTCCGGTTCAATCCGATGAGCGATGTGCAGATCCTCACGCCGATGCAAAAGGGCGAACTGGGGGCGCGCAACCTGAATGCGATCATGCAGGCTGCGCTGAATCCGCGCGGCGCGGACGTCGAGCGCTTCGGATGGAAATTCCGCGAAGGCGACCGCGTCATGCAGACGGAGAACGACTACGACAAGGACGTCTTTAACGGCGACGTGGGACTCGTGGCGAAGGTGGATCTGGACGAGCGGGAGATCGTGGTGCGCTATGACGACCGCAAGGTGGCCTACGACTTCGATGAACTCGACGAACTGACGCCGGCCTATGCGGTGACGGTGCATAAGAGCCAAGGCAGCGAGTATCCCTGCGTGGTGCTGCCGGTGCACACGCAGCATTATGTGATGCTGCAGCGCAACCTGCTGTACACGGGCCTCACGCGCGGCAAGAAACTTGTGGTGGTTGTCGGCACCGAAAAAGCGGTGGGAATCGCGGTGCGGAATGCGGAGGCCGGGCGCCGCAACACCACCCTGCGCCGCCGGCTCCGCGAAGCGTTTGGGGCCGCGTAGCGGATTCCGCTGTCAATGAAACATGGATGCGCCCTCGGCGGCTCACGGGGAGCCGGCCGGTCCCAGCGGGACCTTGCCGCCGCCGCCGGGGCGGTCGAACATGAACAAGGGCACGGCGTAGCCGGTTGTCAGACCGCACATTTTGCGCAGGATGCGGCGGCCGGTCGACGCCGTCGAACGCAGATGCGAGGTGCCGGACGCCAAGTCGCCTTGATGCAGGTAGTAGGGTTTTACACCCATTTGCAGCAAGCCTTCGTTGAGACGGACCATGACTTCGAGGCTGTCGTTCACGTTCCGGAGCAGCACGGTCTGGTTGACCAGCGGGAGGCCGGCATCCAGCAGGCGCCGGCAGGCCGCGGCGGCCTGCGGCGTCAGTTCCGCCGGATGGATGAAATGCAGGCTCAACCACAGCGGCCGGTATTTTCTCAGCATGCGGACCAGCGCAGGGGTGATGCGTTGCGGCAACGTCGCGGGCACTTTCGTGCCGATCCGGATCAATTCCACATGTGGAATGGACCGGAGGGCTTTCAAGATCGATTCCAACCGTGCATCGCCGAGTGTCAGGGGATCGCCGCCGGAAACAAGAACATCGCGAATGGCCGGGTTTCGACGAAGCCAGGCGAGGGCCTCGGCGGGGGCGGGGGGGGGCTGCCCGGCGGTCCGCGCCCGGGTGCAATAGCGGCAGAAGCAGGCACAATCGCCCGCGGCGAGCAGCAAGGCCTTGCGCGGGTAGGACCGGACCAGGCCCGGCGCGACCTGATGGGCGGCTTCGCCCAGAGAGTCTAGCCGCTCGCCGGGGGCCATGTGCGCCTCGCGCAGATCCGGCAGCATGGTACGCCGGAGCGGCCCGTCCGGCGGTTCCGCCGCCAGCAGAGACAGGTAGTAAGGCGTGATTCCCAGCGGCATCCGCCACGTTGCCGGTCTTGCCAGGGCCCGCCGCTCGCGCGCCGACAGGTCCAGCATCCGGTCCAGCGCTTCCGCAGTGCGCACCCGATGGCGCAGTTGCCAGTGCCAATCGGCCCATTGCGCTGCCGTGGCTTCTGGAAAAGCGCGCCGGCGGAGAGCCTGCTGGCGTCGAAGCTCTGTCCTCTGGCGATCCATCTTCATGCAGAGTCGATATTGCCAAACCGGGAGCATCCAGTAAACTCCTCCCATCGTGCAACCGAAACCCGTGCGATTTGACCAGACCACCGCCCTGGAGGGCGCGGCAGACGCCTCGCCCGATGCCAGCACGGTCGAGGCGGCCAATCCAACGATCTTGCGCGACCTGGCGCCGGGCGCGCCCGGAGGGACCGGCATCGGCAGCCGGCAGCTGATCGCCAACTACCGGGCCATTCTCGCGGCGCGGACCATCTACTATCCGGTGGCCTATCGCTTTCCACGCGAACTGGGGCGCGGCCGCCAAGGTATTGTCTTTCTGGGTCTGCGGCAGGGCGCGCGCGGATGCGTCACCCGCCATGCCATCAAGTTGTTCGATCCCGGTATTTACGGCAACGCCAAGAAATACTGGACCGACATGGGTCGCATCGCCGCCCAGACTTCCAAGCTCCAGTTGGTGAAAAATCCCGCCCTGGTCGCTCCCGACATCTACGAAGAAAGCAACGGCATCGGCTATGTCCAGATGGAAGTCGTCAATGGCATTTCGCTGCGGGAACTGCTTGACGGCAACCATCTCGAGCAAGTGCGCGCGCGGTCCACCGGGGAGGAATGGCGCCGTTTTACCGATGTCATTTTCCGCCTGGAAAACGGCAAGGTCATGATCCAGCCGGGCATCGCGCTGTACATTCTCCGCCAGGTGCTGCGGGGACTCGAGACCCTTCACGAGCTCGGATTTGTGCACTCCGACGTCAAGCCGGCCAACATCATGGTGGATCGCCTGGGCTACGTGAAATTGATCGACTACGGCCGCGCGATGCAGGTGGACGAGCGGATCACCCTGTTGATCGGCACGCCCGCCTACATGGCTCCCGAGGCTCATGAGGAGCGCATCGCGCGCTCCTGTTCCGACATCTACAGCCTGGGGATGGTCGGACTGGAAATGCTCCGCGGCGAGCGGCTGTTTCCTGCGGACCGGCCGCTGGCCGAAGCCGAGCTGCTACGGGCCAAGCGCGAACTGCCCGGCCGGCTCTACGACCTGCTGCCCGATCATGTCCGCCAGAACGCCCAATTCCTGATTCTGCTGCAACACTTCCTGGAGCCCAACCCGGCGGGGCGGTTCGCCACCGCCGAGGAAGCCGAGGTCGGCAGCAATGGCCTGGCCATGCTTCACAAACAGCTAACCTTGGCCGGCAAGGACACGGAGTACGGCCGCGAACTGGAAAACTACCTTTCCAAGATCGTCAATCCGCTCGGCCCGACCTGAGGCGGGCGCAGCTGTGATGGCGTGCAACCCGCCCAATTATATATTCCGCTTGAAATGCGGGGCGGCATGACCGAAAGTTCGAGCCAAGCTGTCAACCGTTCACATCAAAGGAATCCACACATGGCCACCCCAAAACGCACCAGCGACATGGTTTTCAAGGGTCCTGAACGCGCCCCGCACCGGTCCCTTTTTTATGCCCTTGGCCTCACCGCCGAGGAAATGAAGCGCCCGCTCATCGGCGTGGTCTCCTCCTTCAACGAGATCATTCCTGGCCACGTTCACCTCGACAAGATTGCCGAGGCCGTCAAGGCCGGCGTACGCATGGCGGGGGGCACTCCCATCCTGGTGCCGGCCATCGGGGTCTGCGATGGCATCGCCATGAATCACCCCGGCATGTGCTACTCGCTGCCGTCCCGCGAATTGATTGCCGATTCCGTTGAAACGCAGGCCATGGCCCACTGTTTCGACGCCATGGTGCTCATTCCCAATTGCGACAAGATCATTCCGGGCATGCTCATGGCCGCCGCCCGGGTCAACATCCCGGCCATCGTGATCAGCGGGGGCCCGATGCTCGGCGGCGATCTCGATGGACGCCTGCTGAGCCTGTCGAGCGTCTTTGAAGCCGTCGGTGCCTGCAAGGCGGGCAAAATAGGCTTGAAGGAGCTGACGGACTACGAAGAGACGGCCTGCCCCGGCTGCGGCTCCTGCTCGGGCATGTTCACCGCCAACTCGATGAACTGCCTGACCGAAGCCATTGGCATGGGCCTGCCGGGCAACGGCACGATTCCCGCCGTGGCCGCCGCACGTACCCGCCTGGCCAAGCAGGCCGGCATGCAGATCATGAAAGTCCTGGCCATGAATCTGCGTCCCCGCGACATCCTGACACCGGCTGCGTTCACCAATGCCCTGCGGGTGGACATGGCCCTGGGCTGCTCCACCAACAGCGTGCTGCATCTGTGCGCTATCGCCCATGAGGCGGGCGTTCTCATGCCGCTCAAGCGGATCAACGAGATCAGCGCCACCACGCCGAACCTGTGCCGGCTGAGTCCGGCGGGTCCGGATCTCATCGAGCACCTGCATCTGGCCGGCGGCGTGCCCGCCATCATGAAGGAACTGGCCAAAGCCCGGCTCATCGACACCGGGCTGATCACGGTCACCGGCAAGTCTGTTGGCCGCAACATCGCCGGCGTTACAAACCGCAATCCGAAGGTTCTGCGGCCGGTGAAGGACGCCTACAGCCCCACGGGAGGGCTGGCGATCCTGTTTGGCAACATCGCGCCTCGCGGCGGTGTCGTCAAGCGCTCGGCCGTCGCTCCGGAAATGCTGGTCAAGACCTGCACCGCCCGCGTGTTCGACAGCGAAGAGGCCGCCTGTGCGGCCATCTACGCCCGCAAGATCAAGAAAGGCGACATCGTGGTCATCCGCAACGAAGGCCCCAAGGGAGGTCCCGGCATGCGCGAAATGCTTTCGCCCACCTCTGCCCTGGCCGGCATGGGCCTTGACAAGGATGTCGCGTTGATCACCGATGGACGGTTCAGTGGCGCCACGCGCGGATCGGCCATTGGCCACGTTGCGCCGGAAGCCGCCGACGGCGGTCCCATTGCGCTGGTGAAGAACGGCGACAAGATCGCGGTCGACATTCCGGCCTACAAGGTGAACCTGCTGGTTTCCGCCAAGGAGCTCAAGGCCCGCGCGGCGAAGCTCAAGCCCTATCGGTCGCGAGTGAAGGGCGGCTGGCTGGCGCGCTATCAGCGCTTGGTCGGTCCTGCCGACATCGGCGCCGTGCTGCAGTAAGACCACCCGCTGGATCGCGCAGGGGCACATTGTGGTCCGGCAACGGCCGAATCCACGGTGTGGAAAACTATTCGCCGGCCAGATGGCGGATGAACTCGGCCAAGGGGCAGGGGGCCAGCGGGGCGGCCGTCTCCGCCAGTTCGATGCGCAGGGTGTTTTCCAGGATCTGGCCCGGGGGCAGGTTCAACTCCGGGCTGAGGGTTTCGATTTCGGAATAGCCGAGACCCTGGTTGGAATAGACTTCGACCACGCATCCGCCGTCGGGATAGTCGCCCAGGGCCAGGTTGACGACGGATTCGAAGATCACGTTGGTGCCCCGGGCGGCGGTAATCCAGCCGCGCATGGCATCCGAGCCGAGTTTGGTTTCGGCGCCGGGTCTGACGCGGTAGATGGCGATATCCCCGCATTTCGCCAGATGCTTGCGGCCGGGCAAGCGGCCCATCAGGGGCTTCAGGCCGCCGCGGAACTTGGAGGGCTTGGAAATCGGGAGTGCAATCTGGTCCGCTTGGGCGATTTGGCTGATGTTCCAGAGCACGACGGGGATTTCGGAGGGGGCGGTGCGTTCGATCCGCTGTTGCACCACCAGCGTGGCGGAGCCGGGCGCAAGCCGAAACAGACGCGAAACCTGGATATGCAGCGGTGCGCCGTATTCGCGCGCCAGCCGGGCACATTGGGCGCCGTCCGCATCAGTCCAGGCGGCGCAGGTCCAAGGCAGATCGGCCAGCGCGGCCGGAGGGGGCCAGTCCCGGTCGTTGTCCGCGAAAGCCGCCCAGCGCGCCTGCGAAACCGGCCAGAGCCAGTCGCCGCCGATGTTGAAGAAGCGTTCGCCTTTCGGCGGGGTCTGGCCGTGTAGCCCGGGATCCAGCCGGAAGGGGCTGGTTCCGTTGTGCGGAGCGAAATGAACCAACCGGCCGATGGCGGGCACCAAAACGGCTTCGGCCCGGTCGTTTTGCAGGCGGAAAGAGTTGGTCCATCCCAGGAACTCCGAGGGGAGGATGGGCGAAACGGGCGGGGGTGCCTCGACGGTCAGCGCCGGTTGGACGGCCTCAACGGCAAGCAGCACCGGGGCGGCGGCCACCGTCAGGCCGAAAAAGGCCAGCATCATGCCGCAACGGAGCATCGGGTTCATGTCCGCGAACATTAGGCCACGCCGCGGGGAAAATCCAGCGCTACTTGTCTGCTGACGGGCCGGAGTCCGGCGGGGCGGGGGGCTTGCGCATGGCGCGCATCAAGTCGCGGTTGTTGCGGTGCATTGCATCGATTTCCGCAATCAGTTGGGCGTGCTTCGTCTGCTGCTCGGGCGTCAGGTGGGTCGCGATTTCGGCGCGCATGTCGGCCAGCAGGCCGGTGAAGGTGGCGCGGCTCTGCTCCCGGGCCTCCTGGAGGCGGATGCCATGGGCCTGAACCACCGCGCGGATCTGCTCCTGCTGGGCGGCGTTGAGATCGAGGCGCGCGGTCAGTTTCTGCACAATATGTTCGGGCACGTTGCCCGGAATCCGGGAAAAATGCCGGATGCGGGCGCGGATGATGGCGGTGTTGCCGAAGAATCCCAGGCACACGCCCAGAAGCAGCGCGGCCAGCAACAGTAGGATCAATTTGGTCTTTCTCATGGCGGGGCTCCTTTACAGGCCGGACTCGGGCACGTCCAGGAAGGCCTGTTCGAATTCCTCCAGTTGGACGCTCTGCAGCCAGGCCTGGCTGATCTGACTGTCGGCGACCGTGGCGGACCGGCCCACGACAAATCCGGCCGCGAAGATCGCGAGCGAGGCCGCCGCAACGCATGCCCAGGAGGGAATGGCCGCCAGCGGGTTGGCCTCGAGGCGGCCCAGCGGATGCGCAGCCGCCTCCCGGCGGATGGCCCCCATGATGGCGGCCGTGTCGAGGTCCGGAGCCGCCGGACGGTAGGCCGTCCGCAACTGGTCCCACAATTCTGGATTGTTCATGTTCATCGTTCCTTACTCCTTGGCCGGCCGGACTTCTTCCAGGATCGCCTTCAAGCGGCGCCGGGCGCGGAAAGCGCGCACCTTGACCGCCGAAAGCCCGCAGCCCAGTTGCCGGGCCGCTTCTTCCATGGTGCGCTCCTCCAAGGCAACCAGCGTAATGACGGCCCGGTCGTCCGGAGACAAACGCTGCAAGGCGGTTTCCAGCCATTCCCGGGTTTCCTCCTGGGCTGCGGTGTCCGCCTGATGTTCCGCCAAGCGTTTTTGGTGGACGGCTTCAACGCGAACCTGCTCCGATTCGTCCAGATCCGTGAACAGCCGGTCGCGGCGGCGATATCGTTTGCGCCAGAAGTCCATGGCCGCATGCCGGGCGATGCGCAACAACCAGATCCGCACGGGCGCATCGCCCCGGTAGGCCGGCAGGGAGCGGAAGGCGCGGACGAAGGTGTCCTGGGCCACTTCCTGCACGTCCTGAGTCGGGAGGCGCCGAGCCAGGTCGGCCGCCAGAAGCCGTTGATAGGTCTGGATGATCGTGGCGAAGGCCTCGATATCCCCGGCCAGGACGCGCCGGATGGCTTCCTGGACCAGCGACTCGTCGGTGGCGTTGTCGTGTTCGCTCATGTGCAGGACGGACTGGAAACCGGTTGCGGCCTCCGGCAACTACATTTTCATAGAACAGCGGAAGGTTCAAGGCTCCGTTAGAATCTGAATGTCACACTTACGCCCGGGGCATACGGGTAGTACAGCACCGGGGGCGGCGGGGGTGGCGGGTACCCCCAGTAGTACACGGGGGGCGGGGGCGGAACCGTTGCCCACGTAAACCCCACATAGGGGCGGGGACGCCGGTGATGGTGAACCCGCGGCGGAGGCGGATGGTGGCGATGCCGGGGCGTCGGAGGGCGATGGTAACGGGTAGGCACCGGCCGGTTGCCCCGTTCCGAGCGCCGCGAATCATGCTTGCGCGGGGGGGCTGCCTGCGCGCTTGCAGCAATCATTGTGGCGCAGATCAGGGCCAGGATCCATCGGGCAGGGTTGGTTTTCATGGTTTGTGCCTCCAGGCTCGGTTGTGCTGTTCATTCCCATTGGTCGTCTGGTGCGTCATGAAGGTTACAGGGCGAAGCGTGTCCTGCTCACCTGTCCCGGCGCCGTCTTGGCTGGGCTGGCGCAGGGGGGGGGGCTTTCAACGCGGAACTTGACCCATCCGGCTCCGTTCCGCACAATGCGCTCTCAATTGTTGCGGGCATAGCTCAATGGTAGAGCTCTAGCCTTCCAAGCTAGCTATACGGGTTCGATTCCCGTTGCCCGCTCCATTTCAAAAACCCCGTAAAATAAGGACAAAATGCCTTATTTTTTGCATTTTTCCGACAGTCCCCCATTTTTCGCCAGCTTCAAATAAACGCGGATGATGGCAGACTTACGCGCCTTTTTTGTCAATTTTTGTCAACGCTTCCCCAGATTGCCAGCCTGCCGAAAACAGGGTTTTGACAAGTCAGCCGCCCCGATTGTCAACGCATACCTAAAGACCCAGCTTGCCCCCAGCGCCCCGATCCGGCCCCGGCCCCGGCCTCGGCATGGCCGGGACGGACGGCAGCGCCCGGAGCATCCCAGCGCCCCGGCCCCGCGCCGATCCCGGCCATGAAGTCGCGCCGATGTTCCTGCCGATGTCCAGCGCCCCGGCTGGAAATACCCCCGCGCCGGATTGGAAACATGAGCGCCCCGGCCCAGCGCCCAGCGGGTTGACAACGGCAGCGCCGATCCCTTCACCCGGAAGGGCGGGCGCT